>MTBK01081283.1_pt1 | contig 137629 bp, 115 predicted proteins | sample 1535981 | NCBI WGS metagenome assembly MTBK01 (sample SAMN06109225, study PRJNA356200) | anaerobic digester metagenome | isolation source: biogas reactors fed with pig manure or primary and secondary sludge | place: Spain | collected 2016-06-30
CAACGCCGCCATAGAGGCAGCGCGTGCGGGGGAGGCGGGGCGTGGTTTCGCCGTCGTCGCCGAGGAGGTAAGGAAGCTCGCCGAGGAGTCCAACCGCGCAGCGGGCGAGGTCGGCCGCGTCATAGGCGAGATAGCGGACAAGACGGAGAACGCGCAGGCCGACCAGAGGGGCAGCGTGGAGCAGATCCAAAAGCTTGTCGAGCGAGCCTGGGCCACCAAGGAGACTATAGACGACGTGGTGGTCAAGGTCGGCGCCATAAGCGAGAACGTCCAGTCCATAGCCGCGACCATGCAGGAACAGTCTGCCAGCGCCGAGGAGATGACCGCGGGCATGGACAACGTCGCTCATTCCAGCGCGGAGATAGCCGAGCAGATCGGCCATATGAACAGCTCCATGGACGAGCAGGGCCGCATGACCGAGAGCATGGCGGCGACCGCGGCCGACCTGGTGAGGCTGTCCGAGGAGATGGAGAGGTCCGTGGCGAGGTTCAGGGTCGCGACGGGAGAGACGGGACTGGTGCCGAAGAAGTAGCGGCGACCGGGAACGCGATTCGCTAATGGAGAAGCAGGGCGCCTGGCGGCTCCCTGCTTTTTACTGTCTCTGTCATTCCGAGCGCTGGGGAAGGCGGCCAGAAGCATGCCGCCCAAGCGATCGACACGAACGGAAAAATCGTCCGTTCGGTCGCCTGCTTGTGTCATTCCGAGCGAACGCGAGGAATCCGGGTTTAACGACTGCGCCGGGGCGAGTGAACTACTCCTTCCCGGCGCAGTCGGCGCAGAGGCCGTACAGGGTCAGCTGCCTCTTGAAGACGACGCAGCCGGGGAGGGATTCCGGCACTCCCTCGCACTCGGCGCCCAGAGGGCTTTCGCTCGGGTCCACGTCGACCAGGGCCTTGCACTTGACGCAGAAGAAGTGGTGGTGCGGCTCTGCTGCGGTGTCGTAACGCACGCCGCCGTCGCCGAAGTGCTCGACCTCCGACACAACGCCCAGGTTGATCATCTCGCGTATCGTATTGTACACGGTGGTCCTGGAGACCTCCGGCATGGTCTCCAGGACCTTCCTGTAGACCTCCTCCACGGTCGGATGGGTCCTGTCGTGGATTAGAATGTCTATGATAAGTCGCCGCTGCGGAGTGAGCTTCAGACCTTTGGCCCTGAGCATTCCGGAGATCTGTTCGACAGAGCGCACGGCGGGTCACTTCCTTTCTCGTCTTATCTTGTAACAATTCTAAACAAAGATCTATTTTAAGTCAATAAAAAAGACCCCTTCGCGGGGTCTTTTTTCTCGGCCCTTGGCGAGCCTTCTCCAGGGCTACCTGTCGTAGATCTTGAACAGCGCCTGGGTGCCGAAGTCCTCTCCGCCCTCCCCGGCAAGCCTGGTGTAGAGCTCGAAGGCCTTTTCAAGCCCCGGGGCCTCCAGCCCCATCCGCTCGGACTCCTCGATGGCTATCCTCATGTCCTTTATGAAGTGCTTGACGAAGAAGCCGGGGGCGAAGTCGCCCGCGAGCATACGGGGCGCGAGGTTCGACAGGGACCAGCTTCCCGCCGCGCCTCCCGTGATGGCCGCCAGCACTCGCTCCGGGTCGAGTCCTGATTTCTTGGCGTATGCGACCGCCTCGCAGACTCCCATCATGTTCGACGCTATTGCTACCTGGTTGGCCATCTTGGTGTGCTGACCGCTGCCCGGACCGCCCATGAGCAGGATGCTCTTGCCCATCAGCTCGAAGAGGGGCATGACGTCCTCGAATGCCCCCTCGTCCCCGCCCGACATTATGGAGAGGGTCGCTTCCCTCGCGCCCTTGTCTCCGCCGGAGACGGGAGCATCCAGGGAGAGCAGACCCCTCCGCGACGCCTCTTCGGCTATGCGCCGCGCGAGGGCGGGACTGGAGGTCGTCATGTCGACCAGTATCGTCCCGGGTCGCGCTGCCTCGACTATCCCTCTCTCGCCGAGGTAGACATCCTCGACGTCTTTGGGAAAGCCCACCATGGTTATGACGACGTCGCTCTTCTCCGCGAGGGAGGATGGATCATCCTTCCACACGGCTCCCTGCGTCAGCAGATCCAAGGCTTTTTTCTTGGTACGGCTGTAGACCAGCAGATCGTATCCGCCCTTCAGTATGTGCCCTGCCATGCTGCGCCCCATGACTCCCAGGCCTATGAAGCCCACAACGGAGTTGCCCTTTACAAGTTTCATATCCTCACCCCCGGGGATTATTCGACGATTTCGAGCGTCGTTTCGTTCGTTCACAGAGAGGCTCTTCTCGGGTACAATGATACGGGTACAATAGTATCAGAGGTTTGCAGTACGGATTCAACCCTGGAACGCCCTGTATTCTAACCCTGTTTCAGAATAATGAAAAGGAGGCAGTTAGCATGAAGACGATTGAGAGGATTGAAGGGCTGCTCGGTGAAGAGGCGGAGAGCCTCCTGGGACACAAGTGCGCCACGGTCGACAAGTCGCTGCTGACTCTGCCCGGGCCGGATTTCGTGGACAGGGTGACGGCCCTGTCGGATCGCTCCGTCCCCGTGATGAGGTCGATGCAGGCGCTGTTCGACGCCGGGCGTCTCTCCGGCACCGGCTACCTGTCCATCCTGCCGGTGGACCAGGGGATCGAGCACTCCGCGGGCGCGAGCTTCGCACCGAACCCGATCTACTTCGACCCGGAGAACATCGTCAAGCTGGCGGTGGAGGCGGGATGCAACGCGGTGGCCAGCACCCTGGGAGTGCTGTCGTCCGTGGCCAGGAAGTACGCGCACAAGATCCCGTTCGTGCTGAAGATCAACCACAACGAGCTGCTGACCTACCCGAATACGCACGACCAGATACTGTTCGCATCGGTGGAGCAGGCGCGGGACATGGGCGCGGTGGCGGTGGGAGCGACGATCTACTACGGCAGCGCGGAGTCGTCCCGCCAGATCCAGGAGATAAGCGCGGCGTTCGAGATGGCCCACTGCCTGGGGATGGCGACAATCCTGTGGTGCTACCTGCGCAACAGCAACTTCAAGACGGCCGACAAGGACTACCACGTGTCGGCCGACCTCACGGGCCAGGCCAACCACCTGGGGGTCACCATAGGCGCGGACATAATCAAGCAGAAGCTGCCGGAGAACAACGGCGGCTACACGGCGCTGAAGTTCGGAAAGACGCACAAGAACGTCTACGAGGAGCTGACGACAGACCACCCGATAGACCTGACCCGCTACCAGGTCGCCAACTGCTACATGGGCAGGGCGGGGCTGATCAACTCGGGCGGCGCCTCAGGAGGAGAGAGCGACCTGGCCGAGGCCGTGAAGACGGCCGTCATCAACAAGAGGGCCGGCGGCATGGGGCTGATCCTTGGTCGCAAGGCATTCCAGCGTCCGATGAAGGACGGCGTCGAGATAATCAACGCGGTCCAGGACGTCTACCTGGAGGAGCAGGTTACCATAGCCTGATCCGGGGCGATTTTCCGGGGAGGGCCGGGCGGCTAGTCGGGTCGCCTGGCCTTCCCCCTTCTCTCCGTCGGGTCGAGCCGCAGGATGGCCACGGAGCCCAGCTCCTCCTCGCTGAACTCGTGGGAGAAGGACTCGCCCGCGAGTTTCTTCATGAGAGCGGTCAGGGCCTCGGCCTTCTCCGCGACGTCCTCGACGAAGCTCACCAGGCCGGAGACCACGACGCTCCTGTACGTAAGCCCCCACCCGCACGCGACGGGCGCCGGTATGAGCTCCACGTCGATCTCAGCCTGGAAGCAGGCCCTTGGGTTCTGCCTGAGCGCCTCGGTCTTGTGTCCCTCGGCGGCACAGTGAAAGTAGAGCGACTCTCCGACCGAGACGAAGTTCATCGGGACGACGTAAGGCTCGCCTCCGTAACACACGGCGAGATGCCCGTAAACGGCCCGGCCTAGAATGTCGTCTATCTCGGACTGATCCGTTATCTCCCTGTCGACTCTGCGCATTGGACGATTCATCTCTGCAACCTCCTCCCGCCGGCTCGAGCCGGGGTTTTCTTTTTCCCTTTTATGATATTATAAACGAGTTCTCTCGCTTTAGCGGTTATTGTGCTTTTTCTTCGGCGAATCGGAGGTTGATGAATATGTTGCTCGAGTTCGAACAGTGGAAGGACAACAAACAGGTCCGCGAGGCGACGGAGAGCTTCTCCGCCACGGCGGAGCGCTATCTTGCGGTGCGGGACTCCTCGGAGACCAACGACAGGATTGCCGCCCGGAGGTTCTGGAAGGATCTATCGGCTCAGTACTGGACCGTGGTCCTGGCCCTGGTCGACGCGAAGACCGCCCCCCTTCCCGACGAACTCGTCTTCGACGAGCAGGAGCGGCTCTTTCTCGACTTCGGGGTGGTGGACCAGAGGCTCACCCCCTTCCATACCGATCTGCCATCTGCGCTCAACTCAAGGGCGCCGGCGGGGCTTTTCCAGTACTATTCATTCTCCGACCACATAGCCGAGTGCTACAGCATGGTGATGAGCAAGCCGGTCACAGCGCCCAGGAGCGGCTACTCTATAGAAGCGAAGCTGTCGGTGATGAGAAAGCAGCTCGACGAGCTGAAGGTGAGGACAATGGACGTCCTTCCCGATCTACTGGGGATGGGAGGGGTCTACCCCTCGGAGGCAGAGGACATACTGGACGATTTCTTTCGCTGCATCAGGGCCTATACGGAGGTGCAGATGCGCACCCGGAAGTTCCGCGAGGCCGACGAGAAGGAGCGGCAGGCCATGTCGGTCGACAATCGCGCCTTCACCGAGGCGGAGAAGCGGATCAAGGGCGCCTTGAAGTTGAAGTCCGAGGAGGAAGAGGAGGAGATTCCAGACGGGGACCTGGACGAGTACAACCTTCAACCCCCCGCTCCCAAACTGACCGAGGAGGACATAAAGACCGCCGAGTTGCTGATCTCCTACAACAAGTCTCTCTCGCGAAACATAATCTACGTCGAGCAGGAGCTGATCAAGTGGGACCGGCGAGTTAAGAAAAAAGCGAAGGACCTGGAGATGGAGGCACCGCCCTTCCGCCGCAGAGAGCTTCGGAACATGCTGGAGACCAAGAAGGAGTACATCACCCTCACAGCCAAGTCAGCGAGGTTGGACGACTCTCAGCTCTGCCAGAGCGACAAACCCCCCTTCTCCATAGACAAGGCCGCCGGGCTGCTGGAGGAGATGGTCGCGCTCGACCCGGACATGCTGGTGGTGGCAAGGGTGAGGATGTACGGCATCCCGCGGGTCATCATGGTCCCGGGGCAGGGATTCGGCACGTACGACTGGAACGACCACACTCTGCTGCTCCCGGTATTTCCGACTTACAGCGCCGAGAAGGCAGCATTATACGCCCTCGGAACCTTCCGCTGGGACAGCGACGAGGACAGGGTGCTGAAGAACAGCTACGATCTGATAAAGGAGAACCGCAACAAGTCCATCCTGGAGTTGAACTCCTCGTTCTGCAAGGACTACTTTCTGTGGATGACGAAGGAGAAGAAGGGATACCGCATACTGCCGCGCGCCACGCACAGGGTCTTCGTGCAGATGTTCGCGCCGCAGAAGAGAGAGTGATTCGGGGAGGGGGCGCAGAACGATCGGGCGTATGGTCTTAACCGCGCTCGCCGTCATGTCCGCGGGCACCCGGTTACCACTTTCCGCCGCACGATACCAGCAGCGCGGCAATCGAGGTCGTGGCGGCAGGAAGCAGGTGAGAGCCCGTTCCCGCCATCTCCGCCACGAGAATGACCGCTGTCGCGGGAGTTCTCATAACCGACGAGATGAGTCCCGCCATCCCGGCCATCAGAAAGCCGACCTGCGATAACTGCGCCAATCCTGCCCGGGAGGCAACGGCCGCGTAGAGGGCGCCGAGGGCCGCGCCTACCGCCAAGGTCGGGTAGAACAGCCCCCCCGCAGCGCCGGAGCAGGTGCACATCACGGTAAACGCCAGTTTCACCACGAAGAGAAACAAAAGGACCTTGAGTCCGTACCCGCCGGATGCAATCGACTCTATCATCCCGTGCCCGCCCGTGAGCACCTGCGGCAGCAGCCGTGCCAGTACAAGTGCCGCCAAAGCGGGGGGAATCACTCGCCACGCCGGGGGCACCCTCTCGAAGGACGAATCCGCGACGGCGGACATCCGCCTGAACAGCACGCCCGCCGCGCCGCACAGGATCCCCAGGACCAGGTAGTGAGGCAGAAGTCCTGCGCTCGGCGCCGGGATCCCGCCGAAGGAGAAGAGGGGACCGGAGGCGAAGATTCCTCCGGCCAGGCGACCGGCGACCCAGGACGCGGAGAGAGCCGACAGCGCCGCAGGCACGGAGCGAGGGGCCACCGCCTCCATGACGAAGACCGCCCCGGCCAGCGGAGCGTTGAAGGTGGCCGACAGACCCGCCGCAGCCCCTCCCGCGAGCAGCAGCCGCCTTTCCTCGTCGCCTGCCCCGAGCAGGCCACCGACTCCCTTGCCCGCCGCAGCCCCCATCTGCACCGAGGGGCCTCCGCGGCCGAGCGACAGCCCGAGCGCGATGCCCAGCCCCCCCGCGGCGAACTTTGCGGCCAGCACCCGCCACCAGTTCATGGCAGGCCCTCCCGCGAACTCGTCCTTCACCCGAGGCACCCCGCCCCTGCGTGCCATGGGCGCCCGTTCCATGAGCAGGCCGATGACGACAGCGCCGGCAATCCAGAGGGGCAGCAGCGCAAGAGACGAGAGGGCCCCTCTCCCGGTAAGGGCGTGCATTGAGAAGGACTCGGCCTCCGAAAGCATCATCCTGTAGCAGGCGGACACGAGCCCTCCCGCGAGCCCGGCGACCAGGCCAAGAAAGACAGGCAGGGGCGAGAAGCCCCTCACCTCCCGCATGATCTAGCCATCCTGCTCCAGCAGTTCCGCCACCGCCGTCAAATGCTCCCTTATCGGCAGGTTCTGCGGGCACTTATCCTCGCACTCGCCGCACTTCACGCATACACTCGCCCTCGCCTCACGCTTGACGAACACGGGATATGTCGCCCTGGCCATCTCAAGGTCGTCGAACATAAAGGCCATGTTGTAGCGGTTGAAGCACTCGGGGATGTTCACCCCCGCAGGGCAGGGCATGCAGTACTGACAGGCGGTGCAGCCGACCTTCATTCTGGTCCGGTACTCGGCCGCCACCCTGTCGATCATGTCGAGCTCTTCGGCCGTCAGGGAGTTCGGCTCGCCGAGCTCCGCGGTAGCCAAATTGTCCTCGAGGTCGCTCTCAGCCGTCATTCCGCTCAGCACCACCCCGACCTCCGGACGGTTCCAGACCCAGCGAAGAGCCCATCCCGCGGGAGACAGCTTCCTGGGCGACTCCTCCCAGATTCTCATCATGGCGTCCGGTACGTTGCGGGCTAGGTTGCCGCCCCTCAGAGGCTCCATGATGACCATGCCCAGACCTCGCTCTGCCGCGTACTCGAGCCCCTCCGTCCCGGCCTGGTAGTGGGTGTCCAGGAAATTGTACTGGATCTGGCAGAAGTCCCACTGCCGGTCGTCCACTATCTCCTTGAACAGGGGAAGCCCGTCGTGGAAGGAGAAGCCGGTCCGCCTGATCCTTCCGTCGGCGAGCGCCCTGTCGAGGAAGGCTGCGTAGTCGTTGTTCTTCATGTTCGCCCACCGATCGGCGTTGAGGCTGTGCACCAGGTAGTAGTCGATATGATCCGTTCGCAGTCTCTTGAGCTGCTCGTCCAGGAAAGAGTCCATGTCCGACGGCTTCTCCACCAGCCACGAGGGGAGCTTGGTGGCGAGAAGCACCCTGTCGCGCCAGCCGCCCTCAAGGGCGCGGCCGACGACCGGCTCGCTCTCGCCGCCATGGTAGCCCCAGGCTGTGTCGACGTAGTTGACACCTCTCTCTATGGCCGAGCGGAGCATCGCGGTCGCCCTGGGCTCGTCGATACCCCCCTCGTCGTCAAGAGGAAAGCGCATGCATCCGAAGCCGAGAATCGAAACCTCGTCCCCCGTGCGGGGCATTTTACGGTACAGCATGAGTAAACGACCTCCTTTCAACAAAAAAACGACCCTGTACGATGTATTATCGCACAAGGCCGAAAAACCTGGAGGCCCCTCCTACGATTCAGTCATCCCGAGCGCTGGGGAAGGCGGCCAGAAACATGCCGCCAAGCGATCAACACGAACGGAAAAATCGCCCGTTCGGTCGTCTGCTTAGATCCCTCCGCCCGTTGGGCGTTCGGGATGACAAGCCATCGTCATCCCGAGCGAACGCGAGGGATCTCGCCCTTTTCCTTAGAAATCCAGCCGGGAGAGTATCTCGTCCAGCTCTCGTTCAGTCGACGTCAGCGCCGGCAGCAGGCGGATTTCGCCTCCCGCGCGGTTCACAAGAAGGCCCCTTTTGAAGGCGCGGCTCGCAACCTCGTCCGGGCGGTCCGTCCCTATCCCCGCCATCAGGCCGAGGCCGCGCACCTCTTTCGCCCAGGAGAGCCGCTCCAGCCCCTTGCGCAGCCTCTCGCCCTTGCGCTCGACTTCCTCCAGCAGTTTTGGAGTTACGTGCGCGAGTACGGCGCGACCGGCTGCAAGCGACACCGGGTTCGGCGCGAAGGTGGAGCCGTGGTCCCCCGCCCCGAAGGGGGAGAGTCCGCAGAATAGCGCCGCGCCGAGGGGCAGTCCGCCCCCTATTCCCTTGCCCATGGTGATTATGTCCGGCGCAAGGCCCCAGTGCTCGTAGGAGAAGTATCTTCCCGTGCGACCCAGTCCCGTCTGTATCTCGTCCGCGACTATCAGCACGCCCCTCTCCCGCCGAAGCTTCGCGGCCGTCGAGGCCAGCCCCGCCGGTATCGGGTGGACGCCGCTGTTCCCCTGCACGCACTCGAGGAAGACGGCTGCTATCTCCTCCCTGCGGGCGAAGTCGAGCAGGGCGTCGCCGTCGAGCGGGAGGAAGACACATCCGGGCAGCAGCGGCCCGAACGGCTCGCGCATGGCCGGGCTCCAGGTGATGGAGAGGGCCCCGGTCGTGCGCCCGTGGAAGTTGCCCTGAAACGACACGAGAGCTCCCCCGCGAAGCTTCCTGACGGCCTTGATCGCAGCCTCGGTCGCCTCCGCGCCGGAGTTGGCGAAGATGACCTCGCCCTCTCGACCCGTCATGGCCAGCAGGGCGTCGGCCAGCTTCGGCGCGTCCGGGTCGAGGAAGTAGTTCGAGATGTGGGCGTACCGTTCGGCCTTGGCGGTTATGGCACGGACCACGTCCGGGTGACTGTGCCCCAGGGGGAGAGCGCCTAGGCCTGAGAAGGCGTCCAGGAAGACTCCCCTGTCGGTGAGTATCTGTATCCCCGCGGCTCGCTCGACGACGAGGTCGAAAGGCGAGTAGACCGGCGACAGCATCGATCTACTCCGCGGGGCAGAACTCGTCGACCAGGGCCCGAAGCGCCTCGTCGCCGTTCACGCTCGACACGAGGGCGGAGATCTTGATCTCGGACGTGGTGGTGCCGAGCATCTCTATGCCCCTTCCCGCCAGCGCACGGAAGAAACGGGCCGCGACTCCGGGAGCGGACTTCATCCCGACTCCGACCGCCGACACCTTGACTACGTCTCGATCCTCCATGACACTCCACCCCTTCCACGGCGCGAGAGCGGTTCGCACCGCCTCCATTACCGTTTTGCCCTTGGCGTCGACCACGGTGAATGTCAGGTGAGTGTAGCCGTTCTCGTTCACGGTCGAGATCATGTCCACGTTCACCCCTCGATCGGCCAGGCCGCCGAACAGGGCGCTCACCGCCTCCATTGACGAAGGCATCCTGGCTATGCTCACCCTGGACTGGTTTTCATCGCCGGTGATGGCGGTCACCACCGGCTGTTCCAGCCATTCGGGAAGGCTGTTCACCACGCGTGTCCCCCTTTCATCCGAGAAGGTCGACGCGCAGTACAGGTCGACCGAGTATTTCTTCGCGATCTCCACAGCGCGGGAGTGCAGCACCTTCGCGCCCAGCGACGACAGCTCGAGCATCTCGTCGTAGGTGATGTACTCAAGCTTTCTGGCCGGGAACCTGTTCGGGTCGCAGGTGTAGACCCCCGGCACGTCGCTTAGTATCTCGCACGGACAGCCGCACTTCGCGGCTATCGCCACCGCCGACGTATCCGACCCGCCACGACCCAGGGTGGTTACGTCGCCGTCCGGGGTTATCCCCTGGAAGCCGGTGACCACCAGGACCCTGTGCGACTCCAGCCTGCGCTTCAGCCTGTCCAGGTTGAGATCCATTATGCGAGCGTTGCTGAAGTCGCCCGTCGTCGTCATCTCAAGCTGAAAAGCGTTGCACGACAGCGCCGGCACGCCCAGGTCGCCCAGCGCCATCGCCAGCAGCGCCGACGAGGTCTGCTCGCCAGTGGCCAGCAGCATGTCCAGCTCGCGCGGCGACGGGTTCGAGGAGACCTCCTGCGCGAGGGAGATGAGCATGTTGGTCGTCTTGCCCATCGCGGACACCACGACCACGAGGCTCTCCCCCTCGTCCACCCGCCTCTTTATCCCCGCCGCCACCTGCTTGATCTTATCCGGCGTGGCCACCGAAGACCCGCCGTACTTCCGAACTATCAACCGAGCCTCCCCTTTCCGGCCGCTACTTCAACTGCCGCAGGTCCTGGACTATGGCGGTCTTCGACTCGGTCTTGCCGTCGACCTCCTTGACCACCCTGGCGGGCGAGCCGGCAACCACCGTGCGAGGCGGGACGTTCACCGTCACCACCGAACCCGCCGCTACCACCGCGCCCCTGCCTATGCGCACTCCCTCCAGCACCACGGCGTTGGCGCCAACCACAACGTTGTCCTCGACGACGACCGGGGTGGCGCTCGGCGGCTCGATCACGCCGGCGATCACCGCCCCCGCGCCTATGTGGCAGTCCGCGCCTATCTCGGCCCGGCCGCCGATCACGGCGTTCATGTCTATCATGGTGCGTTCGCCTATGACGGCCCCGATGTTGATCACCGCGCCCATCATCACCACGGCGCCCTTGCGAACATCCACCATCCCGCGTATGACCGAACCCGGCTCTATGCGCGCCTCGTAGCTCGGCAGGTCCGCCAACGGCACCGCGGAGTTGCGCGCAGTGATCTCAAGGTGCGACGCGCCTATCCTGCTCGAGTTGGCCTCCATCGCCCCTTTGACCACGTCGAGATCCCCGACCAGCAGGCCGAAATCCGAGCCGCCGACGAAGGTCGCGCTCCCCCAGTCAGCCCCGGCGAGGTCGCCCGCGACGTAGGCCTTCGCGGGAGTGCACTTCTTGGACTCCTTGATCAGGCGGATTATCTCCTCCGTCCGCACGACAGCACCTCCTCGAACGAATAGAAGCCGGGCGCGGCCCGGGCTGCGAACTCCGCGGCCTTCAGCGCGCCAAGAGCGAACACGCTGCGCGATATTGCCCTGTGGGAGAGTGTCAGCACCTCGCCGTCGTTGGCGAAGACCGCCGAGTGATCCCCCGGCACCCCGCCGACCCTGAGAGAGTGAGTCGGGCAGTCGCGTCCGGTGGCATCCCGCAGCATGATTGCGGTCCCGGAGGGCGCGTCCTTCTTCTTGTTGTGGTGCGTCTCGCAGATCTCAAGGTCCCAGTCGGACAGAAGAGGCGCGAAGTCGCGAAGGATCATCCGAAGCAGGGTCACACCAGTCGCGAAGTTGAAGCTCTGCACCACGGCCACGCTTTCGCCCAGTTTTTTCAGCTCGCTCATCTGATCGTCCGACAGGCCGGTGGTGCCTATGACCAGCGGGCAGCCGAACGTGCGGGCCGCCTCCAACGTCGAGGGCAGAGCCGAGGGCAGGGAGAAGTCCAGCAGCACCTGCGGGGTCCCGTCGACCCTCTCGCCGTCCAGGTCGAGCGAGTAGCACAGCTCGTGAGCGGCGAAGGCCCTCTTTATCTCGCCGCCCATCCTCCCCGCGGCGCCTACTATTCCGTACCTCATAGCGACGTACCGCACTCCTTCATGGATGCGTCAACTATGCCCATGCACCTCTCCGATGCGGGCACCAGCGGCAGGCGCAGCTCGTTGGCGCACAGCCCTAGCTTCGACGCGGCGTACTTCACCGGGATCGGGTTCGCCTCCACGAACAGGTTCTTCATCATCGGGAAGAGCCTCAGGTGAAGCTCCCTCGCCCTCGCCGTCTCTCCGGCCTGCGCGAGTCTGATCATCTCCGACGTCTCGCGCGGCATCACATTGGACAGCACGGATATGACACCGTCGCCGCCGCTGTTCACCAGGTGGAAAGCCTGGTCGTCGTTGCCGGACAGCACCGAGAAGTCGGGGCGCTCCCTCTTGACCGTCCTGAGGAGAGTGTCTATCTGCGCGACGTCGCCCGACGCCTCCTTGACCGCTGCGATGTTCTGAATCGCGCTCAGTCTGAGGATAGTGTCCGGCGCTATGTTGGACCCGGTGCGTCCCGGCACGTTGTAGACTATGATCGGCTTGCCGACGCTCTCAGCCACCGCCTTGTAGTGCTGGAAGTACCCTTCCTGTGTGGGCTTGTTGTAGTAGGGTCCGACGACGAGCAGCCCGTCGGCGCCCAGCTCCTCCGCCTGCCTGGACAGGGCGATCGTGCTCGCGGTGGCGTTCGTCCCCGTGCCGACGACCACGGGCACCCTGCCCGAGACTGTCTCAAGGGCGAACTCCACGATCTTCGGCCTCTCATCGGCTGTCACAGTCGGGCTCTCTCCGGTGGTCCCGAGGACGACCAGGAACTCCACTCCCCCGTCGATCTGCCAGTTCAGGAACTTCCCGAAGCTCTCGTAGTCCACGCTCCCGTCCTTGAACGGAGTAATCACCGCAGTACCAGTACCTCTGAACATCTCCCGCACCTCCCGGTTGTTTTGTCTACTCTCCGATAAAAAAAGGCCCGTCCCATAAAGGGACGAGCCTGAACTCGCGGTACCACCCTGATTGGGCGCAAATAACCGCGCCCCGCTCGGGCCCTGTGACGGAGGCCCAGACCGTGAACGTACTACGGACAGCGCAAGCGCGCAACCCTTTCCGTCCAAGCTCACCGGTCTTTGGGCCCCCCTCCCCGCCGCGCGAGCGCCTCTCAGCCGGTGGACGCTCATCTCTGTCGCGGCGCCTCGTGGAAAGAGGCGGTCCGGATCATCGCTTTTTCATGCTGGACAATATAGCGATACATAATAGGAGTGAATCGCATATTTGTCAATAGCAAAATTGCCGCGTGTAACGGGCCACCGGTCGGGCTTGACAAATAAGTTGTCATCAATAAGAATTGTGTACGCAACCATTTGTATATTTTGCCTTATGTCGCGTGCGGGCGTCTCGCCATTTCTGCCAGCGTCCGGCGCTGCGGAAGGCTGAAGGAGTAGTCTCGTCATGGGCTTTCGAAAAGTCGGCGAATTGTTCAATCGTTTCGTGATGAATCTTGAGCTGTCCACTCCGTTCGCGGCCATCCGGCGCGGCATGATATGCGCCATCCCTCTTATTATGGCGGGTACTATGGCGCTTGCGCTGCAATTCCTCCCGATAGACTCATACCAGCGATTCTTGACCGTTGCTTTCGGCGGCGCCCTGAGGAGGGTGCTGGTCTTCGTCCAGCACGGAACTCTGGACATTCTCTCGCTGATCCTGGTGGCGGCGATCGCCCACGCATACGGAGTGGAGAAAAACTCGTCCCTCAAAGAGAAGCTGAGCCCCTCAATCCTCTCGCTGACGGCATTAGGCTCCTTCGTACTCTTCCAGTTCATATATACGGAGGCGCCCCTGCTCACGTGCATGGAGGGCTCGAAGGTGGCCGCGGCGATCGCCGCCGCGCTGGCATCGTCCGCGATTTTCACGTGGATCTGGGAGAAAAAAACCATGGGCCTGAGCGTCCACTCCGCCGATCCTCTCTCGTTTCACACGTCTTCGCTGGCATCGCTCCTTCCCACGATTGCGACCTTGGCGGTATTCTCCCTCGCCGCCGTGCTGTACAGAGAGCTGGCGCCTGGCCTGTTCAGCACGGAGGGTTGGGCCGGAAGCGCTTTTTCAAGGCTGGCGTACATGGGCTCGGCGCTGGGCAGCGGGATCGTGTTCGTCTTCCTCACGCACCTTATGTGGTGCTTCGGCATTCACGGCGCCAACGTGCTGGACGCGGTGGCGGTCGACCTCTTCGTGCCCGCCGTCGGGATAAACCAGGAGCTCCTTGCCGCCGGACTCGCGCCGACGGAGATCATCTCCAAGTCGTTTCTGGACGCCTTCGTCCTCATGGGGGGAAGCGGCGCCACTCTCTGCCTGATGGCCGTGATCCTGCTGGTCGGGAAGAGCCGTTCGCAACGGCGGCTGATGAAGCTGTCGGCCATCCCGTCGCTTATGAACATCAACGAGCTGATCATATTCGGCGTGCCTATCGTGTTCAACCCGGTCTACTTCATACCCTTCACCCTGGTGCCGGTCCTTATTACGATTACCTCCTACGCGGCGGTCGCAAACGGGCTGGTCCCCCACACGGTAAACCACGTGGAGTGGACAACACCGGTTTTCATCAGCGGATACATAGCTACCGGCTCGATGAGGGGTGCGCTGCTGCAGGCCTTCAACCTCGTGCTGGGGACTCTCTGCTACCTCCCCTTCTTCATGATGGCAAAGTCGGCCTCCGAGAGGAAGAACGCCCGGATGCTCGACAAGGCCTACAGGATGATAGAGGAGGACCAGTCGCACCTGATACTTCAAGAGGACAGCGAGACGTTCAGCTTTCTCCGCTCGCTGGCCCTCGACCTTGAGAACGACCTGGCTCATGAAAAACTTGAGATGTACTACCAGCCCCAGGTCGACAGGGACGGCAGGATCTTCGGCGTCGAGGCCCTGCTCCGCTGGAACCACGCGAGCTACGGATTCATCGCCCCCCAGCTTGTGATCAGGCTGGCCGAGTCGGTAGACATGATAAAAAAGCTGGGATACTGGATAATCGAGAAGGTGTGCGTGGACGTGGTGCGGATGAAGGAGGCGGGGCACGGGGACATAGTCTTCTCTATCAACGTCTCGCCCGTGCAGCTCGAGGACAGGCACTTCGCCCAGACCCTGTTGACGCTTCTCGAGATGCACTCGGTAAAACCACCGTCCATCGTCGTCGAGATAACGGAGGAGTCGGCGCTCTCCCATAGCCCGGTGCTGATCGAGCAGCTGAAGACCCTGGTGCAATACGGGATAAAACTGGCGATGGACGACTTCGGCATGGGGCACACATCCCTGAAATACATGCGCGACTACAGCTTCGACACGGTGAAGATAGACGGCTCCATCGTGAGCGGCGTGCTGGACAACAAGAAGAACGCGGACATCATATCCGCCATAGTCTCGCTCGGAAAGACCATGTCCTTCTCGGTGGTAGCCGAGTACGTGGAGGAGAATGAGCAGCTGCAGGCGTTACGGAACCTGGGCTGTGTTCAGTACCAGGGCTTTCTCTTCGGCAGGCCTGTGCCCTTCGAGGACGCGCTTGACATCGTGCATGCGAAACAGCCCTTGAAAGGCGAAAAACAGGCTCGCACCAGGCCCTGAATCCCTTGACTTTTCAGGCTTCAGTGATATTCTGCTCATGAACACCGAGACTATTGTAGTGAAAAGGGCCGGGCCGTTTGATTATCGTACCATCTGCGAAAATAGCAGAAAAATAAAGGAGGAATGAGCTATGAAGTTGTTTGTGAAGGCTTTACTGGTAGCAACTCTCTGTCTTTTCGCGACGGGCGCGTGGGCTCTGACGGTCGATGATATCACCTACATGACCGAGGACTACCCGCCGCTGAACATGACCGGAGAGGATGGGACACCCACCGGCCTTGCGGTCGACATCCTGGCGGAGATAATCAGCAGGATGGGAGGGAGCAAGACCGCGAAGGATTTCCAGGTCATGCCGTGGGCCAGGAGCTACAACGAGGTCCAGAACACGCCTAACACTTGCCTCTTCTCAACGACAGTGACCGAGGAGCGCCTGCCGATGTTCAAGTGGGTGGGGCCGCTGCACGTGCTGTCGTTCGACGCGGTCGCGCTGAAGAGCAAGGGGCTGAAGGCCGACTCCGTCGAGGACCTTGTCGACCTCAAGACGGGAGTCATCCGCGACGACCAGGGAGACAGCCTGGCCAAGGAGGCCGGGATTAAGGAGATCGACAGGGTGCCCTCGAACGACCAGAACATCAAGAAACTCAACGAGGGAAGGATCGACATCTGGATCTACAGCATAGGCAGTGCTAGAACCCTTGTGGAAGAGATGGGTCTCAACCCGGACGATTACGAGTCCATCTGGAACCTCAGCAGGAGCGATGTCTCCTACGCCTTCCACAAGGACGTGGACGACGAGCTGCTGGAGGCGATGCAGAAGGCCCTCGACGAGATGAAGGCCGATGGCACTCACGCGGAGATACTGAAGAAGTACGGACAGTAGCAGGGAATACCAATAACGCACGAGAGGCCGCTCCGACAGGGGCGGCTTTTTTATATCTCCACCCGCACTCCGTCCGTCACCTGTTCCGGCGGGTAGATTATCACCATGTCGCCCTCCTCCAGTCCCGACAGCACCTCGGCGAATCGGCCGTCGTTCGGCCCTGTCTCCACCCTGACCGAAGCCGCCTTTTCACCCTCCACCCGGAAGGTCATCCACTCTCCGCCCCGCCGGAAGAGTGCACCCAGCGGCACCAGCAGGGCATCCTCGCTCCTGCGGAGTATGACCCTCACCTGGATGCGGTAGCGGTCTCCAAGCCTGTATCCGGGCGGCACTGGATCGGTGAATTCGATGCGGACCTTGACCCGCTGCTCCTCCACGCCGAGCGCGGATACCTTGGTGAAGCCGCTGCGCTCCACCAGCGTCACCCGCCCACGAAGCGGCCACTCCCCTCCCCAGCCCTCGACCAGCACCTCCGCGCCGACGGGCACGGCTGCCGCGTCCGTCGAGAAGAGGTCCACCTCGCCCTCCAGGTCCTCCGGATCGCCCACCTCCATGATGGGCGTGCCGGCGAGGACGGTCCGGGCGCTATCCTCGTGCACCTGCAGCACATAGCCGTCGACCGGCGAGAGGATGCGGACCCTCTCGCCCCCGCTCTCGTCCCCCTGAATAAGGAGAGAGGCGGCCTGCTGCACCTCGAACTCCGCCATTCTGAGGGAGAACTCGGCGGCCTTGGCCTCGCGGGACGCCAGCTGCATCCGGCTCTCCGCTATGTCCCACTCCTGCTGCGAGACCCCGCCCGAGGGCATGAGCCTGTCCAGCCTGTCAAACTGCTTCTTCGCAAGTTCGAGCGAGACTTGTGCCCGGTCGAGCTCCGTCCTGCGAAGGGAGCGAGCCGCCTCCGCGGCCTTGATCTGCGACTCGGCAGTGGCGCGCAGCCTGGGAGTCAATAGCCCGGAGGACTCGGCATTCATCGTCGCCAGCTCGGTCTCGCCTGCCTTGACCGCGTCCCCCGCCCTCAGACTCGTGCGGTTCAGAAGGCCGCTCACGGGCGCGGAGACAGTGTACCTGTGCCTGATCCCGGTCTTCCCCTCCTCGACGACGGATACGACGAGAGCGCCTCGTTCGACCGCGACCGCCTCCACCTTGACCGGTCCTGGCCAGGCCAGGTAGACCACGAGAGCGATAGCGGCACATGCGATAGCGATGCCCGCCAGTCTTTTAAGCGTCTTCCTTCGGCCGGAGCCGTTGTCTTTGCTTTTCAACTTAACACCACTCCGTTTCCCTGTCATTCCGCTGACTTGAGCGCCGACAGCAGGTCCAGTTTCACGATCTTCGCATGCACCGCGGCGAACGAGCAGAGTGTCGAGAACAGCACGTTGAGCACGGTGATGACATAGGTCTTTGCATGAAGAATATAGGGGAGGCGTATGACCTCCGTGTTCGCCGAGTCGAGTATCAGCTTCGAGAGCCAGGTGCCCAGCAGAAGTCCCGGCCCTGTTGCGAAGAGCGTGAGCAGCCCAAGCTCGGTCAGCAGTATAACCGTGGCCTCTCGCCTGGTGAAGCCCAGCACGCGGAGAGTGGCAAGAGACCTCGCGCGCTCGGAAAGAGCGACTCTCGCGCCGTTGTATATCACCCCGAACGCCACAACAAGGGAGAAGAAGTAGTAGACCACCTGCTGAACCCCGACCATCTCCACGGTCATCTTGATGAAACTCTCTCTCTCGCTCGCCGCGGCGGACACGCTCGCTATGGCCGGAGCACCCTTGACGCTTCTCCAGAAATCTTCCATGCGGGAGTCGTCCACCCTCAGGTACGCCCCGCTGGAGGTGCCTCTCTCCCCCAGCAGGCGGCGCAGCTCGTCTATCTCCATGTACGCCGCCATCCCCGAGTAGTCCGTAACCAGCCCGGCGACCACGGCTTCCAGAGTCGGGCGGCTTCCCTCTCGAACATCGACCAGAACATGGTCGCCCGGGGAGACCCCCAGGGCCTCGGCCAACGCCGCGGACAATAGCAGCCCCGTGCCCGGCAGGTGAACGAGCTCGCCCTTCGCGTCGAGGATTCGACTGTACCTCTGTTCGGCGGGCAAGCCTGTCACCGCTACGCTTCGCTCCGCATGGCCGTTGCGCATCAGAACCGGGACGGTTCGAAACGGCTCGCAGTCCATCACGCCCGGAAGTCGTGCAACGGCGGGCAGAGCATCCGCTCCCAGCGGCTCCACGAACATCACGGTGGCGTCCTGCCGCCGGCTCATGCCCCACTGGAAGTCGACAAGGTAGTCGAGGCCGTCGGCCATCACGCCCGGGAAGACCGGGATGGAGGCCGCGAGGGCGAGTCCGAGCACCGAGAAGAAGGACTGCCACGGCCTTCTCTCCAGGTTTCGCAACGCAATGCGGCACGACGGCGAGACCAGACTGTGCAAGCCCAGCTTTTCCATGAAGGACGGCGCGTAGTCCACCGGCGGCTCCGGTCGCATAGCCTCGGCAGGGGGAAGGGACGCTGCCTGGCGCACCGCGCCGATCACCCCCAGAAATGCCACCAGCAAGCTCGCGATCATCGCGGGCATCAGGGCGCCCCAGTCGAGCCTCATAGTCAGAGCGGGGAGATTGAAAACGCCCTGGTAGAGCGGGAGCATGGCCGACGCACCCCAGATTCCCAAGATACCCGCCAGCAGGATCCCAAGGGCGAGAGGGACGACCGCGAACTTCATATAGTGAATCGCCGCCGCGAACGACGAGTATCCAAACGCCTTCAGCTGAGCGATCTGCTCCCTCTGAAGCTTCACCAGCCGCGTGAGCGACGCGCTGGTCATGAAGGCCGCCACTCCAAGGAAGATCAACGGAAAGAGCACGCCGAAGCTCTTAAGTTGCTCGATCTCGTCGTCCAGCAGGCGAGCGGGCCCATGCCCCCCCCTGTCGAAGGCGGAGAGCCCGCCGTAAGGCAGCAGCAGCCGATCGATCTCGGCCTTGACATCCTCGACGCTCGCGCCCGGCGACAAGCGCACCGCCAGTGTGTTGAACGCCCCCGAAAGCCCCAGCGCACGCGACAGCTCCCTCTCGGTCATCCACAGGATCGCGAAGCGCTTCGGGTCGGGCAGCAGTCCCCCGGGAGGGATCTCTATAACGTGCTCGGGGGAGATTGCGATTCCGCAGATGCGCAGCCGCCGTCTCATCCCGTGGATAGTTGCGTCAAGCAAATCCCCGAGCTGAAATCCGTGAGCCTTGGCGAAGGCCTCGTTGACCACGACCTCGTCCCTGCCGCCGTCGTCCGGTGTGCGCCCCGACTTCAGCACAATTCCGTTGAGCCTTCGGGCGCGTCCCGCGGGTAGAGAGTTCACGAGGCAGCTCACCGGCTCCCTGAAGCCCGGCAGGTCCAGAACCCCCGCCCCCTTTACCCCCGTCTCCACTAGGGCCACACCCTCCACGCCCGCAATCACCGGCTCCATGTAGACGGGCGCGCGCTTGAGCTCGCAGAACACGTCGGCGAAGGAGGTCTCCCTGTAGTGCCTGTCCTTGACCGTCTCAAGCGAGGTGTGCAGCGCCCCGGTTATCACCATCATGGCGAAGCCGCACGCCATCACGAACGCCGTGGCGAGAGTCTGCCCCTTCATACCGCGCAGGTCGCGCAGGAGTTTGAGATCCAGCATCCGCAACGCGTATCACCATGAGAGAGAGCAAGCGGGCTCTCGGCTTTCGTTCTCCGTTATCGACTGGATGCGCCCCGCCGACAGGGAGATAACTCGTCCCGCCATCCGAGAGATGACGGAGTTGTGCGTGATCAGCAGTACCAGGGTCCCCAGCTCGCGGTTGACCTTCTCCACGGCCTCGAGGACTGTTATGCCTGTGGTGACGTCCAGCGCGCCGGTCGGCTCGTCGCAAAGCAGCACCTCGGGGCGCTTGGCTATGGCCCTGGCTATAGCCACCCTCTGCTGCTGACCTGCGGAGAGCTGAGACGGGAAGTGGTCCAACCTATCCGACAGGTCCACCAGGTCGAGCGCCTCCTCCGGCGTCATCGGGTCATCCGAGATCTCCGTGACCAGAGCCACGTTCTCGCGCGCAGTAAGGCTGGGGATAAGGTTGTACCACTGGAACACGAAGCCGGTCACTCTTCTTCGGAACAGGGTCAGATCGCGCTCGTCCGCCCCCGAGAGCTCCAAGTCCCTGAAGAAAAGCGTGCCGCCGGTCGGCGTGTCAAGGCCGCCGATGATGTTCAGCAGCGTGGACTTGCCGCTCCCCGACGCCCCCAGCAGCACAGCCAGCTCTCCCTGAAACAGATCAAGGTCCACGCCGTCGAGCGCGCGCACCTCGGCCTCCGTCCCCGGGTTGTACACCTTGGTGATGCCGCGCGCCCGGAAGAGCCACTCCCCTGCGAGGCTCACCGCAGCTCGCCCGGGCACGCCGCTCCGAGTGAGGTTTACGCCCTTCATCGGCCGGTCCTTCTCTTTCGTTCCTTCGTGTACTCCCACCACGGCCTCGGCGAGCCTCCATTCATGAAGTCCGTGACCGACATGAACACATCCATGACGCAAGGGTCGTGACGAGCCCCGGTTCTCTCGCACAGATCCTCGTACATCTTGAAAGGGCACATGCCCCTGAGATCCTCCGGCTTCCGGACGCCGAGAAGCAGAAGATCCCTCTCCGTGGCCGGACCCACGTTGGGGAGGTCCGTAAGGCGTTTCACCGCGCCGCGAACGACTCTCTCCGGGTTCATTCCGCATCACCTCCCGCAGGGCTGCGACAGCGCCCCGTCCGTATTTCTTTTACAGTCAGCGATCACCGGTTATTATACCCCCATTTTTCATGCAGTCCATGGGAGAGCGTCCTTTTCTGTATTATCTTTCTTCGCCCGGCTATTGACATTTTCGTCCATCTCCCTCATAATGCTCGGAAATTCGGCGGTGCCGGGGAGAGGGGGAGGACAGCGATGATATTCGAGACCACACTCAGCATGAACAAAGCTGCCTCCTTCGACCTGCTCCTCGGACGCCGGTTCCCGCCTGGGACGCCGGCAGCCTGTTAAGCTGCGCATCGGCAACCCGAGGCCGGAACCTCTTCAATGGGGTTCCGGCCTCTTTTTTTGTACCTTTTTTCAGGAGAAAACGAAAGGAGAGGGGAAACATGAGGGATTATGTGCGCATTTTCGACACCACGCTGAGAGACGGGGAGCAGGCGCCCGGGATCAACCTGAACACGGAGGAGAAGCTGCAGATAGCTATGCAGCTAGCGAGGATGAAGGTGGACATAATAGAGGCGGGCTTTCCTGCGGCGTCGCCGGGGGACTTCGAGGCGGTCAAAGTCGTCGCCGACAGGGTGGAGGGTCCGATCATCGCCGGGCTGGCGCGCACCAGGAGGGAGGACGTGCAGGCGGCCGCGGCCGCGGTGAAGGGGGCCGGGAGGCCGCGCATACACACCTTCATCGCAACCAGCCCGATCCACATGGAGTACAAGCTCAAGATGACTCCCGACCAGGTGTTGGCGGAGGTTCGTCGCGCGGTGACCCACGCCCGTGGGCTGGTCGAGGACGTGGAGTTCTCAGCCGAGGACGCAAGCCGCTCGGACCCGGCCTTCCTGGGGGAGGTCTTCCGCACGGCGATCGAGTGCGGAGCTTCGACACTCAACATACCGGACACGGTCGGCTACTCCGTGCCGGAGGAGTTCGGGGAGTTTGTCCGAACGGTCATAGGCGCGGCGGGGGCCCCGGAGGGAGTTATCTGGTCGGTTCACTGCCACAACGACCTAGGGCTTGCAGTGGCCAACTCGCTGGCGGCTGTGAGGGCCGGGGCGAGGCAGGTGGAGTGCACAGTCAACGGGCTCGGAGAGCGCGCCGGGAACGCGTCTATGGAGGAGGTGGTCATGGCTCTGCGCACCCGAGGCGACCGGTTCGGCTGCCGCACAGGGATAGACACGACCCGTCTGTGCCCTGTGAGCTCGCAGGTATCGCGCATGACGGGCTTCCCAGTCCCGCCGAACAAGGCCGTGGTGGGGGACAACGCGTTCGCCCACGAGGCCGGCATCCACCAGCATGGGGTGCTGTGCAACAGGGAGACCTACGAGATCATGAACCCGGAGGACGTGGGGGCCTCAGGCAGCCGCCTAGTGCTCGGCAAGCACTCGGGCAAGCACGCCTTCAGGCAGCGCGTGGAGGAGATGGGCTTCACGCTGGACGACGAAAGGCTGAACGAGGCGATGGCGATGTTCAAGTCCCTGTGCGACCGCAAGGAGATAGTCACCGCCGAGGATCTGGAGGCGATGATCGCCGGCCTGGACGAGAGCGCCAGGGCGGTATAGGGCGACGACATGGGAAGGACAATGGCAAGCGCGATAATCGCGTCGCATTCGTCGTCGGAGGCCCGCGAGGGGGAGATCTGCAAGGTGAGCGTGGACTTCGCGTTCGCCAACGACATCACAACTCCCCCGGCCGCCGCCGCCTTCGCGGAGATGGGCGCCGAGAAGGTGTTCGACCGACAGAGGTGCGCGGTGCTGCCGGACCACTTCACCCCGAACAGGGACATAGCCTCCGCCGAGCAGGCCAAAAGAGGCAGGGAGTTCGCACTGTCGCAGGGGATGCTCTACTGGGAGGTCGGCCGAGTGGGGGTGGAGCACGCATTTCTGCCCGAGTCCGGCTACATCCTCCCCGGCGACGTGATCGTCGGAGCGGACAGCCACACCTGCACGGGAGGCGCGCTCGGCGCGTTCGCCACAGGCATGGGCAGCACCGACCTTGCAGCCGCGTGGGCCCTCGGGGAGACCTGGCTCAGGGTGCCTCCGACGATCAGGGTTCGGTTCGAGGGGGAGCGTCCCTCGTGGGTCACTGGCAAGGACATGATCCTCTCCCTGCTCGGGCGGATCGGGGTGCAGGGAGCGCGCTACATGGCGCTGGAGTTCGCGGGCGACGCGATCTCCTCCCTGCCGATGGACGACCGTTTCACCATAGCAAACATGGCGGTGGAGGCCGGAGCCAAGGCCGGCCTCTTCCCGCCCGACGAAACGACGCTCGCCTATGCGAAATCGCGCGCCAAACGGGCGTTCGAGCCGGTCTGGCCGGACAGAGACGCGCCCTATCTGCGCACGGAGACGCTCGACGTGAGCGAGATGTCGCCCGTCGTCGCTCTGCCTCACTCGCCCGACAATGTCAGGCCGGCGAGGGAGTGCGGGTCGCCGAAGATCGACCAGGTGTTCATCGGCTCCTGCACCAACGGCAGGCTGGAGGACATAGCCGCCGCAGCGCGGATCATGAAGGGACGGCGAGTCGCGGATGGTGTCAGGTGCATAGTGATCCCCGCCTCCTACGAGGTATATAATCGTGCCCTGGACCTGGGCTACCTGCGAATTTTCACCGACGCGGGAGCGGTGGTCTGCACCCCGACCTGCGGGCCCTGCCTGGGCGGTCACATGGGGGTGCTGGCCGCGGGGGAGAGGTGCGTCTCCACCAGCAACCGAAACTTCACCGGGCGCATGGGAAGCCCGAAGAGCGAGGTCATACTGGCAAGCCCTCTGACCGCCGCCGCCAGCGCGGTCGCGGGCAGGCTCGTCGACCCGAGAGACGTGGAGGATTAGGATATGAATAAAGTATCGAGGGGCAGGGCGTGGGTCTTCGGCGAAGATGTGGACACGGACGTCATAATCCCGGCGCGGAGACTCGTGTCGGGGGACGAGGCGGAGCTGGGCAGGTACTGCATGGAGGACGAAGACCCGGAGTTCGCCGCCAGGGTCTCTCCGGGGGACATCATCGTCGCGGGGGAGAATTTCGGCTGCGGGTCGTCCAGGGAGCACGCGCCTCTAGCGATCCGGGGCGCGGGATGCTCGTGCGTGATAGCTTCGTCCTTTGCGCGCATATTCTTCCGCAACGCGATCAACACCGGTCTGCCGATCTTCGAGTGCCCGGAGGCGGTCGCGTCCGTGCGAGCCGGGGACGAGATCGAGGCCGATCCGACGGCGGGCGTGATAGTCAACATGCGGAGCGGTGAGACATTTCCGGTCGCGCCCTTTCCGACATTTCTGCAGCAGCTCGTAAAGCGCGGAGGACTGGCCCCCTACGTGCGCGAGGAGCTTGCGAGGAGGAGACAGGCTTGAGCGTTAAAAACTACAGGATAGCGCGGATCCCCGGCGACGGAATAGGCCCCGAGGTGGTGCGCGAGGCGTCGAAGGTGGTGGAGGCGGCGGGTGAGAGGCACTGCTTCCGTGTCGCGTGGGAGGACTACCCGTTCGGCGCGGAGCACTGGCTGCGCACCGGCGAGACTTTGCCCGACTCGGCGCTCGACGAGATAGGAGGGGCGGACGCGCTTCTGCTCGGCGCCGTCGGCGACCCGCGCGTCAAGCCGGGCGTGTTGGAGCGCGGCATACTGCTGAGGGTGCGCTTTCACTTCGACCAGTATGCCAACCTGCGCCCCGCGCGCAGCTACCCGAACGTGCCCCTCCCGGTGCGTCTTCCGTCCGGAGGGAAGCTGGACACTCTCGTGGTGCGCGAGAACACGGAGGATTTCTACATCGGGATAGGTGGCAAGACTCAGGGCGGCAGTCTGTCGCTCGATCTAGCTGCTCGGCGCGGCCTGTACTCGGTCGTCGGGGGGCTGGAGGGGGGCTTCACCGGCGGTGTGGAGGGAGTATTTCAGCTAGGCGTTGCCACCGAGCCGGGGATCCGCCGCGTGACGGCGCGTGCCGCCCGAGCCGCGAAGGAGCGAGGGGAGAGCAGGATCGCCCTCGCGACCAAGTCGAACGTCATGCCGCAGATATACGGCTTCTGGGAGGAGGTCGCGACGGACGAGGCGGCGCGACATGGAGTCTCCGTGACAGCGGTCAACGCGGACGCCATGTGCTACCACCTGGCCCGCACTCCCGACCTGTACGGCGTGATACTAGCTCCGAACATGTTCGGCGACATAGTAAGCGACCTGCTCGCGGGGCTGGCCGGGGGCCTCGGCACCGCCGCCGGGGCCGACATAGGCGACGGGCTGTCGATGTTCGAACCCGTCCACGGCTCCGCCCCCGACATAGCAGGCACGGGGCGCGCCAACCCGATAGCCGCCATCCTCACCGCCGCGATGATGCTCGACCACCTGGGCGAGCGGGAGGCCGCCAAACAAGTGGACGAGGCGCTGGCGACCTATCTGTCGCAATCCGGGCCGAAGCAGTTCCCCTTCGAGTTCGGTGGCGAGGCCAGGACGGCCGCAGTAGGCGACCGGATAGCGGAGGGGGTGTGAACCGCCCGTATCGCATGTATTACCGACCGGTTCGCCGCTCCTTGCAAAACCCCTGTCCGGAGCCTATAATGCAGTAGCGGGATGGAGTTGGATGCACAAGCCGCTCTTTTCGGACAGCAGGCGGTCGCGATGTTGTGTTGTATCCCTCGTCGCCCGGTATCGTTTAATACCACAATCAGCGCAAAGGGGGCGGAGCGCCATCTCCGAACTGAGAAAGATGGATGAAAACTGGAAGGAGATCATCAAGCAGTTCTTCCGGCAGGCGCTTGAAAAGTTCATACCGGAGCTGGCCGAGGACCTGGACGAGTCCAGAGAGGTGACCTTCCTCGACAAGGAGCTCCAGGATCTGGTCGTCTACGTGGACGGGCCGGAGCAGATACCGGACATACTCGCAAGGGTGCCCACGAAGACGGGCCACGACGTCTGGTTGATCCTCCACGTGGAGATTCAGGGACCGGGAGGAGGAGACCTCCCCGAGCGCATGTTCTTCTACAACTCCTCGCTGAGAGTGCTCCACCTCAAGAAGCGGGGAGACGTCTCCGACGTCGTCTCGTTCGCCCTTCTGACCGCCAAACGTCCCGGAGGCGAGTCGGAGCGCTACCTTCGGGAGAGCTACCGCAACATGCTGGTCTACGAGTACCCGTCGCTCAGGCTGTGGGAGCTCGATTCAAGCGAACTCCAATCCAGCGACAACCCTTTCGACTGGGTCCTGCAGGCCGGCAAGTGCGCTCTGGAGGGCGGCAGGAACGAGCGTGTAAAACTGGACTACTTGAAGTCCGTTATAGACAAGCTTGATGCCAAGGGATGGAATCACGACGAGAAGCTGGCTCTGTTGCGCTTCACGGACGCTCTTCTTCATCCGAAGGACCCTCAGTTGCGCAAGGAGTACGACTCATTCAGGGAACAGAGAAGCAAGGAGGGAAAGCCGATGCTTATAAGCGTGGTCGAAGAGAGGGCCATTGAGAGGGGCAAGGAGATTGGCAAGGAGATTGGCAAGGAGATTGGTGAGAAGATAGGCGAGAAAGAAAAGGCCTTCGCCGTCGCATCACGGATGCTTGCCGGCAACGAACCCAAGGAGAAAATACTGGACTACACCGGGATTGCTCCCGAAGAGCTGGACGATCTCATCGCAAGTCGAAAGAACTGAGCTCGCGTTGGGCGATACTGGATCAAGGCAGAGCCCTCGGCGACAACCCCGCCTCGGGATGACAAAACACAGACACCGGTCACGGCTGATGAGGGGAAGTGAGGCATGTTAGCGTGGTCGCAGAGCGGCTTGCCAACTATTGCGGCAGCTCTTTGTGATTCGACTGATCCGCCTGTGCACCAGCATCCTATGTTTGATCTCAGCCGTCCTCCTCCGGGTGAGGGGAGGGGGCGGCGAAGATGGTGAGCTTCAGCTCGGCGTCGTCCAGAAGCTTGTACTCGGGGCGTCTGCCGGACAGCTCCTCGCTCTCCGTGATAATGATGGGAACTCCCTCCCCGCGCCTGTCCATAATGAACTCCCTCCTGCTTCCGACCGCGTTGTAGTTCATCGGGCAGCGCGCCAGCAGGGAGCTGATCAGTTCGTTTCGCGACGACTGGCGTTCGGAAAGGCTCTCGACCGTCATTGTGTTCGGTATCGTGCCGGGGGAATAAAGCTCCAGTCGGTCGGAGAATACGTGCAGGCGGATCTTCGCGCCGAATATCGAGTAGTCGCGGTGAGCGACCGCGTTGGTGACGGCCTCGAAGACGGCGTTCGTGGAGTACTGCGGCGTCTCTATCCGGTTCGGGGCCTTGACGGCGTAGATGCGCATGTTCCTCTCGACAAACTTACACGCCTCTCTAATCTGGATGTCCAGCGGGCCCACGATGTCGAGAGCGTCGATCTGGTGCGCCGCGTTCCTCTCCTTCCAGCGGTAGCGGACGGCCTGTATGAACGCGCTCGAAAGGAAGACGCGCGGGTCGTCCGACGCCATCAGGACGCCTCCCACCGTGGCCCGCACCGCACCCTCATCGTCGACTGAGATCAGTTTCAGCTTGCCTAGAAACTCCCGGTCGTCCCGAGGGGATATGACGGTCCTGAACCTGCCCCACAGGGAGGGGTTCAGGACGTCCATCGAAGTGCCTGGGACCGCCTGCTCGTCGAAACTCATGAACCTCGCCCTGCTTCTCTGCTGAAACAGCCTCGCCAGCGCGTCCGGCTTCATCTCGCGCTTCGAGCTGCCTATTCGCCTGAAGTACCCGTTCGGACTCCTGTGGACGAATAGGCTTCGGGGGACGTCGACCCTCAGCACGGCCCTCTCCGCGCCGCTAGAGTCCTGGACGGCCAGCCTGCGGATGACGCAGTCGAGCGGAGGTTCGATCTGGTCATTGCAGATCGACCTCAGCCAGTCCTCGACCGAGTCAAGCCTATCCGGCGGGATGCCGGCGATCTCCCTCGTGCTGTCGTCGACCCCGAGAAGGACCGTCCCCGCCGCGGTGTTTGCCATGGCGGCAAGCTCGTCCGCCATGCTGTCCCTGCGGGGCCCGGAAATCCTGTCGCCTGCGAACTCCACTCGTTTGAACTCGAGGACCGAGTCCTCGCCCAGTTTTATCCGTCTCAACAGGTCCTCGGTATTCTCAAACATCGGTCCGACCCCCTCCGCTCGCGACGCTTCACATGCCCCAATCCTATCACGAATCAGCTCGGGCGTCGTCCCTACCCCCTCACTCCCGCCACTATGCTCCTGCAGGCGTCGGCGAAGATCAGGGTGTCGGTGCTGTAGGCTATGTAGGTGAAGCCCTGCTCTATCCGCGCGCGGGCCTCTTCCACCGTGGAGACGAAGATGCCCGCGGGCTTGCCGGCCCTCTTCGACGATGCCAGCGCCTTGGCGACCGCCTCCACCATCTTCGGGTGGTAGATCTCCCCGGGGACGCCCAGCGACTGCGACAGGTCGTAGGGGCCGATGAAGATCACGTCCGCGCCCTCGACCGCGGCTATCTCGTCCAGACAGTCCAGGCCCAGCCGGTTCTCGCAGTGCAGTATTACCATCGTCTCGCGGTTGGCCTCCTTGAAGTAGTCGGCCACGCTGCCTGCGAAGCCGTAACGCGACGATCTGGTGAACGCCGCGCCCCTCTCCCCGACCGGGTGATACTTGGCGAAGCGGACTATCTCCTCCGCCGTGCGGCGCGAGTTGACCTGGGGCGCTTGGATTCCGGCCGCGCCGACGTCCAGTATGCGCAGTATCGTGGTGGCCTCCGGGTTGGTCACCCGCACTATCGGGGTCATTCCGCGAAGCTCGGCCGCTCTGATCATGTGCTGGATGGAGCCTGCATCCCCCGGTCCGTGCTCTGTGTCGATTATGCAGAACTCGAACCCGGCGAGGGCTGCGATCTCCACCAGGTCGGGGCTGTCCGTGTTGATGAACAGGCCGAGGACCGTTCCGCCGTCAGCAAGGGTTCTTTTCAGTTCGTTCTTCATTTTCTCATCCTCCGTTCCGTGTGTCTCCGTCCACTGTGCATTATACATCCGCGTCGCTGCATTTTTGACCGGTTGCGAAAAGTCGGATACAATGAGCGCACTATGAGTAAATACGACTGGTTTCCTGACAATGAGTGGTTTCCGGGGGATGAGCAGACTCCCCCAAGACGTCCGGTGATCCGGCTACCCAAGGTCAACAAGTGGCTCCTGATCCTCGCGGCGGCAGTCCTGCTCGTATCGCTGCTGCTTCCGGCGCTCGCAGAGTTCTACACGGACTGGCTCTGGTACGACTCCGAGGGCTACGGCTCGGTCTTCTGGACGCGACTGTTGGCCCGGGTCCCGCTGTTCCTGGCGGGGCTTTTGGCCTTCACCGCGGCCATCTGGGTGAACCTTGTGTTCGTGCGGCGCAACCTTAGGGAGATACGTCCCGAATTCACACCGCTGCTCTCATCCAGGGCGGCCGGGATTGCAGTTGGAGCCATCGCGCTGTTCATCGGAGTCACGGAGGGGGCGTCACTCTCCGCGGAGTGGGCGATGGTGCTTCGCTTCTTCAACGGTACACCGTTCGGCGTGACCGATCCGGTCTTCGGCAACGACGTGGGCTTCTACATATTCTCCCTGCCCTTCTGGTCGTTCGTGCACTCCCGACTGATGGGAGCGCTATTCCTGTGTGCAATGATGGCGCTGGTCGGCTACGGGGCGACTCTGGCCCCCAGGAGCCGCGACCTGGCCGACATTCACGTGCCCAAGAACGTTCGCTCGCACCTGATCGTCCTGGCATCCATCGGAGCGCTGCTGTGGGGGCTTGGCTACGCGCTCGACCGGTACGCCATACTCTTCTCGCCCACGGGCGTGGTCTTCGGAGCGGGCTACACGGACGTGCACGCGGGGCTGCTTGCGCTCAACGTGCTGACGGTCGGCTCCATCCTGGTGTCGATAGCCCTTCTCTTCACCCTGTTCAAAGGTAGCTGGAAGCTGCCTCTGTGGCTGCTGGGCTTCCTGGTTGTGTCCAGCTTCGTGCTTCGCGGCGTCTACCCTATGATAGTACAGAAATACATAGTCGAGCCGAACGAGTTCGACAGGGAGAAGCGCTTCATCGAGAACAACATTGAGGCGACGCTGCGCGCCTACAACCTGCACAAGGCCGAGCTGCAGACCATAGTGCCCGCGGAGGCGATCACGTGGCGCGACGTGGAGGAGAACCGCGACACGATCGACAACATCCGCCTGTGGGATCACGAGCCTCTTCTGCGCAGCTACAAGCAGCTGCAAGAGATCCGCACATACTACGACTTCTCAAACGTGGACATAGACCGCTACACCATACCGACTCCCGACGGGGGAACCCAGTATCGCCAGGTGATGCTGGCCGCGCGCGAGCTGGACCTGGCGGGGATGCAGAACCGCACCTGGATCAACACTCGCCTGGAGTTCACTCACGGCTACGGGATCGTCATGAACCCGGTGAACGAGGCCGCGGGCAGCGGCCTGCCGCGCCTCTGGGTGCGCGACCTGCCGCCGGTGAGCGACATTCCGCTGCCTATCGACCGTCCGCAGATCTACTTCGGGGAGAAGCAGAGTCCCTACATCTTCGTCGGCACCACGGTGCAGGAGTTCGACTACCCGATGGGCGACTCTAACGCCAGAACGGCCTATAACGGCGCAGGCGGCGTGCCTATGGGCACTTTCATGAGGCGGCTGCTCTTCTCCCTCAAGTTCGCGGATATAAAAATCCTCTTCTCCGATGTCTTCACGCCGGATAGCCGGGTGCTCTTCCACCAGAACATAAGGGAGAGGCTCACGATGATCGCGCCCTACCTTCAGTTCGAAGGAGACCCCTACCTGGTGGTCTCGGGCGGCAGGCTGGTCTGGATGATGGACGGCTACACGGTCGCCAACAGCTACCCCTACTCTCAGCCGGTAGTCCTGGGCCGCGGCCGCGCGGTGAACTACATCAGGAACAGCGTCAAGGCCACGGTGGATGCGTACGACGGAACCATGACCTTCTACGCCGCCGACCCGGAGGACCCGGTTCTTCGCGCGTGGAGCGGCATCTTCCCCGGCGTGTTCAGGCCCTTCTCCGAGATGAAGCAGGGTCTGAAGGAGCACCTTCGCTACCCGCAGGACCTGTTCAACATACAGAGCGAGATATACCGCACCTATCACATGACCGACGCGAACACCTTCTACAACAAGGAGGACGTGTGGGACAGGATGGGCGCGGGCGAATCCCGCTCCTCGGCGCCGGAGGCCTACTATGTCAACATGCGCCTCGCCGGCTCGGACATCGCCGAGTTCGCCCTGATCTCCCCCTTCATGCCGGTGAGCAGGAACAATATGATCGCATGGATGGCCGGGAGGTCGGACGGAGAGAACTACGGCAAGCTACTGGTCTACCAGTTCCCTAAGCAGACCCTGATCTACGGCCCGGCGCAGGTGGAGGCTCTGACCAACCAGAACAGCGAGATCTCCGCCCAGCTGGCCCTGTGGAGTTCGCGGGGAACGGCGGTCATCCGAGGCAATATGACGGTTGTTCCGGTTGGGGAAGGTCTGCTCTACGTGCAGCCTCTCTACCTGAGGGCGGAGAACAGCGAGCTGCCGGAGCTTCGCCGGGTGATCACCTCCACCGGAGGCAGGGTGGTATGGGGCGAGACTCTGGAGGACTCGCTGAAGCGGCTGCTGTCGCATCCGGAGACGGGCCTAGGCAGGGCGGACGACCCTGAGATGCCAACCCGCCCGGACGTGCCGCGAACCGAGCCGCGCTCCGACGACGGTACTCTGTCCGGCCTCGCGGCCGAGGCCATGAAGCGCTGGGACGACTCGCAGGAGGCCCTGCGCAGGGGCGACTGGGAGGGCTACGGCAGGGAGATGAGCGAACTTGAGCTGATACTGCGCGAGATGACGGACCGCTAGAGTCCAAATTGCGCGAATAAAACTCAGGCATCGTTTTTCGATGGTGTATAATGATCCGACCTTCCGGCACCTCCTGCCGGCGGGTCGATCATTTTTTCAGGAGGGGGCATCCGATGACGGATACCATAAAAGCTTTGCGGCGCGGGGTTGCATCCGCCGTCCTGCTTGCGGCCGCCGTCTTTTTGACAATAGCTGCCGCGAGGGACGAGCTTCGCGACTACATCATGTCGCGGGCGATCTTCAGCCCGCCGCCGAACAGGGCGGCCTCCGTCTGGTCGCTGGACCCCGAGATGGTGGAGCTGCTTCAGAGCGGAGGGAAGATCATTCCCGCCCCGGTGCGAGAGGCGGCGGAGTCATTCGCGGACGCGGGGCGAGTCGCCGCGGCGCTTTTCGGCACCACAGCGGAGAACATACGCAATCTTGCCTCGTTCATAATGGAGCAGAATCCCGACATATCAGCCGACACCGCTCTCATCCAGGCGGCCGCGTTCTGGAAGTACTCGATCAAGTACGACGCGCCGATAGACCTGGTGATCGCCGTGGCTCAGACGGAGAGCCAATTCAACCCCGGCGCGCGCAGTGGGGCGGGGGCGGCGGGCGTGATGCAGGTGATGTGGAAGGTGCACTCCGGGCTGCTGTTCGCCAACGGGATCCTCGACGAAAGCCAGCTGTACGACCCGGACCTCGGAATAGCGGCGGGCAGCCTGCTGCTGTCCAGGTACCTTCGAGCGGACGGGAACACGGTGACGGCCCTTGGCCGCTACTACGGGGGGCCGCCGGAGGTCTACTGGAAGAGGGTGTCGCGAAACCTGGAGAGGCTGCGAAAGGCGAACATCGTCACACCTAGCGAGCCGTAATTCAGCCCCTGGCGGCGATCATCCATATTCCCGCCAGGATGGCGGCCATCCCGGCCAGCCTCCAGACGTTCACCTGCTCCGCGAACGCCAGCTTCGACACGGCCAGTATCAGCAGGAATACCATGCCGGACATCAGCGGATAGGCGACGGAGAGGTCCGTCCTGCTGAGGGCCGCGCTGAGGAAGATGAAGGAGATACCGAAGCAGCCCACGCCCGCCACGGCCCAGGGGTTGAGCACTATCGCCATCACCGCGCGGACCGCTCCTCCGTCCAGCAGATCGGCCTTGTGGCCGAATCCGTGCTTCATGAATGTGTTCGCCAGCGCGTTGAAGAACGCCGAGCCGGTGATCAGCAGCAGAGAAAGCCTGTCCAAGCCCCTCACCCTTTCTGCCTTGATAGTCGACGAAAGAAGTATACACTCTCCGGCGAAGTACCACAAATAACCGGCTTCATGTAGAATTGTCTGGTTGGAATTATACCGGAGAGGTCGATCGAATGAATAATCCCCGTTCTATAAACTGGATACACGCCCTGTTCGCACTGGGACTGCTGTTCGTATATTTCAGCGGCCTCGGGGCCTACGGACTGCTTGAGCCGGACGAGGGCAGGTACTCGGAGATCCCCCGCGAGATGATCGAGACGGGAGACTTCGTCACGCCGCGCCTGAACTACGTGAAGTACTTCGAGAAGCCCGCGCTGCACTACTGGCTCACCGCCGCCTCGCAGAAAGTCTTCGGCGAGACGGAGTTCGCGGGGCGCTTCTGGCCGGCCGTGCTGGCGCTGGGAAGCGTCGCGGTCGCCTGGGCGACGTCGAGGCGGATGCACGGCGGGCAAGCGGCCTACTACTCCTCTGCCGTGCTGGGAGCGAGCCTGCTGCACTTCGCGATCGGGCGGATCAACATCATCGATATGACCCTCTCCTTCTTCATGACCCTGTCTTTCGCCGGGCTCTGGTTCGCCCTGAAGGAGGACTCCCGTAGGGGACTGATGCTCTTCTACGCGGGGATGGCGCTGGCCGTGCTGTCGAAGGGGCTGGTAGGGGTTGTGCTTCCCGGCGGTGTGCTGGTCGCCTACTCGCTGATCACGCGAGACATCTCGCCGCTGAAGAGGGCGATCAACAGGCGCGGAATCGTCCTGTTCCTCATCCTGACAGTGCCGTGGTTCTTCGAGGTATGCCGCAGAAATCCGGATTTCTTCCGCTTCTTCTTCATACAGGAGCACTTCCTGCGCTACGCCACCAGGATGCACGGCAGGTACGAGCCTGCATGGTTCTTCATCCCGATCCTGATCGTCGGGTTCTTCCCGTGGGCGGGGCTGCTGCCCGGCGCGATCCTCTCGGCCCTCCCGAGGCCGCTGCGGGCCCTGGGCCGTGAGAAGAGGGACGAGCTCTACCTCCTCCTGTGGTTCGGGGTGATATTCGTCTTCTTCTCCCTGTCGAGCTCCAAGCTCATCCCTTACATAGTCCCCGCGCTGCCACCGATGGCGATGCTGATGGGAAGCTACCTCGCCCGCTGCCTGGACGATGAGGACTCCAAGAAGACGGGGCGCTTTCTGCTGTGGAACTCGTTGCTGCTGGTCCCCTTCATAGCGGCGCTGCTCCTCTACCCTTTCTTCAACAACCGCGAGCCGGCCGGGCTGCTGCTGCCCTACTCCCTGCCCGTGGCCGCGGTGCTGACCATCTTCGTCTACCTCAAGTGGCGGCTCTTCACGAGGCGCAAGTTCAAGGAGCTGGCCGTGACCCTCTGCCTCATGTCGCTCCTGACCATCTTCACGTTCGGCAGGGCCTTTCTGCTGTACGACACCCTCCTTAGCGTTCGCTCCCTGTCGGAGCGCATCCGCGAGATTCGAGGCCCGGACGACGTCATCGTTCAGTTCGCGGACTACCACCAGGCCCTTCCCTTCTACCTGAAGCAGAGGGTGGTGCTGGTGGATTGGCTGGGAGAGCTGGAGTTCGGCGCGGCGCAGGAGAGAGACCCTTCATGGTTTCTGGACGGCGAGGGGCTGTCCAAGCTGTGGCGCGGCGAGAGGCGTGTCATCCTGATAATGGACAGGGATCGCCGAGCGCACGCCGCGGAGCGGATGGGCACGGCCCTGCCCGAGCCGGTGATCGAGAAGGGCGACGACCTGGTGTTCGTCAACAAGTGGTAGGCATGTCAAGGAGGTTCCAATGTCCGAAAAGTGCGTTGTATCAGTCGTAGTTCCCGTCTACAACGAGGAGGATTCGCTGCCGCACCTGTGTCCCAGGCTGCTTGAAACCCTGGACGGGATGGATCGCCCCTACGAGGTCATCTTCGTAAACGACGGCAGCAGGGACTCCTCCCTCAGGCTTCTGCTGGAGTGCCGCGAGACCAACAGGGGCAAGGTGCGCGTGATCGACTTCAACGGCAACTTCGGCCAGCACATGGCGATAATGGCGGGCTTCGACCACGCCAGGGGCGATATAATAGTCACGCTCGACGCCGACCTGCAGAACCCGCCGGAGGAGATCCCCCGCCTTGTGGCGGAGATCGACAAGGGGCACGACGTGGTCGGCACGGTGAGACAGAACCGGCGCGACCCGTGGTTCCGCAAGGCCGCCTCACGCATGGTGAACTCGATCACCAACAGGATCACGGGATTGAAACTGAACGACTACGGCTGCATGCTGCGCGCCTACAGGCGAGACGTGGTGGACATAGTCAACCGCAGCTTCGAGAGCACCGTCTTCATCCCGGCGCTGGCTCAGAAGTTCGCGCTGAACCCGGTGGAGATTCCGGTAGCGCACTCGGAGAGGGTGCACGGCACGTCGAAGTACAGCATCTTCCGCCTGATACGGCTGAACTTCGACCTGATGACAGGCTTCTCCCTCTTCCCGCTGCAGGCTGTCACTATGATCGGGCTGGCTGTCTCGGCGCTCAGCTTCGCCTTCGCTGTCTTCCTGATGCTGCGAAGGCTTATCGTCGGCCCGGAGGCGGAAGGGGTATTCACCCTGCTGAACATCAACTTCTTCCTGATGGGGATCACGATGTCCTGCGTGGGCATCACGGGCGAGTACATCGGGCGGATCTACCAGGAGGTCAGAAAACGTCCCCGCTACGTCATCCGCAGGGAGTGGGACGATGATTGACCTGTCGGCGGCCGTCTTCGCCTACAGTGAGGTCGGCCACGTCTGTCTTGCCGAGATGCTGAGGCAGGGGGCCGAGGTCCGGGTCCTCTTCACCCACGAGGACGACCCGGCGGAGAACCGCTGGTTCCCCTCCGTGGCGGAGCCGGCGCGCGAAGCGGGGATCCCGGTGCGCACGCCGGAGGCGCTCGGCGACGCGGAGTACGACCTCCTGCGCGAGCTTGCCCCGGACGCGATCTTCTCCTTCTACTACCGCAGCATGATAGACGAGCGGTTTCTCTCGCTTCCGCCCAAGGGAGCGTTCAACATGCACGGCTCTCTGCTGCCCCGCTACCGGGGAAGGGCCTGCGTCAACTGGGCAATACTGAACGGCGAGACGGAGACGGGCGCGACCCTGCACCACATGGTCCGCCGAGCCGACGCGGGGGACATAGTGGACCAGGAGGCCGTGCCGATCCTGATGGACGACACGGCGCTGGACGTGACGCACAAGGTGGCGGAGGCGGCACGGACAATACTCGGACGCACACTGCCGCTGATCGCGGACGGCACCGCCCCGCGAACGCCGCAGGACGAGTCGAAGGCCACTCTCTTCGGCCGCAGGAGGCCGGAGGACGGGCTGATAGACTGGAACGACGGCGCTGTGAGGGTGCACAACCTGGTGAGAGCCGTCACCAGCCCCTTTCCCGGGGCGTTCACATTTCACCGGGGGAAGAAGCTGTTCGTCTGGAGGACGTCGGTCGAGGCGCCGCTGAAGCCGCTTGACGACGCGCAGCCCGGCGCCGTCCTGTCGATCGACCCGCTGCGCGTGGCTACCGGGCTGGGCGCTCTGCTGATACACGACTACGAACTCGACGGCGGCGATATACGCACAGGGGACATCTTGCGGGCATCGGCCCGTTGAACTGAAAAAATAGCGCGAGCGAGGGAGCGGCATCCCGAGCTCGACGCAAGGAGGACGCGAGATGAAAATTCTGATCCTGGGAGCCAACGGCTTCATCGGCTCTCACCTGGTAGAGGGCATACTGGAGGGGACCGACTGGGGCGTGAGCGCATTCGACCTTTCGGGCTCGAATCTGGAGGCTTATTCGGACAGCCCGCGTTTCTCCTTCAAACAGGGGGACATCTTCACCGACGACGACTGGCTGAGGCGCGCGGTCGCTGACGCGGACGTCGTGCTGCCCCTGGCCGGAATAGCCAAGCCCTCCTACTACCTCAGCAAGCCCCTGTGGACCTTCGAGCTTGACTTCGAGCAGAACCTGAAGATCGTCCGCATGTGCGTCGAGGCCGGGAAAAGGGTGGTCTTCCCCTCGACCTCCGAGGTATACGGCATGAGCTCGGACACTGTGCTTAAGGAGGACGAGAGCCCGCTGATCGTCGGACCGATAAACAAGATGCGCTGGATATACAGCTGCGGCAAGCAGATGATGGACAGGGTGATAGCAGCCTACGGGCAGGAGCAAGGGCTGCGCTATACCCTCTTCCGCCCGTTCAACTGGATAGGGCCAAGGCTGGATACCTTCAAGGACGCGGAGGAACGCACCGCTCGTTCCATCACGCAGATGGCGCACGACGTGATCACCGGGCGCGGCATCACCCTGGTGAACGGCGGAGAGCAGCAGAGGAGCTTTACCTACATCTCCGACGGGATCGCCGCGCTGCTTGCCATCCTGCGCGATGAGAGGGCGAGCGACGGCAGGATATTCAACATCGGCAACCCGGCCAACAACGCCTCTATCAAGGAGCTGGCCCGCATCGTCGTCGAGGTCATGAAGGAGATCCCGGCCTTCCGCGAGGCCGCCGGGAGGGCGACGGTGACGGTGATGTCCGCCGAGGAGTACTACGGCAACGGCTACGACGACATGCAGAACCGCGTGCCGTCCATCGAAGCGATCGGAGAGGCCCTCGGCTGGAAGCCTGTCGTCCCGCTGCGCGACGCGGTGGCCATGACGATAGCCAGCTATCAATAACTTTTCAGGAGGTTCTCGGGGTGAAAGAGACAGTTCTGGTGATCAAGACCGACGTCGACACTCTCAAGGGCTACCGCGAGGGCGTGCCGAGGCTGCTCGAGATCTTTCGGGCCAGAAAGATGCGCGCATCGCTCTTCTTCTCGTTCGGGCCGGACAACTCGGGCAAGGCCATTCGGCGGGTTTTCAAGAAGGGCTTCATCCAGAAGATGCGCAGGACGAAGGCGCCTTCCACATACGGCCTGCGGACCATGCTGTACGGCACACTGCTCCCCGCGCCGAAGATAGTACAGAGCGAGCCAAGCGTGTTCATCAGGGCTATCCATGAGGGGCACGATTGCGGCATTCACTGCTGGGACCACGTGGACTGGCACGACAACCTTCACAATATGGAAGAGCACGAGATAAGAGCGGCGTTCGGCAAAGCGATGGAGCTGTTCGAGCACCATGCCGGCCGGCCGGCCAAGAGCTGCGCCGCCCCCGGCTGGCAGGCGACCCCCGCCAGCCTATCGGTGCAGGACGAACTCGGCTTCGAATACTGCAGCGACGCCAGGGGCCCGGGGGGCCCCTTCCGCCCCCGAATGGAGGGCCGCGAGTTCAAGACCCTGCAGATACCCACAACACTTCCGACCCTGGACGAGCTGATGGGAACCATTCCGGCGGAGAGGATCAACGATCGTTACATGGAGCTGATTCGCCCCGGGCTGAACGTGCACACCATACACGCAGAGATGGAGGGGCAGTCGCAGAGCGCCCTGTTCGAGGACCTGCTGGAGCGCTGCGCCAAAAGCGGAGCGACCTTCAGGACGCTCGACGACGTAGCGCTGGAGACAACCGTCAGCGGCACGGAGATCCCTGTCTGCGAGGTAAAGCCGGGCGAGATCCCCGGCCGCTGGGGAACGGTGGCGGTACAGAGCTGCGAGGCGTAGTCGCTTGCCGGGAGAGCGGCCGCAATGTCGTCCTGAACGAGCGCAGCGAGGAGGGACCTTAACTCACGTTTACATGGTCTGTATTCGGGAAATATAAGCCTTGCCGTCAACGAGGTGAAAAAATGAACCGTCCCGACGATTTCACATTATCCGCCCTTCTTGACCTTGACGGGCATCGATTTACCATAGAAAATGGCGAGTATACCATCAAATTCGTTGTATCGTTGACCAGACCAACGGAGAATATTCCACATGGGATTCGATACAGTCTTACCCTGCACGATAAAAACGGCATCAGGGTTCTTGGCTACGACAACAGCAACCATGACTATCGACCGTTGAGCAAACGACAATATGTCGCAAGAAGGATCGAATGGGATCATCGTCACCACAAGGAGACTGTAACACAATACGGTTTTTCAACCGCCGCCAATCTGCTTGAAGATTTCTGGGAGGACGTAAGAAGAGTTATTGGACGATGGAGGTAGAAGAATGGATTATTCCGATAGAATGAAGAAATATGGCGTGATGTCAACGGAGGACTTTCGCCAAATGACATTGGACATAGCTGCGGGAAAATACCGTCCCTCGCCCGATGTCCCTAGAATAATCTTCGGATCACACAAAAGTCTCGCAGAGTACGCCGAGGAGGAGGCAAAGAAGGAGAAATCGCCGATATCAGCGCAGTAATATAATTTTCCGAGGCGGCCAGGAACATGCCGCATAAGCGATCTACACGAACGGAAAAGTGCACGTTCGGTCGCCTGCTTCGCGGCCAGAAACATGCCGCATAAGCGATCTACACGAACGGAAAAGCGCCCGTTCGGTCGCCTGCTTCGCGGCCAGAAACATGCCGCATAAGCGATCTACACGAACGGAAAAGCGCCCGTTCGGTCGCCTGCTTCGCGGCCAGAAACATGCCGCATAAGCGATCTACACGAACGGAAAAGCGCCCGTTCGGTCGCCTGCTTATGTCGTCCCGAACGAGCGCAGCGAGGAGGGACCTCGCTTTTCACGCTTCACCCTGAGATCCCTCCGTCCCCCGGTCATCCCGAGCGACCTCGCCTCTACTCCCTCATCCGGTACACCACCACGAAATAGCTCGTGCCGCCGCTCTTCTCGGCCTCCTGCTCGTCGTAGTCGAACGACGACGCGTACGCGGCTATGACCGGCTCGGCACCGAGCTTCCTCTGCAGGGTCATTTGGACATAGAGCGCTCCGCGCGAGTCTATGTGCGACGGCTGGCGGAGCGACAGCGCCTGCTCCGGGTCGCACGACATTATGACCGCCTCGCTCTCCGAATCATGCGCTTCCGTCTCCTCCCTGTTCAGATAATGAGAAAAATCCGTGCTCTGTATGACCAGCGCCTCCTCGCCCGAGAGCGGCGCAAGAGCGGCGGCCAACTCGCGCCACTCCCCTGCTCCTGACCTTATCCCGATCGCGACCGGAAGTACCGGCACTCCGGGAAAATAGCGTGCTACGAAGGGCAAGAGCGCCTGGACTCCGTGCTCGTGCGAAAACAGGTTCGACTCGCTCGCACAGGACAGTATTTTCAGCCGCTCGGCCCCGTCCCTGTCCAGCGGCACGGGACCGAGGGCGGTCAGGAAGTCCCGCCCCGGCACGGAGAAGAACGTCCTCCCGCGATGGTAGTGGTCGGGGCACAGAATGATCACCCTGCCGAAATCGCGCTCCCCGATCGTGGCGAACCCCGCGGCGATCAGGTCTGCCGCCAGCAGGTGATGCGGCACGATCAGGCCGGTGACCCGTCCCTCGACTGGCGTCGCGGACGCGGACTCGATCGCCTCCTCGAAGAGAGAGCCCGGATAGAGCGGCGGGAAGGGACGATCCCATGCGCGCGACGAAGCTGCCTCCCCGTGCGGTGCTAGGAGCAATAGTACTGTAAAGGCCAGGCGGACTCCGAGCAGCGCTCCCTTCAAACCGAGGGTCGCGCCAGTTATCCGTATGGGAAGGCTGAACAGGGCCCGTCGAGCCATGAAAATCCTCATCCTTTCTCGAAGCTCCCACGGCATTCTATCATGTGCTACGCGAACCCTCGGTGATGAAGCGCGCCGACCTGATCACGGAGATGAGGTAGATACGCCACTTCTTCACAGCCGGAATCCAGGCCAGAAAGGGCATAGAGAAGTAAAGAGTTCCGGGGGCGAGGCAGGCTGACATTGAGATCCCTCGGCGAAAAACCCGCCTCGGGATGGCAATACTAAGTCATCCCGAGCTAAGGCAAGGGATCTCTCTTTTTTATATCCGGCAAAACCTTTCACCTACTGTTTTTTGGCCCCATGCTCCAGCCATCGACGCCCCTTGTCCGTCAATCGATACTTCTGAAGGCGGCTGCTCGGCTTGTCGGGAATGGTCATCTCTATCAGACCTTCGGCCAGTGCCGGTCTTAAGTATCGTTCGCGAAAAGACTTGCGATCCGAGAGTCTTAAGGCGGCCTGCAGTTCTTCGCGACTCATCTCGCCCTCCAACGCAACCAGCAGTTCGCCGACTTGGGGGGTGACTTGGAGGGCGACTTGGGGGGTGCATGTCAGAGCATCAAGGATCATCCGCAGCATGAAGTCGATGAATGGCGCAGAATCTGTCCGCCGAGTGCTTTCCTCAATCACATCATAATACTCGGCCTGATGTTCAAAGACCAGGCTCTCCACCGGGATGTCGGTGAACAACGGGTTCCAGCGGGAGAGGATCAGGCTCTGCCACAGTCGCCCCATGCGGCCGTTGCCGTCGGAAAAGGGGTGGATGAACTCGAACTCGTAGTGAAAGACAGAGCTTGCTATGAGCGGGTGAACATCGGTCACGGCCATCCAGTCCAACAGATCGTCCATCAGCTGCGGCACCCGGCCTGCGGGGGGCGCCATGTGAATCACCCGCTGACCCGCCATCACCCCCACGCCCCCGCTCCGATACAACCCGGCCTCCTCGACAAGGCCGTCCATCATGATCCGATGCGCCTCAAGCAGGTCCTTTTCAGACGCCGGTCTCCATGTATGCAGCCGGTCGTAGGCGGCCAGGGCGTTTTTCACCTCGCGAACCTCCCTGGGAGGGGCGACGACCCGTTTGCCCTCCAGAATCGCGGTGACGACCTCCGTTCCGAGCGTGTTGCCCTCGATGGCCAGCGAGCCGCGAACGGTCATGACGCGATTGATCCGTCGCAGTCGCAGAGACCGCTCGTTCTCCGCAAGCGCCTCCATTCGACCCGTGGCCTCGCATATCGCCGCGACCCGATTCAGAATTTCGGTGGTTATCGTGCAAGGCGGCTGGTATTTCATGCTGTCCCCCCGTCGCAAGCCGTTCTCGACTCAGTTTTAGTATTATAATAATGGCGATATCAAAAGATATCAAAATACTATTATATTCGATCGAGACGCTCCGCGCCGTCCGAGGTCTGCATTCCGCGATAAGCCCGTGCGTGACGAGAGCTTCGCGCGCGGGGTCTCGCTCCAGAGGAGGGCCCGCATCTTCCGGACACTGCTGTGATACAATGCAAGTTATGGACGGCTCTTAGAAGTTCGCGTCCGTACAGTGCGGAACACTTTACATGCAATGAAAAACGAAGCCAATCAAGGAGGGATCTTGTGTGAAACAGAAGACGTCAACGGTTCTTGCGGGGCGAATGCTCTGCGCGGCCTTTTTAGTGGCCGCGCTCGCGCTATTCGCAGCCGTCCCGCACGAGTGCGATGCAGCGCCGAGGAAGATAGTGCTTACCGAGGCGGAGTTGAAGGACTTCTCAAGCGTCCCGGCACCGGTCAAACTTAAGGGCAAGCCCTCGTTCGAGGACTCGGCCTTCCCGCTGGAGAAGGCGGTCAACCTAAAAGAGGTGGAGGAGGTCGTCGGCAAGCTGACCAAGGCGCAGAGGGAGGCCCTGCAGAAGAACCGCTTCATCCTTCTGCCCAAGAAGAGCGCCTACCCCTTCCCCTCCCACGGCATGAACGACGAGATGCTCAGCGACTTCGTCGGTATAGGCGGTTTTGCCGACCCCTCCGCGCGCGAGCCTTGGAACACGCGCCTGGTGAACCCCGACGTATTCCTGCACGCGCTGCACACCTTCTTCTCCAAGCGGCTTGAGGCGATGGAGGGGGGCGAGCTGCTAGCAGCGGTGGAGGCAATGCTGGACGACCTGTATGCCACTGTCATCATCCTGCGAGGTGATGCGTCGAAGAAGAACCGGCGGACCTGGGAGCGGCTGCAGGCGCAGATACTTATCCCGCTGATTCTCGTGAAGAACTGTTACCAGGACATGGAGGACAAGTGGGTTCCTCCCGATGAGGAGCCGGAGGACGACACTCTGGAGAACGCTCTCGCCCTGATGAAGGAGTACATAGGCGGCCTCTCCAAGAATAGCGCGAAGAACGTCGCGGAGGAGCTTCGCCGGATCTACGCGGCGGACACGGCCGAGGGAGGGCTGCTGGGGCTCATCCCCGCCTACGCGTCCGCCTCTGTCGACTACACCCAGTTCACTCCCAGGGGGCACTACGAGCGATCCTCCCGCAGCAGGGCCTACTTCCGAACGATGATCTGGCTGGGGCAGCTCGGATGGAGGCTGGCGGACGAGGACGGCGCCGCGGACGCGCTTAACTTCGCCCTCGCCATGTCCAAGGCCAGCTACGCCCTTGACGAGTGGAAGCGGGTGATGGAGGTCTCCTGCTTCTTCGTCGGCTACCCCGACGCGGCCAGCTACGTCGAGTGGATCGACCTGCTGCTTGAAAGCGCTGGCGTCAAGTCCTTCGACGCCGACACCTGCGGGAAGCCCGCCTCCATCGAGCGCATCATAGAGGCGGCGGAGGACCTCGCGCCCTCGATTCCCCACTTCAGCGACCTCTTCTCCCCCTCGGCAACGGAGGTGCTTTGCATCTTCCCGCAGCGCTTCACGATCCCCTGGCTCATATCCGATCGCCTGACCTACAAGAGAGAGGTGGCGGAGGATCTTCCCGTGCTCTTCTCAAGCCTTTGGGTAGCCGCGCTGGCCGGGAACGAGTACGCGACGGATCTGCTGCCCGAGCAGGTCCCCCTCTCGGTCCAGTCCCTTCCCGCCGTCGACGAGGAGGGCGCCCCCTCGGACAGGGTCGACGAGTCTGCGCCCAAGGAGTACCTCAAGGCCGTGGTCGAGGCATTGCCGGAGGCCATAGAGGCGCTGCGCGAGGATCTTGACACGGAGCCGGAGTCGGCCTGGTTCAGCTCGATAGGCGCGGCATGGATGCATCTGCTCGGGACGCTCGCCTCCGACTACGGCAAGGGTTATCCTCTCTACATGCAGAGCCCCCTCTTCGCCGCCAAGCAGCTTGAGGCTCAGCTCGGCTCCTACACTGAGCTGCGACACGACACGATCCTCTACGAGAAGCCCAACTACGCGGAGCTGGGCGACGGATGGAACGAGGAACCGCCAAACCCCCTGCCGATGGGGCTGATAGAGCCCAACCTGCCCTTCTGGGGCGAGCTGCTCAGAGTGGTCGACTACATAGCCGACGGGTTCGAGGAAAACTACCTCTTCGAGCGCGACCTGGAGGAGTACGGCGCGCTGACCATGTTCCGCGACACGGTGGAGCGCTGCGGCCAGCTTGCAGCCAAGCAGCTCCAGGGCAAGAAGCTCACCGAGGAGGAGTACGAGTTCATCCGCCTATTCGACCTGGACTACATGGCGGCGGCCGCGGATGGATACGGCGGAATCCCCCCGGTGGACGTCTACCGCTCCGCCCTGGTGGTCGACATCCAGACGGTGAACCTGGATCCGATGGCGATCAGCGCGCCCGCGATACTCTACCAGGCCGTCTCCGAGCCGTCGGTCATGCTGGCGCTGGTGGGCAACGAGAACACCCCGAGAGTGCTGATAGGAATGGCGTTCGACCACAGGGAGTTCACTGGCCCGCACGGCCGCAGATTGACGGACAGCATGTGGAAGAAGCGCGTCTACGACAGGTACGACGAGTACTTTGACATCAAGGAGGGCGAGCACGCCCCGCTGCCAGAGAAGAACTTCTGGTACGACGGCCTGAGGCCGTAAAGGGGGCAATCCCGACGCGCAACGCATTTGTGTCATCCCGACGCGCAGCGCATGTTTGTCATCCCGACGACTGAAAGGAGGAGGGATCTCGGGTCCGTCACTGGCGGCATCTCCGAGATCCCTCCCCTCGGCCCTCGGGCCTCGGGATAGCGAACTACAAGGCTCGCGTTGCTCGCCTGTCGCCTGCTTACCGGCGCTTCGCGCCGTTTGGGACGACGAAACGAGGTTGCGCTCCTAAGTGACAGGCGGGCGATTCTATCGCCTAGAAACCTCGCCTAGCGCCTTACGGCTTAATGCCAACCCCGCAAGCGCGATCAGCCCGGACAGGGCCAGTCCGGGGAAGAGCGGGTCGAGCCCCTTCCAGAACAGCCCTCCCAGCGCGGTGCCGATAAGCCCGCCCGCGCCCGCGGCGAAGCCCCAGCCGTGCGACAGCCTCCCCGGCCTGAAGACGGCGGCGAACAGCAACCACAGGATGCCGGCCGCTCTCAGACCCATCCCCAGGTACGACCACTGTAGAATCAGGGCCCCGTGCGACGCGCACGCGGTCGCGCTGCCTGCGAACACCACGATTAGTACGGCTATGCGTCCGGCGGACAGGACTTTCGCGTCGTCGAACCCGGCGGCGAGCTTCGTCTTAAGCAGGACATCCTGCACAAAGTTTGTGGAGACGCCTATCGCTCCGCCCACGGCCGTCCCCAGTACCGTAATCATTATGCCGGACCACAGAAGTCCGCCTATCATCGGGTGGAAGTACGTGCGTATGAAGAAGGGGAGAGCCTGGGACGGCTCTATCTCCACTCCGGACGCCCGCAGTGCCAGCCCTATCCACACGCCCAGCACCCCCATCGGGGCGGTGAGGGCGGCGGAGATGAGGCATCCTTTCCTGGCTGTCTCGTCCGACGAGGCGGAGTAGATCGCCTGGATGTATATCTGCCCGCAGATTATGCCGGTGAGCAGCGATGCGAAAGAGCCCAGGTCCGTCCCGGCCCCCCTGGAAAGGGGATGAAAGAAGGGAAACGATGGCAAAGAGGACACGATGGCAACGGGAGTCCAGCCGTCCATCACGGCCGCGCCGACGCACATCAGCATGACCGAGTAGAGGAAGATCATCTTGGCCGCTCCGAGCCTGCTGAAGCTGCTGATCCCGCCCCCGAAGACGAACGCAAGTATCAAAGCTCCGATGATCAGCGATGCCGCAGTGCTGGATATTGGGAAGATCGAGCGCATCAGGGCCACGCCCGACAGGTACTGGGCCACCAGAGACAGGAAAGAGCCCGAGGCGGTCGATATCGCAACCATCACCGCCGTACGCCCGCCGAAGTGCCCCTCCAGAAACTGCGGAAGCGTCACTAGTTTCGCCAAGCGCAGGGGGGCGGCGAACCATACGCCAAGCACGAGGCAGGCAGCGGTGCAGCCCAGTGAGAACCAAATCGCTGCGACGCCCCACTGATAGGCCATCTGTGCTGTCCCTACCGTGGAGGCGCCGCCTATGAGCGCCCCGAGGATTATCCCCGACACGCCGCCGGCGCTCGCCTTTCTGCCCGCCACCGCGAAGTCGGACGACGACGACACTCCCCTGGATGCGAAGAGACCCGAGATAAAGAAGGCAACGAGCACAGCGGCCGCGGAGAGCATGAACAATAGAAACACCTTCCTGACATGTATTTTATATTTGATCGACACTCGGATAATTATACACGTCTCCCGCCCGGTCGCGAAACTGCCCGGGGCGGAGATCCCTCTCATTCACTCGGAATGACAAAGAGGATGCTTACTATAGACGAGAAAAAAGAATTCGCGGTCAGCAAAAAAACTTTTAGCAGCTGCTGCGACGCCCCGAACAGTCGCCTAGGACGTATCTGCCTCCAGTTGTAGAGAGGGATCATTAGTTTTTCGAATGGAAGCCTTGACAACCAAAAAAATAATGTTTATACTGACCTAAAAATAATTTTTTTGAGGTATTTACTGAGAAACTTATCTCAGTATCAATGAGTCTAAATGCTCTTGAAACAAGAGGGAAATGGTATCGACGATTAGCGCAGGCACTGCGCGACAATACAAAGGTGAAGGTGAATGACATGGTCGAGGCAAAAGAAGAGCTCAGCGTCTATCGTCCGTTGGTCTCTCTTATCGCCGCTCAGTTCGGGCCTCTCTGCGAGGTGGTCCTGCACGATTTCAGCCAGACTTACGACAGCTCTTATGAAAAAACTGTGATAGCGATAGAGAACGGGCACGTCACCGGAAGGAAAGTGGGGGACTGCGGAAGCAACCGCGGTCTCGAAGTGTTGAGGGGCACGAGAAAAAACGGCAACAAGTACGGCTATTACGTCCGGACAAAAGAAGGCAAGCTGCTTCGCTCCTCGACCCTGTACATCCGAGATGCGGAGGACCGTGTTATCGGTGCCTTTTGCATCAACCTCGACGTGACGGACCTGGTCAACGCGGAAAAGTTTTTGCGCCTGTTCTGCATGACGGGAGAGAGCGACCTGAACGACGAGATCGAGGAGGTCGACGAGGTATTCGTCAACAACGTCTCCGAGCTGCTTGAGGCGCTCATCGAAAAGGCTCTCGTTGCTGTGGGCAAGCCGGTCGAGAGCATGACCCGGTCTGACAAGGTGGACTTTATCGGGTACCTTGATCAGCGAGGCGCATTTTTAGTTACAAAAGCGGGAAACAAGATATGCGAGTTCCTGGGCATATCAAAATACTCGCTTTATTCATATCTAGACGACGCCAGGTCCGAGAAGAATTAAAATCTACCTGTAGAAGGGCGGGTTGAGCAGTCGACAAGGGCATCGTCAAATGGACCGGAGGTGGAGAGCCAGACAAAATACTCATATTTCCCGGAAGGACAACGATGGTTAAAGCGGCGGTTCCTGCTCGAACAACGGGTTTTATTATCGTAGATGAGGAGGTATCACAATGGTAAAGAAGAGAGTCTTTTTTGCGGTGATTATTGCGATCTTTGTCCTATCGGCGGCATCGACCGCATTTGCGGAAAAGAGAACCGATGTCAACCTCTACAGCAGCACGGTCTCCACGCTGGATCCCCACTCCACGACCTTGGCCACTGATGTCTCGCTTCACAACCAGATATATGAAGGCCTGGTCTTTATGGACGACAAGGCCCAGCCACACATGAGGGTGGCGGAGGCATTTGAAGTCGGCGAGGACGGCCTTACATACACCTTCCGTATTCGTGATAATGTCAAGTTTCACAACGGCGACACTCTCACGGCCTCGGACTGCGCTTTCTCGGTCAAGCGCGCCATGACCATCGCGAACATGGCAAACTATGTCGCCGCGATTGAGGATGCGGAGGCGCTTGACGACCATACTTTCGTGATCAAGCTCAAGGAGCTGTCCGCGCCGTTCCTGGTGAATATCTCGCAGATCCGCATCATCAGCGAGAAGGCCGTGACGGACGCGGGAGAGGGCTTCGGCATCGACATAGTTCACTGCGGAACGGGGCCGTACAAGCTTCTCTCGTACGACCCGAACGTCGAAATAGTGCTCGAAGCCTTCGAGGACTACTACCGGGGCGAGGCGCCGATAAACAGGGTAAACGTCAAGACCATAACGGACGAATCCGCCCGCCTTATCGCGTTTGAAACAGGCGAGCTCGATTTCATAGCCGTCCCGTCGGCAAACTGGAACAACATAGTCGAAAGCGACCAGTTCACCACCTATATCGCGCCTTCGACGAAGGTGATTTATTTCGCTCTGAATTTCTACAAGGGCGGCGTCTTCGAGAACAAGAAACTGAGACAGGCGGTCCACTACGCTCTGGACCGCGACGCCATAAACGTGATCGCTTACGATGGGATCGGAGAGCCGGCCTACTTCATGTGCAACCCCGATTACATCAACTGCGCCCCCAACGACTCCTTCCAGTACACCTACGATGTGGAAAAGGCCAAGGCCCTCATCAAGGAGGCGGGCTATCCCGACGGAGTGCATGCCGGGACGCTGCTGACCGCGAACAGGGACTTTCTGCCGAAGGTCGCGCAGGTCCTCCAGGGCATGCTCTCGGAGGTCGGCATCACCTGCGACATAGAGATCCTCGAGGGAGCGTCGGCCTCCGCCAGGGGAAGGGTCGGCGATTTTGACATCTACACCAACAACAACCTCATCGTGCTCGATATGGACGCTTTTTCCCGCTTCGTCCACTCGAGAAACCTGAAGGCGATGATCGTGAAGTACGACGACCCCGAGATTGACGATTTTTTCGATCGCGGCGCAAGGGAGATGGACGTTGAGAAGCGAAAGGCCATCTACAAAGAGGCGGACAATTGGATCAAGGATTACGCTGCCCACGGCACGCTCTTTTACGTAAGGACCCCCTATGCATGGAACAAGGATCTGAACGCGTCGGCCGGACTGCTCTACTACTACGTCTATGACTGGAACTGGAAATAACCTTTGTGGATAGCGTGAAACAAGGGTTTTCGGCGGGGCGTCGCCCCGCCGAAAACCCAGGCCCGTCCATGTATTTCAGATAGTGGGAGGGGAATGGTCCTATGCATCGCTATGTTTTTAAACGAATATTGATGTTATTCCCTGTGCTCATAGGTGTAATAGTCATCATTTTCTTCATAATGTATCTGACCCCGGGCGACCCCGCAAGCATCATCCTGGGGCCGACGGCCCCGGAGGAAGCTGTCGAAAAGCTCAATCACGAACTGGGATACTACGACCCCTTTATCGTGCGGCTGACCAATTACGTGGTAAACCTGGTCAGCAAACTGGACTTCGGCAACTCGTACAGATCAAAGAAACCTGTGCTTGACGAGATCCTGAAGCGCATGCCCATCTCCCTGCTGGTGGCTTTCAACGGAATACTGTTCGCTTCGATCGTGGGCATCACGGTCGGAGTTATCTCCGCCGTGAAGCAAAACACGATCTGGGACACGGGACCGACCGTGATCGCCATGTTCTTTGCCGCCATGCCCCTGTTCTGGCTGGGAATGGTGCTGCTCTTTTTCTTCTCGCTCAAACTCGGTTGGTTCCCCTCCTACGGGGTTGGTTCATGGAAAGGGTATGTCCTGCCCGCGCTCGCGATAGGCCTGCCCTACGCGTCGAGGCAGATGCGCTTCACCCGGTCCAGCATGCTGGAGTGCATCAGGGAGGACTACGTGAGGACCGCCAGGGCCAAGGGCGCCCCGGAACGGATTGTAATATGGAAACACGCCCTGAAAAATGCGCTGCTGCCCGTCATCACGGTCATGGGCAACAACTTCGGCGCCCTTTTCGGAGGGGCCGTCGTAACGGAAACCCTCTTCTCCATTCCCGGGATCGGCTCGTACATGGTCATGGGGATTACTACCCGCGACCTTCCCGTAGTCACCGGATGCGCAATTACGATAGCCTTCATTTACAGCCTTGTAATGCTGTGGGTCGACCTGATGTACGCCTTTGTCGACCCCCGTATCAAGGCTAAATATTCGGACTGACCAGCTACTCGATAAGGTGGTGCCCGTATGGCTTACGATGATAAAAAGCCCCTGAAGAGCGGCAAGTACAAGGAGATTTGGCGTCGCTTCAAAAAGAGTAAAAAAGGCCTGGCAGGATTGTTTATAATCCTCGTGATTTTTCTGGTATCCCTGGGCGCCGACCTGATAGTGCCCTACAATGCAGCCATAAAGCAATCCTTCACCGAAAGACTTCAGCCCCCTTCGGCGAACCACTATTTCGGCACCGACGGCTATGGCCGTGATCTGTTCGCCCGGGTTATCCACGGAAGTCGCAACTCCCTGTCGCTGGGTTTCTTTTCAACCTTCATCTCGATAATCATCGGCACAATACTTGGAGCAGCGGCAGGCTACTGGGGAGGGCTGCTGGACAACCTGATAATGCGTTTTCTCGACACGATAAAATCCATCCCTCCCATGATGATGGCTCTCGCCATAGTGGCGGCCCTCGGGGCCAGCTTTACAAACCTCTTGATAGCAATAACCGTCGCACAGGTCCCCACGTTCGTCCGGATGGTCCGTTCGGCCGTCATAGGCATCTCCGGGTTCGAGTACACAGAGGCGGCGCGAGCCGGCGGTACGAGGGACATGCGCATAATACACAAGCACATCATACCCAATGCGATGGGAGTCATAATCATCCAGGGGACGATGAGCATCTCGGCGATGATCCTTCAAGCCGCAAGCCTGAGTTTCATCGGCATGGGGATACAGCCGCCCTCCCCGGAGTGGGGAGCGATGTTGTCCGAGGCGAGGGAATACATGAGAGTCGCCCCCTATTTCATGTTCTTCCCCGGTATCGCCATCATTCTCTCGGCACTTTCGATCAACCTGCTCGGCGACGGGTTGCGGGATGCGCTTGATCCGCGCCTGAAATCCTAGGAGGGTAAAGCATGGATGACTACCTGTTGAAAGTCGACGACCTGTCCGTCATATACAAAACAGATTTAGAGATTGTATACGCTGTGAACAACATATCCTTTTCAATGAAAAAGGGAGACACCCTTGGCCTTGTCGGCGAGACGGGGGCGGGAAAGACCACGACCGCGCTGACGCTGATGCGTCTCCTCCCCGGGATCACGGGAAAAGTATCGACAGGCTCCGTTCATTTCGAAGGGAAAAACCTCCTGGAGTTGCCGGAAGGGCGGATGCAGTCCATCCGCGGCGAGAAGATCAGCATGATCTTCCAGGACCCAATGACGAGCCTCAACCCGGTCTTCACCGTGAACGAGCAGATATCCGAAACACTCGAACTGCATAACAGCATGAACAGGACGAAAGAAGAAATTCAAGACAGGGTGGACGAAGTGCTCAGCATGGTCGGCATATCTCCGGACAGAAAAAAGGAATACCCGCACCAGTTCTCCGGTGGCATGAAACAGCGGGTGGTAATAGCAATGGCCCTGGCCTGCGAGCCCATGTTGCTGATCGCGGACGAGCCCACAACGGCCCTGGACGTGACCATACAGGAACAGGTCCTGTTTCTGATGCGCGATCTCAGGGATCGCCTGAACACCGCCATGATCATGATCACCCATGACCTGGGGATAGTAGCTCAGACCTGCGACAATGTGGCGGTCATGTACGCGGGCGAGATAGTAGAATATGGCACGGCCTACGATATCTTCAAGGGAGAACGCCACCACCCCTACACCACGGGGCTGTTCAATTCGATCCCGGACTTGGAGAGCGAGTCCAAAAGGCTCGCCCCCGTGCCCGGCCTCATCCCCGACCCGACCGACCTTCCCGGGGGATGCAAATTCCACCCCAGGTGTCCTCATGTGATGGAAATCTGCGAACGCGTGCATCCTTCATATTCGAACAACGGCTCTCATAGGGTTTTATGTCATCTCTACGCAGGGGGTGATTGACCAGTGACTGCGGAAAACCATTCTCTCATAGAAGCAAGGGGCCTGAAAAAGTATTTTAAGGTGTCCAAGGGAAACCTGCATGCCGTAGACAATGTCAACTTCGAAATAAAGCAGGGGACCACTCTTGGCGTGGTGGGCGAGTCGGGCTGCGGAAAGAGCACCCTCGGGAGGACGATACTTCGCTTAATAGAGCCGACCGCGGGCGAGATATTCTACAACGGGGAGAACATCGTCGGGTTCAGCCCCAAGAAGATGCGCGAGATGAGAAAGAATATGCAGATCATCTTCCAGGATCCCTACTCGAGCATTAACCCGCGCATGTCCGTCTCCGAGATCGTCGCAGAATTCATGGTCGTAAACAAGACCTGCTCTTCGAAAAGGGAGCTGAGGGAAAGAACCTCGGAGCTGATGGAAATAGTCGGGCTTGCCGAGCGCCTCGCCGACGCTTATCCCCACGAGCTTGACGGGGGGCGTCGCCAGAGAATAGGGATTGCACGCGCCCTTTCCTTGAACCCGAAGTTCATCGTCTGCGACGAGCCGGTCTCCGCCCTGGACGTATCCATACAGGCGCAGATCTTGAACCTGCTCATGGACCTGCAGGACGAATACGCCCTCACCTACATGTTCATCACCCACAACCTCTCGGTGGTCAAGCATATATCGGACGAGATAATGGTCATGTACCTGGGGCACTGCGTCGAGAAAGCGCCCTCGAAGGAGCTATTCAAAAACCCGCTTCATCCTTACACCAAGGCGCTGCTGTCGGCTATTCCCATCCCGGACATAGACAGGCGAAAAAAAGAGATCCACCCGATAAAGGGCGAGGTCACAAGCCCGATCAACCCCAAACCCGGCTGTCGTTTTGCTCCAAGGTGTCCTCTGGTCTCGAGCGAATGCACCGGGAAGGACATAGAGCTAAGAGATTTCGGGAACAGCCACCTATGTGCCTGCGTGATGATCTGAAAACTTGAAAACAAGCAAAAGCTTCTCTTGAAGAGAGAAAACCTGACGGAGGGAAGTGGTTCTTTTGAAGAAACATTCGGTAATGTCGCCGACTTCATGCATGGGTTTGGTGGGAATCAATGAACAGGCGTACAGGGACGCATTTCGTTTCGGGATCGACTCCATAGCGGCCGATGCGGGGTCACTTGACCCCGGCCCCTTTTATCTGGGTGAAGGCCTTCCTCATGTCCCCAGGTTCCAGATGAAAAACGACTGCCGGATAATGATGGAGGGACTGGAGATAACAAAGACCCCGATCGTGATGGGCAGCGCCGGAGGCTCCGGCGGCAGGCCGCACATAGACTGGCATCTTGATATAATGCGCGAGATAGCCGAGGAGAAGGGGAAAAAATATAAAATAGCCATCATTGATACCACCCTGGACAAGGAATACCTGAAGAAGAGGGCCCGCCAGGAGAGAATTGAAGGATGCCAGCACAACCAGATCCTGACGGAAGAGATGATCGAGGATGCCACGGAGATCGTGGCCCAGGTCGGAGTGGAGTCGATAATAAAAGCCCTCGACCTGAACCCCGACATAGTCCTTGCGGGCAGGGCCAACGACAACGCCTGCTTCGCGGCGGAGCCAGTGCGTCAAGGCTTCGACAAGGGGCTCGCCCTTCACGCCGGGAAGATACTTGAATGCGGCTCTGCGAGCGCGCTTCCCAAGCCCGGCTCAAAAATAATGAGGACTCCGATGATCGCGTCGCTCGAAGAGAACTCTTTCACCATAGAGCCCGCCACCGACGATTGGTACTGCACCGTCCGATCGGTATCGGGGCACGAGTTCTACGAGAGAACCCACCCTCAGATTCAGCTTGAACCGGGCGGCACGCTGGACATGTCCGCCTCCTTCAAGACCCGGGTGAACGACAGGAGCGTGAGAGTGGAAGGCTCTGCTTGGATCGACGACACGGAATCCTACAAGGTCAAGCTGGAGGGGGCAAGAAGAGTTGGCTTCAGAAGCCTTTTCATGACAACGGCCAGGGACCCGAACTTCATCCGCCAGCTCGACTATGTCTTCGACTTCACCAGGGAGAGGATCAGGGACAAGTTCGCGCCCATGGGGCTTGAGCTGGACAAGGACTATCATGTAATCTTCCGCGTTTACGGTAAAAATGCGGCGATGGGGCCCTATGAACCATTAGCGGCGCAGGTAGGTCACGAAGTCGGCTTGAGCATGGAAATAGTCGCCCCGACGCAGGAAATGGCCCACGAGATCGCCTACTTTGGAAAGTACGGCCTGGTATGGTGCAACTACCCGGGCAGGACGACCATCTCCGGGAACGTGGCGTACGTCTATTCGCCGAGCATCGTCAACATCGAACCCGCCTACGAGCTTTCGGTTCATCACATCCTTCCCGTTCCGGCGGACCAGTCCCTGTTTCAGATAAAAATCACGGAGGTGGGCTAATAATGAAACTTCGAGAGCTGGCCCCGGTCATAAGGTCGAAAAACGCGGGCCCTTTCTGGTACACGATAGACGTGATCTTTGACAACGCTGAAATCTACAACGCCGTGAAAGAGTCAAAAATAATAACCAGGGAGCTCATCGCGGAGAGATACAACAACATTGACGTCGACAAGGTCAGTGAGATCATCTTCTTTGACGAGGGCAGGGGTTTCAAGGTGAACATTCGAAGGCCATACAGCTCCGGCAGCCCCTACGACTACGATGTGCTGGGGATGAACCAGCACGCCCCCATGCTCGACATAGACATACCTTTTCACAGGGTATGCCCGGGCGCGACGGGCAAGAATTAGGGTGCCCTCGCAGGGGTTTCCCTTAAAAATCGAGCGAAAAAGTGTTTGACCTCGATGCTTTCTGCCGCGATCTGGAGACGATCGTCAACATAGACAGCAACTCCATGGATCCCGCGGGAGTCAATAGGGTCGCCGACTTCCTGGAGACCGGGTTCAAGAATCTTAAGTGGCATACCTCCCGGTACAGGCTCCATGAGGAGGCCGGCGACTACTTGACGGCCGCGAACCGCGAAGCCGACCGATACGACGTACTGATGATCGGTCACATGGATACGGTCTGCCCCGCGGGCGCGGCCCTCGCAAGGCCCTTCAGAACGGACGGCGCCATGGCTTACGGCCCGGGAGTCTCCGACATGAAGGCCGGGACCCTGGCCATGTATTACATCGCCAGGGAGCTGCCTACCGACGTACTCGACGGCCTGAACATCTGCATCATAATGAATCCCGACGAGGAGATCGGCAGCATCTACTCCCGGTACATGACCATGGAGATCGCAAAGAGGACGGACTATGCCTTCGTGATGGAGGGAACCGCACTGAATGGCGTCTATACCACCAGGAGGTGCGGAAACATGAACGTGGGCGTTTCGTTCAAGGGCATTCCCCAGCACTCCGGCTACATCCTTGAAAAAAGAAACGCCAGCGCCGTGGTCGAAATGGCCCGCTGGATACTTGCGGTCAATGCCCTGACAGACCCAGGGACTTTCACCACTGCGAACGTAGGGCTGGCGGAGGGCGGTGAAGGGGCCAACATAGTCCCCGCCCATGCATCGATGACTGTGAACTTCAGGTTTGCCGAGGCGTCCAGGCCCGAAGCCATACTTCTGCAACTCGAAGACCTTCGGAGGACTCCCTCGGTGGAAGGGACGACGGCGGAAATATCGGTGTTGAGCCGCACTCCTCCCATGGTGCCGACGGAGGACACGGAAAGGTACATAAAACGGGTTGAAAAAGTCTTCGATCAGATAGGGCAGCCCTTTTCCCTGATAGACCTGAGGGGAGGCAGTTCCGACGGCAACTATATCGCGAGCACTGGCACAATATGCTTGGACAGTTTGGGGCCGAGGGGCGGAGGAGGGCACACCGAAAACGAATACCTCCACCTGGACCAGGTAGAGGAATGCATAGTACGAATGGTGCATTTAATAAAAGAGATAGCCGAGTTCAAAAGGAGCACCGCATAGCGACCGACACTAACGGGAAATACGCCCGTTCGGTCGTCTGCTTGTGTCATCCCGACAAACAACGGGAGGAGGGATCTCGGGCCTGGCGGCGGGTCTGACTTGAGATCCCTCCGGCGCTTCGCGCCGTTCGGGATGACAGAGGGCCCGTTCGATCGTCTGCTCGCGGCCTGGGAACCGGCCGCATAGTGATCGACTAGGCTCGCTTCGCTTCGCCTGTCGCCTACTAGAACTTGCCTTTGCGCAGCACCCATTGCGGGGCCATGGTGGAGTCCATGTGAGCTTTTCCTATAATCTCCCACAGGACGGCGAACGCGGACCAGACTCGCGATGCCAGCATGAATATCGGCATGATCGGAAGCAGGGGGAGGAACCACTTGTCCTCCTCCGGCCTCTCCGACAGGAAGAAGAGAGTCAGAAAGTAAAACAGGACGCCGATGACGAAGTAAAAGCAGTAGACCAGGCCCATGACGAGCATGATAGTCCATAGAGGGGCGGTCAGGAGCAGGAAGAAGGTGTACAGCAGAAGCAGCATCGGCGTGACGATCTGGAAGAACAGCCCGCTTAGGACTGTCACTATAAAGTTGGGCCACCCGATCAGCCTGGGGGTGAATCCAAGCCAGTGCTTGCGAAAGTACAGGTAGAACAGGTCGCCGTCCCAGCGCAGCCTCTGTTTGAAGAAGCCGCGCAATGTGTCGGGCGAGTCCGTGTGCCCCATAACCTCAGGGTCGAACAGGATGCGCAGCCCCTTGTGCCTTCCGAAGTAGTTCTTCAGCCGCATGGTGATGTCCAGGTCCTCCGCCGTGCCGCTGTCCCAGCCGTAGAGCAGCTCCAGGAAAGACCTGCTGAAAACCCCGAACGCTCCGGATATGATATTGACGGTGTTGAACTCGCTCAAGCCCGTCCTTGCGCCGACTATGGACAACATGTACTCCAGCCCCTGGAGGGCGGCCACCGGGGAGTCCCTCCAGTTGCGCACCCGAAGCCCGCCGGAGAGGGCGACCACCCTCTCGTCCGCGAAGTGGCGCACGGAGTTGGCGACCATGTTGTTGTCGAAGGAAGAATCACCGTCGAGCGACATTATCACGTCCCCGTCCGCGAGGCTCATCCCCGCGTTCAGAGACGACACCCTGCCCCCCCTCTGCCACTTGGGGAGGATGAGCAGCTCCCTGTCCGGAAGGGACCCGACCTCCGGAATCATCTCGTAGGCGGCGTGATAGGTGCTCTTGTTGACCGACGCTCCGTCCAGCACGACTATGATCTGGATGTGCCCCTGGTAGAGCTGGTGCGCCACGCTGCGTATGGTGAGCTGAATGTCCCTTCCCTCGGAGTAGCAGGTGACGATGCAGGAGACGCGGGGGAAGTGGTTGGGCCTGTAGGGCGTCTCCTCCCTCCTGCGCATTATATATCTCAGGATCCCCGAGAAGACCAGGATATAGTACGGCAGCTCGAAGAAGACTATCATAGGGACGAACTTGAATACCACCACCCAGACCTCGGAGATCAGCGGGTCCTCCAGGAAGGCCCTCAGGCCGTTGACGAACAGCAGCAGCCAGTCGCTCAAGAGGGCGACTCTCCCCTCAGCCGGGCGACCAGCAGCCTCGCCCCTTCGTCCCTGTTGAACTCCTCCGGTATGCCGGTAAGCTTCAGGTCAAGCTCCATTCTCGACCCATCCGGCTGCACCGTCAGGTCGGCGAGGGCCTTTATCCTCTCCGCCAGCACATGTCCGCCGTCGAGCGGCGTCTTCGGCAGCAACAGCAGCAGGTCCCCCTGCTCCGTGCGGGTGCTGACGTCGGTGGTTCGGATCATGTCGCGCAAGCGCTTGGTGACCGTCCCGAGCACCTCCATCCCCGTCCTTCCTCCCTTCTGCCGCATGAAGCTCTCGAAGTTCGGGAAGGAGATCATCACGACGCAGAAGGGCTCCACCGGCGGTCGAGAGGCCAGCCTCAGCATCCAGTCCAATATGTGCATGAAGGGCTGCGGTTTCATGTAGTTCAGAGTGTCCAGAAGCGCGTAGACATCCTCTATCGCGCCGGTCCGCGCCGCCAGCACCCCCTTGTCGGACAGAGAGTACATCCGGAAGTTCCTCGGGACCAGCTCGTCCGTCATGCTCCAGTTGCCGCAGAGCAGGCAGCGCGCCGACACGTCCGGCTCCGCGAAGGACTTGGAGCAGTCGTTGCACGTGTAGTTCTCCATCGGTCGGTCGTAGTCGGACCCGATATGCCTCAGCCGGGCGCCGCAGAAGGGGCACTGGAGCTCCCCTCCCTTGAAGAACATGTCCTGGGGCCCGACCCTCCCGCAGGTGAAGCAGTGGATGAAAGGCTCCTGGATTATATCCATGCTTCGGCAGAAGGGGCAGATGTCGACATAGTTGAGGTGCCCCCCGTCGCACCTCGGGCAGAAGCGCACCCTCTCTATAAGGTCCCCCTCCCGCAGGAGACCCCGTTCGAGCAGCCCGTCTATCCACCCTTCGGACTCGAGCAACCCCCCGGACAGGGCGTCCGGCAGGGGCCATGAGTAGACGTCGGGCGTGAGAGGGGATATCACCGGCAGCAGCCTTTTCCACGGGCGAGAGTGAAGATAGCCGAGCATACGCAGATCGAGGCTGCTCGCCATCGCCGCGAGGTCTATATCCCTCAGACTACTGTGAATGTCCTCCGACAGCTCCTCCATGCGGGCGACCGACAGGCCCGAGCCGTCGGAGGCCTCGTTCGCCGCGCTGTCCGCTGGCTCCTCCAGGAAGACCGGCAGCAGAGCCGCCCGGGCCGAGGCGCGAAGGCTCCGCAGAAGAAATCCGCTCTCGCTTCCCGAGAGCAGGATCACGTCCGGAAGGGGATCCGTTTCCTCCGGCAGGTGAAGCGGCAGGGTTGCCCGCAGAACCTTGAATTTTCCGCTCCAGCCCTCCGGGGCGGCGGTTGGCAACATGTTCATCCCCTCATTTCAGTTCGTCATGGAGAAGGAGGCAAGGCTCTTCTCCAGCGAGAACGGGAAGCGCACCGTCAACGGGAAGCCCTCCACGCGGAACAGTTCCTCCAAGTGAGCGACCGGCTCGATCGTCACCAGGAGGGTGCGCCTTCCTCCCGCCAGGACCCCGGCCAGCTCCTGGGGCACCCGAACGGCCAGCTCCGGCCTGGTTCGGACGACCCCGGGCACGCTTGTCCCGTCCGGGAAGCGTATCGTCACGTCGCTGTCCGGCAGAGCGTACGCCAGGTAGCGGGGGTCGAGGTACGCCTTCACCATGATCCTCTCGGCCCTCGCGATCACAAGGAGTGGCGTGCCATTTGCGACCGACTCCCCCTCCGCCGCGAACACCTCCAGCACCCGCCCGTCGCCCGGGCTTCGGATCGACAGGGCGTCGCGCCTCTCATCGAGCAGCAGCAGCTCCGCTTTGATCTGAGCCACCCTGTCCGCTGGTTTTTGCACGTCCTTTTTCTCCGGCGGGACGGGCCTCAACGCCGCGGCCGCTCCCCTGCTCTCGGCCAGCAGCGTCTGCGCCTGACGCACCCTGTCCTCCGCCAGGTCGAGCTCCGCCCTGGTGGCAGCACCTGCCTTGAACAACGACAGCACAGTATCCCTGAACCCCTCGTGGTAGCGAAGGGTCTCCCTGTTGAGGCGAACCCTCCCCAGCGCAGAGAGATAAAGAGGGTCGGCATCCTCGACCAGCGCGGGTTTCGTCTCTGTGCCACCCTCCGCCAGGCGCAGCTCCGCCATCAAGGCCTCCTCCCTCTGATCTATCTGGGGGGTCGTAACCTTGAAAAGCAGCTCTCCCTCGCTCACAAGGTCGCCGGGCATTTTCACGGCGCTCCTCACAGTCGCGGGATAGGGGGCGTTGATGTTGTACTTATCCATGTACACGACGCCCGGGGCGGAGATCAGGAACAGCGACAGGGAGACCTTCCACAGCAGAAAGAGCAGGGGAGTGGAGATGACGAGCACCAGCCCGTACCACCTCCACTTCGACACAGTCCTCCTGCCGGGCCCGTAGGGGACCTCCACCCCTCCGTCAACGGTCGGCTGAGACTTCTTGGCGGATGAAAAGCTGACCTTCATTTTCCCATCTCCCGGTAGTCGTCCCAAGCCTGAACCACGATCCCCGCCGGGACGAAGGCGTCCAAGCGCCGTTCAAGATCCGCCAGCATGTTCAGGAACCTCGTCCTGCCCCCGGAGAAAAAGCTCTCCGACGGCGGCAGGACTCTCTCGACGGATACTGCCAGCGACAGGTTCAGCCCCGGCCACGTGCGGCCTATCGCGCCGAGCCTGTCCGCCACCACCTGGGTGTTAGTCGAGTAGATCATAACGGTGGTCTCGCGAACGCCCGCGTCGAACAGGCCCTTTGCGGCGACCGCCCCCAGCTCCCCCTCAAGGTAGCGGGGGTGGATGGACAGGCCGAGCGGCCAGGGCGAGACCTCGTGGACCGCCTTCAGGGTCTTGATCATCTCCAGAAGCAGCTCCTTGCGCTGTCCCTCCGCGCCGGGAAGCTGGTCCGGCTCCAGGTCGAGATGCAGCCCTGAAAAGGAGAAATCCCTTAACGACGAGACCAGCCTCACCAGGTCGACCCTGTGCTTGGGCAGGATCCAGTGGGGATCGCCCAAAAGCAGCTCCACGCGAAGCCCACGGGCCGACGCTCCCTTGAGAATCTCCTCCAGCCGCGCCCTTCCCTCCGGTTCTTTCAAGTAGGCGACCCCCCTGCTGGTAAAGGAGAGAAGGATCCTCCCGAAGGGCGATTCGCGCAGCTCGTCCATGATAAGCTCTCCCCTCTCCGGGAGGAGGAAGAGATCGCCGCCCCATACGTACACTGCCCTCGGGGTGCGCGAGACGGGTTTGGGGGGTGCCGGCTTCATCGGCACAGGGCCGTGGACCGCCTTCGCCTGCTCAGTCTGCGCGACTATCGCGGTCTCAACTACCTCCGTGGCCACGACGGGCGACGGAGCATACACGGAGCCCTCCGGGTCCGGAATCACGGGCCACATCTCGAAGTACCTCTCCCTCTCCTCCTCGCCCGGGAGGCTTGAGTCAAGCGACAAATCCTCCGTCCGGGGCGTCGTGACCGAGGGTATCAGCCCCAGGAGCTCCGCGTGCGCCTGAAGCGCGGCCCCCTCCGCCTCGACTGCGGCCATCGCGACAAGAAGGAAATCCACGTGGCTGCGCAAAAGCTTCTCGAGCGTGTCGCCCGGCAGCGACCTGTAGCGCAAAGTGTCGGCCCTGATGATCTCCCACGCCGAGGCCAGTCTGATGTCGGAGAAGTCGATCTGCGCAAGGGCGTACCTGTACTGGGACGTGGACTCCAGGATCCTCGACAGGTAGTCGAGCCTGAAGAGCGCCTCCTCCTGCTCCGCCATCTCGGCGACCGCCAACGCCGCCTCCCTCGCGGCCCTCGCCGCCCTGCCCGCGCCCGCAGGAATGGAGAAGGTCAGGCTCGCGTACCCCTCGCTCCCGTATCTGCCCGGGTCCTCCAGGGAGCGGACGTAGCCGGCCGCCAGGTAGGATTCGTACTGCGAACCGCCGGCTCGATCGGCGATCCGCTTCTTCTCCTCCGTTATCTCCTGCAGAAGGACGAGCTCCCTATTGTCGTCATGGACATAGTCGTGGACGGATTTTCTCGAATAGACAAGGGGCGACAGGTCCGGGTGAGCCGCGAACATCTTCTCAAGCGAATACCTGCCGGTCGCCTTCCTGATGACCGACATCGCCTGCTCCTCCGCCAGGGCCGAGGCCACTGCATCCCGCCGCACCAATGCGAACCAGCTCTCCATCTCAAGCCTGTCCCCCTCCAGGAGAAAGCCGGTGCGAGTCCGCTCCTTAAGCAGCGGCATGAAGAACCCCTCGAGGCGAACAAACCGCTCCAGCAGCTCGGCCTTTCTCTGGCTCGTCCAGACGAGGATGTACGCCTTGCGCAGGGCGGTCAGATTGGTCCTCCTGAACGCGATCGACCGCTGCTCGCTCTGGAGAGTGCGGATATGAGCCTCCATCAGGCGGATTCTCTCCCCGCTCCAGGAGCCGAACAGAGGTATGGACACTCCCGCCCTCGCGCTCAACCTCGCGTACCCCTCGATGCGAGAGTCGTCCGCCCTCGATACCGGCATATTCAGCCCGCCGACCGTGGCCTCCGCGAAAAAGCGCAGCCCGCTCGAAGCCCTGTCCCTCTCCTCCAGCGCCATCTTCTCCGCCAGGTCCGCCGTGTACAGAAGCACCTCGGGCGAGTCCCCCACATCCCTTTCAAGCTCGGACAGAGTCACCGCAGCAGCGGAGGTGCTGGGCAGGCAGGCGATAAACACAAGAGCGGCAAGAAATAGCAGAATCCTTCTCATAAGACAAACCCCCAAGGGTTATTTTGACACGCAGGAACCGGTGGAAAACGCCTAACCCGTGTCCAGTTCGGCGCGCAAAGCAGTACCAAATTATCATACACTAAAAAGCCACCCGTTGGAACAGCGCGGTTTGGGGCGAGTCTGTGTCGAGATCCCTCGTCGCCTACGGCTCCTCGGGATGACAATTTCAAGTCATCCCGAGCGAATGCGAGGGATCTCGCTTCACAGTCGTCCCGAGCACTCTCGTTCCTTGCAAAACCAGCACCCGAAGCCTATAATGCAGGCACGGAGCATTCGGCCTAGAAGCGCAAGCCGCTCTTTTCGGACAGCGATTAGCCATCAAATTTGCGCCGGACTCCTTTCGGTGCCGCATGCCGTTCGAGACAGTCAGTCGATACAATGAAGGGGGTCGAACATCATCTCCGAACAGAGAAAGATGGACGAAAACTGGAAGGAGATCATCAAGCAGTTCTTCCGGCAAGCGCTTGAAAAGTTCATACCGGAGCTGGCCGAGGACCTGGACACGTCCAGGGAGGTGACCTTCCTGGACAAGGAGCTGCAGGACCTGGTCGTCTACGTGGACGGGCCGGAGCAGATACCGGACATACTCGCAAGGGTGCCCACGAAGACGGGCCACGACGTCTGGCTGATCCTGCACGTGGAGATACAGGGGCCCGGAGGAGGAGACCTCCCCGAGAGGATGTTCTTCTACAACTCCTCGCTGAGAGTGCTCCACCTCAAGAAGCGGGGAGACGTCTCCGACGTCGTCTCATTCGCCCTTCTGACCGCCAAGCGTCCCGGAGACGAGGCGGAGCGCTACCTTCGGGAGAGCTATCGCAACAGGCTGGTCTACGAGTACCCGTCGCTCAGGCTGTGGGAGCTCGATTCAAGCGAACTCCAATCCAGCGACAACCCCTTCGACTGGGTCCTGCAGGCCGGCAAGTGCGCTCTGGAGGGCGGCAGGAACGAGAGGGTCAAGCTGGACTACCTGGAGTCCGTTATAGACAAGCTTGATGCCAAGGGCTGGAGTCACGACGAGAAGCTGGCTCTGTTGCGCTTCACGGACGCGCTGCTTCATCCGAAGGACCCGCAGCTGCGCAAGGAGTACGACTCATTCAGGGAACAGAGAAGCAAGGAGGGAAAACCGATGCTTATAAGCGTGGTCGAGGAGAGGGCCATAGAGAGAGGCAAGGAGATAGGCAAGGAGATAGGTGAGAAGATAGGAGAGAAGAGAGGCGAGAAAGAAAAGGCCTTCGCCGTCGCATCACGGATGCTTGCCAGCAACGAACCCAAGGAGAAAATACTGGATTACACCGGTATCTCCCCGGAGGAACTGGACGATCTTATCGCAAGTCGAAAGAATTAGGTTCACGTTGGACTATACGGGATCAGGGCAGATCCCTCGGCAAAAAACGCCTCGGGATGACGGAAACAAGTCGTCCCGAGCGCTGGGGAAGGCGGCCAGAAACATGCCGCCCAAGCGATCGACACGAACGGAAAAATAGCGGGGGTGCCGTGTGGCCCCCCGTGCATCTGTTTCCTCTCTCCCTACGAGACTGCGTCGCGCTTGGTGGAGAAGGCCTCGTACTCGCGGGCCTCGACTATCTCCGCCAGAGCGGTGACTGTGCGCTCGACCTCCTCGAAGGTGTTGTACAGAGCCACGGGGGCGAGGCGCACCACTCGGGGCGGTCGGAAGTCGGGGATTATGCCCCTCTTTTTCAGGGCGCAGCAGATGCGCCAGCTCTCGTCGTGCTCGACCGAGACGTGCCCTCCCCTGCGCTCCGGCTCGCGCGGGCTGCCGACCTCGTAGCCGAGATGCGTGAGGCGTTGGTCGACCATCTCGATCAGGAAGCCGGTCAGGGCCAGTGACTTCTTCCGCACCGAGTCGATCCCGGCCTCGTTGAAGAGCTTCAGCGCGCCGTCGAGCGACGCGGCGGAGAGCACGCTCGGGGTCCCCATCTGCCAGGCCCCGGCGGTATGAGCATGCTCGAACGTGATGGACATGTCGAACTGCCGCTCCTTCACGTAGCCGTACCATCCGGCCAGCCCCGGCGTCCGACCGAAGTGGCACCTGTTGACGAAGAGCCCGGCGGGCGAGCCGGGTCCGCCGTTGAGGTGCTTGTAGGTGCACCAGAAGGCGAAGTCCACGTCGTCGTCGTGCAGTCTGTGCGGGACGGAGCCGATCGAGTGGGCGACGTCGAAGCCGATAATGATTCCCCGCTCGTGCGCCGCTCTCGTCAGGCGGGGGATGTCGAGGAGCTGGCCACTCCGGTAGAGCACGCCCGGCAGCATGACCAGGGCGACTGTCTCGTCCATCATCTTGATGATCTCGCCCTCGTCCAGCGTGCGGCCGTCCGAGCTGCGCGCGAGCAGCAGGTCGCGGGAGGGGTCGCCGCCCTTCATGCGGACCTGGCTCCCCAGAGCGTAGAGGTCGGAGGGGAAGTTGAGCTCGTCGGCGAGAATCTTGCGCCGTTCGCCCTCGGGCTCGTAGAATGTCGCGACCAGGGAGTGCAGGTTGGACGTCGTGGAGCCGACCATCACCACCTCGTCCGGGTGCGCGCCGACGATGGGGGCCATCCGCGCCCCAATGCGCTCCCCGTAGGAGAACCAGTCGGGGTCGGCGTCGAGCCAGCCCCCTATGCCGCGGGTTCGCCACTCCTCCGTCGCGCGGTCAAGTGACTCCAGCGCGTCGATGGAGGCGAGTCCGAGGGAATTGCCATCCATGTAAATGCCGTCCTCCAGAAGGTGAAACCTGTTTCGGAATTCCTTCATGGGGTCCGCGGCGTCCAACGCCCTTGCCTCGCTCAACCAGTCACGTGTCATTTTTTAGTCCCTCCTCCGTTGCAATTGGTGCTCCGGCAGCGCCGGATGGACAGGCGAGATCAGTCCGTCCACCTGGAGAAAAGCATAGCAGATAACAACCGCAAGTTAAAGCGGCACCGCACCTGGTACGGTTCTCTGATACAATAATGCAGAATTTTCTTTACGGACGCTTTTTCCGTTCGGGGTTACTGTGCCAGCGGCTACTCTTTCCGAATGATCGACTTTATGTCTATAACCGGGGTACCGTCGAGGGCCTCCAAGGGATGCACCTTCAGCGTTGTTCCGTTCAATTCTACTATCCTCACCCGGTGAAGTCCTATCGGGTTCGGCCTAGAGGGGGACCTGGTGGCGAAGACTCCTTTCAGAGGCACGGTCTTGTCCCCCCTCGGATGCACCCTGAGTCTTTCCCGGTCCGCCAGGTGCAGCCAAGTCAACAGCATGACCTCGCGCCCGACCTCTAGCCCTTCCAGCCCGGCGGCGAACTCCGGGCTCACCTCCACCTCCGCCTCGACTCCGCCCTCGATACCCTGCCTGGGGCACTGCTCGCGGCACTTCAGCGGAGAGTGGATCACCCCTACCGCGCAAAGGGACATTGACGCTCCCGCTGCTTCCTGATCCTGATTCTTGTTGATGGCGACGACCCCCTAAAACACGTCATTCTGTCTACTGCATATTTGAATTATATAAAGAGAAACTGTGCTTCGCAATCGAACTCGCCTGATCCGAGGCTGTCCGCACGCTTGAAAGAGCGTATATGTCACTATTGATCAGCCTCTTTAACCCCTTTTTCTGCAAAAATCAGGGCGCTTTTCCAGAAAGCCTCTCTGATGTAGAATTGAAGACACATTATTCACCAAAACTCAAGGAGGTAGTTCATGAGAGCCATACTCGCCGGGACACTTGAGACCGGGCTTGGCACCACGCGCCACAATGTCACCGTCCTTATCGACGGAGGAAAGATAGTCGAGGTACTGGAGGGTCTGGACCCGAGGGGCGCGGGAGAGGTTACGGACGCGGCCAAAATGGTTGTCACCCCGGGATTCATCGACGCTCACACCCACATCGGGACTTACTGCGAGGGCTTCCCCGAGAGTATGGCGGACGCCAACGACATGGTGGACCCGGTTGCCCCGCAGCTTCGCATCATGGACGCGATCTACCAGGACGACACGGCATTCGCCGATGCGCTGGCGGGCGGAGTGACATGCGTGCAGACCCTGCCGGGAAGCGGCAATGTGATAGGCGGCCAGGGGGCCGTGATAAAGACCGCCACCTCGCGCAACGGAAGAAAGCTAGTGGTTGAGGAGATGCTTGTTTGCGCGCCCTCGTCCATGAAGTCGGCGCTGGGAGAGAACCCGATCAGGGTCTACACGGAGAAGAAGAAGCTGCCAAACACGAGGATGGGGAACGCCGCGCTGATGCGCCAGGCGCTCGTGGATGCGCAGAACTACAGGAGCAGGCAGGAGCAGGCTAGGTCGAAGGGAGAGGCGAGCGAGCGGGACCTCGCTCACGAGGCGCTTCTGCCGGTGCTTGACGGGGATGTCCCCCTCTGCGTTCACGCGCACCGCTGCGACGACATAGCGACGGCCGTCAGGATAGCGAAGGAGTTCTCACTTCGCTACACGATCGAGCACTGCACCGAGGGGCACCTGATAGCGCCCTTCCTTGCGGAGAACAGAGTCATGGCCGCGGTTGGACCATCACTCACCAGCGCACCCAAGCTGGAGCTTCGCAACAAGACGTGGGACACTCCCGTGGCTCTGTGGAAGGCGGGGGTTCACTTCTGCATCATAACCGACCACCCGGTGATCCCGATAGAGCACCTGTCCGTCTGCCTCTCCCTCGCGGTGCGCGCCGGGCTTCCGCGCGACGTCGCCCTGCGGGCGGTTACCATGTCGGCGGCAGAGCATCTTGGCCTTGAGGACAGGATCGGATCCGTTGAGAAGGGAAAGGAAGCCGACCTGGTGGTATGGGACGGGGATCCGCTTGACGCACGCAGCAAGGCGCTGGTCACCTTCGTGAACGGTGAGATTGCTCACTCGCTGATCTGACGGGCTTCGGCCCGGAGGCCGCCAGGCCTCGCGAACCGATTCATCAAGACCACAAGTGCGGACTCGGGAACATGCCCGGTCCGCGCCTGTGGTTTTATGGTCATGTTGCTCGCTAATCCGGAGACAGGCTGTTTCTTCCTGTTTTATAACCCTCCGCCGCACGCATCCTGCAGGCAGTCGACTCCCTTGACAGAGGAGACGAACAGCGCCAGGGAGGCCATGTAGAGAGCCATGCCGGACTCCTCCGCCCTGCCCATGATAAGCACCACTACCGGCGCCACCAGGGAGAGCAGCGCGCAGAGGCGCAGCATGAGGGCCAGAAGGGCCGCGTGCTCTCGTCCGCCTCCGAAGGATGAGAAGAGTGCGCCAGTGAGGGCCAGGACTATCGGGAGGCTGGGGATGACCCAGTGCGGCACTGTCACGGAATAGAGAAGAGAGGGCAGGGTGCCGGGGGCCTCCAGCACGAGGAAGAGGAAGGCCGCTGAGAGCATCGCCATCTGGGCGGCTATGAGCTTAGGCGGCGAATCGGTGATTGAAGCACTGGTGTCGGTCCTTCCTTCGGCCAGGTACGCATGGCTCATTCCCGACATCACGAACAGGGTCAGGAAGAAGAACGCGCCCCGGAAGGAGGCGAACGCCTCGAGCACGCCGCCTGGGTCCACCATCCCCGTAAGGGTGACGCCCACCGGGACGAAGAGGAATCCGATGAAGGACAGAGTGACGATTATCGCATGCCCGCCTCTGAGCAGAACCCTCCACAGGTCGGACTCGCCCCCGCCCGCCACGTACCGTATGGTGGCGATGAGCATGAAGACGGCGAATACGATGCCAATGGCCGGCCAGGAGATCCCCTCGAGCTTCGGGAGGATGTCCAGCAGTCCTATGCGCACCTCGGGGAAGTCGACAATCGGTATGTCGGCAAAGAAGAGAAGAAATACGGCCGGGTAGTAGAAGAGGAGAGCATCGGCTGTTGCGGACCTGTCTGCGGAACGGAGTACTGAGCTTGACATGGAAGAACCTCCTCAATATTGATAAGTTCACGGCTTTTCGCCAACTAAGATTATACAGAAAGAAGCTTAAAAATCAATGTCGCCCCGCGAGCCTCTTAGCGGACTGTTTCTTGGCGCAATGCAAAGGCGGTCAAGGTCCCTCCGTCGCTGCACGCCGTTCGGGACGACAAGAGACCGCAAAGCAGCCCCAACTGTCATCCCGACGACGGGAGGGAGGGGGAATCTCGACTTGAGACGCCTTGGCCTGGAGATTCCTCCCCTCGTCGCTTTGCTCCTCGGGACGACAAGAGACCGCAAAGCAGCCCCAACTGTCATCCCGACGACCGGAGGGAGGAGGGATCTCCCCCTACCTCACCCTGAAAAAGGCCGCCAGCATCGTGGTGAAGACTACCATGCAGACTATCGCCACCGGGTAGGCCGCGCCGTAGCCTGCGCTGCACTCGTCCGTGCCGGTCGCGTCTATCGCGGCGGCGAGCCCCGGCGTGCTCGTCATCGCGCCGCATATCGCGCCCGCCAGGATGATCCAGTTGATCTTGAAGACGTATCGGCCCAGGAAGAATCCCGCGAGCTCCGCGGCCAGCGCCGCGCCTATGCCGACCGCTATCAGCAGCGGCCCGTGGTCCAGAAAGGCCTTCAGCGCCCCTCCTCCCGCGTTCAACCCCACCACAGCCAGGAAATACCCCAGGGATATCGATCGGATGGCCGACAGCACTCCCTTGTCCATCCTCATCGGCAGCGGGCCTATATGATCGAAGCTGCCGGCGAAGAGGGCGAAGAGCAGCGCCCCGCCGGTAGTGCCAAGACTGACCGTGCCCAGCGATCCGAGAGGGACTTCGATCTCGCCGATCACGGTACCGCCGACTATGCAGAGCACGAAGCTCAGCAGCGAGAAGGGAGTCGACGCCGAACGGGACTCCTCCGCAGCCGTGGACGGGCTCCCATCTTCGAGCTCGCGCGCCAGTTCCTCCCTCTCCTTTGCCACGTCCATCCCGAAGATCGCCGGGGCGAGCTGAACGAAGAGCACCACCGCCATCACTCCGAACGGGTAGGCTATCGAGTAGCCCAGCGCCACGTCCGGGTTGTTCGCCGTGGCCTCCAGGGCCGCGCCGAGTCCCGGCGAGCTGGTGAGCGCTCCCGTGTATGTCCCCGCTATCATGTACGGGGAGGCCGAGCCGGAGAAGAGGAGCCCCGCCGCGAGGGTCGCCAGCGCCCCGGCCCCGGTGACCACTATCGACAGCAGCACGAAGCGAGTGCCATACCTCCTGATGACTCGCGCGGTGTCCTCGGCGGCCAGCAGTCCGACCGCGACTACGAAGAACATAAGGTTCCACGTGAAGTACTCGCTCGGCACGGAATAGCCCGCCGCGCCGAAGAAGAGGCCGACGAACAGTGCCCCGGATATGCCCATGTTGATCCCGCGCACGGTTATCCTGCCGAGCAGCACTCCGAATCCCACCGTCAGGCTCATCAGGAAGAGGCTGTTTTTCATCAGTGATGTCGCGATCTCCAAAAGATTCATCTCCTTAGTATTAACGGGTCAATCGCCGAAAACGCTTGTGATGAAGGTGTCCAGCCCCTCCACGTAGGGCCTTCCCGTGTCCAGGAAGCCGAGGTTGTGGTCTCCCCTGAGCTGCAGGAACATCTTCGGCTCTCCGGCCGCCTCGAACAGGGTTTTGCCGTGACTGCCGGGGACGACCTCGTCCTCCGGGCTCGCCGCCACCAGCACAGGGCAGTGAATCCTCTCCAAACGTCCGATGGTGTTGAAGGCGTCACCCACTATCAGCCTTACCGGAAGGAAGAAGTAGTGCCCCTGCCCCACCGAGGCCAGGTCGGTGAAGGTCGACTCCAGGATCAGCGCTCCGGGTGAGAACTTCTCCGCCGCGTAGGCCGCCACCGCCCCGCCCAGGGACCTGCCGAACATGACTACACGCTCCCGCCGCTCGCCCAGCTCTCCCGTCAGCCGGCGCCACGCCCCCTCCACGTCGCTGTACACGCCTTTCTCGGAGGGTGTTCCCTCGCTTCTGCCGTAGCCTCGGTAGTCGAAGATGAAGACCGAGAGCCCCAGCCGATGGAAGATATCTATCGAGTCGAGCCTGTGGGAGATGTTGCCCGCATTCCCGTGGCAGAAGAGCACAGTAGCCCTCGAGGCGCCGTCGGCCGGGACGAACCAGCCGTGCAGCCTCGTTCCGTCCGATGCCTGGAAGTCGACGTCCTCGAAGGCCATCCCTCTGGATTCGGGCGTCGCCCACAGCTCCCGGTACGGGAAGAAGAGCAGCCTTTCCGAGAAGAGGAAGGCGAGCAGAACAACCACCGCATACCCGATGCCAATGAGAAAAACATACCGCATACGCAATTTTTACCTCCCGACCATGAAAGCTACTTCCTCCGCAGGGTCACTCTTCCCTCGGCGTAGGGAGCGCCGAACCCGGGGGCGACCAGCGGGTCGAGCAGCGTGTTTACTCCCTTCGTCCCCTGTGCTATCACGCAGTATCCCGCGCCGATGGAGGGATCGACCCTCACCGTGGCCTCAAGCTCGGCGCCCCGTCCGCTCCTCGCCACGGTGCCGTCGCCTTCGGCCAGGCCGAGCGAGTCGGCGTCCTCCGGCCCCACAGAGATCACGGGCCTGTCCGGCACATCGGGAGCGTCCCAGCTCTGTCCGTTGATGTACCCGGACTTGTGCACCGAGACCAGCCTCAGACCCTTCCCGGCGTGCATTGTCGGGGCGGACTCCGGCAGCAGGACCTTTCTCTCCGTCGTAGTCCAGTAGTCCGGCTCGTCCCACCGGTAGACCCCCTCCCCCACTTGCTCCAGCAGCGGCGAGGTCAGCATGAGCCGGTCCATCTCGCGCTTCTTCTCCATTATGTCGACCGATAGCCCGAGCTCGCACGCCAGGCGTGTGAAGATCTCCGCCTCCTCCAGCGCCTCCCCCCGAGGCGGAAGAACCCGCCCGGTGCGGACAAGGTAGTTGTGCCAGTACGAGCCGAGCCAGTCTCCCTCCTCCTCCAGGAAGGTGGTGGTGGGCAACACCAGGTCGCACTCGTGCGCCGTGTCGGACATGATGAAGTCGATGCAGACGGTGAAGGGCAGGCGTCGCAGCGCGTCGACGACCAGGTCCGATCCGGGGCTCTGGCGCGCCGGGTTGGCGCAGGAGATGATCATGACCTCGACGGGCGGATCGATGTCGTCGAGCCTCGTCTGCCACGCCGAGACGGGAAGCCTGCGCACATCCCTCGGGGCGGGCAGAAGCTCCTTCGGGAAGAGCGAATGCTCATCCTTGCTGAAAGCCAGTCCGGCCCCCGGCCCGTCGAACGCACCCAGCATCGTCGCCAGCGCGCCTATCCAGCGGAACTGCGCATCCCCGTGCATGTAGCGCTGAGCGCCGAACGCCGCGTAGTGGACGACGGGCGCGAATCCCTCGAGCCAGCGCAGAACCGAGGACGCATCCTCAGACGAGAATCTCGCGGCCTCGAGAAGCTCCCCGTCGTCGAGGGATTTCAAAGCCCTCCCGAAAGCCTCGGAATTCGTCGCTCTCTCCCTCCAGCCCTCCTTCGTGGTCAGGCGTTTGCACATCCATGCGGCCAGCGCCCAGTCGCCACCCGGGTTTATGCGCCACCAGCGGTCGGAGAAGCGGGTGGTGGGCGTCTCGCGGATCTCGATCGACGCGATCTCCCCCCCTCGCTCCCGGACTCGCTTCAGCAGGGGGACGGCGTGAGTGTGAGTCTCGAGGACGTTCCTCCCCCATAGAAGAACCCCGCGCGAGTGTCCGGCCATGAACTCCGGCCTAGTCACCGGCACCTCTCCGAAGCTCTCCGCAAGGCCGAAACCGCCGGAGGCGGAGCACTGGTTTCCCTCCCTGAGGGTGCAGCCGCCCAGCGCCTCGAACAGGTGGGGCAGCAGCAGCTTGGAGAAGTACATGGACCCGGTCCCGTTCAGGTAGAAGAGCGACCGAGGCCCGTGGCTCGATACGGCTCCGCTTATCCTGCCCGCCAGAGTCGCCAGCGCCTCCTCCCACGAGACGGCCTCGTGCCTCCCGTTGCGGCGCAGCAGGGGGGTCGCCAGCCTGTGCGGGCTGGTCGCCCTCTCCGCCCATCTCAATCCCTTGGCGCACAGAAAGGCGCTGTACGGCAGGTCCGGGTTGGGCGCCAGGATCGTCCTCCCCCCGTCGAAGCGCCCCCTCATGGCGCAGGCGTCCGGACAGTCGTACGGGCAGGCGGTCGTAGTGAACCGATGCTCTTGCATGGCTTTCGCTCCTCTCATGCTCGATAAATGATACCATCATTAAGGCAACCGGTCGGGACTTTGCGATGTCGCGCGGACCCTCCCGTAAATGTATAATGGGTTCAGTAGAATATGATGGGGAGTTGGTCGCACATGCGCCTTATCACACGCTCTGATTTCGACGGCCTGATCTGCGGAATACTGCTGAAGGAGGCGGGGGTCATCAATTCCTGGAAGTTCGTGCACCCGAAGGACCTCCAGGACGGGCTCTTCCAGCCCACCGAGAACGACGTGCTGGCGAACGTGCCCTACGTTCCAGGCTGCGGCATGTGGTTCGATCACCACTCGTCCGAGGAGGAGCGGGTCGGATGGACGCAGGACGCCAAGGGAGAGAGCCGCCTCGCGCCGTCCGCCGCCAGGATAATCTACGAGTATTACGGCGGAGCGGAGCGCTTCCCCGGTTATGATGATATGATCGAAGGAGTCGACAAAGTAGACTCGGGCAATTTGACCGCGGAGGAGATCCTCAACCCCGAGGGCTGGATCCTTCTGGGCTTTCTCTGCGACCCCCGGACCGGGCTGGGCAGGTTCAGGGAGTTTCGCATAAGCAACTACCAGCTGATGGAGAACCTGATCAACCACTGCAGAAACATGACCATAGGCGAGATACTGGAGCACCCGGACGTGAAGGAGCGAGTCGCGATGTACTACGAGCAGACGGCGCTGTTCACGGAGATGATCCACTCTCACACCAGGATAAACGGAAACGTGATAATCACGGACCTGCGCGGCGTATCCCCCATCTACACAGGTAACAGGTTCCTGATATACAGCCTCTACCCCGAGCAGAACGCCTCCGTTTGGATAGTCGACGGCAAGCAGATGCAGAACGTGGCCATCGCGTGCGGGCACAGCATCCTCAACAGGACGTGCAAGACCGACATAGGAGCCCTGATGCTGAAGCACGGAGGGGGCGGACACAAAAGGGTCGGCACCTGCCAAGTGTCCTACTCGGCCGCCGACCTCTTGATCAAGGATATAATATCGGAACTGAAGGGCTAGCAGGTCACAGGGCTCTCGGTACCGGACCGGCGATGTCGTACACGGGAGGCGCCCCCTTCTCGACGAGCATCGTGCCGTCGAACGGATAGTCCCCCCCGATTATGCGCGGCATCAGGAGGCGATAGATCGGGTGCATATCCGGCGCGGTAAGGCTCTCGTCGACATCCATCCACTCGACCTCCCCCTCGTCGCTGCCGTGCGGCTCGCCGTTGAAATTCCTGCAGACGAAGTAGACGGAAAGGTACTCCATCTCATCGCCCTCCACGACGGCGTGCAGCGTCCCTGCGTACTCCGCGCCTTTCACGACACAGCCTGTCTCCTCTTTTATCTCGCGCGCCAAGGCCTGGCGAAGTGACTCGCCTCGCTGCTTCCGCCCTCCGGGCACGGTGCGTTCCCCCCTGTACGGGTCGTTCGCCCGTCGGACGATCAGCACCTTGCCGTCCCTGATCAAGAAGCCGAACACTATCAGGGCAGTGTAGGCGCAACCCTCCCATGACTCCATGCCGCGGCCTCCTCAGCCCGTCACCACGCGCGTTCCAGCCGTATGCCGGTCCACAGGAGCCCCTTCGGAAGCAGGAACGGGAAGACCGCATCCGGACGAGGCATGTCGATCGAAGAGACTCTCTCCACCATCTCCTGGGGATGCATGTCCAGCTCTATGCCCTCGTCGGAGCAGTTCACTGTGAACAGCCCGTTGGCGAGATTCAGAAACTCCCCGACGCCGGCCTCGGCCATCTCGTCGTACGAGACGATGTCCTCGAAGTCCGTGAATCGGCGTGCCAGGTCCACGTAGACGTCGTCGTGCGCCCCTAGGAAGACGGTGATCCTCTGCTCGCCGCTCATCCTCTGGACGAAGCCGCGAAGGTTCGAATAGCTCGCCTCCGCAAGGGGATCCAAAGCGGTGCCCGGGTCGACGAAGCGTATGACGCTCTTCATGAACACCGAGCCCCATTTTCCGACGAGGGGTCGCCTGGCCCCCGGCTGCCCTGCCAGCACGGAGGAGATCACCCCATCGACGTCGTTGGCCTTGACCGCCTCGTACCCCTCGTCCGTCAGCCCCGCCTTGGTGCGATACAGCTCCAGCGCCTTGAGGAAGCCCTCGTGGGACATGAACCCGTCCTGGACAAGAATCTGCCCCAACAGTACGTGCTCGCTCTTCTGGGCAGAGATTATCGACTCAAGCTGCTGCACTGTGAGGTAGCCCTTCTCGATCGCCAGCTCTCCGAAGCGGCGGTCTACCTTCTTCTGGGCCTCGTTGACCTCAAGTACCTGGTCGGGCGTCATAAAACCCTGCGCAAGGGCGAGCATTCCAATCAGCGGACGGACCTCACCGAGCCGGCCCAGAGCGTTGGAGAGGGAGCTCGAGGATACGATCCCCTCCTGCAGAAGAAACTGTCCGAAAAGCCGAGAGAACACTAATCCCACTCTCCTTCCAAAATCCGGCGTGCGAGGGCCAGTACAGCCTCTTTCTCGAAGGGCTTCTGGATGAAGTCGACCGCTCCGAAATCGATCGCAGCCTTCAGATTCTTGGTTGTTCCGGTGGACGACGCCATGACCACCCTGGCCGACGGGTCGAGCTCTCTGATCTCCGACAGGGCCTGGATGCCGGTCTTTCCCGGCATGACTATGTCAAGAAAGACAATGTCCGGACGATGCTCGCGGTACATATCTACCGCCTGAACTCCGTCGTTGGCCTCGTGAATGGCCTTGAAAGGCCCCTCGCTCAAGATCTTGTTCATGATCTTTCGCACCACAGCCGAGTCGTCGCATACAAGCGCGGTGAACTTTTTCTCCACGGGGAAAAACCCTCCTTACAGGTTTTTTTACGCCCAAAATGCCGTTTCCTGAATTATAACATGAAGCGCGACGAGAGAGACCAGGATTTCCTCGAACCAGTGATAATCCGGACTGAGGGATCTCAAGAAGCATCACCTCCGTCGATGATAAAATAACATAGCACCGCGAACACGCGGAAAACGAGGCAAAACGGGAGGAATCCGACGTGACCATAAGAATTCTGCTTGCCGACGACCACCCCTCCACTCGCTCCGGCATCTCCACCTGGCTCGAGGATGAGGATGAGTTCAAGCTCGTCGGCCTTGCGGAGGACGGCGAATCGGCCTGGAGGGCCGCGCTTGAGCTGAAGCCCGACCTCGCGATGCTCGACATAGAGATGCCGAACGGCGACGGCCTGGAGATAGCGTCGCGCATCGCGAAAAGCGACCTCGACACCAGGGTCCTGATGCTCACGGCCTACAGCGCGCAGCAGTACGTCATGGCGGCGATACGCGCCGGGGCCATGGGGTTCGTGCTGAAGTCGGCCCCTTTCGAGCTGCTGAGGCGTGCCATCCTGGACACAGCAGGAGGGATCTTCTTCCTCGACCCCTCTCTGTCTCTCTCCGCCCCCGATGAAGGGCCGGAACTGTCGGAGCGGGAGCTGGAGGTCCTGCTCCTGACCGCGCGCGGCCTCCCCTCGTCCGAGACCGCCCGGCTGCTGTCGATAACAAGGCGCACCGTCGCGGCTCACCTGACCTCCGTTTACTCCAAGCTGGGAGTGAAGAACAAGACGGAGGCCGTGCTGACTGCTCTCAAACAGGGCATCATAATGCTGGACCAGATAGGCGGCGACGAGAGATGAAAAGCCGCCTGCTTCAGCTTCTGCTGGCCCTGGTGACCCTTTTCACCGCGGGCAACTTCCTCGTCTCGCTGCACGCCCTGAGGGCGCAGGAGGCGGCCATGGACTCGATGATGCGCTCGTATGTGCTCGACCTGGCCGAGAACTTCTCCAGCACCATGCCCGAGGCCGGTTCCGCCGACAGGCCGCACAGGCCGAGGATGGCGCGGATAATGCGCTTCAGGATGCTGTCGGTGGACCCGGCGCTGCAGACCCCGGAGGCGGGCGGCATGCTGCTCATCTCCAGCGAAGGAAGGGTGCTGTCATCGACACCGGGCGCAGAGAGGCTGCTCCCCCTCTGGAAGGGGGTGAAGGCCGACGAAGAACCCCTCAAGATCGAGGACGCCGATGGAAACAGCTTCTACGTGGTGGTTCGCTCCCTCGAGGGCGATAGCTTCATAATGGCCGCCGTCTCTAGGACCCATCTGCTGGCCCCGCTCGCCGTGGTGTGGAGGAACTGGGTTCTGTCTGCCATGCTGACCTCCGCCGCGGTGCTTCTCGGCGTCTTCATGCTGTGGCGCCTGCTTGCATTCCCCCTGCGGGGCTTCGTCGAGCGCCTCGGCCTGATCAAATGGGGAAAGGAGCCGGACGTAAACCTCTACGACGGCCCGCTGGCGGAGCTGTCGGCCCTGTCGGCGGTGATAGGAAGGCTGGCGGCGGAGTCATACGAGAAGGAGGAGCTTAAGGCCCGGTACGTGACGGACCTGGTCGAGGCGCAGGAGAACACAAGGAGGCAGCTGGCGCGCGAGCTTCACGACGGCGCTCTGCAGTCCGCGGTCGCCGCGATCAAGAGGATACAGCTCGCGAGGAGGACCGCGGACGACCCGGCCCTCGAACACCTGGATACCGCCGAGGAGGCGGCCCAGGCGACCGCAACGGAGATAAGGGACTACTGCGAGGCTCTCTCCCCCTCCTGGGCCAGGCTCGGGCTGACCGGCGCGCTGGAGGAGACGGCGGCGCGGCTGGCACGAGCATACGAGGGGCTTGAAATAGACGTGGACGCCGACATGGAACTGCTGCGAACCAGGGCCGACTTCGACGAAGCGCAAGTGACGGCCCTTGCGCGCATACTCCACGAGGCGGCCTCCAACTCCGTCCGGCACGGCGGGGCGCGATTCATACAGGTGGAACTGCGCATAGGGGACGGACGGCTGCTCTTCTCCATCCAGGACGACGGAAGCGGCTTCGACGCGGAGGGCTTGACCGGTGACGGCTTCGAGGAGCTGCGGGCCGCTGGAAAGCGAGGACTCTCCAACATATTCGAGCGCTCGCGCCTGCTGCGCGCGGAGATGACGATAGCATCCCGTCCGGGAGAGGGCTGCAGGCTGGAGATCCTGCTGCCGCTCGAGGCGGACGGGGCACCACCCTAGGTCATCCCGAGAAGGGGCGTTGAGCCGGGTTGCCTGTTGCCAATCGGCTTCCTTTGGGTATAATCTTGTCAGGCTAAACGCCAGATTTGCCGTAAAAATCATCTCGATCACACACCGCTTCACCATGATTCAAATTTTGTAGAACCAGCAGGATCAACGCGCATTGAGGTCGCAAGAGGGCCACACCGGCCGTGGCGCGGAGCATCGAGATCAAACAGCGCGTCGTCGGTCGTCGTTTCAAGGGTTGCAGGACACAAGCCAAGAGGCTCTCAAAGCACGGAGAGACGAGTGTTTTCGTCAATCTCATCTGAAGGAGGGATGTTTATGTTCAGGAACATAAAGATAGGCGCGAAGCTTGCACTGTCTTTCGGGGTGCTCCTGCTGATCTTCGCTGGAGTGGGGGCGTTGAGCTGGGTGAACATGAACTCGGTAAGGAACGAGGCTGATGCATTGGCCGAGCAGTACGTACCGGAGTCCAACATCGCGGGCGACGTACTCGACTCGATCAAGGACATGGTCTACGAGATGAGGAGCTTCGGGGACACCTACGAGCAGAGGTACGACGATGCCGGGCGCATGCACGCCGCTAACGCGAGGAAGTACCTCGGGGAGGCGACGGAACACGCGGCCAAGTCCCCGAGGCTCGTCAGGCTGCGCGAGGATCTCCCGAAGGTCGAGGCCAGCCTGAACGAGTACGACGACATGATGAAGCTCACCGAGGATTCGGTCAAGGATATCCTTGAGATCAGGGCGGCGGCGGACGTGGCGGCGCGTGCATTCGTCGACAACACCGAGGCCTTCTTCGAGTCGCAGCTCAAGACAATGCACGAGGAGATAAGGCTTAATCTGGGGGAGGAGGCCCTAGCGGAGCGACTGGACAAGCTGGTTCTGATAGACGGGATCTCCGAGGGCGGCACCGCCGTCCGGCTGGACAACTTCAGGGGACAGGCGCTGCGCGACACGTCGCGGATCGAGAGAGGGATCGAGCGCTTCAAGGAGATAGGGGGCAATATCGCCGAGATCCGCAAGGTCACCGTCCAGAAGGTCAACCTCGACCAGCTCGACAACATCCAGAAGGCGGCGGACGACTACCAGGCGACCATGGAGAGAATGCTGGCCGCCTGGAGGGATCTTGAGGAACTGGGCAAGAAGCGCGACGAGGCCGGGATCAACGTCGCCGGAGTTGCGCTCAATCTGCAGCAGACAGCTACCGACGCCACTGTCAGGATAGCGAACGACACGGTGAGCAGCCTCGGGACCACGATCGGATTCATCGTCGCGGCCGTCCTCGTAGCTGTGGTGCTGGGCGCCGCCGTGGCCTTCATCATGACGCGCAGCATCACCGGGCCGTTGCGCAGGGTGCAGGAGCTGGCCGCGAGGGCGCGGGACGGAGACTTCACCATCGACCGCGAGGACTTCCGGATAGTCAACCGCGACGAACTCGGGCTGATGGCGGACGCTTTGGCCGAGATGATCTCCGTTCAGCGAGACATGATCCGCGACCTAAAGGACAAGTCGGTCCACCTGTCGGCGATCTCCGAGGAGACGGCCGCGTCGACGGAGGAGGTCACCAGCACGACCGCCGAGGTCGCAGAGAGCAACGCGAAGCTGGCCGAGCAGACCCGGGAAGGACGTGCGAACGCTATCGAATCCTCCAAGGTGATGCTCGAGATGAGCAGCCTTATACAGATAGCCCAGACCCTCGCTTCGAACGCCGACAAGAACTCCACCGACATGGCGGAGGCGGCGTCGGAGGGGAGCGAGACGGTCGTGAAGACCATCGACACCATGGAGAACATCAAGGACTCCGTCCGCGAGACGGAGGAGCAGCTCAGGCAGCTGGACACCTACTCCCAGCGAATCGGAGTGGTGGGAGACACGATCACCGGCCTTGCCGACCAGACGAACCTGCTTGCGTTGAACGCGGCTATCGAGGCCGCACGAGCGGGCGAGGCGGGACGCGGATTTGCGGTCGTCGCCGAGGAGGTCAGGAAGCTGGCAGAGCAGTCGCAGGAGGGCGCTCGCGAGGTGGCCGACCTTGTGGAGAAGATACTCGAGGGCACTCGCTCGGCCGTCTCGTCGATGCAGAAGAGCCGCGAGGGAGTGGAGGACGGAGTGTCGGTGGCCCACGTCGCGGGGCAGGCCCTGGAACGCATCCAGAAGGCGGTTGACAGCTCCATCCATGACGTGCGCAGGATCATCACCACCACGGACGAGGAGGTCGCGAAGTCCGAGAGGGTTATCGAGCTGATCGACCTGACCGCGAGCGTGATGGAGACCACGGACGACCACGTTCAAAATCTGGCCGCCTCCATGGAGGAGACGGCGGCGGCTATGGAGAACGTGGCGACCGGCTCGCAGGAGGTCAGCGAGACGTCCGAGGAGCTCAAGCACATGACGGAGAGGTTCGTAGTGGACAGGGACGACGAGGACCATCAGGACCATCGCGAGGCCCTGCCTGCGCCCGGGAGGGATTGACGGATACTGAGGGAGTGATTGCATGGAATGGCTCGAAAGTCTGAGGATCAGGGGGAAGATTCTCACCCTGGCCGCAGTGATGACGATTATGCTGCTGGTGGTGGGGTACGCCGGATACAACTGCAACAGGAAGGCCGTCGAGAATATGGACAGTCTGTACACCGACAGGCTTCTTCCGACTCAGCTGATCTACAACGCTCTGGTTCACGGCAGGGCCATACAAGCGGACATATTCTCCATGATACTGGCTGACGACGACTTCCGAAAACAGGAGTTTCACGAGGACATCGAACGGAGGTCGAAGATAGTCGAGGAGTGCATCGAGGCCTTCTCAAAGGGGTCGCTCTCCGAGGAGGAGGCCAACCACCTGGCCAACGCGCAAAGGGTGTTCGGCCTGTACACGCCGGTTATGGACAGGGCAATCGAGCTTGCCCTTGCGGGAAGGGACCGGGAGGCCTACGAGTTTTTCGCGGACGAGGGACTATTGTACTTCGAGTTATACCAGGACGAGATCCGCTTTCTCAGCGACTACAGCGACAAGGCCGCGCAGGAGGTCAACGAGCGGAACAAGCTGGACTCCGACGCCTCCCTCAACGTTACCATCGGCATCTCCGTGGCCTCGGCCCTGATAGCGCTCTTCTTGGGATTCGTGATAGCCAGGATCATCTCCTCCCCGCTGAGGACCATGGTCGTCCTTGCGGACCGCGTGGGTGACGGAGATCTGACCGTGAGCCGCGAGGAATTCGGCATCGATACCGGCGACGAGCTCGGCGAGGTGGCGGACGCCCTCTCGGTCATGACTGAAAAGCTGAGGGGCGCGGTGAGCGGTATCGCCGATGTCTCCGGCAGGCTGGGGGACACGGCGAGCGAATTCTCCTCCTTGGCCGAGGAATCCAACGCCTGGATCGAGGAGTCGCGCACCGGCGTCGACGATGTCTCCGCGCAGATGGAGAGCCTGGCCGAGGCGGCGCGCGAGATCAATGAATCAGTCGAGGAGGTGGCTCACGGCACCCAGGCGACCGCGCAGAAGGGCACGGAGATGGCCGAGGAGGTCGAGCAGGCCAGACTCTCCGGGGAAGAGGGCGTCAGGGCCGTGGAGAAGGTGGTCGGCAGCATCAGCAAGGTCGCGGAGGACGTAGAGGAGTCGGCGAAGGCGATAAGGACCTTGGGGGACAGGGCTCGAGAGATTCAGAGCTTCGTCTCGCAGATAGGCGGCATCGCGGACCAGACGAACTTGCTCGCACTGAATGCGGCCATAGAGGCGGCACGTGCGGGCGAGGCCGGAAGGGGTTTCGCGGTGGTGGCCGACGAGGTGCGCAAGCTTGCGGAGGAGAGCAACGAGGCCGCGCAGAAGATCGCCGAACTCGCATCCATCATAACGACGGACCTGGACACGATCGTGTCGTCCGCCGAGAGCAACGCGAGGGACTCTCACGAGTCCAGCAAGCTTGCGGGAGAGACGCGCGAGATGATAGACCGAATGATGGAGGCTCTGTCCAGGATCGCATCCGCGACCCAGGACATGGCGGCCGTGTCGCAGCAACAGGCCGCATCCGGCGAGGAGATAACAAGCGCCATACAGAGCATATCCTCCCGCGTGAGCAACGCCGCGGCCTCTTCGGACATGGTGAAGGAGAAAATGGGGGAGGTTGAAAACTCCTCCGAGCAAGTGGCTCGGGGCGCCGACGAGCTCTCGATGCTTGCGGGCGAACTGAGGAGGCTGCTTGGGACCTTCGCCTACGAGGTGGAGACAACCGCTACGGAGCTCCCGCTGGAGGCGGGCGAACCAGACGAGCAGGGACAAGCGGAGGATGCATCGAACCTCGTGGACTGATATACTATAATCGTGCAAATTTTTACTGTGAGGGGGGATTGTTATGAGGAAAGTTTTGCTTGGTACGATCTGCCTGGCCTTCGCGGCCGGGGCGATTCTCGCGGGCGGCTGGACTGTCGCGGCCGGCGCGGACGAGGTGATCAAACTTGCGATGATCGTCGAGAGCACGGTCGACGACAAGGGGTGGTGCCAGTCGATGCACGACGGCATCACGGAGGCGCAAAAGAGGCTGCCCGGACGCATCGATTACAGCTACAGCGAGAAGATGAAGCCGGTGGATGCGGGTTCGGCGGTGCTGCAGTACGTGTCGCAGGGGTACGGGGTCATAATAGGCCACGGCGCCCAGTACAAGAACCTGATGCTCGAGATGGCCGAGGAGTACCCGGACGTGACCTTCGTCTTCGGCACCAGCGCGGAGATAGGGCCGGCAAACGTATACACCTACATGCCGGAGAGCGAGGAGACGGGGTACCTTTCCGGGGTCATTGCCGGGATGACGACCAAAAACAACATCGTCGGAGTCGTGGGGCCGGTGGACGGCGGCGACGCGGCCAGGTACAACAGGGGCTACGTGCTGGGCGTGCAGGCGATCAACCCGGAGGCGAAGGTTATAGTGGCGCACTCCGGCTCGTTCGGCGACTTCGTCAAGGCGGGCGAGGTGGCGGAGACCCAGATCAAGGCCGGGGCGGACGTGCTTACCGGATCCTCTCAGCAGGCGCTCGGCGCACTGAGAGCCGTCGCCGACCACAGGGACGAGCCGATTTGGTGGGTGGGCCAGGAGACGGCGCAGCTAGGCATCCCCGAGGGTTACAAGTGCATCGGCGCGTCGGAGTACAACTACGCCGCCGTCATAGTCGACCTGGTCGCGAAGCTGGACGCGGGCGAGACGGGCGGCGAGTGCATCGCGCTGAACTTCGCCAACGGCGGCTTCAACTTCCGGTTCAACGACGACCTGAAGGAGATGTGGGAGGGGCCGATCGAGCAGAAGATCGCCGAGACATTGGAGAAATTCCGCTCCACCCCCGGAACAATCGACTGGAGCAAGGTGGACTACTCGAAGCTGTAGTTCTTTATCGAGGCCCCGCGACCCTTCGTGTTGCGGGGCCCTTTCTTTGATAACAACGCCGCAGCACGGAGGTCCACCATATGGCGACAGCCGGAACCGACAGAATAACCAGCCTTCGCATGGAGGGCGTGACGAAGCGCTTCCCCGGCGTTCTGGCGTGCGACGACATCTCCCTCTCCGTGAACGAGGGGGAGATACTGGCGCTGGTCGGGGAGAACGGGGCGGGAAAGACCACGCTGATGAACATCCTGATGGGGCTCTACCGCCCGGACGAGGGGCGCATCCTGATCAACGGGTCGGAGGTTGTCTTCCGCTCCCCCAACGACGCCTTCGCCGCCGGGCTTGGCATGGTCCACCAGCAGTATATGCTGGTGGCGAACATGACGGTGCTCGAGAACATAGCGCTGGGTTACAGGCAGGCCTGGTCGCCTCTGAAGGTCGACCTGGGCATGGTGCGCGAACGGATCGACACGGTGGCGGAGAGGTACGGGCTCGTGGTCGACCCTGACTCGTACGTGTGGCAGCTCTCCATAGGGGAGCAGCAGAGGGTGGAGCTGGTGAAGACCCTGTGCTTGGGCGCTCGCTTCCTGATACTGGACGAGCCCACCAGCGCCCTGACCCCGCAGGAGACGGACGAGCTGATCGAGCTGCTCAAGAGGATGAGCAGGGAGCTGTCCATAATATTCATCAGCCACAAGCTGCACGAGGTGAAGAACCTGTCCGACAGGGTGGTGATCCTGCGACGGGGCTCTGTTGTCTTCGAGGGTAGCACCGCCGACCACTCGCCCGGGGAGATAGCCGCACTGATGACAGGGCGCGAGATCGTCCTGCCGAAGAACGAGGCGCCCTGCTGCGAGGGGTGCGAGGCTCTGACTATCAGGGGTCTGAAGGTGAGGAGCGACAGGGGCTTCTTCGCAGTCGACTCCCTGGACCTATCGGTATGCTCGGGTGAGATAGTAGGGCTGGCAGGGGTGTCGGGCAACGGACAGAGGGAGCTCGCCGAGGCGATCAACGGACTTCGCCGCGCCGAGGATGGGGAGATAATCTTCTTCGGGCGCGATATAGCGAACCTGTCGCCTCACGACGTGATCGCCGCGGGGATGGGCTACATTCCGGAGGAGCGCAACACCGAGGGAATAGTGCCCCAATTCTCGATGAAGGAGAACTTCATACTGAAGGACTCGGGCGACCCGCACTACTCCAGCAGGTCGTTCCTGAGACTGAGGGAGATAGACAGCAACGCGGAGAGACTTCGCAAGGAGTTCGACATCCGCAGCCCGGACACGAGGGTGGCGGCCGGCTCACTGTCCGGGGGGAACATCCAGAAGGTGATCCTTGCGCGGGAGCTGTCGCGCGAGCCGCGCTTCCTGGTGGCGGTCTACCCCACCCGCGGGCTGGACATGGGCGCGGCGGAGTTCATCCACAGGAGGCTTCTGGAGAAGCGGGAGGAGGGCATGGGCATCCTGCTGATCAGCGAGGAGCTGGAGGAGATCCTGGACCTGTCGGACAGGATCGCGGTGATCTTCAAGGGGCGGATAATAGACACCCTGGACAGGGAGCACGCGGACAGCAGGAGGCTGGGGGTCCTGATGGCGGGTGTCGGGGAGGGCGAAGATGAAGTGGTTTAAAACCCTCTACACGACGGTCGTGATCCTGCTGGCAGCGGGTGTGGCCACCCTCGCCGGCGCGCTGATCCTGTGGACGATCGGGGCGGACGTGACGAAGACCTACTCGGTGATCGCGTTCGAGCCACTGAAGAACGCCATGCAGATAGGCGAGGTGATCATAAGGGCGATACCTCTGACGATCATAGCGCTCGGCATCTCCGTGGCCTACCGCAGCGGCATCATCAACATAGGCGCGGAGGGGCAGATGTCGATGGGGATATTGGCCGCGACCGCGGTGGCGCTCGCGCTGCCGAACGCTCCAAGGTTCGCGCTGCTGCCGCTGGCCCTGACCGCGGGGGCGCTTGGCGGGGCGGCCTGGGGCTTCATACCTGGTATCCTCAGGGCAAGGCTGCACGTCAGCGAGCTTCTCTCCACCGTGATGCTGAACTACATAGCCGCTCAGTTCTACACCTTCTGCCTGAGGGGTCCTATGCTCGACCCGGCGGAGATAACGATGGGAAGCGGCACCCCCCAGTCGATGAGGCTGACCAGGGGAGTATGGCTGGACCGCCTGTTGCCCGGCACTCGCATTCACTCCGGGGTCTGGCTGGCGCTGGGACTGGCGTTCGTCATCTGGCTGCTGCTCTTCCGCACGTCGTGGGGTTACAGGCTGAGGGCGTCGGGTGCGGGCGAGCGGGCGGCCAAGTACGGCGGGATCGCGGTGGAGCGCTGCCTGGTGACGGCGATGGTTATAAGCGGGGCGTGCGCCGGACTGGCGGGGGCGGTCGAGATAGCGGGGGTGCACCGCAGGGCCATCGAGGGGGTCACCAGCGGCTACGGCTTCAGCGCTATCGTCGTCGCCCTCTTCGGCGGGCTGCACCCGGCGGGGATCATACCGGCGGCTTTCTTTTTCGGAATGCTCCTGGTCGGGGCGGACATGACTCAGAGGATGGCGGGGGTGCCGGCCAACGTGGTGACGGCGCTGCAGGGTGTCATAATCCTCGTCATCGTCGCCACCCGGATGGTCCTGGAGAACCCATACCTGAGGGAGAGGGTCGGGAACAGGCTGTTCGGCTCGACGGAGCGAGGCGGGGAGGCGTGATCCGATGGACTTCGCGGTAAACATTCTTGCGCTCGGGGTGCCCTTCAGCGTGGCGCTGCTCATCGCGTCGCTCGGCGAGATGTTCAATCAAAGGGCAGGGGTCTTCAACCTGGGCTGCGAGGGGATAATGGCGATGGGGGCGTTCATGGGCTTCCTCGCGCCCTTCCTGGTGGGCGGAGGAGGGCCGACGGCGGAGATCTGGAACTACGCGGGCATACTGATGGCGATGGTCGCGGGGGCTCTGATGGGGCTCTTCTTCGGGATCGCCGTGGTGACATTCCGCGCGCCGCAGGGGATCGCGGGAATAGGGCTGCAGATGTTCGGCGTCGGGGTCGCGGGGACCTTCTTCCGGCACTTTGTCGGCGGGACCCAGAGCATTCCGGGGATTCCGGCCATGCCCCTCCCCCTGCTATCCAAGATTCCCGTGCTGGGGCCGGTGCTCTTCTCTCACAACCCGCTGGTCTACGTGGCCTTCCTGCTGGCGCCGGCGGCCTGGTACGTTCTGTTCAAGACCCCGTGGGGGCTGCGAGTGCGTGCGTCGGGTGCGAACCCTCGTGCTGCGGACTCGATCGGAGTGAAGGTGAACCTGGTGCGCTTCCAGGCGCTGGCGGTGGGGGGCGCTCTCGCAGGGCTGGCGGGGGCCTACCTGAGCCTCTGCCAGGCGAAGATGTTCAGCGACGAGATCATAGCCGGGCGAGGGTTCATAGCGGTCGCGCTTGTCTACTTCGGCCACTGGAGGCCGTTGAAGATAACGGGAGGCGCTCTGCTCTTCAGCCTGGCGCAGGCGCTTCAGCTTGCGATCCAGGGGCGGGGGATAAACTTCCCCTACGAGTTCGCGGTGATGCTGCCCTACGTGCTGGTGATCGGTGCCCTGGCCTTCAGCCGAGAGAGTCTGCTCCTGGGGCCTACGGCGCTGGGCAGGCCTTTCGACCGGGAGATCCGCACGTGAGCGGGTCGCGGCTGGTTTTTTTGATGCGCCCTGCGCCAGGCGGGGCGCGAGGAGGTGCGATGGTATGAAAAAGGGCGGGATAATTCACCCGGAGCTGATGTTTCAACTTGCGTCGTGCGGGCACGGAGACCTGATCTGCATTGCGGACGCAGGACTGCCGATTCCGCCGGAGACCCCGAGGGTGGACCTGGGCTTTGTGCCCGGAAGGCCGGGGTTTTTCGAGGTCCTGGACGCGATGCTGGCGGAGATGTGCGTGGAGGGGGCGGTCTGGGCCGGCGAGGCAGAGGAGAAGAGCCCGGAGGTGAGGGAGAGGTTGGAGGAGCTGTTCGGCGACTCCGGGTCGGCAATTCCTCACGAGGAGTTCAAGGACCTGCTGCTGGACGCTCGCTTCGTGGTCCGCACCGGGGAGTTCACCCCCTACGCGAACGTGCTGCTGCGCTGCGGGGTTCCATTTTAGGAGGAGATCGGCTTGTCCTTCCTTCGCCGAGCCGATCAGAGGACTGTCCTCCTGCTGCTGCTGGCAGGGCTGATGTTGCTTGCCGGGTCGCTGGAGGGTAGGTTCTTCACCGGGGCGAACCTGCTGAACGTGCTGCGACAGTCGTCGATCATAGGCGTGATCTCGCTCGGCATGACGGTGGTCATCCTGACGGGAGGCATAGACCTGTCGGTGGGGAGCGTGCTGGCACTCTCGTCGCTGGTGGCGGCCTCGGCGGTGAAGTCGGGGGCGCCCGCGCCCCTGGCCTGGGGCTGCGCGCTGCTGGCCGGGGCCTTTCTGGGATGGATCAACGGGCTCTTCACCGCGAATCTGCGGCTGCCCCCCTTCATCGTGACCCTCGGCATGATGGGGCTGGCGCGGGGACTCTCATTCATCTACACGGGAGGCGCTCCTATCACCGGATTCCCGTCTCTCTTCCGCCTGCCCGGGGCGGGGGTGGTCGCGGGTTTGCCGGTGCCGGCGATCATCTTCGGCGCGGCCTTCGTTTCGGCCCACATCCTGCTGGAGCGATGCCCGTGGGGAGAGTACGTCCGCAACACCGGGTCGAACTTGACGGCGGCCTGGGGGTCGGGGCTGAACGTGCGGGGGACGGTGGCAAGGGCCTACCTGCTGAGCGGGCTGCTGGCCTCCGTCGCGGGGCTGATGCTGACAGGCCGCCTGGACTCGGCCCAGCCAGGCGCGGGCGTGGGGTACGAGTTCGGAGCGATAGCTGCGGTGGTGCTGGGAGGCACGAGCTTTTCGGGAGGGGCTGGAACTCTGTCCGGGACACTGCTGGGTGTGCTGATCATGGCGGTGCTGGAGAACGGTATGAACCTGCTGAACGTCAACCCCCTGTCCGAGCAGCTGGTCAAGGGGATTGTGATAGCCGCCGCCCTGACCGCGCACGGCGCCATGAGAAGGCGGACCGAGCGCTCCTAAGGCGGAGCGGCTTGAAAATATAGGTTTCGAAGGCTCGGGCGCGTGAGCGGGCCGGGCCATAATCCAAGGAGGTGCGTGTATCATGAGGAAGTTTCTTGCGATGCTGCTGGTGGTCGCTATCTTCGCGGCGCCCGCCGCTGCGGCGGAGAAGACGTTGGGGCTGGTAATTTCGACCCTTAACAACCCGTTCTTCGTCACTCTCAAGGAGGGAGCCGAGGAGGCCGCGGAGAAGGCGGGGGTCAAGCTTGTGATCCTTGACGCCCAGGACGACTCGGCCAGGATGACCGCCGCGATGGAGGACCTGGTGCAGCAGAAGGTGGACGCGATACTGGTCAACCCGACCGACTCGGATGCGGTCGTCCCATCGATCATGAAGGCCAACGAGGCGGGGATACCGGTGCTGACCATAGACCGGGGCGCGTCTGGCGGCAAGGTGGCGTGCCACGTGGCGAGCGACAACGTCGCGGGCGGGGTTATGGCCGGGGAGTTCCTGGCGGAGAAGCTGGGCGGCGAGGGCAAGGTGGTCGAGCTGGTCGGCATCCCGGGCACTTCGGCGGCCAGGGACAGGGGAGAGGGGTTCAACGAAGCGATGAAGAACTTCGCCGGGATTCAGATAGTCGCGTCCCAGGCGGCGGACTTCAGCCGCGACAAGGGTCTGAAGGTGTTCGAGAACATACTGCAGGCACAGCCGGAGATAGACGGGGTCTTCGCTCACAACGACGAGATGATCCTGGGGGCTGTCGAGGCGGCGGAGGCGGCCGGGCGCACGGGGATAGTCTTCGTGGGCTTCGACGCGGTCGACGACGCTGTGGCCGCCGTCAAGGAGGGCAAGCTGGCCGCGACCGTGGCGCAGCAGCCCGCGATGATAGGAGCGACGGGCGTCGAGAAGGCGGCGGCGCTGCTAGAGGGCGAGGAGCTGCCGGAGTTCATCCCGGTGCCCCTCCAGCTCGTTACGGAATAGCTTCACACGTTGCGGGGCGCCGTCCAAGCCGGCGGCGCCCCTCGGAGGTGCGGAATGTGACTTCTCTGCTCGAGATGAGGGACTTGCACAAGCGCTACCCGGGCGTGCACGCTCTGAAGGGGATCTCCTTCTCGCTGCGGGAGGGCGAGGTGCACGCCCTGGTGGGCGAGAACGGGGCGGGCAAGACAACCCTGGTGAAGACTCTCGCAGGTGTTATCGCGCCCGACGAGGGGGAGATGCTGATCCGCGGCGAGCGGGTCCGGTGGAGCGGCCCCGGGGACGCCATCCGGGCCGGAGTCGGGATAATCCACCAGGAGCTGAGCTTGGCGCCGCACCTGTCAGTGGCGGAGAACATCTACCTGGGGCGGGAGCCTAGGCGAGGGCCGTTCACGGACAGGAGGAGGCTGCGCGATGACGCGGCCAGGCTGCTGGACGGCTTCGGCGTCGAGATAGACGCAGGGGCGCGCGCGGGCGTCCTTTCGCCAGGCGAGCAGCAGCTGGTGGAGATAGCGAAGGCCATGTCGCAGGAGGTCTCGATCCTCGCTATGGACGAGCCGACCTCCAGCCTGTCGGCGCGCGAGACCGAGAGGCTGTTCCACGTGATCTCGGAGTTACGCGGGTCCGGCGTCGGCATCATCTACATCTCGCACCACCTGGACGAGGTGTTCTCACTTGCGGACCGGATCTCGGTTATGAGGGACGGGGAGATGGTCGGCGGCGGGGAGGCGGCAGAACTCGACTCCGAGAGGGTCGTCTCGATGATGGTGGGGAGGCACGTGGAGGCGCTCTACCCTCGTAGCTTCGGTACACCGGGCGAGGTGCTGCTGGAGGTCCGGGGGCTGTCGAGGACGGAAGTACTCACGGACGTGTCCTTCTCCCTTCGGTCGGGCGAGATACTGGGGGTGTCCGGGCTCGTGGGGAGCGGCCGCACGGAGATGGCCAGATGCCTGGCGGGTCTCGACCCGTTCGACGGAGGAGAGATACTGGTCGGCGGGGCGATCTTCAAGCCGCGCACGCCGGCGGATGCCCTTGAACGCGGGATTGTGCTGGTGCCGGAGGATAGGAAGAGGCAGGGGCTCTTCCTTAACCGGACCATCCGCGACAACGTGGTGTCGATGCGGCTGTTGAACGGACTTCGCAGAGGTCCGTTCGTCGACAGGGCCGCGGCCATGGAGCTATCCGAGTCCTTTGTCCGGAGACTTGGGGTCAGATGCAGGGGCGTGCTCGACTCGGTATTCTCGCTGAGCGGGGGGAACCAGCAGAAGGTGGCCATTGCCAAGGGGCTCGCAGTGTCGCCGAGAGTGCTGGTGCTGGACGAGCCGACTCGCGGGGTGGACGTCGGGGCGAAGGCGGAGATTCACGGGATCATGGACGAGCTGGCGGCGCAGGGGATGGGCATACTGATGATCTCTTCCGACCTGCCCGAGGTGGTCGGGATGAGCGACTCGGTGCTGGCCTTCCGCGACGGGAGATGTGTGGCCCGTTTCCCCCGCGGCGAGTCCGCCGGCGAGATGAGCGAGAGGATCATGACCGCGGCGACCGGGGGCGATTCTCATGACTGACGGCAGAAGCGTGCTGATCGCGCTGCGCGACAGGGGATGGGCGGGGGGTCTGCTGCTGCTGGCGGTGGTGGGGCTGCTCGCCTCTCTGGACCCATCGATACTCGGGGCCGGTAACCTGGCCAACGTGCTTGCACAGTCGGCTATAGTCGGCGTGTGCGCTGTCGGGATGACCTTCGTGCTTCTTTCCGGCGGGATCGACCTGTCGGTGGGGGCGGTGCTGGCCCTTTCGGGGGCGGTGGGGGCCTGGAGCTGCAAGGAGCTGGGGCTGCCGGTAGCCGCCGCATGGGGAGCGGCCGTCCTGGCAGGGCTTGTCTGCGGACTGGGGTCGGGCGCGCTGGTGGCGTTCGGGCGGGTGCCGCCCTTCATGGCGACTCTGGCCATGATGGCGGGCGCACGTGGCTGCACCCTGCTGATGACCCGCGGCTACCCCATTTCCGGCCTGCCGCAGGCTTTCTACACTCCCGGGTGGGCGTCCGTCGCCGGAATTCCCGTGTCGGGTCTGATCTTCCTGGGGATGGCGTGCGCTGCCTGGGTGCTGCTTCAACGGGCACCTTACGGTGTGCACCTGCGCGCGATGGGCGACAACCCGGAGACGGCGCGATTGGCGGGGCTATCGGCTACGCGCATTACCCTCTCGGTCTACGCGATCTCCGGCGCGATGGCGGGGCTGGCCGGGGTGCTGATGGTCGGAAGGCTGTGGAGCGCTCAACCGAACGTCGGCATGGGGCTGGAACTCGACGTGATCGCGGCGGTGGTGCTGGGCGGAGCGAGTTTGTTCGGCGGCGTCGGAGGCGTCGGCGGAACGGTGGCCGGAGTTCTGATAATGGGATTTTTGGACAACGGATTGAGGATGCTGGCCGTGTCGAGCTACGTGCAGCAGTCGGTGAAGGGAGTCGTCTTCGTCGGCGCGGTCCTCTTGGACCTGGCCCTGAAAGGGTACTACAGGAGAGACAGGGGGAGGGACGAGTAGGGGCCCCGCTAGGATGCCGACTCGACACTGCCGTGTTCGCTCTCGTCGAGGTCCCTTAGCAGACACCAGACGAGCGGCAGGCAGGAGAGGAAAGTAAACACGTCGGACAGGGCCTGGGTGATCTGGACGCCCGTGAGGCCGATGAACTTCGGCAATACGAGTATCATGGGCAGGAAGAAGATGCCTTGGCGGGCCAGCGACAGCAGGGTCGACGTCCCGTATCTGCCGATCGACTGAAAGGTCATGTTTGTGACGACTCCTATCGGCACCAGCGGCATCACCATGCACATCGCCCTGAGGGCGACCGTGCCTATGCGGACGACCTCCAGGTCGGTCTTTATGAATAGCCTTATGAGGTTGGGGGCGAATACGAACCCCGGAAGCGCCCATAAGGCCATCAGGACGCTTGTGGCCCTCAGGGTGAAGAAGAAGGCCGATTTCACCCTGTCGTACTTCCCCGCCCCGTAGTTGTAACCCGCGACTGGCATGTACCCCTGTCCTATCCCCAGGTTGACCGCGAAGACGAACATGAAGAGCCTGCTGACGATGGCCATCGCCGCCACAGCAGCGTCGCCGTAGGTTGCGGCGGCCAGGTTGAGCGCGATGGTCGCCACGCTGGCCAGGGCCTGCCTGATGAAGGCCGGGAAGCCGTTTTTGAGTATGGTCGCGTAGACCGAGATATTTTTCGATACCCTCGCGAGGCTGATGCGGGTGATCGTCTGCTTCTTTATGAACCAAGAGATGAGTATGGTGAAGCTGACGCACTGGCTTATGGCCGTCGCTATAGCCGCCCCGGCTATTCCCAGCTCTAGGACGAAGATGAATATCGGGTCCAGCACGAGGTTCAGCAGGCCGCCCGTCGTCAGGCCGACCATGGCCAGCCGGGCCTTGCCCTCCGCTCGCAGTATGTTGTTCAGCAGGAATGACGCCGCCATTACGGGCGCCGCGTAGAGGATGTAGCTGGCGTAGTCGCGGGCGTAGGGCAATATTGTGTCCGTTGCGCCAAGCAGGCGCATCAGCCCGTCTATGGAGTTCAGTCCGAAGATCGCGAGGAGGACGCCGAATAAGATGACAGCGAAGAAGCCGCTGGAGGCGACGGTGTTGGCCTCGTCCACCTTCTGGGCCCCAAGCAGGCGGGATATCCACGTGCCTGTGCCCATGCCTATGGTGAAGCCCACCGCCTGGATTATGGCCATCAGAGAGAAGACTATACCCACCGCTCCCGAGGCGCTGGTGCCGAGCTTGGAGACGAAGAAGGTGTCGCCTATGTTGTAGATCGCCGTCACCAGCATGCTGATTATAGTCGGTATGGCCAGAGAGACGATCAGCTTGCCGACCGGCGTCACCGTCATCCTCTCATGCTGAGCGGCGCTTGCGTCCATATATCGTGCCCTTCTTTCATCTCTTGTGTGTGGAACGCATCATGTCATATACAATTATAGTCGCAATCCGACATAAATACAAGGCAATTTGGACGCCCGTATCTCGGTATTTTTAAAAACCCCGCGCCCTTGGTCGAAGGCGCGGGGGAAGTCGCTACTCCAGGGCTATCCTGCTCTTCTTGTTGCTGTTCCAGACGTGCAACCCGAGGGCCAGCCCGATGACGCCATAGACCATGAAGGTCCTGAAGTACTCGCCGAGGATGGCCTGTCCGAACAGCGACTGACCTATCTCCGGCGACATGATGAACATGGCGTTGAAGAGGATGGTGCCGAATACCGCGTGCTTGACGCTGGCCTTGGACGTGGACGCCCCTCCGACCAGCAGAGCCGCCACCGAGAACATTCCTATCTGGGTGTGGGCGTTGTAGGTGTTCAGGGTGCCCATGTTCTGCAGGTAGATTATCTGCCCCCAGGAGGCCAGGACAGTCGATATCATGGTGGCGATTATCCTCGTCCGGTCGACGTTTATTCCCGAGACCTCCGCCGTGTGCTGGCTCTGTCCGACCGATCGGAAGTCCTGCCCGAGCTTCGTCTTCATTATCAGCACCGTGAATATGCACAGGGCGATGATTATCAGGGACGTTACCACCGGGATCTTTCTTACCATGTTCAGCGGAGATTTGTTGAGCATGGCATAGATGGAGACCCCGGCGAGGGCCAGGCAGAGGACGAGGTTGGTAATCAGGGCCGGGAAGCTGTTCCTGTATCCGTAGCCGCGCTTCTTGTTCAGGTAGTAGCGAACCAGCAACGCCACGATGGCCACCACGGCTATTATCAGCAGGGCATGGACGAACTTGATCTGGTAGATGGAGTCGAGAGCGTCCTTCATGCCCCCCTTCTTGTAGGGAACGAGGTCGACCGTCATTCGTATGCCCACGCCGTCCGGCTTGATGAGCGGATGATTGGCCGCGACCGGGATTATCACTCCAACGACGAAGAGGAAGAGAAACTGGTAGACTCCGTTTGCGAAGTATCCGACTATCAGCGAGGCTATCATCTCCTGGCCGCGGGTCTTGTTGTAAAGGATCCCGGTCAGGTACCCGCACAAGGCCGCTATGAGTCCGGCCACGGCGAAGGAGAAGAGCAGGCCGGGGATTCCTCCCATCTCGAAGTAGCGGGCCAATGTGATCGCAACCTGCCCGGACATTGCGCCTATGACTATCCCGAAATTGAGGCCGAGTCCGGCGAGCACGGGAATTATCAGAGACAGCACCAGGAAGGTGTTCCTGAAGACCCTGCAGGAAAGCTCCGACAGGAAGAAAGCAATGGAGACGCCCGAGGAAGCCATGAACCCGAACAGGGTGAACGCTATGAATATCAGCGTCACGCTGTTCTCGAGGATCCACTCGCCGACGCCTTTCGATTGATGTTGTCCGAGGCTTTCCATCACTGCACACCTCTCTTGACTTGAGTAAGAGCGTAAAGAATTATACCGTTCTGGACCATCATCCTCATTATCTCGGAGAGGTCGGTGCCGGCGAAGAGTTCGTTGGCCACTGGCAAAGCAGTGGTTAGCAGACCCTGGAATAGCACTACGCCTATGACCACGTGAGACACCTTGGCGCGAGCCGCCGTCGCCCCGCCTATCAGGATCGCAGCCACTGCGGGAAAGGCCATCATCAGGGGAGCGGAGTACAGCTGCGCATAGCCGTAGCTCTGGGAATAGATGATTATTCCTACGGCGCCGAGGATGGTGGATATAACGTTCGCGTAGATCCTGTTGCCGTCGATGTTAAGCCCCGCCGCCTGGGCGAACTTGGGGTTCGCTCCTCCCGCCGAGATGGCTATTCCCCGCTTGGAGCGGAAGAAGAGCCAGACGAGAAATGAAAAGAAGGCGAAGGTAAGCAGCAGACCGGTCGGCACTATGACGTCCCCGATTTTGAACATGAGGAAGTTGTTCAGTATCTGCGCCGCCTCGACGGCGTCCAGCTGAATCGTCTCTCGAAGGCCCTGCCCGATGAACCAGCCCATCTTCGGGCTCTTGAACGGGATCATAAGCCAGGCGAGGCACATCAGCGCGACTATCGAGAAGCCCGTATAGGTCGCTATGGTCATCTCCGAGCCCTTGACCGAGTTCATCAGCCGTCCGTATCCGTACCCGGCGGCTATGGCGATCGGCAGGGAGATCGCGACGGCGACCAGGAGCCACCATATTCCCAGGAAGCCGAACTCTATGGAGCAGACCGTCCCGAAGAGCCCGCAGACGATGCCGATAGGCAGGGCGAAGTTGGGCCCGGTGCCCGACTGGATGGCGGGCACCATCGCGAGGACCAGGATACCGTTCATCCCTGCTCGCTTGAGAGTATCGCTGAAAAGGATCGACATCGAGATGCCGACGAAATGCCCGGCGACAAGGGTCATTATCCAGAACACCGCGATGATGAGGGTTGGGAGGCCGACCATACCGACAAGTCCCTTGGATTTTTTTCCAAGCTTCGCGTCGTTTCCGTTAAGCTCGGACATCTGCAGAACCTCCCTTCATCGTACCGCCCGCTTTCGCGGTCTTGGCTCCGGCCATCATGAGTCCGAACTCCGCGTCGGAGGCGTCGGGCGCCAGCTCCCCGGCCACCCTGCCCTCGCAGATGATCAGTATCCTGTCGCAGATGCTGCGGAGCTCCGCCAGCTCCGACGAGGTCATGACCACGGTCATCCCGAGCTCCTCGTTCAGCCTCATAAGCAGGTCGAGTATCAGCCTCTTCGCGCCGATGTCGATGCCCCTGGTGGGCTCGGAGACGAACAGGAACTCGGGTTCCTGCGTAAGGGCGCGCGCGACGCAGACCTTCTGCTGGTTTCCGCCGCTCAGGCTGCCCGTGTGCTGCATCGGAGACTCGCACCGGATGTCCAGATCCTTTATCATCTTGAGAGCGTGGCGTCTTATGGAGGCGTCGTCCTGCTGGGTGAAGGGACCGGTCTTCTTCAGAAATCTGCCGCCGACCTGCATGGCGGTGAAGGCTATGTTCAATTCGATGGACTCGTCCAGCAGAAGCCCGACTCCCTTCCTGTCCTCGCTGACGAAGCCGATGCCCGACCGGATCGCGGAGCGAGGGTCGTCAAGCCTCATCTTTTTCCCTTTGAAGAAGACTTCTCCGCTGGTGTGATAAGTGCCCATGATGCCGTTTGCTATTCCCAGCTTCCCCTGCCCGGCGAGTCCGCCTATGCCGACGATCTCGCCCTTTTTTATGCTAAGGTCGATGCCCCTGACCATCTCGCCCGGCATCGCGACGTGGAGGTCGTGCACGCTCATGTATACCTCGTCGGAGATCTTTCGCTTCGATCCCTCCGCCCTGTCGATGGTCATCTTGCGACCTATCATCAGGGAGGCGATCTCCACCACGTCCGTATCCGAAGTTTTCTTGGTCGCGACGTGTTCCCCGTCGCGCAGTATCGTCACCCTGTCCGAGACCTCGACTATCTCGTCAAGCCTGTGGCTTATGAACACTATGCCGATTCCCAGGGAGGCGAGCCTGCGGATCGCTGCCAGCAGGTTCTTCGCCTCGGACTCGGTCAGAACCGCGGTGGGCTCGTCGAATACGAGCACCTTTATTCCCGTCTTGTCTATCTCGCGGGCTATCTCCACGAACTGCATGTGACCGACCGGGAGCCCCGCCACCAGCAGGAACTCCTCTATGTTCATGTCGAGCTGGTCCAGGGCCTTGCGGGCATCCACATTCATCCTGCCCATATCCAATGTCTCGAGCCGGTGACCCAGGACTCTGGATACGATGTTCGGAGTTGTGAGCTCCCTATTGATCTTGATGTTCTCCGTGATGGTGAACCCTGGAATCAGCATGAACTCCTGGTGGACCATACCTATGCCGGCGTCCATTGCCTCGTGAGGAGATTTGAATGCCAGTTTTTTTCCGTCCAGAAGGACGTCTCCCTCGTAACCGCCTGTACTTGTTATGACCGGCATTCCGAAGAGGATATTCATCAAAGTGGACTTGCCGGCCCCGTTCTCTCCTATGAGAGCGTGTATCTCTCCTTTTTTCACGTCGAAGTTCACGTCGGAGAGCACCTTGTTGCCAAAGTAGCTCTTCGAAACGTTCCTGAACTGGAGAAGGCTTTCGCTCAACGCACTACCCCCTGTACTCCGAAAGATAAAAAGCGCAGCAGTATGGGGACGAATGGACTCCGTTCCCTCGCTCCGTCCGACTCGGGTCGTCGGAACCCGCGTCAAATCGGCGGCTTGGGTGAAGGCGCCACTCGTCCCCGGACAGACAGTGCTTCTGTTTCGGTTTTTTAACCAGTAATGCTCCCGGCCTAGTAGGTCAGGAAGTCCATCAGGACGAAGCGGAAGTTGCTGTAGACCTTTCCTGTCGCCTCGTCCAGGTACGCGGTGGAATCAACCTTGACTCCGGCATAGTCCGCCATGCACTGCTCAAGTACCTTGATGTCGAGCTTGTCGAACGGCACTTCGCCGTTGATGACCTTGAATGCGTACTCGGTGCCCGCGATGGTGAACATCATCGCTGCGGGCACGGGCCAGGTGGAAAGCCTGCCCTCAAGACCCTTCTCCTTGAGGATCTTGCGAGTCTCGTCGATCACGTGCTGAAGGTTGTCCGTCTGAGACAGGTCGGACTCGATGCCAAGAGCCGTCGGGAAGCCGTGGTAGGGCGACGGGCAGCAGGGCTGCGGGTAGATCGCGCCAGTGTCGACGACCGACTTGATCAGCGGGATCTGCATCGAGCAGTTGGTCGAGAAGAAGGCGGTGTCCTTGCCGTACTTCTCCACCATCTTGGGCACGTCCTCGAGGATGAACTGCTGTGCGCCGGGGAGGCCGGAGTCGCCCATCGGGTCCGGGGCGGTGGCGTCTACGAACTCGATCCCCAGCTCGGCGCACTTGACCTTCATGAGATCCCTGCGTCCCGACAGGAGCACCTGGGACATGTGGCGCGGGAAGGAGTAGTGCACGAAGACCTTCGCACCGAGCTTCTGAGCCTGAATGGGAATGGTGTTACCCATCTCGAGCTCGTCGGGCATCAGGATGAGCTGCGCCCTCTCCGCCGCGTCGGGGGGGTTCTCCTGCGGGCTGGCGTAGACGATGAAGACATCGTCGCGCGTCTCAAGCAACTTGTCGACCGCCGGGTTGGTCCCGGGGACGGCCTGGTTGATGACGACGGCCTTTACGTCCTCGTCGTAGGCCAACTTGGCCAGCACGCTTACCATCTGCTCCTGCTCGGCCATGAAGTTGTCCGGCCACATTACGTGGACGATCTTGTCACCGTACTTGTCGACCATCTGCTGCGCCGACCGGTACTCCTCCTCGTTCTGCGACACGGTGTTCGTCACGATGGCGACCTTGTAATCGGCCAAGGCCGGGACCGCGGACGAAACCAGGCAGACTCCCATAACGAAAACCAACAGAATACCTAGTGCCTTCTTCATTCAATACCCTCCATTTCTTGTATTTGGTATCGTGTATCCGCATGAAAGATACTGCTATACCATTCCTTTGTCAAGCCCGTTTTTCCCGCCCAGCAAGCATGCGGAAGGGTGAAATGCCGCAACCACGCGCTTTCGCTCTCATACGGCCACGTTTTCACGCGGGCGAGCTAGTAGGTGAGGAAGTCCATCAGGACGAAGCGGAAATTGTTGTACGCCCTGCCGGTGACCTCGTCCACATAAGCAGAGCTCTTCACCTCGACCCCGGCGTAGTTGGCCATGCATCTCTCTATCTCCCTGATGTCGAGCGTGCCCAGCGGCAACTCGCCGTCGATCACCTTGAACGCGTACTCGGTGCCTGCAATGGTGAACATCATAGCGGCCGGCACGGGCCAGGTGGAGAGCCTGCCCTCGACGCCCTTCTCCTTGAGGATCCTGCGGGTCTCGTCGATCACGTGCTGAAGGTTGTCCGTCCGAGACAGGTCGGACTCTACCCCCAGCGCCGTCGGAAAGCCGTGGTAGGGCGACGGGCAGCAGGGCTGCGGGTAGATCGCTCCCGTATCGACGACCGACTTGATCAGGGGGATCTGCATGGCGCAGTTGGTCGAGAAGAAGGCGGTGTCCTTGCCGTATTTCTCCACCATCTTGGGCACGTCCTCGAGGATGAACTGCTGCGCGCCGGGGAGGCCGGAGTCGCCCATCGGGTCCGGGGCGGTGGCGTCGACGAACTCGATCCCCAGCTCGGCGCACTTGGCCTTCATGAGCTCCCTGCGTCCCGACAGGAGCACCTGGGACATGTGGCGAGGGAAGGAGTAGTGAACGAAGACCTTCGCGCCAAGTTTTTGTGCCTGCATCGGGATGGTATTGCCCATCTCCAGCTCGTCAGGCATCAGGATGAGATGCGCCTTCTCGGCTACGTCCGGGGGGTTCTCTTGAGGGCTGGCGTAGACGATGAAGACGTCGCGTCGGATCTCGCGCAGCTTGTCGATCGCCGGGTTGGTGCCGGGGACAGCCTGGTTGATGATGACCGCCTTGATGCTGCTGTCATGGGCCAGCTTGGAGAGGATGCCGACCATCTGCTCCTGCTCGGCCATGAAGTTGTCCGGCCACATGACGTGGACGATCCTGTCGCCGTACTTGTCGACCATCTGCTGCGCCGACCGGTACTCCTCCTCGTTCTGCGACACGGTGTTCGTGATTATCGCGACCTTCCGGTCCCCCGCGGGAGGAGCGAACGAAACCTCCACAGGCGCTAACATGTAATAGGCGACCACCGCAATAGCCACGAGGCCCAACAGTACTCCGAACATCCTTTTCATTCGCTGTCCTCCGCTTTGATTATATTTGAAATCGTGACTCTATATAAAAAATACCGGTTCAGGGTGTCTTTGTCAAGCCTGGCTTCACACCTCAAAGCGCACGCGCGACGCGATACAACAGGCGATAGCGCCCTTTCGCTCCGAAACACACGGGCCCTCCCGCGCGATTTTTCACTTGGACAAGCGGCAAGCGGGGCTGTAGAATATGCGAATACGATCTACTTTCAGGGGGGATTTAAATGATACATCAAAAACGACTCTCGAGGCTCGCGGACGAGCTCAAGGCCCTGGGGCTGGATGCTATTTTCCTGGGTCCTTCCACCGACCTCGAGTACATGACGGGGCTGGACACCCACCCGGACGAGAGGGTGAGAGGGCTGGTGGTCGGAAGCGACGGTCGGTGCTTCGCCATGACTCCTCTGCTCTACAAGGAGGAGATCCTACACGCTTTCGGCGACGTGCCATACTACGCGGAGTGGAACGACCACGAGGGATTCGCGGGGGCCTTCAAAAGAGGATGCGAGCACCTCGGAGTGGTCGGGGGCAGGATCGCCTTCAACGACGGCGTGCGCGCCGTGGACATGCTCGTGATCCGTGACGTGATGAAGATGAGCATGGAGAACGGCGGCGACGTGCTGATGCCGCTGCGGTCGCGCAAGGACGACGAGGAGCTCGGCTACATGAGGGAGGCCTCGCGCCTGGTCGACGAGGTTGTGCGGATGCTGCACGGCTACATCAAGCCCGGGATGACCGAGAGACAGATCGCCAAGCAGATACCGGAGTTCTTCGAGGAGGCGGGCGCGGACTCCCCGTCTTTCAGCCCGATAGTCGCAAGCGGACCGAACGGGTCGATGCCGCACTACAGCGGCGGCAGGAGGGTCATAGAGGAGAACGACGTCATAATCCTGGACCTCGGCGGACGGCACAAGAGTTACTGCTCCGACACGACCCGAACCTTCTTCACCGGGACTCCGACGGACGAGCATAGGAAGGTCTACGAGATAGTCAGAGAGGCGCAGGCGGTCGGCGAGGCGGCGGTGCAACCCGGCGTCACGGGACAGGATGTGGACAGGGCCGCGCGCAAGGTGATAGTCGACGCGGGATACGGGGAGTTCTTCTTCAATCGCGTGGGGCACGGGATAGGAGTGGCGGTGCACGAGCATCCTTACATTATCGAGGGCAACGACAAGCCGCTGGAGCCCGGGAACGTCTTCAGCGTTGAGCCGGGGATCTACCTGCCGGGCAAGTTCGGCGTGAGGATAGAGAATTTGGTGGCCGTGCGTCCGGACGGCACAGGAGAGGCTCTGAACAAGTTCCCGAGGGATATCGAATCGGTGACGATAGGCTAACGCTGCGAAACCTCGAGCCTAACGGCGGTAAGACGAGGGATCTAAATTCCAAGCTGTACCCGTTGAGATCCCTCGCTGCGCTCGGGATGACAAAGGCGCGTGCTCGGGATGACAAGAGGTGCGTGCTCGGGATGACAAGAGGTGCGTGCTCGGGATGACAAGAGGTGCGTGCTCGGGATGACAAACAAAAACTCCCGGCCGGAACGCCTGGCCGGGAGCATTCATCAACACGAGCGAACTACACCACTACTTGTCCGAAAACTCCTTCTTGAATTCCTCTACGAACTCCTCGGAGAACCTCTCGGACAGGTCGTCCCACGTCGAGGCGATCTTCGAGAAAGTCGGCGCCAGTTCCTCCTGCGTGTACCTGTGCACCTCCACGCCCGCATCGGCCATGTCCTGCAGGCATTTCTCCTGATCCTCCTCCGCCAGGTAGACGCTGGTAGCCGTCACCTTGCCGCACACGTCCCTGATTATTTTGCGGTCCTCCTCGGAGAGCTTCTCCCAGGTCTTCAGGCTTATCATGTAGTTCAGGTTCTCCACGGAGCAGCGCAGGTCGTACCAGTATTTAATGACATCTCCGAGTATGGAGCAGGCTGCCGCTGATGTCATGCCGTAAACTCCCTCGGCGTAGCCGTTCTTGAGCGACGCGCGGACCTCGTCCCAGGGGATGGTAATGGTCTTGTATCCCATCGCCTCCGCCCCCAGCTTGAAGACCTCCATATTCGGTATCCTCAGCAGGATGCCCTTCTTGACCTCGGGGTCCAGGGGTTCGTCGACGGGCTTGACGCTCCCTATCCCGATAAACCCCTCGAACTGGAAGCCGAGAAGCTTGACACCGAGAGCGGAGTGAAACTCGTCCATCTTGCGGAAGACCCAACCTCCGGGGGCGAAAATCGCCCGGGCCTCGTCGAAGTCCTTGACGAAACAGTTTATGTTGCAGAGCTCCATGCGCGGGTCGAACTGGCTGGGGGCTGTAATCGCGGCCATGTCAAGGGAACCGCGGATCAGCTCCTCGTAGACGAGAGTATAGTCGCCCAGCTCATTGTCGGGAAACACCTCGATCTCAATGCGCCCTTCAGTCTTCTCCTTCACCTCGTCCGCGATCTGGTACATCAGCTTGGACGACGTGTGATCCTCGGGGAACTGCCCCGCAAAGCGAAGCACGATCGCGTCGGAGGCAATACAGGCGCCGGTAACATAAAAGACAATCATTGTGGCTACCAGGAGACGCATGAAGATCTTTCGCATCGAACCCACTCCTTTCGGTTTTTCGGAACAGAGACGCCTCTATCTGGCCGCCGCCTGCTTTTTCTTGCTGTTCGCAAGAAGGCGGCACGCCTTCTCCACCATCCTTGGCAGCTCCGGCTTCGTCACATGGGCATCCGCGCCCGCGCCGGAGATCTTCACCCTCACGTCCTGGGCCATTATCGAGGAGTAGATGATTACGGGCAGACGCCTGAGCTCCGGGTGCGCCTTGATCTGCTTCACCAGGGTAACGCCGTCAAGACGAGGCATCTCTACGTCGGTGATCAGCAGGTCGTATCGCTCGTTTTTGACCGCCAGCCTGTCCCACGCCTCCTTTCCGTCCGCCACCTGGGTGATTCCAGTGAAGCCGCCCCGGTTAAGCACGTCGCATATCTGGGTGCGAATAAGAGGGGAGTCCTCCGCCACCAGGATGCGGAAGCGGGACAGGTCGCCCAGCGGGGCCGCAAGCTCCGCCACCCTGTCCAAGTCCACCGAGAGAGTCGTGTCGAACGCAGGCGCGGCCGCCTGGATGATGGCCTCGTAATCGGGGATAAGCACGTTGGCGTCCTTGCGCTTTATGACATATAGGATGGAATTGCCCAGCACAGCGTTGGTCAGAGTGGAATCGAGCTCGGAGGGGTCTATCCCGTAGATACGCTCAACCGCGTCGACCGCGAAGCCAAGTTTGCTCTCGTTGAACTCGGCGATTATGACCTTGCTGGACTCGAGCGACATCTTGGGGGCTATCCCGAAATACGTCCTCAGATCGACCAGGGGCATTACCTCCCCTCGAACGGATGTTATGCCTATCATGGCCGGATGCGAGTCCGGTATCGGTCGGCTCCCCGGCCACCTGAGAATTTCCCTGGTCTTGTCCACGCTTATGGCGAACTCCTGGCCTCCCAAGAAGAAGACCACTACCTGCCACTCGTTGTTCTGAACATCCATGAACGCTCCCCCCTCGACCGAAAGAGTCACAAATCTACTTCAACATAATAGGGCATTTGGGGCTCTATCACAACCCCACGGATGAAGAAAGGGTTTTCTGCAAGTCGCTGCCGCAGGGCGACCGGTGTTATAATTGTCCGACAGCCATTCGGCACAGGAGGTGACAGAATGAAGCTGCTGTTGAAGCGGGTGTACGACGTGCCGGGGCCGGAGGACGGTTTTCGCATCCTGGTGGACCGCCTGTGGCCCAGGGGCGTCACCAAGGAGGCGGCGAAGGTCGATCTTTGGCTGAAGGACGTCGCCCCTAGCCCCGACCTGCGCAAGTTCTTCAACCACGACCCGGCGAATTGGGACGAGTTCCGCTCCCTCTACACGAAGGAGCTGGAGGCCAACAGCACGGTGGAGGTCATCCGCGAACATCTGCGAAAGACCGACGTCACCCTGATCTACGCCGCCAGGGACAGGTCGATAAACCACGCATCGGTGATAGCGGCCTTTCTGGGCCGTGAAGGAGGGGGCTCATGACACCCGGAATAGTCGCGGCCAAGAGGGCGAAAATCGATTACACCCTGCACGAGTACGAGCACGACCCTGCGAGCGAGTCCTTCGGGATGGAGGCGGCGGAGAAGCTCGGGGTTCCGTCCGCTCGGGTATTCAAGACGCTGGTCGTGGCCCTGGACGGCGGGGAGCTGGCCGTGGGGATAATCCCGGTCGACTCCACTCTCGGCATGAAACAGATGGCGAAGGCCGCGGGGGCAAAGAAGGCTGCAATGGCGCCCAAGGCGGACGTCGAGCGCGCCACTGGCTATGTGGTCGGAGGGGTCAGCCCGCTGGGGCAGAAGAAGCGGCTTCGAACCTTCATAGACTCGACAGCCGAATCCCTGGAGACGATCTTCGTCAGCGCCGGGCGCAGGGGACTGGACATCGAACTTTCGCCCGGAGACCTGCAAAAACTGACGAGCGCGAAGTACGCCCCGCTGCAGCACCGTGCGGGAGATTGAAAAAAGCGGGGCCTCTCGGCACCCGCCCCTCTTCCATCGCCCTCAAAGCCCCCAGAAGAGTTTTATTACCTCGACGGAGGGTTTTTTCGTCATCCTGGCCACGACGACGAACGCCGCCAGAGACAGCACAAGCGACGGCACTATCGGGTGCAGACCGATCGGCCTCGGTATGAAGTAGTTGAAGTACAGGTATGTCGCTATCCCCGCCGCCATTCCCGCCAGAGCGCCGGGGGCGTTGGCCCCTTTCCAATAAAGCCCGAGAAGGGTCGGCCAGAGGAAGGTGGAGAGCAGTCCCGCGGTCGCGAACAGGTTAAGCCACACCATCAGCTCCGGCGGATCGAAGGCGAGAACCACGGTTATCGCGCCGACCACCAGGCAGGTCGCCACTGTTATGAAGCGGAGTGCGCGCAGTCTGTCCTTGAGGCCGGGGTTGACGTAGTTGACCAGCAGGTCGTTCACCACTGCCGCGGTCACGACCAGGAGTTGCGAGTCGACCGTCGACATCACCGCCGCCAGCGGGCCCGCCAACACCAGCCCGGCGACCACTGGATGGAACAGAGTGGTTATCAGGGTTGGTATCACGAGGTCCCCTGAGGAGATATCCGAGACGAGCACCGAGCCGAACGCCCCCGCAAGGTGCATCCCCAGGAGCAGCACGATTGAGACAACCGCCCCGTAGATGATTCCCGAGTGAAGACTTTCGGAGTCCCTGTAGCTCATCGCCCTCTGGGCCACGGCCGGGATACCAACGACAGCGAAGCCGACAAGCACCCAGAAGCTGGATACCCACGGCACGCTCATGAACCCCTCCTGCACTCCGTAAGGGGAGATCATGCCGGGATTCAGCGCCTCCATCCGCCCGACCATGCTCGCCACTCCCCCGCCCTTTACCAATACGGCGGCGAACAACGCGAGGGTCGACATCGTCATGACCACCCCTTGCAGGGTATCGTTGAAGACCACTCCCCTGAAGCCTCCCACCGCGGTGTGGACGACCACCGTCACCGCGAAGAAGATCAGCGCGCTTCTGTAGTCCAGACCGGTGGATCCCTGCAGAAGGCGGGCCGCACCGATGAGCTGCGCGGACATCGCCGCCACCAGGAAGCAGATTATCGACAGGGAGGCGATTATCAGCACCGCGCTGCTCTGGTAGCGAGCGCGAAGGAAGTCGCTGATCGAGTTGGCCCCGGTCTTGCGCGAGACGATGGCGAATTTTTTCCCTAGGACCATCAGGGTGTAGTACCCCGTCGGTATCTGGGCCATCGCGAGGAATACCCATGCCAGGCCGTGCGTGTAGGCCGTTCCGGGGCCGCCTATGAAGCTGCCCGCGCTGAGGTAGGTGGCCACCAGCGTCATCGCCAGCACGAAGCCTCCCGACGCGCGCCCGCCCGTCATGTACTCCTCCATGTAGGCGGCGCCGCAGCCGCCCTTGTCGAGGCTGGCCCTGTGCGTCATCCTCATCGCGTAAAAACCGATCGCGTACATGGCCGCGAAGTAGGCAGCTATCGGCAGCAGGGTGGACCAGTTAAGCCCGTTCATGACCCGGCCCCCGCCTTCTCGTACTCGGCCGCTTCATCCTCCGTCATGGGGCCCAGCGGCATGTCGCGCATCTTTCTCTTGACTATGTAGATCGCACCCCCGATCGCCAGCGCGGAGTTGGCCACGCAGGAGACGAAGAACCACGCGGGGAAACCCATGATGTAGGAGTATTCCTCCGTCGGGCCGCTCCCCAGCCAGTAGCCGCCGACGGCCCATATCGCAAGGTTGACCAGGCCGAGGGCCGCGCCGTACCATGCCTCTCTCTCACAATCTTTGTACCTTGGGTCCTCGACGAACCCGAGCTCGTTTTTTTTCATCATCACGCTACTCTCCCTCGCCGAGAGGCCCCCTCGGATAGAGTGGGAAGTTGGCGATCAGCTCCAGGGCCTCTTTTCTGCTCGAGTCGAGCACTGTTCCGTCCTCCGGCGCGCTCGCGACCCTGTTCATAATGGCCGCGATCTTTTTTATCTCCTCAGCGCCAAGACTGCGCTGCGACACGGAGGTGGTCCCGATGCGGACGCCGCTGGTGACCGAGGGCTTCTCCGGGTCGGACGGGATCATGTTCTTGTTGATTGTGATGCCGACGTACTCCAGCGCGTCCTGGAAGAGCTTGCCGGTTATGCCCTTGGGTCGCAGATCCAGCAGCACTATGTGATTGTCCGTGCCGCCGCTGATCACACGAAATCCGTAGCCGGCCATCTCGTCGGCCAGGGTCCTGGCGTTGGCGACGACCCGAAGCATCACATCGCGAAACTCGGAAGTGGCGGCGTGCTTGAAGAGCCACGTCTTCGCGGCCATGATGTTCAGGTGGATGGAGCTGATGGCCCCGGGGAATACCCCTCTGTCGAGGACCTTGGCGTGCTCCGCCTTGCAGAGGATCATGCCGCCGCGCGGGCCGCACAGGGTCTTCGTGGTCGACGAGGTGACGAAGTCAGCGTAAGGCACAGGGCTTGGTATTACCTTTGCCGCGACTAGTCCGGCTATGTGGGCCATGTCCACCATAAGCATCCCGCCGACCGAGTGCGCAATTCCGGCGATCCTCTCGTAGTCTATAAGGCGCGGGTAAGCGCTGCCGCCCGCGATGATAAGCCTTGGCTTGTGCTCCCTGGCCAGGGTCTCCAGCTCGTCGTAGTCGATCTGCTCGGTCCGCTCGTTCAACCCGTACGAGGTAAAATTATAGAACTTGCTCATGAAGTTCGCGGGCGACCCGTGCGTCAGGTGTCCACCATGGTCCAGCCTCATCCCCAGGACGCTGTCGCCTGGCTTCAAAACGGCGGCGTAGACGCCGTAGTTGGCCGTCGAGCCCGAGTAGGGCTGAAGGTTCGCGTGGTCCGCTCCGTACAGGGCCTTCGCTCGCTCTATTCCGAGCCTCTCCATCTTGTCCGCGACCTGGGAACCCGCCTGGAAGCGCGCCCCCGGATAGCCCTCCGTGGTCTTGTTCGCGAACACACATCCGGACAGCTCCAGCAGCTCCTCGCACTCGGTGCTCTCCGACGCTATCATCTCTATGTTCCTCTCCTGCCGGTCCAGTTCCTCGGCAACGATGCCGTAAAGTTCCGGATCGGAAACCCTGGTATGCTTAAGCATCCTCCGATGACCTCCTGATCTGTTTTCGGGCGGATGCCCGGTCGGGCCGCCCCTTCCACCTGCGACGAGGATACTCCATCTTACGGCTCGGGGCAAGCGGCGGGGCGGTGGAAAATATCGTTTGACAATTCGCCACACATCAAGTATTTTGATGCCCACTGTACGTACATGCCTTTCGGAGGAGGGGGGAGGCGCCGGTCAAGTTCCTCTGCTCGAACCTGCCGGGGGCAGACATGATACTTGAGGCCCTGAAGCGCGAGCGAGTCCCGATCTCGCCGGAGTTAACGACCGCTTTCGCAACGGAAGAAGGGAGGGTTTGATTTGGGCAAGGACTACTACTCGGAGAAGCTCAACGCCAATCTGCTGTTCCAGGCGTACGACACGGCGATACCCCAGGTGCGCGACTATCTTAAGGACGAGATCGAGTTCGTCCGATCCGGCCTGGGCGGGGACGAGGACGCACTGGAGCTCGGGGCCGGCTACGGCAGGATAATGAAGGAGCTCGCCCCTTCCCTGAAGAGCATAACGGGCGTCGACCTGTCGGAGCGCTCGGTCGAGCTCGGGAAAGAGTATCTGAAGGACTGTCCGAACTGCGTCATCCAGACCATGGACGCCCACTCGCTCGAATTCGACCGGACGTTCGACGTGGTTCTGTGCCTGCAGAACGGGCTGTCCGCGATGAAGGGCGACCCCTCCAACCTCATCGCCCAGTCGCTGCGCCTGCTTTCACCGGGTGGAAGGGCCTGCTTCAGCAGCTACAGCCCCGACTTCTGGGACCACCGTTTGGCCTGGTTCCAGGAGCAGGCGGACAAGGGGCTCCTGGGCGAGATCGACATGGAGAAAACAGGCGACGGCGTGATCGTCTGCAAGGACGGCTTCACGGCCACGACCTTTGATCACGCCGCCCTTGAGAGGCTGGGGGAGGAATGCGGCCGACGCTTCAGCGTGGAGGATGTCGGGGGTTCCAGTATATTCCTCACGATCCACGACGAACGCTCTCCAGCTCCCCGCTGAGAACGCGCCTGATCGCGGCCGCGGAGAGGCGTATGTCCTCCTCCTCAGTCGACCAGTTCGAGACGGAGATTCGCATGACGGCGCGCCCCTTCCGGACGTTGCCTCCCGCCCAGCAGGTCCCTTCGCGCTGCACTGCGGCTATGACGCGCCTGGTGAACTCGTCCGCGTCGACGCCCTCCGGCGGCCTGAAGGCGACCAGCACCTGGTTCAGGACGACGTCGTTCAGTATCTCGATCAATGGATCGTCGCCCAGCAGCGACGCGAACAGACGAGCCTGAGCGCAGTTTCGCGCCACCATCTCGCTCAGTCCGCTCCTGCCTAGCGACCTGAGGGCGCAGTACAGGGGAAAGACCCTGCCCCTCCTGGAGGACTCCGGCACCCAGGCCGAAGGGTCGCGCAGATCCTCGCCCGGCGCGAGCAGGGGGGCCTTCACCATCATGGCGCCCCCGTGAGCCTCGGCGTTCCTGACCATCACCAGCCCGGAGTCGTAGGGCACGTTCAGCCACTTGTGCGCGTCGGTCGCCCAGGAGTCCGCAAGGGCGATCCCTGCGGTGTGCTGTTCAAGCTCGGGCAGCAGCAGTCCCCACAGGCCGAAAGCGCCGTCAACGTGCACCCACGCGCCCTTTTCCCTCGCCAGTGGGATAAGTTCCCCGCACGGGTCGAAAGCGCCCGTGTTGAGGTTTCCGGACTGAAGACAGACTATGAGCGGGCCGGAGACGTTCTTCAGGGCCTCCCGCAGGGCATCGGGGATCATCCGTCCCTGCCCGTCCGTCGGCACGAGTATGACGTTTTTCTCGCCCAGGCCGAGCATCCTCAGTGCCGTGAAGATGGTGCCGTGAGCCTCCTCTCCCGCGACGACCGTGATCCTTGGTGCGCCGGACAGACCGTCGGACTCCACGTCCCAACCGGTTCCCCTCAATACCTCGTGCCTCGCAGCCGCAAGCGCTGTGAAGTTCGCCATCTGGCAGCCGGAAACAAACCCGACGGACGACTCCGGCGGCAGCCCCAGCAGGTCCAGCACCCATGAGGCGACTATCTCCTCTGCCACGGCGATGGCGGGGGAGGAAGCGTAAAGGAAGCCGTTCTGATCCCACGCCGATGCCAGCCAGTCGGCGACGAGGGCGGCGGGAAGGGAGCCGCCCGTGACGAATCCGAAGTAGCGAGGTCCGGGGGACGCGACAAGCCCCGGCTCGACCGATCGCGAAAAGTTCTGCACCACTTTGGTTGCCGCCTCCCCGTTTTCGCTAAGATTCCCCTCAAGTGATTCCCTGAGCTCATCAGCAGAAGCCAAGGCCCCGGCACGTCTGGACGGCAAGGCATCGAGCCACTCCCTGGCAAGGCCGGAGGCACTGTCAAGCAGAAGCGGCAGCTCTTCAAGCTCTTTTTTAACCCTGGTCATGGCAAAGGCACGCGATCCGCGAGAACCGCACTCATCTCCGAAGGATGGAGACATCCTACTCTCCCTCGTGCAGCCAGGGCGCATAGCTGAGGCCCACCAGCACACCCTCGGGGCTCATGAACCTGGCAACGGTCTGTCCCCAGGGCTCCGTGCGAGCATCATGGAGGAACTCGTATCCCTTGTCCTGCATTTCCCGAACAGCCTCGCGCAGGGCATCCACATCCGGAAGCTCGAACTCAACAGTTGACGTGGGCACCGGGATGCCCTCCGGCCACTCGTCCTTCCCGAAGCAGGAGCGGGCCGCCATGGCCAGTGACCATACTCCGAAGTGCCCCGCAACCGGGAAATTCTGCATGTGAGCGTAGTCCTCGTCCCCCTCGAGAGGCAGCCCCAGGACATCCCGGAACAGAGCCGCGCTGGCGGCGGGGTTTTTTGTAATGGTCGCATATCCGGCGATGCATTCGATCTTCAGCGGTGCTTTCATTTCCATCTCCCCTTTTTTTAGAGCAGACAGGCCGTATCGCAACTCTTGTCCGCTCGCCCGATTTTATCATGATGAACTGCCCTCCGTACCCTCTGCCTCTCGTAATTCGGCTATAATAAGCGCGGAGCTCAAATCTTTGTCTCGGGGGATTGCATATGAAGAGACTGATCATAACCGGGGGGACGGTCTGGACCGGGCGCTCCTTCGCGAGCGGCCATTCGGTGCTCATAGAGGACGGCAGAATTGTCGCGGTCGCCCATGACAGCCAGTTCCAGCCAGAAGCTTCCGCAGGCATTCAAGAGGTGCGACTGTCTGGCGAGTCGGTGCTGCCTGGCTTTGTCGACTCGCACCTCCACCTCACCACCTGGGCCAAACAAAGAAGCCTGCTGAACCTGGGCAACGCTCGCTCCCGCGACGAACTGCTTGAGATGGTGCGGGAGGAGGCGCGCAGAACCCCGGCGGATCGCTGGATACGCGGCTGGAACTACAACGAGACGCGGTGGACCGGCTGCCGCTCGCTTAAAAGGGCCGACCTCGACTCCCTCGCCATACCGAACCCCGTGCTGCTGCAGCGTGTCTGCACCCACATCAACGTCGCCAACAGCAGGGCACTTGAACTGACCGCCATCGCGAGTGCCGACGGCGTGCTTGAGGAGAGGGACGCCATTAACGCGTTGCGAGCAATGGAGATGAACATATTCTCGAGAGATGTTCTTCGAAAAGCGCTGAAATCAGCCTGCTCAGAGCTGGCATCCCTCGGCGCGACCGGAGTGCACCCGTGTGGCGCGGACGACTACGGGATGGAGGAGGACCTGTCCCTTTACGAGGAACTGCGCAACGCGGGAGAACTGCCCCTGCGCGTGTTCACCTACCACGACTCCCCTTCCTATCCTCCGATGCCATCGGGGTTCGGGAATGAATGGGTGCGATACCAAGGGCTGAAGATTTTTCTGGACGGCAGCCTGGGAGGGCGCACTGCCGCTCTCTCGATACCGTATTCCGACTCGCCTTGCAACGAAGGCCGGCTGAACTGGACCGATGAGCAAGTTCTGGACATGCTGCGGACAGCGCGCCAAAGAGGTGTACAGACCCAGCTTCATGCGATAGGCGACAGGGCGCTCGACCAGGCGCTGGACTGCATCTCTACGGTTGACTCCGAGTACGGCCCTGCGAAACTGAAAGACAGGGTGAACCATCTTATCGTCTGCCGCCCGGACCAAAGGTCGCGCCTTGCGGAGCTGGGCGTATTCTGCGATATTCAGCCGTCCTTCGTACCCAGCGACAGCGTCATGGCGCCGCTGCGACTTGGACCGGAGAGGCTGAAATGGGCTTACAGGTGGCGCTCGATTATGAAGGAGTGCGGACCGATATCCGCATCGAGCGATACACCGGTCGAGTCGCCCAACCCTCTTCACTCCCTGTGGGCTCTTATGGAGAGACCGAGCAAAATAGAAAAGACGTTCGCGCCGGAAGAGAGGCTAACTCTCGAAGAGGCCCTGCCCATGCTCGCGGAGAACCCGTACAGGGCCATCGGCTTGGAGGAGGGCGGCCGTATAGAGGCCGGATGCCTGGCCGATATCGCCGTGCTCGACAGGGATATTAGCAACCTGTCGGGGAAGGAACTGCGCGACGCCGGAGTGCTGTGCACAATCGCTGGAGGGCGCTTCACCCACGGAGGTGTTAAGTATTGAGAGTCCTTGAACTGTCACCCGGCCTTCCCTCGGACCCGGTTCACGACACAGTAAGGCGAGCAGCGGTTTTTTTCGAGGAGAGCTGCTTCGCAGAGACCTGCACCCTTGACGTCCTGCCACGTCTGCGAATATCCGAGGAGGCTCTGGATCTGGCTTTCGAGAGGGCCTTCGGCCTCCCTGCAGGGCTTTACGTTCAACGGCAAAGGGACTTATATCGGGATGCAGCCAAATCCCTCTCGGGCGGAGACAGAGGCACACTCTATCTCCGCTACAGACCTCCCTACAGATGGGAATGGATGTACAAATTCCTCGCGGACAGGGCCATTCCAGGCGCCGAGGCCGCGATCGACGGAGAGTACATGAGGACTGCGCATTTCAGGACAGCGGCAACGGAGCACTCCGGATGGATCTCGGTGCGAGACGACCCGGATAACGACCGTCTTGAAGTGACCGTCTCCTCGTCTCTTCTGCCTGTTTTACCGAGGGTGATATCGCGCCTTCGTGGACTGTTCGACACGGACTGCGACCCTGAACTGGTTTATAAAAAACTGTCGGTGATGAACGACCTGAGGGAGGGGCTGTGCGACCCTGGCGCACGCGCGCCCGGCTGCTTCGATCCGTTCGAGACGGCTGTTCGGACGATCCTTGGGCAGCAGATAACGGTGAAGGCTGCAAGGACGCTGGCCGCGAGAATCGTCGACTCTTTCGGCGGTTATGTCCGAGCACCGGCCCACGGGCTGGAGCGCACATTTCCCGGCCCGGATACATTCCTTGAGATGTCCGACTCCATCGGCGACCGGCTGGGGGGGCTGGGCGTGACGGGCGCGAGGTCGAAATCCATCCGCTCTATTGCTGAAAGCGTTACGAACGGGATGATCCGCCTCTCCAGGGACGCGGACTTTGCTGAGGAAGAGAAGAAGCTGCTTGAACTGCCGGGGGTGGGCCCCTGGACGGCCAACTGCCTCGGCATGAGGGTGTTCGGCCTGTCCGACGCCTTTCCTCACACGGACCTGGGCGTCAGAAAGGCGCTGGAGGGCATGTCCAACAAGGAGATCCTGTCCCTGGGCGAGGCGTGGCGTCCTTGGCGGTCCTACGCGGTGATCAACCTGTGGAATTCCCGAAGCTAACCCCCCCTAAGGCCTCAACAGGCCCTTCAGGGCGTCCTTCAGGCATTCGTGCAGTTCCCAGACGTCGAGGGGTTTGGATATAAAGCCGTCCATTCCGAACTTGTCGCAGGCATTTTTCGACTCCGTCTGCACGTCGGCGGTAACGGCGATTATCGACGCCTTTTCGGAAGACGCGACCCCCTGCTCTCTTTCGATCGAGCGAATACGTTCGGTCGCCACGTAGCCGCTCATGGTCGGCATGTGGAGGTCCATCAAAACGATGTCGGGCCTCTCGTCGCCGAACAGCTCCACCGTTTTCTCGCCGTCCGGCGCCTCAAGAACCACGGCCCCGGGGACCAGCTTCGAGACCATGATCCTCAACATCCTGCGATTGACCTTCTGATCCTCCGCAATCAAGATCACCGCCGGCCTGGTCGTCTTGAGGGGCGGAGGGATGGCGGGCCGTGCCGTGGAGTCCTCCCGTGCCTCGTCCGGCGGGATCGTCTCGATATCGCCCAAAGTGAAGAAGAAGCGGCTCCCTTCTCCTGGAACGCTCTCAAGCTCCAGCCGGCTCCCCATCTTCTTCAGGATGGACTGGGCGATGGGAATACCGAGCCCAACCCCTCCGTGCCTCCTGGTCGTGGAGGAATCCGCCTGGTAGAACGGCTCGAAGAGCCCTTCCACGCAGTTTGAGTCTATGCCGATCCCCGTGTCGCGGACGGAGAACATATAGTCGCACCTGCCGTCCTCGCTCGGCGCCGCCTCGACTGTCAGCTCCACCAGCCCCTCGTCGGTGAACTTTACCGCGTTCCCAAGCAGGTTGACCAGCACCTGCTTCAGCCTGACCGGATCCACCATCGCACATCTCGGTCCCTCCTCGAAGATGTTCTGAGATATGGTCAGCTTCTTTCGCAGGGAGTTGCCGCGCACCACGTCGAGCGCCTGTTCGGCTAGCAGGGGGATATCCGTCGGGCCGAGGACGAGGTCGAACTCGTCCGACTCCACCTTGGATATGTCCAGCACCTCGTTGATCACATCGAGAAGCGAGTACATGGACGAGCGGATATAGCCGAGATACTGTTTCTGCGTCGGGTCCAGCACCGTGTCGGACAGCAGGTCCAAGAAGCCTATCGCCCCGTTCAGAGGCGTGCGCAGCTCGTGGCTGGTGTTGGCCAAAAAGGAGCTCTTCGCCCTGCTCGCCTCCTCGGCCTTGCGCCCCAGCCACTCAGCCCTCTCCTTCTCCTCTATGAGGGCCTCCTCCGCCATCTTCTGCTCAGTGATGTCCTCGGCAGAGCAAACGACGTACTCCACGCTCCCGTCGTCTCGCAGCTTGGGGGATTTGTAGATCGACATCACGCGCAATTCCCCCGAAGCCGAGCGGGCATGCTCCTCCGACAGGACAGGCTTCCCGGTGGAGAAGACCTCCACGTTGGACCTCATGCAGACCTCGGCCTCATCCTTGGAGAAGAGCTCGAACAGGTCCTTCGAGGCCATCTCCTCTGGCTTCAACCCGATGAACGCGGCGTGAGCGGCGTTCACTGCGCCGTAGGTGCGCTCGTCGGTCAGGTACCAGATCTGAGTCCGGATGTTATCCAGCAGGATTGCCCGGTCCTCCATCACTCGCCTGCGCGTCTCCAGCTCCCCGATCTGGTGCTCAAGGGTGAGAGGCAGCCTGTCGAGCAGGCCGGGGCCCTTAACAAGGTAGTCCAGCGCCCCCAGCTTCATAGCTCTGACCGCGAGCTGCTCGTCGCCCCGACCGGTCATGAAGATGAAGGGGTTGCGCGCCCCCCTCTCCTTCAGCAGCGAGACCAGGTCGATCCCCGACATGTCCGGCAGGTTGTGGTCGATCAGCAGCAGGCATCCCGGCCGGGAGAGGGCGATGTCCAGCGCCTCCCGTCCGAGCGCCGCCCCTTCGGCATCGAAGCCCTCGCGTCGAAGCCGCCTGGTTATCAGCGTTCGCAGATCGTCATCATCCTCGACGACCAGTATAACCCTAGTCTCCCTGGTCCCTGCGACGTTGCCCTTCATGCCCGCTTCCTCCCTCACGGTTCACTGGCTCCCGTTCACTTCCGGCACCTGCACCACGGCCAGGAAGAGCCCCAGCTGACGGACGGCGTTCACGAAGGCGTCATACTCGACCGGCTTGGTGATGTAGCAGCTGCATCCGAGCTCGTGGCACCGCTCCACCTCTCGCGGGTCGTCCGTCGTGGTGACCATTATCACCGGCATCCTCCTCAGCTCCGGGTCGCTCTTCACCCGGGCCAGGACCTCCGTCCCGTCCAGCTTCGGCATCCTTATGTCGAGCAGCAGAACGTAGGGCGTATGCGGGGAACGATGATCCCCGTCGCCGGTCCTGAACAGAAAGTCGACTACCTGCTGCCCGTCTGCGAAGAACAGGATCTTGTTCGAAAGCCCCGCCCGCTCAAGGTTGCGCTTTATAAGCTGCGCGTGCCCCTCGTCGTCCTCGGCGATCAGTATTACGACTTCCTCCCTCATATGTCCCTCTCCTTTCATTCTTTCGTCCCCCTCTCCTGCGGGGCCGTCGGCATCGAGACCTTGAACACGCTTCCCTCGCCGAGCTTCGACTCGAGAGCGACATCCCCTCCCATCATCCAAAGAATCTGCCTTACAATCGTCAGTCCCAGCCCCTCTCCGCTCCCGTCGGAGGGGTTAAGACGGTGAAATAGCTCGAAGACCTTCTCCTGGTGCTCAGGCGCTATCCCCGTCCCGTTGTCGGCCACCGAGTAGACCGACCAATCGTTCATGAGAACTCCCTCTATTCTTATCTCCCCGGGCCTGGCCGGGGCCAGGTAGTTCAGAGCGTTGTTGAGGAGGTTGGAGAATACCTGCGTGACCTGCACAGCATCGCCGTAACAGCGGGGAAGGTTCCCCACCGTGACGGAGGCGCCGGCCTTCTCTATCTGGAAGCGCATGGAGGTGACGAGGTCGGACACTATGGAGTTCATGTCCAGCTGGTCGAGGTTCAGCGCCGCCCTCCTGAGACGCGAGAGTTTCAGCAGCCCGGCGAGCAACGAGTCCATCTGGCGGGCCCCGGACCTTATGCGTCGGAGGGAGTCCTTCATGTCGGGCAAGAGGACCCTGGCCGCGGCCTCGCGCTCCTCGCAGGGCAAGTCCAGGCTCAACGCCTCTTCGAGGGATTCTATTGAGTACTCAAGCTCGCGGCTGTAACCCTCCACGTTTACCAGCGGCGACCTGAGGTCGTGCGATGCGGCGTAGACTATCTGCTCCAGCTCCTTCTTCTTGGCCTTGAGCCTGTCCTCCGCGCGTTTCATCTCGGTGACGTCGGTGGTCAGGGTGGAGAACCTGTCCTTGGCGGAGGAGACGACGGATATCAGAAAATGTTTCTCCAAAGGAGGGTAGAAGACCTCCAGCACCCTGGGGACGCCGGTCTCCGCCACCTCGGAGTACTCCGCGAGGTACGGGGACTCTCCACCATATATCTCTGTAGCACGCCTGCCTATCACGGAGGCCGCCGGCAAGCCGATAACTCGCTCGAACGCGGCGTTGCACTCCACAATCCTGTAGTCGATCCGCCTGCCCTCATCGTCAAAGACGAACCTGTGAACTGCGACCATCTCGGACATGCCCGAGAAGAGAGCGGTGAAGGTGCGCTCCCTCTCCTGCAGGGTACTCTCAGCCCTCTCGCGGAGCCTCTTGTTTCTGACCATCACAAGCATAAGAATAGACTGCACAATAAGCGCGATCAGCACGACCAGGATTATCGAGAGGTCCCTCCGCCTCACCGCCTCCTGCGCCGCCAACCTCTCAGTCTCGTCGAAGACCAGCGACAGCAGAACCTCCCCCTCCTCTATCCTGAACGGGGTGGACAGCACGCCCACGTCGCGGACGCTTCCGTCCGCAAGAAGGTGCTTTAGGTTGAAGAAGCCGGTGCTGCGCTCGACCGCCCTGGCCATCTCCTTGCTGACCTGATCTCTCATTTCGGCGTTGATCTCGTAAACCGTCATCCCCACGAGGCTTGGATACCCGTAGAATTCGATCGCGGGGTCGTTGGCCTCGATGATCGTCCCGTCTCCCGGGTCTATCAGCACCACCGGGTAGGATCCTCTGCGAAACAGCTCGAAGACGGATTTGCGGCTCGACGGCGGGCCCGCTACCGACTCGCCAAAGGCCGCGGTCGAGATCGCCAACAACATGCACAGTGCCGCCGCCAGGATATGCTTCGCTGGTTTCATTCCTTCTTCCCTCCCGACGCGTCGGATTCGGGGGCCTCCTGTTTGTCCCCGACGAGCACCTCCCTCAGAAGCTCCAGGTCGACGAAGACCGGGTCTCCGTCCTCTACGAGAGGCAACCCTCCGTTCACGAAGGCCCACGAGTTAAGCAGCTCTATCGATGGATCGGGCAGTATGGAGAGAGAGCCGCAGATCGAAAGGACCTCACGCCTGGGCCACAGAGGCTTTTCCGCCAGGCGCGCCATGAACTCCCTGTGAGTGTCGTCCAAAGAGTCGAGAAGATCCTGGTCGTCGCCCCTTTTCCTCGGCCCCCTAAGATCCAGCGACTGATCGTTTTTCATCGCGGCGACGCACTCCTCCGCGACGGTGCGGATGTTTCTGAACGGAGTGGCGAGTAAAAAAGGGTCGGGTAGGGATGCCACCGAGACTTTCACGCCGTTGCCAAACGATGGATTCGCGCCCTTGTAGACGATTGTCAGAGGAGAGCGGTTATTATGGATAAAAATGCCGTCCCCGAGGCTCTCCTTGTAGCCCTCCAGAAACAGGCGCTCGAATACCTCCGGCTCTCTCTTGGCGGCGAGACCCGCCGCGCCCGGGATATGCTCCGGGTGAAGAAGCAGCCACTGGAGCGCCACCTCTCCCGGTATGCGCCTTCCCCTCGAGACGTAGAGGGAGAATACCGCCTTGAAGGAGTTCGCGCAAAACCGGTCGGTGAAATCCACATAGCCGGGAATATCGGCATAAAGCCCGCTTAACACCCAGATCGTGGCCAGGAAATTCTTGCAAAGGCCGCGAAACGAGCGGTGTTCGCCGTAGAGCTCCGAAAGGTCCGCCACTTCGGCGACGAGCGCGTTACGCTCCTCTCGAGACACGCTCTCCCTCTTCGCGTCAACGAAAAGGCGTCTCTCTATCCCGTAGAAAAACAAGAGGAGCCAAGCCAGATCCGCCGGGCCTCTCCTCCCCTGCGACAGCCATGTCAAGTAGCTCCCCCTCTGTCTCGGCGTCAGTGTCTCGTAGCGTGGAAGCGGATCGTTCACCGGCTCGCGGCACGGCCCGTCAAAAGAGACGGGAAGGGAGGGGTCTATAAGGCAGGCATCATTGGCGGCGGTATAATCCCTCATCCTGGAGCCGACATATAGCATGCCGCCTGCAATCTCGACCCCTCTGCATGTAAAAGAACGACCGGGTTCAATCCAGACGCTCGAGACATTGCGCGGCAGATCCGACAGAGCAGCGCTTCCCCTTTGAAAAATCAACGGGGAGCTGTTCTGAGAGGGAGCATAATACATTTTAAACAGCCGGATCACGACTGCAGCTATAAAAAGAGTGACTAAAAACTCCACATTTTCCCCTCTTTCGACGATGAAGTCATGAGAATACTCCCTCTGTCGCGTAAGAAAGCACGCCGTGGCCTTCCAAGGCGATTCGATCTATTTCCCGGGAAATAGATTCGCTCCTGGCATCCATCCCGAATGGCCGGGAGCTATCCGCATGGACATGCGGACCAAAAAGCCAACCTACGATATCAATGATAACAGAATTCCTTGATTCTTGGGTTCTGCGTCTTTTGATCAGCATAGGACAGCCTCTCCTTCGCCTAATTCAGCCTGATTACAGTCGATGTCTTCCTGGCGATGAAAGCAGCCCCGATAGCCTTCAATAGATCTGGCGCGACAAAAGGCAAAACCCCCACCTGCAACACTTGGACAAGATCTGCGCCCTTGTCCGCAATAAAACGTAAATTTAAATAGAGAATAGTAGCACCTAGTATATAAATCACCGTCAATCCTGTAAAAGAGGCGATCGCGAACCTTGAAAAAGCGGCATTCTCCCCCGGGCTCATCACACCCACGACATACGCCGCGACCGGGTACGAGAGCAGGTAGCCGAAGGTAGGCGACAGAACATAGCCTATTCCGCCTCCGCCGCTGAAGACAGGCATCCCGCAGAGCCCCAGCATCAAGTAGACTACCTGCGAGAGCATCCCGTAGCGCGGTCCGAGGACAAAACCGGAAAGAAGCACGATCAGAACCTGCAGAGTCAAAGGGACGACGGGCAAAGGGATCCTCACAAACGCCCCAACAATGGTCAGCACGGCGAACAAACAGGCGAGAAGCCACTCCTTTACCTTCAAAAGCAGAGCCTCCTTGAACAGAGATATCGAACCATGCGCTTCCGGGGTTTTACTGTCATCCCGACTTCAGGAGCATCATCATCCGGGCACCTGAAGTTCTTTCATACCAACGCCCAGAGTATTACTGTCATCCCGACGACCGCAGGGAGGTAAGCAGGCAACCGAACGGGCGGTTTTTCCGTTCGTGTCGATCGCTTATCCCGAGGAGCGAAGCGACGTAAGCAGGCGACAGGCGCAGCGCAGCGAGCCTAGTCGTTCGCTATCCCGAGAAGCGTAGCGACGAGGGGAGGGGAGGGATCTCGGTCCTTACGACGCCACACCGCGGAGATCCCGACGGCGGAGGCATTATCGTCATCCCGGCGGAACTGAAACAGTATAAAGGCACTCACCTAGCCTGATCAATAATACTGTTCATCTCCTCGACTTTCGTCATCTCGAACCAGTCGGGAACGAACGGCTTTAGGTCGTCGTTATGCCTCCGCGCCGTTAGTCATCCGAAATAGCCTTCCACTCCATTATCCGCGATGTGTGAAGCATTTCATCCAGTGCCTGCTCAAATTTCTCCGCATCGGCAAGGGGCAATTTGCATGTCAGGAGGACATCCTCCGTGAAGATGAATTCCAGGTCGTCCTCGGACACCCCGAAGGAGCCGGTCAACCTGGAGATCAGCCCCATCTCGTCGTACACCAGCCTTATTCTATAGCTTCTGACCGGAATTCGCTCTATCGTCCCCGCGGCGTCGAGGGCCATGGAGGCCGTGGAGGCGTAAGCCTCGATCAGGCCCCTTACACCCAGCTTGATGCCTCCAAAATACCTCGTCACTACCACCAACGTGTTGACCAGCTCTTTCTTCAGTATGGCACCCAGGATCGGCTTTCCAGCCGTTCCCGTCGGCTCTCCGTCATCCGAATAGTACTCCTCGGAGCCTGCACTGCCGATTCTGTAAGCCCAGCAGTTATGGGTCGCCTGCTTATGCAACTCGGAGACCTGCCTCAACGAAGCCCTTGCATCCTCCGCGCTTTTAGCTATGATTACGCGACCGATAAAACGGGACTTCGAGATCTTTACCTCGACGCTCGTTTCCCGGGCGGGCTCTATATACTCATCCCGCATCAAGACCAAGCCCGCTTCAGCTTTATGTACGTCTCATTCAGAGACTCCGCGACCACCCTGACGTCCGACAGGACCGGCATGAAGTTCGTGTCCCCGTTCCAACGAGGCACTATATGCAAGTGCAAATGACAGTCAATGCCCGCTCCGGCTACCTTGCCGATATTGATGCCCATGTTGAAGCCCTGCGGGGACATGGATTTGTCCAAGGCCTTCAAGCAACGGCCTGCGAGCAGCTGCATTTCAAGAAGTATCTCGCTATCCAAGGATTCGAACTCCGCCGTATGAAGGTAAGGGGCCACCATCAAGTGCCCGGGGTTGTAGGGGAAGGCATTCATAATCACAAAACACTTATCACCGCGGAAGAGGATCATGTTCTCCTCGTCACAGTCCTCCTGGGGGAGGCAGCAAAATATGCACCGTTCATCCTTCTTCGGGGCGACTATATATTTCATCCTCCACGGCGCATAGATATTTTTCATAGCACTTGCCTCCAATCAAAATTTGTTTCACGTGAAACATTCGAAGATCACGGTCATGTGCGGCATGACGACCCCTGCCTGCAACTCATTCGCATCGCGCTCATCGGCCTTCGCTTTCCAAGGTCCGGCACTGCGTTGAATTGTGACTAACCGAGCTATCGTTTTCAGCCCTCAGTGCCTGAAAGAGCAGGGCAGGACTCATGACACTCGCAGGGTTTTTTGTATACCTGCCTGCTTGTATGCACGTCAGGCGTCGGGATTATTTCCCGGGAAATATTTCTCGGCGTTCTCCTCGATGAACCGCAATATGTCCTCAGCCATGTTCAGTTCTATGCCGTCCAGTTGAAGCTTTACGCCATTGGCCCTTTCGGTCAGCTTCACTCCGAAGCCCTTGGTGCGGGCAAATTCTTTTGCGGCCTGTGTAAGTATGGAGGGCTCCTTCCTCCTGGTATGTCCTTTTAACTTCAGGTTTGGGTCCGCGTTGGCCTTCTTGACGATTTCCTCCACCTGGCGCACAGTATATCCGTAGGTCGCGGCTTTTTGAGCGACAAGGATCATCGTCTCCTCGTCCCCGATCCCCAACAGCGCCCTGCAGTGCCCCTCCGTCAGCATGCCCGCCTCCAGGATTGTGCATATCTTTCGTGGTAGCTTCAGCAGCCGCAGCTTGTTCGTCAGCTTCGCCCGGCTCCATCCTATGTTCTTTGCTATTTCTTCGTGAGTCAGAGAGTACTTTATGATCAGCTCGTTTATCGCGTGCGCGGCATCGAGGGAGGAGAGCTCCTCTCTTTGTATGTTTTCTATCAGGGACATTTCCCTTGTCTCGTGCTCGTTCGCCTCGATCAGCCTCGCCGGTATCTCCCCGAGTCCGGCCCTTTTCGCCGCCTCCAGCCTTCGCGCTCCGGCGACGAGGACATAATTCCCCTCGTCATCCTTCCTGACCACAATAGGCTGGATGATCCCGTAAGCCTTTATGGAGGCCGCCAGCTCTTCCATCAGTTTTTCATCCACGCTTCTCCTCGGCTGGTGAGGATTCTGCCCTATCTCCTCGGTCTTCAGCATCAGCAACCCTGTCCGCTTTTCGGCGGACTCGCTCGGGGGCAGCAGTGAAGCTAGTCCTTTTCCAAGGGCGCGCTCTTTAGCCATAGCTCTTCCACCTCCTTGGAAAGCTCTTCATACGCCTTTGCGCCTTGGCATGCCGGATCGTAGTAGCCTATCGGCTCCGCATGGCTAGGTGCCTCCGCGAGCTTTACGTTTCTTGGAATGGCTGTCTTAAAGACTATGGATCCGAACTGCGTCCTTACCTCTTCCGCGACGTCGTTGGCAAGCCTTGTACGCGAATCGAGCATCGTAAGCAAAATTCCGCTGATGTCCAGTTTAGGGTTGAGTCCCTCCTGGATCAGTGATACCGTCCTCGTCAACTGGCCGAGCCCTTCAAGGGCAAAATACTCGCACTGGATGGGGATCATCAGTTTGTCGGCGGCCACAAGGGCATTCACGGTCAAAAGGCCGAGGGAAGGGGGGCTGTCAACTATCGCTATATCGAACCCGGAGAGTCCGGACAGCGTCTTTTTCAGCTTCGTCTCCCTGCTTATGGCGCCCGCCAGCTCTATCTCCGCGCCTGCGAGGTCCAGCGTCGCCGGAAGCAGCGAGACGCCCTTCCACCTCGTCTTGACCACCACGCTTTCCGGGGAGACCTCACCTGTCAACGCCTCGTAGAGGCCATTTCCTCCTCTTTCGACCACGCATCCAAGTCCGCTGGTGCAGTTGGACTGCGGGTCGATGTCGACGACAAGCACGGAGTAGCCCATTTTGCCGAGTTCGGCGGCGAGGTTTATGCAGGTCGTGGTCTTTCCCACACCGCCCTTTTGATTCGACACCGTCAGCGTTATCATTATGTCAGCACCTCCACCAACGTCGTTTTTCTGCGATTCCTACCTTTCGCGGATACTCGCCCGGAGTGTTTCCCGTCTTTTTCCATTCAAGTATGTACCTCTTTTTGGAGGCTATTTCATACTTGTATCTCTTGAAGTTACCAAGGCCCAACAAGTGCCATTCATCCTCGATTGTTTCGATCTCTTCCAAGTGTTTCGGCCCTTTGAAACATATTATACTTCCTCCCGCCGAGACCAGCGGGGAGAGATATTCCAGCAGCACATCCGTGGACGCGACGGCTCGCGCGGCAGCGCAATCGTAAGACTCGCGCCTCTCCCTCGCGTGATCCTCGCATCTCGTATCGACAACTCTGACATTCTCCAGCCCCAGTTCAAGGGACATCTCTTCGAGTGCGACGCACTTCTTCTTGACGCTGTCCAATAGGGTTACAACCAGCCCCGGTCTGCAGAGGGCCCATACAATGCCGGGAAGCCCGCCCCCGGATCCGACGTCTATCACAGCCCCCTCGACTGGAAGCAGCGATACAGAGAAGAGGCAATCAAGTATGTGCTCGTCCATTATCACCTCGGGGTCGGACGGACCGGTAAGGCGGAGCTTCCCCGAGTAAGAGGCGAGCAGCGAGGCGTACAGATGCAGCCTCTCCCTGTTCGCGTCAAGCAGTCTTCCCGCTTCCTCCTCGTCCAACGGCGAGGCGCTGCGATTATGCCTTTTTCCGGATTCATTCATAATCCACTATTCTCCTCTTAGGCGTATAATAATGTACAGGGGTGATCTCATGAGGCTGTATGACTCTATCCTGGAATTCTCCCTGACCGCTCCGAAGTGCGCGGTTGAAGAGTTCGTCGTCGGCTGGCGCGGCAGCTTTCTGCGGCTTGCGGACGGTCGCTGGGGCGTTGGCTCGACCCCTCGCACGGAGGACGAGCCTCTGTCGACAAGGGAGGATCATACCAAAAACCTCTTGTCGCTCGATTCTCACGGATTGGCGAGCCTTGTCGTCTCCCCCTACCCGCAGGAGTTCGCATCCGCGTCCGCCTCTCTGTCCGCCATCGTCCCGTCTCCGTCCTCGGGCAGCTCGCTGGATCATCTATCCTCCGTACTGAGCGGAGAAAAGGTCTTCGTATTCGCGCCGGAGCCTTGCGTAGTCGACACTCTCCGCGACTGGAACTGCGACATATCCATCTTCGACGACAAGAACAGGGGAAGGCGGTCATATCCCGTCTGGGCCAGCAGCCAGTACCTTGGCTCCGGCGGCTGGCTTTGGCTTGGACCCGACTCCCTTCGGGACCGGAGAATACTCACCCTCGAGCCCTTTTTCAGGTCGTGCCAAGGCGTAATTCTGCACGGTCCGGGAATTCCCTTCATCCCCTCCGTCTTCAAGGCATTCGGTGTAACACACCTGATCACCACGGTTTCGACTGGCTCGGACATGTCCACCGTAAAAAGATACATTTCGGCGGGCGGGTCGCCGTGGATGTGCCCCTCTCTTATATGGAGGTTCTTTTCACTATTATATATGGAAGGCAAAGCTAAATGAGAAATCTCGGCTACCTAACGCTTGCCCTCGTCATCGCGGCGCTTTGCGCCTTCCTCCCGCCATTCGGAAAAGAGGCGCCCCTTGTAGAACCGAAGGGGATTCGCGTTCTGGACGGAGACACCATCAAACTTGACGACGGAGGAGAAACACGTACCATCAGGTACCTGCTCATAGACACGCCCGAGCTGCACCATCCCTCGCGCCCCGTCGAGGAGCTGGGCAGGGAGGCGCTCTTGCTGAACAACGACCTCTTGAAGAGAGGAAGTCTGCGCCTCGAGTTCGACCGAGAGCTCACCGATCGTTACGGCCGTTCGCTGGCATACCTCTTCGTCGATGACGGGGGAGAAGAGCTGTTCATCAACGAGGAGCTAGTGCGGCACGGGGTCGCCCTGCCCATGATCATTCATCCGAACCGCAAGTATGCGGATCGCATCATCGACGCGTTGAACGAGGCGAGGCTGGCCGGCAGGGGGCTTTGGCACCTGGCTTCCCCGCGTATTTTTACCGCCTCCCAGGCTTGGAGCGAGGCCCCTTGCCTGGCCGGGTGCTTCATCACGCTCGAGCTGTCCGTGGAGAAGATCGACAGATCCGCCAAACGCATCGTCTTGCGCGAGGGAAAGACCGCCCTGGTCGCCTACAAGGGGCCGGAGACGGAGGGCGTCTTCTCCCTTTCCACCGGAGACAGAGTTCGAGCAACGGGCAAACTGGCACTCTCTTTCAACGGGTGCGAACTCCCGATAGCCTCCGATCTGCAGGTCGAGCGCATCTCTTTTTGAGTCATTATCTTATCCACATAGGGCCGATTTATCCACATTTTCCTTCTTTCCTTGGTTTTTCCCCTGTTTTGCACCGTTCATTCACATGCTTATCCACATATCCACAAGGAAACACTATCTCGTCTTTATTGACATGAGTAATTATTACTCCTTTGTTTTGGGAGAATCTTCGTTTTAGACCCTTTATCCCTCCGTATTTTTACATTGCGTTTATCCCCTCTTGCCGCTAATATGAGGCGGCTGGATGCCATCTTTCGAAAGGATCTCGACATGAGCAGGCCAAAAAAGCTGGTTTTCACACTTGCTGTTTGCGTTTTTGCCGCACTTGTCCTGTGCGGTGTTTTTCTTCTGACCGGGCAGGACGCCGCCACATCAGTCTTCCGCTCCGCCCTCGAGGATGCCTTCGAGGGTTTGGACGGCTGGACCTTCGAGGCGGATGGGCTGTCCGGCAACCCTGTCTTCGGCTACTCCGCCTCCAACCTGCGCGTCTTCTTCAAGGGCGAGATGATCGCAACCGCAGAACGCCTGTCGGTGAGGCTCTCCCTTCTTTCATACCTTCGCGGGGAAGGGGTCGTCAGCAGGGTGACGGTCAACTCCGGCACTCTGTCGGGAGAGGGACTTATCCATGCCCTGATCGACACTGATTTCGCGGACGCGCTGGAGGGATCCAGCACGTCTCTTCCCGTGCTGGTCTTCGAGCCCGCGTTCCTCTCCACTCCGATGGGCTCCGTATCCCTGAATTTTCTTCGCCTCACGCCGAAGGACGACACAGTATCATTCTATGGGCAGGGTGGATTCCTCGGATTCCCGATAGAGCTTGGAGTCTCCTTCATCACCGGGGATCAACTCTTCTTGACCGACGCCTTCTTCAGGGGAGGGGACGCCGTCGTCTCCCTGTCGGGGTCCCTGTTCCCGGATACCCGCCTGGAGGGTTACGTCGATGCTTTCCGGCTCGATTTCATCTCGGAGCTTCTGAACCTGCCACTGACCGCCAAGGGGACCTTCGATTCCACCCTGCTGATCGAACGCCCATTCGGCAAGCTCCTGGCGTCAGGGGAGGCAACAATAGAGAACGGTGATATCTGGGACCTTTTCATGGACGGCGATTTTTCATGGTCCGCGGACGAGGAGAAGGCCGTCCTGTACCCGTCGGAGGATGCAACCGTATTCTCCTCTCCCGTCTCGGGCGTATTCTCGCTCTTCTTCGGCAAGACTCCGATCGCGGAGATCGCCCTGGCCCTCAAGGACCTGAAGATCGACGAGTGGTCCAGATGCTTCCCCTGGCTCTCCTTTGCAACAGGCGAGCTCGCATCCCTCAAGCTGGACCTCTCCGGCCCGTTCGACGGACTCGGCGGCCCGATGGCCTTATACGCCGACAGGGCCGTCCTGCAAGGCTTCGACGTCGAAGACATGTCGTGCAGCCTGCTGATGAAGGACGGATCCTCCCTTGACATCAATGGAGCCGCGTCTTGGGCGGGTTCCAAGTTCACCTTCTCCGGGAAGAGCCTGTTCGAGGACGACGAGGAGAGTTTGACCAGTCTGGTGCTGAATTCAGAGGGCTTGAACCTGAAGCGAGTCGGAGAGATCTATGCCCCCTCCCTCTCCCTGGAGGGATCGGGCAAGGCAGAGCTCGCCCTCTCAGTGCCCGAGACTGATCCTCTCTCCTTCACCGGGAAGCTCACCTTCGATCGAGCCTCGATTCTGCACGTCCCGGTCGAACGACTCAATGCCGCCTTCAGCGGCTTGGACGACAGTATCTCCGTCGATTCGTTCTCCCTCTCGCCGGGCGGCGAAGGGCTCGTCTCCGGAAGGGGAACGATCAGAGAGGTGTACACGGCCTCGCCCTCAATGGCCATCCAGGGGGACGCAAAGGGAGTCAAATGGAATGTGCTTGAGGGAGCTCTCCAAGCCCCCCCTCTCGGTGGCTTATTCGACGCCTCGTGGACTCTTTCCGGCCCGATCGACTCCCCGACGGCCACCTTCTCTCTCTCCGGAGGAGAGACGCCCCTTATGTCCGCTCTTCCTCTGAAAGGCTTGAAGACGCAGGGGCGGTACGAGAACGACAGTCTTCGGATAATCAGCGCCTCGGCATCCCTTTTCAAAGGCTCGTTAAGCGCGGAGGGGTCCTTGGACATTCTGAGTCGGAGCATATCGCTCAAGGGGCGGTTCGACGGGCTTTCCGCCGGGGACATGGCCACCTCGGCCTTGAGTATCGACAACGAAGTCGAAGGGAGCATCGCCGGAGAGTTCTCGCTTTCCGAAAAGCTCCCGTCTCCGACCCTGGGCATAACATTCCATTCTCCCCGTATCACCGTGGGCGGCATCGACATGGAATCCGTACGGGGCTCGCTGGTCGGGACGCCGGTAGCGCTGAAGGTCGCCGACCTGTCGGCCAAGGTCCTGGGGGCTAACGTGGGCGCATCCGGCGTCATAGGCCTGGCGAAGGGTGGAGAAGTCGACCTGGCAGTGGAGCTTGGCGAACTGGACCTTCACGAACTCGCCGCCGTCTACTTTCCCTCCGTGCGCCTGGGAGGGCAGCTCTTCTCCAAGCTCGCTTTTTCCGGCAAGGCCGATGGGCCGATTACGACATCGTTCGAGGGAAAGATTCCGGTTCTCAGCGCGTACGGCCTAATAATAGAGAATGCGTTTTTCTCGCTGGCGCCGGAGGAAGATGACGCCTTCTCCATCGTCGCGGGCGTAAAGCTTGGAGAAAGCGCCATCACATTCAAGGGCAAGGCTGAGTTCACCGAAGAAGGCCTTCGCTACAGCCTCGAAAACGAGGACGGGATAGACCTCTGCAAGGCCATTCCCGCTGTCGCCAGCCAGACGGCGGGCATGTTCGAAGGATCGGCCATATTCGAAATCAGCGGCACCATCTCGGATTCCCCGTCGTTCGAAGGGACTGCCTCCGCCTCTTCACTCAGAATACAACGTATGAACATGACGGATGTCAGCATCCCTTTCACATGGCGGGACGGCCTGCTGCTAGTCTCCGAGGGGACCGCCCTGTTTCACGGGGGCAAGGCTCGCTTTGACGGCAAGATCGACCCTCTTACAATGCGCTTCGAGGGCACGGCGCAGGTCAAGGAGATGGACCTCGAGAGCGCCTCGTCTCGCATCTTAGAAGGCTCTTCCGGACGGGTCGGCGGCATCGGCGACCTGACAATTCGCGGCAACGGAACAGGTGGCATGATGGGGCTTGTCTTCGGAAGCGGACAGTTCTCAGCCCGCGACGGAGTCGTCTCCGGTTTTGAATCATTGAAGAGCGTGTCCGCCTCCGGCGAGATTCCATTTTCCTCCGTCATTGCAAGCTTTAACATGGACGGGCGAACCATATTCCTGCTGCCCGGAAGCAGGATGTCCGCCCCTCCCGGCAACGAGGTGTTTAGATTTTTCTCCGCCAGCGGGTCCATCGGATGGAACGACACGCCGCTCGACCTGAAGTGCTCCGGAGACATCAACGTCCGGGCGTTGAACGCCTTCATCGGCGCCATGCAGGGGTTCCTGACGATCGACGGAAATCCTCTGACGGACCCCCAGTTTCTTCAGCGCTTCATCACCGGCCTCATCGGCGGTATGACCTCCAGGGACTTCAGAGAGACCACCTTCAACCTGCGCGGCTCCTGGGACGCTCCCGAGATGACGGACCTGAAAATCGCCTCGGAGAACACGCCCGCCGTCATCCCCTTTTCCAACGCAGGCAGGGACAACGACAACAAGATCCGAATTACGATCGAAGTTCCAACGGGAGCGGGCAGCGATACAACGACGAGCCCGGAGGAGCAGGTTAAAAAGCAGCTCATCGAGAATATCCTGAAGACGATAATAACGCCCGGCACGCCCGATGACTAGCGCCGCCTCGCCTATGAAGAAACACGACTTTGGGAAAGGAGCGAGCCGCCTGAGATACAGATCGGTCTTCCTGTCCGACATTCACCTCGGGACGCGTTGGTGCAAAACCGGCAGCCTCGCGTCATTTCTGCGCTCCCTGGAGTGCGAGAGACTCTATCTGATCGGGGATATATTCGACGGCTGGACGGGAAGGGGAGCAACAGGACGCCCCGCGTCGCACAACTCCGTCATCCGCAGGGTTTTAAAACTCTCCCGGACCATACCGGTCACTTACATCACGGGCAACCACGACTCGTTCATGAGGGAGTACCACGGTAGCTTCTTCGGCGGCGTGGAGATCTGCGAGAACGCCGTCCACTCATCCCCCGGAGGCAAGCGCTACCTAGTGGTGCACGGGCACGAGTTCGACGCGGCGATGATTCGCAAGACCTGGCTCGCGTACCTCGGTGCGAAGGCCTACGACCTCACGTGCCACGTAAACGCGGGACTGAGCCTTCTCCGATCGTTTTTCGGGTTGGGGCGCTCTTCCTTTTCAGCCCGTGTCAAGCACACGGTCAAGGGCCTGGCCAAGCTGCTAGGCAACTACGAGGAGAAGGTCGCGAAGACTGCCAGGGCCTTCGGGGTGGACGGTGTAATATGCGGTCACATCCACACCCCTTCGATAAGGCGCTTCAAGGGCATCGACTATTTCAACTGCGGCGACTGGATCGATCACTGTTCCGCGCTCGTGGAGCATTTCGACGGCGCCATGGAGATAATACGCTGCCTCGACAGGTTCGCCTGCACAGGCCGGACAAAAGAAATCTCGCTTAACAGGGAGCACGACGCCGGATTTTTCGTGACCTGGTGACGGTTCTGGAGTATAATGATCACTGACAACAGATTTCCGAACTGGAGGGCATTTTGATGAAAATAAGACCGGAAGTAAGACCATTCCTTCTGGCATCTCTTTTGTTGGGTATCGCAATATACGGCATCGCAATACTCTCGGGCACTTCAAAAATTTTCTCGTCCTTCCTGGGACTGCTATTCGGCGGTGTAATGGCGGGATACATGGTCTTCTTCTTCCGCGACCCGGACGTGGTAGTCACGACCGAGCCGGACGTGGTGCTGGCCGCCGCTAACGGCAAGCTCGCCAAGGTTGCCGAGGTATTCGAGAAGGACTACCTCAAGCAGGACACCATCCGCATCAGCATCTTCCTCAGCCTGTTCGACGTTCATGTGAATCGCTTCCCGATAGGGGGATACTCGACCTTCCTCGGCTACTTCCCCGGCAAGAGGCTTTTCACCTTCGATGAAAAGTCCTCCGACGTAAACCAGCACAACGCGATCCTCGTCAAAAACGAGGACACTTCCTGCCTGATCCGGCAGATCGTCGGCCCGGTCTGCCGCAGGGTCGTCTACTGGCCCAGGGAGGACAAGATGACGATAGCGGAGCAGGGCGGGCGCTTCGGAATGATGAAATTCGGCTCCCGCCTGGACATGTACTTCCCCAAGGACGACATAAAGATGGTCGCCAAGATCGGCGACCAGGTCACAGCGGGGGAGACGGTCATAGCCCGCCTCGTCAAGAAAGGAAAATAGCATGAGATTACAGCAGTTTCAAAGACTGCGAATCCTGTCCAACTGGAGGCGGATAGTCCCCACGATGGTGACCCTGTCCGCTCTCTTTTTCGGGTTCGCGTCCATACTCTCCACCCTGGAGGCCATGAGGCTGGCGGCGCCTTCGCTGCTCGCCCGCTCCGCCCAGTACATAATGCTCGCCCTGATCCTGGACGGACTGGACGGCAACGTGGCCAGATGGCTGAAGGGAACGACGGAGTTCGGCGCGGAGCTGGACACTTTCGTGGACTTCCTCGCCTTCGGCGTGGCGCCGGCGGTGCTGATGTACGTTATGCTTCTGCACGGGCCCAGCCCCTTCTGGAGGACCGTGCTACCAGCCGCCATAGTCTTCTCCGGCGCTCTCAGGCTGTCGCGCTTCCGCCTGAAGGATCCCCTGCGCGGGCAGGGAGGCTTCATCGGGCTGCCAATAACCGTGAACTCGTCCTGGATTGCCCTCTCCGCCTTCGCTGCGCAGATAATGTACCCGGAAGCCCACATCCTGGTCACCGGCCCGGTCGCCATGGTCTTCCAGTTCATGATACTTGTGATGATCTCACTTCAGCTCTCCAACCTACGCTACCCAAAACCCTCCAACAAGGTGCGCTTCTTCGCCCCGGCGGTGCTCATAGTGCTGCTCCTGTGGGCCCTCAGCGAGATATACGCGGCCTGGATAGCCGCCGCCCTCGTCCTCTTCTGCCTCATGTACGTCCTCACCGGCCCGATGATACACAGACGCTCGATCCTTCAGCGCAGACGGATAGAGGGAAAATAAACCATGAGGGCCATCGGTGTCGACCTGGGAGGTCACAACATCGCTGCGGCCCTCGTGGAGGACGGACATATACTGAATCGCCTCTCCGAGCCGACCTCGGGGCGCGAGCCTAACATCGTGGTCGACCAAATCGCCTCGTTGATGGACAAACTCGGCGCCGACTTGAATCTTCCTGTCGGCGTCGGCATTCCAGGCGTTCTGGACAGGACGAGGGAGAACACCCTTCTGCTTCCCAACTTCACAGGATGGGACGGGATTCCGTTTCGTCGAATGCTTGAAGCGGCCCTACGCCGTCCGGTCAAACTGGAGAACGACGCCAACTGCTACGCCTTAGGCGAAGGGTGGGGCGGAGCGGCGCGGGGAATGACCGACTACGCACTGCTGACCCTCGGAACCGGCATAGGGGGAGGCATAGTAATAGGCGGGAAGATACTGATCGGTTCACACGGAATGGCCGCCGAGCCGGGCCATATCGTCACCGGGACCACCGAGCCCTGCGGCTGCACCTCGCACGGCCACATGGAGGCCATCGGAGGCGCGGACGCCCTCGAACGAGAGGCCAAGGGCATGGGTCTTGACCCCGACCTGAAAAAACTATGGCCCCGGAGGATGGAGAAGCGCGTCGCTCCCCTTTGGGACAAGTGGATAGACAATCTAGCCAAGGGCATAGCCACCATCATCCAGCTGCTCGACCCTCAGGCCGTCATCCTGGGCGGCGGCCTCAGCCGAGGCGAGGGCCTGATCAACGCCCTGCGCCCCGTAACTCTCGACTACCTGGCCCCCCCATACAGAAGCACACTCGACCTGCGCACCAGCGCCCTGGGAGGCGACGCCCCGGTCATTGGCGCAGCCTCGCTCGCAGCCATTTCCAAAGACTGACACACCTTGTTGCTCGCTATATACATGCCGTTGTTCTCGTCCACGGCCATCGAGTTGCTCACGTACTCATCCTCCTCGAAGGGTCAGGTATCGCATCCTATTGCTGCGATAGTCTCATTTCGGCCACAACAGCCGTGAATAACGAGCATTATCCCACTCGATGTATTAAATATAAAGTAATTTCTCTCCATTCAAGACCGCATGCAGAATTTTCTCGTGCTACCATTGAGTTAAAATTGAAAAGACGCGAACTCGCGAGCGAACCTCGTGAAAACGATTAACAGGAGGTCGTAATGAGTATGGAGACATTGTCCTTCTTTGACATTCCCGGCATCAAAGTCGGGCACGATCAAAATTTTGACGCGGGAACCGGGTGCACGGTCGTCATCTGCGAAGATGGCGCGAGCGCGGGCGTCGACGTGCGCGGCGGAGCTCCGGGCACCAGGGAGACGGATCTGCTCGACCCTTCAAATCTTGTCGAAAAGATCCACGCCGTGGTCCTAGCAGGAGGAAGTGCGTTCGGGCTGGATGCCGCCTCCGGCGTCATGGAGCTGCTCGAGCAGCGCGGCATCGGCTTCGATGTCGGAGTGACCAGGGTTCCGATCGTCTGCTCCGCCGTACTATTCGACCTCGCATGCGGAGACTGGCGAACTCGCCCCGACCGGGCCATGGGCCGCAGAGCGGCGGAGAACGCCCTGGATCCTTCATTCAATCCCGAGTGCGGCTCGGTGGGGGCTGGAACCGGAGCGACCGTGGGCAAGTTCCACGGAATGGAGAACGCCATGCGCGGCGGTATAGGCTCATGCGCATTCAGGTCGGGCAACCTTAAAGTGGGCGCCCTTGTCGCCGTCAACTGCCTGGGGGACGTCATTGACCCGAACACGGGAAGAATTGTAGCCGGAGCGTGGGACAAACAACAGCGCCGCTTTCTCGAAACAGAACAAGAGCTGATCCGCTCGTGCGAGAAGAGAAAAGACCTCTTCGCGGACAACACGACGATCGGAGTGGTGGCCACCAACGCCAGACTCACCAAGGCCCAGGCCCGGAAAATCGCGTCCATGGCCCACGACGGCCTCGCGCGCACGATGCGCCCCGCTCACACCATGGCAGACGGCGACACCATCTTCGCCCTCTCGACAGGCGACATAGAAGCCGACATCAACGGAATAGGAGCTCTCGCAGCAAGAGCGGTCGAAGGAGCAGTGCTGGACGCGGTCAAAAAAGCGACCGCCGGCTACGGCTACCCGGCGGCCTCTCTGTCATCCTGAGGAGCGAAGCGACGTAAGCAGGCGACAGGCGAAGCGAAGCAAGCCTAGTCGATCGCTTATCCCGAGAAGGCGCGGCCTCTCTGTTATCCCGAGGAGCCTGCGTCCCCATGTCATCCCGAGCGAATGCGAGGGACCTCGCTTTTAGCGCAACACCATAAGCAGATCCCTCGGCAAAACCCCGCCTCGGGATGACAATACTCAGTAGCCACGAGAAGCGCGGCCTCCCTGTCATCCCGAGGAGTACGGCCCTCCTGTCGCCTCGAACGGCGCGAAGCCCTTTCATAGGAGGGTCGCCGGGGGTTCGCCCGACTACGTCTCCATGGTGGAGAACAGCATTAACGATCGGGCCAGGGAGGATGTCTTTGTCGCCAAAGGAGCCGAAATGTTCCCGACCCTTCGGCCGCATGAGCATGAAGGAGGCCGGAAGGTTCGCCTATCTGGTGGAAAAAGGCGATATGACCCAGGACGAGCTCGATGCGATAATCGAGGCGTGGAGGAACGAGAACAGGTTCCGAAAGACTGACGATCGCGTTGAGTCGGAAGGTTCCAACATGGTACAATCCGTACTGGGGGAGGTGTCTGCCGATGACGGAAGAGGAGATCACCCAGATCACGCTGGACCACTGGCGGAGAGAGTATCCGAAGGAGCTCGCGAAGCTGTCGAAGGAGAAGGCGTTGAGAGAGGCGAGAGGGTGCGCGGGCTTGACGATGATGGAGATGAAAACGCTGAAGTTGATACATCCGGGGATGACGGACTACGAGGCGTGGGCGGAGTCGAGGCACCTGTTCTGCATGAAGCCGCCGCTGGTGCCAGAATCGGCGAGCGACTACGAGGGGAAGGGCGTATTGACAGAGGAGGAGAAGAGGGCGTTTCTGGACAGGATATCGCGGATATAGCATTCACAACACCTTCAGGACTTGGACAATCGGCTGAAACGGTCGAGGCGACGACAAGAAGCAGAAGAAAGCACGACAGCAGAAGAGACGGAATAGCAGACATTGCCGGGGAGGACCCCGGCAATTTTGTTATAGGTACGGGCTTCGCTCTCGGGGAAGGGACGGATGCCGTCAAAATTCAGCAGAATATCGATGCCTTGAAGGTGCTGAAGCGGGTCAAGAGCGAGAAGCGTTACCCGACGCGCGAGGCGTTGCGGGGCTACCGGGAGAAGGACGTCGTGGAGAAGTGTTTCGACGACCTGAAGAACGGACTGGACATGAAGCGGCTGTGAGTACATCTCTCAGGGAGAATGAAGAGTCGGATGTTCATCCAGTTCATCTCGCTGATCCTGATGAGCAGGATACGAAAGACTGTTCGGGAGAATCTGCCGTCGAGCAGATTCACGCCGCAGTCCATACTGCTTGAACTGGAGTCTCTGACGACCGTCCACTATGCGGGAAAGTACAAGAACCGCTTGGTAGAGGCGACGAAGTCCCAGAGGGAAATCCTTGCGGCGTTCGGGATCGATCTGCAAGCCTCGTTATAAAATGACCGGGAATTGAGGGAGCAAAGCCCTCCTGTCATCCTGAGGAGCGAAGCGACGAAGGATCTCGCCGTTGCGCCGTTGCTCTAATTCCAAACTCGTTTAGCTGTCGCAACTTAGAATTGAACAAAGCACGGGCATATCTCTCTTCTGCTCAACGCCTTGCGGCATCAGAGGGTTTTGTGCGAATAATCCCCGAGACCTTCCTATAAGAGACGGAAAGTGCTTAACGCCTTGCGGCATCAGAGGTTGTGGCACCACCACCGGCTCGCCGTACCTCTGCGTCCACGAGTGCTTAACGCCTTGCGGCATCAGAGGTTGTGGCACTCTTGCAGAATGCCGGGCTAATTAAAGCAGAAGGGTGCTTAACGCCTTGCGGCATCAGAGGTTGTGGCACTTGGTGGCGAAGGCGTTGGAGCGTGTCGAGCCGGTGCTTAACGCCTTGCGGCATCAGAGGTTGTGGCACTATATTGCCAGTCTTTGAGATTTGTCGATGAATAAAGTGCTTAACGCCTTGCGGCATCAGAGGTTGTGGCACAGGAGATGCCGCTTTCGGGGGCCGTCCCGTAGCGGTGCTTAACGCCTTGCGGCATCAGAGGTTGTGGCACCTGGCGCTTCGAGTCGAGCGCGACCCGGACGGGAAGTGCTTAACGCCTTGCGGCATCAGAGGTTGTGGCACGTGTCCTCGTGCAATCAGGTTTCGCGCCGCCTCCTGTGCTTAACGCCTTGCGGCATCAGAGGTTGTGGCACCTGCTATGTCCTCGATAATGCGCTCAAATTCTTTCGTGCTTAACGCCTTGCGGCATCAGAGGTTGTGGCACATTTGGGAGGGCGACGAGCGCTTCGAGACAGATTAGTGCTTAACGCCTTGCGGCATCAGAGGTTGTGGCACATGAGCTGCCTGATGATATCTGGGAGCTGGTGGAAGTGCTTAACGCCTTGCGGCATCAGAGGTTGTGGCACCTCTTGCTCACGTTTCCAAGCAGAGCCCCCATGAGGTGCTTAACGCCTTGCGGCATCAGAGGTTGTGGCACTTGTCATTTTTGCGATCTCTTTTGTTGGTGGCATGGTGCTTAACGCCTTGCGGCATCAGAGGTTGTGGCACTATCATGCGCCAGTGCTTCCCGGAGGACGAACCCTTGTGCTTAACGCCTTGCGGCATCAGAGGTTGTGGCACCGTGCAGTTGCTCGTTGAGCGGCTCTGTCAGGTCGTGCTTAACGCCTTGCGGCATCAGAGGTTGTGGCACGGGATCACCTCCCCCCGCTGGCTTTATTTGGCTTGTGCTTAACGCCTTGCGGCATCAGAGGTTGTGGCACGGGTACTGTATTAGTTGATGCCGATGATGCTTATTGTGCTTAACGCCTTGCGGCATCAGAGGTTGTGGCACCCGATAGCCCGTCCGCAACTTCTCCCTGATCTTGGTGCTTAACGCCTTGCGGCATCAGAGGTTGTGGCACCGCTGAGCTCCGACAAGAACTCCATGCCGCAGTCATGTGCTTAACGCCTTGCGGCATCAGAGGTTGTGGCACGCAGGGGCCGAGTGCGCGCCGCCGCTTGCACGCACGTGCTTAACGCCTTGCGGCATCAGAGGTTGTGGCACAATCGCATGGCAATCAATCTGAAACGAACAAGCACGTGCTTAACGCCTTGCGGCATCAGAGGTTGTGGCACTTGCAGAGTCGATCTGCTCGACCGCTCCGGGAAAGTGCTTAACGCCTTGCGGCATCAGAGGTTGTGGCACATTTCCGCCGTAGTCAATCTCGGTCGTGTCCTCTTGTGCTTAACGCCTTGCGGCATCAGAGGTTGTGGCACTAGTTTTCAATGTCCCTTCAACCTGAGGATAGTAGTGCTTAACGCCTTGCGGCATCAGAGGTTGTGGCACCTGTGCGTCAAACAGACTCCCGATGGAAGCCCCGATGTGCTTAACGCCTTGCGGCATCAGAGGTTGTGGCACTCTCCCCATGGGAGGAGCCTGACCTTGGAGGGATGTGCTTAACGCCTTGCGGCATCAGAGGTTGTGGCACAACAAATTTCCCATCCTCTGAAACCCGTATATACTGTGCTTAACGCCTTGCGGCATCAGAGGTTGTGGCACGCTGACCTGCGAGAGGCTGACCTGCGAGGGGCTAAGTGCTTAACGCCTTGCGGCATCAGAGGTTGTGGCACTTTAGCGTCGTCCATGAGCCAATCAGGACACTGTGGGTGCTTAACGCCTTGCGGCATCAGAGGTTGTGGCACATTGAAGGAACGCGGCGGAGGTGGGAGGCGAGTGCTGTGCTTAACGCCTTGCGGCATCAGAGGTTGTGGCACATGAAACGGAGGTGAGCAGATGTTCGAGCGATGGTGCTTAACGCCTTGCGGCATCAGAGGTTGTGGCACTTGACGGCGAGCCGCGATTCACGCTGGACTACATGTGCTTAACGCCTTGCGGCATCAGAGGTTGTGGCACAAGGAGGGTGGCGGCGGCGGCGACGGTGAGGTTAGTGTGCTTAACGCCTTGCGGCATCAGAGGTTGTGGCACGGCTTTGCAGCCCTCCCCCTCAATCATCACGGGAGTGTGCTTAACGCCTTGCGGCATCAGAGGTTGTGGCACCGCTTGCGGCTGCGAGGGCTGCGGCAGGCGACGACGAGTGCTTAAC
>MTBK01276399.1_pt1 | contig 135066 bp, 128 predicted proteins | sample 1535981 | NCBI WGS metagenome assembly MTBK01 (sample SAMN06109225, study PRJNA356200) | anaerobic digester metagenome | isolation source: biogas reactors fed with pig manure or primary and secondary sludge | place: Spain | collected 2016-06-30
CCTACGCCGACACCGACACCGACGCCGACGCCGACGCCGACGCCTACGCCGACGCCGACGCCGACACCGACGCCGACGCCGACGCCGACCCCGACACCGACACCAACGCCGACGCCGACACCAACACCAACGCCAACACCGACGCCGAGCCCGACGCCGTGTCAGGTCATTACGATCTCGCCGACCGTTTTGGTCAATGGTGTTGTGGGCTTCCCGTATTCACAGACGGTTACGGCGAGCCCGGCGGGAACATATACATATCAGGTCACGAGCGGTTCGCTGCCGCCGGGGCTAACGCTTAACCCGAGCACAGGCGTGATCAGCGGAACGCCGACCGCCACCGGCAACTATGCCTTTACGATAGAGGCCGTCGGAGCGGGCGGATGTTCCGGAGCACAGGCCTATACGATGCCTGTCGGAACGCCGGTCACGATGTGCCAGCAGCATTTCGATCTGGTCGGGGCACCATCGCTGCCGCTTGGATGGTCATCGATCAGTGACGGGGCTATGGCAAACTGGATAACCTCGACGGCCAATCCGCAGACGCCCGTAAACAGCGCATTTGCCGCCGCCCCTGCGACCTCCGGCTACAGCGAGCTTGTGACGCCAAGCTATGTGATATCGCCGACCGGCGGGCAGATGCGGTTCGCGGCCGCCTTCAATCTCGAGGACGAGAGCCCGTTGTCACCGGTGGGCCATGACGGAATGGTGCTGGAAATAAGCATCAATGGCGGCCCATTCCAGGATATCCTGGCCGCGGGCGGCAGCTTTGCCTCAGGCGGTTATAACAAGACGATCAGCACCGCCTACGGCAGCCCGATCGCCGGCCGAGCGGCCTGGAGCGGCCTGTCAGGCGGAACACCCGCAATGCCCGCCTATATCACGATAACGGTAAATCTGCCCGTCTCGGCATACAACCAATCCGTCCAGATGAAATGGCTCGTTGCTACGGACGTCGCGAACGCTCCGTCAGGCGACTCGGGTGCACGAGTTGACGCCATCGTTGGCACGGCGTGCGCGACGACGGCCGCAAATGTCGCCCTCGCCGGCCGCATCGTCCGTCAGGACGGCCAGGGCGTGAGCGGTGCGACGATCAAGATCACGGATGATCGCGGCATTTCGCGGACGGCAGGGTCGAGCTCATTCGGTTACTACCGTTTTGACGACGTCGAGGTGGGCCGCACCTATCTCGTCACGGTCGAATCGCGTAATTACACCTTTAGCCCACGCGTCGTCCAGCTAATGGACAACGCAATGGACATTGATTTTATCGCGGGCCAGTAACCCAGGCAGGCCCAAGATTGAAGTTGCTCCCTTGTAATTTGGGGTGGCCCACACGGGCCGCCCCTTTTTTTCTCGGCGTTTCTCTGCGTCTTCCCTCTGCGTTTCTCTGCGTGGAATCTTCCCTACAAGAGGTTCCACGCAGAGGACGCAGAGGTTTTCGCAGAGGGACGCGGAGAAGAGGTTAGAGCTTGCCTAACAGCATCAGCACGCCGATCGCGATGAACGCGACAGCCACGATCCGCTGCAGCCATTCCGTCGGGACAAACTGTGTCAGCACGCCGCCCAACAGCACGCCAAGGGCCGTCACGGCGATCAGCGCCAGGCTCGCTCCGATAAAGACCGACAGCTTGGAATCGGTGTTTGCCGACATCGTGATAACGGCAAGCTGCGTCTTATCGCCGAGCTCGGCAAGGAAAAGGGTGATGAATGCGGTTGAGAATATCTTCCAGTCCATATGCTCTTAGCTCCTGCGGCCGGGCTGCTCGTCACGGTGAGTTGAGATCGCAGGCGGGCGTCCGCCCTTTGCCCCGTTGCGCCGCGCCGCCTCAGCTTTTGCTGCGGATGTCCGTTTGCCTCCCAGACGGCCGATCTCCTTCATCCATTCCTTTGTGCCAAATCGTCCGGCCAACAATCCGCTGACCGTATAATGCGCATCGAGATCGTCCCAATGGATCGCGTCGCCAAGCTCGGTAAGGTGACCCGCCGCGATCTTGTTATCGGCAACACCCCGAAGCTCACGTATATGTGATGCTGGGAATAACAGGGCAAATCCATCGGCAAAATCGAGCCTGATCTCCCGCGCTCGACGGTCGTAGCTAAATCGTGACGCGCAGCGTTCATCGCTGTATTCCCTGTCGCCGAGCCGACGCGACTCGGCGAGTTGCCGTGCGATCTCGGCTTCAGTAAGTGTGGATCTATTTGTCTTTGGTCTTGCCATGGACCGCCTCCCAGAGCGCTGACATCTCGCCGTGTGATTCGCAGCAAAGTTCAAAGGCACGCCGGGCATCGACATCGCTCAGGAATCGGTTTCTCGGCCCCATCCGCGGCATTCCCTGACCGATGCTGAGGTAGATCTTCATCTTGCCTTTGCCCTTTCGCACATCGACGTGCGGCGGATCGTGATCGTTGGAATAAACGAGAATCGAAATCCGCCTTTTCTCAAGGAACTCATGCTCCGCCTCCGAAACAATTGATCCTACGCGTCTCAATATAACCTAACCGCTTGGGTTTGTCAATCGCGCAATCCTTACTCGTCTCGCGGAAAGGTAGCATGTTCAAAACGTGCCTGCAAAACGGAGTTACGGTTGCATATTTCGCGGATTTGATTCAAAATTCGCCTGTTCACAAGTCCAGTAATCCAGCGCGCGACGGAGAGAATATGGCAAGTTCCCTTTTTCGGAAGAAGTCAATCCAGCAGATCCAGGCTGACGCGGCGGTCGGCTTTGGCGATCATGAGCAGCTTGTGCCGGGCCAGCCTGCGGGCGAGGGCGTGACGGGGCTGAGGCGCTCGTTGGGCACGTTTGACCTGACGATGCTCGGGATCGCGGCGATCATCGGCGCCGGTATCTTTGCGATGGTCGGCAACGCCGCGAACCGCGGCGGGCCGGCGGTGATATTGCTGTTTATCTTTGCGGCGATCGCGTGCGGCTTTGCGGCGTTGTGCTATGCGGAGTTCGCGTCAAAGATACCTATTGCCGGCTCGGCATATACATATGCGTATGCCTCATTTGGCGAGCTTCTGGCGTGGATCATCGGCTGGGACCTGCTCGTCGAATACGCCATCGGAAATATCGCCGTCGCCATTTCATGGAGCGACTATTTTACGAGCCTTCTCGCCTCGAACGGCATCCATATTCCCCTGAACTGGACGATGGATTTTCGCACGGCGTATGACGGATTCAATGCCGTCACGTCGGCGATGAGCGGCGGCGGTGCGACCGTCGAATCGCTGCGGGCCGGCTGCGAGGCGGCTGAGGCCGCCGTATCATGCGGCAAGCTCGACGCCTTTGAAGCGTATCTTGGCGCGCCGACGCTCGGCGGGCTGCCGTTGATCGCCGACCTGCCCGCGCTGGGCATTGTCGTACTGATCACTTGCCTTGTTTACGTTGGTATCCGCGAATCAAAAATGGCGTCGAACATCATGGTCGCCGTTAAGCTCGCGATCATCCTGCTCGTGATCGGCCTCGGCGCTTTCTATGTAAAGACCGACAACTGGTCGCCTTTTATGCCGAATGGATTCTCCGGCGTGATGAGCGGCGTGGCGGCCGTTTTCTTTGCCTATATCGGCTTTGATGCCCTGTCAACGACGGCCGAGGAATGCAAGGACCCGTATAAGACGCTGCCGCGCGGCATGATCTACAGCCTGGTGATCTGCACGGTCTTGTATGTCGTGTTGGCTCTGGTGCTGACCGGCATGGTCAGCTATACAAAGCTCGCCGTGGGCGATCCGCTGGCGTTTGTTTTTGGGCCCGAAGGCGTAAATATCCCGTGGGTCGCCGGCATCATTGCCGTTTCGGCGATCATCGCGATCGCGACGGTGCTGTTGGTTTTTCAACTTGGCCAGCCGCGATTGTGGATGGCGATGAGCCGCGACGGGCTGCTGCCAAAGATATTCTCGTCAATTCACCCGCGATTTCGCACGCCTTGGTTCTCTACTATCCTCACCGGCGTGCTCGTCGCCGTTCCCGCGCTCTTTATGAACCTGACCGAGGTCACCGACCTGTCGGTGATCGGCACGCTCTTCGCGTTTGTCATCGTCTGTGCGGGCGTGCTGGTGAAGGACAAGGAGTTTGCCGGGCAAAAACGCTTTGTGCCCTACATCAATTCGATGCTCATCGGGCCCGCGCTCTTCGTGATCGGCTGGGGCGTCGTAATGTATGTCAACGGCGACGCCCTGCGAGCGTTCTTTACGGACTTTACGCCGTCGGCTGACGACCTAAAGGCAGGCATCGAAACGGCCGGAGCGGTGTTCATGCACCGAATACCATACTTCGTTTTCGCGGTATTCACGCTCGTAATGGCCGTGCTCTGCTTCGTTAAACGCCTCACCCTGATACCGGTCCTCGGCGTGATGTGCTGCACCTATCTGATGACCGAGCTCGGCTGGACAAACTGGTTCCGCTTCGGCATCTGGCTCGTGATCGGGCTAGTGGTTTATTTCTTGTATAGCTACAGCCATTCGAAATTGAATAACACGCCGGACGACAACGCGGCGGTGACATAAAGAGCTAACCGCGTGAGGCGGAAAAGGCGGCTTAACGGCCGCCTTTTTTGTTGTCGGTCGGATCAAGAAGCCGAATGCCTGAAAAGCGGCGAAAATCACGGTCGGTGGTCGCAAGGCGTGCGCCGGACGATGCAGCCATTGCCGCAAGGTGAGCGTCCATCACCAGATTTCCTGTCGCCTTACTGTCGAGGAGGAGTTCGGCGAATACCGGCCAGTTCTTTTTCTCGAGAGAGATGAGGTGGACGTTATCCAGGTCGAGCCAACTCTGCACGGTTTCGACCGCCTCTTCTATCGAGGCGGGCCTCTTCAGGATCGACGGATGAGTGATGATGCGGAGGAAACCTGTAATGGTGTGCCACGACAGAAAGACCTCATCCTCGGCCAAAGCATTCTCAAACCAAGCAGTTGCGACCGCATGAAATCGGCTGCCGCGATCATGCGCGTAGAGAAGCATGTTGACGTCGGGAAGGATCATTTGCGCAGCGGCCCTTCAACAATGTCGAGTAGTTCCTCAATGTTGTCGTAGCTAAGGCCTTCGCGAAGCCCAAGATCGAATGAACGCACACGAAATCGTTTCTTAGCTTTGGGCGCACCATTGCTGCTCAAACCGCGCCGTATCACTTCGTTAACGACCTCTTTGAACGGTTTGTTTGGGTCTTTCGACTGTTCACGCTTGAGGCCAAAAGCATTATCTTCGTCGATGGTGAGCGTAGTCCTCATGCAGTAATTATGCCGACAACTGGCCCTAATGTCAACATCGACGCATCAGGTGCTTGATGTCTTGATGTCACTACTCTTCAAATCTCAGCGTCTCGATGATCTCGGCCATGTATTGTTTGCCGAGGTCGAGGTCATCGCGTTTTAGTGAGACGGCGCCGACTACGGCGTGGCCGCCGCCGCCGTATCTTTCGCAGATCTCGGCGATGTTGTGAATTCGCGGTCGCGGCGACCACGGGTTTGAACCGACGGAGATCTTTGTGCGAAATTCGCTTTGCGTGAGGGCGACGTTGTAGGTCGTCTCGGGATAGAAATAGTACGGGATAAACTTGTTGTAGCCGTCAATGCCCGTATCGGTGAGGTCAAAGCTGACGACGCCGCGATCATACCCCGCGCGTTCCTTTATCAGGTTGACGGTGTTCCAGTGGCGTTCGAGAATGGGCACAAGCTTGGCCTGGATCTCGTCGCTTTCGACGATTGTCGTGAGCGATTCTCGGGTGAGGCGACGGATGATGTTGTGAACGAATTCCGGGTCCTTTTCGCCCTCGATCACCTGCATCAGTTTTAACGCGGGCGTGCGCAGTTCGACGCATTGCGCGGGCGATTCATATAACGCACCATCGATGATGTGTGCCCACTCGATGAGCTCGGCAAGCGACGGGTCTTCCCAGCCAAACTTGTCCTTTGCGATGCGAGCGATGAACTCAGCGCAGGATTTGCTCTCGGTATCGAGGAATTTCCTGCCCGACGTGTCGTTGAGAAAGTGCTGCTCGTCCTCTTTTGACAGGAATGCCGACTGATGATGATCGAACCACCACGTCAGCCGCTCGTCGGGACAATACTTGAAATCGACGATCGCATTCTCGTCGCCGTCAAACTGTTCGCGGTCAAACGCATTGCCCGCGCGGTGCATCGTCGGCGTGTATGCCACATCGGCGTCAGCGTGCATCGTCGCACGGTAAAAGTTGGTAAATACCGCCGCCGACGAAACGCCGTCAAAACAGTTGCCGTGATAGAGTATCCTTAGCCGCATAGCAAAACACTAAAGGCTAGAGGACGGCACAACTTTCGTCAAGGAATCTCTGCGTAATTCTCTGCGCTCTCTGCGTGGAATCTTGCTTACGCGATGCTCCACGCAGAGAACGCAGAGGTCTCGCAGAGACCGCTGGAGAAGAATGAACATCAGGCTCGCACATCGTGAAGAAACGGACGCGCTGGTGGAATTCAACCACGCGATGGCGGTCGAGACCGAGGGCAAACTGCTGGACCGCGACCGATTGCGGCCGGGCGTCGAGGCTGTCTTTGAGGATGAGAATAAGGGATTTTATGTTGTGGCTACCGACGGCGAACATATCGTCGGCGGCCTGATGGTCACATACGAATGGAGCGACTGGCGCAATGCGTGGTTCTGGTGGATCCAGAGCGTATATATCAAACCTGAGGCCCGCGGACTGGGGCTGTATCGGCGAATGTACGAGTTTGTAAAGGAACTCGCTGAGGACGCGGGCAACGTGTGCGGCTTTCGCCTCTATGTCGAAACCGACAACACTCACGCGCAGCGCGTATATGACGGCGTCGGAATGACGCGGTCGCATTACGTCATGTTTGAGGAGTCAGAACCGCCTGCGTAAGCGGGCGGCCATTTCATTCATGACCAAGATAACCGAAGCCGAATTCGAACGTATATGCATAGGCATATATGAAGATCGCGAGTCGATCATCAAACACAACCCGATCGGCACGGACGAGGAAATATTGCTCTGGATGCTGCTGGCGTGTTTGACGAGCTATTTGAACCTCGACGGTAACGAAATGCCGTGTTTTAACGGCAAGCCAAATGCGGCGACGTATCGTGATGCGGTTGGTTTTTTGGTGAGGGCGCGCTCGGACGGGCAATTCGATGTCGAAGGATATCTGGCCAAGTTGAGCGGCGTGTGACCAAGCGGGGCCAAGGCCCCTTCCTGACTGCGCTTGGGAATACTGAGTGCCGTCTATCAATTGCAGTTTGGAAGGCGGGCTTGCCCCCGCTCCTTCAGCTATGAACATCGAGACTTTCGTATTGACGCCCTTTCAACAAAACACCCGCGTCATCGCTTGCGCGGCGACCAATCGAGCGTTGTGTATCGATCCCGGCGAACATTCACAGGAACTGGTCGATCATATTCGCGACAACGGACTGGAATTGCAGGCGATCATCCTGACGCACGGGCATTTGGACCATTGCGGCGGGACCGCCGCACTAAAGGCCGAGTTTCCCGACGCGGACGTGCTGCTGCATGAGGAGGAGATATATCTATACGAGACGCTGCCACAGCAGCCGCTGATGATGGGGCTGCCGCCGCATCAACTGCGGGCTATGGGAATGGAATACGAGCCGCCGCCCGCGCCGACGCGGTTTGTCCAGCATGGCGAAATACTTGAAATTGGCAATTTGAAATTCGAGATCCGCCATAGTCCCGGCCATACGCTCGGGCACATCGTGCTGGTAAATCATGACGAAAAGGCCGTGTTTACAGGCGACTGCCTTTTCAGCGGATCGATCGGCCGCACCGATCTGCCGGGCGGAAATTATGAGCGGCTGATCGATTCGATCAACGCGAATGTGATGTCGCTCGGCGACGATTACCGAGTTTTATGCGGCCACGGCCCCGAAACAACGGTCGGCCGCGAACGCAATACCAATCCATTTCTCGCCCGCGAATAACGCGAATAGCACGAATGGCCTGCATTCTTAAATTCGCGTTGATTCGCGCTATTCGCGGGCAGAACTTCTTAAGGTTTTTCGACGATGTCTTTTTCCAGCGGGCCGACCGCGCCTAGGACCTCGCCCTTCTCCTTGGCCGGCACTTTGAATTTATCGAGCGTTGCGACGAGGTGCTTTACGCTAGCGTCCCACTCTTTCTTTGTGATGCCGAGGCCCGTGTGGACGAGCTTCATATCGCGGCCCGTGTATGCGCACGGCCCGCCCGTCGCCTTGCAGAGAAAGTCGATCACGTGCTGACGGACCTTCGTCTTTGAATCATTGCTAAGGCCGACAAAGAATTTGCCGAGCGATTTGTCCGTCGCCAGACGGCCAATAAAATCGTCGGTCACAGCCGCGAGCGCGTCATAGCCGCCAAGCCGCTTATAGAGCGAATCCTGCGCGCTCGCCGCAAGCGTGCCCAACAGGATAAATACGAACAGAAGTATCGTTCTTTTCATTTCAATGTTCCCCCAAAAAGTAGTGATCTATGGACACAAGCATGATTCGCCCCAAATGACGAACCGGATGCAGGACCTTGTATTATTTTCTGTGTCAACACATTTTAGATTTGACGAGATAAAGATGCAATGGCGCCTGCCCGCGGCTTTGACCTTGCCCACAAAATACGCGAAAGGCACGAAAAGAGTAAGTTCCTCTTATTCGTGCCTTTTCGCGTATTTCGTGGGGTGTCTCTTACGCTACTGTTATCGACGAATCGAGATAGACGTTTTGGATGGCGTTGAGCAGTTCGACGCCTTCGGACATTGGGCGTTGGAATGCCTTGCGGCCTGAGATCAGCCCCGTTCCGCCGCCGCGTTTGTTCACAACGGCCGTGCGGACGGCATCGGCGAGGTCGCCGGCGCCTTTTGATTCGCCGCCTGAATTGATCAGCCCGCAGCGTCCCATGTAGCAGTTGGCTACCTGATAGCGGACGAGGTCGATCGGATTATCGCTCGTCAATTCCTCATAGACCTTCTTGTTGGTCTTGCCATAGCTGCCATTCTTGTTGAGAGCAGGATAGCCGCCGTTCTTGGTGGGCAGCTTTTGCTTGATGATATCGGCCTGGATCGTGACGCCGAGGTGATTGGCCTGGCCGGTGAGGTCGGCGGCGTCGTGCATATCGCCCTCGGGCGTCTTGAATGCCGGATTGCGCAGGTAACACCATAGGATCGTTGCCATGCCAAGTTCGTGTGCGTACGCGAACGCCTCAGAGACCTCGGTGATCTGCCGCGTCGATTCCTCGGAGCCGAAATAGATCGTCGCGCCGACGGCGATCGCTCCCATGTCGCGGGCCTGATCGACCGTGCCAAACATCACCTGGTCAAACTGATTCGGGTAGGTCATCAGCTCGTTGTGATTGATCTTTACGATGAACGGTATCTTGTGCGCGTATTTACGGGCGACGGTGCCGAGCACGCCAAAGGTCGATGCGACGCCGTTGCAGCCGCCTTCGATGGCGAGCTTGACGATATTCTCGGGATCGAAGTACTGCGGGTTCGGCGCGAACGAAGCGCCGCCCGAATGCTCGATGCCCTGATCGACGGGCAAAATGGACACATAGCCCGTACCCGCAAGGCGGCCGGTATTGTAGAGCGATTGTAAGCTCCTCAGCACATTAGGGTTACGGTCGCTTTGTGCCCAGATACGGTCGACAAAATCGCCGCCGGGCAGGTGAATATTCTCCTTAGGTATCGTGGTTGAAACGTGGTTCAGCAGCAAGTCTGCCTCGTCACCCAACAGTTCCCTGATCTCTTTTTTCGCCACAGCTAATATCTTCTCCTCAAAAAAGTAATTGCGTTAATAAACTCAAGATTATAGCACAAAAAGCTTGCCCCTGCGGCCTCTGCGAATATTCTGCGTCATCGGTGGTGTCCTAGAGATGTGGTGTTCGTCCCCGAAGGGGACCACTGTAAATAGCGGCGGGTTTCACCCGCCGGAAAAGCTAAGATCGGTCAGTCCCTGTAAGGGACGATTGGCCCTCGGTAAAATGTCCCTTACAGGGACAGCCCTCGCTCGGCTTTTCCCTCGCCGGGTTTCACCCGACTCTATTACAGCCGTCCCCTTCGGGGACAAGGTGGAAACACCATCGGATTAGGACGACATACGGCGTCCTCTTCGAGGAAAGAAATTCCACGCAGAGGACGCGGAGATCTACGCGAAGGCCGCGGAGAAGAGAGAAAAAGGGGCAAGGCCGCGAACGGCCTTGCCCTTGTTGCCGTACCCGGCCTTTCAGGTCACTGAGTGACCGTATTTCCGTCCACGTCGAGGATCGTGAGCGGATAACCGAGTTCGGCAAGCTTTGGTTCGATCAGCTTGCGGTCGCCGACTATGACGATGGCCATCTTTGCCGGGTCGAGGTAATGCTTCGCCGCGTAATTCACGTCGTCGAGTGTGACGGCATTCACGCGCTGGATGTATTCGTTAAAGTAGCCAGGCGGCAGATCGTAAGTGACAAGGCTGGCCAACTGATTTGAGATCGCGTTTGGCGTCTCGAAACCGCTCGGCGTCAAGCGTATCAATCGCTGCTTATAATAATCCAATTCCTTTTGCGTAATTGGTATCTCGCCGCGGACGCCCTTGATCTCCTTCATCAATTCCCAGACCGATTCTTTAGTGACGGCGGTCTGCATGTCGCCGCCGGCCCGGAATGGGCCCGGCCCACGGCGAAAAGCGAACGAGCTGTTGGCACCGTAGGTATAGCCCTTGTCCTCGCGAAGGTTCATCGAGATACGGGCCGTGATGCCGCCGCCGAGAATGCTGTTCATCAGCAGGACCTTGAAGTAATCCGGATGCGACCGGCTGATGCCCGGCTGGCCGATGCCGACGACGGACTGTGCGGCGTTTGGACGGTCAACGAGATAGATGCCCGTCTTGGCCGGCGGTTCGGCCTGCGGCAGGTCGTTGTGGCCAATGTCGCCCGGCTTCCAGGCGGCAAAGGCCGATTCGAGCTTTGCCTTAAGGCCCGCCTTGTCAAAGCTGCCGACGACGATCAGCACGGCATTGTTAGGCCGATAGGTCGCATTGTAATACGTGATCAGGTCGTCGCGCGTGATGGCCTTGACCGTTGCCTCGGTATCGCTGCGGCCATAGGGATGGCCGCCATAGAGCACCTTGTTAAAAACGGTAGCGCCGATCGCGTTAGGATTGGAGCGCTGCTGTTTGAGGCCGACCAAGGAACGCGCCCTCAGGCTCTCGACCTCGTTTGCGGGAAACGACGGATTCCGGATCACGTCGGCATAGATGTCAATTGCCTTGTCGAGGTTCTTTGACAGCGTGTTGAGCGTGACATTGGTCGAGTCAAATCCCGAGCCGCTTCCGATATTCGCACCTATCGCCTGAAGCTGATTCGCAATATCCGCGGCCGAGCGCGTCGTCGTGCCGTCATCGAGCAAGGACGAAGCCATACCGGCAACGCCGGTCCGGGTTGCGGGTTCATCGACAGAGCCCGTGCGAAAGACCATGTTCATCGCCACCAGCGGCAATTCGCGGTGATCGACCATCCAGATCTCCATTCCATTGGCGAGCTTTGTCTTCTCGATCGGCGGCAGGGTGAGTTTTGGATCGGGGCCGGGCTGAGGCAGCTTTGCGGCCTGCTCGGCGATCTTGGCGTCGTCGCGTTTTTCGGACTTGACGGAGGTTGGCCGGTCAGCACCGCGCGATGCGCGCGGTGCCTCGCCCGTTCGAGGCGTGTAGGTCAGGACGAGCCGATTTGCACCGAAATAGGTATTCGCCACGCGCTGCACGTCGGCGGCCGTGACCTTCCGGTAACGATCCAGGTCGCGCTGGAACCAGTTCGCCTTGCCGACGTAGCCCGCGAAGCTCGTAAGCTGGCTCGCTTTGCCAAGCACCGTTGAGAGCCCTGCAACCGATTGCGACTCGATGCTGTTGAGAGCCCGTGACATCTCTTCGGCGGTAGGCGGCATCGCTTTCAAGCGAGCGATCTCGGCGTCGATCTCTTTTTCGATGTCGTCGAGCGATTTGCCCGGCCGGGCCGTCGCCTGGATCTGGACGGTTCCTGCTATCTCGTTCCGAGCAACGAATGCACCGACGTTTTGGGCCATTTCTTTGCCGTAAACCAGATTGCTCTGCAGGCGAGACGTGCGGCCCGTTGAAAGAATGAATGTCAGGAAATCGAGAGCCGCCTCGTCCGGGGCAAATTCCCTGACGCCGTGCCAGACAAAATAGCGTCGGGCGAGCGGTACATTGTCCTCGACAGTGGTCCGTATCTCCTTATCGAGCGTAGGCTGCGCGTTGTTGGGCCGCTGGATGGCGTCGCCCTTTGGCATCCATGCGAAATACTTCTCGATCCAGCCCTTTGCCTGCTTCTCGTCAAAGTCGCCTGAGAGCACAAGGATCGTGTTGTTTGGCGTGTAATACTGCCTGAAAAATGCCTTGACATCGTCCATCGACGCGGCCTGCAGGTCCTCGAGCGAACCGATGGTCGTCCAATGATACGGGTGGCCCTGAGGGAACATTATCTGTGTTATCTTCTCGAACGCAGTGCCGTATGGCTGATTATCGACGCGCTGGCGGCGTTCATTCTTTACAACGTCACGCTGGTTGTCGAGTTTTTCCTGCGTCATCGCCGGCAGCAGATTGCCGAGACGGTCGGCCTCCATGAACAGGGCAAGTTCGAGAAAGTTTGACGGAACGGTCTCGAAATACCATGTGCGGTCGACATTCGTCGTGCCGTTTACCGTGCCGCCGGCCTCGGTGAGAGGCGTAAAATAATCGGCGTCATAATTCTTTGAGCCCTGAAACATCATGTGCTCAAAAAGATGTGCAAAGCCCGTGCGGCCCGCGGCCTCGTTCTTTGAACCGACGTGATACCACGTGCCGACCGAGACGATCGGTGTCGATGTGTCGCGGTGGAGAATAACGCGGAGGCCATTCTTGAGCTTGTATTCCCTGACCTTTACGGACGGGAGCCTTTCGGTTTTCTGAGCCGTGACACCGAGCGGCAGCCCGAGCAGTGCCGCGAACATAACTATCAAGAAGAGACGATTTAGCATGATGTTCACAAAAAGGGAAAACGGACAGACGACGAATGCATTTCGCATCACCCGTGTCCGAAACAGTCGCAATAACAGAATTTACGCATCTCAGGCCGCGCGGGTTTCAACCTTGGCGAGGGCGGCGACCTTTTCGCGCTTTGAGACTACGACGCCGCCGTGGCGTTCGATCGTGATCGCAAACATCTCAGGCCCGGCGGCCTTGAGCTTGGCATTGATGGGAATGACGATCTCGCCGTCGGCGGTGACGTCAAAGATGCCGCCGTCGATAGGCGTCGCCTTGTCCTGCGACTTATCGAATATCCAGATCTGATAGCAGGTAGCAGAGGCGTCATTGACCGGCAAACCGTGAAAGCGAATAAAGCCGGCCTGCTTCGCTTCGCTCCAAACGACGTCGCCCGAGACGTCCTTGATGTCCTTGACATTGCCGGGGGCCAAACTCGCCCTGACGAGATCGCCGCTCGTGCGGATCATCTCTTCGCGGAGCTCGGCTGACGTCGGCGGCCTCGGCGGCTCGACCTTTGCCTGTTCGGGTAACGGTTCGCTCGCGGGCCTGATCTGAGTGAACCAGATGTTCAGGCCCAAGATCACGCAGGCGGCGGCCGCGGCGGCCCATCCGAGCCAACCCAGCCAGCCGATACGGTTCGGCGGCGGGCTGAATACGTCGCCGTAGATCTTTGGCGGCGGCGCCGGAGGCCACGGCTCGGGCCGCTCTCCATTTTGCGGCCCCGCTCCGACGATGACCGAGGCATCGGCGCTGATCGTCTCGCGAAGGTGGGCCGGCAGCGGCTCGCTCGTATCGAGCCCGGCCATGCTGATGGCGGCGGCCGTGAGTTCTACGGCCGCGAATTCTCGTTCAGCGATAGCATGGTCAAACTCGTCAAGGGCGCGCTGCTCCGCATCATCCAGGCCCGTCGAGGCCCTTTTAATAAGGAGGTCAAGCAGCATGTCTCTTTCTTCGGTCATGCGACGGCCTCCTGTGATAGCTCCGTGGCCACACCGAGTGCCTCACGAACCTGAATAATGCCGCGGCGGGCGTGTGTCTTGACGGTGCCGAGCGGCAGGCCCATCGCGTCGGCGATCTCCTGATGCGACATTCCCTGAATGATCGACAGCCGCAGCACCTGCTGCTGTTCGGGCCTGAGAGTTCGCATCGCCTCGGCCGCCTGTCGTGCCTCGGCTGATATCTGAATCTGCCGATCTGATCGCGTGAAAGGTTCTAGCAGCACGTCGTCCAATGATTCTGCCGATATCCGCCGGGCCGAGTGGCGTAGCCTGTCGATCAGGCGCCGGCGTGCGATCATTGCGATAAAGGTAACCTCCGAGGATCTCGCCTCATCGAAGCGACCGGCGTTCTTCCAAAGGTCCACAAATATCTCCTGCACGGCATCCTCGGCCTCGTCAGAATTTCGCAGCATCTTTCGCGCGATCGACCAAACGAGGCCGCCGTAGCTGTTGAGGCATTCCTCGACAGCGGTGCGGTCTCCGGCGGCAATTCTGTTCAGGATAGCTTGGGGCACAGAAAATTCGGCGTCTGAGTAGTGGTTCTAAGCTATCGCATTTTCCGGCTATCTACAAACATCCGCCCCGTCGAGCCTCTCATGAATGATATTCGCGGGGAATTCGTGGTTGGTTTCAGGTGGAGGAATTGTGCCGGTCGAGACGTGTTCCGCGTGTTACACACGCTCACATGCTGTTGTGCATTTATCTACAGGTTCCGCTTCGCTCCACCTGTAGCTATCGTAATTGCCGCGTGCTTCGCACGCTCGTTTCGCGAGATCCTCGCATATTAATACCGCCACGGACGCGATGCGAGGGCGATCACAAATAACGTAAACGACGTCAGCGCCGACAGCAGGCAAAACTGGCAAAAGGCGCCGATGAGCGCGCCCTGGACGTAGATGAGGTATCCGCTAAATGCCGCCATCAGGAATGCCTGGATGGCGAAGAGCCGCCACATTCGCTTGTCGCCAAAAGCCGCAAGCACCGCCAGCGAGAAAGCGGCAAAATACGCAATGGCTCCATACAATGCGAGCGGCAGGCCGGCGAACTCGGCGTAGGCACTCGTCAGGACCGATTCGCAGCCCTCGATCAGGCTGCACGGCACAGGCTCGGCCGTGTAGTGGTGCGCGGTCAGATAGATCGAATCGCCCAGCCCGATGAGCGCAACGACAGCCGCCGCCACGGGCCATAAACGGCTCGGGGCGGCGGGCGGCGGTGTAACGATCTCGGCGTCAGGCGTCACGGTTTGGGAGCGGCTGCGTTGGCGTTAGCCGGAGCGGCATTTGCCGGTGCATTCGTATTGCCGCCCGGCGAGACCTTAGCAAGCTCGGCGTCGATCGCGGCCTTAAGCGAGCTTGCCTGCATCTCGGCAAACTGGAACGGCACGCCATTGATATACAAGGTCGGCGTCGCGTTGATATTGATGCCCTTGCCTCGCTGCAGGTCGGCATCGACGCGGCTCTTGGTCATGGTGGCGATCATGTCGTTTTCCCATTTCGGGATGTCGAGGCCGATCTTCTGGGCGTATTCCTTCCACATCGTCTTATAGGTCGGCGAACTCGCCCACGCCTTCTGGTTAGAAAACAGCAGATTCTGCATGTCCCAGAACTTGCCCTGGTTGCCGGCGGCCTCTGCGGCCACGGCCGCATCATACGCCTTGTCGTGCATCGGCAGCGGGAAATTGCGGAATACGAAGCGTATCTTGGACCCGTAATAGGCCTTGATCTCGTTCATCACGGGATGCACGGATGCGCATGAGCCGCACTGGAAATCTGCAAATTCCTCGACCGTCACGAGCGCATTTGGCGAGCCCGCCTGATTTGGAGGATTCGCTCCGGGCGGAGCGTTCGCGGGTATGGTCGCGTTCTTCGGGTTAGCGACGTTCGCGTTTGCGGTGGCGGTGTTGCTGTTGCTGTTGGCCGTCGGGGCCTTTGGCTTTGTCAGCAGATACCAGCCGGCCACGGCACCGACGATCAGGACGAGGCCGATGATCAGCATCGGCGCGTTGCTCTTTGGTTGCGGTTTTGGTTTATCAGCCATATGTAAAAACTTCCGTTGCCGAAAATATTAACAAATTAGCTGACAGATACGCACCTTAGCGCCATAAGGTTCACTCAGGATTCTTTAGCCGCTCGACCCAGGCGAGGAACGAATCCTCATAGACCAGATAGGCCGAGCGTGAGCTCTTTCGCGATGCTGTCTCAAACGTCCCGTCCTCGCACCAAGCGAGAAGCATGCCTCGCGCGGGCGGCGGAACGATGATCCGATGCTTGCGAATTAGCCGTTCGATCTCCGACAGGCGTAGGAGTGTTCGCGGCGATAAATCCAATGTTCGTTGTGTGTTTGTCATCGTCGTTGTGTGTAAAAAGGGTTGAATTTACTACCGCAAAGCGGCAATTTGTGACGTTCCGGCCAGCCCCGTTAGCACGAGTAGGAACGCGATCTGCGCGATCTGTGTCTTTTTGCATTTTCTGCATCATTTTGCACATTCTGTGTGTTTCTGCGCGATCTGTCATATCAATTTTTTTGCGGATGGCCTAGCCTCAGGATCATGCCGGGCGAGATGTAAGCGGCGAGGGAAATCTCGACTTACGAAAGGCTCGTCCAATATCGTCCGGCTATTTGATCTTATAGCACAACTTCGTTGCATATGCAAGACACAAATTCACAGACGCAGACATTCTCAGAGGCCGACAAGCTAAAGGCTTTGTCCATCATCAACATCTTTGAGACCTCGCGGCCGATGGGCGATGCGGCGGCCGTTGCCGTGCTCGACGACGGCGCGGGCGTCTCGTATGGCATCGCGCAGTTCACGCATCGGTCGGGCTCGCTCGCGGCGGTCGTTGACGCGTATCTCGAAACGGAGTGTCCTGTCGCCCGCGACATTCTCTTAGAGAAGCGTCCCTTGCTCGACCGGCGAACGCCTGCCGCGATCGCTCGACTCGCCGGCGATACGCGGTTCAAACGCGCGCTCCAGGCCGCCGCTGTTACGGCTGAGATGAAAACCGCGCAGCGTGAGACGGCGTTTCGACTGTATCTCAAACCGGCGATAGATATATGTGGACGGCGTGGCTTTGTATTGCCTCTGTCACTCGCGGTCGTTTACGACGGCATCGTGCACGGGGCGTTTGACCGCCTCGCTGAGAAAACGCACGCCGACACCGAAAAGGCCTGGATCATGTCATACGTCCGCCGCCGACACCTGTGGCTGACGAATATCGCCCGGCTCAAAAAGACGGCGTATCGAACACGGTTCTTTCTCGATCAACTCGCGATCGGCAACTGGGAATTACGCCTGCCGATGAATGTGAACGGGTATCGACTGTCAGAACCACCTGCGGTAGCGGGTGGTTTAACGGACGTCGGCCTCAACGCCGAGCATAACTCGGAGCCGCTTGCACCGACAGCCGAGGCACACAATGTTCAACCACCCGCTACCGCAGGTGGTTCTGACTGGGTCGAGCAATTCGACCGCGTTGACGGCATCGTCAGCGGCGTTATTCACCGGACCGACCGCGTGAAATCGCTCTGGACGACCGTCGGCGGCACACTCTGGCAAGCGGCGTGGGCCGTTTTCGGCTTTCTCGCGGGCCTGCCACGCGAAGTCTGGATCGTCGTCGCCCTGATCGCCGCAGCACTGACAATCCTTTATCTATATCGCCAGATCGCGCTCGGCAAGCTCCGCGAGGCTCTGTCCCTGAAAGGGACACATTGAATTGACCGAGGATGAGATATTTGGGTGGGGTTAGAGTCGATATTGGCCGGAATTGAGGGATTTAGGGTTGGCGGCGCGGTGTGAAAGTTTTGACATATTCAAATTGCAATTCCGGAGATTATGACGCGTCAGGGTCGGGCGGTGGGGAGTACCACCAGGTGATTTCCTCGGTGATCGGCTGGGCGTCGCTATCACCCCAGCTTTGCTTGGCAGTGTTATAGGCGGCAGGTTCCCAGGAGTCGCAAGCGGGGATCCATACCATGACCCACTCGCCGGGCTCGGGCAGGCGGTCGGCGGGGCGGGCCATCTCGATGGTGAAGGGTCGGCTCATCTATTCTCAAAGCATTATAACTCAGAAGCTGTGCCGGGCGTAGAAGAACTCTTCGTCGTCTGTCTTGGCCTCGATCGGGTTGGCGCGGCAGATGGTCAGGGTGACCTGGTCGGGGTCGGCGTTCATCATCTTTGCGGCGGCCCTGCGAAGTTCGTCGAAGGCACGGATGGTCTCGGGCGATAGGGCCGGCTGCGATGCGGCGGCGGATGGGGTCATGTTGCAGATAATAGTTAGGCTGCTTTTTGCTGACGCTGGATGCGGACGAGGCAGCGGGGGCTGGTGTCGTCGCAGTCGGGGAGCGGGCACTGCTGGCAGAGCTCCTCGACGGGCGTGTCGGGCGTGACCTCAATATCGACGAGTTCGAGGCCCTTTAGCTGCGGTGCTCGGGCGACGGCGGATGCGGGCAGGTTCTGTATGAAACTGCTGCCGCCGTGGCCGGTCTGCTTTATGAAATCGACCTCGACTTTGGCTGAATTGACGACGACCTGGGCGACCTTACCGACGGTCTCGGCGCGGTCGAGGTCCATCGGGTCGTCGGGATCGAGGAGTCGCTCGATGGTGTCGAAAAGGTGGTTACGCAGATCTTCGATCTTGTTTCTTGGCATAGTTATTTAACTTCCTTTTGAAGCCCCGCAGGGCGTGGATCTGTTCCCGAACCGGATCGGGATAGAGATTTTCAATGCGATTTCGGGCGATCCATTCCTGCCGGGAAACGAGTTCCAAATTCTCGATTGATATATTGGACTTATCACCGTCGATAAAATGCACGATGTGAGCGGAGGGAATGGGGCCGCGGTGCTCTTCCCAGAGGATACGGTGGACCGGCTTCCACCTGGCCTGTAACGGAAGGTCATCATTGACCTTGCGGACGAGATAGCCGTCCCTGACAACCTCGGCCCCGATCGGCTGATAGACCTCGGCGGCAACGCCGCGTCGCTCGCCTTTTTTGAATTGGGTGCGGCGGCTGTTTGGGTGCATTCCCGTGACGCCTTTCGTTCCTTTGTTGAACGGAACGTGGCCTTTCCGGAATCGTGCCTCATTGCCACGCCCGTCGTGATGGCCTTTGCTCAGGCGGCCTGACAGAGGGCTGTTCTGGAATTCTTCGCTCTTGTGAAGGCCCAATCGTGTCGCCATGCCATAGACCTGGCTGATCGTGCGGCCGAGGAGGTCGGCGATCTCCTGTGTCGGGTGGTTTTCATACATGTCGCGGATGATCTGCTTTTGCTCGTCTGTCCAGGTGCGGGTCATATTCTTTCTATGCAGCCTTTGCCATTGCGGCTGGGCCCCATCGACAAACGCTCCGGCTGACGGAGTGCGAGGCTCGAAGTAGACGAAATGGCCGTCGCCTTCGCGGTCGCAGATGGAACGGGCCAGATCCAGAGCGATAAATGATCCCTCACTCTCCGGCAGCTCCGGCATCATTCGCATGCAGAATTCAGAGCCTTGCTTTTGGTCGTAGAAATAGCAGGATTCGCATTTTTTAGGCATAGAAGTAATTCCTTTTTGAATGTTCGGGGCGGCGTTTTGTGCCGCCCCGAAGCTGTGATCTAGCCGTAGCCGGAGCCGGAGCCGTAGCCGTAGCCGTCGCCGTAGCCGTCGCCGTAGCCGGAGCCGTCGCCGTCGCCGTAGCCGGAGCCGGAGCCGTAGCCGGAGCCGTAGCCGTAGCCGTAGCCGGAGCCGGAGCCGGAGCCGGAGCCGTCGCCGTCGCCGTAGCCGGAGCCGGAGCCGTAGCCGGAGCCGTAGCCGTAGCCGGAGCCGGAGCCGTCGCCGTTAGCGACTACATCTGCCATACGGGCACCTCCTCGATCGACTTTTGCGCCTCCGGCGTCACGTCGAGGATCTCGATCGCTTCGGTAAGTTCGACGCGGTCTACGGCCACCGGGAACTTACAGTCCTTGGGCTTTTTCGTGCCCTCCATTGCGAGCTGCGACAGCGACGCGGCTCCCGCCCAGTACCACAGGCGGCGGGCCTTGGTCATGACGACCTCTTTGCCGTTGCGGCTCTCGATGTAACCGGCGAATACTCCCGCGGAGTAGGTCCGCACGATCTGGAATTTCTGATCTGACATTTATCTGGTCTCCTTTTTGTTGAAGTGGATGCCACGGCTGTTCCCGAGTCAGCCGCAGATAGTGTGGATCGAAGCGGGCGATCATTCGGCGGACGATGGAGCCACGGCCCATGAAGGCACCGTTTTTGCCCCACAATGTTCCTCGGGTCAAAGAGAACTCGATCGTATGTGAGGACGTGGTGCCGACGACGGCCGATGAGTGGGGCGTGCGCGGTGAGCATTTATTCAAGAGTCCGGTCTGGCAGTTCGATTCGCAGGAGGAGCTCGTCGAGCGAGAGAAGGCGGACAAAACATCGATCGGCATCGTCGAGCCGAAGGAGATCATGAAGGTCTCGATAAAGAACCGGACGCCGGAAGAGAAAGCCGAGTTTGAACGGAAGTTTGCGGATCTGTTGCGCGAGAATGAGTTCAAGCGGTCGCAGCAGACACTCTGGGAAGGCGATTACACTGTCCCCGAATTGAAGACCCTGCCGTTTGTCGAGAACCGCCTACAGCTTAACTGGCGTTGTCACGGCCCGACCTGCAATACACACACGACCCAGGTGATGGACTGGGGCGTGATCGAGCTGCAGCGCAAGGTCGGAATGGAGAAGGCAAGGGACCGGCTGGAAGAGATATGCGATCTAAACTCGTATGCCCTGCGGTTCTTTATGGGCAATATCAAAAGTCACCCGGAACGATTCACAATCGTCGGGCTTTGGCACCCTAAGCGAGCAGCGGACCGGCTGTTTGTCTGATCTGTCCGGGTACGAGATGCACGACCTCAAGCTCGGGCGCTAACTCAGAAAGAAAATCCAACAGTATCGTTCGGTGACACTCGTCCGGTTCACGTTCGAAGCAGGTCAGACACGCCGGGCGTCCAGTCTCGAACGCATTAGCAATCGCGTTGCGCAGCTCGTCGAGGCAATCGGCATTCTCCGAAAGATAGACCCTATACCTCGTAAGACACTCCTCCATCGACGAGGCCGACTTGCGGTTCGATGACGGATTGCCGCACGCTCCGAGGTGCTCGTATCGAATACCGGACTCGGCGAGCGTGTTGGCCATGACGCCCTTGATATAGCGGCGATTGTAGGACCATGCGCGTTCCCGCACGTCGAGCACAACGCCGACACCAGCCTCCTGGAGCGTGTCAACATAGTCCTCTAGCTTCAACCCTTGGTAACCGAGTGTATAGACCTGCATTTTTGCTTAGGCAGCGAGCGGAACTTCGGCGTTGGCCCAGGACCAGAATGAGTCCTCGAACACCTCCCAGCAGCCACGGATGAGTTTAGCGTCATAGGTGCCGTCCTCGCACATACGGATGAGCGTTTGTCGCGAGGGGACGGGTGTGACGACGCGGTGCTTTTTGATGAGGTCCTCAACAGCGGACAGGCGGAGCCGCGGGCGAATGTGGATACCGAGCGGAAGTTCGTTCTGACGAGTGGCGGCGAATGTCATGGCTTCAAAATCATTCCATTTATCCCAAATGGACTAATCCTTTCCAAACCGTCTTTCACCTGCCAGTGATTCGGAATAACGTGAAAACTCGAAAAGGTAAACGCCTATCGGAATAAGGGCTGACGGGCGTTACGCGGGACCGGACGATGCACAAGTGACGGTGGAAATATTGATAGCCAGTCAAAACCGCCCAGCGTCGTCCGGCTCTATCTATAAGCGATTCTGAGAATTATGTCAACAGCCTTTTGAGCTGGGGAGACGAGTGACGTGGCGAAACTAACGCAGGCAGAGATCAAGGCTAAGGCCGACGAGTGGGCCAGGCTGGACGGCAAGATCAAGGCGGCTGAGGCCGCGAAGGAGAAGGCCCTGGAGCCTTTTGTAATCACGTTTCAGGAACAGACGGCCGGGCTCGTGCAGACGCACGACCAAAAAATCGCAAAGCTGGTCGACAAGCGCGTGCAGCTCGAGGATGAGGTCGTCGAATGGCTCGAGAAGCACGGCAAGCCGATCGCGATCGGCGGCGAGCTGGCGGTGGCAGCGAACGAGACAAAGGTCGGCAGCCGGACACCGGATGCCCGAAAATTCTTTGACCTGGTGCAGAAGAAGGACGACGCATTCTGGTCGTGCATCTCGATCCTGGTCGCAAAGGCCGAGAAGCTGGTCGGAGCCGACAAGGTGGACGCGATCAGCTCGAAGGGCTCGAAGCTCGTGGCGAGCCTGAAGATGAAATGAGTTTTTCGCTAAGGGCAAAACTGACCGCGCTCGCGATCGTGCATATCTTTGAGACGGCCAAGCCGTTCGGAGACTATGCCGCGGTCGCAGTGCTGAATGACGGTGCAGGGGTGAGCTATGGCATCAACCAGTTCACGCACCGGTCGGGGTCGCTCTATAAGGTTTGTAACACGTACCTCGGCGAGGGCGGATCGGTCGGTACGGATGCGATCGAGGCGGTGCTGCCGGACCTGAGAGCTCAGCGAAACATCGCGAACGTGTCGAAGAACACGTCATTCAAACGGGCCCTCAAGCTCGCGGCGGCGACGCCCGAGATGCGATTGGCCCAGCAGATGATCGCGGAGAACTTTTACCTGCAGCCGGCGATCGATGCCTGCGAGGGTTCGGGCTTTGTGCTGCCGCTCAGCTTAGCAGTGATCTATGACTCGATCAATCACGGGTCATACGGCAAGATCCGCGATCGGGTGAGCACGAGCGACCGGGACGAAAGGGCGTGGATCACTGAATACGTCAAGGACCGCGATGCGTGGCTCGAAGGCATACCTCGGCTGGCGGTGACCGATTACCGCACGGACTTTTTCCTGGCACAGATCGCACGCGGCAACTGGCACCTGGCACTGCCGCTGAACGTACACGGGTTTCGGCTGACTGACGCCGATATCGACGCGATCGACGATCAGCGCGAGGCGGTCGGCGAACCAGACAACAGCTCGGCGACGGCTCAACTCACGGCGGATCCGGAGCCGCTGACAGAGGACGCTCCGGCCTTGGCCTTGGCCAGCGGTATTCCCACCTCTAACGAGCTGTCGCCGGGCCAACAGCAGGAGGCGGGAAACTTCCCGGCATACACGCCGCAGATCGACACGGCAAAGTCGTGGATCACGCGGGCACTGGCGGGAACGTCGGCCGGAGCGGCACTCGCCTATATCGCCGATCTGCCGCAATGGATGCAGATCGGGCTCTTCTCGCTGATCGCATTGGTGATCGTAGGGGCGATCGTCGTCTTTGTGAAGTATCACGACAAGATCTTTGCATACGTGACGAACATGAACACGCTGAGGGCAACGCCGAGCTTTCACAATCCCGTGGTAGGCGGCAGGCCGCCCCAATAGATATGAACGACGGGCCTCCGATGTTATGCGCGGCCGCGGTGGTGGGCATTGCCCTGCTGCTGGTCCTGATCTTTTGGAATAGCGAGAGGCCGAAACACTGATCCCACTATGGAAGCAACTCAGTTATTGACACCGACCGTGATCGTCGCCCTCGTCGGGGCTGTCGTCGGCCTTGTCGTTAAGGCCGTTCGATTGCAAAGCAAGGTAGACAGCCAGGGGCACGAGATCGTGGAGCTCGAGAAAGATAATGCCGCGACGCGTGCATTGCTGGACGAGCACAAGAGCAACGAGAACATTCACTTTAACCTGCGGATCTCGCAGGAGGTCGATAAGCGCAACGAGCAGCGGTTCACGTCGATCGAGACGAGCCTGCGCGAGATCAAGGAAATGGTGCGAGGTTTGGCGAAATGACGATACGCGAGGGTATCGGTGATCTGGTCGATTCGATGACCGGGCTGCAAAAGCTGGTGCTCGGCGGGGTCGCGGCCGTCGTGCTGATGGTGATGGTCTCGGGCTGGGTGTCGTCATTCTGGTCGGGTATCAAGGTACGTCAGGCCGAACGCCAGGCCGCAGCGGCACTCAAGAAGGCCGCCGAGATAGCCGTCGAGATCGCGAAACGTGAAAAAGAGATCGAGAAGATCGAGGTAAAACGAGATGAGAAACAAAAGGAACTGGATGCTGCTGATGCTGATGCTGACCGTGACCGCACTGAGCTTGAGCGTGCCCGACGCGAGCAGCGGACAGACGCACCTACGGCAGCAGAGCTTTGCCGAGAGCTCGCAGATCTCGGATATCCGTGCATACCGTGAGCCGACGCCGACGCCGACGCCGCCCGACGCGGGACTGATAGCCGCGTGTGCCGAGGCAGTCGAGGAGCTGAGGGCCGCACGCCAGCTGCTCGCCTCACAGGGTAAGCAGATCGCATTGCAGGCCGACCTGCTGGCATTGGAACGCCAGATCTCGGACAGGCTGAAAAACATCAGAACGCTCGACGCAGCGGAGAAGGACGCCCTGCGGGATGCGATCGCGGCCAAGGATTCAGCGATCAAGACGTTGAAAAAGAACCAGATGACGCTGTTGAAAAAAGTGAAGTATCTGGTCTATGGAGCCGCGGCGGGGGTCGTGATCTATGCGGTCACAAGAAAATAGGACGTATGGGACGAACGGGGACCAGTCGGGCGGCGCGAAGAGGCGTCGCCATTTTGTAGTTTTGAAGCAGTCAAAGACAGGCACTTATTACAGGTCTGGCTTTCGCAACGAACCATCATGGGAAAGAAGCTGAGCGAGGAAATGGTCAAGGATGCGTTCGCGCTGTACCTGAAGCACGCGGGCGAACGGTTTGACCTGATCGAGCAGGAGATGCACCGGTTGGGGTGGACCTCGTTCAAGCAGAACATGCTGCTCGATCGCAAGGATAAGAGTGCGGCTGGCGGGATGCGCGAGGGACTGATAAGCCGCGGCCGCTGGGACCATGCGTTAAAGAAGCACCTCGCGGAGCTTGTCACCTCATCGGTCGCGGCGACGTCGGCCGAGAAGCTGCTGATCGAGTGCGAGCATATCCGCGATGCGGCATTTGAAGAGATCAAAGTCGCCGGCGTGAAGGCGACCAAGGACCTGATCTGGCAGCACAAGCAGTACGCGGACCTGAGCATCAAGATACTCGACAAGCTCGAGGCCGCACGGGACAACTATGCGAACTTTGTCTTTTTCCTCAAGCACCTACTCACGGGCGCGGCGACGATATCACCGCAGTTGGCCAAGGAGCTGTGCGACGCGGAGGACGGCCTGATCGAGTGGGCGGAGAGCCAGTTCGTGATCGAAGAAGAGAAACCGGAAGAACTTTAGCCGCGGATGGGACGGATAGGACGGATAGGACTTATCTTCAAATTGAAGATCTGAAATTTCATAGTGAAGGCGGCAACGAAAATAGATCACAGGCAGTCGGCGAAGGCTGCGATCAACAAGATCCGGAAGCAGCTGGGCCTTGACGCGTTGGAGTTCCCGGAATGGCTACCGGCCGTGGCCCCGACGTGGACGTGGGACTGGAAGCATCAGGTCTATTTGTATTCAAAGCTCGATCTGGTCTCACGGGGCGTGTGCAAGCGGCTGATGATCTTTATGCCGCCGAGGCACACGAAGACGGAAACGGTCACGGTCAGGTACCCGGCGTTCAGGCTCGAGCAGAATCCCAAGCTAAACATCATCCTCGGCTGCTATAACCAGAAGCTCGCGAACAGGTTCTCGCGCAAGATGCTGCGTGTGGTAAAGGGCCGGATGTCGGCGGGCCTGTCGAAGGACCGGAAGGCGGTCGAGGAATGGGAGACAGCGATCGGCGGCGGACTGCGTGCGGTCGGCGTCGGCGGCGGTATCACCGGATTTGGCGGCGACCTGATCATGATCGACGACCCGGTCAAGTCACGCGAGGAAGCCGAGTCGGAAGCGTACCGCGACAAGGTCTGGGACTGGTTCAACGACGATCTCTATACACGACTGGAGCCGGGTGGTGCGATCGTGCTGACGATGACGCGATGGCATGACGACGACCTGGCCGGGCGCCTGATCAAGGACATGAAGGAGGGCGGCGAGCATTGGGACATCGTCTCACTGCCCGCGATCGCCGAGGAGAACGACCCGCTGCGTCGCAAGGAGGGCGAGGCGTTGTGCCCGGCGAGGTACGACCTGCCCGCCCTCAAGCGGATCGAGAAGAAGCTGGGCTCGTATTCGTTCGCAGCCTTGTATCAGCAGCGGCCGGTGCTGCGCGAAGGCGTGCTATTCAAACGGGACTGGTTTGGCAAGGACAAGATCAAACCTGCGTCGGAGGTGCCGACAAACCTGAGATGGTGCCGCGGGTACGATCTCGCGATCTCGACAAAGACGTCGGCCGACTATACGGCGTCATTCCGATGCGCGTTCGACCGGGCGGGCAACCTGTGGATCGGTGACGGTTACCGGAAGCGGATCGAGTACCCGGAGCAGAAGCGGTATGTCGTCCAGCGGATGGTCGACGACAAGAACACTCAGCACGGCATCGAGAAAGCTATGCACGGCCAGGCACTGGTCCAGGACCTGCGGCGGGTACCGGCGATCCGTCACAAATCGCTCAAGGCGGTCAAGGTCGAGAACGACAAGTACACGCGGGCGACGGCGTGGGCCAGCCTAGCCGAGGACGGCAAGGTGTTCCTGGTGGAGGGGCCGTGGAACGATGCATTTCTCGAGGAGCTGTTTCTCTTCACCGGCAAGGGCGATGCGCACGACGATCAGGTCGACGCGGTGTCGATCGCGGTGGGGATGTTGTCGAAGATGAAGGGGAAGCTACACGCATTTTAGTGACAGGGACAAGTGACGAGGGACAAGCGGAAAGAACGGCCGCTGTTGGTGACGGAGTGGCGATACGGCCAACGAGCGGTATTTGGCCGGTGACATAGCACAGGGACAGCTAGGGACACCCTGGCGGGGCAGTTAATAACGAACAGTGAATAGTGAAAAGTGAAATTTTCAAACTAACCGGAATCCGGTCGCTACCGCTCCCGGTTCTGACATAAGTCATGGCAGATAACAAGGACATCGTCATTGCAGCCAAAAAGCTGACGGCAAACACGACAACTTACGAGACGCCGACGAACTATTACGACGGGGCGCACACGCTCACGTTCGCGACGGAAAAATTCAAGAACGTATTCGGGACGCTGTTTCGCGAGTTTGCCCTGAACCTGTGCCCGGCCGTGGTGGATGCGGTGAGGGACAAGCTGATCGTGACCGGTTATCGAGTCGAGGATGCTGACGGCAAGAAGGAGATCCCGACCGACGCCTGGAAGATCTGGCAGCAGAACCGCATGGGCGTGAGGGCCGGACAGATCCATCGCGAGGCAGTGATGAACGGAGACGCATACGCGATCGTCTGGGTAGACCCGAAACAGAAAACGACGATCTACCCGCAGAAGGCCGCGAGCTGCACGGTGGTCTATGACGAGGAGACGCCGGGCAAGATCCTGTGGGCGGCGAAGTATTGGTTCACGACGCCGGACGAGAAGGGAAAGAAAAAGGCCCGGCTGAACCTGTATTACCCGGACCGGACCGAGCGGTACATATCGAAGCGGGACGTGACCGCCTTGCCCGAGAAAGTGGGCGACTGGGACGAGTATGCGGCGGACGGCGGGAGCTTCTCGATACCTAACCAGTACGGGATCGTGCCGGTGTTTCACTTTGCCAACAACTCGGACATCGGTTCGTTTGGCAAGTCGGAGCTCAAGGACGCGATACCGGTACAGAACGCGCTGAACAAGACGGTGCTCGACATGCTGGTCGCGATGGAGTTCTCAGCATTCCGGCAGCGGTGGGCGACGGGCATCGAGATGGAGGTGGACGACGACGGCAAGCCGATACCGCCATTTGTCGCCGGCGTCGAGCGGCTGTGGCTGAATGAGAGCAACGAGGCGAAGTTTGGGGATTTTGACGCGACGGACCTCGAGCAGTTTCTAAAGGTCAAGGACGGATTCAGGACGGACATCGCGGCGGTGACCGGGACGCCGCTGAACTATTTTATGCTGACCGGAGCGTCGTTCCCGCAGTCGGGCGTGTCGATCGAAAAGCTGCAGGCGAGATTCATCGCGAAGGTGCGGGACCGGATCAATTCGTTTGGCGACGTGTGGGCCGACCTGATGTCGCTGGCACTGAGGATCGAGGGCAAGGGGCAGGATATCAGGTTGTTTACCGAGTGGGAGGACCCGGCACCGCTGTCGGAATCGGACCGGCTGGAGAATTTGTTATTGAAGAAAGATCTCGGCGTGCCGGTGGAGCAGCTCTGGACAGAGACCGGGTACGGCGAGGAGGACATCAAGCGGTTTGAGGAGATGAATCTCGCGAAAGCTGAAGCTGCGATCAAGAAGTTTAATTCTGGCGAAGACATCGAGGCGGGCGACGATCCACAGCCTACCGAGTAGAGAACCACCCCGTCAGCCGAAGCGGCTGCCACCCCTCCTTCGTAAGGAGGGGAGCTTTTTATGTCAGTACTCGATGACCTGCTCAAAGCACACCGGAAGCGGTTGATCGAACGCGAAGAGGCCACGTTTCGCGAGATGCTGGCTGTGTATCGCGAGCTGCAGGCGGACCTTCAAAAGCAATACAAGGAAATCGAACGTGCGATCGCTGAAGCTGCGGCTGAGGGCGTCGAGGTGTCACGGTCGTGGGCGTTGCGGTCGCGGCGGTTACGCTCGCTTCTTGCCCAGGTCGAGGAGCAGATCGTGCGGTTTGGCGGTCGGGTAACGGCACGCGTCGCGGCCGAGCAGCGGGCGGCGATACAGATCGCGGCGAACCATGCGCGCGAGGCGATCAACGTGATCTCGCCCGGCACGCCGATACAGCTCGGTTCGACACTCAGCCCTCGCACGATCGAATCCGCGGTCGGGATGATGGGCGACGGGTCGCCGATGCTGGCGTATTTTGAAAAGACGCTCGCCCCGGCCGTCGCCGAGAAGCTGCGATCGGAGATCATCAAGGCGGTCGCGACGGGGACGGACTTTAACACGATCGCCAGACGCCTGAGACAAGCGGGCGACATTACCAGGTCACGCGCTCTTATGATGGCGAGGACCGAGGTCAATCGCGTCCGCCGCGCAACGACGCTCGAGATCTATCGCGACAATGAGGACGTGATCGAGGGCTGGGAGTGGGTCGCGGCAAAGTCACCGCGGACGTGCCCGGCGTGTCTGGCGATGGACGGAAGGATCTTTAAGCTCAAGGACGCTTTTCCGCAGCATATCAATTGCCGGTGCACGCTGATACCAGTGATCAAAGGCGTGCCGCGGTCGAAGCGGACGCTGGGGCCGGACTGGCTGGCGAAGCAGAGTGCGGAGGTGCAGGACCAGATACTCGGCAAGGAAGCCGGCGAGGCGTATCGACGAGGCGAGGTGGATCTGCGAGATTTCGTCGGGTGGGCGACGGATAGGAACTTTGGGAAGCAGGTCTATACGAAGTCGCTCGCGTCGGCCCTGCTCAAAAAGGTCTATGACGACATCGGCCCGACGCAGAACACGACGGTCCAGTATTACGACGAGTCGGCGAGGGCGGTGCTGCACGAGCTGCTCGGACGCAAACGCATATCCGACAAGAACGTGGCGACCATGGCCGGTGCTCTGGACGGGTCGCTCGTGCAGGTCGAGACAGATGGCCGTGCGGTGAGATTTCATGTCCACCACCCGGACGTACGAACGCAGATCCGCACGCTGTCGCGGGACAGCGAAGGGGCACTATATTTCTATAACAACGAATTCTTTAAGGAGGATGGGGCACCGGGCGGTCTCGGCACGATCGCGTTTGCGCGACAGGCATTCCAGGCATCTGAACTCGGCATCGAATACATCAAAACGGAGGCCATCGGGAATTATGGGTCAGCGAAATCGAATGAAGCGAACGGCTATTACACCTGGGCACGATTGGGGTATAACGCCCAGTTCTCACCCGAGGGGAGCCGGTATTTTGAGTCTTTGCTCGACAAGAAACGGAAGATCCGTGATATAAACGATCTGATGAAAACGGAAGACGGCCGGGAGGCCTGGCGTCGTTACGGGGGGACGACCTACATGGTCTTTGAGCTCGACGGGCGATCGAAGTCGATGCGGACCCTGAGAAGGTATATACTGGAGAAGCGTGGCATTATCTAACGATCGATTATTTGACGACCCGAGGCTAAAGGCGTCGGCACCGACCGACCCCAAGGAGCGGGGCCGCGGCGACGAGGCACCTGAGCTGGATGCACTCGATAACGAGATACTCGACCGCGTCTGGGACGAGGTCGGTCGAGAAGACGGTCTGTGATCTGACCTGACAATTTGAGCATTTCAAAAGAGAGCCGGAGACGGCTCTTTTTTTAGTTTTCGCTTCAAAATCATTCCATTTATCCCAAATGGACTAAAGCTTTCCAAATGCTATTTCACGCCTCGCGGGCATTCAATAATCTGTTCGCTGTATGGCGAAAGGTTCCGATCCGAAACCTGCGGACACCGAGAAAAAGACGGCTGAAGATGCTGCTGCGGCCAAGAAGGCCGCTGAGGAAGCTGACGCCGCGAAGGCAGACGACGACACCGGCGATGAGGGCAAGAAGCCGAAGACGTTTACCGAGGCTGAGGTAAAGGCCCGCGAAAAGGCTGCTGCCGAGAAGGCTGTTGCCGAGGCCAAGAAGAAGGCCGAGGACGAGAAGGACCTCACCGAGAATGAGCGGCTCAAGAAGGAGAACGACGAGCTACGTGCGGCCAACCGGCTGCGTGACGCAAAGGACGATGTCGTCGCTGCCCTGACGAAAGCAGGTGCCCGATCGACGGACCTGATCTGGAAGGCGATCAAGGATGATCTCGAATTCGACGATAAAGGAAATCTCAAGAATCTCGACACGCTGGTCACGTCGCTCAAGGGCGATTACGCGGACCAGTTTGGCGAGCCGAAGCCGGCCGAGACGATCGACGGCGGTGCGGGCGGCGGTGATACGACGAAGGGCAAGCTGACGAAGGAAGCTCTCGCAAAAATGTCACCGGCCGAGATCCAGAAACTTGACTGGGAAACCGAGGTCAAGCCGGCAATGGAAGCAAAATAGCTTTCACTTTGAGATCCGCAGGCGGATCTCACAGCACACAAAAATATGTCACTCAATTTTATTCCAACAGTCTGGGCCGCTCGTTTGCTTTCGGCTCTCGAGAAGTCCCTCGTTTACGCCCAGGCGGGCATCGTCAATCGTGACTACGAGGGCGAGATCCAGGCACAGGGCGATACGGTGAAGATCGGGTCGATCAGTGATCCGTCGATCGGCACGTACACGAAGGACTCGGACATCACGATCGAGTCGCTGACCGACGCCGAGATGACGCTCAAGGTCGATCAGCAGAAGTATTTTGCCTTCGAGGTGGACGACCTCGATCGCGCACAGCAGAACGTCAATACGATGGACGAAGCCATGACGCGTGCGGCCTACAAGCTGCGTGACGTCGCGGACCAGTTCGTCGCGGCGAGCTACAGCCTGGTGCCCTCGGGCAACCTGGTCGGCTCGGACGGCTCGCCGGTCGCAGCTCTTGCGGCTAACGCCGCGTACGAGCACCTGGTCAACCTGGGCATCAAGCTCGACGAGGCGAACGTGCCGACCGAAGGCCGCTTTGTGGTCGTGCCGCCGTTCTTTCACGGTGCCCTGCTCAAGGACGACCGTTTTGTCAAGACGGGCGGCGCGATGGCGGAGCAGATACTGCGCAACGGCATGGTCGGCGAGGCCGCAGGCTTTAACGTGCTCAAGTCGAACAACGTGCCGATCGCGTCGTCGACGAAGTACAAGGTAATCGCCGGGCACGCGATGGCGTACAGCTATGCCGAGCAGATCTCGAAGGTCGAGTCGTTCCGCATGGAGAAGCGTTTCGCGGACGGCGTCAAGGGCCTGCACGTCTATGGCGGCAAGCTCATTCGCCCGTACGCGTGGGCGGTCGGAACGGTCACGAACGCAGCGTCATAGTACCCGAGTTGCGGAGTACCTGAGTTACAGAGTTTAGGAATGGCGGGGTGAGATTCCCCGCCACGCATTGAGAACATCATGGCAAATCCAGCATCAATTACAGTCACGGACCTCACAGTCAACACGGCGGTCAACCAGCCTTCGACACAGGCCTTTGACACGGACGGCGATATACCGATCCTTGCCGCGGGGGCCGCACGGGCTGACCGGCTGATACTCGAGATCATCAACACGGACGACGCCGCTCTGACCGTTACGGTCAAGGCGGGCGACAATCCGCCGTCGCACCTGGCTGCGGACCTTGCGGTCGCGTTGGCGGCGAGCGGCACGGCGACGGACAAGCGGATCATCGGTCCGTTCGAATCTGCCCGATTCCTGCAGGATGACGGGAAGATCCTCGTCAACTTTGCGGCGGCCACGGGTTCGCCGGCCGGAACGATCAGGGCGTACAGGCTGCCGAAGATCTAGGCGGCGGTAAGCAGTAAGCAGAGATGGGCCGCTGGCAACGGCGGCCCGTTTTGAAGGAGTCAAGAGATGGCATTAGTCAAATTTATCAGCGGCGACGGCGTCGAGCATGAGGTCGAGGAGACCAGCCTGGCGGCCGAGATCATGCGTCAGAACGGCTTGCATCAGGTCGGCGGCGAGACACCGGCGACGACAGCGACTGAGCCGGACGCGAACGCGGTGCCGGCACCGAAGGACCGGTCGAAGATGAAGAAGGCAGAGCTGGTGGCCGAGGCCGAGGAGCTGGGCGTCGAGGTCGTGCCTGACAGCATGACGAATAAGCAGATCATCGCGGCGATCGAGGCGAAGCTCGCTGAGACGGCCGAGGACGACGCGGCGCAGGACGATGAATAATGGCCGATACGCCGCTAGACCGTTTGAAAAGAATGACCGCGTGGGAGAGCGTGCCCACGCTTTCGACGGATGACCTGCAGTCGCTGCTCGAGCGGTACGCGCTCAACGATGCGGACGGCAACGCCCCGAGCTCAGAGGACTGGACGCCGACATACAACTTTAGAGCGGCGGCGCGTGCGGGGTGGAAATTGAAAATGGGCAAGGCTGCGGAGCTGCAGTCGACGGACCTGGACGGTGACCGGATGAGTGCCCATCAGATCTTTTATCACTGCGAGGCGATGGTCAAGCAGTATTCGGGGACGGCGAGCCCGGTGATGACCAATGTCGCAACTGAATGACCTACGGATCGCGGCGATAAACAGACACCGGATCGAGCTATTCGGTGACAGCTCTTTGAAAGGCTACACGATGACGCCGGAGGACGGCGAGGAAGTCGCAGCCACCTACGAGAAGGACTGGAAGGCCCACCGCGTACGCGGCACCACGGACAGTGCGGGCGTCGGGACCGGTGCCTGGCAATTCCAGATCGTGGCCGAGGAGGACTGGGAAACCTCGCAGGCGGTGATCAAGACATTCGTCGCGCTGACCGTAGGAAGTCGCCGGTGGAAGGTCACCAAGGTCGAGGAGCCGATCGGTAACTCGCTGGTGTGGAAGCTGCGAGCTGAGGTCCAGCGATGAGCAGTATCTCAATAACCGTCACAAAGGACCGGACGCCGGAGCTGATGCAAAAGCTCGACGCCGCGATCGGGCGGTTCGTTCGCAATGGTGCCGGGTACATCGAAGGCCAGCTCAAGTCGTCGATGGCCGAGCCGAAGTCGGGCCGGGCGTACAAGCGGGGCAAGGACGGAATTCACATCGCGTCGGCACCGGGAGAGTCGCCGGCCGTCGATTCGAGCAACTTGTACGGGTCGATACAGCAGATCTTCCCGTCAACCCTTGAGGCCCTGATCGGAACGCCGGTCGAATATGCTGGGTATCTCGAGGACGGGACGGACCGGATGGAGGCGAGGCCGCTGTGGCAAAGGACGGCCGATGACAGCCTGCCGACGCTCGAGAGCATGCTGAGAGAAGAGGTTGAGGGGATCCGATAATCACCCCAACCGGCCAAAAACGCCGTTCGGGGGCCCCGATTGAAAAAAAAAGTGAGTGAAAAAGGAAGATTGGCGACGAGAGAACGAATGCACCAGGAAGCGTGCATTCTCGACGAAACAGTATGCCGAGCAGTTCGCGGAGAACGTGCTGGGCGACAGTTCTTTGAAAGCGTACAGGTGCCGATTCTGCAGGGAGTTTCATTTAGGGCATGACCGAAGATCTCGACCAGCAGATAAGGGCCGCGATCGCCGAGCTGTTCACAGCCGCTCTGCCTGACAGCAAGGTCTATCCGTGGAACGCACTGAGCCACGAGCTGGCGGACTGGCCGGGCCTATTCGGAAGCCCGCGTGAGGGCTGGATCATAAAGCAGGCCGCGCAGCCGGCTGAGAGAAAGAATGCCTCGCGTGACCGGCTCGAACTGATCTATGACATCTGGGGATTTTACGAATTTCGCTCCGGCAAGGCGGGCGATAACTCGGACGACGAGTTTGCGGTGATAAGGGCCAAGGCATACAACGCGATCAAGGCGGAGCCAAGGCTGGGATTTGACAACGATGTCGAACGGCACGACCTGCTGCAGTATCAGCGGATCACGACGCTCGACTGCGGCGAGGAAACGCTGCACTTCGCACAGGGCAGATTGAAGGTCCACCTGTGCTGCTGAACCGGTAGCCAGTAGGCAGTAGGCCCGGGGCATAAAAACCAAGACTATGAGACTAGACGACGCCCAACATTGGATCTCAAAGACGGTCGAATCGACATATAACACGGCCGAGTCGACGGGGTCGAATTACTCGGCCGTGCCGACGATGAATCCGTTCTTTATCCTGCCGGTGCTTGAGAAGCGGTCGGATGCGGGCAAGTCGGGACGCAACGCCCCGACGCACCTGTGCAGCCATTACTGGACGCCGGGCCAGTACGGTTACGCAGACGACGCCGAGACGGACGTGCCGGCGAGACTGTTTCGCCGGGCGTTGGGCGGATCGGTCACGGACGCGCTGATCACGACGGGCGTTTACGAGCACACGTTTGCGATCCTGCGGCCGCAGGTCGGCTCGATCCTGCCGTCATTCGGTGCGGCCGGGCTGCTGGATGGGTCGAGCTTCCTGCTGCACGGCTGCATGGCCGAGCGGTTCAAGCTCTCGCAGTCGGGTGACAGCCGGGCCCAGTACGAGGCCGACATCGTCAACTCGGGTAAGTTTACGGAGCCGCACGGATTGACCTCGCTTCCGGAGCTGTCGGCCCCGGCGTGCATGGATTCGTTCCGGACCGAGATCTCGTATCTCGACTCGGACGGATCGACCACCGTCAATCTGCATTCGGTCGGGACGGTCATCGAGTGGAGCGTCGAACACAAGAACAACATCAAGACCAACAAACGCCGGATCGGCGACACGATCCAGACGGCAACGTCGGGCGGCACGGGGGCACACGTTAAGCGGATGCCTCGCGGCAAGTACGAGACGGCGATCTCGCTCAAGGTCGATTTCCTTTCATTGAGCGACTGGCGTAAATCGACGCTGAACGAGGTGATGACGAACCTCAAGTTCACGGTGAAGGGGCCGGTGATCTCGGGAGCACACCGGCACGAATTCGAGATCATCGTGCCGAAGTTCAGCTTTGAGGTGGTCACGCCTGACGAGGACGACGGCGACGCGGCGACGATGCTCAATGTGATCGCCTTGGAGGACCCGACGAGCCTGGGAACGATCACGGGCCGGATCAAGAACGCGACGGCCACATTAGTTTAGAGAATACCGGAGTTGCAGAGTTGCAGAGTTGAGGAAGCCTATGGCGAAGAAGAAGACAGATGAAGAGGCGGCGGGGCCGAAGCCGGGCACCGTCGAGTATGAGAGGCAGCGGATCTTTGAAGAGCAGAAGGCGGACTATGAGGCACGGACCGGCGAGACGGTGAACTACGTCCCGCCGACGCCGCTGACCTCGACGCCGCTGCCGGAAGTTGCAGGCGAGACGCCTGCGGTCCAGTCGGACGAGCCCGCGAAAGCGGAAGGAGAAGGATAGATTTGGCAGACGAAAATGTTTTGACCATACCAAGAGGGCCGGGCGATTCTGCACCGGCTTCTTTGCCTGACGAGGGCAATACACGGGAGGGCGTGAAGCTGTTTCCGCTCGACTGGGAAACGATGCCGGTCCGGCTGAAGGACGGACGCTTTACGCATAAGCTGCGGAGGCCGACGCCGGAGCTGGTGTATGAGCGGGACGCGGAGCTGCAGCGTGAGGTGCCGATCGCGAGGGACGGCAGCTTTGCGACCCCGGACCCGACGCTGAACGAGGAAACGGACGCGCGCTACTACGACAAGCTGATCGTTGAGGCAACGGGCTACCCAGGAGACGTGCCGGTGCAGCACAAGGCCGCGGCGTTTCAGGGCATTTACCTCCGCTCGGTCGAGGTCGAGGAGGGCGTGGATGCGTTTGCGGACGAGGTGCCGGTGGTCGAGGAGGTCGGCACGGGCGACGAGCCTGATTACGTGATCACGCACGTCATGCGTCAGCCGGCCGAGTCGGAGCTAAAGCGTTATCGCCGGCGATCGTCGCAGGGCGAGGTCAAGCCGGGCAAGCGTGGCAAGCAGCGGTTCATCAGCAGATCGGGGCTCAAGAACGCGGTCGAGCATTACGACCTGTGGTGCGTCGGGATCCAGGGAGCCTTTATCGAGGCCCAGCCGGACGCGGACACGCCGGCACTCAAGAACGCGGTTGACCCGCTGATCAAGCGGATGGTGGTCGAGGCGTTTGTCGGCGAGATATCGGGGAACCTGTTGGACTAGGCAACGGCCGTGAACCGGTGCCGCTGACCGATGCTCTCACGGCCGTATTTGAAAAACAGTTTGACTGCATCAACGAGCACGGCGAGGCGTGCCCCGGCGAGGTCAGCTGCGGTGAGACCGAGGGCAAGCCGCTGTTCAAGTACGACAGCGGCGACGTCGAGTCGGTCTGCGGCGGGTGCAAGCTCAAAGGCTCAAAACCCGAGAACATCGACGAGCGGCTGCGGCCATTTGTCGCATCGGGATTCGAGCTGGCGGAGCTAAAGGCGGCGGGGGCACGATTCGATTACCCTGACGGCCTGATGCCATTCGAATGGCTGTCGCTGACAATGCTGCAGCGGGGCAAGGCCAAGGCCGACGCGACAAAGCGGAAGAAGGACGAGCCGAAGAAGAAACGATAGATGGCGATCGCATTTGTTCAGGAAAAGACCGGGAGCATCAATAACGACGATCAGCTGAACGTCACGTTCGACTCGACGCTGACGTCTGGAAATTCGGTGATCGTCAATGTGACCTACGAGCAGGCAAACACGATCACGGGCGTCGCTATTGTTGGAGGCGGCAGCTGCACCGAGATCTTCACTCAGGACGGGCCACAAAATACCAGGCTGTCGCAGTTCTATGTCCACGGAGTCGGCAGCGGGCTTGATACAGTTCGCATCGATTTTGACGGCAATGTTCGGGCCGCATCGAATGTCCAGGAATACTCCGGCGTAGCGAATGATGCTCCGGAGGAGTTCAACTCGGCCTTCTCAGAAGAGGGGATGATCGTAACCGGTGACCTTGCGGTCTCAGGCATGATCGAAAGGTTGGTCGTCGGAGCTTGTGCTTGGGACAAGGGGACCGGGGCAGTGTATGACTCAGGCCCAACCGGAGCGGCCGGACCGACTCGGCTTGCCGATGCAGATGGCTTCGACCGATCGCTGGAATCGGGCTATGTGATCCAGTCCAACGACGATAACGCCCAGATGACGTGGACCATCACAGGCGGGGTCGGTGCCGAAGATGCGGCAGGGGGCGGTGCGAGCTTCGTTGCCGGCGGTCCGAACGAATACGAGCAGAACCTCGGCGGGTCGATCACGGGAGCCGGTTCGGTCAAGAGAGCCTCGTCGGCCACAAAGGCGGGCAGCTCGACGTCGGCGGGTGGGGTGCAGCGGACGGCAGTAAGTCCAGCGGCAGGGTCCGCGACGCCGACAGGATCGCTGGTCAAAGCCGCATCGCGATCCGCGGGAGGATCGGTGACGGTAGCGGGCCTGATCGCCAAAGCGGTCGCTTTTGCATTTGGCGGCTCGACGACAGCGGCCGGAGCTCTTGAGACGCTCCGCGTGGTCCTGCAGAGCGTGACCGGATCGATCACGGCCGCGGGGGCGTTGCTGAGGTCCGCCGCGAAGTCGCTGTCAGGCACGGCGACGCCGGCAGGTGCCCTCGTCAAAGCAGGCTCGACGACAAAGGCAGGATCCACGACGCCGGCAGGTGCGATGCTGCGAACGGCAGATCATCCGGTAGCCGGAACAACGACCGGCACTGGTGCGATCAGACGCGATATCTCGCAGGGCAGGGCGGGATCGACGACGCCGGCAGGTGCCCTCGTCAAAGCAGGATCGATGACGAAAGCAGGATCCACGACGCCGGCAGGTGCGATGCTGCGAACCGCAGATCATCCGGTAGCCGGAACAACGACCGGCACTGGTGCGATCAGACGCGATATCTCGCAGGGCAGGGCGGGATCGACGGCGCCGGCAGGAGCCGCGATCGGGACGACGTCAAAAGCCTCGGCCGGATCGATCACGCCGAGCGGTGCTCTTGGCACTATCAAATTCGCCTATCTAGTGCTGACGGGCCAGATAAGCCCAAGCGGCAATCTGCAGCAGACGGCTGCAAGAGTGGTCGCAGGGGCGAGCGGCCCGGCCGGGTCACTGGTCAGGGCGGTCTCGCGGATCGCAGGTGGTGCTGCGACGCCATCGGGTACGCTGACCACGGTCAAGATCCTGTACGCCGTGCTCTCGGGCCAGGTGACCCCTGCAGGCGAGTTGCGACGAGCGGCGGCACAGAACGTGCCGAGCAGCGTTACGCCTGGCGGCATCGTCTCGCGGGCCGTTACGGCCGCATTGACCGGCGTCACGACGGCGAGCGGAGCGATACAGAAGGCAGCGGCAGCCGTAGCAGCAGGGTCGGCGTCGGCGGCAGGCTCACTGAGACATGACGCGGGCAAGCAGCTCGCAGGATCGGCGACAGCGGCAGGAACGGCCCGGAACGCGGCCGCACGGCTGTTTGGTAGTTCGCTGACGGCGTCGGGGCTGGTAACGCGGGCAGTGGCGAGGATCCTTGCAGGAGCGGCAACGCTCGCCGGTGCGATCGCAAACCTCGCCCTGGTCAAGGTCGACGTGTTTTGCTCGGACGAGGTCGCGATGCTGCTGACGATATCGGATGAGGCAGCCGTGACATTGACACTGAGGGACGCGACAGCATGAGCGTGAACACCTACCAAAAAGGCGACGATGTCGATTGCTTTGGCGATTTCAGGTCGGCTGCGGGAACGTACATGGACCCCACGGCTGTCTTTTGCAAGGTGCAGGACCCCGAGGGGACAGAGACGACGTACACATACGGCTCGTCGGCGAACCTGGTCAAGCTCGATACGGGGAAATACCGGTGCCGCGTGGACGCGAATATGACGGGGACGTGGTTTTACAAATGGTACTCGACCGGCACGGTCAAGGCCGCGGGCGAGAGTGAGTTTGTGGTCGAGAGATCACAGTTCGAGTAGAGGACAAAACTATGATCGGAGAAACACGATTTGAGGTAACGGCACGGCTGGACGAGAACGGCATGGCCAAGGTTAAGGTTTTTGGACGCTGCAGCTACGGCGAAGGTGATGGCAAGCGTGACGCCACCGAGTTTGTCGAGATCGAGGATGAAGCCGTGCTGACGCGTGTCGGCAAGGCCCTCGCATCGGCGATCGGTGACGTCCGTGACGAGCTGAACCGTCAGTCGGTCAAGGCAGCGATGAAGTGCGGCAGCGTTGCCGTCGAACGCGGCGAGATCTAGTACGCAAGTACCTGAGTCGCCAGAGTTGCAGAGTTACAGAGCTGCAGATCAAGAGGAAACTATGAATACGAATTCAGATATCGCAATTTCGAGTCAGCGGACGCATAAGGTCACACGCGGCCACCAGTCGAGGGCCGGTGGAAGGCAGCGGCTGCGTGACATTATCCGTGACGCGCTGCCGTTCACGCGGGACGCGGCGATCAACCGCTATCGCCTGCTCAACCTGATCAACGTCTGGCGTGGATTGTGGCGTATCGCCATGGCCCGCGTGCTCGGCATCGGGCACGTCTACGGGGCGTTGTACATGAAGATGATCCGCGGCGACGGCTCGGTGATGAACTTTGGCCTGGTGTCGCTTCGTGTCGTGACGGACGTCGGCGTGGCCTATATCGTCGATGCTTTCCAGAACTCGGTCGAGGTCGAGAACCAGAAATATCACGGGTACGGCACCGGCACGACGAACGAGTCAGCGGCGCACACCGCACTCGTTACGGAGCTGACGACCGAGTATGCGGGCAACGTCAGGCCGACCGGGACGACGACCGAGGGAGCCTCGGCGAACATCTACCGGACGGTGGCGACGCTGACGCCGGACTCGGGCGGCGTGCTGGCGATCACAGAACACGGCGTGTTCTCGGCAAATGCCTCGGGCGTGATGCTGGACAGATCAAAGTTCGCGGCCGTCAACCTCGACAGTGCGAACGGCGACAGCCTGCAGACGACCTACGAATTGACCTTCCCGTCCGGCTCATAAGCCGCTTTGCACAGGATGAACTGGGGAGGCGTGAGGATGAGCACGTCTTCCCTTTTGACTATTTCAAATGGCCGATCTTGAGATCTCAGTAGCTATCGACGCCCGCGGCACCAAGACCGGTGCCGACGCGGCGAACCGCGAGATCAAATCGATCGGCGACCAGACCGAAAAGACCTCAAAACAGGTCAAGACCCACACCTCGGCCGCAGCCACAGATATCAACCAGATCGGGACGGCGTCGATGAGTGCCGCAACTGCCGTCTCGGCGGCCGGAGCGGCGATCAGTGTCGTGTTTGCCGCTATCGTGGCGGCCGCCATCAAGGCGGCAGAGGCGGTCGTTCATGTGTCGCGGACCTTTGCAGAGGCAGGCTACAGCGTCCACAAGATGCAGCAGCAGACCGGCTTTGCGGCACAGACCATCTCGGCACTCGAGATGCAGTTCAGGAGGACAAAGACGTCGGGCGACGATTTTCGCGAGGGAATGAAAAACCTCGTAAAGATCATCGGCGACGCCGCGAACGGCTCGGACGAGGCAAGGGCAAAGCTGGTCCGGCTAGGCATCGACCCGCAGCAGGGCATCAACGATCTCGACGGCACTTTCAAACAGGTGCTGCAGCGGATCGTCGCACTCAAGAACCCCACCGAGCAGGCGTCGGCGGCGATGGACGCATTTGGCGAGAACGGCTATAAGCTGCTGCCGTTCATCAAATCGTTCAACGGTGACATCGACGGCCTGATCAAGAAAGCGGCCGAACTCGGCGTCGTGATGAGCGAGGACGACGTGCGCGCCGCCGTGGAATTCGAGAAGGCGTTCGCCGACGTACAGGAATCGGTTCGCGGGCTGATGTACACCTTTGGCCGGGAGTATATGCCGACCGTTAAGGACGTGCTCGATAAGACCGGCGTGTGGTTCCAGAACAACAAAGCGACCATCCAGGACTGGGCGACCAGTTCGGGTAACGCTATCTACGGTCTGATAGGTGCCCTAGTCGATTTTGCCTCGTGGATCAACAATAATCCGCTGGCCGTCCGCATCCTCGCCGGCGTCTGGACCGGCGGTCTGTCAGAATCTGCGATCAGCACCTACAAGAGCCTTGAGTCAATGGGCGAGAAACGTCGGATGGGCGATGCGATCACGACGAAAATGAAGCCAGACGGAACATTCGACCTGACCCCAGTGGCCACACAGCGGACACCAGGACCGACCGGCTACTTCACACCGAAGCCCGGCAAGGCTCCTCGGATCGGAGGGGCGGGCGGCGGGGCCCCTAAGATAACCGAGGAACAGAAGCAGGCTCAGGACCTGCAACGCACGATCAACTCGTTGCGGGGCGAGATCGAATTCTTTGGGCAAGACACCGAGGTCGCGGCACTGCAGCAGCGATATTTTGGTGAGGCCATGCTCGGTGCAAATCAGGTTCTGTTCGACCAGGCAAAGGGACTCGCCGCAAATATCGACAAACTAAAAGCGGACAAAACGGCCCGCGAGGATGCTGCCGCCGCCCAAAAGAAATACGACGATGCTCTGAGAGGTATTGGCGAGGGCATAACGAAGTCGAAAACGGACTCCAGAAATGAAGGGGTTCAGCAGTTATCTCAGTTACAGAAAGAGATCGAACTCGGCCGCGAGCTAAATGACGTGGACCTGCAGCATATTGCCAATGTGCGTGAGCTTACTGAATTTGCTGACCAGACAAAGGCACTCCAGACGGAATATGCGGGACAGGTAAAGGATTTTCGATTTAAGGAGATGGCTGACCAGCGGCAGGAACTCATTAACAAGGGACAAGCCGCCGTTCTGGACAAGGAGAAGATACAGAACCTCAAAGATCAGATCGCTCTGAAAAAGGCGGTGCGGTCACTGGAAGGCGATCTAAGCGGTCAGCTTGCCGAGCTAAACGAACAGTACCGGACGGGTGCTGAGGTCACCACAGTATTCCGCGTCGAGCAGGAGCTGCTCAAGGACACTTATAAAGGGCTGTCAGACGAGCAGCGACAGCATATCCTCGCGACGGCGGCTCAGGTCGATGCGATGAAGGCGGCGATCAAAGCTCAGGAAGAGGCAAAGCGTCAGTACGACGAATTCAGGAACACGATCCTCGAGGGCCTCGAGGCACTCGAGGGCGGTGCCGGCAACTTCTTCAAATGGATGGTGGACCGGTTCAGGCGAATGCTGCGGGAGATGGTCGCTGACTGGCTGGCGTCGAAGTTCTTCAACCTGTTTTTCAAGGGCGGCAATTCGCAGATACAGCAGCAGAATGGACAGGGCGGCGGAATTCTCGGCGGGATATTGAACGGCATCTTCGGCGGCGGGGCGGCGACGGGGCCGGGCGGGACGCCAAACTGGAACCCGAACGCGGGCGGCGGCATATCGGGATCGGTCGGCGTGACGCCGCCGGGCGGTGGTTCGTGGGGGCCGATACTCGGCGAGCCTTCGGGACGTGCGGGCGGGACGGGCACGAATATCGCGGGCGGCGGCTTTTTTGGCAGCCTCAAGGACCTGTTCAAACCGAGCCGAAACCCGATCACGGGCAAGATGAACTCACAGCTCGCCGGCACGCTCGGCGGCATCGGTGCGATCGCGTCGGTCGTGGGCGGCTTTATACCGGGCAAATGGGGCAATGTCGTCTCGATGGCCGGAATGGGAATGTCGATAGGGGCGATGTTCGGTGGCGGCTTAGGGGCGGCGATCGGGGCCGGTATCGGAGCCATCGCGGGCCTGTTCATGGGCGACCCGAAGAAGAAGCGGGACAAGAAGGAAAAGATGCCGCAGCTCGAAAAAGGCTTTACCGACGCGATGATGGAGCTCCGCCGCCTGTTGTCAGACCGCAACGCCCTGCTCGCAAATCCTGACGGCATCGTCGCCCAGGCGATGGACATCCGAAACCAGATCAAGAACGGTTTCGGCATCCAGATGGAGTCGAAGAAATACCAGAAGATAATGAAGGAGCGGATCGCCGTCAATCTCGAACGGGCCGACGAGCTGATCAAGCAGATCAAGGACCTCGCCGAGGTTTATCGGGCGGCAAACGACCGCGAGCGGCGGATGATACCGGAATTTGCGTCGGGCGGATTTCCGAGGCCCGGACAGGTCGCCCTCGTCGGCGAACGGGGCCCCGAATTCTTTGTCCCGCACGTCGCCGGCCGCGTGATCTCAAATGCGGAGACGCAGCAGATACTCACGGGCGGCGGCTCGGACATCAATGTGACGGTCGTCGTCCAGCAGGACGAGCAGGGCCGCTGGAACGCAATGGCCCAGACCGACTCAGGCAAGCGGATCGTGGCGAGGGTCGTCACCGACGGCTTTCGTAACGACGAGATCAAGACGGCGAGGCGAGCGGGATAGACATGGCGAGACCTGTATCATCTGACCTGCAAAACCTGCTCGATCTCGGCTCGTGCGAGACGCAGACGACGCTCGATATCGTGCCCGTGAGCGGGTCGCCGATCTACATAGCGACAAAGGCACTGACGGCCAACAGCCACACCTACACGGCCGATCTGCAGAGCACGGGCGAGATCAAGCAGTCGATCTTTGCACCGCCCGATCGCGTGACGGTGCAGATACAGAATGTTGACAAGGCGATAGGCTCAACGGTGACGGCCGAGAGCCTGGCAAAGGCGACGGCGATCGTAGGCCGATGTTTTTCGGATCCTGCGGGCGTGCTGCCGAGCGTATGGGTCGAACTGTTTCGCGGCCAGCTAAAGCCCGTCGATCTGGACGAGGCGACATCGAAAGGCGAGATCCTCGACGACCTCGCCGCAGCCGGCTACTGCATCGCCCACTGGAGCCTGGCCGGAAACTGTCAGGACGTCTTTAAGAACGCCGCGACGTGCGGCTACGCCGGTGCACTGACGGACTGCAACAAGCGGCGAAAGTCGCCGGACGGTTGCTCAGGCCGGATAAATTCAGGCACCGTGACGAATGAGCATCGATTCAACGGAATGGAATTTCCCGACGTTCAGGGGCCGGAGCTTCCCTCCCTGAGCGGCCCGGGTGGTGGTTGGCCGTGGTGCCCGCGGCTCGATCAATGGGTGCTGGCCCGACCATCCGTATTCTCCGCCGAGCCGAAGCCAAGGCAGGTGAGGATGCTCGGGATAAATGACGAGATCTATGATCCGGTCGCGGGCGAATTTGTGGCCATCAAGGCGATCACGATCATCCAGAACGTGTCCGTCTGGGAGATCACGACGAGCAACGGCGGACGGGCCTATTCAAGCAGGTCGCACCCGATCATTCGCTCGCTCACGGACGGCAAAGGGCTGGCCGTGATGAAGCTCAGCCGCGGCGACGGCGTATTGACATATTCAAAAGGTGCGTTTGCAGCCGCAGCGGTGGACAGCGTCGGCGACACCGGCGAGTGTGACGCCGTAGCACGCATCGAGCTCGCGACCGGCCATATTTACGCATACAGCGACAAGGGCAGCGGCCCCTTTATCGTGTGCCATAACAGCAAGGAGCCGCCCGAGCCCGAATAGAAAGATGCCCGCAGTCAATCATCTAAAAGATGTCGAAGCCCAGAACCTCTTTCACGCCGTCGCCTACGGCAAGCACCTGGTGTCGGGCACCCTCGCCAAATCCCGCGTGACGGGAACATCGCCGACGCACGTAATCATTCTCCAGCAGATGCTCGGCCGAGGCGAATGGGACGGCTGCGAGGGCCTCTGGTGGAGCGGCGTCGAGATCAAGCCCGACAGTTATCGTTTCTATCCGGGCAAACAGGCGGCCCTGCCCGTGCACAAGACATACACGGCCGACTCATCGACCGATTATCTGACATCGACGGCACACGGCTACGAGAACGGCGATCAGATACTGCTCGCTCCCGGCTCGCTGCCGGGCGGGCTGTTTACGGACTTTGTCTATTATGTAAAGAACAAGACGGCCAACACATTTCAGCTCTCGACGCTGAATGGCGGCTCGGCCGTTGACCTGACGTCGAACGGCTCGGGCACGCTCAAGCTGTGGAAGAACGACACGTCGCAGGGCATCGATCTCGCCTTTGCCAGCGACACGCCGCACAGCAACGTCGCATGGATCGTCGCCTACATGCCGACCGGCCTCGGCGAGGTCGATACAAAGGCCAATCCGCCCTACGGCCTCAAGGGAATCTTTCGCACATCGAAGGTCAACGATTACGATACCGACGGCGACGTGACCGGCTATGCCTACTCGGCAAATCCGGCCCGCATCGTGGCGGACCTGATCCTCGCCAAGGGCAATCTTCCGGCCTCGCGGATCGACTGGGCCGCGTGGTGTGCGTGGCGTGACTATTGCGACGAACTGATCGCCTACGATTACAAGGTGCTGCCAAAGTTTGACGGCTTTGGCCTGACGACAAAGCTCTACAACGGCACCGCCTTTGACACGCTCGTCACCAAGCGTATCGATCCCGTGATCGAATTCGGCCCGTCGGCAGGCTCGCCCGGCGTCGGCGTCAATACTGACAATTTCAGCGTCGTCTATGAGGGCTGGCTGAAAGCGAAATACACCGAGACCTACACCTTTTATCTTACGCATACGCACGGAGCGAGGCTCTATATCGACGAGGCGGGCGATCCGCCGATCGACCAGTGGGCCGCGAGCGGGACGCATTCGACGACGTTCGACATGGTCGCCGGGCAATTCTACTACTTCAAGATCGAGTGGAAACACACGACCGGCAACGCCGAGATCAGGATCGAGTGGGAATCGCCCTCGCAGAAGCGAGAGGTCATCGATCACCGCCATCTATATCCGAATGTCGAGAACCGTGTGCGATACGAAGCTCATCCCTTCTGGGCCGGGCCGACACGGCTCGACGACGCCGTCCGTGTCGTGCTGAATCTGTGCAATTCGACCGTGCAGGACGTAGGCGGCAAACTAAAGTTCCTGTGCCTCGAACAGCTCACGACGCAGAGCTATCATTTTACCGACGCGAGGACCGTCGATGGCTCGGTCGTGCTCAAGGCCCGCGACCCAATGGCCCTCAGAAACACCTGGCAGGCCAACGTCCGCGACATCGACAGCCAGTATCTCGAACGCCCGATCGACCCGATCCTGATCGAGCGGCCCTCGCTGATCGATGCCGCAGGCCGCAAGATCGACGGTGAGGCGATCGAGCTCTTTAACTGCTCGCTGCATCAGGCCTACCGAACGCTCGATAACATCGTCAAGCGTATGGTCGATAGTAAATTCCAGATCGAACTCACCGGCATGGCCGACAGCTTCTCGGTGCTCGCCGGCGACCGAGTCAAGGTAGATGTCGAGTTCCTAAACTGGACCGAGAAGGACATGCTCGTGGTCGAATCAAACGACCTCTCCAGCGAAGAGACCGCAGACGAGCGAACATTCGTGCTCCAGGAGTGGCCGGACTTTACCGAATATGAGGCTGTGTAATGGGCGATCTTGAGACACTGATACCGCGAACGAATCTGCAGTTCTGGCACGAGGCCGAGGACATCACCGGCGTCTTGCACGGCGGCAACGTCACGGCCGTGCCCGATCGCTCTTCGAACGCCCGCAACCTCGCGTGTGCATCAACGCATCCGCTCTACCACACCAACGTCCGGGCCGGACGGCCCGGCGTGTACTTCAACGGGGCAAAGAACCCGCTGGTCAACAGCGGTGGGAGCTTCTCGATCAAGCACCTGTTCGTCGCAGCGGCATTCGATGACGCCGACTTTGGAGCGAACTACCAGGGCCTTTTCACCGACCCGACGACGATCGCGGTGCTGGTCGGCAAGAACGGTACGACGCGATTCGAGGACTTTGACTTCGAAGCTGCCGGCACCTATCGCTACGCCCGCGGCAACTACGCCTATGCCGAGAACGACGCCCAGGCAGCAATGAACGGCAAATTCGCCGTGTATGAGGTCAGCCTGTCCAGCGGTTGGGGCCTGATCGGTGGATTCCAGGTCGGTCAGGACCGCAACACGTCCGCGCGTAAGATGAAGGGCTACTGGCTCGGCCACATGGGCTGGTCTGATGTCCAGGGCGATTCGGCCCGGCAGGACATCTACGACTATTTCGCGATGAAATTCCAAACGTGGCGTGAGGTTTCGCCCGCCGTCTACACGTTCCCGTTCCAGCCCGACATCAACCGCCCTTTGGCAGCCGACAAGCGTGTGCTAACATCAACGGCCGTCAGCGGAGCTTTTAAGGGAAGGACCAAAGGGACGCGTAAACTCGGCGGCGAGCTGCAGTTCACCGGCCGCTGGCCCGAGGAGCACGACGCAGCCCTACAATTCTGGGAGGAGCATTACCCTGGAGTGGAATTCAACTACGAGGACAAGGCGGTCTCGCCGGCACGGAACATAACCTCAAGGTTCATATCCGGGATCACCGCCCAGAACGCCGACTATCGAGACATGAACTACAGCTTCCAGCTCCTCGAGGTATAAATCACCCCGGAAAGTTTTGACATAATCAAATTCAAATTCCGCCCGTTATGACATTTGCGGGCTTTTGGTTATGACATTTTCGCGCAAATAGCCCGGGGTGATAACCCCGGGGGCGGGCGGCCAGACGGGGATCGGTCCCTGTAAGGGACCAATTGTCACGGCCGGTAATTCGTCCCTTACAGGGACGCGATTCAAGAAACGATTTTTTCCAGAGGTGTTACCCCTGGCTATTAAATATGTCGCCTTCAGCGACCAACCGAACTATGAACGACACCAAAAACGCACTTTTAGCCTGGCTCAGCTCGACGCCTTCGCTCGTCGCCGTTGCTGACCCAATAGCGATCATCTCGGCCATCATCCTGCCCGTCGTGCTCTTCACGCTCGGCAAGGCCGTCGATGTGCTGATCCAACTGTATCTACAAAGGCGGAAACACGACCGGTAGGGAGTGTGCCCTTTACTTATGAGACTTGACACCAAAACCTACATCACCATCGCCGCCGCCGTTGTTGCGCTGGCCATCACTATGGCCTGGCTCTGGTCAAACCACAGGCTCGCAAGGCTCGAAGGCGAATCCCGAGACGCGATACAGCGAGCAGACGCTCTCGAACAACATGCTGCCCAACGAGAAACCGAGGCCGTCGAATACAAACAAAAGATCGAATACCTCGAGCAGCAGCTCGCGCGAATTCAACAGATCGCACAGAAACAAAATGAAGAACTCGAAAAACTCAATTCTATTAGCAATAACGCTCGCGCTGATGTCGAACGCGCTCGCCGCACAAGGTCCGTCGCCGTCACCAATACCGAACTCTGCCAAAAGCTCGCCGAGCTCGGACACCCGTGTCGGTGAGCAGTCAGCGGTAAGCAGTGAGCAGCAAGCAGACGGGATTGCGCCACCGCGTCGGAACGCGGGCACCTTGCCCGCGCATGCCCCAGTGGCGAACGACGCGCGGGCCGGGAGCCCGCGTTCCGACGCCGTGAATGCCGCCTGCAACGCAGCCGCTGACGAACTCAAGGCGAGCCGTGTCCTGATCGACGCTCTTGACACTGAGAACGCCGCATTAAAGTCACGCCTCGCGACCGAGAAACAGATCACGGGCTTGCTCACCGAGCTAAACAACACTCGCCGGGCCGAGAACGACGCATTGCGCGCCGCCATCACAGCCAAGAACGAAACCATCGCCGCCAAGGACTCCGCGATAGCGTCTCAGGACAAACTGATCGACGCATTGAAACGCAAAAGGCCATCGCCGTGGCGACGCCTCGGCGACATCCTCATCGGCGCCGCAACGATCGCGATCCTGAGGTGACGGGTCAGAACCGCCTGCGGTAGCGGGCGGTTGAACATTAAGCAACTTCGACCACCCGCTACCGCAGGTGGTTCTGACTTGGCGGCGCTTCAAGCCGAGAACGAGCAACTCAAGGCGGAGATACGCTTTGGGGCGGCGAGGGATTCGGTTTTGGAGGAGTTGAAGCGGGCCGGGGCACGCTCGCCGGGGCTGCTGTTTGAATCGGTAAAGGGTGATCTGCAGTTTGACGACTCGGGGCAGCCGGCGAATACGGCCGCCATTGTCGCACGGCTCGAGACGGCCTTTCCCGAGCAGTTCGGCACGGATGCGCCGCGGTCCATCGACGGCGGAGCTGGCGTTGTTAGGAAGCCTTCGCTAACGCGCGATGCATTAAAGCGGATGAAGCCGGCCGAGATCGCTGAGCTGGATTGGGCGGAAGTAGCGGTACCCCAAAGCTCGGCTTTAGCCGAATGGCTTTTTGGGCTAAAGCCCGGTCATTTGTTGAGGCTGACCACTAGCTAAAGCTAGCGGCAATTTATACAACACAAAACAACCACCAAAGGAGAAACATGGCACTAGACTTTATACCAACAGTTTGGGCGGCGAGGTTGCTTGTCGCTTTGGAAAAATCGCTCGTTTACGGGCAATCGATCGTGTGCAACCGCGACTACGAGGGCGAGATCAAGGAGGCCGGCAATACGGTCAAGATCGCGTCCATCGGTGAGGTCACCATCGACGATTACACAAAAGACACAGACATCAGCGAGCCTGAATCGCTGACCGACACAGAGCAAAACCTGCTGATCGATCAGGCGAAGTACTTTAACTTCTACGTTGATTCCATTGACCGCGCTCAGCAAAACGTCAACGTGCTCGACGAGGCGATGCGGCGTTCGGCCTGGGGGCTGAGGGACGTGGCGGACAGCTTTCTCGCCGGCCTGATGGCAGCGGCCGTGCCGAGCGGTAACACGATCGGCACGACGCTCGCTCCTGAGGTGCCGACCAAGGAAACGGCATACGAATACCTCGTCGATCTTGGCGTCAAGCTCGATGAGGCCAACGTGCCGATCGATAGCCGATTTGTGGTCGTGCCCGCGTGGTTTCACGGCCTGCTGCTCAAGGACGAGCGGTTCATCAAGGCCGGCACACGCATGTCCGATACCGCGCTTAGGAATGGCGAGGTCGGTGAGGCCGCAGGCTTTGCGATCCTGAAATCGAACAACGTACCCAATACTTCGGGTGCGAAGTACCAGATACTCGCCGGCCACAGCCGCGGCACAGCGTATGTCGAACAGATCATTGACCTGCTCACGTACAAGCCCGAGAAACGCTTTGGCGACGCCGTCAAGGGCCTCCACGTTTACGGCGCAAAGGCCGTAAGGCCGACGTGCTTGGCGATGCTTATTGCCGATAAGGAATAGCCGAGGTGCGAGGGAAAAGGGACGAGGGCGCGTTCGGTATGAGCCATTGTCCCTCGTCCCTTGTCCCTAACGAGAGGAAATATGACTTTTTTGGAAAAATTGAAACTACTAACCGCCTGGGACACTGAGCCCGCGTTGACCGAGGACGAGCTTGAGGAAGCGCTTGCGGCCGCCGCATTGCAGGACGCGAACGGCCTCGCACCATTGCATGAAGAATGGACGCCGACCTATGACCTAAACGCCGCCGCGGCCGCCGCCTGGCTAATCAAAGCCTCACGCGCCGCCTCCACGGTCGATGAGCCGACGGCCGGCATGGTGACGTCGCGAGTTTTCGACAACTGCCGTTCGATGGCAAGAATATTCGGCGGAAAACGCGTAACCAGCCTGTCAGTGGGGTAGGCAGGCAGAAACACGAGCGGTAGCGAGTGTGCCCGACCCGAATGGATCACGTCGGGGCACACTCGCTACCGCTCGTGTTTCCGCCTATAATTTCCTGTGTGGAGACCGTCAATGTCATCGGCGGCGGGCTCGCCGGCGTCGAGGCGGCTTGGCAGGCGGCCCGGCTGGGCGCCCGCGTTCGGCTGTATGAGATGCGGCCCATTTTGCAGACGCCGGCGCACCGCACGGACAAGCTGGCCGAGATCGTTTGCTCGAATTCGCTAAAATCCGACGAGCCCGGCAGCGCGCCTTACTTGCTAAAAGAAGAACTCCGCCGCGGTGGTTCGCTCGTGATGGAGGCCGCCGAGGCGACCCGCGTCCCCGCCGGCGCGGCGTTGTCGGTGGACCGCGCGAAGTTTGCCGAATACATCACCGAAAAGATCGAGCAACATCCGCTGATCGAAATAGTCCGGGAAGAGGTGACAACGATCAGAACCGGGAGCTGTAGCGACCGGATTCTTTCACCTACCGATGGCAAATCTTGCAGGAATCCGGTCGCTACCGCTCCCGGTTCTGAATCGACCGTCATCGCCACGGGGCCGCTTACGAGCGATGCTCTTGCCGCCGACATCATGCGGCTCACCGGCGACGATCAGTTGTATTTTTACGACGCTATCGCACCGATCGTGGCGGCGGATTCGATCGATATGTCAATCGCGTTCAAGGCCGCGAGGTATGGTAAGGGTGGCGACGATTATATCAACTGCCCGATGAACGAGGCGGAATACGCTGCGTTTTATGAGGCATTGACGAGCGCCATTTCGGTGCCGGTCAAGCGGTTTGAATCGACGCAGTGGTTTGAGGCATGTCTGCCGCTCGAGGAACTGGCACGTCGCGGCGTCGATACGCTGCGATATGGGCCGATGAAACCAAAGGGGTTGTATGACCCGCGCACGGGAGCCGAGCCGTATGCCTGCGTGCAGCTTCGTCAGGAAAACCTGATGGCCGACGCATATGGGATGGTCGGCTTCCAAAACCACCTGAAATACGGCGAACAGACGAGAGTTTTGCGCCTCATTCCCGGCCTCGAGAATGCCGAGTTCCTGCAATTCGGCCAGATCCACCGCAACACGTTTATCAACAGCCCGAAGATATTGAATGAGTCGCTCGCGACCCGCACGAATCCGCACCTTTTCTTCGCCGGCCAGATCACCGGCGTCGAAGGCTACGTCGAAAGCACGGCGACCGGCTGGCTCGCAGGGATCAATGCCGTCCGCGTTTTGCGCGGCCTGCCGATGGTCACCGCACCGGTCACGTCCGCCATCGGCGCACTGTGCCGTTATGTATCAAACGTCGAGACAAAGAACTTTCAGCCGGTGAATGTTACTTTCGGGTTATTGGAACCATTACCCGTCGAGCTGCGAAAAAAACACCGCAACAAACGCGAACGGCATATGGTGCAGGTCGAGCGGGCTCTCTTCGATTGGGACTCCTTTATCGCGTCAATGGCGTCAACAAACGCCGAAACGCATCAACGCGTCGGAACGCGGTCGCCCGGCGAATGGCCGTGGGGCAGCGCCGGTTGGCGCTAGGGAACGCACTGGCGGGCAGAGATGCCCGCGTTCCGACGCCGTGAGTGATTTCTTGTGAGTTGAATGGAAGCGACATTAGTCTTGATTGTGTTGGCCATCTTCATTGTTGCCGTGCTGTATTCTTCGGTCGGGCATGGCGGGGCTTCGGGGTATTTGGCGGTCATGGCTTTCTTTGCCGTGACGCCCGAGCTGACGCGGCCGACGGCGTTGGTGCTGAATCTGTTTGTGGCGTCGATCGGGACGATTCAGTTCTGGCGGGCGGGGCATTTCAAATGGGGCGTGTTCTGGCCGTTTGCTCTGACGTCGATACCGTTTGCGTTCCTCGGCGGAATGCTAAAGCTGCCCACGAACGCCTATCGAGTCGTTCTGGGGCTTGTGCTGCTGTTCGCGGCGTTTAGGCTGGCGTGGAAATTTGCGTCGGACGACAAGGAGGTCAAGCAGCCGAATCTCGCGGTGGCTCTATTGATCGGCGCGGCCATGGGCCTGTTGTCGGGATTGGTCGGCGTGGGCGGCGGCATTTTCCTTACGCCGGTGCTGCTGTTGATGCATTGGTCAGAGACAAAGACGGCGGCGGGCGTATCGGCCCTGTTCATCCTCGTAAATTCCGCCTCGGGCCTCGCGGGCAACTATGCTCAGGTCAGCGTGTTGCCGCACGAGGTCTGGTTCTGGGTCGGAGCGGCGGTGGCGGGCGGCCTCGTAGGCTCGACATTGGGCGCAAAGAAGTTTGACTCGCTGACGCTGCGTCGCGTACTGGCGGTAGTGCTGGTGCTGGCGGCGGTGAAGCTGATCGTGGTCTAGTCGGAACGCAGGCAGCTTGCCTGCGTGTGACCTGCGAGGGAGACCACTGCGTCTAGCCGCGATGAGCGGCCACTATCAAGCAGAGTCAAAAAAACGACTGCAGGCTGGCAGCCTGCGGTCCGACGCGGCGGGCATATTTATCGCACTTTTTGTAATCAAACAGTTCGGTCAATGATTTCTCGTTCCCTGTTCCTCCTTTTCGCGTCTTTCGCGTGTTTCGCGGGCAATTCTTCTGCGCAGTCCGGCAGGTCAAAGCCATCGCCCACGCCGACGCCACGCTCGATCAGCGGCCCGTCGGTCGTTAGTTCACCGACGCCGACCGCCAAGCCATCGCCCGAAACTCCGACCGACAAGACAGACGATGGCGATGTCATCAAGGTTGCCGCAGCGCTCGTGCCGATACCTGTTTCGGTCACGGACGACAGCGGCCGCGTTGTGACGGCCCTAAAACTCACCGACTTTGATCTAAAGATCGACGGGCGGGCGGCGCAGATCGCTGAGATGTTCCGTTCGGAATCGCCGATCAGGCTGGCGATGCTGTTCGACAATTCGTCGAGCGTCCTGCTCGCCCGCGATTTTGAAAAGGAGGCGGCGACACGCTTTTTCAAACGCGTCATTCGCCCCGACCGCGACATGGCGGCGCTGTTCTCGGTGGCGGACTACACACGGCTCGAACAGCCGTTGACGCGCGACATTTCTCTGCTGACACGTGCGATAGATATGTTTCCCGAGCCCAAAGGAGCGACGGCCCTGCTCGACGGGATCATCGAGGTCGCCCGCTATCTCAAGTCGGCCGAGGGACGCCGCGTGATCGTGATCGTCTCGGACGGCGAGGACACATACAGCGACCTCAAGACGACGCTCGACGATGTGGTGCGTACCTTACAAGTGAACGATTGTCAGGTGTATGTGGTGCGCACCAAGGATTTTGAGAACATGAAACGCACCGGCATTCGCGCCGGCAACGCTAATATCCGCACGCTTGCCGCCGAACGCAGAATGCTCGAGATCACACAGCAAACCGGCGGCGCCGTGTATTCGCCGATCGACGAAGATGAAATGAACGCCGCTTTCGCCCGCATCGCCGCAGACCTGTCGCAGCAATACGTCCTTAGCTATTACCCCGAGGACGGCGCCGGCAAACCGGGCGATCTTCGCACGATCGAGGTCACGGTCAAGGGTAAAGAAAAACTCACGGTGCGGGCGAGGAAAGGATATTATGTCCCGAAGAGGTGACCCGTCGGACCGCAGGCTGCCAGCCTGCGTGTCTTCGTTCTGAACATGCCATCCCTCAACGAATGGATAAAAAAGAATCCCGAGTCCGACTGGAGCTCCCGCGGATACCTGCCCCATCTCGATGGCAGGGATGTCGTCCAATTTATTACTTATCGCTTGGCCGGTTCCCTGCCGAGGAATTTCCTGACAAAACTAAAAACGCAACTTAACCGCGGACAGATCCCCGAGATCGAGTATCACCGGAAAGTGGAGCAGTATCTTGATCTCGGACACGGCCCGGCATACCTCGAGAATCAGGCCGTCGCCGCGATCATTGAGAAGAACCTTCTTCGATTCGACGGAGAAAAATACTCGCTTCTTCACCGGGTCTTGATGCCCAATCATGTTCATTTGTTACTTAAGATCTTGAAGGGCTACTCACTCGCCAAGATCATGCATTCGATCAAGTCCTACACGGCAAATCAGGCTAACCGTGAGCTTGGCCGAACCGGCAGTTTTTGGAGCATCGAGTATTACGACCGATTCATTCGCGATGGGTCACACTATACCAACGTCGTAGATTACATTCACAGAAATCCTGTAAAAGCCGGCTTATGCGGCGAGCCCGCAGATTGGGAGTTCGGTTGTGCGAGGCGCCATGGCTGATCAACACACGCAGGCTGGCAGCCTGCGGTCCGACGTGTCGGAGTTCCTCCAGCACCTAAAATACGAGCGCAACGTGAGCCCGCATACGCTGCGGAATTATGCGTCGGATCTGGGGCAGTTTCAGCAGTTTCTGTTTAGTGTCGAGAAGCGCGACGACGTGCCGGTCGAGCAGATCGACCGGTTGACGATACGCGAATGGATGGCGGACTTACACGGCGATCATAAGAAGACGTCGGTCGCCCGCAAACTGGCAAGCCTTCGCACGTTTTTCCAGTTCCTCGTTCGCGAGGGCAAGCTCGAATCGAATCCCGCAAAGCTCGTCGCCACGCCAAAGATCGAGCGAAAGCTGCCCAACCACCTGTCGATGGAGGACGCCGTGCGGTTTATCGAGACGCCCGATATACAGACCGATCTCGGCCGCCGTGACAGGGCGATACTTGAGTTTTTATACGCGACCGGCATTCGCGTGGGCGAACTGGTGAATATCGACCTCGGCGACGTGGATTTTCGCGAACGGATGGTCCGCGTCACCGGTAAACGAAAGAAACAGAGGATCGTGCCATTCGGCGAGCCTGCCGCACAGGCCGTGATGCACTATCTCGAAGAGACGCGCGGCTCATTCCTCGCCGGCACGCCCGAGGCCGAGCGAACGAACGCATTGTTTTTGCATCGCCGAGGCGGCCGTCTGACGACGCGCTCCGTCGGCCGAATGATCGACAAATACATTAAGCTCTGCGCCGACATCCACGACATCTCGCCGCATTCGTTAAGACACACATTTGCCACGCACCTCCTCGACCAAGGCGCCGACCTTCGCGATATCCAGGAGTTGCTTGGCCACGCCCGGCTGTCAACCACGCAGATATACACGCAGGTCTCAATGGAAAAGATGATCGAGGTGTATGATAAAGCGCATCCAAAGGCGTGATAGAATTTTCTCGTCATGGCTCAAAATGTGCTAACCATCGAATACACCGATGACCTGCTAAGGCGACTCGGCATTTCGCGTGAGGAATTCCCGGACGAGGCTCGTTTTCTGCTCGCCGCGAAACTTTACGAGTTGGGGCGCCTATCGTCAGGCGAGGCCGCGACGATGGCGGGGCTTGGACGCGTTGATTTTCTCGTCAGCCTGCACAAAGTTGGCGTTCCTATGAGCAATTTGCGGCCTGAGGATATTCAGGCTGATATTGATTTTGCGTTGAATGGTTGAGGCGGTCGTAATCAATTCAGGGCCGCTGATCACACTTGCCCGAATCGAGGCCCTTTGGTTGATTGACGCGTTACCTTACATATTTCTAACGCCGCAGGAGGTTAGGGCGGAATTGGCCAACGGTCCGGCTGACCTGCTTGCGACAGATTTTCCAGGATCCGTTGAGGTCGTGTCCTTGACATCTCCAGAGCGCGAACATCTCTTTGAAAACCTCGACTCAGGCGAGGCCGCTGTGATCCAACTCGCTATCGAGCGAGGCATTTCAATGGTTTGCCTAGACGAACGGAAGGGCCGAACGTATGCCGCCCGCGAGGGCTTGCGGTTGATCGGATCGCTTGGCCTACTAGGCCGAGCAAAGAAATTAGGCCTCATTGACGAGATCGCGCCGCTCGTTGCGAAGGCGCAGGCTGCCGGAGTGCGTTACGACTCGCGCACTATCGAGAGTTTTCTGATCAAGTTTGACGAAGTTCCAAATGACTAATCGAAATATCATGATTAAACTAATTCGCTCGTTTTCACTCGTTTTGATTGCACTTTCATCGGTCGCCTTTGCCCAGGATCGGCTGCTGAATATTGACGATATTTTCTCGACCGACTCGGCCCGGCGGGTGCGGTTCGGGGGAACGCCGGTGTTTGTGCAGTGGGCACCGGACGGCAAGTCGTTCAAGCAGATCGTCGGCGGCAAGCTGATGCGCGTTGACGCGATCACGGGGAATGCGGCGCCATACTTCAACAGCGACCGGCTGGCGGCCGAGCTGCTGCGTATCGGCGTAAAGCAGGACCAGGCCAATGGTCTCGCCAATTCGCCCGGACTGCAATTCAACGAGACCGAGAGCGGCATCGTGCTGAGCCATTCGGACGATCTGTGGTATTTCGACGTGGCAGCGGGCGAGCTAAGGCGGCTGACGAATACGCGCGGCGAAGAGCTCGAGCCCGAATTCAGCCCTGACGGACGCTGGGTGAGCTTTGTGCGCGGCAACAATCTGTTTGTCGTCGATGTCGCAAAGGCAAACGAAAAGCAACTCACACGCGACGGCCGCGAGGGCGACAAGGCGATCTATAACGGCTATCTCGACTGGATCTACGAAGAGGAGCTCTACGGCCGCGGGCAGAAGCGAGGCTATTGGTGGTCGCCGGATTCGAAGTATATCGCGTTTCTCAGGCTGGACGAGGACAAGGTGCCCAAATTCATCCTGCCCAATGACATTCCGAATGACCAGAACGTCGAGACGACATTCTATCCGCAGGCCGGCGACCCGAATCCGACGGTAAAGCTCGGCATCGCCGATGTCGGCAAGACCGCTTTGGTGCCCAATGCCGGCCGCATCCCGCGGCTCGGCGAACGCCTGCCGCCATCGCTGCAGAGGCTTGGCGACAGCGTGAAATGGGTCGATCTCACCGGTTACAAACCCGATGACCTGCTGATAGCACGCGTCGCCTGGGCTCCGGACAGCAAGAATGTGATGTTCCAGGCCCTCAACCGCGAGCAGACAACGCTCGACCTCAACTCGGCCGGGCTCAACGGCAAATCCGCCAAGGTGCTGAACGAGACAACGCCCGCCTGGGTCGAGGTGTATGACGATCCCGAATTTGTCGGCGACGGCCAGACGGCCGTTTGGCAATCGGCACGCAACGGATTCAAGCACCTGTATCTTTACGACAATGCGGGGCAGCTTGTCCGCCAGTTGACCAATGGGAAGTGGGAGGTCCGCAACCTGCTCGGCGTCGATGAAAAGAATGGCTGGGCATATTTCTCGGCAAATAAGGACGGCCAGATCAACGACAACGTCTATCGCGTGAGCCTGAACGGCGGCGAGCCTGAGCGCCTGACAAAGGGCGACGGCTGGCATTCGGCGTCGTTCAACAAGGACCATTCGCTATTTGTCGAAAGCTTCTCGGATGCGATGACGCCGACGCAGACGCGGCTCTTTCGCGCTGACGGCACGCTCGTGCGCGTGATCAACGAGAACAAGACGGACGCGCTCGGGCGATACAAGCTCAGCAAACCCGAATTCCTAAAGGTCATGACGCGTGATGGCTTTGAGATGGAAGCGATGATGATCAAGCCGCCGAACTTTGACCCGGCGATGAAGTACCCCGTCTTCCAATACACATACGGCGGCCCGCACGCGCCGTCGGTCTACAACCGCTGGGGCGGCAATCGGATGCTCTGGTTTCAGATGCTCGCGCAAAAGGGTTACATCGTCTGGGTCTGCGACAACCGCTCGTCAAGCGGCAAGGGCGAGGAATCCGTGTGGCCGGTTTACAAACGCCTGGGCGAATTGGAACTTCGCGACATCGAAGACGGCCTCTCGTATCTGAAGGCGCTTCCCTACGTTGACGGCGGCCGCATCGGACTGCACGGCTGGAGCTATGGCGGATTTATGACGAGCTATGCGCTTACGCACAGCACCTCGTTCAAGGTCGGCATCGCCGGCGGCACCGTCTCGGACTGGCATCTCTACGACAGCATCTATACAGAACGCTACATGGCGACGCCCCAAAACAACCGCGAAGGTTATGAGAAAACCTCGGTCGTAAAGGCCGCCAAAAACCTCTCGGGCAAGCTGCTGCTCATCCACGGCCAGATCGATGACAACGTCCACATGCAAAACATGACGCAGCTCGCATACGAACTGCAAAAGGCCGATAAACAGTTTGAGATGATGTACTACCCCACAGCCCGCCACGGCCTAACCAACCCCGCGCAGGTAAAACACTGGTACACGATGATGACGGAGTTTATTTTGAAGAATTTGTAGGAGGTTAAGATGAAAAGGGTCCCTAAGCTCGTATTTGCGGTAACGATAGCTCTGTTTCTGGCTGGTGCGGCCTTTGCCCAGACCTGCCCCGGAAGCTATGTGACCTATTTGGTCCGTAACAAGAAGGGAAACCCGATTGATGCTGCGAGCCCTAAGGTGGTATTTACCGGCGGGGCGTCCGGGGCCTCAGCACGGTGGAAGGTCGGCCCAAAGGAATGGGCGCGCTCAGGCGCGATCGCTTTGCCCGACGCTGTTAAACCGCTGAATGGAACCCTCGCGGGCCTGACCACGTCGCAATTCTGCAACTTCACCGAGCCCGTGACGCTGGGCGTGACGGTCGGCGGCAAGACGATGAACCTGACATTTAATTTCCCGGAGATGAACGAATACGCGAGCGCCGATTTCGTTGTCGATTCGCTTAAATTCAAGCCCGGCAAATACGCCATCACCCTCGCCATGCCCACCGGCAACCGCGGCGACTATTTCGCCGCCACGGGCTGGAAAAAGGTTCGCTAGGCCTTCTCCAGCCGCTCGGCGATCCACATCTTAACTAGTTCCTGGGGTGTGACGCCAAATTTGGCTGCCTTTTTTTCCAGTTCCTCGGCCATCCACCGAGGGAAGTCGATACCAACGATGTCGGTCTCGATGTCATCACTATTACTCATATCATTCACCTCCAGATGCAGAATCTTGAACCATTATTTCAGGATTCGCCGCAACGAATTGATCGCGCGGTTCGGTGTCGATCTCGGACCTCAGGGGTTTTGAGCCGACGTTGGGCTTGAAGTTGCCGTTTTCGTCGTAGAGGCGGCGGTATTGGGCGGTGTTGCGGATCACGCCCTGGACGTAGATTTTTGTTTCTTTGAAGGGGATGGCCTCGACGAATTCGTCGATCTCGGCGGGCAGGCTGGCACGCCACGGAGCGACGCGCCCGGGGCCCGCGTTGTAGGCGACGGCGACGTATTCGATGCGGCCGAATTTGGCGAATTGATCCTTGAGATATGCGGTGCCGAGCTCGATATTGAGCGGCGGATGATACAGATCGGTCGCCGTTACTGATGATGTTTTTGAGATGTACCTTTTTGCGACGGAATTCGCCGTCGGCACCAGCAATTGCATCAGGCCGTACGCATTAGCCGGCGATTTGGCGCGCGGATCGAATACCGATTCCTGTCGGATAAGGCCGGCGACCTGATAGGCGTCGAGGCCGCGCTGGGCGGCCCAATACTTGACCTCGGCCCAGTTGACGAGCGGATAGAAAATGTCCCATTCCTCGCGGCCCATCTCCTCGGGAAACATCTGCGCATAATCCGGATAGCTGGCCCGGAGAGCAAGGAACGCCTTGACGTTGTCGCCCTTCCACCGGTAATGCCGTGCAAGCGCCATATTGATCGAAGGGCTGTTGCCCGCCGTCTTTTTGGCCTCGTTCAGTTCGTCTATAGCCCAGTCAAAAAGGCCGACGATCGAGAGCTCATCGCTTTTGTCGGCACGGTCAAGTTCCCTCTTTCGGGCGGTCTCGGCGGCGACCGTTACGATCTTGAGGTTCGCTACGGCCTTGGCGACGGTTGGGTTTGGCGCGTATGTCGAGGCACACCGCCGCTGCGAACGCATCACCGCCATGCGCTGGGCGGCGAGATAACCCCACCAGTTTGCTGAATAGCGATAGATCACGCCGTCGTAAAGAGCGCATGCCTCTTGGAATTTATCGGCCCGCTCCGAATCTCGAGCGGCCCAGTAACCGGCCTTGCCGCGGTTCGTGTTGTCTTTATCAACGTAGCGGGCAAGATGGTCGATAAACATCTGTGAGGATTCGGCAAAACTGCCCTGCTCATGCCGAAACCACGCCGCCTCAAATTGTGCCTGCGCAACCTCAATGGCGTTTGGGTATTCGGTATGCGCGAGATTGAGGAAATAGCCCTCGTCCGCGCGGCTGTTGGCGTCGCGTGCGGCCAGGCCGGCGTCGATCAGCATGCGAGGGACAAGCGTCCCATGCGGAAATTTCTGGCGCATCTCATTCGCCACCCGTCGCGCATCCGGCCACATTCGGGCCCTTGCATAGCCGAGCGCGAGTTGGTAATAGCCCTCTTCACGTTCTTTCGCCGCAGACTCAGGAAGCGAATCGAATGCGCTCTGGGCCTCGGCCATTTTCTTCAGATTCGACGTTACGATTATCCGCCGAACGCGCGTCTGAGGCGTGATCGAGGTTGGAAACTGGTCAGATAACGCAAGATACGTCGCGTGTGCCATCTCCCATTTCTGTGTTTCAAAGAAACGCTCGGCCCGCGCCTGCATTTCGTCCGCCGTCTGCGGAATCAGCGGTTGGGGGAGCGACGTCAGCTTTGCCTCGGCTTCTTTGGCCGCGGCCGAATCGGCGGCGAAAAAGTATGTCCTGCGATAGTACCGAACGGCCTCGGCCTGCGAGCCCTGAGCCTCGTATGCCTTGGCCGTTATAAGCAGCGCGTCGGCATCATTCTTTTCGCTTAGATCGACCAACATCGGCGGCGCTTCGACGGCACGCCCGGCGGCGATCGCCGACGTCGCCCACAGCAGTTTCGCATCGCGCAGGCGGACAGAATCGCCGTGCTGTTTGACCAGCTCGCCCAGCACGGCCATCACCTCAGCGTGCTTGCCGGCCTGGCTCAATGCCTTGCCGCGAAGCCACAGCGCGTGGTCGGCGAGCTTCGTCCGCTTCTTGAAAATGTCAGAATCGAGCATCGCGGCTGCGCCCTCGGCGTCACCGCTCTCAAGCCTGATACGCGCGCGCAGCAGGCGTGCGAGTGCGCCGGTGCGTTTATTCGCGAACCGCGATTCGATCGCCGCCACGGCGGCCTCGGACGGCAGCTTTCCGCTGCTGGTCATCGCCCGAAGGCTCGCCAGGGCCTGCTCCTCGGTCTGAGCACGGCAGCCGATCGAGAAGGCGGCCATTACAAGAAATGTCGATAATGCGGGCTTTGCGAGGAACTGGATCATAGCATTCTTATTGGGGTTTTGATGCGGGCGGCCGCAGCGATTCTGTCCGGCCAAATGCTTCTAAACATTCTCAAACCGTATAATGATAACAAACATCCTAAGCTCGTCGGCCGATGTTTCTATGAAGAAGCTCCTATTCAGTACCGCGATGCTCTTGTTTTGCGTTCTATCGGCCGCGGCGCAGGATGCGGCTCCCACGGCTACGCCGCCGCCTGAGGATGTCGTAAAGATCTCGACCAATCTGATCCAGATAGACGTAACTGTCACCGACAAGAAGGGCAACCCTGTCAGGGATCTCAGGCCCGATGAGATCGAGGTCTATGAAAACGGCAAGCGTCAGGACGTAACGGCCTTTTCATTCGTCGAGAGCGGCCAGCGGACGATCCGAAATGCTCCGTCAACCAAAGGCAAGCCCGCCGGACCGATCCTGCCGCCGCAGCCTGTGCGGCCCGAGAATGTGAGGCGAACGGTAGCCCTCGTCGTTGACGATCTTACGCTCTCATTCGGGAGTGCCAACAGAGTGCAGCACGCCGTGAAAAAATTCGTGAACGAGCAGATGCAGGACGGCGACCTCGTGGCGATCATTCGCACGGGCACGGGCATCGGTGCCCTGCAGCAGTTTACGACCGACAAGCGTCAATTGCTCAAAGCCGCTGAGAAAATACGCTTTAACATGAGCGGCAGTGCGCGAATAGGCGTATTCAATCCCATCGACGCGTCGCTCAAGGCGCCGGCCGACGAGACGAGCGACTCTCCGGACGAAGCCGAATCCGACGGTCATCTTGAGCAGGAGGTGAATGATTTTCGCGAATCCATTTTTGCCAGCGGGACGCTAGGCGCCGTCAACTATGTGGTGCGCGGGATGAAGGAACTGCCCGGCCGCAAATCTGTCGTCCTCATCACAGACGGCCTCAGGCTGTCTATGGACAAGGATCGCGGGACCGATCGCGTCTTTGACCTGCTGCGAAAGCTGGTTGACCTCGCCACGCGGTCCTCTGTGGTGATCTACACGGTGGATGCGCGGGGCTTGCAGGCACCGTTCATGACCGCCGAGGACAACGTCGCCGGGATGAGTTCGGAGCAGATCGATGCGGCGATCGAGGGGCGGCGGCAAGACCTGTCTGATTCGCAGGACGGCCTCAGATTTCTTGCATATGAGACGGGCGGCACTGCCTTTGTCAACCAGAACGACATCTCATACGGCATCCGCAAGGTCCTCGACGATCAGAGCTATTACCTTGTGGGCTACGAGCCGGACTCGGCCACCTTTGACCCGAAGACAGCCCGCTTTAACAAGCTCACCGTCAAGGTCAAACGCGATGATGTCAGGGTCCGGTTTCGCTCCGGCTTCTTTGGCGTGTCGGAGGAAAGCCTGGCCGCAAACAAGAAGGTGACGTCATCACCGCTTCAAAAGCTCTACGATGCCCTCACGTCGCCTTTTGCCGAGAACCAGGTGCCCGTTCGGCTTAACGCTCTGATCACGGCCGCACCGGATCGCAGCGTAAATGTCCGTTCGCTGCTTCATATTGATGCGGACAAGTTGTCTTTTGCAAAAGGCGCCGACGGCAGATACGCTACCTCATTCGATATCGTGATCTCGACGTTTGGCGACAATGGCGTTCCGGTCGATGGTGAACGCACAAAGTTCAGCTTTAGCGTTTCAGACGAAGGGCTGGCGACGATCAGGCGGACGGGACTCGTCCATAATTTCATGGTTCCAGTAAAGAAGCCGGGCGCGTATCAGCTTCGCGTGGCGATCCGCGATAATACAAGCGATCAGGTCGGCTCGGCGTCTCAGTTCATTGAGGTGCCAAATCTGAAAAAGAATCGCCTGACGATGTCGGGCGTCCTGCTCGAGAATGTTGATTTCGAAACGTGGAAAAAGCTCGACACATTGGATGCGGCACAGGCCCGGCGGGTGATAAACCCACTCGCCGATACGGCGATACGGCAGTTTAAGCCCGGCAGCGTTCTCACCTACAACGTCAATATCTATAATCCCCGCAGCGGTAAGGAGCAGCAGGTGAACCTCAACGTCCAGGCAAATATCTATGACGAGAAGGAACTCGTCTTTGCGGCAAAGCCCTTTGCCCTGACGCCCGTCGGGCCTGTACCGGCCGACGGTGTGCCTGCACGGGGCACGATGCGATTTGGCAACGGGTTTGCGGCCGGCAATTACACGCTGCAGTTGACCGTCACCGACAACAACGCGAAGGGAAAGCGCAAGGTCGTGACGCAATTCGTTCCGTTTGAGATCGTTAAATAGCCATGATTGAAAATGGCGGGTATAAGGACTAAATTAGTTCTTTTGCCGCATGCTCGCCATCCGCTCCATCGAACTCATCGAGATCAATCTGCCGCTGGTCCATTTTTTTGAGACGAGCTTTGGCCGCACATATGAGCGGCGGATAATTTTGGTGCGCGTTTGTGATGAGGACGGCGCCGAGGGCTGGGGCGAGATCACCTGCGGCGAAACGCCTGGCTATTCTGACGAATGGACCGACTCGGCGTGGGTCACGGCTGAGAAGATACTCGCTCCGATGATCGTCGGGAAACAAGTTGCGTCGGCGGCCGATGTTTGGCCGCTGATGTCGTGGGTGCGCGGCCATCGAATGGCAAAGAGCGGCATTGAAACTGCGTGTTGGGATCTAGAGGCGAAAAAGCTCGGAGTTCCGCTGTGGCGGCTTCTCGGCGGCGTAAATCAGACGATCGAATGCGGCGTATCGATCGGCATTCAGGACAGCGTTGAGCAGTTGCTGGAGAAGATCCGCGTCGAGTTGGAAGCCGGATACAAGCGCATCAAGATCAAGATATCGCCGTCATGGGACTATGACGTGATCAAAGCCGCGCGACACGAGTTTGGTGAAATCCCGCTGATGGGCGACGCGAATTCGGCCTATACGCTGGCCGACATCGATAAACTCAGGTCGCTCGACGAGTTCGGCCTGATGATGCTCGAACAGCCGCTCGGCTACGACGACATCATCGATCACGCCAAACTGCAAGCTGCCATAGAAACACCGATCTGTTTGGACGAACGCATTAAATCACCCGACGATGCGCGAAAAGCGATCGAGCTCAAGTCCGGCAAGATCATCAATCTAAAAAACGGACGCGTCGGCGGCCACACGCAGTCAAAACTCGTCGAAAAGGTCTGCCGCGAAGCAGGCATCCCCGTCTGGTGCGGCGGCATGCTCGAATCCGGCATCGGCCGCGCTCACAACATCGCCATCTCAACCCTCGCCGGCTACACAATGCCCGGCGACGTCTCGGCGAGTAAACGATATTGGCATGAGGATATTATTGAGCCGGAGGTTGAGGTTGCGCCGGACGGGACGATCACCGCCCCGGACGACGCCGGAATTGGAGTTGAGGTTAGAATGGCTATGATTGATTCTTTGACGGTTAGAACGAAAAGGATTCTGTGAGTCGTATGAAGAAGTTGTCAAAGCGTTTGTTGGCAAACTTTGCCATAAATGCTATTTTCGACCTATGACAACGATGAACATTTCGCTTTCTGAGGAGCTGAGGTCATTTGTCGATTCGCAGGTGTCTGGTGGGGATTACATCAGCAGCAGCGAGTATGTGCGAGATGTCTTGCGCAAGGAAAAGGACCGCGTTCGACTGCGAGAGATGCTGCTCGAGGGTGGTTCGTCACCCGCCAGTGAGAACGTTTGGGACGCCGAGTATTTTGAGAAAATGCGCCAGCGGGTCAGGGCGAAGACGAAATGAAAAAGCCTGTCGTCCCTCGAATCAAAGCCGAGGACGACCTTGACAACGCTTGCGATCACTATTTGGCGACTGCCGGCGTGGATGTGGTTGTAGATTTCCTGTACGACTTTGATCGCGCTGTCGCACACATTTCCCGGTTTCCCGCATCCGGCTCGCCAAAATACGGACATGAACCAGGATTGGCCGGGATCCGCTTCTGGCCGATGAAGAAGTTCCCGTTCCTCATTTTCTACATTGAGACCGAGCATCAGATCGATGTTTGGCGGGTGATGCACGGCAAGATGGATATCGACGCGGACCTGCACGATCCCGACTCACTTCCATAACCTGTTTTCATATGAGCAATACCGAACCAAACAAGATCATCTTTTCGATGGTCAAGGTCAGTAAGTTTTACGACAAGAAACCTGTTCTTAAGGACATTTACCTCTCGTTCTTTTACGGCGCGAAGATCGGTGTGCTGGGATTGAACGGCGCGGGGAAATCGAGTTTGCTGCGGATCATCGCGGGCACGGACAAGGACTTTAACGGCGAGGTTGTTTTTTCGCAGGGCTATTCGGTCGGTTATCTCGAACAGGAGCCAAAGCTCGATGATGCAAAAACCGTCAAAGAAATCGTCGAGGAAGGAGCTCAGGAGACCGTAGATCTGCTCAAAGAGTATGAGGAGATCAGCGCGAAGTTTGCCGAGCCGATGGATGACGATGGGATGAACGCGTTGATCGAACGTCAGGGCCAAGTGCAGGAAAAGCTCGATGCGGCAGATGCGTGGGACCTTGATTCACGGCTTGAGATGGCGATGGACGCTCTGCGCTGTCCGCCGCCGGATACAAAGATCGCGACCTTGAGCGGTGGCGAGAAACGGCGCGTCGCTCTGTGCAGATTGCTCTTGCAAAAGCCTGACATTCTTCTGCTCGACGAGCCGACTAATCATCTCGACGCCGAGACCGTAGCGTGGCTGGAGCAGCACCTGCAGCGTTACGAGGGAACGATCATCGCCGTAACGCACGATAGGTATTTTCTCGACAATGTTGCGGGTTGGATCTTGGAGCTGGATCGCGGCGAGGGAATTCCGTGGAAGGGCAACTATTCATCGTGGCTCGAACAAAAAGAGGCCAGACTGGCCCAGGAACAGAAGTCTGAGGACAAGCGGCAAAAAACTCTCGAGCGCGAACTCGAATGGATCCGTATGTCGCCAAAGGGCCGTCACGCAAAGGGCAAGGCTCGCATCAACGATTACGAGAAGCTGCTTGCGACCGAATCGGAGAAACGCAGCGAGGACCTTGAGATATTCATTCCGCCGGGCGAGCGGCTCGGCGATACGGTGATCGAGGCACATAAGGTCTCAAAATCATACGGCGACAAGCTGTTGTTTGAGGATCTCGAATTCTCGCTGCCGCCCGGCGGCATCGTCGGCGTTATCGGGCCGAACGGCGCGGGCAAGACGACGCTCTTTCGCCTCATTACCGAACAGGAAAATGCCGACAGCGGTGTATTCAAAGTAGGGCCGACCGTTAAGCTCGGCTACGTCGATCAATCGCGTGATTCGCTCGCGGACGACAAAACGGTCTGGGATGAGATCAGCGACGGGCTGGACGTGATACAGCTCGGTAAACGCGAGGTCAATTCGCGTGCGTATGTGTCGCGTTTCAATTTTTCGGGGACCGATCAACAAAAACGTGTCGGACAATTGTCGGGCGGCGAACGCAACCGTGTTCACCTCGCGAAGATGCTCAAATCGGGTGCGAACGTCATCCTCCTCGATGAACCGACTAACGATCTCGACGTTAACACGATGCGTGCCCTCGAAGAGGCCCTGGAAAACTTTGCGGGCTGCGCGGTCGTAATTAGTCATGACCGTTGGTTCCTCGACCGAATTGCGACGCATATCCTGGCGTTCGAGGGCGACAGCCACGTCGAATATTTTGACGGCAATTACAGCGAGTATGAAGCGGATCGCAAACGCCGCCTCGGCCATGACGCCGACCAGCCGCATCGGATAAAATATCGGAGTTTGACACGGGCGTAGGTATTGCGGTCGCCTTTTGGCGAAGGTTTTTGGCAAACACTTCGTCGTGCCTCAGTCCAACATTTCGGCTAAAGCCGATTAAGGAAATGGCGAACTCGGTCCGTTGGCTGAAGCCAACGGCAATACTAATATTCTTGAGCATTTTCGCCGCGTGTTCGCGCAGAGCGGAGAATGTTATTGTGCCCGCATCGGCTCCGCCCCCCTCGATCGCGCCAGAAACTCCTGTTGCAACGCCAACACCGGCGCTGCCCGACCTCCAAGCGGAGCTGGCCGACGGCCGCAACACGACAAGTGTTTTTCCCATCGGCACGTTCGATTTCAAAAACTTCACCTATGAACTGCCTCGCGGCTGGCAGAACCCCGATGGCACCGCCGAGATCGAGCTCAAGAACGGCAAAGCCGCGGCGGTAGGCGGCCATGTGAGCGACGGACTGAGCAATGAGGCCAAGGCCGTGGCAAAAGCAGAACGCCGCATCGGCCTGTCGTTCGTTACGGCGAAGTACTTTGATGTGACCGGCGATGGTGAGGATGAGGCAGTCGTCGTGCTGAAGATCGAAACGGGCGGCTCGGCCGTGCCTCAGATCGGTTATGTGTTTGCGTGGAAGAATGGTGCGCCCGAGCTGATCTGGCAGTTTCGCACCGGGGACCGTGCCGATGGCGGGCTAAAGCAGCTTTTTTCAGAGAACGGAATGCTCGTCGTCGAGCTATTCGGCCAGGATCGCTTTGTCCTCGGCCAGGTCGAGACCGGACGTATCACGGGTGACGAAGAGCAGTTGTGCTGCCCGACACACTATACGCGCTCGGCCTATAAGTGGAACGGCAGCACATTCATCATCCAGGGCAAGCGTCACACGTATTCGATCGCGGACGCCGCCTTACCCGCCCAGGAGAACCTGGGTGACAAGGTCAATGAGCCGCCCAAAAAGAAGAAGTAGGAAGACCGAGGCCATCGCGCCAGACAAACGCGCCGGTTACGCTGAGATACCGAACTACGGCCAATAGGCCGACGTAACGAACAGCCTTTGTATGCGCAAGGCTGTCGATCAGCTCAGGAAGGCCGCTCCCCCAAAAGTAATGAGAAGGATCACGCTGACGAACGCGTTGGTCGTAAAGAATGCGGCGTTCATGCGGGAGAGATCGTCCGCCCGGATGAGCGTATGCTGATACATGAGCAGCGCGGCGGTCGCTGCAACGCCTACAAGTGCGAGCCAAGCCATGCCCGTCGCCAGATACAACAACACCACTACCACGAACGCCTGAAAGTGGAATAGCCGAGCTATCCAAAGCGCATTCCGGACTCCGAAGCGAGCCGGTATCGAACGAAGTCCGGTGCGTCGATCAAACTCGTGGTCCTGGCAGGCATACAGCACGTCGAATCCCGCAGTCCACATCAGCACGAGTAGCGAAAGCAGTATTGGGACCTCGTCGGCCAGAGAGCCGCGAACGGCTATCCAGGCTGCCGACGGCGAGATCGCCAATGCGAGCCCGAGCAGCAGGTGAGCAAAGGCCGTGAATCGCTTTGCATACGAATATCCCAAAATGACGAGCAAGGCGACGGGCGACAGGGCAAAAGTCAGCCAGTTGAGCAGGTACGACGCAGCGAGAAACACTCCGATCGACACATAAAGAAATACCCACGCAAACCCTACAGACAGCTTTCCGGCCGGAAGTTCACGAGCGGCGGTTCGTGGATTTGCGGCGTCGATATCGCGATCGACGATCCGGTTAAAGGTCATTGCGGCCGATCGCGCTCCGACCATCGCGATCGTTATCCAAAGTATCTGCCACCATGTAGGCAGCCCTTCGGCCGCCAGTATCGCGCCGAGAAATGCGAACGGCAAAGCGAACAACGTGTGCTCGAACTTGATCATTTCGAGCGTGGTCTTAAATTTACTCAACGTCGAGGGCATTCAGTGTCTTGCACCGCCGGTGCGGGCTGAGTGGAGACGCTGCGCCTGGCGCCTGACGGCGTCAGAGACGTTGCGGTTCTTGCTAAGCGCGGCCAGGTCACGGAGTTGCAGCTTCGTCATTATGGTCATCACATTTGCGAACGGCGTACGAGGGTTCTTTGCGAGCGAGTGCGTGACGTTGTAGCTCTTAGACCACTGTCGATTGGCGGCGATCAGCCGAAGAATGTCCTCGGCGACTGAACGCATCGACGCTATCATCTCGATCTCTTGTTCGGTAATGCGCGGATTGTTGACAACGGCGCTCGATACCAGGCGATTGGGGTCGCGGATCAGGATGTTGCGGGCTTCGCGGTCGCCCTTCATGCCCAATTTTACGCGGTCCTTGACGCCCATTTTCATAATACGGTTGATCATCGATATGCGGTCACCGGGAATTTCCTCGCCCTCCGTTTGAAGTTCGCCGATGATCTTGCCAATCGCAGCTTTTCGCTGTTCCTCAGATTCCTCATAGATCTCCTCGATATATTCGAGGCTCATCCATGAATCGTCAGTCTCATGGTCCGGGACCTCAATAAGGTCGGCAAGGAGGATGGCGTCTTCGACGGTCAGGCCGGGCCCGTCGAGATCATCGGCAAACTCCGCTTGCTCGAGGAATTCGGCGGCAGCTTCGTTGCCTCGGGCCCGAAGCTCGTTTGCGATCTGCTGTGCACCGCGTTCTTTCTCGAAGAACTCGCGTTTTACTTCAGCGGCACGCCGTTCAGCCTCGGGCGTACGGTTCGAGTTTCCGATGATCGCGTCAATGATCGCCGGATTCTGGATAAGTAGCTGTTGGTTGAACGAGATGAGTTCGAGCAGCGAACCATTTTGCGTCGAGCGAGCGAGAGCAGCTATCGTATCCGGCGGCGTGCGCGAATCTGTAATGACCGCCTCATGGACGCCCGCCGGGAGTTCGCTTTGTGTGGCAAAATACCCGAGAACGCTCGGAGCGACCGCACCCGAACGGACAGTCGCCTCGAGATCGCCCGATTGTTGTGATCTGAGCGCGGTAACGGCATTCTCGCGGAGCTCCGCGTCATCGCCCTGACACAACGCGACGAGGATCTCAAGCAGGTCGGCCTGCGCGAGCGGCAGTGCTCCTCGCGACGCAGCCAATTGGGCGGCGCGCGGGGCAGACCCGTCGAGGACTGCCCTCACGACCGGATTTGCCGAGACGATCTCAGAACTCATATAGGAGAACCCACGCTATTTCGCCTATAAACAATGAGGAGGAATGGCCACAGCCAATGCGATAATTCTAGCACAGGGCTCCAATTTTCTTGACTAACCCGCTGTGCATAACATAGTTTAATAGTTTGGGCCGAGCGGTCGGCTAGCCGCTTCGCAACATTCCTCAACGCTTCATCAGAACGAATGATAAAACAGCAACTTAAGCAATCGATCGCCGATCATGCGGCGCGGATCGGTGTCATCGGCCTTGGCTACGTCGGGCTGCCGTTGATCGTCGAGTTTTGTCTCAAGGGTTTTCACGCGATCGGCTTTGAGGTCGATGAAGCAAAGGCCGCGGAGATAAATGCGGGCCGGTCGTATATCGTCGACGTGACGAATGAGGATGTCGGCACGTGTATCGAGGCGGGGAAACTCATCGCAACCACAGATTTTAGCCGCCTTGCTGAGTGTGATGTGATCATCATTTGTGTGCCGACGCCACTCCGTAAGACAAAGGACCCGGATATGTCTTACATCCTCACGGCGGGTGGCGAAATACAGAGATACATGCGCGGCGGCCAGCTAATTGTCCTCGAATCAACAACTTATCCCGGCACGACCGATGAGGTGCTGCAGCCAATGTTCGAGGAAAAGGGATTCGCGCTCGACCAGGATTTCCTGCTCGCATTCTCGCCCGAACGTGTCGATCCGGGCAACCCGCAATTTCAGACACACAATATTCCAAAGGTCGTCGGCGGCGTGTCTGCTGACTCGACCGAGATCGCCGCATTGCTGTATTCGCAGATCGTCAACGAGGTCCATCCGGTGTCGTCAGCCCGCGTGGCCGAGGCTGCAAAGCTCTGGGAGAACACGTTTCGGGCAATAAACATTGGCATGGCGAATGAAATGGCCAAGCTTTGCAATGCGCTTGGGATCGATACCTGGGAGGTCGTCGGTGCGGCTGCCACAAAGCCGTTCGGATTTATGCCGTTCTATCCCGGGCCGGGGATCGGCGGCCATTGCATCCCGCTCGATCCGCACTATTTGTCGTGGAAGGCCAAGCAGCACGGCTTTGATTCGCAGTTCATCAGCCTCGCCGAACAGGTTAATTCGACAATGCCGAACTACGTAGTCGAGCTTGTCACTCGTGCTCTCAACGACGCAAAGAAAGCCGTTAACGGCTCAAAAGTCCTGATACTCGGCGTCGCGTATAAGAAGGACATCGACGACATGCGCGAGTCTCCGGCTCTCTCGATAATCGACCTTCTTCGTGCCGACGGTGCCGATGTCGTTTATCACGATCCGTTCGTTCCCGAGGTCACCTTTGACCACGCCTACACCATCGGGGACGCTGAGCCCCTGAGTAATCAGGAACTTACGGACGAACTCGTCTCATCTTCAGATTGCGTGATCATCTGCACCGAGCACTCGGCCGTGGATTATCGATGGGTTTGCGAGACCGCCCCGCTGGTCGTCGATACCAGAAACGCATTGTCACCTGAAGTGCGAGATGGGTGCCGAGCCCGTGTCATCCGCCTATAATTTCAAACTTGAGACCTCAAATACCAAAACTCAAGGTTCTTCTGATCGCCGGTGCCCGGCCGAACTTCATGAAGGTCGCGCCGATCTATGCCGAGATGCGGCGGCGGCCCGATGAGTTTGAACCGCTGATAGTGCATACGGGGCAGCATTACGATGCTGCGATGTCAGATGCGTTCTTTGAAGACCTCAGAATGCCGCGGCCGGATATCTACCTGGGCGTAGGGTCGGCGTCGCACGCAGTGCAGACGGCCAAGATCATGACCGAGTTTGAGCCGGTTGTCCTTGAGCACAAACCTGACTGGGTCATTGTCGTCGGCGATGTAAATTCGACCATTGCCTGCGCCCTGGTTTGTGCAAAATTGGGCGTGAAAGTGGCCCATGTCGAGGCAGGCCTACGTTCGCGCGACCGCTCGATGCCGGAGGAGATCAATCGAATATTGACTGATGCGATCTCCGACCTGCTGTTCACAACATCACCGGATGCTGAGGTAAATCTTGCAAACGAAGGAGTTGAGGCGACTAAGGTCCATTTTGTCGGGAACGTGATGATCGACTCGCTGCTCGAGCATCTCAAGCTGGCGGAGCGCTCGACCGTCAGGGCCGACCTCGGCCTCAACGACGGTGATTACGCCGTTCTCACACTGCATAGGCCGTCAAATGTTGACGATCTCGAAACATTTGAAGGCATCGCGAGGGCCTTGATCGAGATAGCTGCAATAGTCCCCATCATCTTTCCCGTCCATCCGAGAACGCGCGCAAAACTCAATGAGTTTGGTTTGTCTGACGGGCTCGAAGCTGCGGGCGTTCGATTGATCGAACCGCTCGGATACCTCGATTTTATCCGGCTCTACAGCGGCGCGAGGCTTGTGCTGACGGATTCGGGCGGGCTGCAGGAGGAGACGACCGTTCTCGGAATTCCCTGCCTGACGCTCAGAAACAACACGGAGCGGCCGATCACGATCGAGATGGGAACCAACATACTTGTCGGCACGGATCCCGAGAATATCAGACAGGCTGCCTTTACGGCTCTGACCGACAAAGAGGCGAACGCGACGCCGCGTATTCCTCCGCTGTGGGACGGCCACGCGGCCGAACGGATATGCGATGAGCTGTTACGAGCGTAGCATGCAGTGATCATCCGGCTGGAAACAGTGCGGAAGGTCGAACCTATTCAAACTTCACCGAAACGATCTTGGACACGCCGGGCTCCTGCATCGTAACGCCGTAGAGAGCACGAGCAGCTTCCATCGTGCGTTTATTGTGCGTGATGACGATAAACTGTGTCTTTTCAGACATTTCCGCGATCTTTCCGGCAAAGCGGCCGATGTTCGCATCGTCGAGCGGGGCGTCGACTTCGTCAAGTAGGCAGAATGGCGACGGACGGTACCTAAAGATGGCGAGTACGAGTGCGATGGCGGTCATGGCCTTTTCGCCGCCGGACAGTAGTTGAATATTCTGCAGCCGCTTGCCCGGGGGCTGAGCTACGACCTCGATGCCGGCCTCGAGAATATCGTCAGCCTCCATCAGGGTCATTTCGCCGCGGCCGCCGCCAAACAGTTCCTGGAAGAACTCCGCAAAATTCGCATTGATCGACTCAAAAGCCGTGCGAAATCGTTCACGTGAGCGCTTTTTGATCTCGCTGAGCGCCTCCTCAGTTGCGGTGATGCTGTCAAGAATGTCCTGACGCTGCCCGGTTAGGAACAGATGGCGTTCCTCGGCCTCGCCAAGCTCCTCGAGGGCGAGCATGTTGATCGCGCCAAAACCATCGAGGCGGAGACGGAGGTCCTCGGCTTGCGTGCGAGCATCAGTAAGAACAAATTCAGGAACGGGCGTGATCTCATCGAAGAGGTCCGCAAGCAGCAGGCCGAGTTCCTGTTGACATTTCTCACCGATATTCTTTAGCTCTGTCACGGCCTCAGCCTGTTGGATCTCGATCTCGGCGCGTTCGTTACGAGCCTCGCCGAGACGGCGATTGATCTCGGCCAGTTCGTCGCTTGTGGCATCAGAAAGTTGACGGGCCTCGGTCAACATTGTCACGGCCTGCGTGATCTCGACCGTCTCGCGTTCGACCTCATCACCGGCTGAGGCGATCCGGTCGGTAATGGCGGTGATCTCCTCGTGCAGAGCCTTGATCTTTGCCTCGGCCTCGCTGTGTTCGAGCGTTTGAAGCACGAGGCGCGACTCGATCTCTTTCGCCTCATTCTCGACACGGCGAAGGGCCGATATCGCTGACCTCCGCCGCTCGTCAGATGTCGCCGCGATCATGCGCTTTTCACTCAACACGCCGAGGGCCGCTTCGGTAAGCCCACGGGCAGCAGCGAATTCGGCGGCAATGCGTTCGAGCGCCGCTGACGTCTCGGCCCGTGCGGCATCAGCTCTGTGCTTTCCGCTGAGGGCTTCGGCGCGTTTGCTCGTTGCGTCATCGATCTCGGCCTTGACCTGGCCGGACTCATCGGCGACGAGCTTGCGGTGCCGCTCGGCGCGGTCGATCTCGTCCTTGGCCGCCCTGACCTGGATCTGGAGGCCGTGAATGCCGCGATCTACCTTGATGAGCAGCGACTGCAGATCGACCATCTTGCTCTCATTGTCAACGAGCGACATGCGTGCCGACTCAACCGCGGCGCGCGCATTCTCGATACCCGAATCAAGACGTGCACAGTCCTCAGCAAGCTGACTCAACTCACGCTTAAAGGCCAAAAGCGACGCATTGGTCTCGCCGGCCTTCTGCTTGCCCGCGATCATCAAGCGCCCGTTAAGCAAAATGTCGCCGCCGAAATTGACAAGAGTCTCACCCATTGAGGCGCCGTCAAACTCATGAACAAGCCGTGCCGACATCTCGCGCGGGAACACCTGCCACATTGCCGCCTCAAGCTCACCCGAAACGCCGAGAGCTTCTGCGATCGTGCCTTTGGCCGCAGAACGCGAAGCAGCAGGGCCACCCGACAGGACAATGATGGCAGTCCGGCCAACATCATTTGCATTGAGCCAATTCGAAACGCGCGTCGCATCATCGAGCGAATCGACAATGACGGATTCGAGAAACGGCCCAAAGAGCGTTTCGACCGCAGTCTCAGCCTCTGCCGTAACATTCAGCCGATCCGCAAGGACACCGCCGAGACGGACGCCAATGTCCTTGGCCGCGGCAAAGAGCTTCTGGACCTGCGGCGTGTAGACGGCACGATCCTCTTCGAGCTCTTTCAGGGTCGCAAGGCGATATCGTTTAGCCGCGTGTTCATCCTGCAAGCCTTGCAGGTCAGCCTCCGCGGTCCGCAATGCGTTGCGTGCATCGCCTGTCACCGCGAGAAGCAAATCCTTCTCGGCGTTAAGCTCGACGAGCTTGGCTTCCTCCGTCGCGAGCGTGTCGGCAAGCTGCGACGCAGTTCTCTGGTTCGCTCCAAATGCATCGTCCGCCCGCTCGCCTTCTTTCTCAAGGCCGATGGCACGCGAGGTGAGACGCTCAAGATTGTGGTCGAGCTGGCGGGCTAGTTCATCAAAGCGCTCGACGGCCGCCGTGTGCTGCATCAACTCGGAACGGAGCGATTCGATCGATGCCTCAACTAGTGCAAGAGCCTCAGCTTCGCGTCGATGTGTTTCCTCAGATTCGCGAAGTACTGACTCGGCGGCGGCGTGTTCTGCCGTCTCACGACGTTCATCCTCGGCGAGCCGGCCGATCTCTGTCGCGAGCAACTCCTGTCGCTGGCGGCTGGCCGCGATCTCGCCGCGAAGAGCCTCACATCGGGCGTTCAGTCCGACGATCTGGTCGGATTTGTAAATATGCTCGCGTTCCGCTCGGTCGCGTTCTAAAGCGTTATTGGCGTGGATGCGGCGAATCTCGGCGAGGCTCTCCTCGGCAGTTCGGGCGCGATGCGTGTTCTCTTTTCCCGCCTCTTCTTTTGCCGCGAGCTCGTCGTGCAAGTGTTTCTCAGCGTCGCCCGCGGTTGCGAGCCGCATTCGTAACTCATCGGAAAGGTCGGACAGATAACGTCCCTCGGCTGCATAGAGCTTGCGCAAGAGGTCGCGAAACTCCTCCTGCATTATTTTGAACCGGCGCGTCTTTGCAGCCTGACGCCGCAAGGAATTTACGCGAGTTTCGACCTCGGAAATGATGTCGAAGATACGAGCGAGATTTGATTTTGCGGTCTCAAGCCTTGTCTCGGCTGCACGCTGGCGGGCACGAAACTTTGAGATGCCGGCGGCCTCCTCGATGAGGCTGCGGCGATCTGCGGGCTTGGCCGACAAGATCTGGCCGATACGGCCCTGTTCGATGATCGCATAATGAGCTCCCGACAAGCCGGTGCCGGCAAAAAGGTCTGTAATATCGCGGAGCCGGCATGCCCGGCCATTGAGCATGTATTCGCTCTCGCCCGAGAGATACAGGCGACGCGTTACGCTTACAGCCTCGCCCGGGGCGAAGTCAAGGGCGAATGAACGCGGGCGCCAATGGCGTTTCGCCTTGACCTTTGTCTCGACGACCTGTGCCGAACCGACGGCAAGGGCTTTGACGGTCTCGACCTCTTCGGTCTCGGCTGCGTCGTTAAATCCGTTGTTTTCGGCAACGGCGTCGGCGACAAATTCCGGCTCAGGATCTATCCCCAAGACCTCGTCCATATCGACCGCCGAATCGTCGATGCCGGTCAGAGCCTCGTCTATGTCCCCAAGTTCGCTCTGGTCGATATCGAAGGTCGAGTCGTCGCGAACGAGGTGCAGCACGACCTCCGCCATGCCGCTCGGCTTTCGATCTTTGGTTCCGGCAAAGACGACATCCTTCATCTCGCCGCCACGCAAAGATTTCGCGCGCTGCTCGCCCAGCACCCATGCGATCGCGTCAGACACGTTCGATTTGCCGCAGCCATTCGGCCCGACCACGGCCGTGATGCCGTTGCCGGTAAAGACAACCTCGGTATAGTCGGCAAACGACTTAAATCCCGTGATCTCTAGGCGCTGAAGTCTGAACATTCTATATAGTGCCGCTGAATTGGGAAAGCACTATATTTTGTTGTATTTTGGGCGCGAAGTCAACCTAAATGATCTCTCCGCCGACATCTCGCAAGCCTTGCTTCTCGGCCCGCTCATTATCGAGTTCGGTCAGAACGTCGAGGAGAAAATTGGTGTTGCTTGACACATTGATCACCACCGGAAATTCGTGATCGGCAGTCGAGAACTCAAATGTGCCGCTGTTTACCTCGATCAGTTGGCGAAACGCCGCGATGCCGTTATGCCCGTTGCACTCAGCATCGACGATCTTACCCTCATTGAACGACACGTTGCCGAGGTGCAGATCCGATTTGATTATCAGCAGGCCTGTCATCTTGGCGCTTTCGATGACCTGCACCGAGTCAAAGATGCTGACGTATGCGAGATTGCCGGCAAAGGTTACGTCCGTTCGCACCTTTTGCGGCGAGCGGTCACGATTGACAGCAAAATCGGGCCTGCGCGCCCGACGGATCGCCTCAAGGCCCGGTGCTACTGAAATTCGCGGATCGAGCAGCTTTGCCTCTTGCAGGCGGTCGTAAGCGAGGTCAAAATCCTCGCGGCCGATGTATAGACTCACCAGCGCAAGGCACTGTTTGGCGGCCTCGTTAAGATTCTTTTGCCGCACGCAGATCTCGCGCATCTTTTCGCGAAGGCCGATCGAGCGCGGCGAACGTTCGAGCGACGTTCGCAGCAGGTCAAACGCCTTCTCGGGCGACGAGTACTTTACAAAAAGGTCTGCATCGAGCAACACCGATTCGATCGTCGTCTCGGTAACCGGCACCTGTGCCTCTGTCAAAACCGTTTCCATAGCGACAGTTGAACAAAAATGTTCAACAATCAAATCTAGCACGTCTTACCGATCACGTCACTACATTTTCTCCGGGCGCAAAAATGCCGCCCATTGCTGGGCGGCAGATCGTGGCAATACTAGAAATCAAATCGGAGGCCCAATCTTACCGTCCGCGGCCGATACGTCCGCGTCGGCGCAAGGAATTGATCCATCGCGCTCTGGCGAAGGATTGCGTTAGAAGAATTGAGACTGTCGAAATTGATAAAGTTCGATCCGAAACTGAAAACGCGCCAGTTTAGGACATTCCCAAACTCTGCCGATGGGCGAAGCTGATAACGCTCACCGAACTTAAAGACGCGGCTAATATTCAGGTCAAAGATATATTGCCGCGGGCCATGGCCGGCGTTACGAGGCAGATTGCCCGGGCTGCCGATGGTTGGCTGAGAAAGTTGAGCGGCCAATGATGCTGGAAAGGCAGTGCCGAATGTTCGCCACTTGAGATCCTTTAAGTCGCCGCTGAAGTTTGGACGATCCGTCCCGACATCATCGAGGTTTCGATCATTTCCGCCAACTGAGATATTAAACGGGGCGCTCGTGCCAAATCGGAAAAGCGGCGAGAATCGCAGCTTGCCAAGCCAGGCCGGCGTGTCGAATGTCCCCGTAAACGCAATGCGGTGACGGCGGTCGAGCAGGCTCCGCGAGTATTCCGATGCAAAATCGCCCACGATCTGAGGTGATGAAGTGTTGACAATGCCGTCGTCCTTCAGGCTCGACAGGGTATAGACGAGCCGCATCGAGCCCGCAAACCCATGGCCCCATTTTCGATACCGGTTACGCACCTCAAACGTGATTCCCATGTACTTGCTGCGGCCAGGCGAGTAAACATGCTCAAACTGGCTGAGATTGCCTGACGCAAATCCCGGACGCAGATGATGGATCGCGGCCAAGGCACGACAGATCGGTGACAGCGTCGGCGAATTGATCGGATCGAGGGCGCTTTCGCAATCAGACCGATTTTGGGACGAGTTGAGATTTACATTACATGTCTCACTCGCGCTGCACGATCCACCGTTAAGGTCCAGGAGTCCTACATCATCCGTCGGCGAACCAAGGAAGAAGCGCGATATGCCGGTGTTGACGCCCAAAAGATAGTCCGTAAACGTGATCCGCCCGTCGTTATCGCGGTCAGGGGTGCCTGCGGGAAGCACAGGAGCATTGATATTCTTCTCGCGCCATAGGTGGATGGTGCGGTTGTAGGTAGCGTTGGTCTCAAACACGATCCCCTTAAAGATCTCGCGTTCAAACCCGAGGTTGAACTGATAGCTCTCAGGGATCTTGATATTTGGATCGAGTTCGCGAAAGCCTCCCGTTCGAGAAAGTTCCCTCACGGTCATCGTCTCGGTCGCATTCACCTGTATCGCAGTATCGAGGGTCAGCGGATTGGGGAATTGCTGACTCAGGAAGGTTCGAATACGGGCAAACTCTACGTTAGCAGGGAACCGTATCCGTGAATCGAAACGCAGCTCCTGCGCACCCGATGTAAAGTCGTCAACCGTGCGAAGCAGCACGCGATTAAAGAACCGGCCTGCACCAAATCGGATGACCGTCTTGTCGCCCTTAAATGGGTTCCATGCGAACGAGAGGCGCGGCCCCCAGTTGTCCTTATCGCCGATGATCGTCTCGCGCTCATAACGAAGGCCGAAGGCAAGCGTAAACTGCGGACGGATCCGCCATTCATCCTGGCCGAAAAAGCCGTAATACTTGTTCTTCAACGCAGACGACGTATTGAAGTTCTGCTGAAAACTCGTGACGTTGTTCTGGTTAAAGAAATAGAAATTAGAAAATCGGTACGTTCCGGTGGCGTCAAACCGGTCGATGTACTCGGTGTCGACATTATGAAAGTCGCCGCCAAAGCGGAGGTTATGCGAGCCGGCGATGTGCGTATAGGTGTCCTGCACCTGAATGCGGTCCTCTTTACGGTCACTTGATCCTGATGTTGATGCGCTGAAGATCTGGCTGGCCGAGAAAGGTTCGCCCGGCGGCGTAAATCCGCCGACGATCACGACCGGAGCACCGGAACCGCCCACCGGCGCGGCCGACGGCCGCAGCCGCGAGTATTGAAATCGGAGTTGATTGACATCGTTCGCCCCGAGAACCAGGTTATGCGTTGCATTAAATCCGTCGGTGTTGCGCACTCGGCCGATCAAAGCGTCGGCCAGTCGGTTAGTTCCGGAGTACTGCCTGAGATCGTTAAAACGTCCCAGTTGATAGACGAAAGTGAAGGAATTCTTTGCGTTGGCGTTCCAGTCAATCCGGGTCGAGAACGTATGGCGTTTCGATGGCGTGTCCGCCAGTGAAATGTACGGAGCAACGAGAATGAAATTCGAACCACTGTTCGACGGGTAGGTCTGCGACGGGTTCGTCGGTGCCGGCAGGTCGAGTCGGGATTGGTTATCGACCGGGACAAACACATCGATTATCGTGTCCTCAAGGAACTTGTCATGTTCGTACGAGGCGAAGAAAAACAACTTGTTCCTGATGATCGGCCCGCCGAATGTAAAGCCCGGATCGTGGTTTTGAAGTGGCGCACGTGCGATGCCTCGGCGATTGTTATTCCAGGTATTCGCATTCAGCGCCTCGTCGCGAAAGAAATAGAACGCTCGGCCTCGATAGCGATTGCTTCCGCCGCGCGTGCGGATATTGACGCGGCCACCCGAGGCTCGCCCGTATTCGGCCGAGAACTGGTTAGTTATCACCTGGACCTCGGCAACGGACTCCAGCGACGGCTGGAAGCGAAACCCAGCCGAACGATCGTCATTGTTATCCAGGCCGTCAACCGTAATGTTATTTGAGTAGGCTGCACCGCCGGAGAGGGCAAATGTCCCGGCTTCTTCGGGCGTCGTTCCCTGCGCGTAGCTGCCGCGCGTGCCGCGATCGCCCGATAGGTCGCGGGTAGAAAGAGGCTCCTCGGTAACGCCTCCCAGCGTCAGCACCAGATCGAATGGATTACGCGTATTGTTCGGAAGTTCCTCGATCTCTCGTTCGGTAACGGTACCGCCGACAATAGTCCGCGTCGTATCGACCACGGGCCCGTCGTCACCAGTTACTGTTACGGTCGTCTCGGCACGAACATCAGCCGGCGACAGGCTGAAATCCTGAGCCACATTCTGAGCAGCGATCGTGCGGATCTCTTCGGTAACCTGCACGCCGAAACCGCTCGCCTCCGCTTTGACCTTGTATGTCCCCGGCCTCAGTTGGACTATCTTATAGCGTCCATCGTCATTGGTCGTGACGGTGCGGGCCTCGCCTGTCTCGACTAGAGTCGCCGTCACCGACGCGCCGACCACGGCAAGGCCATTGGTGTCAGCCACACGGCCTGCGATCGAGACATTATCGAGGTCCTGAGCGACCGTAACCAAACTCAGCGCTGCAAACAGAGCGCACAGAGCAGTAGCACGCAAACACATTCTTCCAAACATCGGATTCTCCTAAATTAGAAAGGGCTAGATTTGTAGAAATCCTATCTCAGAACGAACACGAACGCAACGGGAATGCAGATGTTTCGGCGGCGCTGCCGGATCATTCATCATCGACGCCATGGCCGCGAAATCGCGTTACTCGCAATCGGGAGACGGGAATGAGGGCCGAACTCGACGAAAAGGTCTCGGTTTGGCGCGAAAATTCGCTGGCGTGGGCCTTGAGGTATTCGAAGAATTGCTCAAACTCGCGCTGCATTTGGTCCATCTTTTCGCGCATGTTGAGGATTATCTCGACGCCCGCGAGATTAACTCCCAGATCGCGGGTAAGAGAAAGGATCACTTCAAGGCGTTCGATGTCGGCGTCCTCATAAAGGCGCGTGTTGCCAATAGACCGTGAGGGTTTGAGCAGGCCTTCGCGTTCATACAGTCTCAGCGTCTGCGGATGTATCTCATACATTTCCGCAACAGCGCTGATAGTGTATGTGCGCGGCTTTTTTTTCATAGTTGCGAGGTTTCGGAGTTACGAGGTTGGGAAGTTTTCGTGGATTCGCGTAGGTATCTAGCCAAGGCCAGCGCCATGCGTGATATCTCAGATACCAAGCCGTAGATCGCCTCAAAATCAGACCGGTCGATGTAGCCCAATCCGACTGCAACGTGAAGATGGCTCTGGACTTCATGGGCCGACCCGCGAGCAACATTGAGAAAGTTGGCGAATTCGGCATTGCTTTTGCGCCCATGGCCCTCGGCGATGTTCGCCATAATGGAAACCGTTGCTCGGCGGATCTGATCTCGCAGCCCATAATCCTTCGAGAATGAGCCGTTTTCGGTCAGTCGATAAATACGGAGCGTCACATCGTAAGCCTTCTGCCACGCCTGAATATCTTCAAATCCATCGAACTTTGACATAACTCCGAACTCCGTAACTTCGCAACTTCATAACTTCGTAACGCTATTCCAATCCCATCGCCTTGCGAGGGTTCTCCGGATTGAGTTTCTCAAACTGCCGTAACAACTCCTTCGTTTCTTCCGAAAGCACCTTAGGGAGAATGATCTTGACCTCGACGAACTGATCGCCCCGCAGTTGCGGGTTCCTCAGGCTTGGAAAGCCGCGCTCGCGCAGGCGGAATTTCTGGCCCGACTCGGTTCCTGCCGGGATCTTAAGATGCGCTCGGCCCTCGACCGTAGGGACCTCACTTTTCGTGCCGAGCGCGGCCTCGGGAACCGTGATCGGCACCGTTACATATACGTTGTCACCCTTACGAGTCAGGAACGGATGCTTGCCGACGTTGGTCAAAATATATAAGTCGCCAGGCTCTGCACCGAGGCGCCCGCCGTGTCCCTTTTTTGGCACGCGCACGCGCGAGCCGGTATCAACGCCGGCCGGTATCTTTACCTTTACCTGCTCGGTCTTCGGTGTCGTGCCTTTCCCGTGGCAGAGGCTGCACGGCTCGCGACGCCGCCCCGTCCCGCCGCAATCGGTGCATTGCCCCGAGAACTGCAGCCGTCCTCCGGTTCGCATTACCTGCCCGGTGCCCTTGCACGTCGAACACTGCACGACCGGGCCGCCGGTGTCGCCCGCGCCCTGACAGCGCGAGCATTGCTCGGAGCGATTGACCGTAAGATTGCGGGTCAGGCCGGTGAAAGCCTCTTCAAAACTAAGTGCCAGCGGCATCTCGATATCGCGGCCCTTCTTTGGCATCGGCCGGGGCGGCTCCGGCTGGGCGGTTCTCGCACCACCGCCGCCGAAGAGGTCGGAAAAGATATCCCGAAAACTCGAACTACCGCCGCCAGCTCCGGCCGAACTCGTGTCCCAGCTAAACCCCGAGAAATCGAATCCCGGCGAACCGGCCGAACCTGCTCCGGGACCGCTGCTTGTCGCGAATGGCGAGTCCGGATCGAGATTGTCCGCGTAGTAGCCGAAGCGGTCAAAGACCTTGCGTTTCTTCTCGTCCGAGAGAACGTCGTAGGCCTCCTGCACGTCCTTGAACGTGTCCTCGGCCGCCTTGTCGCCCGGGTTCACATCTGGGTGATGCTTGCGCGCGAGCCGGCGATAGGCCTTCTTGATCTCGTCGGCCTTGGCATCTTTCTTAACGCCGAGAATCTTGTAATAGTCCTTTTTGGCCATGCAGGAAAGTCACGGACAAGTTTAGAGGGACAAGGGACGAGAGAGCAACCCCGGCCACTTGTCCCTCGCACTTGTCCCTTATCTATCTACTTCTTTTCCTCGTCCTCGACATCGACATACTCGGCGTCGATGACATCGCCCTCGTCCGAGGATGCGGTCGAAGGCTCGCCGTCGGCCCCCGCGGTCGCGGACGAAGCCTGTTCGTCAGTCTGTTCCTCCGGCCCTTGCGCCGTTTGGCTGTAGAGGACCTCGGCCAGCTTGTGCGAAGCGGTCTGCAGGCGGTCGAATGCGTTGTTCATCGCATCGACATCCTCCCCGCCAAGAGCGGTCTTCGAATCCGTAATTGCCGATTCGATCTCGCCGGCGGCTGCGGCGTCAAGTTTGTCCTTGTTCTCGGCGAGCGTCTTTTCGACGCTGTAAACCAGGCCGTCAAGACGGTTGCGTGCCTCGATAGCGGCACGTTTCTTCTCGTCCTCGCCCGCATGTGACTCGGCATCCTTCATCATCTTGTCGATCTCTTCCTTTGAGAGGCCCGACGAGGCGGTGATCGTGATCTTCTGCTCGCGGCCCGTGCCGACGTCCTTGGCCGAAACGTTGACGATACCGTTTGCGTCGATGTCGAACGTTACCTCGACCTGCGGCACACCACGCGGTGCGGGCGGAATGCCCACGAGATGGAATTTGCCGAGGGTCTTATTATCGCTGGCCATTGGCCGTTCGCCCTGTAAAACATGGACCTCGACGGAAGTTTGGTTGTCCGACGCAGTGGAAAATATCTCCGATTTTCGCGTCGGGATCGTCGTATTTTTCTGGATCATCGGCGTCGATACACCGCCCAGGGTCTCGATGCCGAGCGAGAGCGGCGTTACGTCGAGAAGCAGGATGTCCGTCTTCTCGCCGCCGAGAACGCCTGCCTGCACGGCGGCGCCGAGGGCGACGACCTCGTCGGGGTTCACCGACTTGTTCGGCTCCTTGCCAAAGTACTCCTTGACCATTTCCTGGACCTTGGGAATGCGGGTCGAGCCGCCGACAAGCACGATCTCCTCGATGTCCTTCGGCGACAGGCCGGCGTCCTTGATGGCCTGTTCGACCGGCGGCATCAGGCGTTTCAGGATAGGCTCGGCGAGCTGCTCGAATTTGGCACGCGTGAGCTTCATCACGAGGTGCTTCGGGCCGCTCGCATCAGCCGTGATAAACGGCAGGTTGATCTCGGTCTCCATAGCGTGCGACAACTCGACCTTTGCCTTTTCACCGGCTTCCTTGAGCCGCTGAAGGGCCATTTTGTCGTTGTGAAGGTCGATGCCCTGGTCTTTTTTGAATTCGTCGATGATCCAGCCGACAAGCACTTCGTCAACATCATCGCCGCCGAGGTGTGTGTCACCGTTGGTCGATTTCACCTCGACGACGCCCTCGCCGACCTCTAGCACCGAGATGTCAAACGTGCCGCCGCCAAAGTCGAATACCGCGATCGTCTCGTCTTTTTTCTTGTCCAAACCGTACGCCAAAGCGGCCGCGGTTGGCTCGTTGACGATGCGGAGTACTTCGAGCCCGGCAACCTTGCCGGCATCCTTCGTCGCCTGACGCTGGGCGTCGTTAAAGTAAGCAGGCACAGTAATTACGGCCTTCTCGACCTTGCTGCCAAGATAATCCTCGGCCGACTGCTTGAGCTTTTGCAGCACCATCGCGGCGATCTCCGGCGGCGAATACTGTTTGCCCTCGGCATCGACGCGGACGTCCCCATTCGAGGCCTTTTCGACCTTGAAAGGCACCTGCTTGATCTCCTCAGAAACCTCGTCAAACTTGCGTCCCATGAACCGCTTGATCGAATACAGCGTGTTCTCGGGGTTCGTAACTGCCTGACGCTTGGCGACTTGCCCGACCAGCCGGTTGCCGTCCTTTGTAAATGCGACAACCGAAGGGGTTGTGCGGCCGCCCTCACTATTTGTAATGACGACCGGCTCGCCGCCCTCCATGACCGCAACGACCGAATTGGTCGTCCCGAGGTCAATACCGATAATTTTGCTCATATATCACTCTCCAAAACTATAATTGCCTGCTCACAGATCTAACTTGAGCACTAATGAATGATAATAGTTGAGTGTGTTATTGTCAAGTCTCAAATTGCCTCTTGATCCCGATCCATTCGTGCATTCGTGGCTGCCCTTTTTCGACCGATGAAAGCCACGAATGCACAAATAAATCGCCAAGCTGTACCGACACTTTTGCGGTTTGTATCGGCATTCTTACAGGTTTGTATCGACACTTTTCAGCCCTTTTTCATGCACGTCTCGTTCCGGTAACGCCAATTGTCGCCGATGTCATTTACGCGCCGTCGTCGTGGTCAAACTTTTCGGTCGCTATCGGGTTATCTGCGTTGTCGGAAATAACACAAGCGGCGGGTTGTCGGCGTTAATGCTGGTTCCACGCAGAGATCGCACGAGGAAAAACGCAGAGAGACGCAGAGGCGTAAGCCGCTCAAAACTCTGCGTTCCTCCGCGTCCTTGTCCTCGGCGACCTCCGCGTGGAATCCTACTTGACAACGTCGTTGCATCTATGCTAGCGTGTTTCACAGAAATACACACAAGGAGAAACTACCAACACTATGCAGACACAGATGGAATGGGCGACATTTCCGGGGCGGCCTTTTGGCTACAAAGCGGCCGAGAATGAGGTCCGCGTGACGATGCGCCCTGATGCGACCTTTTACCTCAACGCCAAGGCCCACGCCGCGCTCGGCCATCCAAAGCACGTCGAGCTGCTCTATGACGCCCACCGCCGCACGATCGGCATCAAGCCCGGCAACCCCGACGCCGCAAACACCTTTCGCCTTGTCGATCACGCAGGCCGCGGAAAATACCGCCGCATAAACGCCGCCGCCTTCTGCCGCCACTTCCGCATCCGCACCGACCGCACCATCCTCTTCCACGCCGCCACGCTGGACAACGACAGCATCCTACACCTCGACCTGACCCAAACCGTCGCCGTCAGCCGAGGTGCGCGGTGATGCGGAATCGCGTTTTCGTGTAATAATGCGGACATGGTCGAACTCGACGGAATTAGAGTAGGTATGCGCGTGAGACACCCGAAGATGAACAAGTGGGGCATCGGACAGGTTGTCTCTGTCGCTCCTCCAAAGGTTGCTGTTTTCTTCGAAACTGTTGGCGATAAGATGATACGAACAGATTTGATCTCGTTGGATCCTGTTCAAGGTCCCGAGGCGGAGAGTGAACTACTCGACAAGAAGTTTAGTCCAAAGCGCTCCACTCGAAGGCCGTTCAGCGGGCCGCAGTATTTTAATGATGGAAAAAGCGCGAGTCGGAAGCAGTTTATCGAGAACATGGGCGGAACATGTGCAAATTGGAACTGGAGTTGGTCGTTTGTAAATCACGAAGATCGCAAAGTATTTTTTGGCGCCTGGCAGGATTTCATTCAGGGCAAGAGAGCCCTTATTCTCAGTTCCAGCTGGCAAACGAGGCGGGGACGAGAACAAAACGGTTACAGTGAAGCGGTTGAGAATCTTCGACTGGTGGAGCAAGAGGAATACGCCCTTTGTGTTTACACGATGATCGCGGACCCTTCGTCTGAGCTTGAATTCGAGGAGGGCACTCGTAAGATCGGAGCTATCCTCAATGATTTGTCTGAGGCCAGCCTCGTCACGGAAGACGGAGAATCGTACGCGATATTTAGAGACGAGCCATGGCCGAGCCGGAAAAGCTGATACCGAAGCACGGCGGTTACCGTAGGCTCAAGAGCTTTCAGGTCGCGCAGCTCGTGTATGACTTGACGGTGCGGTTTTGCGACCGCTACATCGACAAACGCAGCCGCACGCACGATCAGATGGTCCAGGCCGCCCGCAGCGGCGTCCAAAACATCGCCGAAGGCAGCCAGGCCAGCGGAACGTCGAAAAAGTTTGAGCTAAAACTCACCAGCGTCGCCCGTGCCAGCCTCGAGGAGCTAAAACTAGACTATGAAGATTTCCTGCGTCAACGCTCGCTGCCCGAGTGGCCGCAGGACGACGCTCGGCGGGCGGCGTTGATCGATCGTCGGCCAAAGACGGCCGACGAAGTCGCCGCCTGGGCCGTCGAGGTAAAAAATGGACACCATGGACAAAGTGGACAAGATGGACAGCCTCCCTCAAACTCGTCCATCCAGTCCACAATGTCCACTCCGTCCACTCTTAGTCCCTCTTTCCCCGAGATCGCCGCCAACGGCGCCCTCGCCCTGATCACCGTCGCCTGCAGCCTCCTCAACCGCCAGATCGCCTCCCTCGAAAAAGCCTTCATCGAAGAAGGCGGATTTACTGAGCGGTTGTACCGCGTCAGATCGGCAACGAGGAAGAGGTAGCACCGAGGCCGGTGGGCTTTGGACATTGGAGTTTCGAGTGGTTTATCATCAGAAGTTCGCTGCCGGAGTGGCGAAATTGGTATACGCACCAGACTCAAAATCTGGCGAGGGCAACTTCATGTCGGTTCGAGTCCGACCTCCGGCACCATAGGATAGGGACAAGTGACGAGTGACAAGTAACAATGGCGGCACGCGAGGGCGTGCCGTTTTGGTTTTGGGATGAAGATCGGAGACTTTGATCTTGAGCTGCCGGAGGGGTTGATCGCGCAAGCGGCGCTCACGGATCGCGCGGCGTCGAGGATGCTGGTGGTGGATCGTGGCGTCGGGGCATTTGAGGATCGACGGTTTCGGGAGATCGGGGAGTTTTTGCGCGAGGGCGATGTGTTGGTAGTGAACAACACGCGGGTCTTTCCGGCGAGGTTGTTTGGGCAGACAGCGACGGGTGCATCGGTCGAGGTGTTTTTGGTGCGAGACCTGGGCGGCGGCGTTTGGGAAACGTTGGCGCGGCCGGGGCGTCGGCTGGCCGTTGGAAAGTCGGTCATCTTTGACGGTGAGACGACGGGCGAAGTCGTTGAAAAGCTGGCGGACGGGCGTGTGTTGATGCGGTTTGAAGGCGACGTTTTGGGCATGGCCGAGCGGCTCGGGCGGACGCCGCTGCCGCCGTATATCAAGCGCGATCCTAGCGAAGCTGATAATGACCGCGAGCGATATCAGACAGTTTATGCGCGGGAGCGAGGTTCGATCGCGGCGCCGACGGCGGGGCTGCATTTTACGCCGGAAGTGCTTGAAGGCGTTAGGGATAGAGGCGTAACCGTTGCTGAGGTCACGCTGCACGTTGGTTACGGGACGTTCGAGCCGGTGCGTGTCGAGGAATTGAGCGAACACGCGGTCTCGCCGGAGGTGTATGAGATCGAGGCGGGCGTGGCCGAGCTGCTGAATGCGGCGAAGGCCGGCGGACGGCGGATCGCTGCGGTCGGCACGACAACGACGCGGGCACTTGAGGCAAATGTCGCGCAGTTCGAGCGATTTACAGAGGGCGTAAATGAGGCCGACCTGACGATCGTGCCGGGACACAGGTTTCGCGCGGTTGACGCGCTGCTGACGAACTTTCACCTGCCGCAGAGCTCGCTGCTGGTGCTGGTTTCTACTTTTGGCGGACACGAACTTATAATGAAGGCATATCGACACGCGGTCGCGGCGAAGTATAGGTTTTACAGCTATGGCGACTGCATGCTGGTGGTTTAAGTTACGGAGTTGCAGATAGTTGCAGAGTTACAGAGTTCAGCAGATCGACTCCGTAACTCCGTAACTTGCAACTTGCTCAAATGGCTGTTTTAGAGACCATTCGAAGCTTTTTTGTGCCGATGTTCGTGGCCGAGCCCGAGGTGATCGTGCCGGCGGCGCCGTCGCAGTATGCGATCAGGCCATTGACGATGGAGCAGCTGCAGGACGTACTGCGGTTGAATATTAGGTGTTTCAGGAACGGCGACAATTACACGAAGCATACCTTCGAGTACCTATTGGGCGAGCCGCGGACGTTGAGTTTTAGGACCGTTAATGAGGCGGACGACCTGGTCGGATTTGCCTTTGTGATGGTCAATGAGAACAATGCCGCCCATCTGACGACCATCGGCGTCGCCCCGGAACACCGCCGGCGAGGGCTAGCCGCCGGATTGCTCGATCACGTGGAAGAGGCCCTTCGGCAACGTGAGGTTGGGACGATAATGTTGGAGGTCCGCGTGTCGAATATCGCCGCGCAGGAGCTTTATCGCCGCCGCAATTACACCATCGTCCAGCGTATCGGCAGATATTACAATAACGGAGAAGACTGCTTCCTGATGATGAAGGCGATTTTTTAAGTTCAAAGTTTCAAGTTCAGGTTCAAGATTGGACCTGCGCATCACAACCTTGAACCTTGAACCTTCAACCTTGAACCGTGAACCTACGACTTCCATCCATCTATCCCATCACCGACACTCGCCTATCGGCCCTGTCGCACGCTGAACAGGTCCGGCGGCTGATCGCCGGCGGAGCGACGCTTATTCAATTGCGGGAAAAGGCGTCGTCGCCCCGCGCCTTTTACGAAGACGCGAGGACAGCCGTTGACATCGCGCATGCCGCCGGTGCCAAGGTCCTGATAAATGATCGTGTTGACATAGCCATCGCCGCCGGCGCGGATGGCGTACATCTGGGTCAGGACGACATGCCGGTCGAGGCAGCCAGGGCCTTGCTCGGTGTGGACGCGATCATCGGCTTTTCTACCCATTCGGTCGGGCAGGCGTCGGCCGCGGCCGATGCACCGGTAGATTATCTCGCGATCGGGCCGGTCTTTGAGACAAAGACGAAAGGCGACGCGGCGGCGACTGTCGGCCTCGGCGGCGTGAGGGCCGTGCGGGCCGTGATCGGCAGTGTGCCGCTGGCTGCCATCGGCGGAATCGATGCTGCGAACGTTGAGGCTGCGCTCGGCGCGGGCGCCGATTCGGCAGCAATGATCGCCGCCGTGATCATCGGTGATATCGAGCAGAACATGCGACGCCTGCTGGCCACGTGAACAAACACATTTATCATTGCCAAAAATCTTCTTGCATTCCACCGGGTGATAGCTGATAATTGATTGACGGGCCTCGGTGTGACCGCGCCGAGCTTCTGCCCAACCTGCCTCGTTTTCGCATTCCTTGCGGGAGAAGAACCAAACACATGAGTTTGCTTGATGTTGCGCCCATTATTGAGCACATGCTGCTGACGTCCGAGAACGTTAGCGACCTCAATTTTTCGGCAAATCAAAAGCCGCAGGTTGAGATCAACGGCGTGCTGTATCCGACATCGCCGCTCGGCTTGGGTAAGCTGACAGCCTTTCAGACCGAGATGATCGCGATGTCGCTGATACGCGACAATCCGGACGCGGCCAACCAGCTTGTACGATACCGCACGGCCGACCTGAGCTACGCCCTGCCGGGCAAATGCCGTTTTCGTGTAAATATCTTTCAGCAGCGGAATTCATACTCGATCGTGATGCGTGTGATCCCGCACGAGATACCGACATTCGACGCCCTCAAGCTGCCGCTGCAGCTCGCCGATATCGCCGACATTCGCAATGGTGTCGTGCTGCTCACCGGGCCGACAGGATCGGGAAAGAGCTCAACGCTTGCGGCGATCATCGACCGCATCAATGAGACGAAAGCCTATCACATAGTGACGATCGAGGACCCGATCGAGTTTCTGCACAGCCACAAGAAATCGACGATAAATCAACGCGAGGTCGGTGCGGATACAAAAGACTTTGCATCGGCCCTGCGTGCCGCTCTTCGCCAAGCACCAAAGGTGATCCTCGTCGGCGAGATGCGTGATCTCGAGACTGCTGAGATCGCCCTCGAGGCCGCTGAGACGGGCCACCTCGTGCTGTCCACCTTGCACACGATCGATGCATCGAAAACGATCGACCGCATCATCGGACTTTATCCAAAGAACGAGGAGCGGATCATCCGCACGCGGCTGGCGCAGACGTTTCGTTATATCGTATCGCAGCGTCTGATCCCGACGGCTGATGGCCGCGGCCGCATCGCGGCGGTTGAGATCCTCAGGTCAAATCCGCGAACGCGCGAGTACATCGAGAAAGGCGAGCAGGAAGGCAAGACGCTGCTCGATGCGATTCGCGACGGCGAGATAGACGGCATGCAGGATTTCGATTCGGTCATCCGCGATATGATCGAGAAGGGCCTGATAACGATGGACGACGGCCTGTCATTCGCCACGAACCAGAACAACCTTCTTCTTCAACTCAAGGGCCTCGCATCGACCGAGGACTATGTGAAATCCGGCTCGGGCAGGCCGCTGCCCAAACCGGCCGTCCCGCCTCCGCCGCCGCCTGACCCTGATTCGGTCCTGAACATGATCGAATAATACACACTACTATGATCATTCGCTGCGACAATTGTTCCGTTTCACTGCAACTGGACGAATCGAAGATACCGACCGGGAACTTCTCTGTTCGCTGTCCGCGATGCCAAAATCTGCTTCGGGTGCAAAAGGACGCCTCGGGCAAGGCTCCGTCAACGGTCGATCAATTGGCCGCAAACAAGCCGGCCGAGGTGTCGAGCGACAGTCCTGCCGATTTTGCCCAGAAAGAGTCAGAGCAACAGGTGAACGCCGCCTTGCGTTCGCTGCTGTCGGCGCTCCAAACGGACAAGTCGGCCGGGCCCGATGACGAAAGTGATGAAAAGCCGCGACGCATTCTCTTATGCCTCGGCGAAAAGGCCGACGAGACCGCACGGCTGCTGGCAAAGTCCGGCTACAAGGTCTATGTCGCGCAGACGCCGGCACAGGCGAATGAGCGCTTGCGCGAGGGCAAGACCGAGCTTCTGATGTTCTCGCCCGATTTTGCAGCAGATATGGGCGGGGCGGCCGTCATTCAGCAAAAGGCGAACGCGATGTATTCATCCGAGCGGCGGCGGCTCTTCCTGATCTCGCTCGAGGACGAGGGTACGACGATGAATGCCCACGATGCATTTCTCCGCAACCTAAATCTGATCGTCAATACGAATGACGTGGCCCAGTTGCCGCTGATCCTGAATCGTGCTCTGGGCGACTACAACGATCTCTACAATTACTTCAACAAGGCGTCAAATCTTGCGGCTGTCTAGGTTAGAGCCAATTCGCAGGCGAGCATTTCGATCTGCATGCGAGCTGCTTTTGGCCCGCTGCCGCCGACCGATGTCTTGATGGCGAGATCGGTTTCGGCAAGGCGTTTCAGAGCATGGCGTAGGCTCCGCGCATCGACTCGTCGGGCGGCGGCAAAGAACGCTTCCTGGTCGCTGTAACGCATCTTTACCACCCTGGCGACCTCTCGCCGGTCGACACCGCGCTGCATCATGTCCTTTACCGATAGCAGCGTGCGGTATTTGAACGCCATCGCGCCGATCAGTGCCAAAGGCTCAGCACCGTCGTCAAGCGTCTTTTTGAGAAGGGCCAGCCCTCGCTGCGGCCGCCCGGCGATGATCTCGTTGACGAAATAGAAGTTATCCAAAGCGCTCGAATCTGGGACGAGGTCGCCGATCATTTCTTTCGTTATCTGCCCTGACGGCATCGCGGCGGCGGTAAGCTTATCGATCTCATTCGCGAGACGAGCAACGTTGTCACCTACACGGGACAATAAGAATTGAAACGCCGACGGATCGATCGAGGCACCCGCATCAGCGAGGTGCTTGCGGGCCCACTCCGACAGCGCGGGCCCCGTGAGCGGGGCAAACTCGACCGATGCGGTTTGCTTTTCGAGCAATTTGCCCATCTTACGGACCTTATTGAATTCGTCCGCGATGAAGATGACGATGGTTGTCGGCTCGGGCGAACCGAGATAGTCGGTCAGCACAGGCTCGTCGTTCTCGGTTATCGTATCGCGAAAGCCAGTCTGCGAGATCCGAACGTCGGTGATGCGAATGACGCGGCGCTCTGACATCATTGGCAATTGTCGGGCCGACGTAAGGGCCGCCTTAAGGTTGCCCTCCGCATTCAGGCTGAAGGTCGTGTCATTAAAATCCCGAAAGTCACCCTCGCCAAACGCGCGTTCGACGATGGTCTTGGCGGCGAGTCCGCGGAGGTAGGCTTCGCGGCCGTAGAGGAGATAGACGGGCGAGAGGTCGCCTTTGCGGAGTTGTTCGCGAAGCTGCGAGACGTCCACTATTTCTTATCTTCCTTGACGCCGATGCCGTTGACAAAGGCTGAGACGGCGGATTCTGCAAATGCGCGGGCCATACGCTCGACCGCCGGATCTTCTTCGTTAAAGAATGATCGCGGGTCAGACGAAAACTCAAACGAATCGCGGAAAACAAAATTTTGGTTATCGTAGAGTATTTTGTTCTCGCGAATGTCGCGGATGGTCACAGCGGTCACGACAGTGACCTCATAGACACGCGCCCGGCCCTCGCTGTCGAGCAGAACGCCCGAGAAGTTAAAATCACGGATCGTTCCCTCGAGCACTGCATCCGCACCGATGCGAGAGGCCGTTACCTTAAGGCCGTTGCCGCGCCGGATGATCTCACGCATAACGGCCTCGGTGAATCGCGACTCGACACGGTAGCGAAGGCCCTGCGTTTCAAACTGGAACGCAGGGACGGCCACGGCTCGTATATGACGCGGCAGGCCCGATCTGGTCACAGGCTTGTAGCAGTCTGTGAAGCCTGAGACCAAAAGGACACAGGCTATGCAGGGAGATGTAAGGCAGTATCTCATTGCAGTTTTCTGAACAACTTTCGCCCCAGCCAGACGAAGAGCAGCCCGCCAAGAAACGCGGAGATGGCGCCCATGAGAACAAAGCTCCAGTCCGTAGGCGGCACCTCCTTGGGCGGCGGAATATCGGCAAAAACGGTTGTCGAGAGGGCCGCAAGCGGCAATGCGGCAAGTAGAGATCTAACTTTCATCATGGTTACCTCCGGTCTCGATGGTATTGAATACTCGCAACGCTGAGACAGTCTCTCTTACGTCGTGGACACGAACGACCTTCGCTCCTCGCACGACAGCCGCCAGAGCAGCAGCGATGCTGCCGCCCACCCTCTCGTTCGGAACTCCATCGCCGACGATCTTGCCGATGAACGACTTTCGCGACGCTCCAACCAGCATAGGATAAGCTGCAAATTCGGCTACCAGTCTATCAAGATTTGCGAGCAATTCTAAACTTTGCTCAAATGTCTTGCCAAAGCCTATGCCGGGATCGAGAGCGATCTGTTCATCGGACACGCCCAATTCCTTTGCTCTTGCTATAGATCCCGCCAATCGGCTCTTTGCGTGGGCCATAATGTCTGCCACGGGCGGCGAGGAATGCATCGTTTCGAATGTGCCGCGTGAGTGCATCAGGACGAGCCCGGCACCGGTGCGGGCCGCGATCTCAGCCAGATCGGCATCCCATCGCAGGCCCGAAATGTCGTTGACGATCTCGGCGCCGCTGTCGAGGGCTGCCTGAGCCACGAGCGCTTTGGTCGTATCAATGGAAACCGGCGTTTCAAATCGGGCCGTGATCGCTTTAACGACCGGGAGCGTTCGTCCAAGCTCCGTGTCAGGATCAATGCGGATGCTGCCGGGCCGCGTTGATTCTCCGCCGATATCGATTATATCCGCGCCGTCCTCGATCATCTGCTCAGCCCTCCGTAGTGCCTCGTCGAGCAAGACGAACTCGCCGCCGTCCGAAAAGCTGTCAGGCGTAACGTTGAGGATGCCCATCACGAGCGGACGCGACGAGCGGAGCGTTCGGCGAGCGGTTTTCCAGTGCATAAACAATTAGCCCTATAGGTCATATACGACCTATAGGGCCAATAAGCAACTCGGCGATACCTAAGCCGTCGCCGGATTATTGCCGGGGATCGGCAGGATCGGGTTGTTGAACGACCCTTCGGATTCCTCCGACTGCGGCGATCCCTCGTCGTTGGCGTTCGACGGCGTCGTGCCCTCGAGCGGCAGGCCGGCGACGACGCGGCGGATCTGGACGGCATCGAGCGTCTCGTATTCGAGGAGGGCTTCGGCAAGGCGAATCAGGACATCTTTATTGTCCTTAAGGATCTTTTCCGCTCGTTTGTATTGTGTCGATACGATCTTTTGAACCTCGGCGTCGATCTTGATCGCGGTGTCCTCGGAGTAATCGCGATGCTGCGCGATCTCGCGGCCGAGGAAGATCTGCTCTTCCTTCTTGCCAAAGGTGAGCGGCCCAAGGTCGGACATGCCGTATTCGCAAACCATCGAGCGGGCAACCTCGGTCGCCTTTTCAATATCGTTGGCTGCGCCCGTCGTGATGCTGCCGATGAACATGTCCTCGGCGATGCGGCCGCCCATCGCCATTGCGATCTGGCCGAGCAAATATTCCTTTGAGGCCGAAAGGCGGTCCTTTTCGGGCAGATACATCGTCACGCCGAGAGCCATGCCGCGCGGGATGATCGTTACCTTGTGAACCGGATCGATATTCGGCACCTTAAGCCCAACGAGCGTGTGGCCGGCTTCGTGATAAGCGGTGATGCGCTTCTCCTCGTCAGAGATGACCATCGACTTACGCTCGGCACCCATCATCACCTTGTCCTTGGCGATCTCAAAATCGGCCATGGTAACGACTTTTTTGTTGTAGCGAGCGGCGTTCAATGCGGCCTCGTTAACGATATTCGCGAGATCGGCACCTGTGAATCCGGGTGTTCCGCGGGCGATCACGCTTACATCGACGCCCTCGTCAAGCGGTATCTTTCGCGTATGAACTTTCAGAATGCCCTCGCGGCCGCGAACGTCAGGCCGCCCGACGACAACGCGCCGGTCAAAACGACCGGGACGCAGCAGGGCCGGATCGAGAACGTCAGGCCTGTTGGTCGATGCCATCAGAATGACGCCGTCATTCGATTCAAAGCCGTCCATCTCGACGAGAAGCTGGTTGAGGGTCTGTTCACGCTCGTCATGCCCGCCACCAAGACCTGCGCCACGGTGACGGCCGACAGCGTCGATCTCGTCAACAAAGATAATGCACGGAGCGTTCTTCTTGCCCTGCTCAAACAGATCGCGGACGCGGCTGGCCCCTACGCCGACGAACATCTCAACAAAATCCGAACCTGATATCGAGAAGAACGGGACATTCGCCTCACCGGCGACTGCCTTCGCGAGCAAGGTCTTGCCTGTTCCCGGCGGGCCGACCATTAGGACGCCCTTTGGTATCTTGCCGCCAAGTTTCTGGAATTTCTGCGGGTCCTTGAGAAATTCGATTATTTCCTGAAGCTCTTCCTTGGCCTCATCGACGCCCGCGACATCCTTAAAGGTGACGCGTTTCTGCTGATTATTGAGCAGCTTTGCCTTTGATTTACCGAACGACAATGCCTTGTTGCCGCCGGCCTGCATTTGACGCAGCGTGAAGGCCAAAAAGCCCATCAGCAGTATAAATGGCAGTGCGTTGACGAGCACCAGCCAGCCGAGCCCGCTTGACGGCGGTTCGAGCTTAATGATCGTTTCGGTATCTTTCGCCGCTGCATAGATCTGATCTCGCGTAGAATCACTGGCGTCGAGACGGACCGAGAATTTAGCATCGCTGCGGTTGGTCAGTTCGAGCGAGTCCTGCTTGATGACGGCTTCTTTGATGTCCTTGTTCTTGATCTGCGCGAGAGCGGCGTCAAAGGAAAGCTCCTTTGGAGGCGTCGTTTGCTTTGTCTGAAGATACCAGACAAAGACGAGCGCGCTCGAGATTATCATCAACCAAAGTAGGACCTGTTTCGCTTTAGAACTCAAAATTTAATGCCTCCGAAGCAGCTTTCATTGGATGAAAGCCACCGTCCGGGCGTTGTTCGATCACCGGCGACGCCCGGCTACGCGCCAATATTCGATTCTACGGGGCTGATTGGCGTTTTTCAACCTTATTCTGCTCATAACGCAAACGGCCGCCCGACTTCACGACCTTGCCTCCCGGAACCTGTGCAACACGGCCGCTTTTGACGCTACTGACCAAACGTTCTATTGCCTGTATATGTTTCAGCTGCAGGGAACGTGTGCTGCCGCGATGGGCCCCGAGCCAATCCCGTATCGTTGCGTAGAGCGTTGATTGCGGGAGCGTCCGCAGATCGCTAAGTTTGAGATCGTCACCGTTGGCCTTATCGGTCGTTTCGGTTGGCGCTGAGCCCTGCATCAGCCCGGCTGTGTTGGCGAGGGTCTCGATGATGTTGGGATTCATGTCCTCAAGCAACGGGAGCAGTATCTTTCGAATGCGGACGCGCCGGAAGGCCGTGTCGTCGTTCATCGTGTCGTAGCGGTATTCGACACCGAGATCGTGACAGAATCGCTCGGTATTCTCGCGTTTGGCCCATGTGAGTAGTGGCCGCACGAGCAACAGTCCTGAATCCGTGAGGTTGCGGATCGGCCTGATGCCGCAAAGTCCTGTCGGCCCGCTTCCGCGGATGAGATTCATCAGGAATGTCTCGGCCTGGTCGTTGATCGTGTGAGCGGTAAGGATGGCGAATGCGCCAACATTATCGGCGGTGCGTTGCAGAAAATCGTATCGCTCGATACGGGCATTTTGCTCAAGATTGCCGCCGATATTGATCTCGGCATGGCCGACGGCAAGTTCGATCTTGCGTTCCGTCGTAAGGCGGCGAACGTAGGCCTCGTCTGCATCACTTTCATCGCCGCGGAGCTTGTGATCGAAATGTGCGGCAATTGTGCGATGGCCGAGTTTTCCCGCCCGCAGCAGCTCGTGCATCGCAAGCAGCAAACTCACCGAATCGGCCCCGCCCGAGACGCCGAGAACGAGCGTCTCGCCCTCGGTCGGCAGTTCAAGCCGACGCCATTCGGTTATGAGGCTGCGAAGAAATGGATTCACGACGGCTGATATGCAGCACGTTTCTGATGAAGCAGCGTGATGCGTGATGTGCAGACGAGCTTGCCGCGGTCGTTGGTGATATCGATGCCCCACACGCTCATTGTCTTGCCCGCGTAGATCGGCTTGCCCTCGACCGTAATTAGCCCCTTACTTACCGCCCTCAAATGGTTCGCGTTTATCTCGATACCGACCGGTGTAGCCTTGGCAAGATCGGCCCCGGCCACAACGCCTATCGAGGCGGCGGTCTCGGCGAGGTAGAGCGAAATGCCGCCGTTCATGATGCCGACGTATTGATGCACCTTTGGCGTGACCTCCATCGTCAGCACGACGCGGTCGGGCTCGGCCACGTCGATCTTGACACCCAGAAAGCGGAGCAGTTCATTGTCAGCAATATCCCTGAGGAGTTTGGTCTTGTCCATCTAGTTTTTTAGATGCTCGCGGGCCGCACTAAGCGCCTCCGCGACACGTTCCGGCGATGTGCCGCCAACCACAGCCTTTGACGCAAGCGACGCTCCTATGCCTATCGCCTCCCTCACGTCATCGCCAGCCTCAGCCGCAAACTCCCGCAATTCATCGACCGTAAGGTCACTCAGCTCTTTTCCCTCGTCGATCGCATAGAGGACCGCGCGGCCGACGGCCTCGTGCGCCGTCCGGAAAGCTACGCCCTTACGCACAAGATGATCGGCGAGATCGGTAGCGTTGAGATAACCGCTGGTTGCGGCATCCATCGCCGCTGCTTCATTGACGACGATATTCTCGACCATGATCGCCGCAGCACGCAGGCTTATCTTGACCGTATCGACCGTGTCAAAGAGGGCCTCTTTGTCCTCCTGCATATCCTTGTTGTATGCGAGCGGCAGGCCCTTGAGCATCGTGAGCAGGGCGATGTTGTGGCCGAAAACGCGGCCCGCCTTTCCACGAAGTAACTCGAGTGCGTCGGGATTTTTCTTCTGCGGCATCAGGCTCGACCCGGACGAAACGGCGTCCTTTAGCGTCACAAAGCCGAACTCCGTCGAGGCATAGATGATCAAATCCTCGGCAAGTCTCGACAAGTGCATCATCACCAGCGAAGCTATTGCCGTAAACTCGACCGCAAAATCACGATCTGACACCGCATCAAGGCTGTTGGCTGTCACACTGCCGAATCCCAGTTCGGCCGCGATCGCCTCACGGTCAATAAGAAATCCCGTCCCCGCAAGCGCACCTGAGCCAAGCGGAAGGACATTTACCCTCGTAAAAACCTCACCGAGCCGTTCGCGGTCGCGCTTCAGCATCTCAAAATACGCCAGACACCAATGGGCGAACAGGATCGGCTGAGCGCGCTGCAGGTGCGTGTAGCCCGGCATGACCGCGTCGCGATATCCCTCGGCTATATCAATGAGCGCGGCTTGCAGATCCTTGATAAGGCCTGCTGTGCTCTCGATCTCATCGCGAAGCCACAACCGCAATGTTGTAGCAACCTGGTCGTTACGGCTGCGGCCGGTGTGAAGTTTCCGCCCCGTTTCGCCAATCGCCTCGATCAGCTTTGCTTCAATAAATGTATGAACGTCCTCCGCTTCCGACTCAAAGAAATCCGACGCGTTCTCGGCATCGATCAAAAGTTGGGTCAAGCCGCCTACGATCATGTCAGCTTCGTCATTCGTTAGCACGACGGCACGCCGCAGCCCATTCGCATGTGCGATGCTGACCCGAACGTCGGCCGCAAACAGCCGGCGATCGAACCGGAATGAATCATTGAACTCGGCAAATGTCTCGTGCGGGGCCTCACTAAATCGTCCGCCCCACAGCCGTACGTCTTTGGGCATCGATATCTCCGTGCGGCTATAATTGTAGGCTGATTTGGAGCGTATAGCTATTAGCTCACAGCTATCAGCTAACAGCTACTTTTTATCGATGAAGAAGATAAATAAGATCGTTCTCGCCTATTCGGGCGGCCTCGATACATCGGCGATGCTCCTGTGGCTTAAGGAGACCTGCAATTGCGAGGTCATTTGCTATTGCGCCGATGTCGGACAAGGCGACGAGCTGAGCGGCCTTGAAGAAAAGGCCCTCGCGACCGGTGCGTCAAAGCTCTACGTTGAGGACCTGCGCGAAGAGTTTGTTCGAGACTTTGTCTGGACAGCCGTCAAGGCAAATGCCGTTTACGAGGGCGTTTATCTGCTCGGCACATCGCTCGCGCGACCCGTGATCGCCAAACGCCAGATCGAGATCGCTGGGCGCGAAGGTGCCGACGCCGTCGCCCACGGAGCCACAGGCAAGGGCAACGATCAGGTGCGTTTTGAATTGACCTATTACGCTTTGCAGCCGGACATCAAGGTCGTCGCGCCGTGGCGGCATTGGGACTTTAAGGGCCGCTCTGACTTGATCGCATATTGCGAAAAGCACGGCATCGCGGTCACAGCGACCGCCGAGAAGCCGTATTCGATGGACCGCAACCTGATGCACGTCAGTTACGAGGGTGGGATTCTTGAGGATCCATGGGCCGCGCCGCCTGAGAATATCTTTCTGATGACGAAATCGCTGCAGGATGCCGCCGATCACCCTGCGGAAGTTATTATCTCGTTCGAAAAAGGCGAGCCTATCGCTATCGACGGCGTCGCTTACGGCCCGGTCGATCTCTTGTCAAAGCTCAACCATATGGGCGGCGAACATGGCATCGGCCGCGTCGATCTGGTCGAGAACCGTTTTGTCGGGATGAAGTCGCGTGGCGTTTACGAGACGCCCGGCGTGACGATACTGATGGCCGCCCACCGTGCGCTCGAATCGATCACCGTTGACCGCGAGGTGATTAGATTGCGAGACGGCCTGAGCACAAAGTTCGCCGAGTCGGTCTATTACGGCTTCTGGTTCGCGCCTGAGTTCGAGATCATGCGAAATCTGATCGACGATACGCAGGAAACCGTAACCGGCGACGTCCGCCTAAAACTCTACAAGGGCAACACCGTCGTCACTGGCCGTCGCTCACCCAATTCGCTCTACCGCGAACGCATCGCCACCTTCGAGGACGACACCGGAGCCTACGATCAGCACGATGCGGAAGGTTTTATCAAGCTGCAGGCACTGCGATTGAGACTGCGAAAGATGGAATAAGGCTTGTTGCTTGTTGTGCAACACGCTATAGTTATCGAGGATGATCAAGTCGTTTCGTCACAAGGGGCTCAAGAAGTTCTTTGAAACGGGCAGCCGAGCGGGAATCCAGCCGCACCATGCGATCCGGCTACGGATGCAACTGGCGGCCCTTGACACGGCCCAGACCATCGAGGATATGGAAATCCCCGGTTTTCGTCTCCATTCTCTAAAGGGGGCCGACCGAGGCCGTTGGTCGATCTGGGTAAACGGAAACTGGCGGATCACATTCGAATTTGTTGACGGACATACATATGTCCTGGATTACGAGGATTATCACTAATGGCTATGCACAACCCACCACATCCCGGCGAATTTATCTCTGAAGTCTATCTCAAGCCCAACGATATCAGCGGACGTGAGCTAGCGGCAACGTTGGGCGTAGCGGCCTCGACGTTGAATCGCGTTCTAAACGGTGTTAGCGGTGTTAGCCCGGAAATGGCGTTGCGCCTATCTAGAGCGCTCGGCCGTTCACCGGAAAGTTGGCTTGCGATGCAATCAAACTATGACCTCTGGCACGCTAAGCGGTCCGTGAAGCTCGGCCGAATCGGAAAACTCGAGTTGAACGCAGTCTAGTAAATAGTATGACGACGCCTGGGAAACACTCCGATCCGCAGATAGCCCAGGTGCCAGGTGGAGTTTCGTTTTTCTTTTCCCGAACACCAGGACACCTTAGTAAGATGGCCGCCTAATTTTTGCTGCGCAATCAACCTCACGAAAGAAAGCCGCGGAACTTCTCTTTAGCGGCCGAGTAGTTCGGAAAGATCCTGTTCAGGTCGTTGGCGCCCATGTGTTTATGCGCCGCCTCGGCGAAGACGTCGCGGAAGTCGGTGGTGACGTCGAGGTCGCGGCCTTCGTAGAGCTTGTCGGATTTGAGCCCGTGGAAATCGCCGTAAACCTTGCCACCCTTGACGGTATTGCCGAGCACGAACATTGCATTCGCATGACCGTGATCGGTGCCGCGCGAGCCATTTTCGCGCGCCGTGCGGCCGAATTCGCTCATCGTAATGAGAACGACGTCGTCCATGCGCTTGCCGAGGTCGGTCGAAAATGCCGCGATCGCGGTTGAGAGATCGCGCAGCAGATTGGCGAGCTGTCCGGCTGACGGATTTTGGGCATTGCCCTGATTGGTGTGTGTGTCCCAACCTCCCGTCTCGGCAAAGGCGACCTCAAGGCCGACGCCGGCTTTTATCAATTGGGCGATCTGCATCAGCGATCGGCCGAGGGGAGATTGCGGATAAACAGCGCCGTTCTCGGGCTTGTATTGCGACGGGTTGGCCTGCTTTAGATAATTGACCGCTTCGAATGTTTCCTTGCCCGTCTCGCCCAGCGTGTCCTTGGCATTCTGCTGATAAAGCCCCTCGAAGCCGCCTTTCAGGTCTCGCGTGTAGAGCCCGGCCTTGATGGAAAAATCGCTGAGGTTTGTCATCGCGACCGACGATGCCCGGCCATACAGCGAACGCGGCAGCGATTGCGTCATCGAGACGGCACGGAACGGCGATGGGTCCTTAGCCTCTGTCGATTGCAGCACACGGTTGAGCCAGCCGTCCTTCGTGCCTTTGTAGCCGGGCGTGCCGGATTCCATATAGTCCTGAGCGTCAAAGTGCGACCGCGTGTTGTCAGGCGAACCGGCGGCGTTGATGATCGCGAGCCGCTTGTCTTTCCATAACTGCTCGAAAGGCTTCATCGACGGATGCAGGCCAAAGTGTCCGTCGAGGTCGATCGCGCCGTTTGTCTTGCCCGGCGCAGGGATCGCGATCGAACGGCGGAGGTTGTAATACTCGCTGTCGCCGAACGGCACGACCATGTTCAGCCCGTCCACGGCCCCGCGCTGAAAGATCGTGACCAGCACCTTCTTTTTCCCATAGCCCTTCGCAGCGGTCTGCGCCGCCGCAAACTGATGCAAAAACCCCGGAGCCGCCGCCATCAGGCCAAAACTCGCCAGCCCGATACCGCCCTGTCTAATGAAATATCGTCTGTCCATACTCACTGCTTAGACGCTATCAATCCCGTGATAGTCAATAAAAATGCGGCCCGTGTCCGTAGCCCGACCGTGAGGGAGGGCGCCCGTCCACCTCACATCTCTCATTCGAATCGCGACAACAGGCCCACCGACTTCGACTGTGACGTAACGCCGCAGAATCGGCGCCCTCCCTCACGGTCGGGCTACAGACACGAATACCTCATCGATAAATATCCACGGATCGCCGCCGGCTCCGGGATGCCATGACGGGATCTTGCCGATGTTGTGGGCGCGAACGCGGACGTATCTCGCTCTGGGAAATGGCGATGCCGCCAAGTGAGATCCCCGAGGACTCAAAGTCGTCGAACGAAACTCCTTTATTGTCGGCGTCATCTCGCTTGTTGAAAACTTCGGATCGATCGTGGCGATGGGCGTGAAGTCTGACCCGTCTGATGACGCTTCGAACTCGATCCGTGCGGGTATCCAAATCCACGGCCCCGCGACTTGTAGGAAACTCGCTCCGACCTCGCGAATTTCCGTCTCCCGTTGCAGATCGATCACCGCCTCATACGGCCTGCCCTGAATGCCCTGCCACTCGCCGCTCGCAAAATTTGTCGTGCCGCGAATGCCGTCGATGATCGCATTATCGCCGCCGCCGGTGTATTGCGGACTGTAGCCCGATAGGACTTTGACGGTCCAATCGTGCGGACGACGCGTCAGAACGGCTTCAACAGGAGAGCTTGCCGTGCCATTTGCGCCGATAGCGACGGCCTTGACCGTCGTTGTGCGGTCGATGCTGAAGGGAGCGGTGTAAACCTCTGAATTACTCGTTGGAACGCTGCCGTCGGTGGTGAAATAGATTTTCGCGTTCCGAGTAAGCGTCGATATCGTTACGGTCGTGTTATCAGCAAATGTGCGTTCGCCTGTGATCATCGGAACGGCGACGGTATCTATATCAAGCTGCGAAACTGGAAATTCATTAAATGCCGTTTCGACCGGCTGGTCGGTCATCGCAAATTCCAACACGCCGCCGCGCATAATGTCCTGATGCGTGATGAACGCTTTCTTGTACGGAGCGCCGTTGAGCTTTGCGTTGAGAATATATCTGTTTTTCGACGAGACATTTTTTGCACGGATCGTAAATGTCTTGCCGTTCTCCAGCCGATATGTCATTTCGGGAAACAGCGGTGAGCCAACGGCATAAACGGGCGAGCCAGGAGCGACCGGGTAGAAACCGCCGGCGCTCATAATGTACCACGCCGACATCTGTCCGCAGTCTTCGTTGCCGATCAGGCCGTCCGGTGCGTTCTTGTAAAATTCGTCAAATATCTGACGGACGTATTTCTGCGTTTTCCACGGTTCTTGCGCGTAGTTGTAAAGATACGCGATATGGTGCGAAGGCTCGTTGCCGTGTGCGTATTGGCCGATCAAACCGGTCAGGTCGGCCTGTTCGCGGCCCGAAAGTTTGGCGCTGGTAGTGAATAGCTCATCGAGCTTTGCGACAAACTTCTCACGCCCGCCCATCAGCGTCATCAGGTGCGAAACGTCTTGCGGCACGAAAAACGAATACTGCCACGAATTGCCTTCGGTAAAGCCAAAATTGACCTCGGTCGGCGAAAACGGCTCGACAAAACCGGCGTTCTTCTTGGCACGGAAAAATCCGGTCTTGGTGTCCAAGAGATTTTCGAAATAGCGGGCACGCTTTTCGAACGCCAGCTTGTCCAACTGATTTACGAAGCCGATGTCACCTCGGAAGCTTTTGGTTTCACCCGGCTTCGGGTTCGGGATTCTGGCCAACTTCGTATCGGACAGCACCTTCGCCATCTGTGCGATGCACCAATCGTTGTAGGCATATTCGAGCGTCTTCGAGACCGATTCGTTCTCGTCCTCCATCGAGATGTATCCGCGTTTCTTGTAACCAGCGAGTCCGAAATGGTCGAGTTCGGCGGAGTGCTTCGACGCGGCGTAGGCTTTTTCGTAATCGAAACCTTTGATGCCCTTTGCCATCGCGTCGGCGATCACAGAAACGGCGTGATAGCCGATCATCGTGTCCGTCTCTTCACCCCACAATTCCCAAACCGGCAGCCGCCCGCCCTGCTCGTAAATGCGAATGAACGTGTTGATAAAATCAACCGTCCGTTTTTGATCGATGATCGTATAAAGCGGATGCGCCGCGCGGAATGTGTCCCAAAGGGAGAAGACAGTGTAATGATCATCAGATTGCGGATTGCGGATCGCGGATTGCGGATTCGTCTGCTGTCTCCCGTCTCCTGTCTCCTGTCTCCCGACTAGGCTGTGTATCTTTCGATCATGTCCGAGATACTTTCCATCCACGTCGTTGAACACATTCGGATGGATCATCGTGTGATACAGCGCGGTGTAAAAGTTTGTCGTCTGCTCCGGCGTGCCGCCCGAGACCTCGATCTTCGAAAGCTCCTTGTTCCACGCCACCTTTGCATCGGCACGCACCTTGTCAAAGTCCCAACCGGGAAGTTCGGCAGCCAGGTTCTTCCGCGCACCTTCGATAGAGACAAAAGAGATTGCGACTTTAACTAAAATCTTTTCACCGGCTCTGACGCTAAACTTGACTGCGGTCTTAACGGCATGCTGACCTCCGGGGCCGCTGATATTTTCGATCTCACCAACCGTTTCACTGAATTTCTTATGAAATTCGGCAACAAAAAACACCTTCTGGTTTTTAGCCCAAGAAGAGGATTCGCGAAATCCCTCAATTCTGTCTCCGACCGTTTTGGCTTCAGTCTGAAAAGCCTTATCGCGCCATTTCAAGTCAATGAGAATATTCGCCTTACCCGCGTTTGGAAAAGTGTAGCGATGAAATCCCACTCTCTTCGCCGCCGTCATCTCGGCGAGAATCCCGTCGTCGTCCAGTTTCACCGAGTAATATCCAGGCTCCGCTTTCTCGTTTGCGTGCGAGAAGTTCGACGCGTAACCGTTTAACGACTTGTCGCCTTCCTTAGCAAAAAACTGCGGCTCGCCAACGTTCGGCATCAACAAAATATCGCAGCCATCCGGAATGCCGGTGCCGCTCAGGTGCGTGTGCGAGAAGCCGTAGATGATGTCGTCGCTGTAGTGATAGCCCGATGAGCCGTCCCAGTTGTCTATACGCGTGTCGGGCGAGAGCTGGACCATGCCGAACGGAACGGTCGCGCCGGGGAACGTGTGCCCATGCCCGCCAGTGCCGATGAACGGATTTACCCAACGCGTGTAGTCGCTTACTTTCGCGACGGCAGTGAACAGTGAACAGTGAATAGCGAACAGCAAGAAAACGCAGAAACGTAGAGACGTTGGTAACTTCATAATTTCTTCCTTTTTTTGCCTTTTGCCTTTTTACTTTTGACTTTGGTGCTAGTGCACCAACTCGCCACCGTATATCTGACGGAGCCCTTGTCCTTTTATGCCCCATCGAAATCGAAGATGGTCTGAGGCGCTTTGATATTTATAGGTCAATTGAATCGGGTGAAGACCTTTCTTTAGCGGAACGATGGCCGATCTCAAAACGCTATCTCCTTGCGTCGCGATCTGGATCAGCTCTCCATTTGCCCCGCTGAGTCCGGCGACCCGATTCGAATCGATCTGAAATTCATAGATACCGTCAACCGGAGCAACAAAATAAGCTGAAAAGATAAGATCGAACGGTCCCGACAAACCTTTGGGTTTTTCAAACTGGTTCAGCAGGATCGATCTTGATTCGCCCCGGAAATCACCGCCTTCAAAACCTGTGTGAATGCTCACGTAAACTCCTGGTTTTGTTCCTGCAGTGTCAATCTGCATCGGTTCCTGCATTTTCCCGCGCACGATCGTCGCGGCATAGACCGAACTTTTGCGGCCCGCAGAGTTTACGACAAGCGTTTTTATAGATTTGATTTCGCCGTCGTTCAACCTGACTTCGATCGGCTTTGAGTATGCAGGTGATTTTTCATCCGGCGTCGAGCCGTCGGTCGTGTAAAAAACTCTGGTCGCCGCCGCCGGCGTGAGTTCGATCGATACTTTTTCATTCTCGGTCACCACGTTTTGCAAACCGCCGGGTTCGGGAATGCGGTAGTTTACGTTTTGCTTATCGAGCCGCGTCAGGACCGCGTTCATGCGTTTTTGAAAATCGGCAAAGTTGCGCGTCTCTTGCGGCGACCACAGAACTTCGCTGAGAGCCAACATTCGCGGGAAGGCCATGTATTCGACCGCCGCCGGCGTTTCGAGATACTCGGTCCAGATATTTGCCTGACCGCCAAGGATATATTTGGCTTCGTCCGCAGTTAATTCTTTTGGCACGGGCTCAAATGAATAGACCTTTTCGAGCGGGACGTAGCCGCCTATGTTCAACGGCTCGTAGGCCGGGTCGCCCTGGCCATAGTCGAAGTAAACATAGTCGGTCGGCGTCATTATCACATCGTGTTTAGCCTTGGCTGCCTCGATGCCGCCCCGCATTCCGCGCCAGCTCATAATTGTCGCATTCGGTGCAACGCCGCCTTCAAGGATCTCGTCCCAGCCGATGATCTTCTTGCCTTTCGCGTTGACGAACTTTTCGATGCGGCGAATGAAATAGCTTTGCACTTCGTGCTCGTCCTTCAGGTTTTCGCGTTTCTTGAGGTCCTGGACGAACGCGGAATCTTTCCAAAAGTCTTTCAGCACTTCGTCGCCGCCGATGTGGATATAGGGCGAATCGGGAAAGAGTTTGATCGTTTCCTCGAGTACGTCTCCGAGAAACTTAAAGGTCTCGTCGGTCGGGCAAAAAACCTCTTTGAAAATGCCCCAGGTTTTTTGCACCTCGTATTTGTAATCCTGCTTGCAGCCAAATCGCGGATACGCCGCCAGCGCCGCCGACGCATGTCCCGGCAACTCGATCTCAGGAATCACCGTGATATAGCGCGCCTTTGCATAAGCGACGACATCTTTGATCTGCTCCTGCGTGTAAAAGCCCTCGATCGGTATGCCGTCGCCTTTGAAGATCGGTGAGTATGGCCCAAGGTGCGACTCAGACCGCTTCGAACCGATTTCGGTGAGGCGCGGATATTTCTTGATCTCGATCCGCCAGCCCTGATCGTCCGTCAAATGCCAATGAAACGTGTTGAACTTATACTGCGACATCAGGTCGATGTATTTCTTCACAAATTCGACCGGCTGAAAATGCCGAGCAACATCTAGGTGCATACCGCGATAAGAGAAACGTGGTGAATCTACGATGACGACGCCCGGGATGATGACCTCATTTTCCTTTCGACCAGGTCGCATCAACTGACTTAGCGATTGCAGGCCGTAAAATGCTCCTCCTCCCTCGCCGGCAACCTCAATCTTGTCGGTATTAACAACCAGCCGATATTCTTCGCCCTTATCTTTTTTGGAGATCAGATCCGTCAGTATGAAGATCGCGTTCTTGCCACCTTTGACCTTAGAAACTACGTCGAGTCTAAAGCCGTAATCGCGCAACAACATTCGGTTGAACTTTTCGGCCAAAAGCCGACCGGTTCGACTCCGCGTCGCAATTTTTGTGTCCCTTGTTAACCGAAATTCGCCCTTAGACCTAGTGACGGTGGTCGGTTGCGGAATGATGTTGGTTTCGGACAATTGACCGAAGCCGAACGGGCCCATCATCAACACAAAAAGCAATAATGAAATGAGTTTCATGAGTATCTTACCGAGGAACGACGGCCAAGGGCGACAGAAAGCGTTTTTAGATATTATCGCGAATCGTCTAGTACATCTAAGAAGGTGGTCAACTCGGAAGGCATTTGTTGTTCGAACTTCATCCGCTCGCCCGTTTTCGGATGCATAAACGTAAGCACCCCGGCGTGGAGGAAGAATCGCTTGAGGTCGGCGATTCCTTTTCTTACTTCAACATCGGCGACAGTGTTGTCGCGGCCGGCGTTGTAGGTGGCGTCGCCGACGACGGGGTGATTTATTGAGGCGAGGTGCACGCGGATCTGGTGCGTGCGGCCGGTTTTGATATCGACGTCGAGAAGAGTGAACTTTTCGAATCGCTGCCGGACCCGCCAGAGCGTGAGAGCATTTCGGCCGTTGGCGGCGACGGTCATTTTGGTTCGGTTGTGGCGGTCGCGAGCGATTGGGCGATCGATGGTGCCGTTTGTTTGCTCGATGCCGCCGTGGACGAGGGCGACGTATGATTTCTCGACCTCGCGGTCGTGGAATTGTTTTGATAGGGACTCGGCGGTCTGTTCGTCTTTGGCGACGACGAGGAGGCCGGAGGTGTCTTTGTCGAGTCTATGGACGATGCCGAGGCGAGGGTTGAGGGATGAGGGATGAGGAATGAGAGAGAAATGGTGAGCTATTGCGTTTGCGAGAGTGCCACCCTGGACACCGGCGCCGGGATGGACGACCATTCCGGCCGGTTTGTTTATGACGGCGAGATACTCGTCCTCGTAAACGATATCGAGCGGGATGTCTTCGGGTTCAAAGTGCGTTGCGGGCAATTCGGTCAGTTCGACCTCGATCTCGTCATCCTCGCGGAGCTTGTATGACGCTTTGGCCGGGCGGCCGTTGACGAGGACGTCTTCGTCATCGATCAGCCGCCGGAGGCGTGACCGCGACCAGCCGTCGATCTGCGAGGCTAGAAAGGCATCGAGGCGGGTGCCAACATCATTAGACTTGGGATGGAGGATTTGCGGGTCTATCGCGGACATAGGCGGAAACACGACCGGTAGGGAGTGTGCACCTAGGCTGAACTTCATGCGTCGGGCACATTCGCCGCCGCTCGTGTTTTTGCCCGCAATCTCCAGATCATGAACACGACCGACGCGGCAGCCACGATCAGGCTCACGATCTGTGATGTTGAAAGGCCAGTCAGAGTCGTCAATCCGAACAGATCGCCACGAGGGTCGTCACGGATAAACTCGATCGAGAAACGGAATATCGAATAAACAATGCCGTATGCGATCAATACCTGGCCGTCGAACCTCTTGCGCCTGTGCAGCAGAACAAGCCCGGCGAACACGGCAAGCATCGTAAATGACTCGATCAACTGCGTCGGATGTAAATACAAGGCAGCGTGGTCGGGGCCGTAGATCGGCACGCCGGTATACTGATTTCCGAGCTCGGTGAAATGCACGCCCCACGCAGCGTCGGTCGGCTTGCCCCAACAGCAGCCGGCGGCAAAGCACCCTTGACGGCCAAACGCCTGGCCTAAGGCGACCGCGGGAGCAAATGCATCTGCGGCCTTCCAGAACGGCATTCGATAGAACCTGACGACAACAACAACGGCGAGAAAACCGCCGACCAGGCCACCGTAAAAAACACCACCAGACCGCAAGAAATCGAGCGAGAAGACATTCACGTTGTCCTCAACGAGCAGCATCAGCACCTTTGAGCCGACAAGGCCGCCGATCAAGGTCCAAAGGCCAAGGTCGTAGATGTGGTCACGCTTCAGCCCGTCGCGCGCCGCCAAACGCGAGGCCACAAAGAGCGCGAGCAACATTCCAAGCGCTAACCATATCCCGTACGTTGTAACGGGAAAATCGCCGATCCTGAATAGCTCTGGGTACATGTGCTCTGAGAAGTCAGAATTCAGAAGTCAGAAATCAGAAAAATACAGTCTAACGTAAATCGCTCCTTATTTTGGCCATGTAGCTCGTTAGCATTCGTGATATTTCTTCGAGATTAGACCGTAATTCAGCGGTATCTGCGTAATTTAAATCCTTGGCGAGTCGAAGGTAATATCGGCACTCTTCCAACGAACTTATCGCTATTCCGTAAAAACGTAGCTTATCGGGTTTGGCTGACTTTCGGAAACCTTCTGCAAAGTTTGCCGGGATCGATATAGCGGCCCGGCGAAGCTGAGATGTAAGGCAATATACTTCGTGCTTTGGGAACTGTTCGGTCAGACGATAAACCTCGAGTACGAATGCGTGAGCCTTCTGCCAAATTCCAACATCCTCAAAGCTCTGAGCAGACATAGAAACTTAGCTGGACACCGTTTCCTTCTGATTTCCGACTTCTGAATTCTGATTTCTCTTGGAGAGGAACATATCAAGAATGAGCAATCCGGCTCCAACGCAGATCGCCATATCGGCCACATTGAATGTCGGATAATGCCAAGCGCCGAACTGAACGTCGATAAAATCTATCACATACCCGAACCGCAGACGGTCAGTGACGTTGCCGGCAATGCCGGCGAGCAGGAGAGCCAACGAGCCGAGAACGCGGTCATCGATCCGCGGCGTTCGCCAGAAAAAATACAGCACCAGGACGCCAGCGACAAAGGCAACGGCGGACAGGCCCCATCTACCGGTGTCGCCGCCCTCATCGAACATGGAGAATGCAATACCGGTGTTCGTCGCGTATGCGAGATTCAGCAAGCCGTCGATCAGGGAGCGATCGCCGCCGAGCCGTAGCTCGCGAGCCGCCCAGGCCTTCGTGACCTGGTCGATCATATAAACGCCCCCGGCGATACCGAGATAGGCAAGCTTCCAGATGATGTCGCGCCTTTTCACTGATTCTTTTTGATCTCGAAAGCTGGTATTGTTTTCCGCAAGGACCGTCACGATCAGGTACTTCATGTCACAAACCCTGCTTGCACTATTCTCAGAACGATGCCTTACGCCCAAATGCGAAGGGCCGTTGCCTTTCGTCACTCATTATAAGGGAATATGGTCTTTGGCGCGTTGTATCGACGCCACCAACTTGCGTAGCAAACGTCAGTACAGCCAATGTCGTAATGGACGACCTTCCATTTCGTTCCCGTCTTCTGCAGGATCGCAAAGAAGTTGTTGTCGAACATATCCGCATCTATCGCGTTCTGATATTCGGTACCGCGATAATCCGGACGGCCGCCGCCCGGAGCGAGCGGATCACCGCCGACAAAGGCCCATCTTCCTGCCACATTGAAGTACCGGGCATTAAATATGATCTTTTGCTTTAGCTCGCGTTCAACCGGAATTCGCAGGGCATCGAGAATGGCCTTTCGCTCCGCCGAGCCTTTCGCCGGCGTATAGACGGACTGTGCCGTCGCTATCGCCGATATCAAAACTGTGAATATCGCAATATGTACGAATCTAGCTAGCATACGAACCTCCTATTATGCCGACATCGCCACGATGATCTCGGGAAGCACTTCCGCGCAGCGTTCGCAGACAGTCGGATACTCGGTAAATTTTCCGACCTGCATCGAATAGTTCCAACAGCGTTCACACTTTTGGCCGTCAGCCTTGCTAATCTCGACGCCTGTCTTGTCGCCCTCGCGAACCTCGACTTCCGAGACGATAAAGATGTATCGCAATTGCTCATAATAGTCGAGCAGGAAGCGCGTGGTTTCCGCGTCGGTCGTGAGGACGACCTTTGCTTCGAGTGACGAACCGATCTGCTTGTCGTTACGGGCCGTTTCGAGAGCCTTGAGCACCTCGTCGCGGATCGCAAATATTCGTTCCCAGGCCGATCGGAGACTCCCGGCTTCGGTGTCTTCGGCGGCTCGAAGCGGAAACTCCGCGATATGGACCGACATCTCGTTGCTGCCCGGCAGGTTCTCCCACGCCTCGTCGGCCGTATAGGCGAGCAAAGGGGCCATCAAGCGAATGAGCGAATCGGCTATTCTGTAAAGCGCAGTCTGCGCCGAACGCCGCCCTTCGCTTTTCGGCGCAAGGATATAGAGTCGATCCTTGATGATGTCAAAGTACCGAGATGACAGAGTGACGGTACAGAAATTGTAGAGACCGTTGTAAGCGGCTTGAAAGTCATATCTCTCATAACCGTCCAGGACCCGTGCGGTCACATCATCAAGCTCCGCCAATGCCCAACGATCGATCTCGAGCATTGCAGCCTCATCGACTGTATCCATTGCCGGGTCGAACTTGTCGAGATTCCCAAGAGCGTACCGTAGCGTATTTCGCATTTTCCGATACGCATCGACGACGCGTTGCAGGATCTCGTCCGAACAGCGAACATCCTCAGTATAATCGACTGCCGCAGCCCACAGCCGCAGCACGTCGGCACCGGAGCGGTCGATGATCTCCTGCGGCGCGGTCACGTTGCCGACCGATTTGGACTGCTTTTTGCCTTCGCCGTCGACGACCCAGCCGTGAGTGATGATCTGTTTGTATGGCGCGCTGTCATGCGCTGCAATGCCGCAACTCATGCTTGAGTTGAACCAGCCGCGATATTGGTCGCCGCCCTCTAGATAGACATCAGCGGGAAAACGCAGCGTGTCGCCACGGGTCTCAAGAACCGCAATGCAGGACGAGCCCGAGTCGAACCATACATCGAGAATGTCGGTCTCTTTCCGAAATTCACCGCCGCCGCACGTCGTACATTTGTACCCGTCGGGCAGAAATTCACTTTCGGGCCGAGCGTACCAGGCGTCGGCAGTCTCTTTCGCAAAGATATCCGCGACGTGGTCGACGATCCTCGGGTCGGCAACGGCTGAGTCGCAGCCCTGACAGTAAAAGACCGGGATAGGCACACCCCAGGACCTTTGTCGAGAGACGCACCAGTCCGGCCGCCCCTTGAACATATTCGCCATTCGGCCCTCGCCCCATGCGGGGTGCCACTTGACCTTAGCGATCTCGTCGCGTGCGCGTTCGCGCAAAGATCGTCCGTCCACGGCCTCGTCCATCGAGATGAACCACTGCGGCGTCGCGCGAAAGATCACCGGATTTTTGCAACGCCAGCAATGCGGATAACGGTGAACATACTGCTCGGTATGCAGCAGCATCCCTGCTTCGCGGAGAAACTCTACGATCTTAGGGTTCGCCTCAAAGATGTTCTGCCCGCCGAAGTGCTCGACCTCATCAATAAACCTTCCGGCCGCATCGACCGGATTGTAGATATCAAGGCCATATTTCTTGCCGATATGAAAGTCGTCCGCGCCGTGTCCCGGTGCCGTGTGAACACATCCCGTGCCGCTCTTTTTCGCTGACCTGTCCTCAAACCGGACGTCCAACTCGACCTCGGCGTCGGCCTCGCCGAGCGTGACATGTTCACCGTTCATGATGAGTGAAGTGCGGTCGAGCCATGCGTGGCGCGCCTCCATTCGATCGAGTTTCGCACCCTTAAACCGCGCTAACTCGTTCGATGATTCAAATCCGCAGCTTTCGCCAAACGCTCCTGCCAGCTCACTGGCAACGATATAAACCTCGCCTCCCGCCTCCACGGCCGAGTAGTCAAAATCCGGATGTACCGCGATACCGAGATTCGCCGGCAGCGTCCATGGCGTCGTGGTCCAGATGACGAGAAAGACATTCTTGCCCGCTAGTGCGGGGTCAAGTTCTGCGGGATCGGTCTTGAGCGGGAATTTGACGTAAACCGACGGCGACGTGTGTTCCTTGTACTCGACCTCAGCCTCCGCGAGAGCGGTCTGGTCGTATGTACACCAATAAACGGGCCGCTGGCCTTTGTAAACGAAGCCGCGCTCGAGAAATCGGCCGAAGAGCCTTGCGGTCGAAGATTCGTACTCTGCCGACATCGTCAGATACGGATTCTGCCATTCGCCGAGAATGCCGAGCCGCTGAAAATCCCGCGTCTGGTTATTCATCGCCGTCGAAGCGTGTTCGCGGCAGATGCGCCGAAACGTAGCGACGGGCAGATCGCTCTTATTCTTGCCCTTTTCGGCGAGGTTCCGCTCGACGTGCGTTTCGATCGGCAGGCCGTGACAATCGTAGCCCGGCACATACGGCGCGTCGTAGCCCATCATCGAACGCGTCTTGACGACGAAATCTTTAAGGACCTTATTGAGTGCCGTGCCGATATGAATGTCCGCATTCGCATACGGCGGGCCGTCATGGAGGATGAATTTTTCGCGGCCTTTGCGGGCCTCCATCACCTTTTCATACAGCCCCACTTCCTGCCACTTCTTTAACCGCGCAGGCTCCATCTGCCCGAGATTCGCCTTTTGCGAAAAATCGGTTCGGGGTAGGTTTACAGTCTTTTTCAGATCCAATGGTTCGGTCATATTCAATGTTCAACCACCCGTTACCGCAGGTGGTTCTGACTCAAAATCAAAAAGCCCCAAGCCTTTCTCCCGGCTTGGGACTCGTCCGGCAAACTCTCGCCTCCGCTCGGCTTAGGCCGAGCCGGTCCCAACAGTCTCTATAATAATGGGCGATGGCCTCCGCATGGTTCTTCTAAATACTATCACAAGACAACTATCTTCTCTGTGTTACAGGCAACCTACGCTCGACCTTTGCAACTAGCGGGTAACGCTCAGGATGGTCTATTGAATCCGTATGAATATCCACGTCGAGACTCTCCCAGTAAAGGTGGTGAGGAGCTAACCGCTCGACCGACAGGATCTCGTCGACGGAAGCGTAGCGAAACCACGGAAAATCTTCATAGGACATGAACTTTTCTACGCCATCGATCAGCAGAGATATGCCCTTTGCAGAAATGTTTGTAACCTCAACTCCCAAAATATTTTCTCCAAGAAGAAGCTATTTCCTCTACATTATCACGAATTATTCGTTCAATTGAGTTTAATTCGCGCTGACTCAAACCCCGACTGGAATCAAACGCAATCTCGGGTTCGATCCAGAATTTTGCATCACCGTCGGCACAGAAGACATGAATATGCATTCTCGTCTCTTCGCGTGAAAAGAATCAAAAACGATACGGCCCTTTTCTGAAAACCGTCGGACTCACCGGCAAATTCTAGCATGAATTCTATTGTCCGACTTTGTGCGAACCGATAGTGGCAATGCCAACTTTCTCAAACGCTACTCTTCCTCAACCGTACACAGCAGTGGATATTCCCTTGCCCTCGCTAGGTTGATCGCCTTGTCGCATTTCATCGTGGCGATCTCGTAGGGATAGATGCCGGCGATGCCGAGGCCTTCGTTGTGAACCTTTAGCATGATGGTGATCGCGTCGGCTTCGTTGCGGTTAAAGACGTATTGGAGGACAAAAACGACGAAATCCATCGTCGTGAAATCGTCGTTGTGGAGCAGCACGCGAAAGAGCTTCGGCTTCTGGAGCCGCGTCTTTTTCTCCGGCAGGACATCAACGCCGCCAGGATCGATGTCGGAAAACTCGGGCATCAAAAAAATTATAGACTTGACGGCGTTGTTTTTGCTACATTCCAATTGCGCTGTTTACTTAGTATTCATTTTTGGTAGTGCGCCTCTGAAAGACGGCCTGAATTGGTCATTTCGTTGGTCTTTCGCTAAATGAGTAGGAAGGTACCCACCACCGAACCGGGCGGGAGCGGCCACGCGGCCGCTCGCGCGATATCGCATGACTCCGTCGACGCGGTCTTCAAGGGCGTTGGCCAGAAGCTGCGCGAAGGCCACTCCGGCGAGGCGGAAAAACTCCTCACTCGGACAATTGCCGACTACGATCATGATGCGTCGGACCTTGCTAATCTAAAAAGGCTTCTCTCATTCACGCTTGAGACCACCGGCCGATACAAGGAAGCTCTCGAAGTAGTCCGTCCATACGAGAACGAAGAGAACCGCAAACGCCTCTCGGACGAGACGCAAACGCGTGTCGCTACGCAGCTTGCGATCGCGTTCAGCAACGCCGGCGACCAGCCAAAGGCGATAACACTACTAAAGGATACGCTTCAGAATGCCGAGGCCAATGATGAACTTGCTCCGCTTCGCGGCTCGATCGAGATCGCACTTGCACGTGTTTACCGCAAGCTCAGCGAATATCCTATCTGCCGCGACCACGCTCAGCGAGCATTGGCTCACTTTCGCACCAACGGCGACTGGCTCGGCATGGCCGAGGCGTATCGCGAAATCGCAAACAGCCTGCATCAGGAAGGCAACAGCGAAAAAGCGCTCGAGTACTTTGAGCTAGGCATCAAGATCATCGGCAACAATCTCGCTCCGTTCATGCTCGGCAAACTTTACACCGACATGTCGGGTGCATACTGGTTCCTTCGCCGCCCACAGGACGGCATCGAATGTCTCGAGAAATCGATCCGCTTCTTTGACCAGACCGAACACGTCCTCAACACCGTCATTGCCTACAACAATCTTGGCATCAACCTGATGCTCATTGGCGAATGGGGCAAGGCCGAAGAGATCATTACACGCGCGCTCACCCTAGCTGAGGAGCAAGAACACTCGCATGCAGCCGGCATTCTTGATTCGCTTGGCGAATTAAAGATACTGCGCGGCGAATTAGCTGATGCTGAGGAACTGCTCGAACGCGCGATCAAGCGAGCTAAAGGCGATAACCGAGCTTGGTACGAGATCCAGTCGATGCGCAACTTGGCCCGCTGTTATCTCGCTGAGGGCAAATATAATCGCGCCGTAGCCAAGGCTGAAGAGACCATAGAATACTCGCGAAAACTCGGTGACAGCCACTTCGCTAACATGGCGTCACTCGTCGTCGCTGAGAGCTGCCTGCGTCAAGGCGGGCTCGAGGAATGTGAGGAAGCACTAAGGCGGATCGAGGAAGGCGACCCTGCATCCGATTTTTATGTTTTCGGAAATATACAGCGCATCCGCGGCCTCGCAGCACTGGAAGACAATGATACTGAGCTCGCAATTCACCATTTCAGCCGCGGACTGACGATCTTTGAGGCGGCCGAGGATCTATACCACACGGGCCTGCTCAATTATCTTTTGGGCGCGAATCTCGACGAACGAGACGCCGGGCGGGCGCGGCGGCATCTGACATCAGCGAGCGATATTTTTAAGAAACTCGGCCTCAAGAGCCTGATCGACGACGTCAACCGTGAGATTGAACGGCTTGAACGAGCGCCAGTCAGGAAAACCGCCGAGCGCCGTTCAAATTCCGTCGTATCGCAGCTCTTGACCGTCCGCCTTGCCGAGGCGACGGCATCGCGCGAGTTGTTGTTCCGAGAACTGGTCGCCGTCCTCCAGCAGGAGAGCAAGGCAAAACGCATCGTCATCGCCCAGCATAACGACCAGAAGCGGCTTTATCCGTTCATTACGCACGGCTATTCGCCGCAGGAGAGCAACGAACTCGTCGGCAAGCTCAACGATGCACTGTCACGCAACGATGGAAAGGGATTTTCGCGCGGAAAGGATATTGCCGTGTTGAATCTACGCGGTTCGGCATCCCCGGCAGCAGCCCTGCTCATCTATCCGGCCTCCGGGGCCGTGCTTTCTGACGACACGCCGCTGCAGCCATTACTGCGAGTAGTCGAACTTGGAATGGACGTGATCGCCCTGCGTGAGCGTGACCGCACTACGCCCGCCGAGGAACAGGCCAGCACTCACACATCGAGCAGCCTTATGCCGGGATTTATCCATTCTTCACCGGCCATGACGGCGCTCGTCGATGAGGTGCATAAGATACGCTCGTCTGACGTTACGGTCCTCGTGACGGGCGAATCGGGGACCGGCAAGGAACTCGTCTCGCGGGCGATCCATACTCTGTCGAACCGAAAAGACAAGATATTTGTGCCATTTAACTGCACAGCCGTTCCAAAAGAACTTGCCGAGGGACATCTATTTGGCTACAAGAAAGGCGCGTTCACGGGCGCCGTTAACGATTCGCCCGGCACGATCCGCACCGCCGACGGCGGAACGCTTTTTCTCGACGAGGTCGGCGACCTGCCGATCGACGTGCAGCCGAAACTTCTGCGGTTTTTACAGGAGGGCGAGATACAGCCGCTCGGCGAAAAGAAGCCGATCAAGGTCGATGTGCGGATCATCGCCGCGACGAATATGCCGCTTGAAGAAAAGGTCGCCGACGGCTCGTTCCGGGAGGACCTTTATTATCGCCTGAATGTCATCCGCCTGCGTGTGCCGCCATTGCGCGAGCGTCGGGCTGAGATACCGCCGATCGTCAATTATTACGTCAATCATTACTCATCGCGATTTGATAAGCACGATGTCACATTTACGCCGCAGACCATCGATATGCTGATGGTATGCAACTGGGAGGGCAACGTCCGCCAGCTTTGCAACGAGATACAGCGGATCGTCGCCCGCGCCGAGGATGGCGAGATCGTCACGCCCGCACACCTCTCGCCCGAGCTAAAACGCAGTGCAAAACCGCTGACGCCCTTTGATACAGGCTCAAATGACCGCCCGATCGCATCATACGACGGCGTCTATTCGCCCTTCGCAAACATCTCATCAGGCGGCACTTTGGAACAGGCCGTCTCCGAGCTCGAGATGCAGCTCATCCGCGCCTCACTCGCCCGGCACAACTGGAACATCTCGCGCGTCGCCAACGAACTCGGCCTAACCCGCCGCGGCCTATACCTAAAACTCTCCCGCTACGGCATCGAAAAAGCCGCCTGATAAGACAACTAAGGTCGAGCATAGCGAACGCAACCGAGCCAGCTTTTCGATGCAGCCGATTGCGTCACTACCTCAGAGCGCCACCGGAGCGCGGGCATCCCTGCCCGCGTGTGCCGTAAGTAAATTGGCCGCAGATAAAAACAGATCACGCGGATAAAGACAGATCAATTCATAGCTTCCTTATCCGCGTTAGCGATGGTGGTCGGCATCAATTCAGAACCGGGAGCGGTAGCGACCGGATTCTTTCACGGTTCGCCGGCGTGCGTCAAGAAGAATCCGGTCGCTACCGCTTCCCGGTACTGAATTGTCCGTTATCCGCTATCAGTTGCCGTAGGCGCTCGGTGTCGGCTTGTCGCCGTTCTGGCCCCATGGGAATACGATGAACTGACTGTTGTCGCTGCGTTTGATGTACCAAGTCCCGTCGGATGGCCGCCAGACGCCGATGTCGGCCCGTCCGTCACCGTCGTAGTCGCCGGAGATCGGTATGTCAGCCGGTGCTCCGAATACCTCATACGAATAAGTCGCTGTCGCCGAATTCCTCACGACCCACAGTCCCGTTGAAGGGCGATAGATCGCGATGTCAGTCTTTCCGTCACCGTCATAGTCAGCCGGCGCGATCCTGTCGCCCGTCTGGCCAAACCTCTCGCCAAACACCGAACCGTTCGACGACCTGATGTTGTACCAGTCCCCCAACGAAGGCCGCCAGATGCCCAGGTCATTCTTCCCATCACCATCAAAATCCCCAACCGTCGGCACATCGCCATTGGCCCCGAACTGCATCCCAAACGTCGTTCCATTTGACGAATTCGTCCGATACCAAGTCCCCTGACTCGGCCTGAACACCGTCAGGTCCGCCTTCCCGTCCCCGTCATAATCCCCCGGAGCCGGCACATCCTCCGCCACGCCAAACACCGGATACGAAACCGTCCCGTTCGAACTGTTCAGTATGTACCACAGCCCCGTCGATGGCCGATAGATAGCAATATCCGTCTTCCCGTCGCCATCGTAGTCGGCAGGCGTCAGTTTGTCCCCGTTGGCCCCGAACTGCAATCCCTGAAATCCCGCTGTCGATCTTTGCAGGTACCACGCGCCGCTCGACGGCCTGAATACTGAAAAATCGGTTCGCCCGTCATTGTCGTAATCGAACGGTACAAGCAGCCTTGATGGGCCGACGATGCCCCAATATGCGAACTTGGCCTGCAGCAGGTCGTTGAAGATCAGCGGCGCTTCAAGGCGCGCGATCGGGAAGTTGGACAGCCATGTATTGTCGTCCGCCAGGCCCCACGTCGTTACCGAACTTAGCTTGCCTTGTGCATTGAGCTGCCTAAAGGCCGTAAAGTAGTCGCGATACAGAAAGCCCTGCCTGCGCAGCACCTCGCGCGGAACGGTCGTATACGTCTGGGTGCCGTTGTTATAGACACTGATGTCGAGTTCGGTGACGTGATTGTCGATCCCCGGTATCGCGGCGAACATGTTCACCGTGGTCGTCACGGCACTCGCCGGCGGGCCGTCGATATTACTGTGCATCTGGTGCCCGACACCGTCGATAGGAATGCCGCGGTTCTTAAGGTCCTGCACGAGCGCGAGCAGGAACGCCCGTTTGGTCGGGTTCGTCGTGCCGTAGTCGTTGATGAAAAGCTTTGCGGTCGGGGCGACCTCGCGGGCCACCTGAAATGCCTTGTCGATATACTCAGTCCCGCAGATGTTGAACCACTGACTCCGGCGGAACCCGTCCGGTTGGGCAGGATCGATCACCTCGTTGACTACGTCCCACGCATACACATTGCTGCCAAAGTGTCCGACCACGGCGCGAATGTGAGCATCGAGGCGCGCCAACAGCAATGCCTTGTTTTGCGGTGACGGTGTCATGGGCTGCCCATTGCCATCGAGAAATAGCCAGTTTGGGTTCTGCTCGTGCCAGACCAGTGCGTGGCCGCGCACCTGCATGGCGTTAGCAACCGCAAACGCGACCTGAGCATCCGCCGGGCCGTAGTTAAAAGTATTCTCGGCCGGATGGATCGGCCCCCATTTCATGTCGTTCTCAGACGTGATGCTGTTGAAATGCTTAGTGAGCAGCTGTGTATGGGCATCACCGCCGATAGCCCCGACCCCAATGGCCGCGCCCATTTTCATAGGGGCAAGGAATTGCCGGAGCGATGGAAGCTCTGGTTGGATCTGGAGCGGCGGCAAGAAACGGAGTTCAAAGTCGTCAATGTAGAAGGATGGAGTGCCCGTATCGGATTCGACATAGAGCCACAGGGTGTCATGCGCCAAGGTATAGTTGTAAGTTGACGACAGTTGGACCCAGGCACCGTCAGTAGCAGCCACATTGCCGGTAACACCGTGATAGGTTGTATTGCCGCCGAGAGTGCGCTCCAGGCTGATCCGCAGACTCGTTGTCGGCGAGCCGGGGACGAGCTTGGCCCAAAGCGATATCTGATAGCGCGAACCTGTCGCCATCTGGCTGGTGACATTTATTTTGCAGCCGTAGAAAGGCTGCTGTCGGCCTGATGTCAGAAGGCTAAAATTGCCCGAGTGCTTATCAAGTGACGTCGGAGCGACATTTTCAGGGCCGATCCGGGGAAGCCAGCCTTCCGCGGTGTTAGTTTCAAAGGTCGATGTGATATCGGATGGCGTCATCGGCCGAACGGCGGCGGTTCGGTGGACAGATACAACCATGATCGCCATCACGAGCCCGCCTGCCAAAAGGGCCCGTATGAAGGCCTGATTGCGGTATCTCCTCTCTCCCATATTGTCTCCTGACCGAAAATTCGGTGTTTTAATAGACCTCAATCCACCCTATAAGGCGTACTGTAACATCAAAAAAGCTCACACCTAGGACAAAACCCACTAACAAATAATGTTCGAGAGGTTATTATCAAGATTCCGGCCGCAGAGCGCGACCGGTTAGAATGCTCATCTGCCTGCGATTCGCGGTACGCTGCGATTTGTCATTCTGCGTTTACGTTTTACAATTACGCTTGTTTTGAAAGCAAAACTTACCATCACGGACCCGACCGGACACATCTGGCAAACGGAGTGTCCCTCGGGCGAGCCAATTACGATCGGCCGCGCTCGCGAGAATGTGATCACGCTCAATGACCGGCGCGTTTCGCGTAAACACGCGTTCATCATTGGCGATGCAGGATCGTTTCGCATTGTTGACGGCCACATTGAAAATGGCCAGTTGATCCGCAGTATCAATCATGTCTTTGTCAACGGATCTCAGCACCTGGAAACGGAGCTGAATGACGACGATGTGATCGTGATCGGCGAGAGTCAGCTTGTATTTAGCTCGGTCACCACGAGCGTCGAGGCTGAACCACCGCCGGGTCTGGCGGAGCAAGCTGAAGATTCGCCTGCTCAGAATGTCACCTTCGACGATGCACCGATGGGGCACACACAGGTGCAGCTTTCGGTGAATGAGTTCATTGGCCGCCGCTCTAACCTGTCGCTGGAACCAGAGGCAGTGACGCCTGAAGAGGTTAAGGATCTCAGGCGCAAGGCCAAGATACTTGAACTGCTCTTCGAAATGAGCAAGATGCTCGGTACCGTATTTGACCTCGAGGAGATATTTGAGCGAGCAACCGACCTGATCTTTCGCGGCACGCCGGCAGACCGTGTGATCGCGCTCCTGACGAGTGACGAAAATGGCACAGGGAAAGGCGACCTCCACGCATCCCTTTATCAGATCGGGGCAAAGACCCGCGAGGCGAGCTTCGCGAAGTTAAGTGAGAAGCTGGGCGTCAGCCGCACCATCACTCGCAAGGTGATGAATGAGCGCGTCGCTGTGCTCTCGCAGGACGCGAAGACCGACGAACAGTTTGGCGGAGCCGAATCTATAGTGTCGCAGGGCGTCCGCTCGACGATCTGCGCACCGCTGATCACACAGTCAGGTGTTCACGGCGTGATCTACGCTGACCGGCTCGATCCGTTTGCGGCATTCCGGCAGGACCACCTTGAGTTGATCTCGGCGGTCGCGGCCCAGACCGCGGTAACCGTCGAAACTGTAAAAGCCCACCAGCGGCTCGCCCGCGAGGAGGTGGCAAGGGCAAACTATGGCCGGTTCATGCCCGAATACGTCGTCAAGCAACTACTGGAAAATCCAGATTCGTTCCGCTTGGGCGGCGTGAATGAGACGATCACCGTTCTTTTTGCTGATATTCGCGGCTTTACGGGAATATCCGAGCGTGCCGATCCTGAAAAGGTCGTCGGGCTGCTCAATCAATACTTCTCAGCGATGTCCGAGATCATCTTTGAGAACGACGGCACGCTCGACAAATACATCGGTGACGGCCTGATGGCCCTCTTTGGAGCACCAAAACCAACACCTAACGACGCAAGGAACGCCCTGACCGCGGCCGTCGCCATGCAGAAGAAGCTGGTTGAGATGCGTTCGGGCCCGGCCGGACAGGAGTTTGCACAGATATCCATCGGCATTGGCCTGCATACCGGCGTCGCTACGATCGGCTACATTGGTTCGGAGCGGCGGTCTGAATACACCGCTATCGGCGATACGGTCAATCTCGCCTCGCGGCTCGAATCCAACGCAAAAGGCGGCCAGATCCTGGTCAGTTCCGAATGTGCATCGGCCGCGGGCGACATTTTTCCGCTGGACCGTCGTGAGCCGATCACTGTTAAGAACCGGACACAACCAGTCGACCTTTTTGAGGTGCGATGGCAGTAATTTAGTGCTTGGAAGCTGGATTGAATTGGGCATATAATCTGAACTGATAACCACCACCGATCAAATTCGAGCCGTATGCTGAAGATCTCGTCGCTCAAGAAGCTGGTGACCGATTCCATGGCTATTGACCTTGGAACGGCCAGCACGCTTATCGGGGTCAAGGGCCGCGGTGTCGTGCTCGATGAGCCGTCGCTTGTCGCGATCAACGAATTGACCGATGAGATCGTAGCCTTTGGCAAGGAGGCCGCTGAGATGGCGGGCCGCGAGGGTCGCGACGTCGTCGTCAAGGCACCGCTGATCGGCGGAGTGGTCGCCGATTTCGAACGAACAAAGCGAATGCTCGCCCACTTTGTAAAAAAGTCAAAAACGGGCGGCTCGAATATCGCGATCCAGGCCGTGATGTCCATGGTCTCCGATGTGACCCACGTCGAGCAGCGAGCCCTGCTCAACGCCGCTGACGATGCCGGTATCGGCAAGGTGTTCATGATGGAAGAGGGCCTGGCCGCAGCATTCGGCGCCGGCGTCTTGCCGACCGACAAGCGAGCATCTGCTATCGTCGATATCGGAGCCGGAACGACTAGTATCGCGATCATTGCGAAGGGTACGATCGTCCACTCGACGTCAGAACGCTACGGGTCAAACGCGATCAACGAAAGCCTTGCTACACACCTTCGTCGTCACCGTGGCCTGCAGGTCGGCGAAGAGACCATTGAGATGTTGAAGACTACCTTCGCATCCACGTTTCTACCGGAGGAGTTGGATAAATCGATCGAGATCCGCGGACGTAACGTCGAAACGCGCAGCCCATCGGCCCTTGAGATCACGACCGGTGAGGTATATCCAATAGTTGAGGCGATCGTCCGGAGGATCGCGATCCTGGTCCAGGATACCCTGACCGAACTCAGGCCTGAGGTAGCCGCAGATATATATGACCGCGGTGTGATCCTGACGGGCGGCGGCGCTCTGCTTGAAGGCATCGATCAGTATATGCGTTCATTCATAAATCTGCCGGTGACCGTAGCTGACGAGCCGCGTTACGCAACCGTAAATGGGCTTGTCAAGATGTTTGACGACCAAGAACTCCTCGAGCGCGTTTCGCGTAACGAGCTTGGCGTTCTGCAGAATGCCGAGATCCCGTTCGAGGCTTGATCCTTCCGTACTTCTCCCGTCTAAAAAGCGGATCTGCCGGCTGGCGCCTGTGCTATTCTAGAACGCACAGCGGACGGGTCGGGCGATGCAGTTTACAGACATAGTTCCTGCGATTGGCAGCTTGCGTAATATCCTCGATATTGCGCTCGTTTTTGTCATCGTTTATGTCGTGCTTAAATTGCTCCGCGGCACTCGTGCGGTACCGACAGTCGTCGGACTGCTGCTATTGGCACTCCTATACTGGTTTGCCGCCGCCCAGGAATTGACGACGCTCGAATTCGTTTTGCGCTACGCCGTCGGTTTTATTGGGATCGCGATAATAGTTCTGTTCCAATCCGAGATACGGCAAGCGCTGATGTTCTTTGCCAATAGGCTGCGTTTCCCGATAATGAAGCGGCAGCGCGGCCAATTCGGCGGCAGCGTTTACGACGAGATGGTCCTTGCCGTGACCACTCTAGCGTCAGAAAAGACCGGTGCCTTGATCGTGATCGAACGAAATGTCGGGCTGAGAAACTTCGTCGATGCAGGAGTTCAGCTTGATGCAAGGATAAGTTATGACCTTCTGGTCACGATCTTCGACCCGGCAACTCCGCTTCACGACGGAGCGGTCGTAATACAGAACGAACGCCTCGCAGCCGCCTCCGTTTTTCTCCCACTGACGAAGAACCCTGAGGTTTCGCGCGAATTAGGCACGCGCCACCGTGCGGCGATCGGCATTACCGAGGGTTCTGACGCCATCTCGATCGTCGTATCAGAGGAAACGGGCCTGATCACCTATGTCGAAGCGGGCGTCGTTCACCGCAACATCGACGCAACACAACTTCGCAAGCTCCTTTTGAGGGCCCTGCAGATACCATTGATCGAATCTCGTCCGGAACACTTTGCCGAAAAAACGGAGCCGACCGAGATTGCCTGATACGCTCGTGAACAGGAAGTTCTTCGCAAAACATGTCGTCCGGAAGATCTTCTTCGAGGATTGGGCCCTGAAGCTGACGGCGCTTGGAATCACACTCGCCCTTTGGTTCGTAGTCACCGGCTTGAGCACGCCGACAACGCGCCGGATCACAGTGCCGTTAAACCTTACTACAGCAAGCAATGCCCAGATCTCAAGCAGCCCCCAACAGGAGGTCGAGATCGAGATCAGCGGCGACAAACGCCGTATCGAACAGATCAACCGCAGCGAACTCACCGCGACCGTCGACCTTACGGAGTCTCCGATGGGCGATCGCGTAGTATTGCTCGAGCCAGATTCGGTTTATGTGCCGCTCCCGCAGGGCGTCAAGCTGACGGTTGTAGCCCCGAGCCGTATTGTCGTTAGTCTTGAGGCCGTCGAAGAGCGAGAACTTGAGGTTCGTGCCGAAACTCGCGGCTCTCCACCACCAGGATTTGAATTGTATGGCCTGACCGTCATCCCGCCGAAAGTTACGGTGCGCGGCCCGGCGAGTGTCATGAGTTCGCTCGATCTGGTCAAGACCGACAAGGTCGATATCTCAGGACGAAAAGCTGAGTTTACCGAGTCGAGAGTTCCTGTCATCGCAAATCAGAGAGTCGTTGTATTGAATACGGTCGTTGATGTGTTCGTGCGAATTGGTGAACGCCGCATCGAACGCAGTTTCTCCCTACATGTCAGTGACGGTGGAAAAACGGCGAGTTTTACCCTCTATGGCCCCCGCAGCCTTCTGACCAGGATACGAGCGGACGAAATACGCCTTGACACGACCCTTAATGAGCAGGGCGAAGAAGAGTCGCTCGTCGTCCTGCCTCCTGACCTGGAGAACGTGATCGAAGTGAAGCGGCTTACCGTCAAGTGAGCACTGATCAGGGCTGAGGACACCCACAGGTGAATCCGTCCGTTACGACCAGGTCGTCGATGTACTGGCCTTCACGAAATGTTCCGATATCTGTTCCGATGCGCCATCTCAATTGGACGAGTTGCCCGGCCGCCGAGGCAGGTAGGCGTGCCGCTGATAGAATAAATTCAGATGCTTGATTGATACCGCTGCGGCCCGACCAGCCGGGCTCGCCGCCAAGTGGATTTTGGCAGCAAGTATCGATCGGGCCGTCATAGCCGCCGGCCTCAAAGATTCCACCCGCCACGGTGATATTCTGCCAAGCCCCGTCGCCAAACCTTATTTCGAGGATAGAACCGTCGTAACGGCGATTTCGGAGGAATGTCGTCTCGAGATCGTACCAATTCCGGAACCGCACGCGCGCCTCCGGCGACGTCACGCGAAATTGCGGCGTTACCATTTCATTCACGCCGACGAACTGCAGATCCTTTGCGAATGCAGCTTTTCCAGACGACGTTGACCTTGCATTGCTCACGCGCCAATTGCGCTCGCCCTGCGGCTCGAATTGGTTGGAATGCGACTCCGAACGGTTCCACCTCTGAGGCAAGAAACCAAGCGGCGTTCGGTCGAACTGCTGCGAGAACGCGATCTCCTGCTTGCCCGTCTGCAGTGCTATGGAGGCATTACCGAGGTCGCTTGCACCGTCCTGAAGGTGAAAGGTCAGGGTCACCTTGCTCCCGCACAGCATCGACGGATCGACCGTGAACGTGAAAGGCCGCGAGACCGAAGTCGCATTGATCGGCATCGCACCATAATTCTGCGGCGGCCCCGGACCGGCAACGCCGCCGGCTGCGAGGAGTGTCGCAGTGAGATCTTGAGTCGGGATCGTACCCGTGTTTTGCAGGCTGACAGCGACTGTCACCGATTCGCCCGGATCGGGAGCACCGTTGATCGCGCAACTCTCGGCTGTCAAGGTGACACCGGTGGTGTCGATCACAGGAACGGGTTCGAGCGCGAAATTCTGCGTGGCTGTCTGGCCGTTGCTTAGAGTTAAAATTACTTTCTGTGAGCGAAAGCCTCGCTTGCTCGCGGTCACCGAATACATCCCGGGCAGCACCGCAAGCTCGCCGTAGCTGCCATTCGTAGCGCTTCGTCGTGAATACGCAGCAGTCGAAACCATTGCCCCTTCGAGTGGCTGGCCGAGCGCGGCGCTTGTGACCGAGCCCGTTATCACCGAACGCGGAGCGGGCGTGCATTCCGAGAACTTGAATCGCCCGATCCGCGTCAGCCAGGTCATCTCGTGAAACTGCTGGCTCTCCAACGTGTAATATTCGCCCGTCATCCAGAACATGCAGTCGTCCACCGGATCGACCGACATCCCGCTGTAATCGCCCCAGCGGCCGACACTCTGAATTCGCTGAACGCCCGTGCCTGTCACAAGCGTGGCTTCGTCGCGAAGGGTCCCGGCCGGCTCACTCGCCAGGCGGCCGGTATAAAGCAGCGACGGCTGGCGGTCGTCCGCCACCTGGTTATAGCCGAGGGCGAGATTCCCTTGCCCGTCCTGTGCGGCGCTGCCTATCCAACGCGATGACTGCGCATCGCCGATCGTCAATTGCTCGGCGACAGCGAATGCACCTCCGCTTCGTCGGAGTTCGTAGAGCCGAATGCCGGCTCGATAAGGAGCCTGCGAGAGACGAACAGTCTGGTTCACGACTATCGACTCGCTGCCGGCAAGATTCCGATATGCGGCTCGATAACCTAGCCGATCGCTGTTCGAATCGAGCATCGCCCCGGGCGGCGGCTGGACAATGTCCTCGCGCCCGTCCGGACTCGTCGGGTCAAACGCAGCGACCGCTATCGGACTCTCGGGCCTTTCAGTAAATGTTGAGTTTGCCGGATCTGTAAAATCCGCATGAAAATCGAACAACAGCAATGCGTCCTGAGGGTCGGCGTATTCGGTCGCGCTATAGCCGACAAACACATTCGCCGCACCGACCGGCGGTGGCCTCAAGCCATCGAGGTCAGACGGCAGCAGGTTGCCTCGCCTCGTTGAGGCCGGCGCGCTTCGGCTGAAGTAAACATATGACGCCGTCGCATCGCCCGCGAGCATCTTCATTCGGTCAAAGGCAAACATTCCCTGCCCTGAGAAATCCGCACCCGTAAACTCCTCTGTCGACATGTAATATCCGTCAGGCCAGACACCAAACTTGGCAAAATCGTTCAGCCTGATGTTTGGCATTACGAATTCGTAGACGAAATATGCGCCCATAGGATCGCCTGTCTGCGATACGGCGATCATCTGCCTGAACGGCGGGAAGGCGTTGCAATACTGGCTCAGGATCCATCGGTCAGCCAGCGGATCATAAACCACGATAGGTTCGCCGTCATCGCGGATCGAACACACAGTGCCGAGTGGAGCGAACAACTGGCTCATCCGAAATGGCTGGGTCACGGCGTTGCCGTTCTTATCGAATATGCGAACGAGCGCATTGATCGCCTGTACGTAATGTTTTGGCCCCACGTCGCCGATCGTATCGGGCGGAATTATCACGGCGTTGTAGGCGGTGATGTTGTCATAGTTTGCAAGCCCGTCAAACGATAATGACGGTGTCGGCATTGGCACGAGCGAGAATCGGGCCGGCGACCCATCAACATCGCGCTTTCCGGATACGTGATCGAATGCAGTGTCCCTGTCGGTTCCGACCGTTCTAACGGAGATATTGCCCGGCGAGGTGCGCGGTTTCGCCGGCCGTTTTCGCCTTGCAATTGCCGCGACCGGATCGCTTATTCCGAACGCGCTAGCCGTTGAGCTAATTGGGCCGCCTATCGCCGGATCCGTCGTTGCTCTGATAGCTTCGGTCGGTAATACGACAAAGAATACGGCCGTACCCGAGATCAAGATCGCTGTCACGAGGGCAAACTTCGTCATCTTTCTCCTCGTGTTGATCAAACCTCGAACAGCACCTCGATTGCCGCGCGTCGTTTGGCCTCGTCGAGAAACCTCCCGATCGATGCGCCGATCTTTTCATTCTCAAGCCTTTGGTGTATTTCCTCTCGCTTTTCGTCTAGGGTCGGCATTAGCAGGCCCGGGAAACGGCGTCTAAAATCCGGAACGAAAACGTCACGATAGTACCGCGTCACTTCATCGGCCGAGACGACCACAAAGCTGCGAAACCTGAAATCGATGTACTTCTCAATCGCCAGCCGTTTTGAGATCAGCCTCGTGAACGCGGCGTCCTGTACGGAATCAAATCCGGCCTGCTTCAATCTTGCCTCAAATGCCGCCGCGGACGGAAAAAAGCTGATCAGCCGCCCGATCTCGGCGGTTATCTCCTTGTCCGTCGGTGCGGCACGTGGCAGCCGCTCAGCCTCGATAGCGAAAAGGCGTTGATCTATAAGAGTTTGCAATGCACGATTGAGGTCCTCGGAACGAGGCGATTCAAGCGGGACATCGGGCTGCAGAGCAAGCTGCCAGACGAGATCGGAATACGTGATCAGTTCGGTTCGCGACCCGCTCGTGACCGTCGCGACCGTCCTGTCAATGACCTGTTGCGCTGCAGATGCTGAAACCAACGCCGCCAATATGGCCGCGATCAATCCAAACGCCTTTCCCGGACTGCATATCCTCACCTTATTTCTTGATTCTTAACGCCATTTTCCCTGCTGTCAACCGCCAGCCCATACCGTTAAAGATATTGACAATTTGTTCAAAATTGTTTGTAATTTATAAGGAGGCTCCCGATGCCGTCCCCGGTCGTTCTGCCCTCCAAGATCGAACCATTTTACGCATCGACGATCAGTATCGGTGCGGATCACAACATGTTAACCTCTGCGCCACCCAAACGGGCCGCGGGCGAGTCTTCCGCTCCGCCCGCCAAGGGCGACAATTCCAGTGAACTCAAGTTCATCTCCGAGCTTGGCCGCAGCCTGCTTGTTACCGTTCATCCGAAGCGCGTGGCAGGCCGCGTCGCCGAGTCGATCCGTAATGGAACTGATGCGACCGTCGCGATGTTTGTTGCCGAGCTTTCGGGGATTGGTATCGTCAGTTGCGCATTCACGGCCGAGGGCGAACTTGTCGACAGCTTTCTCCGTCGCGAGCGGTTCGAGCGTTGGTTAGGGCTGCTGCCTCCACAGGTCGGCTACACCGAGTCCGGCTCGAACGATTTCCTTATCGCGGGCGACCACGACGTTGAATACGTCTCGCCACTCCACATCAACGGCACGATACGCGGTGCCATAGTTACGGGATTCGCGTTGCATGACGAGCTCACCGAATCTAACTCACGCCTCATCGATGCCGCGACGCAGATGGCAGCGATGAGCATCGGCCTGTCGGCCCATTACGGTTCAGCCATCGACGCATCGGTCATCGAGGCGCGCGAGGAACATCGAAAGTTCACGGAGGCGATCCTTGACGCCCTTCCTGTATCGCTTTACGTCGTTGACCGCGATTATCAGGTCGTGACGTGGAACCGCCACCGCGAGGTCGGTGTTCAAGGCATTCCACGCGAGATCGCGATCGGGCGAAATGTCTTTGACGTGCTCGAAAAGTACCCGCAGGGCCGCCATCGCGAGGAATTCGAACGGGCGTTTCGCACCGGCCGCATCGAACGAATCGAGCAGCAAACCGTCGCCGAGGATGGTTCGCCCCTGCATTGGATGGTCAGCAAGGTCCCGATGACGGACCCCGCAACCGGCGAGGTCACGCACGTCATAACCGTCGGCGAAGATGTGACCACACGTGTCGAGGCCGTCCTTGCCATGAACCGGGCCGAGAAGCTCGCCGCAGTCGGGCGTTTGGCTGCGGGCGTCGTTCACGAGATCAATAATCCGCTCGCGACCATAGCCGCGTGCTCAGAAGCATTGGAACAGCGTATCGAGGAAGGCTCATTCGACACATCCGACGCCCGCGACGACCTGAGCGAATATCTCGGATTGATCAAGAGCGAGGCCTTTCGCTGCAAGACGATCACGATGGACCTGCTCGACTTTAGCCGCATACGCGCCGGCGAGCGGACGGAAACGGACACCGGCGACGTCGTGCGTTCAGCAGCAAACCTCATATCGCATCAGAAACGCGGCGAGCGTATCGATCACGTCATCGAGATCGAACCGGACCTGCCGCTCATCCTCGCCGACGGAGGCCAGATCCAACAGGCCGTTATCGCCCTCGCGACCAATGCCATCGACGCCATGCCGGACGGTGGCACGCTCACATTCCGCGTGACCACTAAGGGAAATCGCGTCCAGATAGACATCGCCGACACCGGCTGCGGCATCTCGCAAGAGAACATGCCCAAGATATTTGAGCCGTTCTACACGACCAAAGATGTCGGCAAGGGCACAGGTCTCGGCCTCGCAGTCTGCTACGGCATCATCTCCGAACACGACGGACGCATAAGCGTTCGCTCGAATGTCGGAAAAGGCACGACTTTCAGCATCTTTCTCCCCGTAACCTCACTCTCCTGACCCACCAACCACCATGCCAAAACTACTAGTCGTTGATGACGAAAAAAACCTGAGACTTGTCGTCCAGAAAGAACTCACCCGCCAGGGCCACGAGGTCGAATGTGCCGAGGACGGCGAGGCCGCCTGGGAACTGCTCGACGCGCAGGACTTTGACGTTGTGCTGTGCGACATTAACATGCCGCGACTCGACGGCATGGGCCTGCTCCGTCGGACGCGCGAGCGATGCCAGAATCCGCCCGAGGTCATAATGCTCACGGGCCAGGCGACGGTCGAGTCCGCGATCGAGGCGATGAAGCTCGGGGCCTACGATTACCTCACGAAGCCCTATCGCATCGGTGAGCTATCTGCACTCGTAACGGCCGCCGCCGACAAGCAGCAACTCAAAGTCGACAACCAACGGCTCCGTGCACAGATCGCGCGGAAGAATGTCGAGCTTCCCGATATAGTCGCCGAATCGCCGCAGATGAAAGAAGCCTTGCGGCTCGTCCAGCGTGTCGCGCCGTCAGACACGTCGGTCCTCATCACGGGCGAGAGCGGCGTTGGCAAAGAGCTGATCGCCCAAGCGATCCATCGGCTCAGCAAGCGTGCCGAGAAACCATTCATCGACCTCAACTGCGCTGCCCTGCAGGACACACTGCTCGAGAGCGAACTCTTTGGCCACGAGGCCGGGGCATTCTCTGGTGCACGCACGCGAAAGCTCGGCCTCTTTGAGATCGCCGACGGCGGAACCTTGTTTCTCGATGAGATCATGGAGATGCCGATGCAGCTGCAGTCAAAGCTGCTGCGTGCTCTCGAAACACGTTCATTCTTCCGAGTCGGCGGCGTCAAAAAGGTCGAGGTCGATGTCCGGCTGGTCGCCGCAACCAACCGCGACAAGGAGCAAGCCGTCGCCGACGGCATCTTCCGTTCCGACCTGATGTACCGCATAAACAGCTTTGAGATAAACGTCGCCCCGTTACGCGAAAGGCGTGAGGATATCGAACCGCTATCACGCCACCTGCTCCACAAGCTCGCCGGCCACGACGAACCCGAACTGTCACCCGCCGCGATCGAAGCCCTTACCGCATTCGACTGGTCGGGCAATGTCCGGCAACTTCGCAACTGTCTTGAGCGAGCGGTTCTTCTCTCAGACAATGGCCTGATCACGCCCCGCGAACTGCCGCCCGAGATAGCTTTTCCGTCCGAGCGACCGAAGGTGGCCATTAGTTACAACGCTCCTCAAGCCGGCCCCGTCGCATCATTCCAAAACGCCTCGCCCTCAAACCTCCGCGACGTCGAACGTCAACAGATAATCGGCGCCCTAGAAAAGACCGGCTGGCATCGCGGCAAGACCGCCGACCTGCTCGGCATCTCGCCTTCTACGCTCTACCGGCGCCTGCGCGAGTACGGGCTGGATGCCCGCTGATCGACCGCAGCCGGCTTTGGCTTCACGACAAACAAGTATCGCTGCTCGGAGAGCGGCATCAGCTTCTGAGCAAAAACCGCCCCGGCATTGTTTAACCCCTCGGCGAGGCTCTTTCCCCCAAAAAGAAGCAGTTGACGCCGCTTGGCCCATCGCATCAGTGCCGGCAGCCGTTCTGTAAATCTGTCGAGCGCCCGGCATGTGACAAGCTGAGTATCGCCGGCATCGGTATCGGCGAACTGTCGGTTTACGATCTCTGCGCGCGAAGACAGGCCAAGAATCTCAACGGATGTTTCAAGAAACCTCGCCTTCTTCTCTTTCGACTCGATAAGCCTTGCACTCAGATCATCACGGGCCAGTAAGCACGGTATGGCGGGCAATCCTGCACCTGTGCCGACGTCGGCGAACTTTGCACCAGTCGGCAGGTGTTCGAGCAGCGCAAGTGATTCGAGAATGTGTCGTGTCGCAAACTCCTCAGGCGAGCACGGCGCAACGAGATGCAGCAACGGATTGTGCTCGATGACGAGGTCGTAATAGTTTGCGAGACGCTTGAGTTGTTCCTCGGAGAGTTCTATGCCAAATGCGGACCGATTGGCTTCTAGTGACGCAATGAGATCAGTTCGCACTTGAAGAAGTTTCCCGCAAAGCCGCCGAGAACGCAAAGAAAAACGGGAATCCGGCTTATGACTCCAGACTCCCGACCCAAGACCTATTTGGTGCGGACGAGAAGAATCGAACTTCCACGGCCTTGCGGCCACAGGCTTCTGAG
>MTBK01069480.1_pt1 | contig 133904 bp, 118 predicted proteins | sample 1535981 | NCBI WGS metagenome assembly MTBK01 (sample SAMN06109225, study PRJNA356200) | anaerobic digester metagenome | isolation source: biogas reactors fed with pig manure or primary and secondary sludge | place: Spain | collected 2016-06-30
CTGCCGTGGCCGATCGCCCGGTGGTGCTGCGGGCCTGGGACTACCACACGGTGTGGTGCAACTCCGAGGCGCTGAAACGGGCCGGCATCACCGCGGACACCCCCGACCCTGTGCTCGGCGAGATCCCGCACCGCGAGGACGGTTCGGTGCTCGGCACCCTGCGCGAGTGGGGTGCCGTCGACCTCGTGATGAACGTGATGCCGCCGCCGGACGAGACCGTCCGGATCGCCGCACTGGGCACCGCCGCCGACTACCTGCTCTCCCGCGGCGTCACCTGGGTGCAGGACGCCTGGGTGGAACCCGGTGATGTCGCGACGTATGTGGCCGCCGCCGACGGCCTGCGGATGCGGTTCAACCTCGCCCTCTACGCCGACCCCCGGTTCTTCGACGCCCAGGTGCAGCAGTTCGCCGAATCGCGCCGGCAGGTCGATCAGGCGGGCAGCCCGCTGCTGACCGCGCAGACGGTGAAATTCTTCGCCGACGGCGTGGTGGAGAACGAGACCGGGGCGCTGCTGGAGTCCTACTGCTCCGGTCTGCACAGCCACGGGTTGCGCAACTGGGAGGGCGACTCGCTGGCCGAGGCCGCCCGCCGGGTCGACGACCTGGGGCTGCAGATCCACATTCACGCCATCGGCGACGCCGCGGTGCGCCAGGCCCTCGACGCGATCGAACATGTGGTGCGGCACAACGGCGAACGCGACCGCCGGCCGGTGATCGCGCACGTCCAACTCGCCGACGACACCGACATCGGGCGGTTCGCCCGGCTCGGGGTCATCCCGAACATGCAGCCGCTGTGGGCCCAGATGGACTCGCTGATGACGGTGCTGACGATTCCCCGGCTCGGTCCCGAGCGCGCCGACCGCCAGTACCGGATGTCCACCCTGGTCGATTCCGGGGCGCCACTGGCGCTCGGCTCGGACTGGCCGGTGTCCTCCGGGCATCCGCTGGAGGGCATCGCGGTCGGGGTGTCCCGGCAGACCGCCGAGGGTGACCCGCCGGGCGGCTGGACGCCGCACGAGAGACTTCCGATCGAGCGCGCGCTGTCGGCCTACACCGCGGGGGTGGCCTATCAGGGGTTCGCCGAGAACGTCTGGGGCCGCATCGCTGTCGGCGCCAGCGCCGATTTCGTCCGGCTCGACCGTGACCCCCGTGCGATCCCGCCGTTGGAGCTCCCCGCCGTCGGCGTCCGCGCCACTTATCTGAGAGGCCGGCCGGCCTACTCGGTGATCGATTGAAAGGCAGCCGAATGACTGTGCCTACCAATGCCTCTGCACCCGGGCCGTTGTTCCTCGAGCAGGAGGGCCACCTGCGTCGCGCACTGGGCCTGCCGTCGCTGGTGCTGTTCGGGATGGTCTACATCGTCCCGCTCACGGTCTTCACCACCTACGGGATCGTCACGCAGATGAGCGGTGGCCGCCTGCCGGTGGCCTATGTGGTGACGCTGGTCGCGATGTTCTTCACCGCACTGTCCTACGCGCGGATGGCGGTGGCCTTCCCGGTCGCCGGCTCGGCCTACACCTACAGCCAGAAAACCTTCGGCGCGCCGATCGGGTTCCTCGCCGGCTGGTCGCTGCTGCTGGACTACCTGTTCCTGCCGATGCTCAACTACCTGGTCATCGGGATCTATCTGGAGGCCGCCTTCCCGTCGGTTCCGGCCTGGGTGTTCATCGTCGCCGCGATCGCGATCGTGACGGTGCTCAACATCGTCGGCATCGTCTCGGTGGCCAGGGCCAATTTCCTGATCATCGCGGTGCAGACGATATTCATCGTGACCTTCCTGGCGATGGCGGTGGCCAAGCTGTCCGGGACCGGGAAAGTTAGCCTGCTCGCGCCTTTGCAGGGTGACGGCTCGGCCGCCGGCGCCGCCCCGATCCTGGCGGGCGCGGCGGTGCTGTGCCTGTCCTTCCTGGGTTTCGACGCGGTCTCCACGCTCTCGGAGGAGGCCAAGGACCCGACCCGCAACGTGCCGCGGGCGATCATCATCGCCACGGTGGTCTCCGGGATCGTGTTCGTGATCCTGTCCTATCTGTCCCAGTTGGTCTTCCCGTCCAACGCCTTCAGCGATGTCGACTCCGGATCGCTGGACGTCATGCGTACCGCGGGCGGTCAGTTCCTGGAGACCTTCTTCACCGCCGCCTACGTGGCAGGGGCGCTGGGGTCGGCGCTGACCTCGCAGGCCTCGGTGGCCCGCATCCTCTACGCGATGGGCCGGGACCGGATCCTGCCGCGGCCGTTGTTCGCTCACATCTCGCCCCGGTTCAGCACCCCGGTCTACGCCATCCTGGTGGTCAGCCTGGTCTCGCTGCTCGCCGTCGTCATCGACCTGGCGACGTTGGCCTCGATCGTCAGTTTCGGTGCGCTGGTTGCCTTCTCGGCGGTGAACCTCTCGGTGATCAAGCACTTCTTCATCGACCGCGGCGAACGATCGGTGCTGTCGAACCTGGTACTGCCGCTGATCGGCTTCGTGCTCACGGTGTGGTTGTGGACCAGTCTGTCGGGCCTGACCCTCAAGGTCGGGTTGGCCTGGCTGGCGGCGGGATTCGTCTGGCTGCTGGCGGTCACCCGGGGATTCCGCCGTCCCACCCCGGTGATGGACATCGAACCGGACTGAACGGGTAGATTCGCCACGTGAACAGCCACGCGGCCGGGGACAACACCCTCGACTACATGGACCAGGCGTCCTTCCTCGGCCTGCGGGCCCTCGGCCGCGGTCCGCAGATTCAATTCACCTGGATCTATGACCACCCGGTCGATCTCGACGGTCTGCGGCGCTTCCACGACAACCTCGGACGTGGCCTGCTCGGCCGGCGGATCGAACGATCACCTCTGCCGTTCGGCCGGCACAGGTGGGTGGCATCGCCGGGACCGGCGATGGAGGTCGCCGCCGGCGAACGCCCACGCGACGAGGTCATGAACTGGATCGACGATCAGATCGCGATTCCGCTGGACCCGGAGAACGGACCTGCCTGGCGGATGGCGGTGCAGCCGCTGACCGGTGGCGGCGCGGCGGTCACCCTGGTGGTGTCGCACACCACCTGCGACGGATTGGGGATCGTTCTGGCCATCGCCGATGCGGCCAAGGGAGTGACCCACGACTTCGGGTATCCACCGCCGCATTCCCGGCCGCGCGGCCGGGCTCTCCGCGAGGATCTGCGCGGATTCACCCGGGAGATCCCGAAGATCGGTAAGGCGATCGTCGCCGGAGCCCGGTTGGCGTCGAAGAACAAAGATCAGGCCGCACGACCGGGCAAGAAGGCGAATCTGCCGGCGCGGCGCAGCACCACCGGACCCCTCCGGGTTCCGATGGTGGTCGCCTACGTGGACGAAGGCCTGTGGAATGAACGGTCGAAAAGCCTTGGCGGAAGCAGTAACTCGCTGGTTGCCGGTATTGCCGCACGATTGGGCGCCCTCACCGGCCGGGTCGATGCGCAGGGCAGGGCCAAGCTCACCATCCCGGTCAGTGAGCGCGTCGAAGGGGACTCCCGGGGTAACGCCCTGAACGTCATCACGCTCGACGTCGATCCGGCGGCGGTGACCGGGAGCCTGAGTGATCTGCGCGCCGGGATGAAGCGCGAACTCACCGCGCTGGCCGACAGTCACAACGAACTGCTTGCCCCGCTCCCGCTCACCCCGCTCATCCCGGCTCGGGTGGCGGGGCGTCTGGAGGCGCTGGCTCTCGGCGCCGGCGCGCCGATCGGATCCTCCAACGGTGGGCAGTACGACCCGTGGGCCAATCGGCCCGACGGCACCGACGCCGATTTCATCTTCGCCCGCCAGATCGACTCGGGCATCACCGCCGACGTCCTCGACCGCCTCGGCGGACTGCTGTTCGTGGCGTCGGGCACGGTGCACGGCAAGGTGTACCTGACCATCACCGCCTGGAAGGCCGGCGGCGAGAACTCCCGCGATCAGTTGGAGAGCGACGTCCGGACGGCGCTGGGCGAATTCGGGCTGTCCGGGATCGTCGAGTAGGCGGCTGCGTCATGGCTGGTCGGGTGTGAAGCTCGCGTAGAAGAGCAGCCCCTGCGGATCGCGATAGGCGTTGATCGTCTTTCCGGTGACGATGTCCTGCACGGCCACGCCCAGCAGGGTTCCGATGGGTTGGCCGGTCACCGGGTTGCGCTGCACCGGACCGTCCACCTCGACGAACGTCACCAGTTGAGTGCCGGCGAGGTCGTTGGTGATGGCGACGCTGCCGTCGGTGCTGGGCACCGTCCAGGGGCCGGGCGCGGCACCGGGTGCATTCGGATCGTTGCCGGGTCCGCCGGGGTTGTAGACCGGCGAGTAGTCACCGGAGGACGGCAACCGCACGCTGGACAGCCGCGCGATCGCGGCCGGGTCACCGGAGAGGATGACGTCGTAGTAGTTGTCGTGGTCCTCCACGTAGGCGGCGTTCTCGGTGGCGCCGGCCTGGGCGAGATCGGCCAGACCGATCACGGTGACGGTGCCGAAGCTTCCCACCGTGACCGGGGTGCCGGTCTGGGTGATCGACACGGTCGACCCGTCGTCGGCGGTGGCGTCGAGAATGAAGTAGCGGGCGAACTCGCTGGGCCACAGGCTTGCGATGCCGTCGGGGGAGAAGCCGGCGCTGGTGTAGAGCCTCAGCCGGTACTGGGCCTGGTTCTCGTAAAGGTCTGAGCCACTGTTGTTTTGGGACGCGATGCTGACGCCCAGCGGGCCGCCCTCGCCGAGGTTGCTCATGTAGTCGAGCTTGGCGGCCACCAGTCGCGGACCGTTGCCGCTGACATAGGGATTGGCGCTCGCCACGCTGAGACCCACCGCGGACACCGGCCCGGTATTGGTCAACAATTCCAACGGTGTGCTGTCGGCGACGATGGCCACCGACACCGGATACAGGGCGCCGGGCTGGCCGGGCACTATCCGGTTGCCGAATTCTCCGGCGATCACGACGGTCTGACGCTCGTTGAACTCGAGGTTGGGCAACAAGGCCGCGGTCTGCGGGGTCAGCTGGGATCCGTCGCTGAGCGTGATGAGGAAGTCGGTGGAGTTCAGTGTGGTCGGCAACACCGGATTGCTGAACACGACGGGAATCGTGTCGGCCAGCAGCAGATCGACACCGTAGACGGCGCTCACATTGTCGGTGGACGCCGCCGAGGTGTACGCCCGCTGGGTGGCGTTCAGGGCAGGATCGACGGTCTCCCACGCGACGTTGTACTGCGCGGCGATCTCGCGGTCGGTCTCGGTGGTGCCGTTGAGGCCCGGCACGCCCAGGTAACCGTCGAACCCGTAGTTGGCCGTGATGATCGACGGCGTCGCCGCGAAGACGTCGGCGTTGTAGTTGATCGGCGTCAGCAGGCTCGCCGCAGTGCCCGACATGTCGGTGCGGCTGGCATTGACGAACTGGATCAGCTGCGCCGCCAACGGTGTGAAAACGACGGTTCCACCGGCGCTGCCGCCGATTCCGCCGTCACCCCCGGCGCCGCCGCCGGCGGCACTGCCCGCGCCGCCCGCTGCACCGGCATCGCCCGCGCCGGAATCGACGCCGCCGCCGGATCCGCCGGTCCCGCCGGTTCCGCCGTCACCGCCGGACTCCCGGTTGCCGAACACGATCAGCAGCCGGCCCGAACCGCCCGCGCCGCCGGTACCGCCTGCTCCGCCGGTACCGCCGTCGGCCAGGACGCCCCCGGCTCCGCCGTTCCCGCCCGCGCCGCCGTCGCCACCGAGGCCCCCGTATCCGATAACCCAGCTGCCGCGTCCGCCGTCACCGCCGGTTCCGCCGGATCCTCCTGTGGCACCGGCATTTCCGTAGACCAGGCCGGCCGACCCGGTGCCGCCGGCACCGCCGGCACCACCATCGCCGCCGAGGCCGAGGACTGACAGCATCCCGACCGCACCGCCGTTGCCGCCCCGTCCGCCGGATGCGCCGGCAGCCGTGGCGGATCCGCCGTTGCCACCGGAGCCGCCATTGCCGACGAACAGTCCGCCCCGCCCGCCGTTGCCGCCGGCGCCGCCGTCGATCCCGGCGCCGCCGTCGCCTCCCTTGCCGAACCAGCCCGCCGAACCGCCGTTGCCGCCGTTAAAACCGTTGCCGCCGTTGCCGAGCGCCCCGCCACGTCCGCCGTCACAGGCGATGCCCTGATCGCAGGTCTGCGCAGTCCAGGAATAGCCGTTGCCGACCAGGATTCCGGCGTTCGGGTTGTCGGCGGTGCCGTTGCCGATGAAGACCCGGACGACGTCCGCGATCGGGTGGGCCGCAGCCGAGGCGGCCTTGCCGGACACGACTCCCGTCGCCGGGGTATGAGCCCGTCGCGAGGCGGGCCCGGAAATCTTCGACCCAGCAGCCCTCGCCCCAGCCTGGGGGCCGGGGGAGACCTGCGCCGAACTGCGCGTCGACGCGTCCCGACCACCGGTGTCGGCGCAGGCCGTCGGCAACGCGGCCAGAACCGAACCCGCGCCCAGTGCGGCCGCCAGCAGGCCGACCCTGCCGATGTATCGGGCGTAGCCGGCCGTCATCGCGTCGCTCATGGGCGGAAGTTAGCACTCATGACAAGCATGTCGTGCAAACTCCGCCCGGTGACGCGGGCGTCGATTATTCGCCGGTGTAGGCCATCACATGCTTGATGCGGGTGTAGTCCTCAAGGCCGTACATCGACAGGTCCTTGCCGTGTCCGGAGGACTTGTAACCGCCGTGCGGCATCTCGGCGACCAGCGGGATGTGGGTGTTGATCCACACGCAGCCGAAGTCCAGCGCCGCCGAAACCCGAAGTGCGCGTTTGATGTCCTTGGTCCACACCGACGAGGCCAGGCCGTACTCGACACCGTTGGCGAAGCGGATCGCCTCGTCCTCGTCGGAGAAGGACTGCACGGTGATCACCGGGCCGAAGATTTCCTCCTGGATGTGCCGGTCGTCCTGGCGCAGTCCGCTGATGACCGTCGGCTCGATGTAGAAACCCTTGTCGCCCTGGCGTTTTCCGCCGGCCGCCAGAACGGCGTGCTTGGGGATGTCGGCCAGGAAGCTCAGGATCCGCTCGAGCTGGTTGGGGTTGTTCACCGGCGGGATCCAGCCGTCCTCGTCGTCGGCGGCGCGGCCGAACGTGGTGAACGCGCCCTTGGCCTGCTCGGCCAGCGCGTCGGCGAGATCCTTGGCCACGCCGGCCTGGGCCATCACCCGGGTGGCCGCGGTGCAGTCCTGGCCGGCGTTGAAGTAGCCCGCGACGGCGATCGCCTCGGCGGCTGCGCCGACGTCGGCGTCGTCGAAGACGATCACCGGGGCCTTGCCGCCCAATTCGAGGTGGGTGCGCTTGAGATTGGCGCCCGCACTGGCGGCCACCGCGCGACCGGCTCCGACCGAACCGGTGATCGAGACCATCTGCGGGGTCGGGTGGGCCACCACGGCCGCACCGGTGGCGCGGTCACCGCAGACGACGTTGAGTACGCCGGCCGGGAAGTGCTTGGCGGCGATCTCGGCGAGCATCACCGAGGAGACCGGGGTGGTGTCACTGGGCTTGAGCACCACGGTGTTTCCCGCGGCGATGGCCGGACAGAACTTCCAGATCGCCATCATCATCGGGTAGTTCCACGGCGCCACCTGACCGATGACCCCGACCGGCTCGCGGCGGATCCACGAGGTGTGATCGGCCATGTACTCGCCGGCCGATTTACCCTCGAGAACCCGTGCCGCGCCGGCGAAGAACCGGATCTGGTCCAGCATCGGCGGAACCTCTTCGGCCGTGGTCACGTGAACCGGCTTGCCGGTGTTGCGGCCCTCGGCGGCGACCAGGCTCTTGGTATGGCGCTCCACGTCGTCGGCGAAGGCCAGCAAGGCCTTCTGGCGCTGCGAGGGAGTGGTCTTCTTCCAGTCGGCGAACGCGGCCGACGCCGCGGCGTAGGCCTTGTCGACGTCGGCCTCATTCGACAGTGGCGCGGTGCCGTACTTCTCGCCGGTGGTGGGGTCGACGATCGCCATGGTGGCGCCGCCGACGGAGTCGACGAGTTCACCGTTGATGAAGTTCTTGACCGTGGTCATGTGGTGTCCCTTCGTGTTACTTGGAGTCGGCGAGGATCTCGGCCAGAACGCCAAGGCCTTCGAGGAGAAGTTCGTCGCTGATCGACAACGGCGGCAGGAAGCGCAGGATGTTGCCGAAGGTGCCGCAGCTGAGAACGATGACGCCCTGGGCGTGCGCCTTGGCGCACAGCGCCTTGGTCAGTTCCGGATCCGGTTCTGCGGTGCCGGATTTCACCAACTCGACGGCGATCATGGCGCCGCGGCCACGGACATCGCCGATCCGGTCGTCGTCGGCCTGCATGCGGTGCAGCTTGTCCTTCATCAACCGTTCGATCTGCTTGGCACGGTCGAGCATGCCGTCCATCTCGAGGGTCTCGATGGTTCCCAGCGCCGCCGCGCAGGCGACCGGATTGCCGCCGTAGGTGCCGCCCAGACCGCTGACGTGGGGGGCGTCCATGATGTCGGCGCGGCCGGTCACCGCGGACAGCGGCAGACCGTCGGCGATGCCCTTGGCGGTCACGATCAGGTCCGGGACGATGCCCTCGTCCTCGCAGGCGAACATCTGGCCGGTCCGGCCGAATCCGCTCTGGACCTCGTCGGCGATGAACACCACGTCGTTGTCGGTGCACCAGGCCCGCAGTGCGAGCAGGAATCCCTGTGCAGGAACGATGAATCCGCCCTCGCCCTGCACCGGTTCGATGATGATCGCGGCGAGATTGGCGGCGCCGATCTGCTTGTCGATCACGCTCAGCGCACGCTCGGCGGCCAATTCGCCGTTGGTGGCCCACTCCTTGTTGATCAGCCCGTCGCGGTAGGGGTAGGACATCGGTGCCCGGTAGATCTCCGGTGCGAACGGTCCGAAGCCGCTCTTGTACGGCATCGACTTGGCGGTCAGGGCCATCGTCAGGTTGGTGCGGCCGTGGTAGGCGTGGTCGAAGGCGACCACCGCATCACGCTTGGTGTAGGCCCGCGCGATCTTGATGGCGTTCTCCACCGCTTCGGCACCGGAGTTGAACAACGCACTGCGCTTCTCGTGCGAGCCGGGAGTCAGCCGGTTGAGGTGCTCGCAGACGGCGATGTACTCCTCGTAGGGGGTCACCATGAAACAGGTATGCGTGAAGTCCGCCACCTGCTCGCGGACCGCGTCGACGACCCGCGGCGAGGAGTTTCCGATGGTGGTCACTGCGATGCCGGAGCCGAGGTCGATGAGCCGGTTGCCGTCGACATCCTCGATGATCCCGCCGAAGGCCCGCTCGCAGGACACCGGCATGGTGACGCCGACGGCGCGGGACACCGCCGCGGTCCGGCGTTTGGTCATCTCAAGCGACTTGGGGCCGGGGATCGCGGTGACGAGTTTGCGGCTCTGTTCGACGGTGCTCACGTCGGTACTCCTGGATAGTCGACGAAGGGGTGGGCGCGGGGGGTGGAGCGGTGATCAGAGCGTAGTCCGACAGGGACGCCCCGCAACTGATAACACGGTATGAAGGTGCTTCAAGTGATGGATTACGTTGCCTGCGCCTCGGTTTCCGACGATTTCGGTGGTCCGGGAAGGGGTGTGCCGTCCATCCTGTCGATCGTCGCGAACTCCGGCACCGTCCGTCGGGTCAGTCGACGGGGCTGTTTGACCGGGTGACCGAGGGCGATCACGGTGGCCAGCGCCCACCCCGAGGGCGCCCCGAGCAGTTCGCGGACGGATTCCTCCTCGCGGATCAGCATCGTGGTGAGTACGCCGCCGAGGCCCTCGGCCCGCGCGGCCAGCAGCACGTTCCAGGCGAACGGGTAGAGCGAGGCGCCCCCGGCGAAGGTGTAGCGGCCGAAATCGCGGTCCACGGCGGCCAGGGCGGCCAGATCGGCGAACACCGCCAGCAGCACCGGCGCCCGGTAGAAGTCGGCGGCGAAACCCTCGGTGGCGGCCGCCCGCAGTTCTGCGGGAGCCGAGGCCAGCGCGTCGGCCTCGGCGGCGGGGTCGTTTCCGGGAGCCCATGGCCGCAGGCCGGCCGCTTTCATCGCCAGGTAGTCGTGCCAGCCCGGCAGGTACAGATCGCGCAGGGCGCGGCGAATCGCCGGGTCCTTGACCAGCACCACATGCCAGGCCTGCGCGTTGGCGCCGCTGGGGGCGAACCGGGCGTTGTCGAGCACCCGAGCCACCACCTCGTCGGCGACCGGCGTGTCGGTGAACTGACGGACGGCTCCGGTGGTCCGTAGTGCCTCGATGAGCTCCATTCGGTACATCTTCACCGGGCCGCACGCGCCGGGGCAACGGGTCCCGGGCAATGGGGTGGTGGGTGCCGGGGGCCACAAATGGCACACTGGACTGACGTTGTGCCCGTCACCGCCGGTCCCGGACGGACGACCCCGACAACCTGAGAGACACGCGCTGCCATGCAACAACTCGTGAGCTTCCTGCCCCTGATCATCATCATGGGCGCATTCATGTTCTTCGCCTCCCGTCGCCAGAAGAAGGCCATGCAGGCCACCATCGACCTGCACGACTCGCTGAGGATCGGGGACCGGGTGCACACCACCTCCGGCCTGCAGGGCACCATCACCGGACTGACCGACGACACCGTCGACCTGGAGATCGCGCCGGGCGTGGTCACCCGCTGGATCAAGCTGGCCGTCCGCGACCGGATCGAGCCGGAGGCCCCCGTTCTCGGCGGTGCCGAATTGACCGAGAGTGACGCCGACCGGCTGTCCAAGGACTGAATCGCGGGTTCCGACACGTACCCTTTGCGGAAAGCGCGGTCGGCCGTCATGGCGGCAGTCGCGTAATACAACGGCGCGGAATCCAACGCGTTGAAAACAAGTAGGAGAATCGACTCGTGGCATCGTCTTCGGCCCCGGTGCGCCCGTACCGCTGGCTGGCGCTGTTTCTCGTCCTGCTGATCGGGGTCTACCTGCTGGTATTCCTGACCGGCAACAAGGCGGCCAAGCCCAAGCTCGGCATCGACCTGCAGGGCGGTACCCGCGTCACGCTGACCGCCCGCACCCCGGACGGATCCAAGCCCACCCGCGAAGCGCTCATGCAGGCCGAGGAGATCATCAGCGCCCGCGTCAACGGCCTGGGCGTGTCGGGCTCCGAGGTGGTGATCGACGGCGACAACCTGGTCATCACGGTTCCCGGCAACGACAGCAGCGAGGCCCGCAATCTCGGCCAGACCGCGCGGCTGTACGTGCGTCCGGTGATCGGCCAGCCGATCCCGGTCGAGGCCATCAACAAGAAGGCCACCCAGCCGGCGCCCGGCGCCCCGCCTGCTCCCGGTGCGCCTCCCGCTCCGGGTGCGCCGCCCGCGGCTCCGCCCGCCCCGGCCAGCCCCGCCCCGGCAAGTCCAGCGCCGGCCAGCCCTGCGCCGGCCAGCCCGACGCCGCAGCCGCGTCCGTACCCGCTTGAGCCGACGCCGTCGCCGGCGCCGCCTGCCCCGTCCAGCCCGGCCCCGTCCAGCCCGGCCCCGTCCCCGGCCCCGCCGACCGCAGCACCCGCCCCGGGTGCACCGGCCAAGCCCGGCCCGCCCGGACCTCCGGACAACAAGACCGACCACGCCGGACGGATCAAGTTCGAGAAGGAACTGCGTCAGAGCACCAACCAGACGCTGCTGATCTTCGCCGTGCAGTACGTCGCCGGACGCTGCGACCAGGAAGACCCGCTGGCCGGCAACGACGACCCGAACCTGCCGCTGGTGACCTGCTCGCAGGACAAGAAGTACGTCTACATCCTGGACAAGTCGATCATCGCCGGCGACCAGATCAAGACCGCCGACTCCGGCTTCGATCAGCAGAGCGGCGCCTACGTGGTGAACCTGGAGTTCAAGGACGAGGCCGCCAAGACCTGGGCCGACTTCACCGCCTCCAACATCGGCACCCAGACCGCGTTCACCCTGGACTCCAAGGTGGTCAGCGCCCCGCAGATCCGCGAGGCCATCCCCGGTGGCCGCACCCAGATCAGTGGTGGCGATCCGCCGTTCACCGCCGACAGTTCCCGGTCGCTGGCCAACGTGCTCAAGTACGGTTCGCTGCCGCTGTCCTTCGAGTCCTCGGAAGCTGAAACCGTTTCCGCGACACTGGGATTGACCTCGCTGAGGGCCGGTCTCATCGCCGGTGCGGTCGGTCTGGTCATGGTGTTGCTGTACTCACTGGCCTACTACCGGGTGCTGGGTCTGCTCACCCTGCTGTCGCTGGTGGCCTCCGGCGCCATGGTTTACGGGATCCTGGTGCTGCTGGGCAGATACATCAACTACACCCTCGATCTGGCCGGCATCGCCGGTCTGATCATCGGCATCGGAACCACCGCCGACTCGTTCGTGGTGTTCTTCGAACGCATCAAGGACGAGATCCGTGAAGGCCGGTCATTCCGGTCCGCGGTGCCGCGCGGTTGGGTGCGTGCCCGCAAGACCATCCTGTCCGGCTCGGCGGTCAGCTTCCTGGCCGCAGCGGTGCTGTACTTCCTGGCCGTCGGTCAGGTCAAGGGCTTCGCCTTCACCCTGGGTCTGACCACCGTCCTCGACGTGGTGGTGGTGTTCCTGGTGACCTGGCCGCTGGTGTTCCTGGCGTCCAAGTCACCCACACTGGCCAAGCCGGCGCTCAACGGCCTCGGGGCGGTCCAGGAGGTCGCGCGCGAGCGCCGGGCGGTCGCCGCCGCGGCGGGACGGGATAACCGATGACTGACAACACACCTGACGACGTTCTGACAGAGGACGTGGCTGTCGAGGAGATCCTCGAGGAGACCGAGACGGTCGAGGCCGCCGCGCTGCCCAAGCACAGCTTCCTCAACCGGCTCTACACCGGCACCGGCGGCTTCGATGTGATGGGCAAGCGCAAGCTGCTCTTCGCCATCACCGCACTGCTGGTCGCCATCGGCCTCGCCAGCATCCTGCTGAAGGGGTTCACCTTCGGCATCGACTTCCAGGGCGGCACCAAGGTCGGATTCCCGCGCGGCGACGCGTCTGTCAGCCAGGTGCAGGAGGTCTTCACCCAGGCCATCGGCAAGGCGCCCGAGTCGGTGGTCGTCGTCGGCAACGGTGCGTCGTCCACGGTGCAGATCCGGTCGGAGACCCTGGACAACGAGGAGACCGCCAAGCTGCGCGACGCGTTGTTCGAGAAGTTCCAGCCCAAGGGTGACGACGGCAAGCCCAGCAAGCAGGCCATCAGCGACTCGGCGGTCTCGGAGACCTGGGGCGGCCAGATCACCAAGAAGGCCCTCATCGCCCTGGCGGTGTTCCTGGTCCTCGTCGGTATCTACATCACCGTCCGCTACGAGAAGTTCATGGCCATCGCTGCGCTGGGGTCGCTGGCCCTGGACCTCATCACCACCGCGGGTATCTACTCGCTGGTCGGTTTCGAGGTCACTCCGGCAACGGTGATCGGCCTGCTGACGATCCTCGGCTACTCCCTCTACGACACCGTCATCGTGTTCGACAAGGTGGAGGAGAACACCAAGGGCTTCGAGCACACCACCCGGCGCACGTTCGCCGAGCAGGCCAACCTCGCGGTCAACCAGACCTTCATGCGGTCGATCAACACCAGCATCATCTCGCTCATGCCGGTGGCCTCGCTGATGATCGTGGCGGTCTGGTTGCTCGGCGTGGGCACGCTCAAGGACCTGGCGCTGGTGATGATGATCGGCATCCTGGTCGGCACCTACTCGTCGATCTTCTTTGCGACGCCGCTGATGGTGTCGTTGCGGGAGCGGACTCAGTTGGTGCGCAACCACACTCGCCGGGTGCTCAACCGTCGCAAGCCTTCGGCTGCAGGCGAACTGGCCGGCGCCGGCGCGTCGGTTGCCGGAGATCTGGTGGTGGGTGCGGCCCCCGCGCCCGGCGCCCGTCCGGTGCGGCCGAACCGTCCGTCCGGCAAGCGCACCCGCAAGTAGGGGAGCCGTGGCTGTCAGGCGCCGCCGCGCGGCGGCCGTATCGGTGGCGGCCGCCACTGCTCTGCTTGCCGCGACCGCGCTGGCGGGCTGTGGCGGCAGTGTGGCCGATCAGGTGAACTTCGCCGTCGACGGGACGCTGGGCAGCTACAACACCAACACCGTCAACGGCGCCGCGTCCTCGGGGCCGCAGGCCTTCGCCCGGGTGCTGACCGGGTTCAGTTACCACGGACCCGACGGGCAGGCGCTGGCCGACCGCGACTTCGGCACGGTCTCGGTGGTGGGCCGCGAACCGCTGGTGCTCGACTACCAGATCTCCGACAACGCGGTCTACTCCGACGGCAAACCGGTCACCTGCGACGACATGCTGCTGACCTGGGCCGCCCAGTCCGGGCGGTTCCCGGGCTTCGACGCCGCCAGCCAGGCCGGCTACATCGACATCTCCGGCATCGAGTGCCAGCCCGGTTCCAAGAAGGCCCGGGTCAACTTCTTCCCGGGGCGCGCGATCACCGACTACGAGGACCTGTTCACCGCGACGTCGGTGATGCCCTCGCACGTCATCAGCGACGAGATCGGAACCGACGTCACCGCAGCGCTCGTCGGCGGTGACCCGGCCGTCGTCGCCCGGATCGCCGACGCGTGGAACACCGGATGGGACCTCAAGCCCGGCCTCAGCGGTGATGACCTCAAACGGTTCCCGTCCTCGGGTCCCTACAAGATCGACTCGGTGCTGCCCGAGGGCGCGGTGGTGCTGATCGCCAACGACAAGTGGTGGGGCACAAAGCCGATCACCAAACGGGTCACCGTCTGGCCGCACGGAGTGGATGTCCAGGACCGGGTGAACAACGGCACCTTCCACGTCGTCGACGTGGCCACCGGATCATCGGGAACGCTGACCTCGCCCGATGAGTACCAGCGTGCGGAGATCCCGTCCGGCGGCGTCGAGCAACTCATCTTCGCCTCCCAGGGTGCGCTGTCCACCCCGGCTGCCCGCCGCGCACTGGCGCTCTGCACGCCCCGCGACGCGATCGCCCGCAACGCGGATACGCCGATCGTCAGCTCCCGGCTCTACCCGGTGGGCGACAACGCCTACAGCGCAGCCGAATCCGTCGCCGAGGCCGGTCAGTTCAGCGTCGCCAATCCCGACGCCGCGCAGATCGCCCTGGGCGGTGTGCCGCTGACCATCAGGATCGGTTATCAGGCGCCCAACCCGAGGCTGGCGGCCACCATCGCCGCGATCACCAAGTCCTGCGCCCCGGCCGGCATCACGGTCGAGGACGTGACGTCCGGCTCGACGGGTCCGCAGACGCTGCGCGACGGCAAGATCGACGCCCTGCTGGCCAGCACCGGCGGTGCGACCGGAAGCGGTTCGACGGGCTCGTCCGCGCTGGACGCCTACGCACTGCACACCGGCAACGGCAACAACCTGCCGGGCTACTCCAACCCGCAGATCGACGGCATCATCTCGGCCCTGGCGGTGACCGTCGATCCCAAGGAACTGGTGCGGCTGCTGACCGACGCCTCACCGATCCTGTGGGCCGACGTGCCGACCCTGCCGCTGTACCGGCAGGAGCGCACGGTGCTCTGGTCGAAGAAGATGTTCGCGGTCCGGGCCAACCCCACCAAATGGGGCGCGGGCTGGAACATGGACCGGTGGAAGCTGGAACCGTGAGCGACGGCGGCGATGTGCGCGCGGTGCTGGACGCGCTGACCCGGGTGGTTCCGGACTTCCCGGAGCCCGGCGTGCTGTTCCGCGACCTGACCCCGGTGCTGGCCGACAAACACGGCTTCGCCGCGATCACCGACGCCCTGGCCCGCGCGGTCGAGGGCGCCGACCTGATCGCCGGGATCGACGCCCGCGGCTTCCTGCTCGGCGGGGCGGTGGCTCACCGGCTCGGCATCGGGGTGCTGGCCATCCGCAAGGGCGGCAAGTTGCCGCCTCCCGTGCACAGCCGCACCTACGCACTGGAGTACGGCACCGCCACCCTGGAGATCCCGGTCGACGCGATCGACCTGACCGCCTGCCGGGTGGCCATCGTCGACGACGTGCTGGCCACCGGCGGCACCGTGGCCGCCGCCCGCGATCTGGTGGCCACGGCCGGCGCAGAGGTGACCACGGCCGCGGTGATCATGGAACTGACCGCGCTCGGTGGACGGGACCTGCTCGCGCCGCTGCCGGTCCACAGCCTCCAGCAGGTCTAGCCGCGATATCCTCGGTGGTGAATCGGAGGTGAGCATGGCGGAGCAACCCGGCGAGGTCGTCGAGACTCCACCCGCCACCGCGCCGGTAGAAATCCCGAAACCCCCGATCAGCGCCTCGCGGCGGGTGCGGGCACGGCTGGCCCGCCGGATGACCTCGGCCCGCAGCGCGCTCAACCCGGTGCTCGAACCGCTGGTCGCGGTGCACCGCGAGTTCTACCCCAAAGCGGACCTGGCGATCCTGCAGCGCGCCTACGAGGTGGCCGAGGAACGGCATGCCAGCCAGATGCGCCGCTCCGGCGACCCGTACATCACCCATCCGCTGGCCGTCGCGAACATCCTCGCCGAACTGGGCATGGACACCACCACCCTGGTGGCCGCGCTGTTGCACGACACGGTCGAGGACACCGGGTACACCCTGGAGGCACTCAAGGCCGAGTTCGGTGACGAGGTGGGCCACCTCGTCGACGGCGTGACCAAGCTCGACAAGGTGGTGCTGGGCAACGCCGCCGAGGGCGAGACCATCCGCAAGATGATCATCGCGATGGCCCGCGATCCACGGGTGCTGGTGATCAAGGTCGCCGACCGGCTGCACAACATGCGCACCATGCGGTTCCTGCCGCCGGAGAAGCAAGCGCGCAAGGCCCGCGAAACGCTGGAAGTCATTGCGCCCCTTGCTCATCGGCTCGGCATGGCGACGGTGAAGTGGGAGCTCGAGGATCTGTCGTTCGCGATCCTGCACCCCAAGCGCTACGACGAGATCGTCCGGCTGGTCGCCGATCGGGCGCCCTCGCGGGACACCTACCTGGCCAAGGTGCGTGCTGAGATCGGCGCCGCATTGGGTGCGATGAAGATTCACGCCACGGTGGAGGGCCGGCCCAAGCACTACTGGTCGATCTATCAGAAGATGATCGTCAAGGGCCGCGACTTCGACGACATCCACGATCTGGTCGGCGTGCGGATCCTGTGCGACGAGATCCGGGACTGCTATGCCGCCGTCGGCGTCGTGCATTCGCTGTGGCAGCCGATGCCCGGCCGGTTCAAGGACTACATCGCCCAACCACGGTTCGGCGTGTACCAATCGCTGCACACCACCGTCGTCGGCCCGGAGGGCAAACCGCTCGAGGTGCAGATCCGCACCCGCGATATGCACCGCACCGCCGAGTACGGCATCGCCGCGCACTGGCGGTACAAGGAGACCAAGGGCCGCAACAACGTTGCACATCCGCACGCCGCCAACGAGATCGACGACATGGCCTGGATGCGGCAGTTGCTGGACTGGCAGCGGGAGGCCGCCGATCCGGGCGAGTTCCTCGAGTCGTTGCGCTATGACCTCGCGGTCCAGGAGATCTTCGTATTCACCCCCAAGGGTGACGTGATCACGCTGCCGGCCGGATCGACTCCGGTCGACTTCGCCTACGCGGTGCACACCGAGGTCGGCCACCGCTGCATCGGCGCCCGCGTCAACGGACGGCTGGTCGCACTGGAGCGCAAGCTCGAAAACGGTGAACTGGTCGAGGTTTTCACGTCCAAGGCGCCCAACGCCGGTCCGTCGCGGGACTGGGCGACCTTTGTGGTGTCTCCGCGCGCCAAGGCCAAGATCCGGCAGTGGTTCGCCAAGGAGCGCCGCGAGGAGGCGCTCGATGCCGGCAAGGACGCGATAGCCCGAGAGGTCCGCCGCGGCGGACTTCCGTTGCAGCGCCTGGTCAATGGCGAGGCGATGACGGCGCTGGCCAAGGAACTGCGCTACGGAGACATCTCCTCGCTCTACACGGCCGTGGGGGAGGGCCACGTCTCGCCGCGCCACGTCGTGCAGCGACTGCTGGCCCTGATCGGTGGCGCCGACGACGCCGAGGACGAACTGGCCGAGCGGGCCACCCCGGCGACCATGCCGGTGCGTCAGCGCGACAACGAGGACAGCGGGGTCGCGGTCCCGGGTGCCGCCGGCACGCTGACCAAGCTCGCCAAATGCTGCACCCCGGTGCCCGGCGACCTGATCATGGGCTTCGTCACCCGCGGCGGCGGGGTCAGCGTGCACCGCACCGACTGCACCAATGCCGCCGATCTTCAGCAGCAGTCCGAGCGCATCATCGAGGTGCTGTGGGCGCCGTCACCGACGTCGGTGTTCCTGGTGGCCATCCAGGTCGAGGCGCTCGACCGGCACCGGTTGCTCTCCGATGTCACCCGGGTGCTCGCCGACGAGCGGGTGAACATCCTGTCGGCTCAGGTGACGACCTCAGATGACCGGGTTGCGATCAGCCGCTTCACTTTTGAGATGGGCGACCCCAAGCATCTGGGCCACGTGCTCAACGCGGTGCGCAACATCGAAGGCGTCTACGACGTGTACCGGGTGACGTCCGCGGCCTGACCCTGCTCGACCCTTCACCGCGCGAGCAGACGCAAAGTCGCGTGATTGGCGCTCGATTCGTGCGAGTTCGTGTCTGCTCGCGCAAGGGTGGGGACGCGGCGAGGGCTAGCAGGGCGTGTTCTCGTCCAGATCGGTCGGGTACGGATGTCCGCCCGGGTCCAGGCAGGCCTGGTAGCAGTTCTTGGTGCTCATCCCGAACGCGCCGCCGGTCTCGCAGTGGCTGAAGCTGCCGTCCTTCATCGCGGCGTCGTCGCAGAATCCGCCGCTGAAACCCAGGAAGGAGACCTCCTGGCACTGCCCGGGCACCGCCTGTGCGGCTGGTGCCACCAGGGCCGCGTAGACACAGCCGGCGGCCACCATCAGGGAGCCGAGAAAGAGGTTCTTGGTGGTTCGCATGGCGGCCTCGCAAGGAGTTGATCGTTAGCTGCAACGATCACGTTACGCCGCGATAACGGGTCTGAGTAGAAGTTTGCTCAGGGCCGAATGGAGGTCACCGTGACCGGCTCCGCGGGCTTACCGTCGTCGTTGCCATCGGTAACTCCCGCGGATACCAGTTGGTCCACGATCTCCATGCTGACCTCGCGAACCTGGCCGAACACGGTGTAGGTCGGCGGCAGCTTCGAATCGCGGTAGACGATGAAGAACTGGCTGCCGTTGCTGTCCGGCCCGGAATTAGCCATCGCCAGCGTTCCGCGCGGATAGGTCACCGGTTGCCCCAGCGCCGGATCGAGTTGCCGGTACTGGTTGGTCGGGTACTCGTTGGCGAACCGGTAGCCGGGTCCGCCGATACCGGTTCCGGTCGGGTCGCCGCACTGCAGCACCGCCATTTTCGGCGAGTCGGTCAGCCGATGGCAGTCGGTCTTGTCGTAGAAGCCCTGTTCGGCCAGCGTCAGGAAACTCTTGACGGTGCACGGCGCCTTCGCGAGGTCCAGGTCCAGCAGCACCGGGCCGTCGTTGGTCACCATCGTGGCCATGACGGTCGCCGGATCGGTGGGTGCGGGGCCCGCCTTCGGCGGCACCACCGGACGGACGCCCCGGGTGGCCGTCGCCGGGTAGGTGCAGGCCGCTCCGAGCGCCGCAGGCGGATTGAAGGCCGGCAGGTCACCGCCGCCGGGTAGAGACCCGGGATTCCGCGGACCGGAGGCGTGCGGCCGCAGCACGCCCACGCCGTCGGGATAGGTGTTCTCCCGCACCACCCGGGCGGCCCACGAGATGAACAGCGCACCCGCGATCAGCGCCAGGATCGTGCCGATGGTGACGATGTAGCTGATCACCAGCCCGGCCACCGCCATGCTGCGGCCTTCCTCGCCGGACTTCTTGATCTGCGACAGCGACAGATGCCCGAACAGGATGCCCAGTGGGGCGAACAGGAACGCGCAGATCAGCGCGGCGATCGCCAGGGCGTTGGTCTGCGGCGGCCGGTACGGCGGGTACCCGGGCAGATACGGATAGGGCATCGGCGGCGGGTAGGGCGGGTACTCCGGGTAGGCCGCCGCGCCTGACGGCGGGCCGTACGGCGGAATCGGTTCCCCGTAGGCCGGGTCCTGTTGGTAACCAGGATTTTCGGGGGGTACGGACATGGCTGCCTAGTCCAGAAGGACGGACTTGACCTTGACCTCGGTAGAGGGCTTGCCGTCCTGGGCGCCGCCGGCGACGCCGGCCTGGGCAACCTTGTCCAGGGTGGCCAGACCGGTTCCATCGATTGTGCCGAACACCGTGTAGTTCGGCGGCAGCTGCGAATCCTTGTAGACCAGGAAGAACTGGCTGCCGTTGGTGTCGGCACCGGCGTTGGCCATCGCCAGGCTGCCGCGCGGATAGAGCACCGGCTTGTCCAGCGCCGGATCACCCTTCGGGTACTGGTTGGTCGGGTACTCGTTGGCGAACGAGTAGCCCGGGCCGCCCGAGCCGGTGCCGGTCGGGTCGCCGCACTGCAGCACGCCCAGGCCCGGGGTGGTGGTCAGCCGGTGGCAGACGGTCCCGTCGAAGAAGCCTTTCTGGGCCAGGCTGGCGAAGCTGTTGACCGTGCACGGCGCTTCGGCGTTGTTCAGGACCAGGCCGATGTTGCCCTGGTCGGTGGACATGCTGACGCTGATGGTGGCCGGGTCGGTGGGCACCTTGCCGGTCTTGGGCGCGTCGACCTTCTTGCTGGCCGGCTCGCCTGCCTTGTACTGGCAGTTGGCGCCCAGATCGGCGGGCGCCTTGAAGGCCGGGAGCTGGCCGTCGCCGCCGCGGACCAGAGTGGTCGGACCCGACGCCACCGACGACGACGCCGAGGACGCGGTGGTCGAGGCGTCCTTGTTGCCGAACACGAACCATGCGATGAGGCCGGCGGCCAGGGCGATCGCGACCAGCGACCCCGCCACCGTGAGGATCCGCTGCTGCTTCTCCTTCTTGGCGCGGGTCTCCAGCTGCCGTTCGAGCTTGCGCTTGGCCGTCTCGCGTCGTTGTGCGTTGGTGGGCACCGCGGTGGTCCTCCAGATGGTGTCGGGTCGGAATCGCCCCCGAGTCTGCCAGCCGAACATGTGAGCGGGGGGGACGACCCACCGGGGCGGCCGGGTGCGAGACTGGTCAGCGTGTTGCTCACCGGTTTCCCGGCCGGCATGTTGGCGTGTAACTGCTACGTGCTGGCCCCCCACCAGGGTGCTGACGCGGTGGTCGTCGACCCGGGTCAGCGGGCCTTCGGTCCGTTGCGCCGGATCCTCGACGAGAACCGGCTGACCCCGGCGGCGGTGCTTCTCACCCACGGTCACATCGACCACATCTGGTCGGCCCAGAAGGTCGCCGACACCTACGGGTGTCCGGTGTTCATCCATCCCGAGGACCGGCACCTGCTCACCGACCCGATCCGCGGCTTCGGCCCCCGGATCGGACAGATCGCCCTCGGTGCGCTCTTCCGCGAGCCCAAGCAGGTCGTCGACCTCGACCGTGACGGGGCCGAACTGGACTTCGGCGACTTTGGCGTCGCCGTCGACCACACCCCGGGACACACCCGCGGGTCGGTCGCGTTCCGGGTGCGCCCGCCCGGATCCGACGACGCGGGCCTGGTGTTCACCGGCGACACCCTGTTCAAGCAGTCGGTCGGGCGCACCGATCTGCCCGGCGGCAGCGGCCGTGATCTGCTGGACTCGATCATCACCAAAATGTTCGTCCTGCCCGACAACACCCGGGTTCTCCCGGGTCACGGCGAGGCCACCACCGTCGGCGCCGAACGGCGCTCCAACCCGTTCCTGCAAGGGATTACCTCACTGTGAGTGACTTTCAGGCGCCCAAGGGCGTCCCGGATTACCTGCCGCCTCAGTCCGCGGAGTTCGTCGCCGTCCGCGACGGACTGCTGACCGCCGCCCGCCGGGCCGGTTACGGCGACATCGAGCTGCCGATCTTCGAGGACACCGCACTGTTTGCCCGCGGGGTGGGCGAGTCCACCGACGTGGTGTCCAAGGAGATGTACACCTTCGCCGACCGCGGTGAGCGTTCGGTGACGCTGCGTCCGGAGGGCACGGCCGGGGTGATGCGGGCGGTGATCGAGCACGGTCTGGACCGCGGTGCGCTGCCGGTCAAGCTCTGCTACTCCGGTCCGTTCTTCCGCTACGAGCGTCCGCAGGCCGGCCGCTACCGCCAGTTACAGCAGGTCGGCATCGAGGCGATCGGTGTCGACGATCCCGCACTCGATGCCGAGGTGATCGCGATCGCCGACTCCGGTTTCCGCTCGCTGGGGCTGGACGGATTCCGCCTCGAGATCACCTCGCTGGGCGATGACACCTGCCGGCCGCAGTACCGGAAGTTGTTGCAGGACTTCCTGTTCGGCCTCGATCTCGACGAGGCAACCCGGCAGCGCGCCGAACTCAACCCGCTGCGGGTGCTCGACGACAAACGCCCGCACGTGCGGGAGATGACCGCCGACGCCCCGGTGATGCTCGACCATCTGTCGGCTCCGGCCAAGGAGCACTTCGACACCGTGCTGGCCCACCTCGACGCACTCGGGGTCCCGTACGTCATCAATCCCCGGATGGTGCGCGGCCTGGACTACTACACCAAGACCACCTTCGAGTTCGTCCACGACGGACTCGGCGCGCAGTCCGGCATCGGCGGCGGCGGGCGCTACGACGGGCTGATGGCCGAACTCGGCGGGCAGAACCTGTCCGGGATCGGCTTCGGCCTCGGGGTGGACCGCACCATGCTGGCCCTGCAGGCCGAGGGCAAGACCGTCGGCGACGCCACCCGGTGCGACGTGTTCGGGGTGCCGATGGGCCAGCCCGCCAAGCTGGAACTGGCCCGGGTGGCCGCCGCCCTGCGGGCGGCCGGGGTCCGGGTCGACCTGGCCTACGGCGACCGCGGCGTCAAGGGTGCGATGCGCGCCGCCGACCGTTCCGGCGCCCGGCTGGCGCTGGTGGCCGGGGACCGCGATATCGAGGCCGGCACCGTCGGCATCAAGGACCTCACCAACGGTGAGCAGGTCGACGTTCCGCTGGCCGCGGCGGTGGCCGAAGTGCTGGCCAAACTGGCCTGATTCGCGGCGTAACGGCGACGCTATCGTGGTCGATATGGCTGATATGCGAACCATCACGGCGAGGGGAGCGGCTGCGCTGATGCTGGCAGCCGCCGGCATTGCAGCAGCTCACGCGGTTTCCAACGCGGATCCGGCCCAGCCGGCCCAGCATCAGGTGACCTACACCCTGACCGCGGCCGGCCCGTCGGATTTCACCGTCACCTACCTGACGGCCCAGCCGGCCAACAAGGCCGCCTACAACGCCGACTCGTATGCCTACATGAAGCGCGAGACCATCAACGTCGGACCGGGTGCCCCGTGGACCTTCTCCACCACGATGGTCGACCCGCAGTGGGCCTTCCTTCAGGTCAGCAGCACCACCCATGGCGGGCAGGCCGCGCCGGAGGCGCACTGCGAGGTCACCATCGACGGCCAGGTGGCCAGCACCGGGGACGCCCCGTACAGCCCGCAGTGCTTCCTGTCGCGCTGGTGACGGGCTAACTCACTTCAGCGTGACGCGGATCGGCAGCCGCTTAGGGCCGCCGACGAACAGTGTCCCGATGGACGCGGGTTCCCCAGCCAGTTCGATGGTCTTGATCCGGGGGATCAGTTCGGTGAAGAAGCTGTTGATCTCCATCCGGGCCAGTGAGGCGCCCAGGCAGAAGTGCACGCCGTAACCGAAGGCCAGTTGCTTGTTCGGGTCGCGGCCGACGTCGAACTTGTCGGGGTTCTCGAAGGCATCCTCGTCGCGGTTGGCCGAGACGTAGCTCAGCAGTACCGACTCACCTTTCTTGATCGGAACGCCGCGGACTTCGGTGTCCGCCTGGGCGGTGCGCATGAACTCCTTGACCGGGGTGACCCAGCGGATGATCTCCTCGACCGCGGTGCCCATCAGAGAAGGATCGGCCTGCAACCGGGCCAACTGGTCGGGGTGCTCCAGCAGTGCCCGCAGCCCACCGGCGATCCCGGCGGCGGTGGTGTCATGTCCGGCGGAGGCGACGATCGCGTAGTAGGACAACGTGTCCATGTCCGACATCGGCTCGCCGTTGATCTTGGCGTTGGCGATCGCCGAGGCCAGATCGTCGGTCGGCTGCGCGCGCCGGGCCGCGGTCAGTTCGGTGAAGTACTGGAACATCTCCATGACGATCACCATGAACGCATCGGGGTTCGCGTCGCGCTGCATGTCCGGGTCGTCGGCGCCGAACAGTTCCTGGGTGAGCTTGAGCATGAAGCCGAAGTCGGACTCCGGCATGCCCAGCAGCGTCAGGATCACGTACAGCGGGTAGTTGACCGAGATGTCCTGGACGAAGTCCATCTCCGGGCCGATCTCGGCCATCCGGTCGACCCAGATCTTGGCCAGTTCGTCGCAGCGCTCCTTGAGGGCCTTCAGCGCCGAGGGCTTGAACCAGTCGGCGCCGATCTTGCGCAGGTCGCGATGGTGCGGATCGTCGGTGTGGATCAGGGTGCGCAGGCCCACGCCGGCCTCGCGCTCGGCGCGCAGTTTCGCGTCGAGTTCAGCCTGCTGCAGGAACGGACGGGGATCGTTGGTGAACAGGTCGTTCTGCCGTTCGATGTCCATGATGTCGGCGTGCTTGGTGATCGCCCAGAACGGCTGGAAGCCTTCGGCCTCCACCCAGGCCACCGGGGCGTGGGCCCGCAGGTGCGCGAGCGCCGCGTACAGCCGCTTCTCATCGGAGTAGGCCCTGGCATCAGTCAGGACACTGCCGGCGGGATCTGCGGTCTTCGCGGTCATTCTGGACTCCTGTCGTTCATTCGCCAACGGTCTGGAAATTAGCAGCTGAATACCGCTCCCGTGGTGTTTCACTGACTCGATGGGGATTTGCCGGAGTGGGCGCTTCGCCCAGTCCTCGTCGAGTTCTTTTCCTACCGAATGGGGCAGCCGAACCGGGGCCTACGATGACGCCCATGCGAGACAACCCCTTTGACCCGGCACTGTGGCAGACCGTTGCAGGATTCGAGGATTTGACCGACATCACCTACCACCGTCATGTGCGCGACGGGATTCCGCAGCCGACCGTGCGGGTGGCCTTCGACCGCCCGGAGGTGCGCAACGCATTCCGCCCGCACACCGTCGACGAGCTCTACCGGGCGCTGGATCACGCCCGGATGTGGCCGGAGATCGGTGTGGTGTTGCTGACCGGCAACGGGCCCTCGGCCAAGGACGGCGGTTGGGCGTTCTGTTCTGGTGGGGATCAGCGCATCCGCGGTCGCAGCGGCTATCAGTACGCGGAAGGGGAGACCGCCGACACCGTCGATGCGGCGCGGGCCGGCCGGCTGCACATCCTCGAGGTCCAGCGGCTGATCCGGTTCATGCCCAAGGTGGTGATCTGTCTGGTCAACGGTTGGGCGGCCGGTGGCGGGCACAGCCTGCACGTGACATGCGATCTCACCCTCGCCAGCCGCGAGCATGCGCGGTTCAAGCAGACCGACGCCGACGTCGGCAGTTTCGACGGCGGCTACGGCAGCGCCTATCTGGCCAAGCAGGTGGGGCAGAAGTTCGCCCGGGAGATCTTCTTCCTCGGGGACGTCTACACGGCTGAGGAGATGCACCGGATGGGTGCGGTCAACCGGGTCATCGACCATGCCGACCTGGAATCCGTCGGTCTGGAGTGGGCGGCGAAGATCAACGGGAAATCGCCTCAGGCACAACGGATGCTGAAGTTCGCCTTCAACCTGCTCGACGACGGTCTGGTCGGTCAGCAGATCTTCGCCGGCGAGGCGACCCGGCTGGCGTATATGACCGACGAGGCTGTCGAGGGCCGCGACGCCTTCCTGGAGAAGCGCGACCCGGATTGGAGTCCGTTCCCGCGCTACTTCTGATCCCGAAGCCGTTGGCTGGTGTCAGGTTTCGATCCGGTATAGATCGGGCAGTTCCAGGTGCCGCCGGGAACCGGGCGGCCGATGCCGCGCGTTGAGCGGGCATGAACGAGCTGATCGAGAAGTACCTCGACGTGCGTGGGATCCGCTATTACCGCGGCTACCGCGATGACGTGTACTTCTTCATGGTCGACATCGGCGACCATGCGCGCCTGCACGTCCACCTCGAGGTGAGCGGTGCGGACCGCGATGGTGTCCAGATCAGCATCACACCCGACCGGTATTACCCGGCTGCCTACAGCGACCGGATCCTTCAGGCGCTGGCGCGCTGGAACTCGGACTGCCGCGCGATCGGCGCGCTGCTGCAGGAGTCCAGTGACCCGAATCTGGTCGGCGTCGCCGCCGGCAGTGTCTACCGCGGAGTCGACCCAGCGGAGTTCGGCGCCTTCGTCGACGGCTGCCTCGCCGCCGCCGTTGAACTCTTCAGGTCGCTCGGCGCTTTGGTGCCGCCGGTCGCCGCGCAACTGCGCGACGCCGGCTGAATCACCTTCTGCGCGAAGCTAATTCAGGTCGCGCGCGCTGAAGGTGTCGCACTTGTTGGGGTCACCGGTCTGGTATCCGACGGTGAACCACTTCTGCCGCTGCTCCGAGGACCCGTGCGTCCAGCGCTCCGGGTTCACCCGGCCGGTGGTCTCCTTCTGGATCCGGTCATCGCCCACCGACGAGGCGGCCGACAGCGCGTCGGCGATGTCCTTGTCGGTCAACGGTTGCAGGTAGGTGACGTCGGTGCCCTGCTGCTTGGTGGTCGACGCGTAGTGCGCCCACACCCCGGCGTAGCAGTCGGCCTGCAGTTCCGAACGGACTCCGCCGCCCTGCGCGCCTTGCGCGCCCTTCTGCGCCCGTTCCAGATCGCCGAGCAGGTTCTGGACGTGATGGCCGTACTCGTGGGCCACCACGTACTCCTGGGCCAGCGGACCGCCGCTGGAACCGAACTGGGTCTTGAGCACCTGGAAGAAGTCGGTGTCGAAGTAGGCGGTCTGGTCGGCCGGGCAGTAGAACGGCCCCACATCACTGGTCGCCGCTCCGCACCCGGTCTGGATCTGGCCCTTGAACAGCTTCATCTGCGGCCGGCGGTAGCCGCGCAGAAGTTGCTGCCACACGCCGTCCACCGAGTTGCCGGTGGCCACCACCCGGCACTCGACGTGCGCGTTGGCGTCGGCTCCGGTGCGGCACTTGGTCAGGTCATAGGTCGGGCCGGACGACTGGGCCGGCCCCGTCGGCATCTGGTTGATCACCGGGCCGGGGTCGACCCCGAGGAACAGGGCGAGCAGCACGATCGCCAGACCGCCGATACCGCCGCCGAGCGCGATGCCGCGACCGCCGCCGCCACCGCCGGTGCTGGTGGTGCTGGTGTCGATCCGCATGCCTTCGTTGAAGGTCATCCGTGCTCCTCGATCTTTTGCTGCCGCCCCTGGTGAGCCGCCGCGACAAGCTTGCCATAACCGCACCTCGAGGTGTCGGTGGTCGCGGCGACCCGCGGACTCCATAGACTTCACCCGGCGGATCACCCGCCCGAACCCGTGGGTTCTTAAGTTCCTAGGAGTGACATTGCTGCGCAGTCATGGCGCCGGTTCGTTGCGGTCAACCGATGCCGGCCAGACGGTCACGCTGGCCGGCTGGGTCGCGCGACGCCGTGACCACGGCGGGGTGATCTTCATCGACCTGCGCGACGCCACCGGGGTGGCCCAGGTGGTCTTCCGCGACGCCGACGTCCTGGCCCAGGCGCACCGGTTGCGCGCGGAGTTCTGCGTCGCGGTCACCGGCGTCGTCGAGGTCCGCCCCGAGGGCAACGCCAACGCCGACATCGCCACCGGCGACATCGAGGTCAACGCGACCTCGCTGACCGTGCTGGGGGAGAGCGCCCCGCTGCCCTTCCAGCTCGACGAGCAGGCCGGCGAGGAAGCCCGGCTGAAGTACCGCTACCTCGATCTGCGCCGCGAGGGCGGGCCGGGTGACGCGATCCGGTTGCGCTCCAAGGTCAACGCCGCGGCCCGCGGTGTGCTGGCCGGCCACGACTTCGTCGAGATCGAGACCCCGACGCTGACCCGGTCCACCCCGGAGGGGGCGCGCGACTTCCTGGTGCCGGCCCGGCTGCAGCCCGGCTCGTTCTACGCCCTGCCACAGAGCCCGCAGCTGTTCAAGCAGCTGCTCATGGTGGCCGGCATGGAGCGCTACTACCAGATCGCCCGTTGCTACCGGGACGAGGATTTCCGCGCCGACCGGCAGCCCGAGTTCACCCAGCTCGACCTGGAGATGAGCTTCGTCGACGCCGACGAGGTGATGGCCGTCGCCGAGGAGATCCTGACCGCGCTGTGGGCGCTGATCGGCTACCAGGTGTCCCGGCCGATCCCGCGGATGACCTACGCCGATGCGATGAGCCGGTTCGGGTCTGACAAGCCCGATCTGCGCTTCGGCCTGGAACTCGTCGAGTGCACCGACTACTTCAAGGACACCCCGTTCCGGGTGTTCCAGGCGCCGTACGTCGGCGCGGTGGTCATGCCCGGCGGCGCCGCGCAGCCGCGTCGCGCGCTGGACGGCTGGCAGGAATGGGCCAAGCAGCGCGGGGCGAAGGGTCTGGCCTACGTGCTCATCGGCGAGGACGGCGAACTCGGCGGCCCGGTGGCCAAGAACCTCTCCGACGCCGAACGCGAGGGCCTGGCGGCCCACGTCGGCGCGAAACCCGGTGACTGCGTGTTCTTCGCAGCCGGCCCGGTCAAGCCGTCCCGCTCACTGCTCGGTGCGGCCCGCGGCGAGATCGCCCGCAAGCTGGACATGATCGACCCGAAGTCGTGGGCGTTCGTCTGGATCGTCGACCCGCCGCTGTTCGAACCGGCCGGTGACGCCACCGCCGCCGGCGACGTCGCCGTCGGTTCGGGCGCCTGGACCGCGGTGCACCACGCCTTCACCTCGCCGAAGCCCGGGCACGCCGAGCGCATCGACACCGATCCGGGTTCGGTGCTCGCCGACGCCTACGACATCGTCTGCAACGGCCACGAGATCGGTGGCGGCTCGGTCCGCATCCACCGCCGCGACATCCAGGAGCGGGTGTTCTCGGTGATGGGCATCGACTCGGGCGAAGCCAACGAGAAGTTCGGATTCCTGTTGGAGGCCTTCACCTTCGGCGCCCCGCCGCACGGTGGACTCGCCTTCGGCTGGGACCGGATCACCGCCCTGCTGTTCGGGGCGGACTCCATCCGCGACGTCATCGCTTTCCCCAAGTCCGGCGGTGGAATCGACCCGCTCACCGATGCGCCCGCGCCGATCACCGCGCAGCAGCGCAAGGAGAGTGGGATGGACCACAAGCCAGAAGCGCCCAAGAACCCCGCCTGACAGACAGCGCACTGAAACAGACTGGCTATGGACAACACGCTCGACTACATCGATCAGGCGTCCTTCCTCGGTCTGCGCGCACTCGGCCACGGGCCGGTGATCCAGTTCAGCTGGATCTACGGCCACGACGTCGACCTCGATGCGCTGCGACGGTTCCACCACAACCTGGGCCGGGGTCTGCTCGGCCGGCGCATCCAACGCTCTCCGCTTCCGTTCGGCCGGCACCGCTGGATCGCCTGGCCCGGCCCGGCCGACATCGCCGTCGAAGCGGCGGCACTGCCCCGCAGTGAGGTGCTCGCCTGGTTCGACGGGCAGGCCGCGTTGCCCATCGACCCCGAGTACGGACCCTCGTTCAGGCTGGCAGTGCAACCGATCGCCGGAGGTGGCGCCGCGGTGACCCTGGTGCTCTCACACACCGTCGCAGACGGAGTCGGAGCCACCCTGGCCGTTGTGGCGGCAGCCAAGGGGGAGAGCCGGGACCTCGGTTACCCGACGTCCGGAAGCTCGGCGAAACTGCCTGCGCTGCTTGCTGATTCGCGTCGTGCTGTCCGTGAATTCCCGGGCATGGTTCGCGCCGCGATCGCGCTGGCACGGCTGGCCCGCACCCGCAGTGACTCGCTGTCGTCCCCAGCGCGCGAGACCAATGGCAAGGCCCCCGCGCCGGATCAGCGGGTCACGTTGGCCGCGATCACCGTCTACGCCGACGCCGAGACGTGGGATGCCCGAGCGGCCGAACTCGGCGGCACCCCGACAGCACTGTTCATCGGGTTGACGGGCCGCCTCGGCGGCCGGCTGGGCTGGACCAACGGCGAAGGCCGGGTGGACGTCACTGTGCCGGTCAACGAACGCACTGAGGGCGACACCCGTGGCAACGCCTTGACCCAGGTGTCGATGACGGTGGACCCCGATCAGGTGTGCGCCGACCTCACCTCTGTTCGCGCCGGCCTCAAGGCCGCGCTGTCGGGCCTGAGCGAAGCGCGGCATGAACTGCTGGCCCCACTGCCGCTGGTTCCGGTGGTGCCCAAGGCGCTGGCCCGGCGGCTTGAAGGGATGGTCATCAGCACCGGCGTCATCGGCAGCTCGAACCTCGGCCAGTTCGACCCCGCGGTGAATCGCCCTGACGGCACCGACGCCGATTTCTTCTCGGTGAGGATGGCCGAGAACCTCACCGGCGCCGACATCCGCCGAACCGGTGGATCCTTCTTCCCGGTGGTCACCGGCCGGGTCAACGGGAGGATCTTCATCAGCATCGGCTACACCAACGCCGAGGCGAGCACCACCAGGGCCGAACTCGCACAGTCGGTCCGCGAAACCCTCGCCGACTTTTGTCTGTCCGGAACGGTCGAATAGGTCCTCTCTACGATGACCGGCGTGGATAACACGATCGACTACATGGATCAGGCGTCCTTCCTGGGCCTGCGGGCGCGCGGGCGGGATCCACTGATCCAGTGGTGCTGGGTCTACAGCCACGACGTCGATCTGGCAGCGCTGCGCCGGTTCCATCACAACCTCGGACTGGGACTGCTCGGCCGTCGCATCGAGCGCTCGCCGCTGCCGTTCGGCCGGCACCGATGGGTCTCCTGGCCCGGGTTGCCCGATATCGAGATCGCACCGGCGGCCCGGCCGCGAGCCGAACTTCGGGAGTGGGCTGTCGAGCAGGCTCGTGTGCCGATCGACCCTGAGCACGGCCCGTCGTGGAGATTGGCGGTGCTGCCACTGACCGACGGCGGCGCGGCGGTGACGCTGATCGTCTCGCACACCATCGCTGACGGTGTCGGCGCAGTCGTGGCCGTCACCGATGCCGCCAAAGGCATCACCCACGACCTGGGCTATCCGCCGCCCGGTTCACGACCCCGGTATCAAGCGCTGAAGGCGGATGCGCGGACCCTGATTCGGGGGTTGCCGGAGGTCTTCACGTCGGTCGTGGCCGCGGCCCGCCTCGCCCGCAAGGAGGGCGCCTCGACGGTGCGGCGGAAAGCCCCCGAAATCCCGGCCGGGGAGGCCGGTCTGGACCGGGAGGTGGTTGTTCCCTCGGTCACGGTTCACGTCGACGCCGAGCACTGGGACAAACGGGCCGGTGAACTCGGCGGCACCGGGCCGACCCTGCTGCTGGGCTTCGGCGCCCGGTGCGGAAAGGCTCTCGACTGGCTGGCCGAGGACGGGATGGTGAACATGTCCGTCCCGATCAGCGAGCGCACGCCCGGAGACGAGCGGGCGAACGCGTTGACGAGCGTGGCGTTCACGGTCGATCCCGACGTCGTGACCACCGACCTGTCCGGCGTGCGGGCACAGTTCAAGGACGCACTCGCCGGCCTCGGGGAGTCCGGCAATGACCTGCTCGGCCCACTGCCGTTGGTGCCGTTCGTGCCGCAACGGGTGGTGCGCAGGCTCGAGGGCCTGGTGCTCAAGAGCAAGGAGGTCGGTTGCTCTTACCTCGGAGAACTCGATCCCGCGACCAACCGGCCCGATGGCACCGATGCCGATGCCGCATTCTTCCTGCCGTTCGAGCAGGGCATCACATTCCGGGACCTGCGCCGCAGCGACGGGATCTTCCATCCGGTGATTTCAGGGCGTGTCAACGGGCGGGTGTGGATCTCGATCGGCCAGTCCAACGCGCACGGCACGACCACCCGGGAGCAGTTGAGGGAGGCGGCGCAGACGGCACTCGCCGATCTGCACCTTTCCGGCGCCATCGAGTGAGTGCATGACGCCGGTCACATCCGGTTCGCGCGGCAATACTGTTAGTTCTACTATGTAGCGGTGTCGGTCGTGGTCGTAGCGTGGGGGTGCCGGGGATGACGGTGGAGAGCCCAGCCGGCACGACCGCAGGCCAGGTGACCGATCCGGTGCCTGCTTCTGAGCAGCCTCAATCCCGCAGGGACGCCCGTAGCGCACGCCGGGCCGCAAAGGCGGAGGCCAAGGCCGGAAAGCGCCCGCGGCGCAGCATCGGGTACTGGGCGATGCGGGGATTCCGCAAGGCCTGGATGGTGGTGGTCATCCTGGCCGTGGTCGCAGTGGCCATCTTCGCCGTGGACCGGCTGCGCGGGGTGTTCGGCAAGACCGAACTCACCCGGGAGGGCAGCGGTCTGGTCAACGATCCCAAGCCGTTCAACCCCAAGGTCGTCGTCTACGAGATCATGGGCCCACCGGGCGCGGTGGCCACCGTGAACTACCTCAACCTCGACGCCGAGCCGCAGATCGCCCGGGACGTCCCGTTGCCGTGGACGCTCACATTGACCACCACCGCGCCGGCCGCGGCCGCGAACATCGTCGCCCAGGGTGACGCCGACACCATCGGCTGCCGGATCACCGTCGACGGCGTCCTCAAGGATGAGCGCTGGTCCAGCGGGGTCAGCGCGCAGACGTTCTGCATCGTCAAGTCCGGATGACGGCCGGCCACAGCCAGCGCACGGCGCGGCCGCACATCGCACACTGGATCCGGCGGCTCTCGGTGCCGATCATCCTGGCCTGGCTCGCCCTGACGGTGTTGACCAACACCGCGGTGCCCCAGATCGAGGAGGTCGGCAAGGAACAGTCGGTTCCGATGTCGGCTCAGGATGCGCCGTCGACCATCGCGATGAACCGGATCGGCGAGGTGTTCGACGAGTTCCACTCCAACACCTCGGTGATGATCGTGCTTGAGGGCGACCAGCCACTCGGTGCCGACTCGCACGCGTACTACGACCAGGTCGTCAGCAAGCTGAAGGCTGACACCAAACACGTCGAGCATGTGCAGGACTTCTGGAGCGATCCGCTCACCGCGGCAGGTTCGCAGAGTTCCGACGGCAAGGCTGCCTACGTCCAGGTCTATCTGGCCGGCAACATGGGTGAGGGCCTGGCCAACGAATCGGTGGACGCGGCCAAGAACGTCGTCGCAAGCGTTGCCGCCCCGCCCGGCGTCAAGGCCTACGTCACCGGCCCGTCGGCGCTGATCGCCGACACCCATATCGCCGGTGACCGCAGCCTGCAACTGGTCACGATTCTGTCTTTCGGCGTGATCATGGTGATGCTGCTCTTCGTCTACCGGTCCATCGTCACCGTGCTGCTGGCGTTGTTCATGGTCTTCGCCGAACTCGCTGCTGCGCGTGGGGTGGTGGCGTTCCTCGGCCATTTCCGCCTGATCGAGTTGTCGACGTTCGCGGTGAACCTGCTGACCATGGTGGCGATCGCGGCCGGCACCGACTACGTGATCTTCCTGTTCGGCCGCTACCAGGAGGCCAGGGGTAAGGGTAAGGACAAGGAGTCCGCCTACTACGAGATGTTCCACGGCACCACCCACGTCATCCTCGGTTCGGGCCTGACCATCGCCGGTGCGCTGTTCTGCCTGCACTTCACCCGCAGCCCGATGTTCCATTCCATGGGTGTGCCACTGGCCATCGGCATGGTCGTGATGGTGGCGGCGGCCGTCACGATGGGCCCGGCCGTGGTGACGGTGGCCAGCCACCTGGGTGCGCTGGAACCGAAACGTGCTCTGCGCGAACGGTTCTGGCGCCGGGTTGGCGCGGCCGTGGTCCGCTGGCCCGGTCCGATCCTGACGGCTACCATCGCGCTCGCGCTGGTGGGCCTGCTGGCCCTGCCGGGCTACCGCACCGACTACAACGACCGGCATTATCTGCCGCCGGACATCCCGGCCTCCGAAGGTTTCGCAGCGGCCGAACGGCACTTCCCGGCCGCGCGCCTCAGCCCGGAGATGCTCATGCTCGAGAGCGACCACGACATGCGCAACTCGGCGGATTTCCTGGTCATCGACCGGGTCGCCAAGGCGATGTTCCACCAGCCCGGCATCGGACGGGTCACGACCATCACGCGTCCGCTGGGGACCCCCGTCGCGCACAGTTCCATTCCGTTCATGATCGGCATGCAGGGCACCCTGCAGACGATGAACCAGTCGTACCTGCAGGACCGCATGAAAGACATGCTCAAAATGGGCGACGACATGCAGATCAACATCGACAGCATGACCAAGATGTACGACATGATGGGCGCGCTCAACGCCGTCACGCACGACATGGTCGGCAAGATGGACATCACCTACGACGACATCAACGAGTTGCGCGACAACATCTCCAACTTCGACGACTTCTTCCGGCCGATCCGCAACTACCTCTACTGGGAACCGCACTGCTTCGACATCCCGATGTGCTGGGCGACCCGGTCGATCTTCGACACCATCGACGGCATCGACACGATGACCGACGACTTCAAGAGCCTGCTGCCCAGCCTGCACCAGTTGGACACGCTCACCGCCGAGATGCGCACGATCATGCCGCCGATGATCGACACCATGGTGTCGATGCAGAAGATGCAGCTGACCATGCAGAGCACCCAGTCCGGCATGTACGACCAGATGGAGGCGATGCAGGACAATCAGGCCGCGATGGGCAAGGCCTTCGACGACGCGAAGAACGACGATTCGTTCTACCTGCCGCCGGAGGTCTTCGAGAACGCCGACTTCAAGCGCGGCATGAAGATGTTCCTGTCCCCGGACGGAAAAGCGGTGCGGTTCATCATCGCCCACGAGGGTGACCCGATGTCCCCGGAAGGTCTCAAGGACATCGCCACCATCAAGAATGCGGCATTCGAGGCGATCAAGGGCACCCCGTTGGAGGGCTCGAAGATCTATCTCGCCGGTACCGCGGCGGCTTTCAAGGACATGCAGGAAAGCGCCAACTACGACCTGATGATCGCCGGCATCTCCGCGCTGTGCCTGATCTTCATCATCATGCTGATCATCACCCGCAGCGTTGTCGCCGCAGCCGTCATCGTCGGCACCGTGGTGCTGTCGCTGGGCACGTCGTTCGGACTCTCGGTGCTGATCTGGCAGGACCTGTTGGGCCGCCCTCTGCACTGGATGGTGCTGGTGATGTCGGTCATCATCCTGTTGGCGGTGGGATCGGACTACAACCTTCTTCTCGTCGCGCGGTTCAAGGAGGAGATCCACGCCGGCCTCAATACCGGCATCATCCGCGCGATGGGTGGCAGTGGCTCGGTGGTGACCTCGGCCGGTCTGGTCTTCGCGGTGACGATGGCGGCGATGGGCTTCAGCGAACTGAAGATCCTGGCGCAGGTGGGCACCACCATCGGGCTCGGTCTGCTGTTCGACACCCTGGTGATCCGGTCGTTCATGACTCCGTCGATCGCGGCCTTGATGGGCCGCTGGTTCTGGTGGCCGCAACGGGTGCGGCAGCGTCCGGTTCCCGAGCCCTGGCCGACTCCGGCCGAAGCAGCGAAGGAAGAGACCGAGCTGGCGGTTCCGACCGCTTAGTTTCGAAAACTCAACAGCCACAAACGAATTCGGCGCGGGCGACCAGTTGGTCACCCGCGCCGAATTCATTCTGCAGCTGCCTTACTTGGCGGCCTTGCCCTTCATGACCGCGCCCACGATGGCGGTCAGGATGGCGCCGGTGACGCCGCCGCCACCGAGTTGTCCGACGATGTGGGCGACGTCGCCGCCGCCGATCAGGTTGCCGATCGCGTTGCCGCCCAGTCCGCCGCCGAGCAGGCCGCCGAGTGCGCCGGCGATGCTGTTGGGACCTGCGCCGAGGCCGTTCTTGACGCCGGCCGCGTTACCGCCGATGAGGCCGCCGACTGCACCGAGTAGCCATTCCATGTGTTTTCTCCTTGTTGGTATGTCTGAAGGTCAGACGGGTTATTGGTTCAGAGCTGTCGTGAGTCGGGAACCGTGTCGCTCTTGTCGGCACGGCTTTCCTGGTTGTCGCCGACCGCGTTGTTCTCGTAGGTCACCTGGATGCTGGTGGCCGCCGGCGCCGAGGACTCGTACTTGATCACCGTGGCGGTGTCGTCGGTGGCAGCGGCCTCGGTGTGGATCGTCGCCTTGGGCGGCTCCGACAGCAGCGGGCGGATGGCCACGGTCTCCGGTGCCGGATCCGGCTTGGGGGCCGGGGGAGCCGGGGGAGCCGGGGGCGGAGTCTTGACCAGAGGAACCACTTTGGCCGGGGCCGGGGGCGCCGGCGGTGCAGGGGGCGCCGGAGGTGCCGGGGGGGCCGGTGGTCGCAGGGTCGGGGCCGGGCCGACCGGGCGAACGGGCGGTGGCGGCGGAGCCACCGGCGCCGGCTTCTTGACCTCGGTCGCACGTGGCGCCGTGACCTCGGCAGCACGTTGTGCCGCGACCTCAGCGGCACGGTGCGCGGTCACATCGGGCGCACGCTGCGCCGCGACCCTGACCGGTTCGGGCGCCTTGGGCTTGCGGGTCATCAGCCGCAGCAACCCGGTGAGCAGGGCGAGTGCGGCCAGCCCGACCGGAATCCACCACCACTTACTGCTCTTGCCTGAGGTCGAACCCTTGGCGGGAGCGGTGGTCGTAGTGGGCGCCAGGCTGGGCTTGGTCACGGACGTGGTCCCTTCTACCGTCGGCGCGGTGGCGCTGAAACCGGGGATCGTAGCCGCGAGCGCCGCGGGGATGGTGACCAGTCCGGTCGCCTCCGACCACTGGATCTCGGTTCCGTCCGGGCCGACGAACTTGCCGGTCTGCACCCCGTCGAGGATCGACGTGTCGGCGCTGGGGTAGCCGAACGGACCGGCGATGTCACCGGACTGACGCCAGGCGTCGAGCACCCGGCCCTTGATCACCGAGGCGCCCCACTGCGGGGTCCAGTACATCGACGCGCCGCCGGGAGTGGTGAAGTCGTTGAAGCGCCCGGTGCCGTCACCGGTGTCGCTCTCGTCGTTCTTGGGGTAGCCGAGCTCGCTGCCCGGACCTCCTAATGCCTTGTAGCGCTCCAGGATCGCCCCGTACATGACGTGCGCACCGGTCTCCTTCGAGTAGTAGATCGCGCCGCCCTCGTAGTCGCGCTCAGCGCCACCGGGTGCGTCGACCGCTTCACCGGTCGGGGCTCCCAGCAGTGAGCCGGCGCCACCGAAGGTGGTGTAACGGTCGTTGATGGCGTTCACGGCGTCGCCGGACGGCGCCGCACACGCCGCCGGTGCGTTCACCAGCACGGCGCTGGCCGCAATGAACATCCCGCCGAGCACGAAGGCGCCCCGGCGGGATCGGGACGACACGATTGGTGTCACTACAGACTCCTCGTCGGAATTTCGATGAAGTTGATTGTGGAGGATGACGCCGGGGCGAGAGGGGGTTCGGTCGCCCCGGCGTCATGCCGTTGGGGTTCCGGCCGGCTGTTCAGCTCAGCCGGCCCGGTCACTGGCGACGGTTACGCGGATCGTTGGGATCCACCTTGGGATCCACGAGGTAGGCCTCGCGGGCCTTGAACACCGTTGACTCGTCGCCGACGATGCCGTCGTCGGGATGCTCACCGGACACCCGCTCGACCCACTCCACCTGACGGGCGTCGCGCCCGATGAACTTGGCCTCGACGTCGTCGGACTTGCCCATCACCCGGCGGGCGACGGTGATCTCGGCGCCGTGCTCGATGATCCGCTCAACGGGCTTCTCGACGTACCTGTGGACGATCACCGGCTTCTCGACGACGATCTCGACGATCTTCTCGACCGGCTTCTCGACGATCTTCTCGACCTCGCGGTAGACCGGCCGCTCGACAATCCGCTCGACCACGGTCTCGATCGGCCGCTCGACGATCCGCTCGTCGATGTACTCGACGTCCCGGTGGACGACCTTCTCAACCAGGACCGGGTTGGTGACCAGTTTCTCGAGCACCTTCTCGACGGGCTTGTCGATGACCTTCTCCACGATGCGCGGCCGCTCGACGATCTTCTCGACGATGCGGTCGACGGGCCTGTCGATGATTTTTTCGATGATGTTGGGCTTTTCGACGACTTTCTCGACGATGCGGTCGACGGGCTTGTCGATGATTTTTTCGATGATGTTGGGCTTTTCGACGACTTTCTCGACGATGCGGTCGACGGGCTTGTCGATGATTTTTTCGATGATGTTGGGCTTTTCGACGATCTTCTCGACGATGCGGTCGACTGGCTTCTCGACGATTTTCTCCACCACGTTGGGCTTTTCGACGACCTTCTCCACCGTCCGGTCGACAGCGCGCTCCAGGACCTTCTCGATGATGTTGGGCTTCTCGACGATCTTCTCGACGACACGGTCGACTGGCTTCTCGACGATCTTCTCCACCACGTTGGGCTTCTCGACGATTCGCTCGACGACACGGTCGACGGGCTTCTCGATGATTTTTTCGATGATGTTGGGCTTCTCGACGATCTTCTCGACGATGCGGTCGACCGGCTTCTCGACGATCTTCTCGACGATGTTCTCGACGACCACCTCGACGATCTTCTCGACCACCTTGACCACCGGCTTCTCCACCGTGATCTCGACGATCCGCTCGACCGGCTTCTCGATCGTCTTGTAGACGACCTTCTCGACCTGCACCTCGACGACCTTGTCGACGATGTTGACCACCGGTCGCTCCACCAGTCGCTGCACGGTGACCGGCTTGTCGACCACGTTGTCGTGAATGTCGACGATCAGCTTCTCCACCAGCCGCTGGATCTGGGCGGGCTTGTCGGTGATCTTGTCGACGACGCTGACCACCAGCTTCTCCACCAGCCGCTGGACCTCGACCGGCTTGTCGACGATCTTGTCGACGATGTTGACCACCGGCCGTTCGACCAGACGGGACACCTCGAGCGGCTTGTCGACGATGTTGTCCTGAATGGTGACGACCGGGCGCTCGACGCCGCGGCCCACCTTCAGCGGCTTGTCGACGATCTCGTCGACCACGGTCACCACCGGACGCTCCACCGTGCGGGAGACCTTGACCGCCTTGTCGACGATGGTGTCCTCGATGGTGACGACCGGGCGCTCGAGGGTGCGGGAGACCTTGACCGGCTTGTCGACGATCTCGTCGACCACGTTCACCACGGGCCGCTCCACCAGCCTCGACACCTGGGCCGGCTTGTCGACGACCTTGTCGACGGTGTCGACCACCAGTCGTTCGATGATCCGCTCCAGGGTCACCGGCTTGTCGATGACCCGCTCCACCGGGCGCTCCACGAGTCGCTGCACGGTGTAGGGCTTGTCGACGAGGTTCTCGACGACGTTGAGGGGTTGGTTCTTGTCTGCCACAGGGGTTCCCTTTCACGCGGGTAGGTAAGCCGGCCCACAACAGCCAGAAGGTCATGGTGTTCGGTGTCGGGCGCGCTCAAACTAAACCACAAAAATGTTTGCGGCCAAATGTTTCAGCAAAAACTTTGGCTCCCAGAGCAATTGCTTGGTCGGGATCCATAAATATGTCTTCAGCTGCCAGTTAGCTGTCGATCGCTGAAAAACTAAACGCATAGGAAGAGATTTCGAGAATCTGCTGGATGTAACTGAATCTGCTTCCTGGCGTTGACGGCACGCTCGTCCGATTCGGGTTAGCCGAAGGCGGGCAACCCGACGTGGTAAGCCTGATCCGTGCCCGACAGCCTCTTCGACCTCCCCGGCGGGGATCCGGTGCTGTCGGCCCCAACGCTGTCCGCGCCGTCGGGTTCGGCCCCGCTGGCCGTCCGGATGCGCCCCGGGTCCCTCGACGAAGTGGTCGGCCAGGCCCACCTGTTGGGTTCGGGTTCGCCACTGCGCCGGTTGGTGGAGGGCACCGGCGCCGCGTCGGTGATCCTCTACGGGCCGCCGGGCACCGGGAAGACCACGTTGGCCTCGCTCATCTCGCACGCGACCGGCAGGCGATTCGAGGCGCTCTCCGCGCTGACCGCCGGCGTCAAGGAAGTGCGGGCCGTGGTCGACAACGCCCGCCGCGCACTGGTCAACGGTGAGCAGACCGTCCTGTTCATCGACGAGGTGCACCGGTTCTCCAAGACCCAGCAGGACGCCCTGCTGGCGGCCGTCGAGAATCGGGTGGTGCTGCTGGTGGCGGCGACCACCGAGAACCCGTCGTTCTCGGTGGTGGCGCCGTTGCTGTCCCGGTCGCTGATCCTGCAACTGCAACCGCTGGCCGGCGAGGACATCGCGACCGTGGTGCGCCGGGCAGTGGCCGATCCGCGCGGGCTCGCCGGCACCGTCGAGATCGCCGACGACGCGGTGGACCTGCTGGTCCAACTCTCCGCCGGAGACGCCCGCCGCGCGCTCACCGCCCTGGAGGTCGCCGCCGAGACCGCGACCGCCGCCGGGGCGCCGATCACCGTCGAGACGGTTGAACAGTCGCTGGACCGCGCCGCGGTGCGCTACGACCGCGACGGTGATCAGCACTACGACGTCGTCAGCGCGTTCATCAAGTCCGTCCGCGGCTCCGACGTCGACGCGGCATTGCACTACCTGGCCCGGATGCTGGTGGCCGGCGAGGACCCCCGCTTCATCGCGCGGCGGCTGATGATCCTGGCCAGCGAGGACATCGGGATGGCCGATCCGACCGCGTTGCCGATCGCGGTGGCCGCCGCGCAGACCGTGCAGTTGATCGGGATGCCGGAGGCGCAGCTGACCCTGGCCCATGCCACCGTGCACCTGGCCACCGCGCCGAAGTCGAATGCGGTGACCACGGCTCTCAGTGCGGCGATGAACGACATCCGCTCCGGGAAGGCCGGTGCGGTACCGCCCCATCTGCGCGACGGGCACTACTCCGGAGCGGCCAAGCTGGGCCATGCCCAGGGCTATCGCTATCCGCACGATGACGCCGATGGCGTTGTGGCGCAACAATATCCACCGGATGAGGTGGTGGGGGTCGACTACTACCGGCCCGCCGGCCGAGGCGCCGAACGCGAGATCGGCGGCCGCCTGGCCAAGCTGCGGGCCATCATCCGGCGCAAGCGCTGATCCGTCAGCCACCCGGACTGATCGGACGTGTCAGAGGCCGGTGAAATAATCGAACACATGTTCGACAACATCGGTCCGGAGGCGCTCCCGTCGGCTGACGACGCGGCGGTCGTGGGCGCCGTTGGGGACTGGGCACGTGCCGAGGCCGCCGCGGCGGCACGCCGGCTCGCGGCGATCGGCGAGTTGGTGGCGCGCCGCTGCCCGTCCGATCGCGGTGACCCCGATCTGGTCGACCCGCGCTCGCGGTGGGCCTGTGACCCCTGGGATGCCACCGCCGCCGAGGTAGGGGCTGCGCTGGGGATCAGCACCCGCCGGGCGTCCTCGCAGATGTACCTGGCGCAGTCGCTGCGGGAGCGCCTACCAAGGGTGAACGCCTTGTTCCTGGCGGGACGCATCGGTGCGCGGTTGGTGTCCACGATTTCCTGGCGGACGCACTGCGTGGTCGCGATGGCGGCGATCGCCGCCATCGACGCCGAGATCGCGGACGCCGCCGAACAGTGGGGCGCGTTGTCCGATCGCAGGGTCGAGGACCTCATCGATGTGGCGGTGGACGCCCACGACCCGCAGGCCCGCGAGTGGTTCCGCCAAGCCGCACGCGGCATGGACGTGCAGTTCGGCAAGCCCGAGGACGAGACCGGAACCCGATCGGTCTGGGGCAGGTTGGTCGCCACCCACGCCGAGTTGATCGAACGGCGGCTGACGGCGATCGCACGTGCGGTCTGCGATACCGATCCGCGCACGGTCGGGCAGCGGCGGGCGGAGGCGATGGGGGCGGTATTCGCCGGTGCGGACCGGATCGCCTGCCGATGCGGATCATCCGATTGCCCCAATCCGACCAGCGCGGCCCTGGCGGGGTCGGTGATCATCCATGTCGTCGCCGATCAGAGCGCGGTGGATCAGGCCCGGGCCGGGGTGCCGGCCGGGTCGCGGAAGCGGATTGCCGCGCTGATGACCAACGGCGGAGTCGTCCCGAATCCGCTACTCGAAGAGCTGATCCGCGACGGCGCGCAGATCGTGCCGCTGGCCGCGCCGTGCGAAAAGGCGGAACAGCGCTACCGGCCCTCGGTGACGCTGCAGCGGTTCGTCCGTTGCCGGGATCTCACCTGTCGATTCCCGGGCTGTGATGCCCCGGCCGAGGTCTGCGATATCGATCACGCCATCGCCCATCCGCGTGGACCGACTCATCCGTCCAACCTGCGCTGCCTGTGCCGGAAACACCATTTATTGCGTACGTTCTGGATCGGTGAGGAGGGTTGGTCCGACAAACAGTTCCCGGACGGCACCATCGTCTGGACCGCTCCGACCGGGCACGCCTACACCACCCATCCGGGTGCCCGGATGTACTTCCCTGACTGGGACGTGACCACCGCCGCGCTGGCCCCGGTCGACGAAGGCGCTCCAGTGCCGGCCAATCGGTCACTGCAGATGCCCCGCCGGCGCCGGACGCGCGAAGCCGATCGCGCGCAGCGCATCAAGAACCGACGCGCCCAGAACGACTCGAGCTGAACGCACCTAGGCTGGAGCTCGTGTACTCGGAAGTTCTCGAGATCGACACCGCACGCCGGCGGACGGTCGACCTGACCGACTCGGTGCGGGCCTTCTGCGATGGCCGAGGTGACGGGCTGTGCAATGTCTTCGTGCCGCACGCCACCGCAGGTATCGCGGTGATCGAGACCGGGGCCGGCTCGGACGACGACATGGTCGACGCCCTGGAGCGGCTGCTGCCGCGTGACGACCGCTACCGCCATTCCCACGGATCGCCGGGACACGGCGCCGATCACGTGCTGCCGGGGATCGTGTCGCCGTCGGTGACCGTGCCGGTGCTGGCCGGCGAGCCACTGCTGGGCACCTGGCAGAGCGTGGTCCTGGTCGACCTCAACCGGGACAACCCCAGACGATCGGTGCGGTTGAGCTTCCTGCCTGGTTAGGGGCGACCGGTAGGGTGGTGCGGTCGACAACCCCGGCCAGAACCCCCGCTCAGCTGGCCTCACCGCAAGGACCCGAACCCGTGCAGACCCATGAGATCAGGAAGCGCTTCCTGGATCACTTCGTGAACGCTGGACATACCGAGGTGCCCAGCGCCTCGGTGATCCTCGACGATCCCAATCTGCTGTTCGTCAATGCCGGCATGGTTCAGTTCGTGCCCTTCTTCCTGGGCCAGCGCACCCCGCCGTATGACACCGCCACCAGCATCCAGAAATGCATCCGCACCCCCGACATCGACGAGGTGGGCATCACCACCCGGCACAACACCTTCTTCCAGATGGCGGGCAACTTCTCCTTCGGCGACTACTTCAAGCGCGGTGCCATCGAGTTGGCCTGGTCGCTGCTGACCAAGCCGGTGGATCAGGGCGGGTACGGATTCGACCCGAATCGGTTGTGGGTCACCGTCTTCTACGACGACGACGAGGCCGAGAAGCTGTGGCAAGAGGTCATCGGCCTGCCGCCCGAGCGCATCCAGCGCCGTGGGATGGCCGACAACTACTGGTCGATGGGAATTCCCGGACCGTGCGGGCCGTGTTCGGAGATCTACTACGACCGCGGGCCCGAGTTCGGCGTCGAGGGTGGCCCGGAGGCCGACGAGAACCGCTACATCGAGATCTGGAACCTCGTCTTCATGCAGAACGAGCGGGGCGAGGGAACCAGCAAGGACGACTTCGAGATCCTCGGCCCGCTGCCGCGGCAGAACATCGACACCGGCATGGGTATCGAGCGCATCGCCTGCCTGCTGCAGAACGTCGACAACGTCTACGAGACCGACCTGCTGCGGCCGGTGATCGACAAGGTCGAGGAGTACGCGCCGCGCGGTTACGGCCAGGGCAATAACGTCGACGACGTCCGCTACCGGGTGATCGCCGACCACACCCGCACCGCGGCGATCATCATCGGCGACGGTGTCACCCCGTCCAACGAGGGCCGCGGCTACGTGCTGCGCCGGCTACTGCGCCGGATCATCCGCTCGGCCAAGCTGCTCGGCATCGAACGCCCGATCGTCGGCGAGTTGATGGTCACCGTCCGCGATGCGATGAGCCCGTCGTATCCGGAACTGGCCACCGATTTCGACCGGATCAACCGGATCGCGGTCGCCGAGGAGACCGCCTTCAACCGGACCCTGGCATCGGGCTCCAAGCTGTTCGAGGACGCCGCAGCCGCCACCCGCGCAGCCGGCAAGTCCGAAGTCGGCGGCGCCGACGCCTTCGCGCTGCACGACACCTACGGTTTCCCCATCGAGCTGACCCTGGAGATGGCGGCCGAGGCCGGGCTGAGCGTCGACGAACTGGGCTTCCGCGAGCTGATGGCCGAGCAGCGCCGCCGTGCCAAGGCCGACGCCGCGGCCCGCAAGCACGCCCACGCCGACCTCTCGGCGTTCCGCGAACTGGTCGACGCCGGCCCGACCGAGTTCACCGGATTCGACGAACTGAGTTCGGAGGCCCGGATCCTGGGGATCTTCGTCGACGGCAAGCGGGTGCCGGTGGTGGGCCATCACACCCCGGGCGATGTCGACACCCGGGTGGAGATCGTGCTGGACCGCACCCCGCTGTACGCCGAGGCGGGCGGTCAGATCGCCGACGCCGGCTGGATCACCGGCACCGGCGGCAGCGAGTCGGCCAAGGCCGCCGTCACCGATGTGCAGAAGATCGCCAAGACGCTGTCGGTGCACCGGATCAATGTCGAGTCCGGCGAGTTCGTCGAGGGCGACACCATCGTCGCCGCGGTGGATCCGCAGTGGCGCCGCGGTGCCACCCAGGGCCACTCCGGAACCCACATGGTGCACGCCGCGCTGCGACAGGTGTTGGGCCCCAACGCCGTTCAGGCCGGGTCGCTCAACCGGCCGGGCTATCTGCGGTTCGACTTCAACGCCCAGGGCGCACTGACCGAGGAGCAGCGAAACGAGGTCGAGACGGTCGCCAACGAGGCCGTGCAGGCCGACTTCGCGGTCAACACCTTCCTCAGTCCGCTGGAGAAGGCCAAGGCGATGGGCGCGATGGCGATGTTCGGCGAGCAGTACCCCGACGAGGTGCGGGTCGTCGAGATCGGCGGACCGTTCTCACTGGAACTCTGCGGCGGTACGCACGTCAGCAACTCCGCGCAGATCGGTCCGATCACCATCCTCGGCGAGTCCTCGGTCGGCAGCGGGGTACGACGGGTCGAGGCCTACGTCGGGCTGGACTCGTTCCGGCACCTGGCCAAGGAGCGTGCGCTGATGGCCGGACTGGCGTCCTCGCTGAAGGTGCCCTCCGACGAGGTGCCCGCCCGGGTGGCCACCCTGGTCGAAAAGCTCAAGGCCGCCGAGAAGGAACTGGAGAAGGTCCGGCTGGCGCAGGCGCGGGCCGGCGCCGCCGACGCCGCCGGTACCGCCGAGCAGATCGGCAAGGTCCGGCTGGTCGCCCAGCGGATGCCCGCCGGGATGTCGGGCGGGGACCTGCGCTCGCTGGTCGGCGACATCAAGGGCAGGTTGGGCTCCGAGCCCGGCGTCGTGGTGCTGATCTCGGAGGCAGACTCCGAGAACGTCCCGTTCATCGTCGCGGCCAACCAGGCCGCCCAGGACGTCGGTGTGCGGGCCAACGATCTGGTGACGGGCGTCTCGGCCGCGGTCGGCGGGCGCGGCGGCGGCAAGGCGGACCTGGCCCAGGGTTCCGGCAAGGATCCCGCCGGGATCGACGCCGCCCTGGCGGCGGTCCGCGCGGAACTGGCCCGCGGCTGACCGGCGTGTCCACCGGCGACCGCCTGCCCGACCGGCCGGGTCCCGATGACCCCGGCCGCGGCCGGCGGCTCGGGGTCGACGTCGGCACGGTCCGGATCGGGGTGGCGGTCAGCGACCCGGACGGTGTGCTGGCCACCCCGGTGGAGACGGTTCGCCGGGACCGGGGCACCGGACATCTGCGCCGGCTGACCGCCCTGATCGAGGAACTGCAGGTGGTCGAGGTAGTGGTCGGACTTCCGCGCACCCTGGCCGATCGGGCCGGATCCTCGGCCGACGACGCCGTCGAGATGGCCGACGCGCTGGCCGGACGGATCCAACCGATCCCGGTGCGACTGGCCGACGAGCGATTGACTACGGTCAGCGCGGCGAGATCCCTGCGCGAGGCGGGGGTGCGCGCGAAGGATCAACGGGGCAAGATCGACCAGGCTGCCGCCGTGGCGATCCTGCAGGGCTGGCTTGATCAACGTCGCGCCGCGGCACCGGAACGGTAGAGAAGACCGAAGAGAAGACTATGACTCACTCCGACGAAGACGCCCAGCGCGCCAAGCCTGAGGCGGTCGGCGCTGATCCCGCCACCAGAAGCCGGGGGCGGGCCGCGCAGGCCCAGGCCAGGGGACGCCGCCGGCTCTATGTCCTGATCGGTCTGGTCGCGGTCATCGCGCTGGCCCTGGTGCTCGGCCCGAAGCTGTTCGGCGGCCCCAAGGTTCCCGCCGACTACACCGGGGCGGGCAAGGAGGACATCGTGGTGGAGGTCCACCCCGGCGACTCCGGATCCGTCATCGCCGCGAATCTGGTGGAGAAGGGCGTCATCGCCGACGTCGACCCCTTCATGACCGCCGCTCACGGCAACGCCGCGCTGGCGGCGATCCAGCCCGGCTACTACAAGCTGCGCACCGAGATCCCGGGCGCCACCGCGGTGACGAAGCTGACCGACCCGGCCTCCCGGGTGGGCAAGCTGACGATCCCGGAGGGCAAGCAGCTCGACGACCACGAGGTGATCGGCACCGGTTCGGTCAATCCGGGCATCTTCAGCCTGATCGCCGAGGCGAGCTGCGTCGACCTCAACGGCTCCAAGAAGTGCGTGTCGGCCAAGGACCTCAAGGCCGCCGCCGGGGATGGTCCGCTGTCCTCGCTCAATGTGCCGGACTGGGCCGTCAAGGGTGCCGGGGCGATGGGGCAGAGCCATCGCCGCCTGGAGGGCCTGATCGCTCCCGGCACCTGGAACATCGACCCGTTCGCGTCCCCGAAGCAGATCCTGGCCACCCTGGTCGCCGAGAGCAACGAGAAGTACCTCAAGGGTGGGCTCCTCGACGCGGCCAAGGGGCTGAACCTCTCGCCGTACGAGGTGCTGATCGTCGGCTCCCTGGTGCAGAAGGAGGCTCAGCCGGCCGACTTCGCGAAGGTGGCGCGGGTGATCTACAACCGGCTGGCGAGCTGGTATGACCGCCTCGAGTTCGACTCCACGGTGAACTACCCGCTGGACCGCCGGGAGCTTGCCACCACCGACACCGACCGGCACACCGAGACGCCGTGGAACACCTACGCCAAGGCCGGTCTGCCGGCCACCCCGATCTGTTCGCCGGGCGCTGATGCGCTCAGCGCCGCCGAGCGGCCGGAGCCGGGGGACTGGCTGTACTTCGTGACCGTCGACGACAACGGTACGACGCTGTTCACCAGCGATTACCAGGAGCATCTGGCCAACCGCGACAAGGCGTTGAACAGCGGCATCCTCAACTCGGGACGGTAACGGGGTGACGGCGAGGAAGGCAGCCGTGCTGGGATCGCCTGTCGCACACTCACGTTCACCGCAGTTGCACCTGGCCGCCTACCGCGCACTCGGTCTCGAGGACTGGACCTATGAGCGCATCGAGTGCACCGCAGCCCAATTGCCCACGCTGGTAAGCGGATTCGGCCCGGAGTGGGTCGGGGTATCGGTCACCATGCCGGGAAAGTTCGCCGCCCTGGAGTTCGCCGGTGAACGCACCGAACGGGCTGAACTCGTCGGTTCGGCCAACACCCTGGTGCGCACCGCTCGCGGCTGGCGCGCCGACAACACCGACATCGACGGTGTGGCAGGTGCGCTCGGGAACCGGCCGGTGCGGCGGGCGATCGTGCTGGGATCGGGCGGCACCGCACCGGCGGCGGTCGTCGCGCTGGCCGGTATGGGCGCTGCCGAGATCACGGTGGTCGCCCGCAATCCGGAGAAGGCCGCCCGGCTGGTCGGACTCGGGCCGGTTCTCGGCGTGGGGATCACCACCCGGGACTTCGGCGATCCTGCGCTCGCGCAGACGGTCGCCGGCGCCGATGTGCTGGTCAGCACCATCCCGGCCGACGTCGCCGCGGGGTACGCATCAACCTTCGCCGCCGTGCCGGTGTTGCTCGACGCCATCTACGACCCGTGGCCGACTCCGCTGGCGCAGGCGGTGGCGGCTGCCGGAGGTGAAGTCATCAGCGGCCTGCAGATGCTGCTGAACCAGGCATTCAGTCAGGTCGAACAATTCACAGGCCGGCCCGCTCCGCGAGAGCAGATGGCGGCGGCCCTGGGTTAGCGTCCCGGCGTGGGCGGGATCATCGGCGGCGCGGCTGTTCTGGCCTGGGCAGCGGCGCTCAGCTCGATCGACATCCGGCAGAACAGGCTGCCCAACGCGTGGACGTTGTCCGGGGCGGCGGTGATGCTCGGCGGCGCGGCCGCCTTCGGACGTGGCTGGCCCGCCCTGGCCGGCTCGGTGGCGCTGGCCGGTCTGTACCTGGTGGTGCATCTGGCCGCCCCGGCCGCGATGGGGGCCGGCGACGTCAAGCTGGCGCTGGGCCTCGGCGCGCTCACCGGTGCATTCGGGGTGGATGTCTGGGCATTGGCCGCCCTGGCCGCGCCACTGCTGACCGCGCTGATCGGCCTGGCCCGCCGGCGGGGCGGTCCGCTGCCGCACGGCCCGGCGATGTGCCTGGCCAGTCTGGGCGCAGTCGCCCCGTCGATCTTCTAGGCCCCCTGGTCCGGGCGCCGACGGCGCGATGCAAGAACGCCGGCGGCAAACAGTACCAGCGCGCCCGCCCCGGCGCCGATGAGAATGCCCTTGTGCCCGGAAAACCAGGATTGTGATGCCGGGGCGGCCGTCAGGCTCACCGTGTATCCGGGCAGCGGCTGCTCGCCGGGGGGCTTGAGCCCGGGCAGCAACTGGGTCTGGGAAATCACGAAGAGCGCCTCGCCCTTGGTGTCTTTCGTCCACTGCCCCCAGGCGGGTATCTCGCCGTCGATGAGCACCTTCGTCCGGCCGTCGTTGGTGGCATCGGGTCCGAGGTCGGTCAGCGATGCCACCCGAAACACATCGGATGATCCGCGATCGAATTTGACTTGCACCAGAGCGGTTTTCAGGACTTTCAGGGCCGCGGGCTTCTTCGGCGGCGCCTGGCCCGGCGCCGGCTGGTACCCGCCGCCGGAGAAGCTCCCGACCGCGACGTTGGCTACCGGTCCCGACTCCGGACGTGTCATCGCCGTGAAGCTGTAAACACCTGCCTCCGGGACATCCAGAGCGGTGCGCTGCAGTGGGGGAACGGTGAAGATCCTGGGCTGCCCCGCGTATTCGTAGATCACCTGGAGTTCGGTCCGGTACGGGTTGGTGAACACGGGTCGGTAGTACCGGTCATAGGACGTCCAACGTGAGTTCCACCGGGCCACCGGACTGGTCAGGGTCAATCCGGACCCCGAGGTGGAACTGCTGTAGATGGACTCGACCGACTCGCTGTAGCTCGTCAGCTCCGACGATGTGACCTCGGTGGAGGTCTCCGATGTGATGTCGGAGTGCATGGCGGCCGCGATGTCCTCCGCGGGCGCATGCAACTCGATCGGGGTTTCGACGGCATTGCCCGACCCGGTGGTTGCCCCGCCGTGGCTTCCGCCGCCCGGGTTCGGATCCCCGGTGTTGTCATCGGCGCCGGATGGCTGTTCGTCGGGCTCGAATCCGCCGCCCGGTTCCTGATCGACCTCGCCGCCACCGAGCGACGGGTCCTCGACCTCGCCGCCACCGAACGACGGCTCCTCGACCCCGCTGTCGGTCTGGTCAACGGTCGTGTCGCCGCCCGAGGACTCCTCGCTGCTGAAACTGCCGCCGTCGTCGTCGTAGGGATCGGCGAAGCTGACCGGGCACGTGGCGAAGCCGGCTGAGAACGAGAGCACCGCAACAGCGGCCAGCCCGGCGGTGCGCCGCTTCAATTCCGCAACGCGGCCATTGTCGGGTCCGATGTCCATCAGCGCCTCCTCGGTGGTCGACAGCATGATGGCAGACCTCGATTTCGTCCTCCGGCCTCGGCTCGTCAGATCGGGGCCCCGCCAGATTGGGTCGGCGATCGCCGACGTGGGAAGATTGGGGCGTGTTGCGATGGACGACTGCCGGTGAATCCCACGGCCCTGCGCTGGTAGCCATGGTCGAGGGCATGGTCGCGGGCGTACACCTGACCACCTCCGACATCGGCGCGCAGCTGGCCCGGCGCCGGCTGGGCTACGGCCGCGGCGCCCGGATGAAGTTCGAGCAGGACCAGGTCACCGTGCTGGCCGGCCTGCGGCACGGCAGCACGCTGGGCGGCCCGATCGCCATCGAGATCGGCAACACCGAGTGGCCCAAGTGGGAGACGGTGATGGCCGCCGACCCGGTCGACACCGCCGATCTCGACACCGCCCGCAACGCGCCGCTGACCCGGCCCCGGCCCGGTCACGCCGACTACGCCGGGATGCTCAAGTACGGCTTCGACGACGCCCGGCCGGTCCTGGAGCGCGCCAGCGCCCGGGAGACCGCCGCGCGGGTCGCCGCCGCCACCGTCGCCCGGGCCTTCCTCAAGCAGGCGCTGGGTGTCGAGGTGGTCTCGCACGTCATCTCCATCGGCGCCTCGACTCCCTACGACGGCCCGCCGCCGACCGCCGCCGACATCGACCGCATCGACGAAAGCCCGGTCCGGGCGTTCGACGCCGCCGCCGAGGCGTCGATGATCGCCGAGATCGAGGCCGCCAAGAAGGACGGTGACACCCTCGGCGGCGTGGTCGAGGTGGTCGCGCACGGACTGCCGATCGGGCTGGGCTCGTTCATCAGCGGCGACAACCGGCTGGACAGCCAGTTGGCCGCCGCGGTGATGGGCATCCAGGCGATCAAGGGCGTCGAGATCGGCGACGGTTTCGAGACAGCCCGCCGTCGCGGCACCAAGGCCCACGACGAGATGTACCCGGGCCCCGAAGGTGTGGTGCGTTCCACCAACCGGGCCGGCGGACTGGAAGGCGGCATGACCAACGGCCTGCCGTTGCGGGTGCGGGCGGCGATGAAGCCGATCTCCACGGTGCCCCGCGCGCTGGCCACCGTCGACATGGCCACCGGCGAGGAAGCGGTGGCGATCCACCAGCGTTCCGACGTCTGCGCCGTGCCGGCCGCCGGAGTGGTCGCCGAGGCGATGGTGGCCCTGGTCCTGGCCCGTGCCGCGCTGGAGAAGTTCGGCGGCGACTCGCTGACCGAGACCCGGCGCAATATCGACGGTTACCTACGCGAGGTCGCCGAGCGGGAGAACTTCGCCGACGGCTCCGCGGTCCGGCTGTCGGGGTAGGGCGAGATGGCACCGAAGGCCGTGCTGATCGGTCTGCCGGGATCAGGGAAGTCCACCATCGGCCGTCGGCTCGCCAAGGCGGTCGGGTGCGCACTGCTCGACACCGATGCGGTGATCGAGGAACGCACCGGTCGCACCATCGCCGACATCTTCGCCACCGACGGTGAGCCGGGCTTCCGCCGGATCGAGGAAGAGGTGATCCGGGAGGCGCTGGCGACCCATGACGGCATCCTGTCGTTGGGCGGCGGTGCGGTGACCACCCCGGGCGTGCGTGAAGCGCTTGCCGGTCACACCGTGGTCTACCTGGAAATCAGTGCGGCAGAAGGGGTTCGGCGCACCAGTGGCAGCACCGTGCGCCCGCTGCTGGCCGGTCCGGACCGGGCTGAGAAGTACCGGGAACTGATGAACGATCGCATCCCGCTCTACCGGCGGGTCGCCACCATCAGGGTGAACACCAACCGCCGCAATCCGGGTGCGGTGGTCCGCTACATCGCCACCCGGCTGGAGAATCCCGAACCGCGCCGCCGCCGCCCGCCGTGGCGCCGTCCGGCCGTCACAGCTCCCGCTGCGGAGGCCGCGGCCAGTGCACCCGCTCAGGCCGGCCCCGCCGTGGTCGATTCGGGACCCGTCACGCCCGCCACCCTCGCCCGTCGTGCCGGAGGCCGCAAATGAACAGCCCACACATGAACGCCGAGTTGGCCACCATCACCGTCGCGGTCGACCCGCCCTATCCGGTGATCATCGGCCACGGTCTGCTCGGCGAGTTGGACGAGTTGCTCGGATCGCGTCACCGGGTCGCCATCCTGCATCAGCCGGTCCTCGCCCAGACGGCGGACGCCATCCGAAACCGGTTGGTGGAGAAGGGAGTCGACGCGCACCGCATCGAGCTTCCCGATGCCGAAGCCGGCAAGGACCTTGCGGTGGTGGCGTTCATCTGGGAGGTGCTCGGCCGGATCGGCATCGACCGCAAGGATGCGATCGTCAGTCTCGGCGGGGGAGCGGCCACCGATGTCGCGGGCTTCGCCGCGGCCACCTGGCTGCGCGGCGTGGACATCGTGCACGTGCCCACCACGCTGCTGGCTATGGTCGACGCGGCCGTCGGCGGCAAGACCGGGATCAACACCGAGGCCGGCAAGAACGTGGTCGGCGCCTTCCATCAGCCCACCGCCGTGCTGGTCGACCTCAAGATGCTCAGCACCCTGCCGGCCAACGAACTGGTCGCGGGGATGGCCGAGATCGTCAAGGCCGGATTCATCGCCGACCCGGTGATCCTCGACCTCATCGAGGCCGACCCGCAGGCCGCCATCGACCCGGCCGGTGAGGTGCTGCCGGAACTGATCCGTCGCGCCATCGCGGTGAAAGCCGCCGTGGTGGCCGCCGACGAGAAGGAATCGGCGCTGCGGGAGATCCTCAACTACGGCCACACCCTGGCCCACGCCATCGAACGCCGGGAGCGGTACCAGTGGCGGCACGGCGCGGCGGTGTCGGTCGGCCTGGTGTTCGCCGCCGAACTGGCCCGGCTGGCCGGCCGGCTCGACGAGGCGACGGTCAAGCGGCACCGGGATGTGCTGACCTCGCTGGGCCTTCCGGTCAGCTACGAGGCCGACGCCTTCCCGCAGCTGCTGGAGACCATGGCCGGCGACAAGAAGACCCGGTCCGGAGTGCTGCGTTTCGTGGTGCTCGACGCACTGGCCAAACCCGGCCGGCTGGAGGGCCCCGATCCGGCCCTGCTGGCGGCCGCCTACGCGGAGGTCTCCCAACCTTCCGGCGATGAGGAGATGTCATGACGACGGTGTTGGTACTCAACGGACCGAACCTGGGCCGGCTGGGCCGGCGCGAGCCGGAGGTCTACGGCAGCACCACCCACGACGATCTGGTGGCGATGATCGAGGCCGAGGCCGCCGAACTGGGCCTCACCGCGGTGGTACGGCAGAGCGACAGCGAGGAGCAGTTGCTGGGCTGGGTGCACGCCGCCGCCGATGCCGGTGATCCGGTGATCCTGAACGCCGGAGCGCTGACCCACACCTCGATCGCGTTACGTGATGCCTGCGCAGAACTGAACGCCCCGCTCATCGAGGTGCACATCTCGAATGTCCATGCGCGGGAAGACTTCCGGCACCACTCGTACCTGAGCGGTGTGGCCACCGGCGTGATCGTCGGACTGGGCGTTCAGGGTTACCTGCTCGCGTTGCGGTACCTCGCCGCGAACGTCTGACTCGGGCGCCTGAGATCTAGTTGTCGTCCGGGGTGGTCCGGTTGAGGTCGTACTTGGCCTGCTGGACGGTGTCGTGCACCTCGCGCACGGCTTCGCGGGAGTCGCGCAGCCAGGACTCGCTCTGGCCGCTGGCCACGGCGGCCCGCCTGTCGTGCACAGCATCGAACACGTCGGTCTCGGTGCCGTCCTCGTTGACCACGCGCCGCGGTTCGTCGACCCGCTTGCGGTCGACCATCAGGCGACCGACCGTCACGGAGATCATCGCGGGCAGGAAGATCAGCAGTGCGGTGAAGGCGGCGAACGCCGTCACCTCGGCGAACAGTCCGTCGGCGTAGATGGCGCGGTAGAACAGCGAGATCAGCCAGGCCAGCACTCCACCGGCCACACCGGCCAGCAGGCCGGTCATCAGCCAGCGCATCGCCAGATCGCGGCGGCGGTCGGGATCCGGATTGGCCTCCGCGTCGGATCTGCCGTCCAGCCAGCCCCACACCAGCGCAACGCCGGCCAAGATCAGCATCAGCAGCACGCTGATGATGCCGGAGTTGGTGGGGTTGGCATTGATCAAGGCGCCCTGCGCCAGTCGGAGCAGCACCATTCCAACGGCGAATATCAGTCCGCGCCGCAACCAGATCGTCATGGTTGGTCAGCCTAACCCTGAACGCCCAACTTCTTCTCGGAAACCCACGGTCCCGCATCGGCGCCTGGTGGCGAGTACCGTCACCTGCCGTGACACATGCCCAACGCCGGGTCCGGCTGGCTGCCGCGCTGGCGGCCGCCGGTCTGGACGCGCTGGTGGTGAGCGACCTGGTCAACGTGCGGTATCTGTCCGGATTCACCGGCTCCAATGCCGCCCTGCTGGTCTTCGCCTCAGGATCGGACCCCGACGCGCCGGCGGTGCTGGCCACCGACTCCCGGTACCTGACCCAGGCCGCCCGTCAGGCCCCCGATCTGGAGGTGGTGATCGAGCGGGCCTGCGGATCCCATCTGGTCGGGCGGGCCCTGATCGACGGTGCCGCGCGGATCGGTTTCGAGAGCCACGTCGTGACCGTCGACGGCTTCGACGCGCTCAAGCGCCGGCTCGGCGAGTATCCGAAGGCATCGCTGGCCCGGGCCGGGGGCGTCGTCGAGTGCCTTCGGGAGGTCAAGGACGCCGGTGAGGTGGCGCTGCTGAGGCTCGCGTGCGAGGCGGCCGACGCGGCCCTGGCCGCACTCATCGCCGGCGGCGGACTGCGTCCGGGGCGGACCGAGCGGGCGGTGGCCCGCGAACTGGAGTTCCTGATGTTCGAGCACGGGGCCGACGGACGGGCGTTCGAGACCATCGTCGCCACCGGCGCCAATTCGGCTGTCCCGCATCACCGGCCCACCGACGCCGAACTCCAGGCCGGGGACTTCGTGAAGATCGACTTCGGGGCGCTGGTCGGCGGTTACCACTCGGACATGACCCGCACCTTCGTGCTGGGAACCGCGGCGCCGTGGCAGCGGGAGGTCTACGCGCTGGTGGCCGAGGCCCAGCGGGCCGGGCGGGCGGCGCTGGTGGCAGGCGCCGAACTGTGCGAGGTCGACGCCGCGGCCCGCGCGGTGATCGTCGAGGCCGGCTACGGGGAGCACTTCGGCCACGGACTGGGCCACGGGGTCGGACTGCAGATCCACGAGGCGCCCGGAATCGGCTCGGCGGCCACCGGCACGCTGCGGGCCGGTTCGGTGGTGACCGTCGAGCCCGGGGTGTACCTGCCGGGCCGGGGCGGGGTGCGGATCGAGGACACCGTCCTGGTGACAGAGCGGGGTACGGACGTGCTGACCCGGTTCCCCAGGGAGCTTGCGGTTCTGACCTGACGGCCCGTGCGGGCGGTGCACAATCTGAGGAATGCGTTCCGTATTCCCGCGCTACGGAAAGCTCATGGCGCTGTTCGTCGGCTTCCTGTTCTCCACAGTGGGGGCGCTCTGGGGGCTTGTGGTCACTGACCGGCTCGACGCCCAGATCCAGGACCTGGGTGAGCAGAAGTCGGTGAATGCCAGCCAGATCACCACGCTCAATCGGATCGCCTCGGAGTACTTCATCGCCAATCAGCAGGGCGACCTGATCTTCATCCTGGCGTTGCAGCCGGGGGCCAACCGGGACCTCGCTGCAGACATCTATCAGGGCAACATGCTGGACCGGGCGACTCCGGTGCGGAATATGATCGGTGAACTGGCACTCGAACAGCAACTCGACTTTCGTCAGACCTACGACGCCTACACGAAGCTGAATGACGAGGCGCGCGCGCATCTGACCTTCTCGAATTTCATGCAGGTCAAGAAATTCGAGAGCGATGTCATCATGAAGGGCCAGAACCGGGTGCCTGAGCTGGTGAAGGTCAACAACGAGCTAGACCGGTCGCTGCTGGCCAAACAGGCTGCGCAGTCGCGCAATCACATCCTTGCGGTGCTGACCGCGATCCTCGGTAGCGCGGTACTGCTGGCGGCCAACGTGATCGTGGAGAAGACCGGTGTGCCACAGACCGCCGGGGCGACCGGGGACTGCGACGGCACCGGCGACGGATAGTGCGCGTCGGCCCGCGGGTAAGCTCCGCACAGCACTGAACGCACCCGAGGAGAACAACGCACCGTGGCAACAACTGCCGACTTCAAGAACGGCCTCGTCCTGAACATCGACGGCGTGCTGTGGACCATCACCGAGTTCCAGCACGTCAAGCCCGGCAAGGGTCCCGCCTTCGTGCGCACGAAGCTCAAGAACGTGCTGACCGGAAAGGTCGTCGACAAGACCTACAACGCCGGCGTCAGGGTGGAGACCGCCACCGTCGACCGCCGCGACGCGACCTACCTCTACCGCGACGGGTCGGATTTCGTGTTCATGGACTCCGAGGATTTCGAGCAGCATCCGCTGCCGGAGTCGCTGGTCGGCACCGCGGCGAACTTCCTGCTGGAGAACATGCCGGTGCAGATCGCCTTCAACGAGGGCGCACCGCTCTACCTGGAACTGCCGGTGACCGTCGAGGTCCTCGTCGCGTCCACCGAGCCCGGCCTGCAGGGCGACCGCTCCAACGCCGGCACCAAGCCGGCCACCCTGGAGACCGGCGCGGAGATCCAGGTGCCGTTGTTCATCAACACCGGCGACAAGCTCAAGGTGGACACCCGCGACGGCAGCTATGTAGGTCGTGTCAATGCCTAACGGCATGGGGGTCACGTCAATGCCTAACGGCATGGGGGTCACGTCAATGCCTGACGGCATCAGCGGCCGCGTCAACTAGGAATGGCTGACCGGAAGCCGGAGAAGGGCAGGCACCAGGCCCGCAAGCGCGCCGTGGAACTGCTCTTCGAGGCGGAGGCGCGGGGGCTGTCCGCCGCCGAGGTCGCCGACTCGCACACGGCGCTGGCCGAGGTGAATGCCGATGTGCCGCAACTCAATCCGTACACGGCGACGGTGGCGCGTGGTGTCACCGAACACGCCGCGCATATCGACGAACTGATCACCTCGCATCTGCAGGGCTGGACGCTGGACCGGCTGCCGGCCGTGGACCGCGCGGTGCTGCGGGTGGCGGTGTGGGAATTGCTGCACGCCGATGACGTCCCGGCGCCGGTGGCGGTTGACGAGGCCGTCGAACTGGCCAAGAAGCTGTCCACCGACGAGTCGCCTGGCTTCGTCAACGGGGTGCTCGGGCAGGTGATGCTGGTGACCCCGCAGATCCGGGCGGCAGCGGCGGCGGTGCGCGCGGCTGCCCAGGAACAGCCCCGAGAGGATCAGCGGGCCACACTGGACGACGCCGCTGAACACTTCGGGACGCTGGCCGCGGTGTGGGACGAACAGGCCGAGGCCCTGTCGGAGTCGATGGGCCGGCACGGCGTGGCCGCCCGGGTGGCACTGGCCGCCCGGCCCGGTGAACGGATCGCCGACCTCGGTTGCGGGCCTGGGGTTTCCGCGGTCGCGCTGGGTTCAGAGGTGGGCGCCGACGGCTGGGTCGCAGCCGTGGACCTGGTCCCGCAGATGACAGCGGCCGCCGGCCGTCGGATGGCGGCCGCCGGTGTGCACGGCGAGGCGGTCACCGCCGACGTGGCCACCGCCGACCTGATCTCGGTCGCAGGCCAGGGTCAGCCGTTCGACGCGGCGCACTCCCGATTCGGTCTGATGTTCTTCCCCGACCCGGAGCACGCACTGGCGAACATCTTCGCCGCACTGCGCCCCGGCGGCCGGCTGGCCGCCTCGGTGTGGCAGCACCTCGACCGCAATCCCTGGATGTCGCTGACCAACTCGACGGCGACCCAGATCCTCGGCATCGACCGGCCCGCGCTGCCGGCCCCCGGTGGCCCCGGACCGTTCTCGATGGCGGACCGGGAGGCCACCGCCGAGTTGTTCACCCGCGCGGGATTCGTCGACGTCGAATTGGAATCGGTGGACGCCCCGTTCGTCTTCGAAGGGGACGGCACGGCCGCGGCCGAACGGGTGCTGAGTGCGGGACCACTCGGCGGGGCCTTGCTGGCCGCCGACGAAGCGCGCCGGGCCGAGGTCGTCGCCGGGGTCGTCGAGGCCCTGGAGCATCACCGCACCGACGCCGGCATCGAGATGCCGGCCGCGTCGTGGTGCATCACCGCGCGTCGCCCCTAAGCGATGGGGCCCTGACGGCTTAAAGCTCCAGCGCCGCGTAACTGCGCCGGACGAACTTCGGCTGGGTGGACTGCAGCCTGGCCAGTGCGGTGTTGCCCGAGACCGCTTCGGCGGCCGCGGTGAAGTCCGGATAGTTCTGGATCAGGTAGATCAGGATCAGGTCGTTGGCCGGGTCGGCCTGCCACCAGGTCCCGTACGCCCCAGGCCAGCTGAACGTGCCCAGCCCGCCCGGCCCGAACAGCTGCGTGGATTTCGACGGATCGGTGACCACCGACAGGTTGAGTCCGAAACCGCGGCCGATCCAGAACGGCATCCCCAGGAACGGGGGCCGCTTCTGCTCGTCGGTCAGCTGGTCGGTTCGCATCGCGGTCACCGATTCCGGCGAGAGCACCCGCGTCCCGTCCACCGTCCCGCCGCCGAGCAGCATCCGGATGAACTTCAGATAGTCGTCGGCGGTGGACACCAGCCCGGCCCCGCCCTGGCAGAACCGTGGCTCCTTCACCGGGATCGGCCCCATCACGTCGTGTTGCAGGACGTTGTGCTGATCGAGGCGGTACATGGTCGCCGCGCGGTTGCGCTTGTCGGGCGAGATGAAGAACCCGGTGTCGGACATGCCCAGCGGCCCGAGGATCCGCTCGTCGAGCACGGTCTGCAGTGACTTGCCCTCGATGCGGGACAGGATGATCCCGAGCACCTCTGTGGCCTGGCTGTAGGTCAACCGGTCCCCGGGCTGGTGCACCAACGGCAGCGCGGCCACCTCGGCCAGCCACTGGTCCTGCTCCTGGCGCAGCGACACCTGCGAATAGGCGCGGCTGATCGGGCCGGTCACCGAGAACGCGTACGCCAGCCCGCTGCGGTGCGTCATGAGGTCGTCGACGGTGATCGCGCGGCGGGCCGGAACCGTGGAGTCGAGCGGACCCTTGGGGTCGGTCAGGACCCGCATCCCGGCCAGTTCGGGCAGCCACCTGGTGACCGGATCGGACAGCGCGAGCTTGCCCTCCTCGGCCAGCGCCATCGCGGCGGCGACCGTCACCGGCTTGGTCATCGAGGCGATCCGGAAGATGGTGTCGCGGCGCATCGGGAGAGTGGCTTCGACGTCGCGGTGGCCGATTTCGTTGACCTGCAGCACCTTCCCGCGGTGCCAGACCAGCGTGACCGCGCCGGAGAGCAGCCCGGACTCGACCGCCTGGACGATCGAGGTGCGGTTGTCGTCGAGACTCATCGGCAGGAGTCTACGCAGCGCGAAGCGGGTGCTACTCTGGGCGACGTCGACATCCTTTAACGATCCGTCCTGAGAGGCGGAGAAGGAGGTCCGGGTAGCTCTTGAGCGCCACCGACCGTGAACTCATGTCCGATGCGGACGTCGGTAGAACCGTTTCCCGCATCGCCCACCAGATCATCGAGAAGACCGCACTCGACGGTGCGGATGCGCCACGTGTGGTGCTGCTCGGCATTCCGACCCGCGGGGTCACGCTGGCTGACCGGCTGGCCGAGAAGATCAACGAATTCTCCGGGGTCACCGTCGCCCGCGGCGGCCTCGACATCACGCTGTACCGCGACGATCTCGACTTCAAGCCGCCGCGCGCGCTCGAGGAGACCTCGATCCCGGCCGGGGGAATCGACGGCGCCCTGGTGATCCTGGTCGACGACGTGCTCTACACCGGGCGCTCGGTGCGCTCGGCGCTGGATGCGCTGCGCGACATCGGCCGGCCGAAGGTGGTCCAACTGGCGGTGCTGGTCGACCGCGGCCACCGTGAGTTGCCGCTGCGGGCGGACTACGTCGGCAAGAACGTGCCCACCTCGCGCAGCGAGAACGTCAAGGTGCGCCTGATGGAGGACGACGGCATCGAGGGGATCTGGATCGCACCCGAGGGAGGCCCGGCCCGCTGATGAGCGCTTGCGCGAAGAAGAGAACAACATGACGACCCGGCATCTGCTGTCCGCCACCGACCTCACCCGCGACGAGGCCACCGCGATCCTCGACAACGCCGACCGGTTCCGCTCCGCACTGCTGGGTCGCGAGGTCAAGAAGCTGCCCACCCTGCGCGGCCGGACCATCATCACGATGTTCTACGAGAACTCCACCCGCACCCGGGTGTCGTTCGAGGTGGCCGGCAAGTGGATGAGCGCGGACGTGATCAACGTCAGCGCCTCGGGTTCCTCGGCGGCCAAGGGGGAGTCGCTGCGCGACACCGCGCTGACGCTGCGGGCCGCCGGGGCCGACATGCTGATCATCCGGCACCCCGCCTCGGGTACCCCGCAGCAGCTGGCCCAGTGGACCGCCGAGCCCGGTGGCGCGGGCCCCTGTGTGGTCAACGCCGGTGACGGCACCCACGAGCACCCCAGTCAGGCACTGCTCGACGCGCTGACCATCCGGCAGCGCCTCGGCGGTATCGAGGGCCGGCGGGTGGTGATCGTCGGCGACATCCTGCACAGCCGGGTGGCCCGGTCCAACGTCGCACTGCTGAGCACTCTGGGCGCCGAGGTGGTGCTGGTGGCCCCGCCCACGCTGCTGCCGACCGGCGTGGCCGACTGGGGGCATGCGACCGTTTCCCAGGACCTGGACGCGGAACTGGCTGCCGCCGACGCCGTGATGATGCTCCGGGTGCAGGCGGAGCGGATGAACGGCGGATTCTTCCCGTCCGAGCGGGAGTACTCGGTGCGCTACGGACTGTCCGAACGCCGCCAGGCATTGCTGCCCGAGCATGCGGTGGTGCTGCATCCGGGTCCGATGCTGCGCGGCATGGAGATCTCCTTCTCGGTGCCAGATTCCTCGCAATCGGCTGTGCTGCAACAGGTTTCCAACGGTGTGCACGTCCGGATGGCGATTCTGTTCCATCTGCTGGTCGGCACGGACGAGGCGGTGAGCGTATGACCATCCTGATCAAGGGAGTCCGGCTTTACGGCGCGGGTGATCCGGTCGACGTGCTGGTCGCCGACGGCCAGATCGCCGAGATCGGTTCGGGGCTCAAGGCACCCAAGGGTGCTGAGGTGATCGAGGCCGCCGGCCAGGTGTTGCTGCCGGGTCTCGTCGACCTGCACACCCATCTGCGTGAGCCCGGCCGGGAGTACGCCGAGGACATCGAAACCGGTTCGGCCGCAGCGGCTCTGGGTGGGTTCACCGCCGTGTTCGCGATGGCCAACACCGATCCGGTCGCCGACAGCCCGGTGGTCACCGACCACGTCTGGCAACGCGGCCGGCAGGTCGGCCTGGTCGACGTGCACCCGGTCGGTGCGGTCACGGTCGGACTGGAAGGCAAGCAGCTCACCGAGATGGGTCTGATGGCCTCCAGCACCGCCCGGGTGCGCTTGTTCTCCGACGACGGAGTCTGCGTGGCCGACCCACTGGTCATGCGCCGGGCGCTGGAGTACGCGGCGGGTCTGGGAGTGCTCATCGCCCAGCACGCCGAGGAACCGCGGCTGACCTCCGGCGCCGTCGCCCATGAGGGGCCCAACGCCGCGCGGCTGGGACTGGCCGGCTGGCCGCGCGCCGCCGAGGAGTCGATCGTGGCCCGCGATGCGCTGCTGGCCCGCGATGCCGGTGCCCGGGTGCACATCTGCCACGCCTCCACCGCGGGCACCGTCGAGATCCTGAAATGGGCCAAGCAGCAGGGTATTTCGATCACCGCCGAGGTGACCCCGCACCACCTGATGCTCGACGACGGCCGGTTGGACAGCTATGACGGCGTGAACCGGGTGAACCCGCCGCTGCGCGAGGCGTCTGACACCGAGGCGCTGCGCCGGGCGCTGGCCGACGGCGTGATCGACTGCGTGGGAACCGATCACGCGCCGCATGCCGAGCAGGAGAAGTGCTGCGAGTTCAGCATGGCCCGGCCGGGCATGCTCGGTCTGCAGACCGCCCTGTCGGTGGTGGCGCAGACCATGGTGTCCACCGGACTGCTGGACTGGCGCGGCGTGGCCCGGGTGATGAGCGAGAACCCGGCCCGCATCGTCGGCCTCGACGACCAGGGCCGCCCGCTGGAAGTGGGCGAACCGGCCAACCTGGTGATCGTCGACCCCGAGGCGACCTGGACCGTCGACGGCCCGCAACTGGCCAGCAAGTCGGCCAACACCCCCTACCAGTCGATGACGCTGCCGGCGACCGTGACGGCCACCCTGTTGCGCGGCCGCATCACCGCCAGGGACGGCAGCGTCAGGGGCGGTTGGGCCGACCGCGGATGAACACCCCCACAGCCATCACGACGTACGTCTTCGGATTCGTCGTCGTCGTGCTGATCGGTGTGGTGATCCGCCGGATGCTGCGCGGCTGGCGGCGCCGCACCGAACGGCAGACCGAGACCATCGGCGACCTGCCGCCGCTGCCGGACCTGCTCGGATCCGCGGTCATCGCCCCGACATGCGGGCTCTACGTCGGCTCGACCATCGCCCCGGACTGGCTGGAACGGGTCACGGCGGGTGATCTGGGCTACCGCTGCAAGGCTGTGCTGACCCGCTATCTCGAGGGCATCATGCTGGAACGCTCCGGCGCGGCGGAGATCTTCATCCCCGAGCCCTCGATCATCGGTGTCCGCGTCGAAACCGCGATGGCGGGCAAGGTCGGCCCCGGCATTCTGGTGATCCGCTGGCGACTGCCGTCCGGCACCGAGATCGACACCGGCTTCCGCGGCGACGACAACCGCGACTACACCGCATGGACCACGCCATCGACAGGAGAAGCAGCGTGACCAGAAGCAAGGCCGTCCTGATACTCGAGGATGGGCGCGTCTACACCGGAACCGCGTTCGGCGCGGTGGGCCAGACTCTGGGCGAGGCGGTGTTCTCCACCGGGATGTCCGGATATCAGGAGACCCTGACCGACCCGAGCTATCACCGGCAGATCGTGGTGGCCACCGCGCCGCAGATCGGCAACACCGGCTGGAACGCCGAGGACGGCGAGAGCCGCGGCGACAAGATCTGGGTGGCCGGCTACGCGGTCCGCGATCCCTCGCCACGGCCGTCGAACTGGCGGTCCACCGGCACCCTGGACGACGAACTCATCCGCCAGGGCGTCGTCGGCATCGCCGGAATCGACACCCGAGCGGTGGTGCGCCACCTGCGCAGCGGCGGCTCGATGAAGGCCGGTGTCTTCTCCGGAGACGCTCTTGCCGACGACGAGGAACTGCTCAGCAGGGTTCGCAATCAGCCCTCGATGCTGGGTGCGGACCTGTGCGGCGAGGTGAGCACCGGCGAGGGCTACATCGTGGAAGCGCAAGGGGCCCAACGGTTCACCGTCGCCGCACTGGACCTGGGCATCAAGACCAACACCCCGCGCAACTTCGCGATGCGCGGCATCCGGACCCACGTCCTGCCGTCCACCGCGAGCTTCGCCCAGATCGCCGACCTCAAACCCGACGGTGTGTTCCTGTCCAACGGCCCGGGCGATCCGGCCACCGCCGACCGGGTGGTCAGCCTCACCCGCGAGGTGCTCGGCGCCGACATCCCGCTGTTCGGAATCTGCTTCGGCAACCAGATTCTGGGCCGCGCACTCGGGCGCTCCACCTACAAGATGGTCTTCGGCCACCGGGGGATCAACGTGCCGGTGATCGACCATGCCACCGGGCGGGTGGCGATCACCGCGCAGAACCACGGCTTCGCCTTGGAAGGCGAAGCAGGGGAGACGTTCACCACCGACTTCGGCAAGGCGACGGTCAGCCACACCTGCGCCAACGACGGCGTCGTCGAGGGGGTCAAGCTGCTGAGCGGCCGGGCGTTCTCGGTCCAGTACCACCCCGAGGCGGCGGCCGGTCCGCACGACGCGGGTTACCTGTTCGACCAGTTCGTCGACCTGATGGCAGGGGAGGGCAGCTAGATGCCACGCCGTACCGATCTCAAGCACATTCTGGTCATCGGTTCCGGTCCGATCGTCATCGGACAGGCCTGCGAGTTCGACTACTCGGGCACCCAGGCCTGCCGGGTGCTGCGCTCGGAGGGCCTGACCGTCAGCCTGGTCAACTCCAACCCGGCCACCATCATGACCGACCCGGAGTACGCCGACTTCACCTACGTCGAGCCGATCACCGCGGAGTTCGTCGAGAAGGTGATCGCCCAGCAGGCTGCCCGCGGCAACCGGATCGACGCGATCCTGCCCACCCTGGGCGGACAGACCGCGCTGAACACCGCCGTCGCCCTGCACGAGAACGGCGCCCTGGAGCGCTACGACGTCGAGCTGATCGGCGCCGACTTCGACGCCATCCAGCGCGGTGAGGACCGCCAGCAGTTCAAGGACATCGTGGCCAAGGTCGGCGGGGAGTCGGCGAAGTCCCGGGTCTGCTTCACCATGGCCGAGGTCCGCGACACCGTCGCCGAACTCGGATTGCCGGTGGTCGTCCGTCCGTCGTTCACCATGGGCGGCCTGGGCTCGGGGATGGCCTACACCGCCGAGGACGTCGAGCGGATGGCCGGCGAGGGCCTGGCGGCATCCCCGTCGGCCAACGTGCTGATCGAGGAGTCGATCTACGGCTGGAAGGAATACGAACTCGAGCTGATGCGCGACCTCAACGACAACGTCGTGGTGGTCTGCTCGATCGAGAACTTCGACCCGATGGGCGTGCACACCGGCGACTCGGTGACGGTTGCCCCGGCGATGACGCTGACCGACCGTGAGTACCAGAAGATGCGCGATCTGGGCATCGCGATCCTGCGCGAGGTCGGGGTCGATACCGGCGGCTGCAACATCCAGTTCGCCGTCGACCCGAAGGACGGCCGGCTCATCGTCATCGAGATGAACCCGCGGGTGTCGCGATCGTCTGCACTGGCGTCGAAGGCCACCGGATTCCCGATCGCCAAGATGGCCGCCAAGCTGGCCATCGGCTACACCCTCGACGAGATCCTCAACGACATCACCAAGGAGACGCCGGCCTGTTTCGAGCCGACGCTGGACTACGTGGTGGTCAAGGCGCCGCGGTTCGCGTTCGAGAAGTTTCCCGGCGCCGACCCGACGCTGACCACCACGATGAAGTCTGTTGGCGAGGCGATGTCGTTGGGGCGCAACTTCATTGAGGCGCTCGGCAAGGTGATGCGCTCGCTGGAGACCACCAAGGCCGGCTTCTGGACGCAGGCCGACGACGACGGCTGGGTCGAGGACGTGCTGACCCGGCTGCGCACGCCCACCGAGGGTCGGCTCTACGACATCGAACTGGCGCTGCGGCTGGGTGCCAGCGTGGAGGCGGTGGCCGAGGCCTCGGGCGTGGACCCCTGGTTCGTCGAGCAGATCTTTCGCCTGGTGGCGTTGCGCGCGGAGGTCCTCGAGGCCGCCGTCCTCGACGCGGACCTGCTGCGCCGGGCCAAGCACAGCGGTCTGTCGGACCGGCAGATCGCCGCACTGCGCCCGGAACTGTCCGGTGAGTCCGGCGTTCGGGCGCTGCGCGGCCGCCTCGGCATCCACCCGGTGTACAAGACCGTCGACACCTGCGCGGCGGAGTTCGAGGCGCACACCCCGTACCACTACTCCAGCTACGAACTCGATCCCGCGGCCGAAAGCGAGGTCGCCCCGCAGACCGACAGGCCCAAGGTGCTGATCCTGGGGTCCGGGCCCAACCGGATCGGTCAGGGCATCGAGTTCGACTACAGCTGCGTGCATGCGGCCACCACACTCTCGGAGGCCGGCTTCGAGACGGTGATGGTCAACTGCAACCCGGAGACGGTGTCCACCGACTACGACACCGCCGACCGGCTGTACTTCGAGCCGCTCACCTTCGAAGACGTCCTGGAGGTCTACCGCGCCGAGTCGCTGTCCGGTGCGGGCGGTCCCGGCGTGGTCGGGGTGATAGTCCAGTTGGGTGGTCAGACCCCGCTCGGCCTGGCCCACCGGCTGGAGGCGGCCGGCGTGCCGATCGTCGGAACCAAGCCCGAGGCCATCGACCTCGCCGAGGATCGCGGCCGGTTCGGTCAGGTGCTGATCAACGCCGGGCTGCCGGCGCCGAAGTTCGGCATGGCCACCAGTTTCGAGGAGGCCCGCGAGATCGCAGCCACCATCGGCTATCCGGTGCTGGTGCGGCCGTCCTACGTGCTGGGCGGGCGCGGCATGGAGATCGTCTACGACGAGAAGACCCTGCACGGCTACATCACCCGGGCCACCCAGCTCTCGCCGGAGCATCCGGTGCTGGTCGACCGGTTCCTCGAGGACGCCATCGAGATCGACGTCGACGCGCTGTGCGACGGCACCGAGGTCTACATCGGCGGGATCATGGAGCACATCGAGGAGGCCGGCATCCACTCCGGTGACTCCGCGTGCGCGCTGCCGCCGGTCACCCTGGGCCGCAGCGACATCGAAGCCGTACGTCACGCCACCGAGGCCATCGCCCACGGCGTCGGTGTGGTGGGGCTGCTCAACGTCCAGTACGCGCTCAAGGACGACGTGCTCTACGTCCTGGAGGCCAACCCGCGGGCCAGCCGCACCGTTCCCTTCGTCTCCAAGGCGACCGCGGTGCCGCTGGCCAAGGCCTGCGCGCGGATCATGTTGGGCGCCAGCATCTCCCAGCTCCGCGCTGAAGGTGTTCTATTGCCTCATGGAGACGGGTCCACCCCGCACCCCAACGCGCCGATCGCCGTCAAGGAGGCCGTGCTGCCGTTCCGGCGGTTCCGCAAGATGGACGGCTCCGGGGTCGATTCGCTGCTCGGTCCGGAGATGAAGTCCACCGGCGAGGTGATGGGCATCGACCACGATTTCGGCACCGCATTCGCCAAGAGTCAGACCGCCGCCTACGGATCGCTGCCGATGTCGGGCACCGTCTTCGTCTCGGTTGCCAACCGCGACAAACGTTCGCTGGTGTTCCCGGTCAAGCGACTGGCCGACCTCGGCTTCCAGGTGCTGGCCACCGAGGGTACCGCAGAGATGTTGCGGCGCAATGGAATTCCGTGTGAGATCGTGCGCAAGCACTTCGAGGAACCAGGGGAGGGCCGTCCGGCCATGACGGCGATCGACGCCATCAACGCCGGCCAGGTCGGCATGGTGATCAACACCCCGTTCGGCAACTCCGGGCCGCGCATCGACGGCTACGAGATCCGCTCGGCCGCGGTGTCGATGAACATCCCGTGCATCACCACCGTGCAGGGCGCCTCGGCGGCGGTGCAGGGAATCGAAGCGGCGATCCGCGGCGATATCGACGTGCGCTCGCTGCAGGAGTTGCACGCCGCGATGGAGAGCCGGTGAGCTTCGGCAGCCGGCTGGCCACGGCGATCGCCGCGCGTGGGCCGCTGTGCCTGGGCATCGACCCGCATCCTGAACTGCTGCGGGCCTGGGATCTGCCGGTCGATGTGAACGGTCTGGCCCGGTTCTGCGACATCTGCGTGGCGGCCTACGCCGGATTCGCCATCGTCAAACCCCAGGTCGCCTTCTTCGAGGCTTACGGCTCAAAGGGTTTCGCCGTCCTGGAGCGCACCACGGCTGCACTGCAGGAGGCCGGGGTGCTGGTGCTGGCCGACGCCAAGCGCGGTGATATCGGGTCGACGATGGCGGCCTACGCGCAGGCCTGGGCCGGTGACGGGCCGCTGGCCGCCGATGCGGTGACCGCGTCCCCGTATCTCGGCTTCGGCTCGCTTGAGCCACTGCTGGAGGTCGCCGCCGCACACGGCCGCGGCGTCTTCGTGCTGGCCGCCACATCCAATCCCGAGGGCGCGTCGGTCCAGCGCGCGATGGTGGCCGGAGACGGGGGAGGCCGCACCGTTGCGCAGTCCATCGTCGACGCCGCCGCCGCGGTGAACCGTGGTGCACTGCCCGAACCCGGATCGGTGGGCGTCGTCGTCGGCGCGACGCTGACCGAGGTTCCCGATCTCGCGAACCTCGGCGGCCCGGTGCTGGTGCCCGGGGTGGGCGCCCAGGGCGGCCGCCCGGAGGCGCTGGCCGGCCTCGGCGGAGCCCGTCCCGGCCAGCTGCTGCCCGCGGTGTCCCGCGAGGTCCTGCGGGCCGGACCGGACGCGTCAGCCGTCCGCGCGGCCGGTGAGCAGCTCCGCGACGCCGTCGCCTATCTGGCCTGAGTCGCTGCGGCGACACGCGCGACACGCCGCCGACCGGGAATCCGGCCGAAAATCCGCCCCGGACCGGGCAGCGGCCCCGCAGGGGTGTGGGGCGACGGGGCTTTCCGGACCTGTTTGTAGCGATAAACCAGCAGCTAGAGGGGTATTTCGGCGGGCATAGCCGGGCGCCGGCCGCGGAGCGCCCACCGGCGCCGCTCAGGGACTGTGATGAAGCCGTTTGGGCGGTCCTGTCCTGCGGCTTTACGCGTCCGGACAGGGGGGCGGGTTAGATTTCGTCCGACAGCGTGGGTACGGTCGTCGTCGCTGGCTGAAGATCCCGGCCCAGGCACAACACTGATGGTCCAGAAATGGAAATGAAGACGGAGGAAAACCGTGGCCCTTCCCCAGTTGACCGATGAGCAGCGCGCCGCAGCCTTGGAGAAGGCTGCCGCCGCGCGTCGCATTCGTGCGGAGCTCAAGGATCGGCTCAAGCGTGGTGGCACCAACCTTCAGCAGGTGCTGAAGGATGCCGAGACCGACGAGGTCCTCGGCAAGATGAAGGTCTCCGCTCTGCTCGAGGCCCTGCCCAAGGTCGGCAAGGTCAAGGCGCAGGAGATCATGACCGAGCTGGAGATCGCTCCGACCCGCCGTCTGCGCGGACTCGGCGATCGTCAGCGCAAGGCTCTGCTGGAAAAGTTCGCCTGAACCACTTTCCAGGCAGGCCGATGAACGTCGGTGAGGGGCCGGACAGCCGAGGCACGCGTGGTCGTGTCCTCGTCCTGTCCGGCCCTTCTGCCGTCGGCAAGTCCTCGGTCGTGCGGCGTCTGCGCGAGCAGGTGCCGGGCCTTCACTTCAGCGTCTCCGCGACCACCCGGGCGCCTCGTCCCGGTGAGGTCGACGGAGTCGACTACCACTTCGTCACCCCGGATCGCTTCCAGCAGTTCATCGACAGCGGCGAGATGCTGGAGTGGGCGGACATCCACGGCGGTCTGCAGCGGTCGGGAACGCTGGCCGAACCGGTGGCCCGAGCGGCCGCGGCGGGCCAGCCGGTCCTGATCGAGGTCGATCTGGCCGGCGCCCGGGCCGTCAAGCAGGCGCTGCCCGAAGCCGTCACGGTGTTCCTGGCCCCGCCGAGCTGGGAGGAATTGGAGCAGCGGCTGGTCGGCCGGGGCACCGAAACTCCCGAGGTCATGGCCCGTCGGTTGGCCACCGCTGAGGCCGAACTGGCTGCTCAGGACGAGTTCGATGTCGTCGTCGTCAACAACCAATTGGAATCCGCCTGCGCTGAATTGGTATCGTTGCTGGTGGGCAGCACGCCTTGATGAGCGCCGGAGTCGGCGTGAACTCACCCCAAATTGCCAGGAGACGTTCTACGTGACTAACACTTCGGATCATTACGATCCGGCCCCCGGTGCCGCCACTGCCTATGACACCCCGCTGGGCATCACCAATCCGCCGATCGACGAACTGCTGGCGCGCGTCTCCAGCAAGTACGCGCTGGTGATCTACGCGGCCAAGCGGGCGCGCCAGATCAACGACTACTACAACCAGCTCGGTGACGGCATCCTCGAGTACGTCGGCCCGCTGGTCGAGCCCGGCCTGCAGGAGAAGCCGCTCTCGATCGCGATGCGCGAGATCCACGCCGACCTGCTCGAGCACACCGAAGGCGAATAGCAGCGACCGGGCCACGTCCTGACATGACTGTCCTGACATGACTGCCCAGGCACTGACTCCCAAGCGGATCATCGTCGGCGTCGCCGGCGGCATCGCCGCCTACAAGGCATGCTCGCTGGTCCGTCAGCTTCGTGAGGCCGGCCATCAGGTCCGGGTGGTGCCCACCGAGTCGGCTCTGCGTTTCGTCGGGGCCGCCACGTTCGAGGCACTGTCGGGTCAACCCGTGCGCACCGGCGTCTTCGACGACGTCCCCGAGGTGCCGCATGTCCGGCTCGGGCAGGAAGCAGACCTCGTCGTCGTCGCCCCGGCGACCGCCGACCTGCTGGCCCGCGCCGTCGCCGGCCGCGCCGACGACCTGCTCACCGCCACCCTGCTGACGGCCCGCTGCCCGGTGCTCTTCGCCCCGGCCATGCACACCGAGATGTGGCAGCACCCGGCCACCGCGGAGAACGTCGCGACGCTGCGCCGTCGCGGCGCCGCGGTGCTCGAACCCGCATCCGGGCGACTCACCGGCGCCGACACCGGTCCGGGCCGGCTGCCCGAACCCGAGGAGATCGCCGCCTTCGCCGAACTGCTGCTGGCCCGCGCCGACGCGCTGCCGTTCGATCTGGCCGGGTGCAAGGTCCTGGTCACCGCGGGCGGGACCAGGGAGGCGCTGGATCCGGTCCGGTTCATCGGGAACCGCAGTTCCGGTAAGCAGGGCTACGCGGTGGCCCGGGTGGCCGCCCAGCGTGGCGCCGAGGTCACCCTGATCGCCGGGAACACCGTCGGCCTGGCCGATCCGGCCGGTGTCGAGGTGCTGCACGTCACCTCGGCGGCCCAGCTGCACGAGGCGGTCTCCAAACACGCCCCCGACGCCAATGTGCTGGTGATGGCCGCGGCGGTGGCCGACTTCCGTCCCGCTAACGTGGCCGCGAGCAAGATCAAGAAGACCGCCGACGCCGCCGAGGGGCACACCGTCGAGATGGTGCGGACCGACGACGTCCTGGCCGGCGCCGTCCGCGCGCGCGCAGACGGCCAACTGCCCAATATGCGTGCCATCGTCGGGTTCGCCGCCGAGACCGGCGACGCCCAGGGCGACGTGCTGTTCCATGCCCGGGCCAAGCTGGTGCGCAAGGCCTGCGATCTGCTGGTGGTCAACGCCGTCGGGGATGGCAAGGCCTTCGAGGTGGACAGCAACGACGGCTGGCTGCTGGGCGCCGACGGCAGCGAGGTCACCCTCGAGCACGGTTCGAAGACCCTGATGGCGAGCCGTATCGTGGACGCGGTCGCAGCCTTCATCCAGCGCAGCGACGGCTAGCGCGCACCCGGCGGCGCTCAGCGTCAGCCCGGGACAATAAGATTTGGCTCCGAAGAATCAGCAAAGGGGAATTTTGTGAGCGACAACGGTCGGCTGTTCACCAGCGAGTCGGTGACCGAAGGACATCCCGACAAGATCTGTGACGCGATCAGTGACTCGGTCCTCGATTCGCTGCTGAAGGACGACCCGACCTCGCGCGTCGCGGTGGAGACCCTGGTCACCACCGGCCAGGTGCACGTCGTGGGCGAGGTCACCACCTCGGCGAAGGAGGCCTTCGCCGACATCACCGACACCGTTCGCCAGCGCATCCTGGAGATCGGCTACGACTCCTCGGAGAAGGGCTTCGACGGCGCCTCCTGCGGCGTGAACGTCGGCATCGGCCGGCAGTCCCCGGACATCGCGATGGGCGTCGACGAGGCCTACGAGGCCCGCGTCGAGAAGGAGAAGGATCCGCTGGACGCCCAGGGCGCCGGCGACCAGGGCCTGATGTTCGGCTACGCGATCCGCGACACCCCCGAACTCATGCCGCTGCCGATCGCGCTGGCGCACCGGCTGGCCCGCAAGCTGTCCGAGGTCCGCAAGAACGGCACGCTGGGCTACCTGCGCCCGGACGGCAAGACCCAGGTGACCATCCAGTACGAGGGCACCACGCCCATCCGGCTGGACACCGTGGTGCTCTCCACCCAGCACGCCGAAGGCATCCACCTGGTCGACGAGCTGGCCCCCGACATCCGTAAGCATGTCGTCGACGCGGTCATCAAGGACCTGGCCCACGAGAGCCTGGACACCTCCGACTTCCGGCTGCTGGTCAATCCGACCGGCAACTTCGTGGTCGGTGGCCCGATGGGCGACGCCGGCCTGACCGGCCGCAAGATCATCGTCGACACCTACGGCGGCTGGGCCCGGCACGGCGGCGGCGCCTTCTCCGGCAAGGATCCGTCGAAGGTGGACCGCTCGGCGGCCTACGCCATGCGCTGGGTGGCCAAGAACGTGGTCGCGGCCGGCCTGGCCGAGCGGGTCGAGGTGCAGGTCGCCTACGCCATCGGCAAGGCCGCCCCGGTCGGGCTGTTCGTGGAGACCTTCGGCACCGAGACCGTCGACACACACCGCATCGAGAAGGCCATCAGCGCGGTGTTCGACCTGCGCCCCGGCGCGATCGTCCGCGACCTGGACCTGCTGCACACGAAGTACGCGCCGACCGCCGCATACGGGCACTTCGGCCGTACCGACGTCGACCTGCCGTGGGAGCGGTTGGACAAGGTCGCGGACCTGCAGAACTCGGTGTAACGACCCCGCCTCACCGTTGAGTGAGGAACCTTGCGGACAAAGTGCGAGTGGACGTCTGCAGGATTCCTCACTCATGGGGAGCAGACAACGAAAAGCGGCCCGCGTCCATTTGGACGCGGGCCGCTTTTTCGTGATCGGGGTGTCAGCCGATGAACTGGTCGAACGCCCACTGGAACTGCGCCGGAACCACCGACACGCCGCACTGGCGCTGCAGGTTGCCCAGCGGAGCCAAGATCGACTTGAAGTCGGCGTACTCCTGCGGGTTTGTCTTGGCGTAGGCGGCGATGGTGGCCGCCGCCTGCGGCCGCGGCTGCAGGGCCGCGGTCATCAGCATCTGGTTGCCGGACGGGTGCGAATCCATGTAGGACTGCGCCTGCGTGGTGACGCTGGCCTTGGTGGCCTCGACTGAAGCGTCGCTGCAGTCGGGGGCCGCCGAGGCCACCGGGGCCATCAGGCCGGCCACGGCGATGCCGCCGACCAGGCTGCCGACGCAGAAACGGGCGAAACGCCGGGTGTCAGCGGATGTCATGAACTTAAGCCTCCAGGTTTGGGAACACTTCCTTCATTGTTCCTTGTCGCTGCAGGTCCTTCAAACGTTACTGGTCAGAGCCGCAGGTCAGCGGTGCAGCGCGGCCCGAAGCGCCGCCAGACCGCGATCGGTGGCCTCGGTAGCGGCCGGGACCACCCCGGCATAGCCCAGGTAGCCGTGCACCAGGGAGTGTGCAAAGTCCAGGTCAACGGGCACGCCCGCGGCGGCGAGCAGTTCCGCGTACTTCGCGCCGTCGTCGCGCAGCGGGTCATGCCCGGCAACGGCCACATAGGCCGGTGCCAGCCCGGACAGGTCGTCGGCCCGGCCCGGGGCCAGGCCGGCCGGCGGGTTGTCCAGGTCCAGGTGGCCGGCATACCAGCGGGTGAACGCCGCGATCGCGGCGTTGTCGAGCACCGGGGCCTCGGCATTCTCGGCAAAGGACGGCAGTGAGGTATCCCACATCACCGACGGGTACCAGAGCAGCTGGAAGACCACGTTGGGGCCGTCCTGACCGGCCCGGGCGCCGTCGCGGGCCATCTGGGCGACCACCGCCGACAAGGTGCCGCCGGCGGAGTCGCCGGCCACCGCGAGCCGGGATCCGTCGGCCCCGAACCGTTCGGCGTTGTCGGCCACCCAGCAGGTGGCGGCCCAGACGTCCTCGACCGCGGCCGGGTAGGGATGCTCGGGCGCCAGCCGGTAGTCGACCGAGACCACCACCGAGTCGGCGCCGACGGCGTGCTGGCGGGCGGTGACGTCATGGGTGTCCAGGTCGCCGAGGGCGAACCCGCCGCCGTGGAAGAACAGCGTGACCGGGTGCGGGCGGTCACCATCGGATCCGTCCGGCCAGTAGACCCGCACCGGGATCGGTCCGGCCGGCCCGTCGATGTGATGGTCCTCCACCCGCAGATCCGGATGCAGCGGCCGGCGCGGCAGATCCCGCAGCCGTTGTCGGGCCTCGGAGATACCGTCCTCGACGGACAACTGGAACGGAACTGCGTCCAGTACCTTCTGCAGGATGGCGTCGATGGGTGGTCTAGCTGGGGGTGTGGCCATGGGCACACCGTACGTCGGCACGCCGCGTGCGGTTCGGACCTGGTGGACGGCCGCTGTCGTCGCCGCCGTCGGATACGGAATCGTGCTGGCCGTCATCGCACTGCGCGTTCCGGCCGGAGCCGACCTCACCGGGCGATTCACCGGTCAGCCGGTCGCCAAGGCGCTGATGGCGGTGCTGCTGGCCGTTGCCGCATCGTTCCACCCGATCGTGCGTGAGCGGCGCTGGCTGGTGGCCGCGGCGCTGTTGTCCGCAGCCGGCGACTTCTTCCTCGCCGTTCCGTGGTGGAAGCCGTCGTTCGTGGGCGGGCTGGGGTCGTTCCTGGTGGCCCACCTGTGTTTCCTGGGCGCGCTGATTCCGTTGCGCGGCAACTACTCTCGCGCTCGTCTGGCGACCGTTGCGGTGGTCGTCGTCGCGTTCCTTTCGATGCTGGTGCAGTTCTGGCCCAAGCTCGTCGTCGAGGGGCTCACCGTTCCGGTGACCGTGTACATGACCGTGCTCGGCGCCATGGTCACCGCGGCGCTGCTGGCCCGGCTGCCCACCGTGTGGACGGCGGTGGGCGCGGTGTTCTTCGCGATCTCCGACGGCATGATCGGCATCGGGAAATTCGTCCTGGAATCCCAGGCGCTGGAACTGCCGATCTGGTGGGCCTACGCGACGTCCATGGTGCTCATCACGGCGGGCTTCTTCTTCGGCCGGTCGCCGCGAAACTGATTGCCCGGGAACTGATTGCGTTGTGAGCACTTCCGAACGTCGCGCCGCCGAGCACGAACCGATCGCCCGGGTGTTGCCGATGCTGTCGGTGCCGCATCTGGACCGGGAGTTCGATTATCTGGTCAGTCCCGAACAGTCCGACGACGCCCAACCTGGGGTGCGGGTCCGGGTGCGGTTCCACGGCCGGCTGGTCGACGCGTTCGTGCTGGAACGGCGCTCCGACACCGACCACGCCGGCAAACTGGGCTGGCTGGACCGGGTGATCTCCGCCGAGCCGGTGCTGACACCGGAGGTGCGCCGCCTCGTCGACGCCGTCGCCGCCCGCTATGCCGGCACCCGTCCGGACGTGCTGCGGCTGGCGGTCCCGCCGCGGCACGCCGGGGCGGAGAAGGACACCGGCACCCCGCCGTTGCTGCCGATCGTAGAACCGGTGGATCCGTCCGGCTGGGCCCGTTACGCCGGCGGGGAGAAATACCTGGAGGCGCTGAGCGAAGGGCGGGCCGCCCGCGCGGTGTGGCAGGCGCTGCCGGGGGAGAACTGGTGCGACCGGCTGGCGGAGGCGGCCGCAACGGCGGTCAGCGGCGGCCACGGCGTTCTGATCGTGGTGCCCGATCAGCGTGACATCGACGCGCTCTGGCGCGCCGCGATCGCCCGCATCGACGAATCGGCGGTGGTCGCGCTGGCCGCCGGACTCGGCCCGTCGGCCCGCTACCGGCGCTGGCTGTCAGTGCTGCGCGGCCGCGCCCGCCTGGTGATCGGCACCCGCAGCGCGGTGTTCGCCCCGGTGGACCGGCTGGGCCTGGTGGTGGTCTGGGACGACGGCGACGACAACCTGTCCGAACCTCGGGCGCCGTACCCGCACGCCCGGGAGGTGGCGATGCTGCGCGCGCACCAATTGCGTTGTGCCGCAGTGATCGGCGGCTACGCGCGCACCGCGGAGGCGCAGGCCTTGGTGGCCGGTGGCTGGGCGCACAACCTGGTGGCCACCCGCCCGGTGGTTCGCAGTTGTGCCCCCCGGGTCGAGGCGATCGACGACGAGGGCTTCGCCGACGAACGCGATGCGGCCGCGCGCACCGCCCGGCTGCCCTCGATGGCGCTGCGTGCCGCACGCACCGCACTCGAGCGCGGAACCCCGGTTCTCATCCAGGTGCCGCGCCGCGGCTACCTGCCCTCGGTGGCCTGTGCCCGCTGTCGCACGGTGGCGCGTTGCCGGCACTGCATGGGCCCGCTGTCGTTGTCGGACCGCAATGCCGAGGGGGCGACCTGCCGGTGGTGCGGCAAGGTCGACGCCGCACTGCGCTGCCGCAAGTGCGGTTCCGACGCGATCCGCGCGGTCGTGGTGGGCGCCCGCCGCACCGCGGAGGAACTCGGCCGGGCGTTCCCGGGAATCCCGGTGGTCACCTCGGCCGGCGATTCCGTGCACGCCGAGATCGGCTCCGGGCCGGCGCTGGTGGTGGCCACCCCGGGCGCCGAACCGCATGCCCCGGACGGTTACGGGGCCGCACTGCTGCTGGACAGTTGGGCACTGCTGGGCCGTCAGGATCTGCGCGCCGCCGAGGACACGCTCCGGCGCTGGATGGCGGTGGCCGCGCAGGTGCACAGCCGGGCCGACGGCGGCACGGTGGCGGTGGTCGCCGAGTCGGCGATCCCGGCCGTGCAGGCGCTGATCAAGTGGGATCCGGTCGGGCACGCCGAAGCCGAACTGGCCGCCCGCACCGCGGTCGCCTTCCCGCCCGCCGTGCACATCGCCGCCATCGACGGCCCAGGCGGTTCGGTCAACGCGCTGATCCAACAGGCGGTCCTGCCGGCCGATGCCGAACTGCTCGGTCCGGTGGACCTCCCGCCGGGGGTGCGTCGACCGCCGGCGATGAAGGACGGCGAAGCGGCGATCCGGATGCTGATCCGGGTCCGGCGCGACGAGGGCCTGGAACTGGCCGGCGCACTGCGGTCCGCGGTGGTGGTGCACAGCGCACGCCATGAGCACGACGCGGTGCGGGTGCAGATCGACCCGCTCCACATCGGGTGACGTCGCGCGAGATCGACACCACGGTTGTGGTTGCAGTGCGGATCGCAGCCCTGGTGTCGATCTCGGCGCTGGGCAATCAGCGCACCGCGTCGAGAACCGCCTCGACCATCTCGATCGTGGTCGACGGGTGCAGCAGCGCGAATCGTCCGACGACCTCTCCCTCCCACACCGTCGGCGTGGCGAAGGCGACCTGGTCGGCGAGCAACTGGTCCTGCAGGCGCAGATAGTCGTCCTTGCCCCAGCCGGGGCGTCGCCACAGCACGATCGACAGGCCCGGCTCGCGGATCAGTTCGACGTGAGGTGTGGCCTCCACGAGGTCGGCGACCTGCTGGGTCAGATCCAGAACATGTTGCACCGCAGCGCGATACGCGTTCACCCCGTGCACGGCCAGCGAGAACCACAGCGGCAGTCCGCGGGCACGACGGGTCAGATGATGCGCCAGATCGGTCGGGTTCCAGAACTCCGGATGGTCGGACTGGTGCAGCGGGTCGAGGTAGGACGCGTGCTGGGTGTGCACCGACGCCGCCTGGTCGGGATCCCGGTAGATCAGCGCCGCGCAGTCGAAGGGCGCGAACCACCACTTGTGCGGGTCGGTGATGAACGAATCAGCGTGTTCGAGTCCGGCGAACCGCCACTTCTGGTCCGACAGCAGGGCGGCGCCGCCGTAGGCGCCGTCGACGTGCATCCACAGATTGCGTTCGCGGCATACCGCCGAGATGCCCTCGAGGTCGTCGACGATGCCGGCGTTGGTGGTGCCCGAGGTCGCCACCACCGCGACGACGGGGGGTCCGTCGTGGCGGTCGAGTGCGGCCCGCAGCGCTGTTCCGGTGAACCGGTGGTCCTCGGTCGGCACGACGAACGGTTCGACGTCGAGGATCCGGCAGGCGTTGGCCACCGACGAGTGCGCCTCGTCGCTGCAGGCGATCCGCACCTCGCGCTGTCCGACCCGTTGCCGGCCGATCTCCCGGGCGACCGCCAACGCGGAGAGGTTGGCGGCCGATCCGCCGGAGACGAAGGTGCCGCCCGCCGATTCCGGCATGCCGGCCAGATCGGCGATCCAGCGCAGCACCTGGTTCTCCGCCACGATGGCTCCGGAGGCCTCCAGCCAGGAGCAGCCCTGCAGCGAGGCGATCGAGACCACGGTGTCGAACAGCAGGGCGGCCTTTGTCGGCGCCGACGGGATGAAACCGAAGAACCGGGGACTGTCGGTGGAGAGCACGTTGGAGGCGATGTGGTCGACGTAGGCGTCGAGCACCTCGCGCGGGTCACGTCCGTAGTCGTCGATGAATCCCTCGAGGGCCGCCATGATCGGTTCCGGCGGGTCCGGGTGGTCCAGCGGGGTGTCGGTGAAGGTCAGCCGGGTGCGCACGTATTCGAAGACCAGTCCCGCCAGATGCGGGTCGTAGCGGTGCATCCGGTCGGCCGGCCGGGTCTCCCGAACCACGTGGTGGGCGAGATACGGATCGTCGTCGGCCATGGGGTGTCACGGTAGAGCCAGCGGGGGGAGATTGTCGATAAATGCCTGGGCTGTGCCGAACCCGGCCCAGCACCTAGGCTGATGGTCGGAATTCAGGGAGGCCCGATGAGGTCGGTCGGCCGCAAGGTCGCGTGGTTGCTACCGGTGCTGCTCACCGTGATCGGCTTGCTGTGGCCGGTGCTTGTCAGCGCAATCCCACAGGGCGGCGGCCCGGTATCGGACCCGGTCGTGTTCACCACGATGCGCTCGGAGTACGTCGTCGACCGCGACGGTCTGATGCAGGCGACCGAGACCATCACGGCCGAATTCCCTTCGGGGCGGCACGGCATCTTCCAGTTCTGGGACATCGGCAACCCCAATGACTCCCACGCCCGTCAGGTTCCCGAGGTCACCGAGATCAGCCTCGACGACCGGCCGGTGAACTACGAGCTGTCCTGGAAGAACAGCGAGCGGTTCCTGGTCGCCAAGATCGGCGACCCGAATTACTACCTCGGCACCGGCACCCACGTCTTCCGGATCCGGTACAGCGTCGCCGGTGTGCTCGACCCCGGCAGCACCGGCGCCCGCAAGGAGTTCGCCTCGTCCATCGGCGAGACCTCCGCCGCGCCGTCGGCGTTCTTCTGGAACGTCATCGCGCCGGGCTGGGACAACCGGATCGAGCATGCCGAGATCACCGTCAGCCTGCCCGGACCGGTGCCCGGCGCGCAGTGCTCGGTCGGCACCGGGGTCGGCCGGCCCTGTGCGGGGCTGACGGTCAACGGCCAGACCGTCGAGGTCACCGCTGACAACCTGGCTCCGCGCACCCCGGTGACGCTGCGTGCCGGCGTCGACGTCCCGACACCGCCGCGCGCCGGGGTGCCGTGGCCGGTGACCTGGGACGGGGTGTTGGGGCGCTCGATCGAACTGGTGACCTGGCTGCTCGGACTCACCGCGGCGACCGGACTGGGCGCCTTCCTGTGGTGGCGGACCACCGTCGAACCGGATCCGGGTTTCCCGGTGATGTTCGCGCCGCCGCCGGGCCTGGGTCCGGTGCAGTGCGAATACATCCGCACCGAGAAGGCGCCCGAGGAGGGCATCACCGCGACGCTGTTCTACCTCGCCGACCGCGGCCTGCTCTCGCTGAACCAGGAGGGCAAGAAGAAGTGGGTGGTGCACACCGTCGGTGAGAACGCCGCCTGGGCCGATATGGATCCGGTCAGCGTCGCGGTCGGATCCGCCCTGGGGCTGACCAGCTACGGCGGCACCTTCAACGCCAACGGCGGTGTCTCCGCGGGACGCCGGCTGACAGCGGCCAAGGAGGTGATGGAGTCGGCGGTCAAAGAGTGGGCGGTCGACAGCAAATTGGTGGCCAGGCACCCCCTCGAGTTGCTGCTGCGGTTCGTCAACATCCTCGCGCTGGTGCTGGCGGTGTGTGGTTTCGCCCGCTGGTTCTTCCCGATCACGTTGTGGGGCTTGCCTTTCGCCGTCTTCTTCCTGCTGTCGCTACCGGCCTGGCGCCCCGGACTCGGCTTGCGGCGCACGGCCAGTGGACGTCAGCTGTGGTCGGAGGTCGGGGGATTTCACCGCATGCTGGCCACCGACTCGGCGGAGTCGCGCTTCGACTTCTCGGCCCGCAAGGATCTCTACACCTCGTACATCCCGTTCGCTGTGGCCGGCGGCGCAGCAGCAGCATGGGCGGCCAAGTACCAGGCCGCCACCGGTCAGCCGGCCCCGCAGCCGGGCTGGTACCACTCCTCGTCGACCTCCGGATGGACGTCGTCCTCGTCCGGGGGTGCTAACTTCGACAGCTTCGAGTCGGCATTGTCGTCATCCATCGGCGCCTACACCGCTTCACAGTCCGCTTCCTCCAGCAGTGGCGGTGGGGGCGGAGGCGGCGGTGGCGGCGGCGGTGGAGGCGGCGGTGGAGGAGGAGGTGGTTCATGGTGACCCCGGTTCTGGTGATCTCGCTCATCGTCGCGGTGGCGGTGCTGATCGCATTCGTGTTGGGCTACAACAAACTTCGGTCGGCCGATGTGCGAGCCGATGAGGCACTCGGCGGCATCGACGTCCAGCTTTCCCGGCGGGCATCGCTGATTCCCGGTCTCGTCAGCGCCGTGCAGAGCTTTGCCGGCCACGAGAAGGAAGTCCTGGGGCATGTCGCCGACGCCCAGGTCGCGCTGACCACCGCGCTGGCCGGAAAGTCGGTGGCGCAACGATCTTCGGCTGAGCACCAGTTCGACGGCGCCGTCGGTCAGGTGCTGGCACTCGGCCAGAACTACCCGCAGCTGACCTCCTCGAACAACTTTCTCAACCTGCAGCAGAACCTTGCCGACACCGAGGACAAGCTCGCGTTCGCGCGGCAGTACTACAACGACGCCGCGGCCACGGTGAACAAGCTGGGTTCCACCATCCCCTGGATGTTCTTCGCGAAGATGGCCGGAGTGGGTCAGCGCGAGTTCTATCAGGTGCCGCAATGAGCGCTCGCGCGACGACAAGTTTCGCGCGGTAGCTCTATGCGAATCGTTTTCGCCGGCACACCCGCGCCGGCGCTGCCGTCGTTGCAGCGACTGATCGACTCGCCGCGCCACGAGGTGATCGCGGTCCTGACCCGTCCCGACGCCGCCGCGGGACGCCGCGGAAAGCCGGCACCATCGCCGGTCGCCCAGCTTGCTCTTGATGCGGGCATCCCGGTTCTGCGGCCGTCGCGGCCCAACGCGGCGGAGTTCGTCGAGGAACTGCGCGCCCTGGCGCCGGAGTGCTGCGCGGTGGTCGCCTACGGGGCCCTGCTCAGCCGCGAACTGCTCGCGGTCCCCGAACACGGCTGGGTGAACCTGCACTTCTCTCTGTTGCCGGCCTGGCGGGGTGCCGCCCCGGTGCAGGCGGCTATCGCCGCCGGGGACGCCGTCACCGGAGCGACGACCTTCCAGATCGAGCCCGCGTTGGACTCCGGGCCGGTGTACGGGGTGCTCACCGAGGTCATCCGGCCGACCGACACCGCCGGGGATCTGCTCGACCGGCTGGCCGACGCCGGTGCGGCCCTGCTGGAGGCCACCATGGACGGTATCGCCGACGGAGCGTTGGACGCCGTCGCACAACCCGCCGAGGGGATCAGCCTGGCGCCGAAGATCACCGTCGAGGGCGCGCGGGTGCGCTGGGAGTTGCCGGCCCAGGTCGTCGAGCGGCGGATCCGGGCGGTCACCCCCGGACCCGGGGCCTGGACGATGATCGGAGACATGCGAGTGAAACTGGGTCCGGTAACCGTCGACGACGAGGGTGAGTCCCTGCCACCCGGCGTCCTGCAGGCCGGGCGTTCGTCGGTGCGGGTGGGCACCGGTTCCGAGCCGGTGCTGCTCGGTCTGGTGCAGCCCCCGGGCAAGAAGCCGATGGCGGCCGCGGACTGGGCTCGCGGTGCACGACTCGAGGATGGGGTGCAGGCATCGTGAGTGCGGAGAAGGGTGGGCCGCGAAAGCCGTCCGGACAGCGGCCGTCCGAGCGGCGGTCGTCCGAGCGGCGGTCGCCCAGACAGGGGACATCGGCCCGGCAGGGCTCATCGCCGCAGAAGGGGCCAGCGCCCCAGAAGGGTCCGCGCCGTACCGAACAACGCGCCCGCGGCCGGGTCGAGCTCGATCCGGCCCGCCGCGCGGCGTTCGATGTGCTGCGCGCGGTGTCGGAGCAGGACGCCTACGCCAACCTCGCGCTGCCGGCCCTGCTGACCGAACGGGGCATCAGCGGCCGCGACGCGGCGTTCGCCACCGAACTGACCTACGGCACCTGCCGCACCAGCGGACTGCTGGACGCCGTGATCTCCGCCGCGGCGGCCCGCCCGGTCGATCAGATCGACCCGGTGCTGCTGGATCTGCTTCGGCTGGGCACCTATCAATTGCTGCGCACCAACGTCGCCGATCACGCCGCCGTCTCGACCACCGTCGAGCAGGCCGGTGTCGAATTCGATACGGCCAGAGCGGGATTCGTCAACGGCGTGCTACGCAAGATCGCCGGCCGCGACGAACAGTCTTGGACGGCCGAGCTGGCACCGGCGGTGGCGACCGACCCGGTCGGTCACACCGCGTTCGTGCACGCCCACCCGCGCTGGATCGCCCAGGCCTTCGCCGACGCGCTCGGCGCCGACGCCGGTGAACTCGACGCCGCACTGGCCGCCGACGACGCCCGGCCCGGGGTGCACCTGGCCGCCCGGCCCGGCGTGCTGAGCGCGGCCGATCTCGCCGAGGAGGTCGACGGGACCGTCGGGCGTCTCTCGCCGTACGCGGTGTACCTCGACAGCGGCGATCCGGGACGGCTCGACGCGATCCGTGGCAACAAGGCACTCGTGCAGGACGAAGGCAGCCAGCTGGTGGCCCGGGCGCTGACGCTGGCCCCGCTGGAGGGCGAGGACGGCGGGCGCTGGCTGGATCTGTGCGCCGGCCCCGGCGGCAAGACCGCCCTGCTGGGTGCGATCGCCGCACAGCAGGGCGCCACCGTCACCGCCATCGAACCCAATGAGCGCCGCGCGGAGATGGTCGAGCACAACACCCGCGGACTGCCCGTCGAGGTGCTGCGGGCCGACGGCAGGGAAGCGCCGCTGCCGGCGGGGAGTTTCGACCGGGTCCTCGTCGACGCCCCGTGCACCGGACTGGGTGCGCTGCGCCGGCGTCCGGAGGCCCGCTGGCGCCGGACCCCGGCCGACGTCCCCGCACTGGCCAAACTGCAGCGCGAACTGCTGGCCGCCGCGATCGCGCTGACCCGCCCCGGCGGGGTGGTGGTCTACGCCACCTGCTCACCGCATCTGTCCGAGACCGTCGGGGTGATCTCCGACGCGCTGCGCCGCCAGCCGGTGACCGCACTGGACACCCGGGCGCTCTTCAGCCCGGCCGAAAACCTCGGCGCCGGGCCGCATGTCCAGCTGTGGCCGCATCGGCACGGCACCGATGCGATGTTCGCGGTGGCACTGCGCAAGAACGGCTGAATTAAGGTGTCAGCCATGCCGACACCGAAGCACCCGATGATCGCGCCGTCGATCCTGTCCGCCGACTTCGCCCGCCTGGCCACCGAGGTCGCGGCCGTCGAGTCGGCCGATTGGCTGCACGTCGACGTGATGGATGCGCATTTCGTGCCGAACCTCACCCTGGGCCTGCCGGTGGTGGAAAGCCTGCTCAAGGCGACCGACATCCCGATGGACTGCCATCTGATGATCGAGAACCCGGACCGCTGGGCGCCGCCGTACGCCGAAGCCGGGGCGCACAACGTGACCTTCCACGCCGAGGCCACCGACAACCCGGTCGCAGTGGCACGCGACATCCGCGCCGCCGGAGCCAAGGCCGGTCTGTCGATCAAGCCCGGCACCCCGCTGGAGCCCTACCTGGAGATCCTGCGCGATTTCGACACCCTGCTGGTGATGTCGGTCGAGCCCGGTTTCGGCGGCCAGAGCTTCATCCCGGAGGTGCTGTCCAAGGTGAGGACGGTCCGTCGCCTCGTCGACTCCGGCGAGCTGACGATCCTGGTGGAGATCGACGGCGGCATCAACGCCGCCACCATCGAGCAGGCCGCCGAGGCCGGTGTGGACTGCTTCGTCGCCGGGTCGGCGGTCTACGGCGCCAGCGATCCGGGCAAGGCCCTCGAGGCGCTGCGCCGCCAGGCCGGGGCCGCCTCGCCGCATCTGCGGTTATGAGCGGCTCCGGATGACCGGGCCGGATCTCGCGGCCGCCATGCGGCTCGCCGCCGCCCAGTCGCAACGGGTCAAGGGATCCACCTACCCGAATCCGCCTGTGGGAGCGGTGATTCTGAGTGCCGGCGGTGAGGTCGTCGGAGTCGGCGCCACCGCCCCGGCCGGTGGGCCGCACGCGGAAGTCGTGGCGTTGCAGGAGGCCGGGGACCGGGCGTCCGGCGGCACCGCGGTGATCACCCTGGAACCGTGCAACCATCACGGCCGTACCCCGCCGTGCGTGGACGCACTGCTCGCGGCGAACGTCGCCGCCGTGGTCTACGCCGTGGCCGACCCGAACCCGGTGGCCGCCGGGGGAGCGCAACGCCTGCGTGACGCCGGAATCGCCGTCACCGACGGCCTCGGCGCCGAGGAGGTGGCCGGCGGCCCGTTGCGGGAGTGGCTGCACAAGCAGCGGACCGGGCGTCCGCACGTCACGTGGAAATTCGCCACCAGCGTCGACGGCCGCAGTGCCGCCGCCGACGGGTCCTCGCAGTGGATCACCAGCGATGCGGCCCGCGCCGACGTCCATCGGCGCCGGGCCGCCGCCGACGCCATCGTGGTCGGCACCGGGACGGTGTTCGCCGACGACCCCAGCCTCACCGCGCGACACCCCGACGGTGCCCTGGCTGAGCACCAGCCGCTGCGCGTCGTGGTGGGCGTGCGGGAGATCCCGCCGGAATCCCTTGTGCTCAACGATGATTCACCCACGTGGACGTTGCACACCCGGGATCCGCATGAGGTGATCCGGGCGCTCGGCGACCGCACCGACATCCTGCTGGAGGGCGGTCCCACTCTGGCGGGCGCCTTCCTCCGGGCCGGCCTGGTAGACCGGATCCTGGCGTATGTGGCGCCGATGCTGCTCGGCGGTCCGGTCACCGCGGTGGATGACGTCGGCGTCGCCACCATCGCCGGCGCCCTGCGCTGGCGGTACGACGGAGTGACACAGATCGGCCCGGACCTTCTGCTGAGCCTGGTCCCGCCCGAGAGCTAGTCGTGATTGAGCGACTTGTGCTCGATGATGTCGCGGGATCCGCCGGCGCCCAGCATCTCCCGGAATGCTTTGACGGTGTAACTGGTCACCGTCGAGTCGGTGCGTGCCCGGGCACTGGCGGCCCGGGGCAGCGCGAACAGCGGACCCATTTCGCCGAAGTAATCGCCCGGGCCGGCGATCTTCAGGACTTCCTCACGCCCACTCGGCAATTCGCGGGACAGTTCGATCTCGCCCTCGGTCACCACGTAGATCGAGTCGCCCATGGTGCCCTGCTCGAAGATGAGCTCCCCGGGGGCCAGATTCATCGTCTCGGGCTCGTGATCGGTGCCGGACAGGTGCGGCACCAGTTCGACCACCTGGTCGGCCAGCGGCAGCATCCGGGTGTCGTGAGTCGCGACGACGACCACGCGAGGGCCGTCGGCCAGTTGGCGGATCAGCCGCAGCACCTCCTCGACCTGGATGTAGTCCAGGTGAGCGGTCGGCTCGTCGGCGATCAGCAGCGGCGGGTCCAGCGCGATGGCACGGGCCACCGCGACCCGCTGTTGCTGCCCGCCGGACAGGTCTCCGGGGCGATGGTGCATCCGTTCGGCCAGGCCGACGCGGGTCAGCAGTTCGACCGCCCGATCGTGGGCGTCGCGCCGGCTCATCCGGGCGGCCCGCATCGGGACCTCCACGTTTTCGATCGCCGTCAGGCTCGGCACCAGGTTGAAGGCCTGGAAGACGATGCCGACGGTGTTGCGCCGGTAGTCGGAGAGTTCGTCGGTGCTCAGGCGGGTGACGTCGATGTCGCCGAATTCGATACTGCCGGAGGTCGGTCGCAGGATCCCGCCGAGGCAGGACAGCAGGGTGGTCTTGCCGCATCCGCTGGGGCCCAGCAGGATCGCCAGCGAGCCCTCCGTCACGTCCAGGTTCAAGCCGTTGATCGGCCGCACCGTGTCCTCGCCGCTGGCGTACTCGACGACGAGGTCCTTGATCCGCAGGTCCGCCATGTCAGGGTCTTCCCATCTCAGGGTCCGCCGAACGCCAGCGCCGGGTCGACCACGACGGCGCGTCGCAACCCGGCCAGGCTGGCCAGCACGCCGATGGTGATGGCGACCACCGGCAGCAGCATGAAGGCCGCCTGCGGGATGTCCACCCGCATCGGGAACAGCGGACCGAGCAGGATCGAGAGCACCCCGCCGAGCAGGGCGGCGAGCACGGCGACGATGACGGCCTGCATGGACAACCCGCCCAGGATGGATCGGGTGGGCACGCCGACGGCCTTGAACACCGCGAAGTCGCGGGTGCGTTCCAGCGCCGACATGTAGATCATCGAACCGACGATCAGGGCCGCGACCACCCAGAGCAGCCCGGCCATCAGGGTCATCGCCTGCCGGGCGCCCTTGAGTGCGCGCAGCAGGTCGTCGATGGCGCCGGTCCGGTCCACCAGCACATAACCGCTGGGCGCACGTTGAGGCATGCCCTGCACACCGATCGAGGAGATCAGCGACTGGCCGGAGAACAGCATCTTCTGCGCGCCGGCGACGGTGAGGAAGACGTTGGGCTGACCGGCCAATGCCGTCGAATCGTCCACGATCCCGGTCACCTGGAGGTTGCGTCCACCGACTTCGACGGTGTCGCCGATCGCGCGCTTCATGGTGCTCGAGATTGCGGCCTCGTGTGCCTCGGCGGGCGGGCGGCCGCTTTCCATCGCCGGCATCCCGGGTCCGTTCTGGGGTGCGCCGAAGATGTTGACGCTGCGCGCCGATCCGTCCTCCGGTGTGGTCGCGCTGCCGTAGACCAGCGGAACCGCGACCTCGACCCCGGGCACCTGAAGTTTGGTGGCGGGAAAGGCCGCCGAACCCAGGAAGGGCCCGGTGGCGCCGGTCTTCACCAGGAAGCCGTCCAGTCCGAGGGAGTCGACGGTGCGGGTGGCCTCCACCTTGAACCCGTAGGCCAGGCCGGTGAGCACCAGCGTCATTGCGAAGACCAGGCCGGTGCCGACGATCGCGATGACGAAGCGGCGTTTGCGCCATTGCAGGTCGCGCAGCGCAGCGGTCAGCACCTCGTATCCATCATGAGGGCATCCGGCATGAGGGGGAGGTTACCGACCTACCGGCTCGTCGGCGTGGGCTTTGCGTCCGCCGATGAACAACGCGAAGAACGCACCGGCCAGACAGACGATGGTGGTGATGAAGAAGATCGAGCCGTACTGCAGGGCGAACGCGTGCCGGTAGCGCTCGGCCTCGGCGGCCACCTTGGCGGCCAGGGTGTCGGCCTTGGTCGCCGGCAGGGTGGCCAGGATCTGGTTGAACCGGTACAGGCCCCACGCGGTCAGTGCAGCCACGCCGATCAGCATGCCGGTCATCCGCGCCACCACGACCAGCGACGAGGCGATGCCGTGCTGGGCTGACGGCACCACCCGCAGCGCCGCCGAGGTCAGCGGTCCGATCACCAGACCCAGCCCGAGGCCGGCCAGGGCCAGGTCGGTGGCGAAGGTCGGCAGTGACACCGGGCCGACCTGGTGATGCGACGAGAGCACGTCCAGGCCCCACTTCGACACCAGCCAGTAGGCGTAGGCCGCGATCAGCATGCCCACCGTGGCCACCACCCGGTCGCCGACCCGGGTGGCCAGCCAGCCGCCGGCCAGTGCCCCGATCGGGAGCGCGATCAGGAAGTGCAGCAGCAGGAACGCCGCCCCGTTCTGGTCCTTGCCCAGCACGCCCTGACCGAACAGTTCGACGTCGACCAGGGTGACCATCAGGGCAGCTCCGGCACACATCGAGGTGGCCAGCGAGGACAGGAACGGAACGAACCGCACTCCGGCCGGTTCGATCAGCCGGGTGCTGGCGAAGCGCTCCCAGACCGCGAACGCGATCGCGGCCACCACGGCGCCGATCACCAGAACCGGACCGTTGGCCGGCAGCACCTCTTTGCCGTCCGGGTTCGGGTTGTACAGGCCGATCACCGCGAGGCCCAGGGCGACCGCCAGCAGGACCCCGCCCACCACGTCGACCCGTTCCGGGGTGGCGCTGCGGTCCCGGCCGGGCAGGCTGAAGTGGATGAGCAGCATGGCGATCGCGGTCAGCGGGACGTTGATCCAGAACACGTCGCGCCAGGTGTTGAGCAGCCACACAACACCGATGCCGTAGAGCGGGCCGAGCACGCTGCCGAGTTCCTGGGCGGCGCCGATTCCGCCGAGCACGGTGGCCCGGCCGTGGGCGGCCCACAGGTCGGCGGCCAGCGCCAGTGTCACCGGCAGCAGCGCACCGCTGGCCACGCCCTGGATGATCCGGCCGATCACCAGCGTGGTCAGGTCACCCGAGAGCGCGGTCACCACCGACCCGGCCGCGAAGGTGGCCAGGCTCAGTTGCAGCACCAGCTTGCGGCCCAGCCGGTCGGACAGCCGGCCCAGCAGCGGCATCGCGGCGATGTAGCCCAGCAGGTAGCAGGTGATGACCGGGGTGACCTGCTGGAGCTTGTTGATCGGGATGCCGACCGACCGCATGATGTCGACCATGATCGTGACGACGACATAGGTGTCCAGCGCGCCGAGCAGCACAGCGAGGCTGCCGGCGCCGATCGCGACCCGCCGGCTGCGGCCGGTGGTCTGCGGGGTGTCGAGTGCGGTCGAACCCGACACTTAGACGGCGGGCTTGGTGACGGTGACCGGCTTATCCCACTCGGACAGCGTCAGCTGCACGCTGTTGCTCTCGCTCTGGTCCACCTTCGCCTGCACCAGCTGGTTCGGGGCGTCCTTCTCGATCCACACCGTGGCGGGCAGCGGGCCGGCGGCCTTGAGCTGGGGGATGAGCTTGTTGACCGCGTCGGCGGCGACCTTGCCGGTCAGCCGCACGGTCTGCACGCCGCCGATGGTGTCGAAGCCGTCAGCCTTGGCGTCGGTCACGTTGGACAGCATGTTGGCCAGGCCGGTGTCCGGGTTGAGGATCACCGACGGGTCGTAGACCTCGGCGGCCGGTCCCATGTCCAGCCAGCTGTTGGGGGTCAGCGCCGCGTACAGCGTGCCGTCGAGCACCACCAGCTGGATGTCGACGTCGGTGCCGCCCATCGAGATCTTGGAGCTGCCCGAGATCGCGACGCTGGGCACGTTGGTCAGGTCGCCGGAGAGGGTCTTGACCGGCAGACCGGTGATCTTGCCGTTGACGGCGATCTCCAGGTGCGCGCTCTTGAGCGCCTTGGTGGTGCTGATGGACTGCTGAATCAGCCCGGCCGCGTCGGGCAGCGGCTCGCTGGCCTTCTTCGAGCAACCCGAGGTGAGGAACGCGGCGGCCAGGACGGCGACCAGGACAGCGAGGATTCCACGGCATTTCTGCATGCCTGCATCGTAGTGGGTGCGGCTCCGGTAACCCGGCTGGCGAGGCCGGGCTAGATTGAGGCGCGTGTTCACCGGAATAGTGGAGGAACTCGGCGAGGTCGCCGGCGTGGACGACCTCGGCGACTCGGTGCGGCTGACCATCAGCGGGCCGCTGGTCACCTCGGACGCTGGTCATGGCGACTCGATCGCGGTGAACGGGGTGTGTCTGACCGTCGTCGATTCGGCCGGCGGCCGGTTCAGCGCCGACGTGATGGCCGAGACGCTGAAGCGGTCCAGCCTCGCCGGGCTGACCGCCGGCAGTCCGGTCAATCTGGAACGCGCCGCGGCCGTCAACAGCCGACTGGGCGGGCACATCGTCCAGGGTCACGTCGACGGCACCGGCGGGGTGCTTGCGCGCACACCGTCGGAGCACTGGGAGGTGGTCCGCATCTCGCTGCCGGCGGCGCTGTCCCGGTACGTGGTGGAGAAGGGGTCGATCACGGTCGACGGGATCTCGCTGACGGTCTCCGGTCTCGGTGACGATTGGTTCGAGGTGTCGCTGATCCCGACCACGCTGGCGCTGACCACGCTGGGCCGGGCGCCGGTGGGTGCGACGGTCAATCTGGAAGTCGACGTGATCGCGAAGTACGTGGAGCGGTTGCTTTCTCCCCGGGGCGGCCCGACGAGCCCCTAAGCCGACGCAGCGTCCGCGATGGTGTCGATCGCCCGGCGGTCCCGATCGTCGAGCGCGGTGTGGGCGTAGGACTTGATGGCGGCTTCGATTGCTGCCGCAGCGGATTCGCCAGTGCTCCCCGATGCCGGGATGGTCTCCAACTCAGGAATCAGGGCGTCTAGTTGGTCGAGCTCGATCAGCTCGGCCTCGATCTCGATTTTCTGGACCTTGCTGCGGAGTTGAGCGGTGAGGTCGTCGGGTGCGGGCGCTGGTCCGGTCTTGAGGCGTTGGCGTACCGCGCGCAGTGGGCGCACGACCTCCTGGTGCCATTCGTCTACGCGGCCTCGAGCGGAGTCGACGCCCGTCGCCGTCAATTCCTGGCGTCGCACCGCACCGACGAATGCCGCGAACAAGACCACGGGGACGTCCAGGTTGTGCCGATTCTGCAGATGTAGGCAGGCCGCGGGCACGCCGTCGCGCGCGTAGAGCGCCAGCGCAAATCGTTTGACGGATCCCGCGGGTCCTTCCGTCGCCGGCGTAGTTATCGGCCCTCCCAGCGGCGGTACAACTCGTGAGAGATGTCGAACTGGTCAAGGAGCTTGCCCACGGTCTGGTTGAGCAGGTCCTCGATGGTTTCGGGCTGGTGCAAACCGCGACGCTCAAGCTCAGTCAGATACTCACGAACGTCCCGGTATTTCGGCGCGGGTGAGGGGGCGTCGGTCATGAACATCCTTTCGTCCACATCGAGTTCTGCGGCCCATTCGGCCACCTCAGACCTGCGGTTCTGTACGGCTCGCGAATATACCGGCGGCCTGGTAGTTGCCGGTCGACGTCGCAAAAATCGGCTGTTTTCCCTCGGTGAACGTGCTTTCCGGGGCAAGTCCGTGTCTTGTCAGGGGCGAAGAATCAATCGCGGCTGAGGCGGCGGTGGTCGAGTGGGCGGATCAACCGCGGCCAGCGTGCCCGGTGACCGCCTCCGGAGGTAGTTCATACTGGTTGCGGCATCACCGAACCTGAAGGGCAACGATGACGAGGCTGGACACCGTCGAACGGGCGGTCGCCGACATCGCGGCAGGCAAGGCCGTCGTCGTCATCGACGACGAGGACCGCGAGAACGAGGGCGACCTCATCTTCGCCGCCGAGAAGGCGACACCCGAGCTGGTCGCGTTCATGGTCCGGTACACCTCCGGCTATCTCTGTGTGCCACTGGACGGCGAGGTCTGCGACCGGCTCGGACTGCTGCCGATGTACGCGGTGAACCAGGACAAGCACGGCACCGCCTACACGGTGACCGTCGACGCCAAAGCCGGTGTGGGAACGGGGATCTCGGCGTCCGACCGGGCCACCACCATGCGGTTGCTGGCCGATCCGGACAGTGTGGCCGAGCACTTCACCAAGCCCGGACACGTCGTTCCGCTGCGCGCCAAGGACGGCGGCGTGCTGCGCCGTCCGGGCCACACCGAGGCCGCCGTCGATCTGGCCCGGCTGGCCGGACTGCAGCCGGCCGGGGCGATCTGCGAGATCGTCAGCCAGAAGGACGAGGGCGCGATGGCCCAGACCGATGAGCTGCGGGTCTTCGCCGACGAGCACGGTCTGGCGCTGATCTCCATCGCCGACCTGATCGAATGGCGGCGCAAGCACGAGAAGCACGTCGAGCGGGTTGCCGAGGCGCGCATCCCGACCCGGCACGGCGATTTCCGGGCCGTCGGCTACATGAGCACCTACGAGGACGTCGAGCATGTTGCGCTGGTGCGCGGCGACATCGCCGGACCGGAGAACGACGGCCACGACGTCCTGGTGCGGGTGCACTCGGAATGTCTCACCGGTGACGTGTTCGGCTCCCAGCGCTGTGACTGCGGCCCGCAACTGGACGCCGCGATGGCGATGGTGGCCGCCGAGGGCCGGGGCGTGGTGCTCTACATGCGCGGCCATGAGGGCCGCGGCATCGGCCTGATGCACAAGCTGCAGGCCTACCAGTTGCAGGACGCCGGAGCCGACACCGTCGACGCCAACCTGGAACTCGGCCTGCCGGCCGATGCGCGCGACTACGGCACCGGTGCGCAGATCCTGGTCGATCTCGGCGTCCGCTCGATGCGACTGCTCACCAACAACCCGGCCAAGCGGGTGGGCCTGGACGGCTACGGGCTGCAGATCACCGAACGGGTTCCGTTGCCGGTGCGCGCCAATTCCGAGAACATCCGCTACCTGATGACCAAGCGGGACCGGATGGGCCATGAACTCACCGGCCTGGACGATTACGACGCGACGGCCAACCTGCTGCCCGGTGACCTCGGCGGTGCCCTATGAGTGGTGCCCTGTGAGTGGTGCCGGTGTCCCCGAGGTCCCGGAGATGGACGCCTCGGGTCTGCGCTTGGCGATCGTCGCGAGCACCTGGCACGCCGCGATCTGCAACGGTCTGCTCGACGGCGCGCGCAGGGTCGCCGCGTCCTGCGGCATCCCCAACCCGACCGTGGTGCGGGTGCACGGCGCGATCGAGATCCCGGTGGTCGCCCAGGAACTGACCCGCAACCACGACGCGGTGGTGGCGCTCGGTGTGGTGATCCGCGGTGGCACACCGCATTTCGACTACGTCTGCGACGCCGTCACCCAGGGTCTGACCCGGGTGTCGCTGGATGCCGCCACCCCGGTCGCCAACGGGGTGCTCACCACCGACACCGAGAAGCAGGCCGTCGACCGGGCGGGTCTGCCCGGTTCCGCCGAGGACAAGGGCGCGCAGGCCACCGCCGCGGCGCTGTCGACCGCACTGACCCTGCGTCACCTCCGCCAAGCCTGATGGGTAAGCAGGCATGACCCCGAGCCCAGGTAAGACAGACCAGTGGGACGCAGTCATAAGGCCGCGTCTGATGCCCAGGCTGGCCATCGCCGGCGCCGTCCTGATGGTCCTGGCCGGGATCGGCGTCGCATGGACGTTGCTTGACGACTCCACCGGGCCGGCGCTGCGGAGCGCCGACCAGTGGGCGATGCTGCTGCTCGCCGTGGTGCTCGCCGGTGTCATCCTGCTGCTCACCCGGCCCCGGTTGCGGATCGGTCCGGCCGGCCTCGGGGTGCGAAACGTTCTGGAGGAACGGGTGATCCCGTGGAACGAGGTGGTCGGCATCTCGTTCCCGAAGCGCTGGGCCCGGGTGGAACTGCCCGGCTACGAATACGTGCCGGTGGTCGCGGTCCAGTCCGTCGACCGGGATCGCGCGGTCGCCGCGATGGACACCCTCCGCGAGGCGATGGACCGCTACAGCGGCTGAGTCGGCCGCGGCGGCCCGGTACTAGCCTGAGAGGCGTGCCCGATCCCGCGACGTATCGCCCCGCGCCCGGGTCGATACCGATCCAGCCGGGCGTCTACCGGTTCTCCGATCCGCACGGTCGGGTGATCTACGTCGGCAAGGCCAAGAACCTGCGCAGCCGGTTGACGTCCTACTTCGCCGACCTCGCGAGTCTGCACCCGAGGACCCGGCAGATGGTCACCACCGCGGCCAAGGTCGAGTGGACGGTCGTCACCACCGAGGTCGAGGCACTCCAGTTGGAATACAACTGGATCAAGGAGTTCGATCCCCGGTTCAACGTCCGCTACCGCGATGACAAGTCCTACCCGGTGCTGGCGGTGACGCTCAACGAGGAGTACCCGCGGCTGATGGTCTACCGCGGCCCCAAGCGCAAGGGCGTGCGTTACTTCGGGCCGTACTCGCACGCCTGGGCCATCCGGGAGACCCTCGATCTGCTCACCCGGGTGTTTCCGGCGCGCACCTGTTCGGCCGGAGTATTCAAGCGGCACAGCCAGATTCAGCGCCCGTGCCTGCTCGGCTACATCGAGAAGTGCTCGGCGCCGTGCATCGGCAGGGTCAGTGCCGAGGAGCATCGCAAGATCGTCGACGACTTCTGCGACTTCCTGTCCGGCCGGACCGACCGGTTCGCCCGGGACCTCGAGCGGAAGATGAACGCGGCGTCCGCCGACCTCGACTTCGAACGGGCGGCCCGGTTGCGCGATGACCTCGGCGCACTGCGCCGGGCCCTGGAGAAGCAGGCGGTGGTGTTCGGCGACGGCACCGATGCCGACGTGGTCGCCTTCGCCGACGACGAACTGCAGGCCGCGGTCCAGGTGTTCCACGTCCGCGGCGGACGGGTCCGCGGTCAGCGCGGGTGGATCGTCGAGAAACCCGGCGACCCGGGGGAGTCCGCCGAAACGCAGTTGGTGGAGCAGTTCCTGACCCAGTTCTACGGCGATCAGGCCGAACTGAGCGGTGCGGCATCCAGTGGCGCCGACGAAGCCAGCAACCCGGTGCCACGGGAGGTCCTGGTGCCGTGCCTGCCGCCGGATGCCGAGCAGATGGCGGCCTGGCTGTCCGGGCTGCGTGGATCGCGCGTGCAGCTGCGGGTGGCCCAGCGCGGCGACAAGCGGGCCCTGGCCGAGACGGTGCAGCGCAACGCACAAGAGGCGTTGCAGCAGCACAAGCTCAAGCGGGCCGGCGATTTCACCGCGAGATCGGCTGCGCTGCAGGACATTCAGGAGTCACTGGGTCTGGCGGAGGCACCACTTCGGATCGAGTGCGTGGACATCTCGCACGTGCAGGGGACCGATGTCGTCGGCTCGCTGGTGGTGTTCGAGGACGGAGTGGCGCGCAAGTCCGACTACCGGCACTTCGCCATCCGGGAGGCCGCCGGCGAGGGGCGTTCCGATGACGTCGCCTCCATCGCAGAGGTGACCCGGCGCCGGTTCGCGCGCCATCTGCAGGAGCCCCCGCCCGATACCGAGCAGAAGCCGCGACGGTTCGCCTACCCGCCCAATCTCTATGTGGTCGACGGTGGCGCACCGCAGGTCAACGCCGCCCAGTCGGTGCTCGACGAATTGGGCGTCACCGACGTGGCGGTGATCGGCCTGGCCAAACGGCTCGAGGAGGTCTGGGTGCCGGCTGAGCCGGATCCGGTTATCCTGCCCCGCAACAGCGAAGGGCTTTACCTGCTGCAACGGGTTCGCGACGAGGCGCACCGGTTCGCGATCTCATATCACCGCAGCAAGCGGTCCAAGCGGATGACGGAATCGGCGCTGGACAGCGTGCGCGGACTCGGCGAGACCCGGCGCAAGGCCCTGGTCATGCATTTCGGTTCGCTGGCCAAGCTGCGGCAGGCCGGGGTCGACGAGATCACCGCGGTGCCCGGGATCGGCGCCGCCACCGCCGCGGCCGTGCTGGAGGCGCTGGCTGGTCCGGGTGGGGACGCTGATACCGACCGTTCGGCCGCATCGGAGGCCGTCGTGGGCGAAGATTCAGAACCGAGCATGAACACCGACCAGCGGGCATCGCGATGACCGATCACACAGCGGCACCAGAGACGCCGGGAACACCGGCGGACGCCCCCGATATCGACGTGGTCCTGGTGACCGGGCTCTCCGGGGCGGGCCGGGGCACCGCGGCCAAGGTTCTCGAGGACCTCGGCTGGTACGTCGCCGACAACCTTCCGCCCGAACTCATCGCTCGGATGGTCGACCTCGGCCTGGAGGCCGGTTCGCGCATCACCCAACTGGCGGTCGTGATGGACGTCCGCTCCCGCGGTTTCACCGGGGATCTGGATCTGGTGCGCAACGACCTCGGGCTGCGCAACATCAACCCGCGGGTGCTGTTCCTGGAGGCCACCGACGACATCCTGGTGCGCCGCTATGAGAACAACCGGCGAAGTCATCCGTTGCAGGGCAACCAGACTCTGGCCGAGGGGATCGCGGCGGAACGCACCATGCTGGCCCCGGTCAAAGCGACGGCAGATCTGATCATCGACACCTCGAACCTGTCGGTCCCGGCCCTGCGGGCGAACATCGAGCGTGCCTTCGGCGGAGGAAGGATTCCCCGCACCAGCGTCACCGTGGAGTCCTTCGGTTTCAAGTACGGCCTGCCGATGGACGCCGACATGGTGATGGACGTCCGGTTCCTGCCCAACCCGCACTGGGTTGACGAACTGCGACCGCAGACCGGCCAGTCGCCCGCGGTGCGGGACTACGTGCTGTCCCAGGCCGGCGCCGACGAATTCCTGCAGACCTACCACCAGCTGCTGCGCCTGGTCGTCGACGGTTACAACCGGGAGGGCAAGCGGTACATGACCGTCGCCATCGGTTGCACCGGCGGAAAACACCGCAGCGTTGCGATCGCCGAGGCGCTCGCCGCATTGCTGGCACGCGACGAGCAACTGTCGGTTCGCGTCCTGCATCGGGATCTGGGGCGGGAATGACCACCCCCGCGGGCAGGAGCGAAGCGACCAGGGGATCGGCCGAGCGCATCGTCGCCCTCGGCGGCGGCCACGGCCTCTATGCCACGCTGTCGGCCGCACGCCGGCTGACCCCGTACGTCACCGCGGTGGTGACCGTCGCCGACGACGGCGGATCCTCGGGCCGGTTGCGGGCGGAGTTGGACGTGGTGCCGCCCGGCGATCTGCGGATGGCGTTGGCGGCGTTGGCTTCTGACAGCCCGCACGGCCGGCTGTGGGCGACGATCATCCAGCACCGCTTCGGCGGCAGCGGCGGGCTTGCCGGCCATCCGATCGGAAACCTGCTGCTGGCCGGACTCAACGAGGTGCTCGCCGACCCGGTCGCCGCCCTCGACGAGCTCGGCCGGATCCTCGGCATCAAGGGACGGGTACTGCCGATGTGCCCGATCGCCCTGCAGATCGAGGCCGACGTCGCCGGCCTGGAGGGTGACCCGCGGATGAGCCGGGTGATCCGCGGTCAGGTCGCGGTGGCCACCACGCCGGGCAAGGTGCGCCGGGTGCGTCTGCTGCCGGGTGATCCGCCGGCCACCCGCCAGGCCGTGGACGCCATCATGGGCGCCGACCTGGTGGTGCTCGGCCCCGGTTCGTGGTTCTCCAGTGTCATTCCGCACGTACTGGTTCCCGGACTGGTCGCCGCGCTGAAATCCACTCCGGCCCGCCGGGCGCTGGTGCTGAACCTGGCCGCCGAACCCGGTGAGACCGCGGGGTTTTCGGCTGAGCGGCATCTGCATGTGCTTGCCCAGCACGCGCCGGGCTTCACCGTGCACGACATCATCGTCGACGCCGCCAGTGTGCCGTCCGAGCGTGAGCGTGAGCAACTACGCAGGACGGCAGCCCTACTGGATGCGTCGGTTAAGTTTGCCGACGTTTCCAGACCTGGTACACCTTTACATGATCCGGCGAAGCTGGCCGCGGCGTTGGAGTCGGTGCGGGTGCGGCCGGAGGCGGGGACGCACCCGGGGACGCACCCGGGCACGACGACGGCCACAGGGGAGGCTACGGTGACGACCACGATTCCGACGGTCAGCCCTGCGCCGGGACGATCGACTGAAGGCGGACGGAGAGGCGACGAACCGTGGCGATGACCGCTGAGGTGAAGGACGAGCTGAGTCGTCTGGTCGTCAACTCGGTCAGCGCCCGCCGTGCCGAGGTGGCGTCGTTGCTGCGCTTCGCCGGTGGTCTGCACATCGTCGCCGGCCGGGTCGTGGTCGAGGCCGAGGTCGATCTGGGCAGCATCGCCCGACGGCTCCGCAAGGACATCCACGACCTGTACGGCTACAGCGCCGTGGTGCATGTGCTCTCGGCGAGCGGTATTCGCAAGAGCACCCGTTACGTCGTGCGGGTGGCCAAGGACGGTGAAGCCCTGGCCCGCCAGACCGGTCTGCTGGACATGCGCGGCCGTCCGGTGCGCGGGTTGCCCGCCCAGGTGGTGGGCGGCGGTATCGCCGACGCCGAGGCGGCCTGGCGCGGCGCCTTCCTGGCGCACGGGTCGCTCACCGAACCGGGACGGTCATCGGCGCTGGAGGTCAGCTGCCCGGGACCGGAGGCGGCGCTCGCCCTGGTCGGCGCGGCACGGCGGCTCGGAGTCAGCGCCAAGGCCCGTGAGGTGCGCGGCACCGACCGGGTGGTGGTGCGCGACGGCGAGGCCATCGGCATGCTGCTGACCCGGATGGGCGCCCAGGACACCCGGCTCACCTGGGAAGAGCGCCGGATGCGTCGCGAGGTGCGGGCCACCGCCAATCGCCTGGCCAACTTCGACGACGCCAATCTGCGTCGCTCGGCGCGGGCCGCGGTAGCCGCTGCCGCCCGGGTGGAGCGGGCGCTGGAGATCCTCGGCGACACGGTGCCCGATCATCTGTCGGCCGCCGGCCGGCTGCGGGTGGAGCACCGGCAGGCTTCGCTCGAGGAACTGGGCCGGCTGGCCGATCCGCAGATGACGAAAGACGCTGTGGCAGGACGGATCCGGCGCTTGCTGTCGATGGCCGATCGCAAGGCCAAGCAGGACGGTATTCCGGACACTGAGTCCGCGGTGACCCCGGATCTGCTCGAAGACGCCTGAGTTCTATCCGGGTGCCTGAGTTCTATTCGGGGGTAGGGATTTCCGTCGGATTGGCGGACAGCGCCCAGCGGATTCCGCCTACCATCACCAGTCCGGCCGCCCGCACACCTGTCGATTCCAGCAACGGCAGGTAGGGCAGCCGCAACGGAAGTCGTGCCCACGCCGGCAGCAGCGAGATCGCGGCGGCGGCCAGCACCCCGTAGGGCCCGCGGGCCAGTAGTGGCAACGGCGGGGTGACGAGCAGAAACCGGGCGGCCTCCCGCGCTGACGGGGTGCTGCGAAGCTCGCTGCGATAGGCCGCGATCCGCTCGGCCAGTTGTGCCTCGGTGTGTGGCGGGTCCACCACCCCGAGGGCCGTGGCCACCCGGGCGGTGTCGGCGACGTAGCCGTCCCGGCCATCCTGGTCCAGCGGCGCCGCGCCGAAGCGCTGATGGGCCCGCAGGAAGCTGTCCACCTCGGCGATGTGCACCCACTCCAGCAGATGCGGATCGTCGGCGCGGTAGGGCCGGCCGTCCGGGGCGGTCCCGTGGACCCGGCGGTGGATGCCGCGTACCCGGTCGACGGCGCGCTGCGCGTCGTCGGAGGTCCCGAAGGTGGTGACCGCCAGGAAGGTGCTGGTCCGCTGCAGCCGGCCCCAGGGGTCGCCGCGGTAGTCGGAATGTTCGGCCACTCCGGCCATCGCCAGCGGATGTAGCGACTGCAGAAGCAGTGCGCGCAGTCCGCCGACGAACATCGAGGCGTCGGCGTGCACCCGGCGGATCGGCCGGTCCTCGGCGAACCAGCGCGGGCCGGGTGCGGTGTGGATCCGCGTGCGGTTCTGCGGCCCCTCCGGTCCGGCGACCATGGCGAAGAGTCCCCGGCCGAGCCGCTCGCGCAACCGGTCGCTCGCCAGCGGTAGCGCCGTGATCAGTGTCATAGCGGCGACGGTACGCCGAGCGCGGGGTTTCCAGCGCGACGCCCTGAGCACCGCACTACGCTGTTATCTGCATTGACTGGCGAGCAAGTGGAGGAGACAGACGTGACGATCCGGGTTGGCGTGAACGGCTTCGGCCGTATCGGACGCAACTTCTACCGGGCCCTGGCCACCCAGCAGGCTCTGGGCAAGGCCAAGGACATCGAGATCGTGGCGGTCAACGACCTCACCGACACCGCCGCCCTGGCCCACCTGCTGAAGTTCGACTCCATCCTGGGCCGCTTCCCCGAAGAGGTCCACGCGGACGGCGACACCATCCACGTCGGCAAGCACAAGATCAAGGCGTTCGCGGTCAAGGACGGTCCGGCGGCGCTGCCGTGGGACCAGGCCGGCGTCGACGTCGTCGTCGAGTCCACCGGACACTTCAACGACGCCAAGGCGCACGGCCACCTGCAGTCGGGTGTCAAGAAGGTGATCATCTCCGCGCCGGCCTCCGACGAGGACATCACCATCGTGATGGGCGTCAACGACGACAAGTACGACGGCAGCCAGAAGGTCATCTCGAACGCCTCGTGCACCACGAACTGCCTTGGGCCCCTTGCCAAAGTCGTCAACGACGAGTTCGGCATCATCCGCGGCCTGATGACCACCATCCACGCCTACACCGGTGACCAGAACCTGCAGGACGGCCCGCACAAGGATCTGCGCCGCGCCCGCGCCGCCGCGATCAACATCGTGCCGACCTCCACCGGTGCAGCCAAGGCCATCGGCCTGGTGCTGCCCGAGTTGAAGGGCAAGCTGGACGGCTACGCGCTGCGGGTGCCGATCCCCACCGGCTCGGTCACCGACCTCACCGTCGAGCTGAAGAAGCCGGCCAGCGCGGCGGAGATCAACGCGGCGCTCAAGGCCGCCGCCGAAGGCAAGCTCAAGGGCATCCTGAAGTACTACGACGCCCCGATCGTGTCCAGCGACATCGTCACCGACCCGCACAGCTCGATCTTCGACGCCGGCCTGACCAAGGTGATCGACAACCAGGCCAAGGTGGTGTCCTGGTACGACAACGAATGGGGCTACTCCAACCGGCTGGTCGACCTGGTCGCACTGGTCGGCAAGTCGCTCTAGCGATGGCGGTCAAGAGCCTCGCCGACCTGCTCGCCGAGGGCGTCGCCGGTCGGGGAGTCCTGGTGCGCTGCGATCTCAACGTCCCGCTGGCCGACGGTGTCATCACCGACCCGGGCCGCATCGACGCCTCGGTTCCGACGCTGGCGGCTCTCGCCGACGCCGGCGCCAAGGTGATCGTGACCGCACACCTGGGCCGGCCCAAGGACGGCCCGGACCCCAAGCTGTCGCTGGCCCCGGTGGCCGCGGCGCTCGGGGAGCGGCTGGGCCGGCACGTCCAGTTGGCCGGCGATGTGGTCGGCACCGATGCGCTGGCCCGGGCCGAGGGCCTGACCGACGGTGATGTGCTGCTGCTGGAGAACATCCGCTTCGACCCCCGGGAAACCAGCAAGGACGACGCCCAGCGTCTGGCGATGGCCAAATCGCTTGCCGAACTCGTCGGTGATGACGGCGCCTTCGTCTCTGACGGCTTCGGGGTGGTGCACCGCAAGCAGGCCTCGGTCTACGACGTGGCCACGCTGCTGCCGCACTACGCCGGCAACCTGGTGGCCACCGAGGTCAAGGTGCTCGAGCAGCTCACCAGTGCCGGCGAGCGGCCGTACGCCGTGGTGCTCGGCGGCTCGAAGGTCTCCGACAAGCTGGCGGTGATCGAGAACCTCGCCAAGAAGGCCGACAGCCTCATCATCGGCGGTGGCATGTGCTTCACCTTCCTTGCCGCGCAAGGGGTTCAGGTCGGCAAGTCGTTGCTGCAGGAGGAGATGATCGACACCTGCCGACGGCTGCTCGAGGAGTACGGTGACGTCATCCACCTGCCGGTCGACATCGTCGTCGCGAGCGAGTTCTCCGCCGACTCCGAGCCGGAGCGGGTGCACGCCGACAAGATCCCGGCCGACAAGATGGGCCTGGACATCGGACCCAGTTCGGTGAAGCGCTTCAGCACGCTGCTGTCCAACGCCCGCACCATCTTCTGGAACGGGCCGATGGGCGTCTTCGAGTTCCCTGCGTTCGCGGCCGGCACCCGCGGCGTCGCCGAAGCCATCATCGACGCCACCGCCAAGGGTGCGTTCAGCGTGGTCGGCGGCGGCGACTCGGCGGCCGCGGTGCGACTGCTCGGCCTGCCGGAGGACGGTTTCTCGCACATTTCAACCGGCGGCGGGGCCTCTCTGGAATACCTTGAGGGCAAGACCCTTCCGGGTATCGAAATCCTCAACTAGGAGCGAACGTCGAATGTCGCGTAAACCGCTGATCGCGGGCAACTGGAAGATGAACCTCAATCACTTCGAGGCCAACGCGCTGGTGCAGAAGATCGCTTTCTCGTTGCCGGACAAGTACTTCGCCAAGGTCGACGTCACTATCCTTCCGCCGTTCACCGACCTGCGCAGCGTGCAGACCGCAGTCGACGCCGACAAGCCGTTGCTCACCTACGGCGCCCAGGATCTGTCCCCGCACGACTCGGGTGCCTACACCGGTGACATCAGCGGGGCGTTCCTGGCCAAGCTCGGCTGCACCTACGTGGTCGTCGGACACTCCGAGCGCCGGACCTACCACCATGAGGACGATGCGACCGTGGCGGCGAAGGCGGCCGCCGCCTTCCGGCACGGCCTGATCCCGATCGTCTGCATCGGCGAGCATCTCGAGGTCCGCGAAGCCGGCAACCACGTCGCGCACAACATCGCCCAGTTGCGCGGCTCGCTGGCCGGACTGACCGAGGAGCAGTTGGCCACCGTGGTCATCGCCTACGAGCCGGTCTGGGCGATCGGCACCGGCCGGGTGGCCAGCGCCGCCGACGCCCAGGAGGTGTGCGGCGCGATCCGTGCCGAGCTGGCCGACATCGCCTCGGCGAAGGTGGCCGACGGCGTGCGGGTGCTCTATGGCGGCTCGGTCAACGCCAAGAACGTCGGCGAGATCGTCGGCCAGCCGGATGTGGACGGCGCCCTGGTCGGCGGTGCGTCGCTGGAGGGCGAGCAGTTCGCCACCCTGTCGGCCATCGCCGCAGGTGGACCCCTTCCCTAAACCCCCCCTGCCCTGAACGGGCCGTCCGACCAGGTAACCTGATAGCCATGATTCTGGCCCTGCAGATCCTGCTGGTGATCACCAGTGTGTTCGTGGTCCTGCTCGTGCTGCTGCACCGGGCCAAGGGCGGCGGTCTGTCCTCGCTGTTCGGCGGCGGTGTGCAGTCCAGCCTGTCCGGATCGACCGTGGTGGAGAAGAACCTCGACCGGCTGACCTACTTCGTCACCGGTATCTGGCTGGTCTCCGTCATCGGCATCGCGCTGCAGATCAAGTACTCCTGAGCGGCTCGATCGGCGGCGGAGTCCAACTGCCGTCGAGTACCGCCTGACCCGGCACATACACCCGCAGATACGCGCTGAACTCGCCGTCCGGAACGGGCAGCCAGTTGGCGCCCGGGTCGGCGGGATCCTGCCGGGAGAAGACGATGTCGACCGAGCCGTCCGGCCGGTGCACGAGTTCGCCGGGGCGGCTGCTGCTGATGCTGTAGCGGTTCAGCGGATTGCGGACGAACGCACCGGCGGGATCGTAGACGGTGACCGACCAGAACGCCCCGGCCGGCGGCTCCTGTCCCGCGGCGAAATGCATGACGTAGTTGTGGGAACCGTTGAGCGGCAACAGATACCGGTCGAGCAGCCCCGCCGAGTAGACCGCCTCGTCCGGGATGTTCGCCCACGGCCCGACGAAGGCGACCCCGGCGCGCAACTGGTAGTCGGTGCCGTACTGGCCGATCTTCGGATCGGTGATGCCCCACCCGCGATGGGCCAGCGCCGACTCGTACTGGGCCAGGCCGGACAGCAGGGGGAGTAGGACCGTGGCCGCACGCACGGCCAGGTCGACCGCCACGGCGGCCAGTGGGCCCAGATGCGCATCGGCCACCCGCAATCCCGGGCCGACGCCGATCTGCGCCAACGCCTGCAGCCGGGCGGCATCGGTGGCGGGCGGCGGGTTGACCTCCATCGCCGCGCTGATCGCATCGAGCAGTGCCAGGCCGGTGGGCGGGTCCGTCCTGGCCGGTGGGGCCGCGGCGGAGCCCGACGGGGTCAACCGGAACTGGTTCATCAGGGCGATGGCCTGCTGCTGATCGGCCGCGTCGCCGGCCAGGGTGCGACCGAGGATCACCATGTTCCGGTAGGGCACCGTGACGGTCTGCGCGCCGGGAACCGTGATCTGCGGTCCGCCGTCCCAGGTGATCGCGAAGGTGCCCGGTCCGGAGCCGGTGGCACGCGCCCCGATGTAGTCGACGACGTTGGTGTACGGGTCGATCAGTTGGAAGCTGAAGTAACGGTCGCCCATATCCGGAAAGGACAGCACCACCGGTCCGCCGCCGAGGTCCAGAACGCCGCGGGAGTAGAAGGTGTCGGCGTTGGGCCGCCAGATCGGGACGCCGTCCGGATCGGCGAAACGGGTGCGCAGCGTGATGGTGTTCAGACTGGTCGCCTCGGCGCGGAACTTCTCGAACTCCAGCAGTGGGTAGCCGTAGACGTAGGCCTGCATGGCAGCCACGGCGGCCTGGATCGGGCCGGGCGCGTGGGTATGGGCGGCGGGAACCTTGGTCGCGTGCGCCGACGGCGTCACAACAGTGCGGGCGGTGCGCGCCGCGGCCGGGCGGGGATGCCGCGCAGGCGGCGCGGCCGCAGCCCGCCGGGCCTGATCTGCCCGATGACCCGCCTCATCGCCCGGTGCCGCCGCGGCCACTGCGGGCAGTGCCAGTGCCGCGCCCAGTCCGGCGGCCGCCAGCGCGGTTCTCAGCAGCAGGCGGCGACCCGTCACGCGGCTGCCTCCAGTCTTTGAGCCCCCGCGCCGGATACTACGGCGGATCGCCGCGGTGACAGACCCGGTTGGGCGGCAAAAGTCGCGGGTTGTTCCACCGGCACCGATACTTGTGCCATGGCGCAACCCGACGTGACGCTGGAACCGATCGGGGCGGTCTATCGCACGGCGGTCGGCCGGGAGGCCACCGAACCGATGCGCGAGGACATCAGGCTGCTCGGTGCGATGCTGGGTGACACCGTGCGCGAGCAGAACGGGCCGGCGGTGTTCGATCTCGTCGAGCGGGCCCGGGTGGAGTCGTTCCGGGTGCGCCGCTCGGAGATCGACCGCGCCGAGATGGCCCGGATGTTCTCTGGTGTGGACATCCATCAGGCCATCCCGGTGATCCGGGCGTTCAGCCATTTCGCGCTGCTGGCCAATGTCGCCGAGGACATCCACCGGGAGCGCCGCCGTGAGGTGCACGTGACGGCGGGCGAACCCGCCCCGGCCAGCACCCTGGCCGCGACCTATCGCAAACTCGACGCCGCCCGCCTCGACGCCCGCACCGTCGCAGACGAACTGCACGGCGCATGCGTGTCGCCGGTCATCACCGCCCATCCCACCGAGACCCGGCGCCGGACGGTGTTCGACACCCAGAATCACATCACCCGGCTGATGCGGCTGCGAATGCACGGTCAGTACCAGACCGATGACGGCCGCGCGGTCGAGACGGAGTTGCGCCGCCAGATCCTCACGCTGTGGCAGACGGCGCTGATCCGGTTGTCGCGGTTGAAGATTCAGGACGAGATCGAATCGGGACTGCGGTATTACCGCGCCGCTTTTTTCGAGGTGATCCCGAAGGTCAATGCCGAGGTGCGCAATGCCCTGCGCAGCAGGTGGCCGGACGCCGAACTGCTGGACCGGCCGATGGTGCGGCCGGGCTCCTGGATCGGGGGAGACCGGGACGGCAATCCCAATGTCACCGCCGACGTGGTGCGGCTGGCCACCGGTAGCGCCGCCTTCACCGCACTGGCGCACTACTTCGACGAACTGCTCATCCTCGAGCAGGAGTTGTCGATGTCGGCCAGGCTGGTGCATGTCACCGATGATCTGATCCGGCTCGCCGAGGCGTGCGCGGAGCCCGAGCGCGGTGACGAACCCTACCGGCGCGCGGTGCGGGTGATCCGGGCCCGGCTGACAGCGACGGCGTCCGATGTCCTGGACCGGCTGCCCGAGCATGTGCTGGATCTCGAGTTGCCCGCGTATCGCGGTCCCGGCGAATTCGCCGCCGACCTGGCCGTCATCGACTCCTCGCTGCGTGCGCACGGCAGCGCGCTGCTGGCCGATGACCGGCTGGCCCGGCTGCGGGATGCGCTGGACGCGTTCGGCTTCCATCTCTGCGGCCTGGACATGCGGCAGAACTCCGAGACCCACGAACAGGTGATCGCCGAACTGCTGCGCTGGGCCGGGGTGCACGGCGACTACGCGTCGCTGCCCGAGGAGAAACGGGTCGAGTTGCTCGTCGCGGAACTGTCCACCCGGCGACCGCTGGTGCGCGAGGACTCCGACCTCTCGGAGTTGGCCCGCAAGGAACTCGACATCGTCGGCGCGGCGGCCCGGGCGGTGCGCACACTCGGGGATGCAGCGGTGCCGACCTACATCATCTCGATGTGCCAGTCGGTGTCAGACATGCTCGAGGCAGCCTTGTTGCTCAAAGAGGCCGGTCTGCTTGATGTTTCCGGTCCGAACCCCTATGCGCCGGTCGGCATCGTGCCGTTGTTCGAGACCATCGAGGACCTGCGCCGCGGTTCGGCCATCCTGGAGGCGGCGCTGGACCTTCCGGTCTACCGGGGCATGGTCGACGCGCGTGAGCGGACCCAGGAAATCATGCTGGGCTACTCCGACTCCAACAAGGACGGTGGCTACCTCGCGGCCAACTGGGCGCTGTACCGCGCCGAACTCGACCTGGTGGAGTCGGCACGAAAGACCGGAATCAGGTTGCGGCTCTTCCACGGCCGTGGCGGCACCATCGGCCGCGGCGGCGGACCCAGCTACGACGCGATCCTGGCCCAGCCGCCCGGGTCGGTCAACGGTTCGCTACGGCTGACCGAACAGGGCGAGGTCATCGCCGCCAAGTACGCCGAACCGCGGATCGCGCACCGCAACCTGGAGAGCCTGATCGCCGCCACTCTGGAGTCGACCCTGCTCGACGTCGAAGGCCTCGGCGCGGCGGCCGAACCGGCCTACCGGGTGCTCGATGAACTCGCCGAACTGGCGCAGCGGTCCTACGCCGAACTGGTCCATGAGACACCGGGATTCGTCGAGTACTTCAAGGCCTCGACGCCGGTCAGCGAGATCGGATCACTGAACATCGGCAGCCGCCCGACCTCGCGTAAGCAGACCACGTCGATCTCCGATCTGCGCGCCATCCCGTGGGTGCTGGCCTGGAGCCAGTCGCGGGTGATGCTGCCCGGCTGGTACGGCACCGGAAGCGCGCTGGAGCAGTGGATCGCCGGCGACGAGAAACGGGTCGCGGTGCTGCGCGACCTCTACGAGAAGTGGCCCTTCTTCCGGACCGTCCTGTCCAACATGGCTCAGGTGCTGGCCAAGTCGGACATGGGTCTGGCCGCCCACTATTCGGAACTCGTCGACGACGCCGAACTGCGTCATCGGGTGTTCGGCAAGATCAGCGCCGAACACGACCGCACGATCCGGATGCACAAGCTGGTGACCGGTCACGACGATCTGCTGGCCGACAATCCGGCGCTGGCCCGGTCGGTGTTCAACCGGTTCCCGTATCTCGAACCGCTCAACCACCTGCAGGTCGAGTTGTTGAGGCGGTACCGCTCCGGTGACGACGAGGATCTGGTGCAGCAGGGCATCCTGCTCACCATGAGCGGTCTGGCCTCGGCGCTGCGTAACAGCGGCTAGGGCTGACCGCCGCGCTTGAGCGCACCGAGGACACCCCGAACCGCCGACTCGGCGGCCCCCAGCGGCGCGGTGAGCACTTCGCTGACGCTCACCACCCGCTCCAGTCGGGTGACGATCGCCTCCATCCGGGTCACCACCGCCGCGAGTCGGGGCGCGAGTTCGTCGATCTTGGTCAGCGTCGAGTTGAAGACGACGAGGGTCTCCTCGAAGTACTTCATCGTCCCGTCCATACCGCCGATGGTGGTGTTGAGCCCGGCCAGCGTCTCGCCCACGCCGGTCAGCAGCGTGTCGAGCTGCTCGACGGTGACGTCGGCGTTCAGTGCGGCCTGGGCGAGGGTCTTGAGCCGGTCCGTGGGACTGCGTGGTGGGGTTCTGTCCGCCATGGCGTCAGTGTGTCAGCTTCGCCGCGGCCGCGGTGTCGAGTAGCCACACGGTGGCATCACGACCGAGGGCGCCGGCCGCGGGGATGTCGTCCGCCGCGGCACCGCCGATCGCGGCGGCCACCGCGTCCGCTTTGGCCTCCCCGGACACCACCAGCCATACCTGCCGGGAGCGGCGCACCGCCGGCAGGGTCAGGGTGATGCGGCGCGGCGGCGGCTTGGGGGAGTCGGTCACTGCGACCACCATGCGCTGCGTCTCGCGCACCGCGGGGGTGTGCGGGAACAACGAATTGACGTGTCCCTCGCCGCCCATTCCCAGCAGGTGGACGTCGAAATCCGGTGTGGGCGAACCGGATTCGGCCAATGCGGCCAGGGTGTCCTGATAGGCCGCGGCCGCGGCGCCGATGTCGTCGCCGAACTCGCTGTCGCTGGCCGGCATCGGGTGGATGTTGCCGGCCGGTATCTCGATGTGGTCCAGCAGTGCCTCGCGGGCCTGCAGTTCGTTGCGCTCGGCGTCGTCGAGCGGCAGGTAGCGGTCATCACCCCAGAACAGGTGCACCCGCGACCAGTCGACCGGATGCGAACCGAGTCGTTTGAGCAGTGCGATGCCGGTGCCGCCACCGGTGAGCACGATCATCGCCGCACCGCGTTCGGCGATTGCGGTGTCGATCGCGGCGGCCAGGCGATCGCCGGCGGCATCCACCAGGGCCTCGGTGTCGGGGTAGGTCGCGACGATGACGCTCATCTCAGGCGTACACGACCTTGTCGATCCCCTGCAGCGCCTCGTAGTAGATCTCGTCGGCATCGAGCCGGCGCAGATCCTCGGCCAGGCATTCCCGGGTCTCCCGCCGCGCCAGCGGCAGCAGCGCCGCGGGCCGGCCGGTGCGGCTCAGCGTGGCGGTCGTCCCGTTCTGCGGCCGGCTGAGCGTGATGGTCTGGCTCTGCTGGATGAGCTCGACCGACAGATCACCCACCACGCGGCGCACCGGTCCGTCGATCCGGGCCGCCAGCCAGCCGGCCAGGATGTCCAGCGCGGGTTCGTCCTTCAGGCCCGACACCAGCGCCCCGGTGACCGGCTCGTGCGGCGGCTGATCCAGCGCGGAGGCCAGCAGTGCGCGCCAGTAGGTGATCCGGCTCCAGGCCAGGTCGGTGTCGCCCCGGGTGTAACCCGTCAACCGGCTGCGCAACGTGGCCAGCGGGTCCTCGCTCCCGGTGGCGTCGGTGATCCGGCGAATCGCCAAGCGGCCCAGCGGATCCTCGGCGGGAACTGCAGGGGCGTTCCCCGGCCACCACGCCACCACCGGGGTGTCGGGCAACAGGAAGGGCAGCACCACACTGCTGGCGTGCGCCGCCAGCGGCCCATGGGTGCGCAGCACGACGACCTCGCCGGCCCCGGCATCGCCGCCGACCCGGAGCTGGCCGTCCAGGCGCGGTTCGGAGGCCAACCGGTCGACCGGCACCACGACGATGATGCGGCAGGGGTGTTCCCGGCTGGCGGCCACCGCGGCTTCGATGGCGTCCTCCAGGATCCCCTCGGTGTCGGGGGCGACCACCAGTGACAGCACCCGGCCCAGGGTGATCGCGCCGCCTTCCTCGCGCAGCGAGATGATCCGCTTGTTGATCTCGTTGGTGGTGGTCTCGGGGAGATCGACGATCATCGGAGTGCACCTCTCATGGACGCCGCCATTCCCGGCCGGAGCGCTGCAGCATCTCGAACGCCGACGCCGGACCCCAGGTGCCCGATTCGTACGGATCCGGCTTGCCGTGGGTGGCCCAGTAGTCCAGCACCGGATCCAGGATCTCCCAGGACATTTCGACTTCGGCATTGGTCGGGAACAGTGAGGGTTCTCCGAGTAGGACATCCAGAATCAGCCGCTCATAGGCCTCGGGGGAGTCCTCGGCGAAGGCCGAACCGTAGGAGAAGTCCATGTTGACGTCGCGGACCTCCATCGCACTGCCCGGCACCTTGGAGCCGAAGCGCAGCGTGATGCCTTCATCCGGCTGTACCCGGATCACCAGCGCGTTCTGGCCGAGCTCCTCGGTCATGGTGGCGTCGAACGGCAGATGGGGCGCCCGTTTGAACAGCAGGGCGATCTCAGTCACCCTGCGGCCCAATCGTTTTCCGGTGCGGAGATAGAACGGCACCCCGGCCCAGCGCCGGGTGTCGACCTCCAGGGTGATCGCCGCGAAGGTCTCGGTGACCGAGGTCTTGGAGAAGCCGTCCTCGTCGAGCAGGCCGACCACCTGCTGCCCGCCCTGCCATCCGGAGGTGTACTGCCCACGCGAGCTGGTCAGGTCCAGCGGCTGTTCCAGCTTGGTGGCCGAGAGCACTTTGATCTTCTCGGCCCGCACCTCCGCGGGCTGAAAGCTGACCGGTTCCTCCATGGCCGTCAGCGCCAGCAGTTGCAGGAGGTGATTCTGGATCACGTCACGGGCCGCACCGATGCCGTCGTAGTAGCCGGCCCGTCCGCCCAGGCCGATGTCCTCGGCCATGGTGATCTGCACGCTGTCGACGTAGTGGCTGTTCCAGATCGGTTCGTAGAGTTCGTTGGCGAACCGCAGCGCCAGCACGTTCTGCACCGTCTCCTTGCCCAGGTAATGGTCGATGCGGAACACCGACTCCTCCGGGAAGACGCTGTTGACCACCTTGTTGAGTGCGATGGCGCTCTGCAGGTCATGGCCGAACGGCTTCTCGATGACCACCCGGCTCCAGCGCCCATCCTTCGGATTGGCCAGACCGGACCTCTTGAGCTGTTCGGTCACCACCGGGAAGGCATTCGGCGGGATGGACAGATAGAAGGCGTGGTTACCGCCGGTGCCGCGCTCGACGTCGAGCTTGTCCAGCGCCTGGGCAAGCCGGTCGAAGGATTCGTCGTCGTCGAAACTGCCCTGTACGAAGCGGATTCCCTCGGCGAGCCGGTCCCAGATCTCCTGGCGGAAGGGCGTTCGCGCATGTTCCTTGACCGCGTCGTAGACGATCTTGCCGAAGTCCTCGTCGGCCCAGTCCCGGCGGGCGAAACCCACCAGCGCGAACGACGGCGGCAGCAGACCCCGGTTGGCCAGGTCGTAGATCGCCGGCATCAGCTTCTTGCGGGACAGATCGCCGGTCACGCCGAAGATGACCACGCTGCACGGCCCGGCGATCCGCGGCATGCGCTTATCTCGCTTGTCCCGCAACGGGTTATGCCAGCCCTGCCCGGGGTCGGGGGACTGAGTCGCCGGACTCATTTCGATGCGGCGTCCAGTTGACCCTGTGTTGCGTCCAGCAGTTCCTGCCATGACTTCTCGAACTTGTCGACGCCGTCGTCCTCAAGGAAGTTGAAGACGTCGTCCAGGTCGATGCCGACCGCCGTCAGATCGTCGAACACCTTCTGCGATGCGGCTGCGGTGCCCTCGATGGTGTTCCCGTGCACGCGGCCGTGGTCGGCGACCGCCTCGAGCGTCTTCTCCGGAATGGTGTTCACCGTGTCCGGCGCGACGAGTTCGGTGACGTACAAGGTGTCGGAGTAGTCCGGATTCTTCACGCCGGTGGACGCCCACAGCGGGCGCTGCACCCAGGCGCCGCGCTCGGCCAGCGCCGTCCAGCGGCCGCCGGAGTCGAACACCTCCTCGTAGGCGGCGTAGGCCAGTCGGGCGTTGGCCAGGCCGGCCTTGCCGCGCAGGGCGAGCGCCTCCTCGGTGCCGATCTTCTCGAGGCGTTTGTCGATCTCGGTGTCCACCCGGGACACGAAGAACGACGCCACCGACTGGATGTTGTTGAGGTCGTGGCCGGCCGTGGCGGCGGCCTCCAGGCCGGCGAGGTAGGCCTCCATCACCGCACGGTGGCGCTGCACCGAGAAGATCAGCGTGACGTTGACCGAAATGCCTTCGGCGATCACGGCGGTGATGGCCGGCAGCCCGGCCAGCGTGGCGGGGATCTTGATCAGCAGGTTCGGCCGGTCGACGATCTTCCACAGTTCGATCGCCTGCAGGATCGTCTTGTCGGTGTCGTGGGCCAGCCGCGGATCGACCTCGATCGAGACCCGGCCGTCGACGCCGTTGGAGGCCTGCCACTGCGGACGCAGCACGTCGCAGGCCTCCCGCACGTCGTCGGTGGTCATGGTGCGGATGGTGGCGTCCACGTCGGCGCCCCGGGCGGCCAGCTCCGCCAGCTGGCCGGCGTAGGCGGTGCCCTTGGACAGCGCCGCCTGGAAGATCGACGGGTTGGTGGTCACCCCGACGATCGACCAGGTGTCGATCAGGTGCTGGAGGTTGCCCGACCGCAACCGGTCACGGGACAGGTCGTCGAGCCAGACCGATACGCCCGCCGCGGACAACTCCGCAAGGTTGGTGTTCTGTGCCATGCGATTTCTCCTTTGACGGCAGGGGCCGAATTGGACCGGGCTGGTCAGTTTCCGATTGCGCGCTCCGCGGCGGCGACGACGGCCTCCGGGGTGAAGCCGAAAGCGCGGAACAGGGTCTTGTCGTCGGCGGACTCACCGAAGTGCTCGATCGAGATGATCTGGCCGCGGTCACCGACGAACTTGTGCCAGCCCTGGGCGATGCCGGCCTCCACCGACACCCGGGCTCGCACGCCGGGCGGCAGCACATGGTCGCGGTATTCCTGCGACTGGGCCTCGAACCACTCGACGCACGGCATCGACACGACGGCGGCGCGAATGTTCTTGCCCGCGAGGACCTTCTGGGCCTCGACCGCGAGCTGGACCTCCGAGCCGGTGGCGATGATGATCACATCGGCGTCGGCCGAGCCGCATTCACCGAGCACGTAGCCGCCCCGGGCCACGCCCTCGCTGCTGGTGCCCTCGAGCACCGGCACACCCTGGCGGGTCAGGATCAGGCCGGTGGGACCGTTGCCGCCGGTGCGCTCCAGCGTCGCCTTCCATGCGTAGGCGGTCTCGTTCGGGTCGGCCGGACGCACCACCGACAGCCGCGGGATGGCCCGCAGCGCGGCCAGGTGCTCGATCGGCTGGTGAGTCGGGCCGTCCTCGCCGAGGCCGATCGAGTCATGGGTCCACACGTAGATCGGATCGATGTCCATCAGTGCGGCAAGGCGCACCGCCGGGCGCATGTAGTCGGCGAACTGCAGGAAGGTTCCGCCGTAGGCACGGGTCGGCCCGTGCAGCACGATCCCGGACAGGATCGAGCCCATGGCGTGCTCGCGGATGCCGAAGTGCAGGGTGCGGCCGTACCAGTCAGCGGTCCAGTCCTCGGTGGAGATCGACGGCGGCCCAAAGGATTTGGCGCCCTTCATCGTGGTGTTGTTGCTGCCGGCCAGGTCGGCTGATCCGCCCCACAATTCGGGCAGCACCGATCCGATCGCGGACAACACGTCGCCGGAGGCCGCGCGGGTGGCCACCGCCTTGGAACCGGGCTCCCAATGCGGCAACGCGGAGTCCCAGCCATCGGGGAGCTTGCCGGCCAGCAGGCGGTCGAGCAGGGCCTTGCGCTCGGGTTCGCGCTTGGCCCAGGCGTCGAAGCCGGTCTGCCAGTCGGCATGGGCCGCCCGGCCGCGGTCGACCAGCGTGCGGGTGTGGGCGATGACCTCGTCGCGCACCTCGAACGTCTTGTCCGGGTCGAAGCCGAGGATCTTCTTGGTGGCGGCCACTTCCTCGTCTCCGAGAGCCGAGCCGTGCACGCCGCCGGTGTTCATCTTGGTCGGGGAGGGGTAGCCGATGATGGTCCGCAGCGCGATGAACGACGGCTTGTCGGTGACCGCTTTGGCCCGCTCGATGGCCTCTTCGATACCGGAGACGTTCTCGCCGCCCTCGACCCGCTGGACGTGCCAGCCGTAGGCCTCGTACCGGGCCGGGGTGTCCTCGGTGAACGCGATCTCGGTGTTGTGCTCGATGGAGATCTCGTTGTCATCCCAGATCACGATGAGGTTGCCCAGTTGCTGGGTGCCGGCCAGCGAGCAGGCCTCGCTGGTGACGCCTTCCTCCATATCGCCGTCGGAGGCGATCACGTAGATGTGGTGGTCGAAGGGGCTCGTGCCCGCCGGCGCGTCGGGGTCGAACAGACCACGCTCGTAGCGGGCGGCCATCGCCATCCCGACGGCCGAGGCCAGGCCCTGGCCCAGCGGGCCGGTGGTGATCTCGACGCCCTTGGTGTGGCCGTACTCGGGGTGGCCGGGCGTCAGGGAGCCCCGGGTGCGCAGTGCCTCGATATCGGAGAGTTCGAGCCCGAACCCGCCCAGGTAGAGCTGGATGTACAGGGTCAGGCTGCTGTGCCCGCAGGACAGCACGAAACGGTCCCGGCCCAGCCAGTGCGTGTCGCTGGGGTCGTGGCGCATGACCCGCTGGAACAGCGTGTAGGCGACCGGGGCCAGGCTCATCGCGGTGCCCGGGTGGCCGTTTCCGACCTTCTGCACGGCATCGGCGGCCAATACCCGGGCCGTATCGACAGCCAGCGAGTCCACGTCAGTCCAGTCGGCCGGGTGGTGCGGCCGGGTCAGCGCGGAAATCTCTTCTAGCGTGGTCAAAACTCTCACTCCTGGCGTTTTCTGGGGTTGTGACACGGTCGGGCTACCTGCTCCTGGCTGCATACCCTATGGCAGGCAATCGGCCCCGCAATACCGAATCGGCGCCGCTGCGGTCTACCATCCTCTGTAGTAGACACTGGGCCGCCTGGACAGGGGGCCGTCTGACACCGGGGCGGGCCGTCGGGCCGCCCGTGAGGAGTTGACTGCGTGGACATTCGCGAGAGCCACCTGGTTGAAGCCGGGTCGGATGCCGGCTCCAGCCGGTTCCGCAGTTCCCTGCTCGGCTACCTGGCGCTGATGAAGCCGCGCGTCATCGAACTCCTGCTCGTCACCACGATCCCGGCCATGCTGCTGGCCGACCGCGGCCACGCCGACCTGGTGCTGATCCTCAGCACGCTGTTCGGCGGGATGCTCGCCGCCGGTGGTGCCAACGCCCTGAACTGCGTTGCCGACGCGGACATCGACAAGGTGATGAAGCGCACCGAACGCCGTCCGCTGGCCCGTGCGGTGGTGCCGCGCAGTCACGCCCTGGTGTTCGGTCTGGCGCTGTCGGTCGGCGCGTTCTTCTGGCTGTGGTGGACCACCAACATGCTCTCGGCCCACCTGGCGGCCGCGACCATCGCGTTCTACGTGCTGGTCTACACCCTGGTGCTCAAGCGCCGCACCTCGCAGAACGTGGTGTGGGGCGGCGCGGCCGGCTGTATGCCGGTGATGATCGGCTGGTCGGCGGTCACCGGCACCATCGGCTGGCAGGCGCTGGCCATGTTCGCCATCATCTTCTTCTGGACTCCGCCGCACACCTGGGCGCTGGCCATGAAGTACAAGGACGACTACGCCGCGGCCGGAGTGCCGATGCTGCCGGTGGTGGCCACCGAACGTCAGGTCACCACTCAGATCGTCATCTACACCTGGCTGACCGTGGCGGCCACGCTGGCCCTGGTCCCGGCTGCCGGCTGGCTCTACGCGCTGGTGGCGGTAGTGGCCGGGGCGTGGTTCCTGACCCTGGCGCACCGGCTGCACGCCGGCGTCAAGCGCGGCATCGCGGTCAAGCCGCTGAAGCTGTTCCTGCACTCGAACAACTACCTCGCCGCGGTGTTCGTGGCGCTGGCGGTTGATTCGGTGCTGGCGCTTCCGCTTATGCCCTGATTCCCCAGGAGCACGCCCGCCGCGGCGGCAATGGCTCAGGGCATCAGCACGATCGAGCCGGTGGTCTGGCGGGCCTGCAGATCCTCATGCGCGCGCTGGGCCTGAGCCAGCGGATAGTGCGCGCTGACCGTCACGGTGATCGACCCGTCGGCGATGGCGTCGAGCACCTCGCCGGCACGCCAGGCGAACTCGTCCTGGGTGCGGATGTAGTGGGCCAGATTCGGCCGGGTGAGGAAGACCGATCCGGCGGCGTTGAGCCGCTGCGGGTCCACCGGCGGCACCGGCCCGCTGGAGGCGCCGAACAACGCCAGCGTGCCCCGGACCGCCAGGCTGGCCAGGCTGGCGTCGAAGGTGCTCCGGCCCACCCCGTCGTAGACGGCGGCCACGCCGTGACCGTCGGTCAGTTCGCGGACCTCGGCGGCGAACTCGGCCGGGTCCTCGGGGTAGTCGAGCACCTCGATGGCCCCGGCCTGCCGTGACAGTTCGGCCTTCTCCGGGGTGGAGGCGGTGGTGATCACCCGCGCACCGAGACTGGTCGCCCACTGGGTCAGGATCAGGCCGACACCACCGGCGCCGGCATGCATCAGGAGGAAGTCCCGCGGCTGAACCGGGTACACCGACTTGATCAGGTAGTGCGCCGTCATCCCCTTCAGCAGGGCCGACGCGATGGCATCAGAGCGCACGACATCGGGCACGTAGGCGACGAAATCGGCAGGGGCCGTGCAGTATTCGGCGTAGGCGCCGGTCGCGTTCGCCGTCACAACCCGGTCTCCGACATTGATCGCCGCCACATCGGCGCCGACCTCCGCAACGGTGCCGCACACCTCCATGCCCAGGACGAACGGCAGCTCCCGCGGGTAGGCCCCGGAGCGGAAGTAGGTGTCGATGTAGTTGACCCCGATCGCGTCGGCCCGGATCAGAACCTCGCCGGCACCCGGTTTCGGAGTCGGCTTCTCGACGTAGCGCATGACCTCCGGACCGCCCGTCTCGGCGATTTCGATTGCGTGCATGTCACTATCATCCACCCATGAAGCTGGCCAGGCCGAACGTCTTCCACCCGCGCATCGTGCTGGCGTCGTGCCGTCAGCTGCCGGGCAGCGACGGTGACGACGACGGTGTGGTGGCGGCCCTGCGCCGCCGCGGTCTGCACGCCCGGTGGCTACCCTGGGACGACCCCGACACCGAGACCGCGGATCTGGTGATCCTGCGGGCGACCTGGGACTACGCCGAACGCCGTGAGGAGTTCCTGGCCTGGACCACGCGGGTGCGCAATCTGCTCAACCCGCCGGCGGTGGTGGCGTGGAACAGTGACAAGCACTATCTGGCGGATCTCGCCGCGGCCGGGGTTCCGGTGCTGGCGTCCCACTTCGTCGCGCCGGGGGAGTCCGTCGTGCTGCCGCGCGGGGAGGTCGTGGTGAAGCCCGCCGTCGGGGCCGGATCGGTGGACACCCACCGGTTCACCGATCCCAAGGCCGCCCGTGCGCACGCCGCAACCCTGCTCGAGGCCGGACGCGACGTGCTGATCCAGCCCTATGACGCTCGGGTGGAGGACGGCGAAACCGCGTTGGTGTTCATCGGTGGTGAGCAGTCACACGCGTTCACCAAGGGGCCGATCCTGCCTCCGCAGGGCGTCACGCCGGCGTTCGACGAGTCCGGGACCTATGCCGCCGAGTCGCTGTCCGCTGCCGATCCGGACTTCGAGATGTGGGACGTCGGGTATGCGACCCTGGACGCCGCCTGCGCGCATCTGGGTATTGCTCGAAGCGAATTGCTCTACGCCCGAGTCGATCTCATCGGCGGAGCGGACAATCCGATGCTGCTCGAACTCGAACTGGTCGAACCGTCGCTGGGCTGGCGCCAGCTTGACCCCGAGACTCGGGAACTGCGGGAACGTGCTTTCGCCGTCGAGGTGGAGTCAGCGTTGGAGCGCCGGGGCCTCGGCCCGCTCTCCCGGTAGATCCCCGACCGTTGCACCTGGGCGCGCGGCGCGCTGCCGCATCGACGCCCACAGTGCCGCGGTGGCCGCGGTGCAGGCCGTTGCGCCCGCCACATGCATCGCCACCAGGACCGGCGGCACGCCGGTGTGGTACTGGATCTCGCCGATCAGACCCTGGACGATGACGAGTCCGACCAGAACCGCCAACCGCTTGATCACCGGCGGCGGCGCCGCCACGGCCCGTAGTCCGGCGCCCAACCCCACCAGCAGGCTCAGGAAGCAGACCAGCACGGTGACGTGCGCGTGCACCAGGGTGACGACCTCGATCTCCAGCCGCGGGACCACTCGCTGCGGGCTCTTGTCGCCGGCGTGCGGGCCGGCGCCGGTCACCAGCGATCCGGTGAACAGCGTCGCGGCGAGCGCGAGCCCGCTGGTAAAGGTCAACCAGCGCAGCGGATTCGGCACCACCTCGGTGACCACACCATCATCAGGCTCGCCGACCTTGATGAAGAGCAGTGTGGCCAGCCACACCATGACCATCGACACCAGCAGGTGCACCGCCACGGTCCACCACAGCAGTCCGGTCCGCACCGTAATGCCGCCGATGACGGCCTGCAGCACCGTTGACGCCGGCATCAGCCACGCGTAGACGAGCACCTCGCGGCGGCGCCGGGCGCGGGTGACGGCCAGCACCGCCAGGATCGCTGTGATGACCACGAGGAAGGTGATCAGCCGGTTGCCGAACTCGACGGCCTGATGGATCACCGGCACCTCGGCGTGGGGCACCGGGGTGAAACTTCCCGGGAAGCACTGCGGCCAGGTGGGGCAGCCCAGTCCCGATGCGGTGACCCGGACGATCGAACCGGTCACCGAGATCCCGGCCTGGGTCAGCAGCACCGCCAGGGCGATCAGTCGCTGGGTCCGCAGGCTCGGCAACGGGAGCAGGTCCACCAAGCGCTGGAAATATCGTCCGACCGTCACCGCACGATCGTAGGTGAAGTGCTCAGGTGAACCGGAACCAGCGCAGCGCCGCCAGTGCCGCGACGGCGCCCCAGACGGCCAGCACCGCGATACCGAACCAGTCGACCGAGAGTTGCGTCGCCCGGGACAGCGCCTCGGTCAGGGCGCCGGACGGGGTGAGCCGGGCCACCCAGGCCAGAGCACGGGGGATGACGGCGGTCTCCAGGGTCAGCGCGCCGATAGCGGCGAAGACGAACCACATCAGGTTGGCCACCGCGAGCACGATCTCGGCCCGCAGGGTGCCGCCCAGCAGCAGGCCCATCGACACGAAGGTCGCGGTGCCCAGTGCGATGACCACCGCACCCAGCAGCAGGCCGGCCGGATTCGGCCGCCAGCCCAGTGCCAGCCCGATACCGCCCAGCAGCATCGCCTGCAGGAACACCACCGTCACGACCGCCAGCGTCTTTCCGACGATGATGCCCCAGACCGGAAGTGCCGTGGCCCCAAGCCTTTTCAGGGCGCCGTAGCGGCGGTCGAAGGCGACGGCGATCGCCTGGCCGGTGAAGGCCGTCGAGATCACCGCGACGGCCATGATCGCCGGGGTGAACACCGCGACCCGGTTGGAGCCGAAGTCGCCCAGTGGGAGCAGGGTGAGCCCGATCAGCAGCGTGATCGGGATGAACATGGTCAGCAGCAGCTGTTCGCCGTTGCGCAGCAACAACTTCAGATCCAGCGTGTACTGGGCGGCCAGCATCCGCGGCACGCTGCTGGGCCGGGGATCGGGGGAGAAAGTGCCCGCGGGGAACAACTCGGTCATGACCGCAGCTCCTTGCCCGTCACGTCGAGGAAGACGTCCTCGAGACTGCGCTGCTCGACCCGCAGATCAGTGGCCAGGATGTTCAGCCGGGCACACCAGGCCGTCACCGTCGCCAGCACCTGCGGGTCGATATCCCCCTCGACCAGGTACTCGCCCGGACCGGTTTCGGTGGCCCGGTAGCCCTCCGGCAAGGCGGTCAGCAACAGCGAAAGATCAAGGCGGCGTTGGGCGGTGAACCTCAGCTGGCCCTCCGCGCCGGTGCTCATCAATTCGGCCGGGGTGCCGGCGGCGACCTGGGATCCGCGATCGATGATCACGATCCGGTCGGCCAGTTCCTCGGCCTCCTTGAGCTGATGGGTGGTGAGCACCACGGTGACTCCGTCGCGGCGCAGCGCGTCGATCAGCTCCCACACCACCAGCCGCGCGTGGGCGTCCATGCCGGCGGTGGGTTCGTCGAGGAACACCAGTTCCGGCCGGCCCACGATGGCACACGCGAGTGCCAGGCGCTGCTGCTGACCGCCGGAGAGCCGGCGGTATGTGGTGCGGGCGGCGTCGGTGAGTCCCAGGGTGTCCAGCAGCCAGGCCGGATCCAGCGGATCGGCGGAATAGGCGGCGACCAGGTTCAGCATCTCGCCGGCGCGGGCGGCCGGGTAGCCGCCGCCGCCCTGCAGCATGACCCCGATGCGCTCGCGCAACTGAGCGTTGTCGGCGATCGGATCCAGGCCGAGCACCTCGATGGTGCCCGAGTCGGGCTTGGTGAAGCCCTCGCACATCTCGACCGTGGTGGTCTTGCCGGCGCCGTTGGGGCCCAGCAGTGCCAGCACCTGCGCACGCTCCACCTCGAGATCGAGGTCGGACACCGCGACGGTGGCCCCGTAGCGCTTGGACACGCCGCGCAGCCGGACCGGAGTTGACAGGGCTGAACTCACGGTGACTCAGCGTAGGCGTTCGAGTTCGCCGGCCACCGGTTCGGGGTCCTGCCCGCTGTAGCGCTCGTCGGTGCCGGGCACATAACGCCACGGCAGGCGGTTGAGCGTCAGGGCGATCAGCAGCACCACGATCAGTGTGCTGGCCACCGTGGCGTCGATGATCTGGAAGAGGGCAAAGCGGTCCCCGTTGGCGGTCGGGCCGAAGATTCCGACGATGAGGGTGACCGCGATGGTGGCGATCCGGAACCCCGGCCGGGTGGCCCATGCCGCCAGCGGGATGATGGCCCACAGCAGGTACCAGGGCTGCACGACGGGGAACAGCAGCACCGTCGCGCCCAGCGCCACACCCAGCCCGCCGACCGGGTGCAGCCGGCCGCGCAGCACCGCCAGCAGCAGCCAGCTCACCGTGATCGCGATGATCAGCACGCCCATCGCACGGGTCAGCGACAGCACCGCGGTGGTGTGGTCGCCCAGGCCCAGCAGAATGCCGACCTGGCCGGTGGCCAGCGCCAGCAGAGTCGGCGGCGACATCCAGCTGCGCACGACGTTGGCGGTCCCGAGGGTGAACAGCCAGCCGAATCCCAGCCCGCTGATCCATCCGACGAACGCCATCACCGCCAGCGCCAGCGACATCAGCGAGGTGCCGGCGGTGAAGAAGGCCTTGAGCGTCCCACCCCAGCGGTGGGCCAGGGCCATCGCGACGAAGCCCAACGCCAGCAGACCGGGCAGCTTCACCTGCGAGGACAGCGTGATGAGCACCGATCCCGCCACCACCGACCCGGCCGGCGCCCATTGGAGCCACTCGGCGCGGGAGGCCGGCCAGCGCAGGGGACGGGGCAGAAGCGGGCCTGACGATGCGATTCCGCGCAGGGCGACCTCGGTGCCGGTGAGCATCAGACCGAGCATCAGCGCCTCGTTGTGGATACCGGCCACCAGATGCATGAGCAGCAGCGGGTTGGCCGCACCCAGCCAGAGCGCGCTCACCTCGGCGACTCCGCAGCGCCGGGCCAGCCTGGGCGTGGCCCAGACGATCAGGCCCACGCCGATCAGCACGACGATGCGATGGCACAGCACCGCGGCCACGATGTTCTCCCCGGTGAGCGCGGAGATGCCGCGGCCGATCCACAGGAACAGCGGCCCGTAGGGCGCCGGCGTCTCCCGCCACAGGCTGGGCACCGAGAGGGTGAACACGTGGTCGAGGCCGAGTCCGGGCGCCGGCCCGACCTTGTACGGGTTCAGGCCGATCCGGGCGATCTGGCTCTGTGCCAGGTACGAGTAGACGTCCTTGCTGTACATCGGCGGGGCGACGAGCAGCGGGACGATCCACAGCATCAGGGTGTGGTCCAGCTGGCTGCGCGACATCCGCCGCGGTCCGAGGGTGAAACGCCCGAGCATCAGCCAGGCCAGCGCCATCATCACCGCGCCGGTGGTGGTCATGGTCAGCGCGACGGTCTGGATCCGGGACGGCAGATTGAGCAGCCGGACGCCGAACGTCGGGTCCTGGACGACCGGCCTGGCGCCGGCGCCGAGCGCTCCGATGGCCATCAGGACGGTGCCGGTGGCACCGAACAGCCGGGTGCGCCGCATGGCGAGGAATTCGGCCGCGTTGAGCGGGGGCGCCACCGTCCGCTCATCGCCGTGCAGACTGGCGATCGACGAGCTCAAGGAGTGCTGTCGGGCAGCCACGTGAGCACTGTAACCGCCGGCGCCCCGGGCCTCCGCCCAAGTTAGGGTGCCCTTGCTAGACCGGCTTCGGGGAATTGCGTCACACTGGTGTTGTGAAAATCGAGCCGGACGCTTCATCCGGGCGTGTGCCCGTGGCGGTGCCCGCGCACGACGGTGCGACCCGGCAGGAGATCGTTCGCCTGCTGCTGGAGTCGGGATCCATCACCGCAGCCGAGATCGGCCAGCGTCTCGGGATCTCCGCGGCCGGCGTGCGTCGGCACCTCGACGCCCTGGTCGACGACGGCGACGCCGAGGCCAACCCGGCGGCCGCGTGGCAGCAGGTGGGGCGTGGCCGGCCGGCCAAGCGGTACCGGTTGACGCCGGCCGGACGGGCCAAGCTGGACCACACCTACGACGATCTGGCATCGGCCGCGATGCGGCAGTTGCGCGAGATCGGCGGCGACGAGGCGGTGCGGGCGTTCGCCCGGCGACGCATCGACACCATCCTGGCCGGGGTTCCGGCCGTCGACGCCGATGATGTTCCCGCCGTCGAGGAGGCCGCCGACCAGGTGGCCGACGCGCTGTCGCAGGCGGGCTACGCCACCACCACGACCCGGGTCGGCGGACCCATGCAGGGCATCCAGATCTGTCAGCACCACTGCCCGGTTTCCCATGTGGCAGAGGAGTTCCCGGAACTGTGCGAGGCGGAGCAGCAGGCGATCGCCGAGGTGCTGGGCACCCACGTGCAGCGCCTGGCCTCGATCGTCAACGGTGACTGCGCCTGCACCACACACGTTCCACTCGCTGTGACATTCCCTGAGGCGAGCATCCGCAACGAGCAAGGAGAGTCGGCATGACGACCACCCCCGAGGTTCAGCCGCTCGGCCCAATCGTGGCTGCGCCACTGAGCCAGGAAGATGCCATCGCCTCACTGGGGCATTACGGCTACGGCTGGTCGGACCCCGACGTCGCCGGCGCCAGTGCCAAGCGCGGGCTCTCCGAAGCCGTGGTGCGCGACATCTCGGCGAAGAAGAGCGAGCCGGAGTGGATGCTCGACATCCGACTGAAGGCGTTGCGCACCTTCGAGAAGAAGCCGATGCCGAACTGGGGCTCGGACCTCGAGGGCATCGACTTCGACAACATCAAGTATTTCGTGCGCTCGACCGAGAAGCAGGCCACCTCCTGGGAGGACCTGCCCGAGGACATCAAGAACACCTACGACCGGCTCGGCATCCCCGAGGCGGAGAAGCAGCGACTGGTCTCCGGAGTCGCGGCACAGTACGAGTCCGAGGTGGTCTACCACCAGATCCGAGAGGACCTCGAGGCCCAAGGGGTAATCTTCCTCGACACCGATTCGGGGCTGCGGGAACACCCTGAGCTCTTCAAGAAGTACTTCGGCACGGTGATCCCGGCCGGCGACAACAAGTTCTCCGCGCTCAACACCGCGGTGTGGTCGGGTGGCTCGTTCATCTACGTGCCGCCGGGTGTGCACGTCGACATCCCGCTGCAGGCCTACTTCCGGATCAACACCGAGAACATGGGGCAGTTCGAGCGCACCCTGATCATCGCCGACGAGGGTTCCTACATCCACTACGTGGAGGGCTGTACCGCGCCGATCTACAAGAGCGACTCGCTGCACTCCGCGGTGGTCGAGATCATCGTCAAACCCGGTGCGCGCGTTCGGTACACCACCATCCAGAACTGGTCGAACAACGTCTACAACCTGGTGACCAAGCGGGCCCGGGCCGAGGCCGGAGCCACCATGGAGTGGGTCGACGGCAACATCGGCTCCAAGGTCACCATGAAATACCCGGCGGTGTGGATGACCGGCGAACACGCCAAGGGTGAGGTGCTCTCGATCGCGTTCGCCGGTGAGGGTCAGCATCAGGACACCGGCGCCAAGATGCTGCACCTGGCACCCAACACCTCGAGCAATATCGTGTCCAAGTCGGTGGCGCGCGGCGGTGGCCGGGCGTCCTACCGCGGTCTGGTCCAGGTGAACAAGGGTGCGCACGGATCGCGTTCGAGCGTGAAGTGCGATGCGCTGCTGGTCGACACGATCAGCCGCAGCGACACCTACCCGTACGTCGACATCCGCGAGGACGACGTGACGATGGGCCATGAGGCCACCGTCTCGAAGGTCAGCGAGGATCAGCTGTTCTACCTGATGAGCCGCGGCATGACCGAGGACGAGGCGATGGCGATGGTGGTGCGTGGCTTCGTCGAGCCGATCGCCCGCGAACTGCCGATGGAATACGCGCTGGAACTCAACCGGCTGATCGAGCTGCAGATGGAGGGCGCTGTCGGATGACGACCCTGACAGTCAATAAGGGCGAGCAGTTCGCGTCCTTCGATGTCGATGACTTCGAGGTGCCCGGCGGCCGTGACGAGCTGTGGCGGTTCACCCCGCTCAAGCGGCTGCGCGGGCTGCACGACGGCTCGGCCCCCGCGACCGGCTCCGCGCCCATCGCCGTGGCCGTGCAGGACGGAGTGACGGTGGAGACCGTCGCCCGCGGTGACGCGCGACTCGGACAGGCCGGAGTCCCGGCGGATCGCGTTGCCGCGCAGGCGTTCTCGAGCTTCGAGACCGCGACGGTGGTCACCGTCGCCCGCGGCCTGCGCGCCGAGAACCCGATCGAGATCGTCGTCACCGGGCCGGGGGAGGGCAGGACCGCCTACGGGCACCTGCAGATCCGGGCCGGGGAACTCGCCGAGGCGGTCGTCGTCATCGACCTGCGCGGCAGCGGAACCTACGCCGACAACGTCGAATTCGTCCTGGAGGACGCCGCCCGGCTGACCGTGGTGTGGATCGCGGATTGGGCCGACGACGCATTGCACGTCTGCGCCCAGCACGCCCGGCTCGGGCAGGACGCGGTGCTGCGCCACATCGCGGTCACCCTCGGCGGGGAGGTGGTCCGGATGTCGGCGACCGTCCGCTACGACGCGCCCGGCGGTGATGCGGAACTGCTCGGCCTGTACTTCGCCGACGCCGGTCAGCATCTGGAATCCCGACTTCTGGTCGATCACGCCGTTCCCAACTGCCGGTCCAACGTGCTCTACAAGGGCGCTTTGCAGGGCGATCCCGAGTCGAAGAAGCCCGACGCGCACACGGTCTGGATCGGCGACGTGCTGATCCGCGCCGGGGCCACCGGCACCGACACCTTCGAGGTGAACCGGAACCTGGTGCTCACCGACGGCGCCCGCGCCGACTCGGTGCCCAACCTGGAGATCGAGACCGGCGAGATCGTCGGCGCCGGCCACGCCAGCGCCACCGGACGATTCGACGACGAGCAGTTGTTCTACCTGCAGGCCCGCGGCATCCCCGAAGAACAGGCCCGCCGTCTGGTGGTGCGCGGCTTCTTCGGCGAGATCATCTCCAAGATCGCCGTGCCGGAGATCCGCGACCGCCTCACCGATGCCATCGAACACGAACTGGCGCGTACTGAATCAAAATTTGGCCACGAATCGAAAGCTGACGCATGAGCACCCTCGACATCAAGGACCTGCACGTCTCCATCACCACGCCGGACGGCGCCGAGAAGGAGATCCTCAAGGGGGTCAACCTCACAGTGCGCTCGGGGGAGACCCATGCGGTGATGGGGCCCAACGGATCCGGCAAGTCGACACTGTCCTACGCCATCGCCGGTCACCCCAAGTACACGGTCACCTCCGGTTCGATCACCCTCGACGGTGAGGACGTGCTGGCGATGAGCGTGGACGAACGCGCCCGGGCCGGACTCTTCCTGGCGATGCAGTACCCGGTCGAGGTGCCCGGCGTCTCGATGTCGAACTTCCTGCGCACCGCCGTCACGGCCGCGCGGGGCGAGGCGCCGAAGCTGCGACTGTGGGTCAAGGAGGTCAAGGCCGCGATGACCGACCTCGAGATCGACCCGCAGTTCGCCGAGCGCAGCGTCAACGAGGGATTCTCCGGCGGCGAGAAGAAGCGCCACGAGGTGCTGCAACTGAGCCTGCTGCGGCCCAAGATCGCCATCCTCGATGAGACCGACTCCGGCCTGGACGTCGACGCCCTGCGTGTGGTCAGCGAGGGCGTCAACCGCTTCGCCGAGGCCGAGCACGCCGGCGTGCTGCTGATCACCCACTACACCCGCATCCTGCGCTACATCCGCCCGCAGTTCGTGCACGTGTTCGTCGACGGCCGGATCGTCGAATCCGGTGGCCCGGAACTGGCCGACGAACTCGAGGAGAACGGATACGAGCGGTTCACCCGGGCCGCCGCCCAGGCTCCGGCATGACGTCGACGGTCGGCGTCGGCCTGAAGACGGGGGGCGTGGACGTGGAAGGCATCCGCGCGGATTTCCCCATCCTGGCGAAGATGATGCGCGGCGGTCACCGGTTGGCCTACCTGGATTCCGGCGCGACATCGCAGAAGCCGTTGCAGGTGCTCGACGCCGAGCGGCAGTTCGTCACCACCTCCTACGGTGCGGTGCACCGCGGGGCCCATCAGCTGATGGAGGAGTCCACCGACGCCTTCGAGCAGGGCCGCGCCGACATCGCCGCGTTCGTCGGGGTCGCCCCGGATGAGATCGAATTCACCAAGAACGCCACCGAGGCGCTCAACCTGGTCTCGTATGTGTTGGGCGACAACAGGTCCCGCTATGCAGTCGGCCCGGGTGATGTCATCGTCACCACCGAACTCGAGCACCACGCCAACCTCATCCCGTGGCAGGAGCTGGCCCGGCGGACCGGGGCAACCCTGAAGTGGTACTCGATCACCGACGACGGACAGATCGACCTGGACTCGGTGCGCCTCGACGAACGGGTCAAGCTCCTCACCTTCACTGGGCACTCGAACGTCACCGGCACCGGAGCCCCGGTCGGGGAGATGGTCAAGCGTGCCAAGGCGGTCGGGGCGCTGACCGTCCTGGACGCCTGCCAGTCGGTGCCCAACCAGCCGGTCGACTTCCACGCCCTGGGCGTCGACTTCGCCGCCTTCTCCGGGCACAAGATGCTCGGACCCACCGGTGTCGGCGCGCTCTACGGCCGCCGCGAGCTGCTGGCGGAACTCCCGCCGTTCCTCACCGGCGGCTCCATGATCGAGACGGTCACGATGGAGTCGGCCACCTACTGCGCGCCGCCGCAACGGTTCGAGGCCGGCACCCAGATGATCACCCAGGTCGTCGGATTGGGCGCTGCCGCACGCTATCTCGCCGAGATCGGCATGGAGAACGTCGCCGACCACGAGCACCGGTTGGTGGCGGCCACACTGGCCGGTCTCGCCGAGATCCCCCAGGTGCGCATCATCGGCCCCAGCGACCCGGCAGTGCGCCGCTCCCCGGTCTCCTTCGTCGTCGACGGTGTGCACGCCCACGACGTCGGGCAGGTGCTCGACGACGACGGGGTGGCGGTGCGGGTCGGCCACCATTGCGCCGCGCCCCTGCACCGTCGGTATGGTTTGGCGGCCACCGTCCGTGCCTCGTTCGCGGTGTACAACACAGTCGACGAAGTGGACCGGCTGATCGCCGGCGTGCGCAGGGCCATCGACTTCTTTGGAGACAACCGCTGATGCGTCTGGAGCAGATGTACCAGGAAGTGATCCTGGACCACTACAAGCACCCGCACCACCGCGGACTGCGTGAGCCGTTCAATGCTCAAGTGCACCACGTCAATCCGACCTGCGGTGACGAGATCACGCTGCGGGTGACGCTGTCCGGTGACGGCGAGAAGGTCGACGACGTGTCCTACGACGGGCAGGGCTGTTCGATCAGCCAGGCGGCCGTCTCGGTCCTGGCCGATCAGGTGATCGGCCAGAACGTCGGCGATGCGCTCAAGACCGTCGAGGGCTTCAGCGAGATGATCACCTCGCGGGGAACCGTCGAGGGCGACGAGGATCTGATCGGCGACGGCATCGCCTTCGCCGGGGTGTCGAAGTATCCGGCGCGGGTGAAATGCGCACTGCTGGGCTGGATGGCGTTCAAGGACGCAGTGGCCCAGGCATCGGTCGGCAAGGACCAGGGAGGCAGACAATGAGCGAGACCGTCAGCGATCAACTGCTGGCCGATGTCGAAGAGGCCATGCGCGATGTGGTCGATCCCGAACTCGGTATCAACGTCGTCGATCTGGGTCTGGTCTACGGGCTCAACGTCGAGAAGGCATCCGAAGGGGAGGGGGCCGGCACGGTGTGTGTCGTCGACATGACCCTTACCTCGGCGGCCTGCCCGCTGACCGATGTGATCGAGGATCAGGTGAACGCCGCACTGGTGGGGGCCGGTCTGGTCAACGAGGTCAAGCTCAATTGGGTGTGGAACCCGCCGTGGGGCCCGGACAAGATCACCGACGACGGGCGTGAGCAGTTGCGGGCGCTCGGGTTCACCGTCTAGAGGTTCACTGTCCGGGGCTTCACTGTCTGGGGCTTCACCGACCAGCTCATCGGGCGCCGTTGGTGACCTGCGAAATCGAGGTCAGTGCGTTCTCGAAATTGGTCTTGGGGACGGCGATCTCGCCTCGGAACGGATGATTGACCTCCAGCAGCAGGAAGATCACCAGCCCGAGCATGACGGCCATCAGGCCGACGGCCAGTGCGTGCATCGCCTTCTTCTCGACGTACGCGAGTGAGAGATAGAGCAGGGTGACGAAGCCGCCGGCGAAGAGCAGGAACCAGTAGATCGGCGGCAGCGAGTCCCGGGCGTTGTCGATCAGTTCGTTGCGGAGCTTGACCACATCGCTGAGGTCGTCGACCGACCGGGCGTACTGGTCGGCCCAACGAGCGTCCGGGGACATCGGGTTGTACACGTCGAACAGCCGATCGATGGCCTGGCTGGTCTTCGGGCTGCCAGCGCCATCGGCCAGCGCCGGCCATTCGTCGTCGATGACCGAGTTGATGTAGGCCACCACGGCCTGCTGGGCCTGGTCCCTCTGCGGCTGCGGAAATGCCTGCGCGTTGCGGTACATCAGCACCAGGGTGGACGCCTCGTCAGCGGACTGCTGGGTGGACTCCTGGAACGTGGTGAACACCCCGAACACCAGCAGTCCGGTGACGATGGCATAGATCGTGCCCACGGCCTGGAAGCCATCGCTGACCACCGAGTTGTATTCCTCGCCGCGGTGCCGCTTGACGAAGAGATCCAACCCGTAGACAAGGACGACTCCGATGGCGGCCGCCCCGCCGACGACGATGATGCCGACCAGCCAGATCGGCAGATCCAGGATTGCCATGAGAAACCCGCCGTTCGTCGTCGTCACGCCGTGATTATCGGGGCGCAGCCTACCGTCGGGGCGCGCGGGGAACACCGGCACGCCGGATCGCGTTACGACAGACGTGGCTACCCAAGACCTGACCAAACAGAATTTCAACGACATCGTCGACGGCAACGACATCGTCCTCGTCGACTTCTGGGCTTCCTGGTGCGGCCCGTGCCGGGCGTTCGCACCCACCTTCACCGCCGCCTCGGACAAGCATCCCGACATCGTCTTCGCCAAGGTCGACACCGAGGCGAACGAACAGCTTGCCGCCGACGCCGAAATCCGCTCCATCCCGACCCTGATGATCTTCAAGAAGGGTCATGTGGTGTTCAACCAGGCGGGCGCTCTGCCGCCGGCCCAGCTCGAGCAGCTGATTCAGGAGGTCCGGGACTTCGACATCGACGCCGTCATCGCCGCGCAGACAACCGACCTCTGATACCGGCGCGCGATAGCGTGCACCGATGAGCCCGTCCGACTTCGTCCTCATCGACCGTCCGCAGCCCGGCGTCGCACTGGTCACCCTGAACCGGCCCGAGCGGATGAACTCGATGGCGTTCGACGTCATGATCCCGCTGCGCGATGCGCTGGCCGAGCTCAACCACGACAACGACGTCCGCGTCGTCGTGCTGACCGGGGCCGGACGCGGCTTCTCCTCGGGTGCCGACCACAAGTCGGCCGGTGCCGTCCCGCATGTGGCCGGACTCACACGGCCGACCTATGCGCTGCGGTCGATGGAGATCCTCGACGAGGTGATCCTGGCCATGCGCCGGCTGCACCAGCCGATCATCGCGGCGGTCAACGGGGCGGCCATCGGCGGCGGTCTCTGTCTGGCCCTGGCCGCCGACATCCGGGTGGCCGCATCCGATGCCTACTTCCGTGCCGCCGGCATCAACAACGGACTTACCGCTTCCGAGCTCGGACTTTCCTACCTGCTCCCGCGCGCCATCGGATCGTCGCGGGCCTTCGAGATCATGCTCACCGGCCGCGATGTCGACGCCGGCGAAGCCGAGCGGATCGGCCTGGTGTCCCGGCAGGTACCGGCCGCGGACCTGCTGCCCACCTGTTACGAGATGGCCGAGCGGATCGCCGGCTTCTCCCGGCCGGGCACCGAACTGACCAAGCGGACGCTGTGGACCGGGCTGGATGCCAGTACCCTGGAGGGGCATATGCAGGCCGAAGGCCTCGGGCAGCTCTATGTGCGCCTGCTCACCGCCAACTTCGAAGAGGCGGTTGCCGCGCGCGCCGAGAACCGGGACCCGGCCTTCACCGACGAGAAGTGAGACAGGCGCTGTGATCACCGCAACGGACCTCGAGGTCCGCGCCGGCGCGCGCACCCTGCTGCTGGCCGAGGGGCCGGCATTGCGCATCCAGCCCGGCGACCGGATCGGCCTGGTGGGTCGTAACGGTGCGGGCAAGACCACCACGATGCGGATCCTGGCGGGGGAGGGCGACCCGTACGCCGGAACCGTGGTGCGCAGTGGCGAGGTCGGTTACCTGCCGCAGGACCCGCGCGAGGGCGACCTTGAGGTGCTGGCCCGCGACCGGGTGCTCTCGGCCCGCGGCCTGGACACCCTGCTGGCCGACCTGGAGAAGCAACAGGTCCTGATGGCCGAGGTGGTCGACGAGAAGGAACGGGACAAGGCGATCCGCCGCTACGGCCAACTCGAGGAGCGATTCGCCGCGCTCGGCGGCTATGCGGCGGAGAGTGAGGCGGGGCGGATCTGCGCCAGCCTGGGCCTGCCCGAGCGGGTGCTCACCCAGCCGTTGCACACCCTGTCCGGCGGCCAGCGCCGCCGGGTGGAGCTGGCCCGGATCCTGTTCGCCGCCAGCGAGTCCGGGGCCGGAACCGACACCACGCTGCTGCTCGACGAGCCGACCAACCACCTCGACGCCGACTCGATCACCTGGCTGCGCGACTTCCTGCGGGTCTACAGCGGCGGACTGGTGATCATCAGCCACGACGTCAATCTGCTGGCCGAGGTGGTCAACCGGGTGTGGTTCCTCGATGCGGTGCGCGGCGAGGCCGACGTCTACAACATGGGCTGGCAGAAGTATCTCGACGCCCGCGCCACCGACGAACAACGACGCCGCCGCGAGCGTGCCAACGCCGAGAAGAAGGCCTCGGCGTTGCGCACCCAGGCCGCGAAGATGGGCGCCAAAGCCACCAAAGCCGTTGCGGCGCAGAACATGTTGCGCCGCGCTGACCGGATGATGTCTGAACTCGACGCCGAACGGGTGGCGGACAAGGTCGCCAAGATCAGGTTCCCGGTGCCGGCCGCGTGCGGCAAGACCCCGCTGATGGCCAAGGGGCTGACCAAGGCCTACGGCTCGCTGGAGGTGTTCGCCGGCGTCGACCTGGCGATCGACCGGGGTTCCCGGGTCGTGGTGCTGGGACTCAACGGCGCGGGCAAGACCACGCTGCTGCGGGTGCTGGCCGGCACCGAGACGCCCGATGCCGGTGCGATCGAACCCGGCCACGGTTGCAAGATCGGCTACTTCGCCCAGGAACACGACACCCTCGACAACAACGCGACGGTGTGGGAGAACATCCGGCACGCCGCACCCGACACCGGCGAGCAGGATCTGCGCGGTCTGCTGGGTGCGTTCATGTTCACCGGGCCGCAACTGGACCAACCGGCGGGCACGCTGTCGGGTGGCGAGAAGACCCGGTTGGCACTGGCCGGCCTGGTGGCCTCGACCGCGAACGTGCTGCTGCTGGACGAACCCACCAACAACCTCGACCCGGCCTCCCGCGAGCAGGTGCTCGATGCGCTGCGCAGCTACGCCGGCGCGGTGGTGCTGGTGACCCACGACCCGGGCGCGGCCGAGGCGCTGGAACCGCAGCGCGTGGTGCTGCTGCCGGACGGCACCGAGGACCACTGGTCCGAGGACTACGCGACGCTGATCGAACTCGCCTAGCCCGGTCACTCGGGGTGGCGGCGAACCGATTCCTCCACCAGGTCGAGAACGGCGGACAGGCGCGCCGGATCCTCACCGGCGGCCAGTCGTGCCACCAGACCGTCGAGGACCAGGTCCAGATAGCACTGCATCACATCGCCGGGCACGTCCTGGCGGACCCGGCCCGCTTGCCGCTGTCGTTCGAGCCGGCCGGTGGTGGCCGCTGCCAGCGTCGCGGATCGTTCGGCCCAACCGCGCTGGAACACCGGGTCGTTGCGCAGTTTGCGCGCGATCTCCAGCCGGGTGGCCAGCCAGTCGAATTCCTCAGGCGCGGCGAGCATCTCGCGCATCACCTGGATGAGTCCCTCGCGGGCGGCAACTTCGGCCATCCGTGCGGCATCCTCGCGCGCGAGCTCGAAGAACAGCGTGTCCTTGTCGCGGAAATGGTGGAAGATCGCACCCCGTGACAGCCCGATCGCCTCTTCGAGACGGCGCACGGTGGCTTTGTCGTAGCCGTTTTCGGCGAAGCACCGCCGCGCGCCGTCGAGGATCTGACGACGGCGCGCGGCAAGGTGGTCCGCACTGACCCGGGGCACGGCAGCCACCGACTCCCGGGTGTGTTTCTTAGGCCGATCCCGCCCGCAGCATGTTGCGCAGCACGTACTGCAGGATGCCGCCGTTGCGGTAGTAGTCCGCCTCGCCGGGGGTGTCGATGCGCACCACTGCGTCGAACTCGACCTTGGAGCCGTCTTCCTTGGTGGCCGTGACGTGAACCGTCTTCGGAGTCTTGCCCTTGTTGAGCTCGTCGATGCCGGTGATGTCGAACACCTCGGTGCCGTCCAGTTTCAGCGACTTGGCCGACTCACCGGCCGGGAACTGCAGCGGGATCACGCCCATGCCGATGAGATTCGACCGGTGGATGCGCTCGAAGGACTCGGTGATCACCGCGCGCACGCCCAGCAGGCTGGTGCCCTTGGCGGCCCAGTCACGCGACGAGCCCGAGCCGTATTCCTTGCCACCGAGCACCACCAGCGGGATCTTCTTGGCCGCATAGTTCTGCGCGGCGTCGTAGATGAACGCCTGCGGGGCGCCGGGTGCGGTGAAGTCGCGGGTGTAGCCACCGGAGGGAACCTCACCGAGGCCGGCGAGCACCTGGTTGGACAGCCGGATGTTGGCGAAGGTGCCGCGGATCATCACCTCGTGATTGCCGCGACGCGAACCCAGCGAGTTGAAGTCCTCCGGCTTGACGCCATTGGCCTCCAGGTACTGGGCCGCCGGGGTGCCCTTCTTGATGCTGCCGGCCGGCGAAATGTGGTCGGTGGTCACCGAATCGCCCAGCAGTGCAAGGACTCTGGCGCCCTTGATGTCGGCGACGGGCTGCGGCTCGGCCGGCATGCCGTCGAAGTACGGGGGCTTGCGCACGTAGGTCGACTTCGGATCCCAGGCGAAGGTGTTGCCCGACGGGGTCGGCAGGTTCTGCCAGCGCTCGTCGCCCTTGAACACATCGGCGTAGCTGGCGGTGAACATCTCCCGGTTGATCGAGGACGCGATGGTGTCGTCGATCTCCTTCTGCGACGGCCAGATGTCCTTGAGGAAGACGTCGTTGCCGTTCTGGTCCTTGCCGAGCGGATCGGACTCGAAATCGAAGTCCATGGTGCCGGCGATGCCGTAGGCGATCACCAACGGCGGGGAGGCCAGGTAGTTCATCTTGACGTCGGGGGAGATGCGTCCCTCGAAGTTACGGTTGCCCGACAGCACCGCGGCCACCGACAGGTCATTCTCGTTAATAGCCGTTGATACCTCATCCGGCAGTGGGCCGGTGTTGCCGATGCAGGTGGTGCACCCGTAGCCGCCCAGGTAGTAGCCGAGCTTCTCCAGGTACGGCCACAGGCCGGCCTTCTCGTAGTAGTCGGTGACCACCTGCGAACCCGGCGCCATGTTGGTCTTGACCCAGGGCTTGGTGGTCAGTCCCTTCTCCACGGCCTTCTTGGCCAGCAGTGCCGCGCCCAGCATGACCGACGGATTGGAGGTGTTGGTGCACGAGGTGATGCCGGTGACCACCACGGCGCCGTGGTCGAGGACGAACTCGCCACGCTCGCTCGATTTCACCGGGACCGGCTTGGACGGCCGGCCGTGCGAGCCGTTCGCCGCCGACGGGCGCATGTCGACCGCCCCGTTGTCGGCGAAGGACAGTGCCGCCGGATCGCTGGCCGGGAAGGACTCCTCGTCGGCCTCGTCGAGCTTGGTGTGCGGCGTCGGGTGGTTCTCCTCGACGTAGTTGTGGATGTCCTTGCGGAATGCCGTCTTCGCATCGGAGAGTTCGATGCGGTCCTGCGGACGCTTCGGGCCTGCGATCGACGGCACCACCGTCGACAGGTCGAGCTCGAGGTACTCGGAGAACTTCGGCTCGTGGTTCGGGTCGTGCCACATGCCCTGGGCCTTGGCGTAGGCCTCTACCAGCGCCAGCTGCTCCTCGGTGCGTCCGGTCAGTCGCAGGTAGTTGATCGTCTCGCCGTCGATCGGGAACATCGCTGCGGTGGAACCGAATTCGGGGCTCATGTTGCCCAGCGTGGCGCGGTTGGCCAGCGGCACCTCGCCGACGCCCTTGCCGTAGAACTCGACGAACTTGCCGACCACGCCGTGCTTACGGAGCATGTCGGTGACGGTCAGCACCACGTCGGTGGCGGTCACGCCGGGCTTGATCTCACCGGTCAGCTTGAAGCCGACGACACGGGGGATGAGCATCGACACCGGCTGGCCGAGCATGGCCGCCTCGGCCTCGATACCGCCGACGCCCCAGCCGAGCACGCCCAGGCCGTTGACCATGGTGGTGTGGCTGTCGGTGCCCACGCAGGTGTCCGGGTAGGCGACACCGTCGCGCACCAT